>JAABUT010000139.1_pt1 | contig 134785 bp, 134 predicted proteins | sample 5559281 | NCBI WGS metagenome assembly JAABUT01 (sample SAMN10711880, study PRJNA513359) | rock metagenome | isolation source: Antarctica rocks | place: Antarctica: Victoria Land, Ricker Hills nord | collected 2016-01-04 | reverse complement strand
CCCCACCCCCCCCCCCTCCCCCACCCCCCTCCCCCCCCTCCCCCCCACCAGCCCCCCCCCACCCCCCCCCCCCCCCCCCCCCCCCCCCCCCCCCCCCCCCCCCACTTCTCACCCCCGCAATTTCCCCTCCCTCCACACACTCTCGCACTCTCGCACTCTCGCTCACTCCATCGTCCCAGTCATGTATGGGATGAAAAGATATTTCAACTCACCTCGGGGCTGGATCTTATGGATTTTTTTGATTGTGTTTGAATGGAGTGCGTGGTTAGGGTGGGTGGTTAGGAGATGGTGGGGGAGGGGTGGTTAGGAGATGGTGGGGGAGGGGTGGAATGGAGGTGGTGGGAAGGGTGGAAGGGTAAGGGTGGAAGGGTGGAAGGGTGGAAGGAGGGGTTGAGGGGTGAGGGGTGAGGGGTGAGGGTTGAGGGGTGGGAGGGTGAGGGTGGAGAGGTGGAAGGGTAAGGGTGGAAGGGTGGAAGGGCTGAGATGGGCGAGGAAGGGAGTGGGCTGGGGTGGGTGAGTGTGTAGGTGAGTGTGCAAAGATTTTTCGATGAGATGGTTGAAGAGAGAGAAATTGAGAAGAAAGAAGAAAGAAGAAAACGAAATGAAATAACAAGAGAACAAAATTCTATAAGAAGACGAGGGCTGTCCTGAGAAAGAGTATGCGCTACTACGAAAAGAAAGAGTAAAGAAACCAGAGCATCGATGAAAAAGAAGTTTTGAGTTTTTGATATGTGTTTCTTCAATGATCTGAGTGCGATGGAATAAGATAAGGTGAAATGAAAGGGGTTCAATTCAAGATCAAAAATGAAAGAATTGAAAAAAAGGAAAAAGAAGGGAAAAAAGGAAAACATAAGTAGATGAGTAATACCTAAAAAGCTTTCCAAAATCTCATTCACCACCCTACCCTCCGTCTCAAGACGAGCATAAAACCCCACTTGTTTCAATCTGCCCAATTGCGTTTCTCATCGTTAATGCACGTTGCCATGGCCGCTATCTTTTAATTAATCGTGACGACTACATACATAGGTATATTTTTTTAAATCACGAAATGTATAAGTATGATTGTAGAGATTGCCGTTGTGAAGCTAGTACTAACATATATAGATAGTAGTTTAGATGAAATCAATATTCGAAAATAATTTAATTATAAAGCACTTGTGAAGATATAGCAGAGTGAGTTCTTTAAAACCCCTATCTTTCCCGTCTCTGATTTCCCCTTTTTTCGTTTTCTTGTAATTTTGGGGTTTTTTTTTTCGGGATAGAAACGTGTGAGGAAATGGAAAAAAGTGGGATTTAATGAAATGGCGTTGTTTTTAGTGAGAGGTTGTTTAGGACTTGAGAAGAAGGGGGGGGAGATGAATGAGAGAGAAGAGAGGGGAAGAGAGGGAAGGGGAAGGTGAGGAAAAGGAGGAGGTGAGGGGTGGGGGAGAGGGTTTGTAAATAGATAGATAGAGCTGTCTTCCCTAGGCTACAAATATCTCAATTCTGTCTGATATCCCTTCATACCCCAACCCAACTCGAATTCTTCCTCAACTAGATCTATCTACTCTCGCCCTTCCTCTTACCCCCAAGAAGGGAGTTCTCATTGAGGAGGGACGAAAACAGAGGACATAGTACTTGATAGCTAGGACCTTCCCATTCACAGTTACACAAACTCCCACCTCGCCAACCTCCCCAATCCCTGCCCTGCTTCGCGAAGGATGCACAGGCGTTGCTCCTTGCCCAGATTCAAATCATTTCCATCCCGTATCACTCTCGCCAACGCAATACTACCAATCGCAGTTGATCTCCCCTCTCCAAGGTTGAAGTTCCCCGTCGTGACAAATCCGATTAGATCTTCTTCGTCTGGTACACTTGGGTATGCTGGAGAACCGGCTCTGATATTTTCATCAATTACTGGTAAAGGGGGAGCGATCAACGAAGCAGCGAGTTGCTGATTGCGGAGATGGTCCGGGATGTCTTTATCCGCCACGTTCTTCCGCCTGTGCGCGACTTTTTGGGTCCTGGTCGGTTTTGGAGGGGAAGCAAGAGCGAGCCATCTCGAGCGTAGAGAAGGGTTTTTGGTGGGGAGGCCGTAGATCCTGGTACAGGGTGTGGGTGTACCGCGGGATAGGAGGGTGAGGGAGATGGTTGTTAGGGCGGTGGGGGGGATGGTTAAGGGGGAGGTATCGGAGGAGTGGGGGAAAGGGATGTGTACGACGTTGAGAGGCGGAGTCGGGGAAGAGGTAGGCTGTGTAGGAGGGGAGGTCGATATGACGGATGAGTTACCGGCTGGTTTCGCTGGGTCGGGAACCTTCGGAGCACGAGGCTCTGTGTTTTCCGAATCGTTAGATGCAGGAAGCTGCGGTCCCTCAAAAAGCCTTTCCCAATCACAAGCCCACCCCCTCCCCACCTCCCCCTTTCTCCCCTCCCCAAGATCCACACTCTCCCACTGCACCCTCTTCCCCTTCGGTCTCTTCTCCCACTCCGCCTTCCTCTTCTCCCGTTCCATGCACTCCCACTCCCACCCAGAACTCGTTCCCGGAAAATCACCCGGGAACCATGGCACGCCTTGCTCGAACGCTAGCTGTCTTTTCTCCCGAAGTCCGCCAAAGCGCGGATTTCCGCCTGAGGAGAGGGGGTAGTGCATTACAGAGTACCAGACTGGGAGGACGCTTTTCCAAGGGAGGAGAAGGGTCCAGGAGCCTTGGGTGCTGGTTGATGAGGAACGGGATGCCAGTAATAGGACGGGGATCTGGGGATCTCGGGGAAGAGGGTCTGGATAGGCGCCAGGAAGGGCTGCGCCTTTGCGGCGATTGATCGATTTTTGGCTGGGTAGTAGGCGGGAAGCTTCAAAGCGGGCTTTGCCAGAGAAGATGTTGGGAAGGGGTTGAGTGGTGTCCGGTGACCATGCTGAGAGGGTGTGGAGAAGTTCTTCGTTTGCATTTGGAGAGGAGGAACACTTTAACGTCCGGGGCGGATAGTGTAGTCGAGGGTCACAGACGTTGAAACCTAGGAGGGCGTTGGAAGGTAGTGAAGCTGGATTCGTGACAGCCACCAATCTTGGCCAGATATCCTCTGGCCTATCGAAATCCGGAGGGTCTTTCCCAATGGTGGCGACCGGTTGCAGCGCAGAAATCAGTGTTTCTGTGGACCCAGGACCAGTAACTTCTATACTCCCAATCTCAAACCTTAGGTCCTCAACCATAGCCGGTGGTCGTTGAATCTTCGAGACTTTCAAGGTCTCATTCCAAACCTGTAAGAATGCAGAAGGGTGAACGCGGATAAACAGCTTCCTCATGGGCTTCTTGGCTGAACCACTCTTTTCAAGCGGTTCTGTGCCTTTCATATTCTCGACACACCACACAACGCTCATTTTTGATATCCACTTCTTCTCGCCATCTCTTTCCCGGATCCATCCCTTCCACCCCCTCGAACCTCTCCTCCACTTTCTCTCCCTGTTCCCTGTCACCATATTCTCCTCAACCCCTAGTCCCCTTAGTAGCCCCAGTAAACTTTCCTCCACACCCTCAACTCCAATTGTACTCATGTAGCTTGTATCCCAAGCGACACATCCTCGTTCTGATCCCGCACGATGGGTCGCCCTGTAGCACTTGTCCGTTGGTGTAAGTGGGATTGCAAATCGCCATAACGATTCTTTAGGTGCTGTCATGTGTGCTCTCTTAGCATGATATAAATGCGTAGGGAGCCAAGACTTGTGGATCTGGCGTTTACGGAACTTTGACGCTGGTTTGGCTGGCTTCGTGAGGGCATTCTTCTTGACTTTAGGTGGCCGAGGAGCTAACGATACTGTTTTCTCTGGAACAGTTTCGCCAGCTTCTTGCTCCTTCGACTTGATCCCTTTCTTTTTCGTGAGAGCTCCTAATTTCTGTAGCTTCTTTGCGGTTTCTAAGCGGAGACGCATGTGAGGGGAGGGCTTTCGGCGCCTCGCAGACACTGTTGGAGTATTGTCATTTTTCATCTTCGCCCTTCCACTCTTGTTAGCAACGCAATATCCCACACTAGCCTTGTCAATGGTTGGAGCCTACCCACCTCCTTAGCTGCCCTCGCCCTTAATTTCTTCGGCACTTTCTTCACATTATGGCTTGCCGTTCTTCTCCTCAGATTCTTCGGCAACGACTGAAATGCCCTTGTGGTCAATGACCTCTTAGAGGTGCCCATGCTGGCTTCCATCGCTTTGATCTCGAACTCCCGGGCCTTGACGAAGGCAGACACATCAAGATCACCATTCTGATTGAGAGCTTTCTCAGAGGTTTGGGCTAGAATTGTTCTTGCTGAAGAGCTTTTAACGCGTTTTGCTGCGCGGTTCGATAGGGGGTCGACGGAGGTGGGGGGTTGTTTTCGCTTTGAAGGTGGTAGAGGCGGCATACTGGAGAAGACGGGGCTGCCTTAGATCTTTCACGTAAAGCCTTGCCTCTAATGGCGAGACTTACTGTCGAGGGTGTATTGAAGATCTGACGATTACGCTGAGGAATTGTATTTCGAGCAACGCGCGCCACGCTAGTATCCACGGGTTTCCCGCACACACTGGGTTTCTGCGCACGCTAACCTATATTAGCTACTTCTTGATAGTATTAGGTTTAGCGTGATCAAAGACGGGTTTTGTATCACTAGTTAGTGTTAGTTCGCGCGGAAACCCCAATGGATACGAGTAGAAGGTAATTCTTGTCGACAAGCTTAGCAACGTGGTTACCACAGTCTTGCAGACTTCTCACTCTCAGTCGTTCCCCCAACGAACTGCGGAAGATCGAACATGTCTCTCAAACCTCCTTTTACCCTAGCTACAGCTCATCAGAAGGTCAAGGCCGCTCAAGCGCTGTGGAACACTCGGTAAATTACTCTCTCATTCTACCAACTTAAACATGTTTGTTAATCCATTGCCCCGTCCTCGTCTTTGTCCATTCACTCCTACCCTCTACTAATAGCCATTTTCCTAGGGACCCCCAAGCAGTAACCAACGCCTACACCCCCGATACCACCTGGCGTAACCGTTCCACTTTCCTCCGTGGCCACCCAGCCATCATCGCTTTCCTTAACGCTAAATGGGCCCGCGAGATATCTTACCGTCTCCGCAAAGAGCTATTCTGCTACCACGAAAACCGCATCGCCGTCCAATTCTGGTACGAGTATCAAGATGCAAGATCACAAATGCGGTGGATGAGAACGTACGGGATTGAACATTGGACGTTTGCGCCGGATGGGAGGATGGAGAGCCGGATGATGAGTGGAAATGATGTGAGGATTGGCGAAGGGCAAAGGGGAGGGATGAGGTGGTTTGGGGACGATGTGAAGGATGTGGATAGTGTGGATATACACAAAGAATTGGAATGGATTGGGGGTGGAGTCGAGAAAAGCCCCAAGCATAAGTTGGTTGTGTGAGCACTTGATGGGAAGAGAAATTAGTGGAAACGGGTTCGAACCAGTTATTTTATAGTATCCATTTTGACTGGGCTTTTTAGATGCCATGGCTACACATACGACCAGCTAATCCCTTTGTAACCATAAGCCTTCGTTCCGCATTGTCGCTTTCATATCCTCCTTATACACCAAAAGCTTTTCTTTATAACTCATCATATTCAACATACGGGTCCAGTCTCTCCATTAAGTCTTCCTCGCTCATCTCCTCGCCTTGCCATTCCTGCTTCATACCGCCAACTGGCTTTGGTGGGATAAGCACATTGCTCACGACGTGGATGACGCCGTCTTTGGCGATGCCGTCCTCGATTGTGACCCGGGAGAAGCCATTTAATTTGATGCTGATAAGTCTGCCATAGCGTGCGACATCAATGCTCAAAGACTTATCCTTAAGCAGTGTGGGGAGGTCGATCTTCGCAAAGCTGTTAGTGCCAAGGTTTAACTAGAAGAGAGTACTACGTACGTGAAAGTATCCCTTCGGAATTCGGGTCTCAGAGACACCATCGTGTGTGTAGAACGCATCAGAATACAAAGTCTGATTGGCAACGACGTGGTATTTCAGTAGAGCCTTCAAGTACTTCTGTCCATATTGGCTGAACAGGAATCCGTTGATTCTCGGTCCGAGCTTCTGAAAGGCAAAATTCGATGGGGCAAATATAGTACCTCCAGCATGGTTCGAGGTGTCATTCATAGCGCTAATCAAGCCGGTTTTTGTCAAACCGAGTTCGAGGGTACTGAATTCACTAGGAAGGAGCTGGATGATCTCAACAGCCTTTGGGGGTGGCACAAGAATGCTGTCGACACCGTGGATGACACCATTAGTTCCGAACTACTCCATGTCAGCTAAACGGCTAATCGAGACTCTATGAAACACTTACAATGTTGATTGCGATGACTCGGCTATAGAAATTAACAGTCAAACCCCTCAGACCGATATTGGTGCTCAATCGCTGCATTTCGCCTGCGAGGTTCTCGCCGACCAACGTTGTAGGGATAGTATGTGTCACCAAGACACGACCAGCTGGATAAAAATCTGCTGAGACATGATACAATAGAACCTTCTTGAGGTCATCCTTTGACGGCTTGGGAGCGTGCTCAGGGATCTTTTCGAAAGCTTTATCGGTTGGTGCAAAGACTGTGTAATTTGCAGCAGTTCCATTCAGGAGAGTGACAAGGTCCTCATACTCGTTAATGAGGGCTGCAAGTTTAGTTGTGTACTTGCTTTCCGCAATCAGTTGGTACACGGTCATGTTTGGCTCATGGTGGTGACCTTTGTGGCCGTGATGTCCATGGTCTCCGTGATGACCATATCCGCCATCGATGCTGTTGGTCTCGCTTTCTAGCCACAATCTCGTGTCGAAGGCAGTGTCTTCGATCTTCTGGGAGAACTCATGACCAGTCTCGGTAATACATTCGATGGCGGAATCGATCGCGTTCTTCGAGGTCTGTACAACCTTGGAGAAGGTATTCTCGAAGTCGCTAACAAGTTGGTCCTTGTAAAAAATCAAATTTGAGGTCCTGTGTGATTCAACAGCGATCTCGCTCATTACCTGCTCGTCAGGTATGACGAAGGCGGAGGTAAGAGCCACGAGCAGCAAAAAGGAGGTAAGCTTCATGTTGATATGATAAAGCGCAAGGTGAATACTCTAGGTACTTTGATCAAAGAGTTAAAGGAATAAGATAGTGATGTAGGAAAGTAAGCACTTCAGGCGGTTGCCTGACGCGCGGTGTGGTGACGTCCACATTTCAAGGCGGGGACTTAAGGTATATTCGGCTTATACCGCAAATGGAGCCTGTAGCGAAGTTGATTTATATCTGCTGCAGCCTGCAGGCTGCCTTTACTCAATCAGATCAACGAATGGTACCGCTCGCACAATTCATTCACTGACTGCTTCGGCGAAACGACTGTTCTGAGGACGGTATCGTCTTCGCAGCTTCATTGCTCGATGACGCTGTGACAACCCTGCGATGAGCTTGTTAGATCCCGGCCATGATCTGATTAGATAAACGTGCTTCTCACCCTCTCACGCCTCTGTACGGAGTACCTTCCCCGTATCGCAACAATAGCTCTTAAGCTGTCCCTGTCAATCATTTGCTCACACCACCTTTAGAATTCTTCAACCCCTTCCGGTACATCAATTTCCTGTACAGGACTTTTACAACGATCCGACTAGCTAGATGTAATGGCAGGACCAGCAGCACTTGTTGTTCCAGCGCTCAAGAAACATACCGCAACCGTGATCTGGGCACATGGACTCGGAGACAGGTATAATGGCAAATACTATCCTAGCATTTCAATCCTGAGCTAATTGATGGCAGTGGTGCAGGATGGTATGAGAAGTTGTGTTATGACGATTAGAATGATCTAAGAGTAACGAAATTCAGGATGCCTATTGCTGAGAACTTTAGGAGGAGGGGGAAGTTCGAAGAAATCGCCTTTGTCTTCCCAAATGCTCCAACGATACCTATCACAGTGGTATGGTTCCACTTTCCATATACTTACATGAACTACAAGACTGACATCCATGTGTCCAGAACTTCGGAATGAGAATGCCGGGATGGTATGACATTGTGAGACCACGCGATACCGTTCGTTTTCTTCATGCACGAAGCAACCCCATACTGCTCGTCTCACAAGTTTCCACTTATTATGAAGATACTAACGCTTCTTCGGTTTCCAGACCACGTTCAGCGACCTTGCACAAGCCCACGATCAGCCGGGAATCCTCAAGTCTCGAGACTACTTTAACACCCTCATCAAAGCTGAGATAGAGAAGGGGATCCCATCATCAAGGATAATTCTCGGTTAGCTATTACGTGGCGTGGGAGCCAGATTTTAGACGCTGACTTGGTATAGGCGGGTTTTCTCAGGGTGGAGCCATCTCACTCTTCACAGGAGTCACCTGTCCCGATAAGCTTGCTGGGATATTTGGGCTCTCGAGTTACCTCCTCCTGCACACCAAGATCAAGGATTATGTACCAGCAAATAATCCGAATAAGGAGACCCCTATATTTATGGGTCACGGGAACATGGATCCGCTTGTCAAGCACGAATGGGGCGTACAGACTGCGCAGGCATTGAGAGATATGGGGTGGACTGTGAACTTCAACACTTATCAGGGTTTGGCTCACTCAGCCGATCCTCAAGAAATCGACGATCTAGAGGCGTACATCGCAGAGAGACTGCCTCCTCAAGGTGACAAGGCTCCTTTGGAAAAATGACTAGGAGGTGGTATCTTAGTGTTTCAAACCCTTATTGGATTGGTGTTTGCTGTTGCGATTCTTTTGTACAATAGACCGTGGCTTGGAAAAGAAGAGAAAAGGAATAGAGTGAAAGAGTAATTTCCGAGAAATCTCATAGATGATTTCACATTCCTCACAACGCGTTGCTGAGATAAAATGAACGTCGATGCACTAGAGTGGACCGCGGGGTAATCGAACGTAGAATGCCCCACAATGCTGACAAACACCGACTTGTCTCAAAGACTCTGGTCTCGTTTTGCCTTTGCCTACCAAGGCGAACTTCCCATTGATCGGTCTCATCGTCAGTCGTTACCTGAAGCCAAATCTATCAACCTCTCAACCAGTCAAGATGTCTGGCCTCAAAGCTGGGGACAAGTTCCCGGAAGGAGTCGAATTCTCGTAAGATCGCTATCTGTAGCCGGCGTCTCGAAAGGGTTAGCTAACGAAACATTACCTCAAGCTATGTCCCTTATACTGAGGAGAAAGAAGAGATCACAACTTGCGGCGTTCCTCAGCCGTACAAAGCTAGCAAGGAGTTTGCAGATAAGAAGGTCGTGCTATTTGCTGTTCCAGGTAAGCATGCCACTGTGGGGAGGGGTTTCCTACGGGATAGGGCACTCTGGGGCTGACGAGGCTTCCAAACGTTCTAGGAGCTTTCACGCCAGGTTGCTCTGTTAGGCATCTACCAGGATACATCCAAAATCTGCCGCAGATCAAATCGAAAGGCGTCGATATAATTGCGGTCCTTGCCTTCAATGACCCTTATGTTATGAGCGCTTGGGGCAAGGCCAATGGCATCAAAGGAGATGATATCGTGAGTACGGAATAGTCTGGCCATAGACGCGAGGAAAATCGGGCACAAGCTTACCGTCCCGCAGCTTTTTTTGACGGATCCTGAGGCCAAGTTTTCTAAGTCAATTGGCTGGACAAGAGGCGAGCGTACTGGCCGATATGCTATGATCATTGACCATGGCAAGGTGTAAGCATTTTTTCGACGTTGTTCATACCCACTTCCAGACGTAACAATGAGTTTTGAGACATGTGTCGCGAGTGTACACTCTAAAAATACGTCTCATAGCTCATGAGTCTACCATCAAAATGCAGTACTAACTCCGAAATCTTTTAGTACCTATGCCGAGAACGAGCCTGGAGGAGATGTTACGGTCGGTTTTCAGTGGGAAGGCGATTAATCGCAAGATAAAAGCTAATCAATTAACAGGTCTCCGGCGCCGAGGCAGTACTTGCAAAACTTTGAGGAGCTTGAGCTGGCAGGCCTTTATCTGGTCCAAGTTTTGGGGATTATCTGTGGAGGAAGAGACTTGGCATCCTTTGACTTCCTGCAAGACCTTGTCTTCAGCATAGAGAAAGCATCCCATAGACCACTAGATCGAAATGTAACAACCTGAAATCAGGATTATATTACCGTACCTGTACACAAACGCGCGTGAGGTTTTCCGACTCGGAAGCTTGCCGCGCTAAGTTTATGTTGCTTGCTAACTACCTCGAGGACCTTCAGCCATCTAAGAAATACGGCATCACCATACAAGGACTCAGATAGTGGATCAAGCTCACAGCTTGGAGCCCAAGACTTCTTAATCTCACCACAGCAGCTACATAGGCCCCGTTGAACACGAAATGTTTCGCTTCGTAAGTTGTTTCGTAATCTAGGGCAATCTAAGGATTTTCATCGCTGACATCTCCCTTTAGCATAAAGCCCTCGATGTCATAACTCTTTTCCACCGTCCTTCCTTACCGTCCTCCATGCGTGCCCATGCCCTTTTGAAACAGATATCTGCTCAGGCGTCTGATACGGCAACCATGGACCAGGCAACAGATCACACAGCGCAAAACAAAATTCAAAGGTCGGAGTTTCAATTAGATGTTACCGAGGAGGCTCCAACAAGCGATCAATTGAGGAGTATGTTGGAGTATGTTGGACCAAAGAAAGCTAGAGAGGTGGTAGATGGAGCGAGAGATGAGGCAGACGCGCTGACAAGATTAAAAGAGGACCCCAGTAAATTCAGGGCACCGGTTGTGAGTCTACCTTAATTGACCATGGAAAAGGGCTGCGCTAAGCTTATATGTAGATTGTTGATTGGAACAATGGTCGGGCTGGTAAGGACTCTAGCTGTCTAGGCCAGTGAATCATCATGCTTACAAGAGATCTAGTCGTCGGAGATAATGAATCTGAAATCATGAAGATGATAGGTCAGCTACCCAAAAAATTAGGCCGAAGTGTTGCGCCAACGCAATCATGAATCCATATGCGATTCAAGCTGTGGTACTACCGATAACGTGAGAGATATCTATGCAAGCCGTATCCCAAGGATCGATGTCATTCATCGACTTAAGTGAGGCAGCCAGCTACGAACGCCTTTCACATAAGCTCCTACCTCTTAACAGAAGCCCTTACCTTCCGGCCCGGTAGATTCTACCACATCTGGTTGTTTTCTTCAAGATGAAGATCACAGCCACTAAGAAAACCGAGTAAACTCCAACAACTGAAACGTTTGGGGGACCCTTTCCCTATCATCACGTACTACTGCTCACTAGTCATGGTTGAATATCACTGACACAGTCAGTGATATATGTGCTCATTGGAAGCGGCTACCTTACTACCTCCTCTCTTATTGTGTGATGAGCCTCAACTGCTTGTGAAGTATCCTGAAGCTATGTATGAAGCCTGACAATAATTCTGTAAACCACGATCTTCTACTATTATCTTTCAAATATTTTGGCTCGGTACTGCCAGTAACGAAATCTTAAATATTTAGGATCAACCGATTATTGGAAAGTACGATAGATGACGAAAGCAACCTTTACTACCATACCTGTACCACTCGTTTGCTCCGTTCTCTGGCAAGTGCTTGAGGGAATTTCCCTCGTGCTTGGCCAGAACCAACTCGTGGATATCTTACGTTCTTGCTTCATGTCAACAACACTAAAAGTAGTCCAACCCTTAACACCAGCTCAGACCTAGCACTTTGCCCCATTGCTTCCGCTCATGCAGCACAAGGCAAACATCATGTCTGTCTCTAGCCGTGGTAAGGCGATCTTCTCGACACGGCTTGGCCGATTTCTACCTCGTGAAGCAGTTGAGCCTCGCGGTCCGATCGCCCTAAGGAGTGAACCAGAAGACGACCTAGACAGCATGATTGCAAGGCTGGAGCGAGACTATCCTGTCCAGAGCAGGGCAATCACTCTACCTATCAAGAACATCTATGAATACTTTGACCACTACGATTGCCACGTTCTTGGAACTGGGTTTCTTCACAAAGTTCTCGAAAACATTGTTTTCCGTAACTTCACCAGATCACAACACGTACATGAGATTGTGAACGGTTCGAAAGAGGGCAAGCTCGCCAGCTTCGATAGGATGGCAGTTGCACAATCGCTGCACGACATCTTTACCGAGACAGAGATCGCAGAGTATGGGGAAGATATTCCGGGAGAAGCTTTTGCAAAGATTGGGGACCTTGTGAGGCTAGATTTGGATAGAGAAGGTAGATTCGCGTGTTCACTCGTCTGGTCATCGGCTGCCCCAAACATTTGCTCATCTGCTGCTTTTCGTGAGGCCTATCAGTTCTGGGATCTCAACTCACTCACTCACTCATCGCCCGTCTTTTATCGTTGAATGTTTTGCCTAGCGCTTGCAGAGGAACTTGGCTAACACTGATTCTTGCCAGCCGTTAGTGCTCAGCATCGAAAAGAGGGTCTTCATCACAACGTCACACAGAATATTACCAATTCCCAAACGTCACTCCTTAATCCGTCCGTGCAGCCGCAACGCAATTCGTCCGCTCCACAGTCTTCACGAGTCAGCTATGCTTTACCACAAATTCCTCAACCCCCTGTGCAACGCTCCAATTCTGCCTTAGACATACCGTCAAACGATTTACCAAAGGAAGTTTCGGGTCTTTCACCTTCGCAAGGGCAGGTTGCGACAGACCGCACAGACCGCTACAGTGATCTTCCGGACAATACACTCAAAGTGCCCATGCAAGGGTTTTCCAGCGACACTGCGGCTCAGCCACCGCGAGCACCACCCATACCTATCTCTCACCATCCTACGGCATTGGGCATTGGAATACCTCAAGACACGTTTCAGGCACGTATCTCTCAGCCCCATCCGATGGTGCGAATTCCGATAGCCAAGAAGCCGCCTCCTATGGGATTCTCTAATGATGCTCGTAATCTGATCAACCAGCCGACGGGTGCTACTACTGTCCCAGTGTCACCGGTACAGCAAGCCATGCACATGCCACATCAACTTCACACTCCAGCAGCTGAAAATCGCTATCCCAGGGACATGGGTGGCGTCAGATCAGCTTTTGATTCAGACCATACTAAACAGCTTTTTAGTGTCTATTCTGCTGCTTCGCCCTTTAGTGAGGATAATCACTTAGACCAAGCCAGATTCCTTGCAAACGATTACCCGGCCGCTGTACCTTTTAGTCTTCGTACTAGTGGTAGAGGACAATACAGGCGTTCTTCGTCAAACCAGTCGCAATCGGCATTTCATTTGCCAGCCGCCACCAGCAACCTGGGAATCGTGCCTTCTATGTTACCACCTGTATTTGAACCATACCGGCATTTCTCTACTGGGCATATATCGACTCAGGCAGCTTGGTCTCAAGATGGAGATCTTTCCACCCCAACAAACCTTGCAAGCGCGGCCGGCTTTTCTGAACGACAGCGGCCTCGTCAGAACGGTCCACAGCGAAATATATATCAAGTACAGAGAGGTTCGGAACGTTGCGATAATAAAACCCTCTACGTCGGGTGGTTTCCGAACCACGTTGACTCCGAGATGCTGCGAAGAATCTTTGCTCATTGCGGCCCTATTCTTCATATTTCATGCCCACGAGCCTCCCTCAATGCGTTCAAACCAGACTGCAACTACTATGCGTTTATAGAGTAATTCATTCCACCCCAACCTTGGGTTTTTGTTAATGATGGCGAACCACAGATATGCGAATGCGAGTAGTGCAACTGAGGCTATCAAAGTCTTTCATAGAAAGCCGCTTGACTTTTTGGGAGGTCCTTGTGATTCAAGGCTCAGAGTTCAGCCCCCGAATGGTCCTTGGGATGATCGGTACAATCGTGAGGGTGTGAGGACTCCTGCCTTTTCTAAATCTGGTGGCTCGCCATATAAGCAGCATCACAAAAATGAAGGTAGATTCGACCGAGGAGATTGTGAACGGCGTGATTTTTCACCTTCGCACAATGCTGAAACGCCTAAAGCATATGCCGATGTGAATCATAGAGACTTCACTAGAAGTACCACTTTGGATAATCAGCCAGGTCTAGATGGTAAAATAGCCACACAGCTAACAGAAGAGACGATGGAAGTACCACCGCATATAGATCCTATAACGTCAGAACACGATATCAGTCAACGCAAGGTCGCTGTAAAACTTCCGTCTACAGGCAATGACGAACGTGGAAGGCAAAGGGCTACGGAGTTGAAGATTTTTGTACAGAACATTCCCATTATGGCGAATGTTCTTTCAGCTAGGGAACAGCAAGACAGCCGTCACGAACAGGCTAGTCAGGAACGATCTGGAAACACTGGATCCGGGGTTGTTCTTGACAAGGCAGACATGGATACCAAGAGCCCCACCGAGTCGAGAGCTGAGAACAAGCCCACAGCTCCCCGAAGTACAAAAGAGAAAGAGCCAAAGCTTGCTGCCAGCAAAACTAGTACAGCGCGAGCAAAGCCCACACCGGCTCGGGTAGAGAAGAGCCCCGAGAAGTCTACCCAGCCGCAAACAGGAGAAAAATCGACTACCACGGCTCAGCCACAAAAGGCAGCTGAGAGCTACCCCAGGCCAAAGACTGATGTGAGGAATCCTACTCAGGCTCCGTTAGGGAAGAATCCCGAGAGGTATACCAAAGAAATAGCCGGTGAGGGTGTTCAACAGTATGATGGTGGAGCGAAGCCATCAATTACCAAGACTGGTATAGTTGATACAGCGGCAGTCACAACAACTTTGCAACCTAGCCTAAGACCTGACAGGACTGCTCATGCGGTTCCCAAAGAGGGGGAAGCTTATTCTATAAAAGATGGTTCGATGACCTTGGCTGCTTTAACTGAGTCAATGGGCGCTAGACCAAAGCAAGAAGCAGCTACAGTAGAGCCGCAAGATCAACCAGTCAGCTCACCAATGTCTCGGGTCGACAGTAGCTCTACCAAAGATAGTGAAATGGGTGGCCCTTCTCCTTTCATGTCGACGGAACCAACGACATATGCTCACTCCGAGCAGTCCGACAGCGGCACGCTTGAAAGTCAAATACCTATCGCCAACTCGACCACAAAGAGCGTACCTCCAAAGCCGTCTAATGATTCTACCAGACCCGACGATAAGCTTATTCAGAAAGCAGCAACAAGTAGCTCCTATAGGTTAGATTCGCTAGCTACAATTACAGAACAATTCGACTATTTGGACGAGAACAAGAAATCGTCAGTTCCGCCATCACCTTTAAATGGTACGGTAAACCCAATTTCTGAGAATCGACCATTAGTACTGTCGACGGAGAACCTGAAAGACCCTTCACCTGACAAGTCAGATCCCGAGACAATCACATTCGAAGAACAGAGCCTCGGCACAAGTGTTGGTGGATCGAAGATCACCGTACACGCCCCCCATTCAGCGCCTACAGGAAAGATAGAGGATCGGGTTTTAGTGATACAGGCCAATGCATCCTCAACTACGCCAGATAAGACTACATCGTCAGAACTGGACATTTCATCAAAGATTCCCGATGTCAAGCATGGACCCCAGATTCCGCCAAGATTGAGTTCATTGGTGACCCCTGCAACACCGATTTTAACGCACATGAAAAAGCAGCGAAATCTCAAATCTCCGAAGACTACTACAGATAATCTTTATGCAGGCTTAAATTCCAGAGCCTCGAATACTCCATTTGGAGAAAAGTCGTTTTCGGAGAGGAAAGGAATACCTCATAGCGACTTAGCAGAGCCGAGTGGGAAAGGTTCAGGACACGTTGGGTCGTTAGAGCACGACCAATTAGGTAAAGCTGCCATTTTACGAGCTCAAAAAGAGAGTGATGTAGCATCCATCGGCACCGACAAATTACTGCAGCCCTTTGAGTCGGCACATGATCGACAGGTTTCTCAAAAGCCAAAGACAGAACAAGCTGAAGCCTGTACACTTCAATCAAATATGCCTATACCGTCAGCCGACTCCAAACAGATTGGGAAGAAGACGATGACTAAAACAAAGAAAAAGTCAAAGTCAAAAGGCAGCAAAGACTCTACAGCGTCTGAACCTGCCGCAGTGGAGCCGATTTCGATAGAATCGGCTTCAAATGCTCATACAACGCTTCCGGAACCCGAGACACCTTTCATTATAGATGAGTCTGTTTCATTGCCATTGCCAATGAACAACAACAGAAGCAATGCCCAATATTCAAGTAGTCTTCCAGTGGAGAAGAGTGTTTTCCTCAGTCAATTCCCCGCTGGAATCGAAGAGTACTATCGCAAAAAGGCGGAAGACTATGATCCCAAGCTGCGTCAAGCTATGCATAACAATGACTTGACTACGGACACCGCACCGTCAGATTGTCCCAGCGATACTTCCCCGCCAAAGCGCGCCAAGGTTGACGACACTGATTACGACGTTATAGAAACAGCGAGGAGATTGGGCTATCTGGGACAATGGGGGACAGTAATGGATACGCCTATTGAAATTGGTCCTCGTGTCGTGAGTCTTCGCGAAACTCTTAATGCCTTCGACAGCCATGGCCAGCGTAAGACTAGTGATAGCGAGGATAGCCTTAGCACGCTTGGAGCCTTAGATGAGTCCAACGCTGATCAGCTACACAAAGCACATAAAGAGTCTCAAGATTTTGGAGGAGAGTCCTTAACATCGAACGATCCATTCCACAAGCAGATGGCCGAAGTTGATACTGCAATGCAGAAGAAGCGCAAAACACGAGAATTGGCTTTGCCATCTCAAAGCAGAGTCAATTCGGAACGGTATCCAAACCAAGAAGAGGTCCTCTCACAGTTGACCCCAGAAGCACAAAAGATCTTCCACGACCTTCAGTCAAATCCCACAATGGTCCCTTCAGCACAGGCCTCAATGCCAGTCACACCAACTAATCTACAACATTCCACAAGCCAAGTCCTTTCACCTCAGCAAATGGCTGTCCACGAGCAACTCAATACCTCGGATGGTCACCAAACAGCTGCACAGCATATCCTAGAACATGGCCAGGACCTAGAGAGCATGGCCACTAAAGTGAAGACCCTCAGCTCGCAGGAGCGTCGAGAACTCGCAATGCTAGAAGCACAATTTGCCGGAGCATGTCTGCCTCTAAGGAAAGTTAACGAGTCTCTTACGAAATCACCGTCTAAAGAGCACATTCGTAAGATCGCCGAGGAGACGAGCAAGCTCACCGAGAGGTCAAGGGGGATTTTGATCAACATGGTCGCACAGGGCCCCAGTCCTCCTGCTTCACCAATCAAGCAGCTATCGCCGACCGTTTCTCAACAACAGTCGCTGCCGAGTACAGAAAACCTCCCACCGCCACCACCACGTCCAGCGCATAAGAAGTTACCTTCCTACTCTGAAGTCGCTACGTCCCCGCCGAAGGGATCCGTACGACTACAATCATCACTCCGACGATCAGCACAATTACCATCACTGCAGCCAGGAGATACGGTAGAGGTCACACAGCTGGGCATGGACACGCTCACATCGGGAATGACAAGAGAAGGACCACTGCAGAGACCGTTTCGCGCTGGATCCGAGGGGCCGTATAGGGAAGAGTTGGGAAGGAAGGGCAGGGGTAGAAGGAGAACACAGGAGGGACCGGAGAGACCGTTTATCGAGAGGCGGGATCAGGAGGGTTGGAGTATGGCGGCGCGTCAGTTGGCTCACAACAACGATGTCGATCCGTGGGGGGTGCCGAGGGGGGAGAAGGCGTGGGGAAGTGGGAGTAGTCGATAGAGGTGTTGAGGGGGTGCTGGGTGTGAAGGGTTATCAGATTGGACATTTCGAAGGGGGATATTGGAGATGCATCTTGTAATTTCAACGGAGGAAAAGCGAGGGAAGAGTCAATACAGCCCATCCCTACTATGCCTTGAGATCCCACGAGTTCCGAGCCATGATTGATTATTTCCCTTGCCCCGAACCTATCCTCTATGCTCAAAGCGTTAACCATACACAAAGCCTCGCAAAACGCCGTTCGTCCTTTCATTTACCATAATGTCCCGGTCCAATCCAGTCAAGTCCATTAACCCCCCATCCATCACGGAATACTACCAGCAGTCCGAAGTAGGAAAGCAACTATCGGTCCATAGTCACAGAACCAGAGCACAGCAAAGCCCATATCGTTTGTAACACATCAAGAGAAGCATAAGCAAAACAATCCATGCCCGGAAGAAGCATTTCTAGAATATCGTCCCATACGCCTCATCCACCGGCAAAGGTTTCCTCGGACTGCTCGGCGCACCATTTGCATCGGCGGCAGGCTTGCGATGTCTACACCCCACATTAGCCTCTCCCTAAATACCCCAATTTCTGATCAACGATATGCATACCTAAATGTAAACCCGACAAACAAGCCCTTGCCCATTTGCTCATCCCTATCCGCCATATTCTCCAGTGCTTGCTGCTTATCGTGCACCTCCTTGTACTTGGCCATATCCGCCTCACTGCTGAAATCGTCGAAATAGCCCGCGTCCGTCTCGCCATCGAGTTCCGGCACAAACGGCGCTCTCTGTTCCCTAAGCCTCGCCCAGTCCACTTCGGCGAAATACACATGTTTGTAAATCTCGTTGATGCTTTTGAAGCGTTTAGATTTTCCAGCGACGCAGCGTGTGATGAGGTCCCAGGTTCGTGGGGATAAGAAGTAATTTGGGTCTTCGAACCTGGGTTTCTTGAGAACTTTCTCCCAGCGCCGAAGGTTCTGCCATGTTTCGTCGACGGTGGAGCCGGCGAAGGGGGGGTAACCGGAAAGGGCTTCGAAGAGCATGCAGCCGAGGGACCAGTAGTCGACTGTAAAGTCATATTCCTCTCCTTTCAGCACTTCAGGGGCCATATAGTCAGGGGATCCAACAATGGACTTCGCGTAATTGACTTCGCGGTCACGCAAGGTCCGGTAGCCTTCGCGACGCTCGGCGACGGAGCGTTGGTCTATGGGCGTGCCGAATGGAACGGAGATATTGCCAACTTCTTCAAGTTTGATACGCATAGATTCGAGTTTGATGGGTGAGAGCATGCCGGCTGCAAGGCCGAAGTCTGTTAGTTTCACGTGACCGGTAGAGTCGATTAGAAAGTTTTCGGGCTTAAGGTCGCGGTGGATGTAGCCTAGTTGGTGGAGAGCGTCTATGCAGCAGAACATTTCAGCGATGTAGAAGCGGGAGTGGCGGTTGTGGAGGACGCCGGTATTGTTGAGTAGGGTACGGAAGTCGCCCCCTGGAACATATTCCTGGGAGATGTCAGCTTGCTCTTGAGCCTATGGAGATCTTGCGTACCATTGCCAGGTAGATGCTCTTTTCGTCTTGAAAAGCGTAAAGAAGCCTCACCAACCACTCGCTCTTAGCAGCAGTTAAGATATCTCTCTCTGTCAAAATGTGCCTGACCTCGTCCAATTTAAAAAGCAGCTTCTTGCTCATCACTTTCAACGCACAAACCTCCCTTGTATCTTTCTTTGATGCCAAGTAGACTTGTCCATACCCACCCTGCCCCACTTGTGTGAGAATCTGGAAATCACCATGGCGAAGTCTTGTACGGCGTTTGCGTAGATTTGCCCGTTCTTTACCGAGATACTTCTGTCGTGCTGCATTATAATCTTCTTGTGAAGTGGTTGGTGGAGCAGGAAATTCGGATTCAAAGGCAGCTGTGCGGTTCTGTCGATTATGGACATAACTGAGGAGATCGAAGTAGTGGTCAAGGAAATCTGACCTCGTTAGCGCTGTTGTACAGATGCTCTATTGAAGACGTACAGAGCTGAGTGACATTAGCAAGACGTTTTACTTTTGGCAACTGCAATTTCTCCAGTTCTTCAGGAGTCAAGCCTCGCTGTGGATTATATCGACCCTTTCCAGCAGTCTCCTCCCTCGATTGGTATAGCTCCTGACGGGAAACAGCAGCTTGGTTAGGTGTACCGGGCTTGCCCAGCCGAATGCCCGGTGGTGTGTTTTCCTGATTAGACTTCCTAACAGGACTTCCAGGGCCTGGTATATGTTCTTGATGGACAATACTTTCATCTAACGTCTCGTCAACAGTTTGTCTAGCGCCCTTATTCGGCGAATGTGGGCTCAACTGTTGTCTTCCGATCTTCGTTGGACTGGTTGGCGTAAGTTTCATTGCATTGTCAAATACATTCGGCAGGTCATTGGCCCCTGGTGGTAATTGTTTCTTGCTTGGGCTTCCTTGCGGTGTGTTGTACGGCGATGTGAAGCCTGCTGACGTAGGTGTTGTGGGCGCATCGTAGAGCTCGTTACCGGAACGTGTATGCAATAATGGTGGTGGCATTGGAAGTGAAAAATCTAGCTTTTTGGCTCCTGTTGAAGGCGAAAATGGGCCGTTAGCTGCCATGACTGTTGTGTTATGTTGCGTGGAGTTGCTTTTGGCAGTGGAACTTGTCAAGGTGTGGTCAAGAACTCGCTGGATCCTACACTGCTATCCCAGCGCAGCTGGTAAGGAAGAAACGGATGCCAGAGTTTTTGGTAAATTTTCACCTATTCCTCTCCGAAATTTCTGCTCAAGTGCATGCACTGAAAGCTGGGGTGAGTGCTGATGTGGAGGAGACAGTGGATGGTGGTTTGTATGTTTATTGCCGTAAGCGTTGGCTATGCGACGAGTCACGTGCCGTGTTTTAAGTAGAATATAGAACTAGGGCGTCCAGGGGTTTCTTTCCAAACATCCTTCATCAACTACTTTATCCATCTCTCAACGGATGAGTACCCAAATTAGACCAGAATGACAGTGAACAGAAGCTCACCTGCTACCGCAAAGCTGAGAACACCTCTCTGAAAGGACTTGGTGTCCCAATACGAAGTAGGAGCTCTTAACCAGTGACAGCTGGCAGTTTTGCCAATTCCTTCCGATTTGACGATACTCTATGTGTCACCCAAGTCTCTGATGGTGAATCTCGATATGCGGAAGCGCAATCTCTACTGATCGAAAGAACTAATTGTCAACCTGGAGATGCCGACTTGTAGCGCCCTTGCCAACCCAAGCGATTTGGATGAACAAGCAAGATAGCCCTCTGTTCGAATGCCTACAAAGTCATCACAGCCTTCACGTCATTTAAAAGGCAAGAGAGCATTCAACACGGGTTACCTCGTGCCCACGCCCCTACGTTCCTTGTTGTATCCAGTCGCCAAGAACGTTCTTGTAGAGAGAAATGTAGAACGATGGTAGAGTTTGCTGTAAAATTCACCTCATCAACCACTAAGTGGGATGAGATCAAGTCGCACCAACTATCAGCATGGGACGGGCAGTATGTTAGAATTGAGAACGACGTTCGGCACTCGCCAGTATCTGTATTGTCTTCACTATGTCCCTGTGGTTGCTCAATAGAGTTTCTATGCTGAGAAATTGCATTTTCTATCGTTGAATCTCATTGCTTCAATATATCAAGCTACCTTATGTGCAGATACTGTCTCTATCCTTTGGAAGTCTAGCCTAATCGAAACGTCTAATCCAGAAAATCCGAAATAGCCTCAACCTAACTGTTGGCGCGTCATGTCTCAAATTCGTCGCGCCGAAGCTGTCTTCTCCCTATCCCCTACCCTCCTGCCAGATCACAATACTGCAGGTCTTCAACTCGTTACAGTTCTCGACGGTGCCAGAGGTTAGCGATAGCTATCATACACGGGGGCCATGTTCTACAGTCATGAGAGTGCGCAGTATCATCATTCCTTGCTACAGAAGACAATCTCCAGCTGACCGCTGCACTATCCAGTCCTGACCTCTCGCGAGGGAGGAGTGGCCACAGTATGGTAGGAATTAATGGTCTCACGTATCTGCGAAGCTGTTTCGCAAGCTTACCTTCAAAGGCTCGTCGCGACCCTCGGATCCAAGTCCAACTTGAAGAAGGTCAATCGTAAGGCGATCCTAGACGTCGATGTCCCTAAGACGTGCGAGATCATCATCACTCCCGAAGCACCTATGGCCTTAAGGTTACAAAGCAATCTCCTGTACGCCTGTCAATGCCTACTTGGACTTTTATGTATGCTTACTTTTGATGAATCGCGCTAGGTATGGCGTCTCTCGCGTCTACTTCCAGCAGTGTGGGTATGTTCTGTCGGATGCACAGACGGCCCAAAGCAACATAAGAGCGCTTCTCAAGGTCGTGCGCACTGCGGAACTCGACCCTGATGCTGGAAAAGCGCGGTATATTAAGTGCCCGTGTTATTTTGTTCGGACGACTAATCATGCCGTCTAGTCCTGATCAATTGGTCCTGGAAGACGACCCAGCTTTTCTCCCAGATTTCCCCGGTCTTGACATTGACTTGTCAGCTCTTGACATATCTACTGATGGATCATCTTGTCGTTCCAGCATCTTGTCGCCGCATTCTCTACGTTCAAGCCTCTCAAGCAACGCGGGCGGCGACGGATCAATGCTTGGCCTTATTATACCTACTTCTGATACTGGAGGTGCTGGAGATATTGGTGGATTTGACCTTCCAGGTGATGACCACGCTTCGGTTCGGCCTAGCTCTAGGCTTCGAAGTCTCCTTGAGGATGAAGAAGAGGGTTTTAATCTGGATCCTGGTTTTACTATCGACACAGATGGCAATATTGTTCTCACTGGGCAAGACCAGCCACCGGCAGCAGTCGGAGTGAGAATCGGTAGTGAATCTGCAGCAAGTGCTCGTGTTAGACAAGAGTTTGAGGAGGGCCGGCAAGCGGTAGAGCTCGACGTAGGTGGCACACCGTCTATTAGTGAGAACATACTGATATTATCAAGTTCGCTGGGGCCATGAACCTTGATCTGGACCTACCACGACTCGATGACGATGGGATTCTCCTCCCAGAAGCTGAAGCTTTTCCTGAGATGATGCCTCAAGTTCCGGCTGAAACGGGTTTTCTAAGGTCTTCATCGGCTGTTCCTGACGAGGAAGAACCATCTGAGTCTGCTGAAGCTCCTCAACGTCGCAAGCCTCGCGAACCCAGAGAGTTGACAACAGACATGATGCAAGAACTCCGCAACGCGGACCTAGCGCAGTGGAACAACAACTATGTTACGAACATGACCAGTGCAGGTCATAGCAAGTCACAGCACAAGGCCCCAGCGTTGTCGAAGAAAAATGCTGCATTCTGGGTCGTTGGTGCTGGCATTGGTGGCGTAGGTTCCGGAATTGGCAGCTCTAAGCTCACAAGTCCTCTTGATATGTTTGCCGGCGACCGATTGATGCAGGCTCTGACTGGAACTGAAGCGCCCATGGGTGGAAAGAAGCGATCTCGTGAGGAAGAAGATGACCATGGATCCGACAGTGAAGAACGGCGAGTACGCATGAGGGAGGGCGATGGCGCGCAGATTGGCCGTGGTCAGGAGATTATACTGGATGATGATGATGCAATGGGTATGATGGGTAGTGAGGTAAGGTCATTTGATGTGTTTCTCACAAGCGGTAGCTCATTTCCTAGTAGGGTATCGAAGTTGGCCGTCACGCTCTGCCAGCGCTCGAAGATCAGTCATCTCAGTTCCCATGGAACATGAGTGCTTCGGGAGCTGGCTCACGTCAAGGCTCTACTGCACGCGGTCGTGGCTTTGCAGGCAGTGTCGGCGGCTTTCGATCCAGCGTTGGAGGTCCAGGCTCCCTTCCGGGCACAGCTGTAATGCCTGGTTCGCTCGATCGACGCGCCAGTCGAATAACCAGCGCCAGTCCATTAATTGGCCGTGGACTTCAGCGTTTGAGCAGTCTCGAACTTCCTCAACATGACGATGATGATGATTTCTTAGGCGGTCCCACAGTCTCGAGTTCGTACGCGGCCGATGACTTTCAGCTTTACGGTCCTGCTGCTGGAGTTGACACTCAGACAGCAGCAGAGTCTCAATGGATGAAAGCAACATTGGATCGAGAGAGCAGCAATTTCCTGGACTTTGTAAAAGACAAGGTAGCTGCCAAGCTACCCATTTTGCCCGAAGCAGAAGATGAGCTCTCGGGCGGTTCTCGTCCAAGGCCAGTGGTGTTCTTCGAGGAATTATTGCCTCCGGTACAGCACACTAAGATTGTCGCAGCTCAGGCTTTCCACCACGTACTTGCATTGGCCACCAGGGGCTTGATCAACGTCCTGCAAGAACAAGTGATTTACGGGCCAATCCAGTTAGGTCTTCCCGGGGGTGCGTGAAAGGGAAGGATTTGATGTTTCATTTGCTTCATACTTACCATCTGCTGCACTTGCTCATATTCTCAAATGTCTCAAATTTTGCTGTATTCCGCTTCGATATTGCTCGGCCAGATTTCCCTTCTTAAGACCGGCGTACTATTTCCGGCATCGCTATCAAGTATGTGAAGGGCGTACTGGTTCACTTTGTCCTCTCTTGCTACCTTAGAACAACAATAACTTCATTCCTTCACATTGCTCCTCCAATTGAATTACTGGGTTACTACGGTCTTCATCACACGTGAGAATGATGTCATAAAGCTTCGAGTTCGGAGACCGGCTTTAACGTTTTGTTCAAGCGTTACCCAAGTGTCACACTGTTTGCGGGGTACTATTGGTGGCTCTGTTGACAAACATACAGTGCCTCATGAGATGGTCATAAACAAAGCTGAGTATTGTTATTGTTATCGCATTATTATCGTTCCTACGTAGTTTTCCGTTCTCAATCCCCGACCAAAATGCCTGGTGTGCAAGAGCATCCCGATAAACCACAAGGCGGCCGCAAATATGGCGCTTTTCAAAAGGTGGAGTCACAGCTGTATAGAAAAAGAAGCAACGGAATGCTAACTCCGGTGTCAGGATATTTACATGGACGGTCTAAAGAAGAATAAATTGCCAACAGTCACTACAGACCCGAACAAGCTCGAGGAGCAGGCAAAGCATCATCTGGGTGCGAGGAGCTACAATTATGTTGCTGGTGGAGCAGGTGAGAGGGCTACAATGGATGCTAATCGATTGGCATTCAGGCAATGGAAGGTAAACTTATCATGAGTCGTACTGTCAATAGCTAAAAGAGGCAGGTGATCCCTCGTATGCTTCGTCAAACCACGCACCGTGACCTCACCGTAGAGCTCTTCGGCGACAGATTCGAATCACCTATCCTGATCGCTCCCGTTGGGGTGCAAAGCATTTTCCACCAGGATAAAGAGACCGGCGTTGCTGAAGTCGCCGCGGAAATTGGAGTGCCCTACATCCTCAGCACTGCTGCCAGCAGTAGCATTGAAGACGTTGCAAAAGCCAGCGGAGATGGAGCAAGGTGGTTTCAGCTATACTGGCCACAAGACGACGACCTTACGGTTTCTGTTCGTTTCCCCCCATCCACTCAATGTCTCCATCTACGAATGAGTCCGCTTACATTCTCTAACACGCACCCCCAGCTCCTCCGCCGCGCCAAATCCAACGGCTACAAAGTCCTAGTCGTCACTCTGGACACCTGGACCCTCGCTTGGCGCCCCGCCGACCTCGACAACGCCTACGTCCCCTTCGCCTCAGGCATCGGCGATCAAACAGGCTTCAGCGACCCAGTCTTTCGCAAACGCTTCACCGAAAAACACAACATCGAAATCGAGGATGACATCTTCCTTGCCAGCCAAGAATGGGAAGCCGACGTCTTCTCCGGCGCTGCGCATACCTGGGACCAATTGGAGCTGCTGAAACGGGAGTGGGATGGCCCGATTGTGTTAAAGGGCATCCAGCATGTCGAGGATGCTAAGATGGCAGTTGAGGCGGGCGTGCAGGGGATTGTGGTTAGTAATCATGGGGGCCGGCAGCTGGATGGCGCAATTGGCAGTTTGGAGGTGCTGCCGGAGATTGTGGAGGCCGTGGGGGAGCAGATTACGGTGCTTTTTGATAGTGGTATACGGACGGGCGTTGACGTTATCAAAGCGTTGTGTCTGGGTGCGAGAGGTGTGCTGGTCGGCAGGTACGTGCCTCATCACCTTACCGTCCGCCTACTCTAGTACTTACTGACGGCCCTCTCCCAAAGACCCTGGGTCTACGGCCTCGCTGTCGGCGGAAAGCTAGGCGCAAAGGATGCGCTGAGAGGGCTCTTGGCTGTAAGTACCCTTTCTCCTTCCCGACTCACACCATCTCACCACACCGTTCAACCAAGCTGATTTTTTTTTATCGCAGGATCTAGATCAGAGCATGGGCCTAGCGGGCATACGCACGATAGCAGATTGCAACCGCAGCATGATCAGGAGAGTGCAGTACGGGGGGGATGTCAAGTCGAGTAATTAGGTGCAAGCAGAAGGGGTGAAGGGGGAAATGGAGAAGGGAGGGGTGGCCTGTGATGGGGATACTGGCCTATCACTTGCTCTATTGCACATACTTTACCTTTATGATTCCTATCACATAAACCTTCAATAGCTTCATCCCTCAAATCACAAAACAAGATCCTCACCTTCCCTCTTATGCCTTCTTCCCCTCACCTCGTCCCAAATCTCGAAACGCTCCACTCGACTCCACCAAGTCAAACATTGCAGTCCACCAGCTACCCCAACGCTGCTCGGAATTCCCTCCGCAATTAGGCAATAGACCTACTACCGTTGCAGGCATGCATGCACGCACACTGCAGCTCTTCCCACATTCATATCTCTCCACTATTGTCCCCGTCGGTTTTCTTGTTGCCCAGCCCTTCCGTTCCGCCCGATTTCTACTCTTTCCTGTTTTTCCCCCTCCCCCCTCCCCTTCCCTTTCGCTTCGCCCACTACATCCTCCAATGCCCCTCCTCCAATTCTACATCTCCTCGTATGCAATATATCCACTAAGGAATTTTTTCGTACTAGCAATCTGTTTGAGATGGGAGATGGGAACTGGTATTGAGGTGGTAGGGGTGTAGTGGAGCGGGAGGGGTGAGGGTGATGTTTAGAGGACGTGGGGTGTGGGTGGGGATGCGAAAGTGGGGAGAAAGGGGGTGGAGAAGGCTGGTGAGGTGGAGTGGGTTATTGGGTTTCTGGGGCAAGGGGACTGGGGTGGGGAGGTGGGGTAGGTGGGTATGAATTATTGGATAATGCAGCGAGAGGGGGTAAGGGTAGATGATGGAAGAATGCACATTGCTAGAATCGTAACGCCATAGTCCTCTGGAAGGGGGGGGGAGGGTTCCTATCAAACGCGCAGAAACACAGCCAGGCGAAGCGGGACGGTAATATGAGTCAACTCGCGATACATCAGAGAAGGTGGGGAAGAGGGGGGGGGTTGGGATGGTTGGGGGTGATGGATACAGGGGAAAGGGTGTGGGGGAGTGCTGATAGAGAACGTTGAATGCTCTCGAATCGGTATTTAATTTACAGCCAGCAGTAAGCGGTCCTCACCAGATTCTACCACTAAATTTAAGTGACGACCGCTTACTGCTAGCTGCAAATTAAATACCGACTAGAGAGTACCCAGACAGCGAAATTCTCTTCGAAAGCTTCCAGGAAGATGGGCTGATTTGAATAATTTCAAACACCGAGAAAAGCTTTGTCTGTTCGTTGATCTGAAATGAAGATCTCAATTTATGGTCCGAGCGGCCTGAACGAGTCTCGTCTGTAGCCCCCTTCGGAAAGACCCACACGTTAGAGACTGAGATATTGCATGATGATCCAATTCCCGTTTTCTGAATCTCTAGCGACATCCATTAGGTCTGAGGCGCTGACGCTTTGGAAGAGAGCGGATCGAGCTATTCTTACAGATAGCCCTATATTTAAAAAAATTCCTGCGGCTTGGGTTTCGGTTTGTCCAAGCTGAGCGTTGAGATCTTGATGTGATTATCTGTATACTGGTTGTTGCTTGTGGACCTAGATGCCGGGGCGTGGGAATGGTAGATGCAATGCCAGGGTTACTTGTGTCCGGTTTATCAGGTCTTGACGTTCTGGTGTAGTGAGTTGTGGCTATCATACTTAAAGTCGCCCATGCCCTTGTTGCTCCGATAACCTCAGCAATAGCTTTGAGTGATCTCCCGCCAGCTTTCAGCCTTCGTGCTCTTTCCCCTCATCATCCCGTCCTGATCACTCTGGACGTCTCTTTCCCCAATTACCCCTTACTATCTCCGCCTCCGCTCTACTCACTGTGCTCTATAACCTCTGCGCTATCTCCGTCTGCGTTCCCAACCCATCACCTCCTCCCCTCCCTCTCCCTCCCCACTCCGGCACCATCAGTAACAACCTCCTCCCCCAAGACCTTACTCGCCGCCATAAACAGCCCGCCCCACCACCCCCCAAGCCCCCTTACATACTCCGCCTGCACAGCCGTCATACCCAACAAATTCTCCGTATCGGCCAAATGCGCGTTCAGCTGCGCGAGTTGCGCATGCAGGTGCGTGTATTGCCTGTTGCGGTTCGTCTGGGACTGGGAGAGGGATCGCGGTTGCTGGGTTGGGTTGGACTGGCGGGATGAGGAGAGGGAGCGGGTGGTGGGGGTTTGGGTGGGGAAGGAGGCGGTGTTGATGGAGGCAGACATAGTCGGGGTTGTTGTTGTTGTTGTTGTTGTTGTTGTTGTTGTTGATGTTGTTATAGGGGAAAGTTGGGGGGACGGGTGGTGGTGTTTGACGGAGGTAGGACGTGATTGTTTGAAGGGAAAAAACAGCTAGGACGTTGTCAGTTGTGGATGGTGGGGCTTCATTATTTGTTTACGCGATTGAGGTCACGTGCCCCACAAGATAGCACTAAACGGCCAGATGTCAACAGGTGACATGCAACGGTGAAAGTCGGTAGATCTGTTAGGATAGAAGACGGGCTAAACTACACAAATGGCTTTTCGAGTTAAGACAAAGACGGCCTTGCTCCAGCGCTGTATTTCCTAGAAGGTAATGTTTCTCATCGCTTCAAGCACTGGCCAAGCTAACACACTGAAATACAGCAACGAACTGCCACAACAAATGAGGAAAACTTTGCTTTTTTCTCTTCCTCTCTGCTCACTGGGTAATGTGGTCGAAACACCGAAGAAACAACAAAGACGCCCCAACGCTGACTTCCAATGCAGTATTATATTAAAGCACGCCATGACTGGACATGGATACGACACAAAGGTAATGTGTATATGTACGAAAACGAATGAATTTGGCTTATGCAAATGATGTATGCTTTGTGAATTTCCATCCTTAGACCTCTATCCGTCATTAAAGCGCAGAACATCTGCTTTATTTCCTGACCCGTCAAGCTCGTCCATTACTGAGAGATGTAGAGTGGAGGGATTCGTGTATTCGATTTTATGAAGCGTGGTCGGCGCCAAGGTATCATGTAGTAGCAATCCTTATCAAGTCAAAGCCGAAGGGATGACGAAGGCCATTGCGAATGGAGGTGACCGTTTGGGATGGTGAAAGGTAGGCGTAGTATGTGGTGAAAGCTTCTCAATCACCGAACGCCAATCGCTGCCCGTGGTACGCCCAACGCCTGTTGTCGAGGGCCAAGGCTGCTTTGGCTACTGTGCGCAGAGTTCTCCGAATCTAATTGAGCACTAGCTCCGCTATCGCCACTCCCCGCGCTAGCGCTCGCACTACCGGTCAGACTGCGTACATTTTTTTGTGCGGGACCTTTGAGTGGGTAAAGGTTGCTCACCCCAGCGTGTTGCTCGACTTGTTGTGGTGCCACCGCGTTGCCCTGCCCAGGAGGGTGTCGTGGTACAGGCTGACGCATACCCGGAGGTGATGGTCCGCCATGCGGCAACATCCCTGGCCCCGCCATATACCCATCATGCGGAGGTGACGGTCTTCCATTTACTCTTCCTCCAGGACTGAATGGATTGCCAGGTGACTGACTTGTCCGCCGAGAAGCTGGCGGCACTGGGTACGCGCCATTCATCCCAGCGGTGGTGCCGGCACCCTGTAATTCGCTCAAACGCGCTGCTGTCAGTGAGTTTGCTCTCGAGTCATCTGCAATCGCCTTTCTATCAACTATTCCATATCGATTCGAAGAGTAACCCATCATAGGGTTGTCCATTAAGGGGTCTTGCAACGTCGACACATTCGCTACCATCTGCGCAGATACTCTATTTCGATTTATACCAGGTCTGGGACCATAGCTGTGACTGTTGCGCACTCCTCCTTTTCCCACGTGCCCTCCTTCAGGATCTTTGCGCATTTGGCTAAGGCTAGGGGTTTTCCGATTCCTGCGAGATGTAACGCTCATCATGTCAAGATTTTCGGGGTCAATATTTGGTGGTGGTCCCCGTGCTGCCATAGGATCGAAGAAATCATCGTCATCGTCCTCGTCTTGGTCATAACCCCCACGGTGTGATGGAGGTGGCCTCCTGCCTCCTCGGCGCATGTTATACTCTTGTTCTCGTAGTTGCAACTCCCGTTGCCTTAAATGGAGCTCCCGTTCACGTATTGCCAAATCCGACGGGCCAGACCCTGTGCCATTAACCATGTCATTGTACCCAGGAGCTACACCGCCTTCTGGTATAGCATCGTCGTACATCATGAGATGGCTGAATTCCTCGAGATCGTTACCTTCCAAGGAAGGCCTTCTGGAGAGCTGGTTTGGTGGCGGTCCCCGTGGATTGTAGCCACTGGACTGTCTCGGAGGATAGCCATTCATGGGTCCCGGACCCCCTCTCATTGGCGGTCCCATCGAAGGCCTTCTTCCTCCCCGTATGCCGTGCATTCCGTTTCCGTTCGTCCCATTTCCGTTCATCAAGCCATTCATTGGAGGTCGGTGAGGAGGAGCAGATGATAATCGTGGCGGGGGGGGTGGTCCAGATGTCACATGAGGTGATACCGGTGGCGCTACTGGTCGTTGCTGGTTGACAACGTTGCAATGGTGGAGAAGGGCGTATAACGTTTCAATTCGAGGTACTCGGATTCCTGTCTCTTGAGCGAGTTTTATGGGCGAACCGAGGTAAGTCTCGACCTCCATTGGCCTTTTAGCGGTATAATCCTGATACATGATGCTATTTGTCTCCGAGGGTCTGATCATGCTCTGGATGGTCTTTTCCTTGAAATTGGCATCAAAGCTACAGCCTTGGGAATCAGCAACTGCAAGAAGCTCATCTATTACGTCGTTTATCATTGGCCGAACTCCAACTTTCTCAAGTAGCTCTGCGTGTGTGGGTATTTCGAATAAAACGCTGGTAGGATGGAATGCAATAGGCCTAGAATCTGTTAACGTAGGTCTTCGGCTTGAACTCAGGATTGCGACATACCCAATCGTACGCTCGTATTGTTGTTGCCTGATGTTTGCGGACACCTTGCAGTCAACCTGACCGGTGCTCAAAGTCATGGCCAGTGCCTCTGCCATGTCGTTCTGGATAGCCACCGGAATGGTTGTGTTCTTGTTTGCCGGACCGACCCATATATCTGTAGCCCCAAGATGCTCGAATTCACTTGCTCCTAGTTGCGTGATCTCAGCTCCAGAAACTAGTGACAATACCACGTTTGTGGGGAACCTCTGTTCGAGGTGCGCCTCAATTCCGAGTGTATGGGTGGTATTCACCAGAATACAAGTATGTTGGGGGGTGACGACGGATTCGATGATGGCAGCAAGATCATAAACATCAGGCAGAGCCTTAACACAAAGAAGAACGTAGTCGAAAGCTTTTCTGCCTGCGGCGTCTTCTGGACTTCTCACAACTAAACGAATCTGTCAGCCTTGACTCCATGGTCTGGATCATGCACGTTTGCAACGTACCATGTCGTGGTTTGAAACGTTCATTGCCGAAGAGTTTGGATCTGAACGGAGCATTAGATTTCTTCTTAGATGGCAGATCAACTTTTACTCACTTGAATGATATCCCATACTGTGAAACCGCGTCAAAGCCTGACTTCCAGACAAGAGTGACGTCGCAGGCATTTGTGGCCTGCAGCCTCCATGACAGAAATGCTGAAACCGCATTACCGCCAACTACACAATGTTTGTTTCTCAGCTTTGGTGCCATTATGGGGGAGGTCCGGGAGGGGCCACGTGGAATGGTTTCGAACGAGAGTAGATGGATATGTGCTAGACAAAGGAAGTGAAGCAAGTGCGAGTGTTGTAGACTTACCTGACAGAATTCGCAGTCGGGGTGGAGAAGGAGCCATCGTCCGGCTATGTATGTATCGTCCAACAGCGGCAGCAGAGAACAAATAGACCAGGCTAACCAATTGATGCCGGTGCGAGTGAACGAGAGATTTGTGTATTGCGCAGATTATCCAGCTCGTGACCAGGTAACGACCAACATCCAGCGAAATTGCGCCCGGACAACGGCAATTGGAGCGGAATCAAGCAGGATTTGTGTTCAGATAAGGACGGTGAGGAAATGGACTTGATGTGTACGTTTCTTTGGGTTCAAGGAGTGGATGCTGGCTGTCCCAGGTTTACGACGGTATCGGTTGATTTCTCGAAATAATTCAACGGCAGTCGGATTGCGCGCCAATCTCAATTCGGTAGTCGCACCTCCAGAGCTACACAGCCGCCTCGGTGTACAATATACACTGCAGTGAGGAACTCAGGAAGGATGTTGCCGGATATCGCGAAAGTAAAGCGAGTGAAATGCGATGGGGGCCAAGACTATGATGATGGGGGAACTGGAGATGGTGAGTGAAGTTGCAGTTCGGCGGGCTGGTCCTACTTTCGACTGAATGGAAGGTTCGGATAGAGCTTGGACCTTAAGGTACGTTTGGAACGAAAAGGATTGGTGCACGACAGCACGAGTAATTTTGGTAAGACGCTAACGACAGATGGATACTAGCGCCACGCAGGGAAGCTAGGAGGATGTGACAAACCAAACAACGATAGCAACGCTCATCTCCCGTTACTATGATGAGTTGCTGACCGTTCTACCTCACGCTTCAATCGACGACAACGAGCACTATTCCCTTACAGATGTACTTAGACCCGGCCTGTCCGAGTGCTGCCGCATGTTGCAGGCTGTCCCACGAAGAGATAACGGACGCTGCATCTAATCCTATGGGTCGCTAAATTCAGGGGGACAGCAGCAGTACCTCAGACCTGTCTTTTTGCCAGGGCGAATAGGATTAAACTCGTACAACCCATGCACATGCCGGCATTCTTAGTCTTTGCCGTTGAAAAGGACGCCCGCAGGGTCCTGTCATTCCACCGGTAACAACAAAATGACACTCGAACCCACTTTTGGCCGCGCAACAAGAAACAGGGCAGTACTCAGTTACTCGCAGAGGATCGAAATAAGGAAAGGGGTACCAGGCTACCAAGCACCCTACCAACTCGGGGTCGTACTGACAACTGACCCGTGGATGAAATTCCGACGACAGCCCTACTGTGTGCATACAGGGGCATAGTTATTTAAGACAACAGCGCCAGCTATGTATTTTTACCTGGGTTCAATACCCGTAGCGGCCGACTAATACATGTATTGATTGTTCGTATGCTTTTCACACGCCATTAGTTTCTCTAATTGCTCTATTATTAAGGTATTATTGCATCCGTAGGGTAGTACCCCCATTTGCATTTGGCCTCAATGGGTTTCTACAAATATCCCTTGGGATCGCCATGATTGACGTTCCTCTGAGGCTCTGATCTTTCCGACCAGATCAGCATACTACATACTACCATCAGGTCCCATCAAAATCGCGAACCTTGTCGCGACTCTTCGGCGGAACCGGAGATGGAGATCGTTTCTCACCCTTGTCGTCTATTTTAAGGCGCAATATATTTTCTGGCACAAAATTGCAATGACATCATTTGTTCCAATGAAACAAAAGCTGCTATGTTGGTGTGAAAGCATTATGTATTACCGGGAACTGCTGAAGAGCAAACAAATGCTCATCTCGAGACGACAATGATTTTCGAAGCACGGAAATAACAATACCGCCGTACCGTATCAAAGACGAACTATGCCCAAAAAAAATCTCGCTTACTTAAGATTGTTCAACGGTTCACCAGTTGGGCTAAGCTCCTGACGTCTAACTGTTCAGGGCACGGTACCTTGCAGTTTGTTGGCCGTCTTGGGAATTGGGAAGGTGGACATGGGAGATCGTCAAATCAATTCGACCCGGCGAATCTCCCTGGCTTTGGAAATCCTCACACTACAAAATACACTCGTTGTCACTAGAATAGACGGTCTGTTTCCATGTGCAGGGTATAGCCACTGGCAGGCGACTACCCACTCTCTGGACTGGAGTACATATCGCTAAAGGAGATTGAGGGCTTGGTCGAACAGTCACGCTGCTGCTCGCTAAGAACACAAGCGCCTACAGCAACAACGACTCATCCCCCAAGACATCGGGATTTCCTCAATTTAGAGTCTAGGGAGACGAAGATCTTAGAAAGGTACGAAGGGATGGACAACCAAAGCCAAGGAGCATGTCCAGGCAGGGAAGAAGCCAAATTAAAGACGCGGCACGTGGTATAGCGTTCCCTATTGCAGGCTAGAAGCAGAAGATAGATATGCATCTTCGGCGACCCCCTGGGGCCCTTCCGGTACGAACGGTCTGAGGAGGCTGACCTTGGCGAGAGAAGCACAGCTAAACGCAGCTGCCTTGGTAATTCCCAAACCCTTCGCCGAGTATGCGCTGCTCAACGTTGGGGTTTTCTGGCGCTTGAAAGCACTGATCTACTGGACATTCTGGAATCCAGGCTGCTCTGGCACGCAAAGGCTAGGGACATTTGTCCAGTAAAGTGTGAGCAGTCAAAGAATCAGGGCGACGGTCGTAGCTATTTTTGTCCTCCTTCTTGGCGTCCATCCTACCATGGACGATCTGCCGCTGCTTGGGAATCTTTTCGCCAGTAAATTGAGATGTTCTTCAGTTTTGACGAAACCTAGAAGCGTCACCAAAAGCAGCCCGCAGAATGATTGTGTCATGTGTCATGTGTCACGTCAGAGCTGCAGAAAGCTACTTCGAAGTATGCATGCCGCAAGGTACTTATGTCGACCAAGAATGATGAAGCCGGCGTACAATCATATGACGGCTAATGTTATTCGACAAGAACAAACCATTGACAGTAATCAAAGATCTGACGTGGTTTGCGTATCTCAGTCGAAGCTCTCGGTACTTAGGGAACGGTATTACCTTTAATAGGTGATTTTTCTTTACCAATTCTTTATTCATCATCTATTCAATCCATATCAATCATCCTCCTGCACCGCCGGTAATTCAACTTCAATTGCTTTCCCTCGCCAGCTCTACACTCATCTTTTCCATCATCGCTGTGGTTAGTCAGCGAAAAGGCGAAACAGTATTACACAAATCATCCTCGGCAGGGTTGAATTCATCCCCCAAACTTCCAAGTGGTATACTCAAACCCAGCCAGACGGTGCTGCAGAATTTTACCTTCTGTCTGAAAGAGTCCAATACATTCATCCAAGCGTCCATGTGGATTATCCACAAACCCAACCTCATATCGAATCTACCAAAAGCCATCATCCTCAATAACCCTCTCCACCTCGCATTCTCATAATAACCAACAAACCTCATGCTTTCAGTTCTCCAACGCCAACGAGCCTATGCGATCATTGTTTGCCCATCTAGGCAAGGGCACCAGCATTAATTACTCTATGGACATTGATGCACTCCAATGGAAATTGAGACCAAAGGTATAACACAGCATACATCCCATCCTGTACCTCCGTACTACTGAACCTAACATATGCACAATACTTTGCCACTGATTCCTTTTTCTTTCTCCATTGGACCCATTCTATCCTTTCCCAGCTAGCTGTTCTTCGTAGCAAGCAAATCCAGCCTATTATCCAGATCTCAACACGCCCCTCCTCGTGTTCTAAGCCCTTTTCTCATCAATACTTCCCCCATCTGTCCTTGGTAACCAGTCAGTCTCCATCACTCATATTGACCCTTATCATAAAAGCCAATTCAACAACTAAATCTTCTCTCCCTCTTACAAAAACTAGTCTCACCAATCCTACCAAAAACCCCGGAAATCTTTGTCTGCAAGACCCTAGACTCGTCCAGAGAAAAAAACTTTCTTTGCTCATTCGCTTCCAATGCTACAGCGACAAACGCCATATGCTACAATGCCAAAACGCCACAAAGGCAGGCCAATAGGTGAGGCCTCCATTCATTTTCCAACCATCCCAAAACGCCAGAAACGTTTCTGCAACCAGCAGATTCCAATGCAAACGCATAATCGAGAGCTTGATACCTAATCTCCACAATATTTCAAGCACACATCAAACCATCAATCTCCAACCCCAAAATCACCCCAATCCTACCCTTATAACGCATGAAACCCCACCTCACAGCCTCCTCAACCCCCTTCCCCCCCTCACCAGAAACGGACTCGGCATCTCATCCCTCTCCGGATCCCAAACAACCACCTCCCCTCTCCCCCCTCCCTCCATCTTGTCCCCGCCTCCCACCACTCTTCCCCCCGCCCTCGCCTGCTGCAACTCAACCAACGTCCTCCCACCTCCCCCGGCTACATTGCCCAAGAAATTCTTCTGCATAACCGCTTTGGCCATGTCGTTCTCCCCGCTCCCTGCCATCGTCGGTTTCGCCGGCGCTTTCCTTACTGGGGAGCCGGAAGATGTGACGTTTGTGGGCGAGGGGATGCGAGCTGGTCGCTGAGCGTGGTTGATTGCTGTGTTGGTAGAGAAGAGAGGCGGGTGCGACGTTAGGCGCTTTGTTGGAGCGGTGTTTTGGCGTGCGAGGCCGGGGCGGGACGGGGGGAGCTTGAAGGGATCTTGGGAGGAGGAGGGGAGGCGGGTTGGGGAGGGGAGTTCAAGGAGGTGGTCGTCTTCTTCGTCGTCCTCTAGGATTGACGGGTCTAGAGAAGAAGAATTCGAGGGGGAGCTTGTGAGCTTTGATGATTTCTGCTGCGCGGCGGCGGCGGCGAAGATGTTTTTGCTGTTGGGGATGCTGGAGGCGGCTGCGGCGGCGGTGCGGCGAGGGGAGAGCGAAAGAGAGGCAATGGATATGGGGGAGGGTTCGGACATTTGGACGTCCATGGGAGAGTCGTATTGAGTGCGGGCGCGGGAGAAAGGAGTGCGTGTTGACTTTCTCGGCTGGGGAATAGGATTTGAATTGGCTTTTGGCGATGACGGAGAATCGAGGGAGAGGGAGCTGAGATCGGTGGAGGAAGGAAAGGAAGTAGAGGTGTTGGTGGCCACAGAGTCCTGGCTTTCCGGTGGAGGAGATGGTAGGGAATCCTTTGGTGCGTTGAGAGAGCGGAGATGGCGTAGGACATCTGCATCAACACGAGAGCGGACCTCGGATTCGAATTTCTTCCGAAGCTTTTCAGTCTCGGATTGAATTTGGCGGTCAATTTCCAATCGGGCTTTGACTTCCCATTCGCGGCGGACGCTGGACTCAACTTCGGCTCGCAGATTCTCGTATCTTGTGGTCAACTTTGCAAGTTTGGACTCAGCATCATGCGCCCGGCGTAGAGCTTGTTCTTCTTGTGTTTTTAGTAGCCTGGCAACTTCCACGACTTCCCTTTCTTTTCGCATAAGTCGCACCACTGGGAGGTTGAGTAATTGGGCTGTGTCAGGTCGTTCTAGAGGGTTCGTCTTTAAGCAATTGCTGATGGCTTTCTGAAGCTCCGGCGAATAGATACCCGGTAAAGGCTCGACTCTACCTACTTTAATCTTTTGGACGAGGTGGAAATGCGTCTTGGCGTTGAACGGTGGATTCTTCGCGCACAGCTCATACATGATGCATCCGAGTGACCAGATGTCCGAGTGGAGAGTGTACCGTTCCGCCGCACATATCTCCGGAGACATGTAAAAAGGCGTTCCAACATACGTTGAAGCAAAGTCGTGAGACTGCATTAATTTAGACAGCCCAAAGTCTCCCAATTTGACCGAGTTGTCAGCGCCAAGAAATACTGTAGCAGTTAGCATCTATACCACGATAATAACAAAATTCAAACGCTAACTGTTCTCTGGCTTCAGGTCACGATGTAATATCATGACTTGGTTCTTTCCACGCAGTCCACTCGGCTTGACCATAGTACCACCTCCAATGCAGCTCTTTCCCACCTCTGGTGGATCGACACCATAGTGACATCGATACAACGCGGTAACGATCTGCGAGAATATACTCCAGACATATTCCTCCTCGGCGAATTGGTTGTTTAGTCGAAGCTTGTCAATGACTTTGCTCAAATCACCACCACCACAGTATTCCATATACAGGTGCAGGTCTTGGGATGATTTCAGATGTTCTCGATGGTAATAACCGACGATATTGGGATGTTTCAGCGAATTAAGAATTGAGAATTCGGCATGCAGTTGTTCGCGCTCTTTCGCCGACATTTTGATATAATTTATCTCTTTTCGGCAGAGAATCTGGGACGATGCAGATTAGTACCGTTGAACGTTAAGAGCTTTGAAGCACGCTTACAAGACCATCCGACTGTCGCTTGACCTTTCGAATAATCCCGAACGATCCATGTCCTGATGAGAGGTTAGTCGCCCATGGTGCCTGAATTATTACATTACGTCTTTCCATACCAATCTTCTCAAGTACCTCGTACTTCTCTAGTTCCGCCGTGGTCGCCATGATGGCAAGTTGTGGAGATATTTTCCTACTGGCAGCGACACAAGCAAACTTACCACAGCTCCTGCAATCTGTTCAAGGTTCAATGATGATGTGGAGAGCTTTGTCAGGCATGAAGGAATGTCCACTTAGTATAGCCAGGCGTTAGCTGATCCGAACGGGCGTGTTGATGGTGCCGCCGTTGGTCCAGCAACCACCACAATCCTCAGTCACGCGGTGATAAGATAACTCTCTAAAGGCCGACATGCCGATATCGTCACAATAATGATGGAATTTTGTGTTGTGCACGGTGGCTCTTCGGCTTCTCGCTGCTGGACAGCTTGAGACTAACCTACACATTTGCCGGTCATGGTTCTAAGGAAGGATCAGCTTGAAGCCAGTCTTCATGAGGAAAAGAAACTTATTGAGGACGGCAGACTGAAGGAAGACAACCCGCTTGACCTCAGCGAGGGCTTCTTCAAGCTCTGCGAAGCTTGCCGGAGAGGAGATCTCAAGTTATGTCAGGAGATGATTACGGAGGGTGTGAATATCAACGCGCGAGACAGATTTGACTACACGCCTTTGATTTTGGTGAATGCCCGTTTGTCAAGTCTAAGCTTTTCTAGATGTCCATTTGCTAATACATGCTCTTCCAAGGCTAGCCTGTGTGGCCATTATCAGACAGTACAGCTTCTACTCGAGTCCGGAGCTCTTTGCGAACGGGATACGTTCCAGGGCGAAAGATGTCTATATAATGCCTTGAACGATCGAATACGAAATTTACTTCTCTCCTACGATTATTCTAAATCCACAGATCCTTTACAACCGTTCGTGGCGCACATCACATCTTTGTTAACTCGAGACAATCCCCAAACATCTGACATAACTGTCGCCGCCGCCGGCGAAGTCTTTCATTTACACAAGATCATTCTCTCCGCACGCTCGCCGTATTTCCGGAAAAAGCTCTCGGCCGCTCCGGACATTACATCTTGGAAACTTCCACCTACAATACCGCCCCAAGCCTTCAGTATCGCCATCAAATATATTTACCTAGGGGAAATACCCGTCGACATCGGCGGAGGGCCAGGGACTGGATACTCAGAAGATGATATATTAGAGGGCATCGGCAAGATTAGCAGACAATTAGAGATTAGGAACTTATGGGAAGGCGTTCTTGAAGGTGGCGACCGCAGGCTTGCGAGACAACGCAGGACGGAAGAGGTCGAGAAGGGTCGAAGTCAGCTAGATGCATGGTTTCGAGACAACGTGCTTAAGCACAAGGTCATAGTTGATACGGATAAAGCAGACGCTGTGAAATGGGACCGAGATAATGGTATCTTCGCGGACGTTTTGCTGCGAGCAGATGAACGTGCGGAGGATGATGAATCCCAAGATCTCGCCACCGGCAGGCAGGCGCCGACTCGCAATACTCTGGGCCCATTGAATGGGATACCGGTTGGTCCAATTTCGCAATCTTCCCGTTCTCCATCCCAAACCCGAAAATCACGGAAATCCACACTATTTCCTGTTCACCGCGCCATATTAACTCGTGCAGAATTCTTTCTTGTCATGTTCACTTCGGCCTTTCGTGAGGCCCAGAACACCGACCATCTTCACATTATCCCTATTGATTGCTCACCTCGAGTACTCGAAACAGTTCTGGCATTCCTTTACACCGAAAAAGCAGACTTTCCTCTCAACGTTGCGGTTGATGTCCTTTTCGCTGCAGACCTCTTACTCATCGAAAGGCTGAAGCTCAAAGCTGCTGTTGTCATAAGTACCCTAGGTAATGGTGCGATGTCTCAGGTACCTGCTGCACAGCAGATCTCTGACAAGCCCATACCCGAAGAAGAAGAAATAGACATTTACGACGTTGTCCGGGCCGGCTGGCTCACGCGTGTACCTCGACTAGAAGAGTTTGGTGCCCGGTACTTTGCAGATAGATTGGAAGACTACGTAGATGAGGAAGATTTCGCAGACCTCATCAAGGAAAGTGCAGCCAGGATCAAGGGAAGACAGGAGACGGACAGTATCGAACTGCTGGATGATATTCGCTACTACTTATCTGAACGCTTCCGCCTGCGATTCGAAGATGCAGGACTTGAAGAGCTGATGGAAGAAACCGAGCTTTCCAGCGGCATTACGGTCACGGAGAATGGTTTGGTGGCTACTGATGCCAAGGTTCCTGAAGAAGGCCTTGACACAGCAGCTGTCAATGACCAGGTCGCAGCTACAGAAGGTTCGGAAACTCTCGTGAGCATAGAAGAAATGATGCGCGATGGAGCCATAAGAACGCTAGATGGAGAGATAGCTGGGGATGAGTTTGCAGGTGATGCGGTCAATTATCAGATACTGCTGGGCAAGATAGATTCACTATTGGATAGACTGAAGCTGGATGCCTGATTTGGCATCCATAGCTATGTATCTTACTCTAATACAATTGCTTATAACAATACCAGATCTTTCCAAAGGCCGGCTGAGTTGGTCTTCTCATCATCTTATCGTGGTAGTCCTGCTGTTCACCTACCTTTACTTTACAGTATCCTCATCATCACGTTATACCATGCACTTGGCGATGACGCTGTCTGGAACCACGTAGTCATAGCGCCAAGCTAAGGCAATCCGACCTTGGATTGTCCAGGCTAAAACTGACATCGTGGCCCAATGCGGCTCTGACGAAATGGCGAGATGGAAGTCCTTCCGTCCAGTGCGATACTCGCACCTGTCCACTCATCTTGCAACGTTTCCCCTTTCCAAATTCACGTTCCGGTGCTGTGCAGTGGAGCGGTCCTGGGCTGACAATAATAGTAATGGCTGTGTGTCCTTCCGTACTCGGTATTCTACTGCGCAGTGCTCAGTGCGGACTGCGGAGCGGAGGATCGCAAAGTGTGGCCGCGCGGCAAGCTTGTAGCCAATAGGACGCTTGATTGACATCATCGGATTCAACGACTGAAGCAGATGATTCATGAACGTTAGAGAGTGCAGCCCGAAGGAAGCGTAACGTAGCACATGCAGTTGGGTGCGATTAGTAACTTGTTAAGCTGAGCAATGAGTGGTGAACTGGTGATAATTGGCGGTCTGACCAAGCTTTCGACCAATTAATACTCATGACCTTGAGCACCCCAAAAGGATCAGGGATTGAGTACGGAATAGCGCATTCCTGATCCGGCCTAGCACCCCTACCACCTCGAATTGCCCGGATCTCTCGGTTTTCTCACGCACGCAACACACCCACGACACCCTCCTTTGTTCCAAGCTCTGTCGACACCCGTTGTTTCCTACCTAGGTTCGACTGCGTGATAATGTCCCCTATGGTCGTCGGCTTCAAATGTGATTGAGAACGGGGAATGTTCGACTCACTCGCTAGCAGTTCGACCTTCACTCGCTGAAGACAATATCTGGGGCTGTGGGCGGAGGTTGATTCAACTAAGGTCTACGACACCTTGTCACGCAAGCACTACCGACGATACAGCTCACCCGGTCGTGGGCTCACATCGCACCTGAACAAGCCTCATCGAATCAATCATGGCATTGTCACGATCAACCCTCAGCCATGCATCATGGCCTCGCATTCTGTTACTCCTAATAACCCTCCTATCCTTAATAAATCTCACGTATGCCGCCGATACTAAAGTTATTCAAACCACCAACAATGCGGGGGAAGTCATCTACTTGGCGGATGATAGGAAACCGGCCTTGTACACACAGAACTTTGGGGACTGCCTGGGCAACTCTTTGATCAACGTGACGCGTTTCGATGCGGCCTACTACCAAGATAACATGACGGTGCTGTTCCACTTGGAGGGGAGCACGGCATTGACAAACGAGAGTTTGATGAGTATGTGTACCTCGACTCTGATGTCTTATCGCTCTAACATAAGACTTCAGTGTACATTGGCGTTTTTGCCTATGGTTCATCTCGATTCAACCTCAACTTTAACCCGTGCAATGCTCAAATCTACAGGTAGGTAACCACAACATTTGCAGTTCTCTACATTCTGACACTATCTAGTCTTTGCCCAACGAATGCCACCGTCCCCATCGAAGCCAGCGGCATCATTCCGGTCTCACAGTCCGATGTTGCGGGGATACCATCAATCGCTCTCGGCATTCCAGATTTCGAAGGACAAGCCATACTGCGTCTCTTTGCCAATTCGACACAGTCCGAGATAGGTTGTTATTCTGGGGTGATTACAAATGGGGCAACGTTCTCTCAGCCGAAGACGGTGGGATCCATACTCGGTGTCTTCACCATCGTCGCGGTGGCAGCATCTTTTGCTACTGCCATATATGGCAACCATATCCCCACAACCCGTACTCACTACGCCCATTCACTTTCTATCCTAGTCGTCTTCTCGATCTTCCACCACATCTTCTTCACCGGAGCTCTGTCCGTGAATTGGCCCAGCGTGCTGCCAGCGTTTTGGAGTAACTTCGCATGGAGTGCAGGAATGATCTATAGCGATAAGATGCAAAATAGTATCAACCAGCTTATCGGGTCGAATAAGGGCAACACCAGCACCGTTGGTGCCGCCGGTACTGGCGCTGAATCTGATAGCACTGGTGGTGGTTATATCATTTCTCAAATCTATAAGAGGGCATTCTCCGATATCTTCCGTCGAGATGTGAATTCTTCCAGCGACGGACTCGCATTGTTGCAGACAAGACAATTGGAGCATGCTCTTGCTAGGAGAGATGGTGCTCTTGCCACTGCAGCAGACGGCTACTCGTGGTACGGATCTCCAGTCAAGCCAGGTCTACCCCTTCCGGGAAACTTCTCCGGGTTCGCTGGTACGCTCGCGGGAGAAAACATTCCTGCATCCAACGCATTTATGACTGGATTCCTCTGGTTCTTGATCCTCGCAGTACTTATTGCTGCCTCAGTGACTGGGTTTAAATGGCTACTTGAAGGGTTAAGCAAGACAAAGCTTGTGAGAGATGATCAACTGGCATACTTCAGAAAACATTGGCTTAGTTTCACTTTACTGGCTGTTCTTCGAACAATGCTCATCGCATTTTTCATGATGATCTTTCTGACATTGTTCCAATTCACCTACAAGGGATCTGGTGGGGTTACGGCGATTGCTGTCATCGTCTTCTTGATCTTCTTCGTCGGTCTGTTTGGTATTGCTGGATATGCCTGTTACTATCGCCTCCGATTCGGCCAGTACGTGACTGTTCCTGACAGATTACACCTCGAGAAGACAAAAGCTCTTGGCTTTATTCCATGGTACGGACTCGATACCGAGAAGAACAGATCAGAAAGCTCCGAACAAAGGGCATCAGCTGGCTCACTACCGTGGTGGAGAGTAGGGTACGTGAGTGACGACTCCCAGAGAATCTCGGTTCACGAAGACGAAGACTACAGCAAGAAGTTCGGCTGGCTGTCTGCACGCTTCCGAAGAACAAGATGGTGGTTCTTTGCTGTCTGGTTGGTTTACGAATTCATTCGAGCCTGCTTCTATGGAGGAGCTGCCGGTCATCCAATGACACAAGTGTTTGGTCTCCTGGTGGTCGAGTTTATCGCCTTGGTCATCATCATTGCAATGAAGCCCTTCGAGGGTGCTCGCCTCAACGCTTTGATGGTCTACGTACTAGGCTTCAGCAAGGTCGCTACTCTGGCTCTGTCCGCCGCCTTTGACACTCGGTTCAACTTGCCCCGCATCACTACTACTGCTATTGGCATTGTGATTATCGTTATTCAAGGAATCCTAACCATACTTCTACTCGTCGCAATTGCCGTCGGAGCCATCTCAAGCTACATGTCCGTCACACGCAATCACGAAGAGTTCAAGCCCAAGAGTTGGGCACCCCTTCGCCAGAAGTACTTTGCTCATCTAGAGAAGACCGCCCCCGACGTACCCCCACCACCACCGGCCGTGCCTGAGGAACCCACGGAGCCATACTTTAATGTAGCCTCTGTGCGCCGGGTTGCCAAAATTGAGGATGAAGATGATGATTGCGTTGCCGAGACTAATCCGATGGCCTCTCATGCTTCCTTAGCTGGCCCAACAAGTAGAGCCAGCCGAGCCAACAGCATACACTCTCAAGCCTCACACAACGTTCCCTTTGGCGCCCGCGTTCACCGAGCTAGTTGGAGCAGCAGAGACTTTAGCTCTTGGAACGAAGCAGGTGACCGTAGTTCCCAGCTCATGGGTCGTGTAAGCTTGCACAACAAGCCCAGCGAGGCTAGCCTTAGTGGTGACAATACCACGCCACTTCCGCAGCGTTCGACGCGAACGCCTGCGAGAACTCAAACCCCACGAACTCCGACTGGGCCTTTGGATGTCAGGAAATTGAGGCATGGAAAGGAGAGGGAGGTGGTTGAGGAGAGGAACGAAGAGCAGAATTGAAGAGGTGCAACGCTCATTACGACATTACGATCCTAGCACTTAATCTTGCTGTGATGGCACGGGCGAGAAATCCTACCGTACTCACCCCACCGCATACCCTCCTAGCATCCTTCCCTTGAAGGCACTTTTCTTTGTCCCACCATGACCTCGAAGACCCTAGAGTTACCTAGAAGCAAATCGTTTTGTTCTCATAGCATATGCATTGGCGCAGGCTCGGACACATTTGTCGGATTGGAGTGCCCTATTACGGATGGACCTGGGGGAAGGTTCGCCGGTATAAGGGGCCTTGTGTAGTTTAGAGCAAAATTAGCAGTGGAATTTTATTGTGAGAAATGGATGCCTAGTTTCTCACATCACCCCTGCGGCTTAGCTTATTTCCTCTCTGACGCTCGCCCCCCTAACACATCCCATGCCCACAGCACCCCTCCTCAAACCTCAATTGGATTCCCTTCACAACACCCGTGACCCGCCCCTTCCTTCCTACAGTAATATCTCCCACACCCAACAGCATCTCTCACGCATCCATCTACTGTATTCTCTACCCGTTCGCTCACAGCCGGAGAAAAAGTTGGTTGGATGATGGATGACCTTGATGGAGTTTGATGTTTGGATTTGTTTTTGTTGGGATGAAGGTGGTGGATGGTCGATGGTCGATGGTGGATGAGAAGGAGAATGAGAAGGAGAATGAGAAGGAGACGGACATGAACATGAACATGAAGATGTAGGTTTTAGATTTAGATTTGGGTGAAGAAGAAGAAGAAGAAGAAGAAGAAGAAGAAAAAAAGGATCAGGGCGTGTATGTGTGTGACACAACAAAGGGAAAAAAGAAGCAATCGAAGTCGGAGGTTGCCCCCCCCCCACAAAAAGGCAAAACCCACATTTTATAAAACCCACCTTTTTACACCTTTTATACAAAATCAACCTTTAACAAGGAAGATTGACACCCAAAGGTCTCGGACTGCGCTAATGCACTCTCTCTCCTTCAATCGACTTCCCTCGCGCGGCGGGTCTTTATTGCGCAACCCGAAATCCGCAGAACATGGTATGAATGAAGCTTCAGTAGTGAAAGTAGTCGCGAGACAGTGGAGTGGCGATGGGAATAGGAATTCGATTTTTCTTGCTGGTTGGCTAATGATGGAAGGGATTTGAAACGGAATAAATTCAAAGGAAGCGTGTAGATGATCATAAGAATCTCTCTGATCAGAAAAGATGCGTCGATTTTACTACTAACTACATTTAACAATACTACTCAGAATTGCCAAGATGGGACCCGGGGTCCGAATCAGGCTCCGTAGAACATTGACATGGCACAGAGAGCACCTGTCGAAGAAAAGTCTTTCCCCAGTATCTCTTAACGGGCCCTCCGTCATTCCCTCCAAGCCGCTCGTCTGGTAGTGGGACTGCATTTCAAGCTGTCCCGCTTGCATTGTCTGAGAATACTTGGCGGTCATGGAGCATCGTCTTGGGTTGCTTCGGTGCGCTGATGGCAAGTTTTGGCTGGCGATCTGGTCCTTCCAAGCCCAATTGTTCAAAACTACCATCCAGAAACCGTTCCTGACAGTACTGGGGACTTCAGGATCTGGGATATTCCAAATAGCCGCAAGATTGTGCCTGACAGCACCTACATGCAAAGAACCGTCGGCGGCCGAGCGACGGGGGGGCTCGCATGACCAAGCAAGGGCAATTGGAAACCCTCGGGGAAGCCGATACTATCAAGAGAAAAGCTTCGCTGAAAATTATTAATATTTTAGCTGGAGTGACGAGAGGGGTAGAGAAGATTCAGTGGGTAAGGAATCAATCGTCAAACGGCCAATCCTCCTCCCACAACTTCCGCTCATTCTCATCGTGAGCATACAAATCAAGGACCTGATCCTTTACCTGTTGTAAAGCATTTTTGGCTTCATCATATTGGTCTACCCGTACGACACCTCTTTCTGGAAACAGATCCCTGCCTATACTGTCCCTGACGCTACGCATAAGGTTCATGCCTTCCGCTGCTCCCTTGGCATCAGCCTCTATCTCGGTTCTCTCTGTGGAAGAGAAGCGGAATGGGTAAGGCGGAGAACCCTGGGCCACGACACCAGGAAGATCCAACCAAGCGTTCTCGAGCTGGAGGATTGAGGCTAGGTATTGTGCCTCGCCATCAATGAGAAGCCTTTGCGCAATAAGAAGAAGCTCGAAGCTTGCGGTTTGTTGATATTCCCAAGCGCGGTAGAGAAGGGGGACATCACTGTGCAAAAGAATTCGGTACATAGTAGAGAGCATTTGACTCAGGTATAAGGACATGGCTTTCTTTTGCGATGCGTCATCAAGTTGATCATAGTTGCCTGGGAGCTCTGGTCTCTCAAGCCCCTGGGTAGGCGGTCCCTCGTAGTCTAGAAAATACGGCTGGCGAACCTGGTTAAACAAAGGCGCTAGCTCAGTCGACTGCCAATCGATGATTGCAACGATTTCGCTGGGATTTTCAGGGTTGACAAATATGTTTTCTTGATGGAGATCCGGGTGCCAAAGGCATGACGATGCAATCGACCGATCAATCGGCAACAAGTATTTAGCAATGGTGAGATACGATTGCAAGGCTTTCAGCTTTTTCTCCCTACACGTCATGTACGTGCCCGGCCCACGGAGCGTGATGGGCGACTTCGGTAGTCGAGGGATTCTTTTCACACATGTGATCTCTCGATTGCCAAGAGCTGCCAAATAGTCTTCGACTGAGGCCCCTAGAAGTCGAGCGTTAGCCGCAGAACCAGCAATTTCTGGTTCTAGGCTCACATACATGGGCCCCTATCATAATGAACCGACGCTCTGCCGGCATCGTAGTACTCTCGGCCTGTTGAGGGGCCTACCGCAAATCTTTGATTTTTCATAGCCGTGCCATGTTCATCGAAGTAGAGTGGATCCTGCGAGTCCTGCTTCCCTACGTCGTGGGCAAAGTAGAGACTCCCAAATTGCTTAAACGAGGTCGACGTCCATTTTTTTTGGTAGCGCAAGATCTGTTTGACGACCTCCAAGCGGTCTTCCAATTCCATCCCGCTCCATACTTGTTCAAGTTGAACACCAGGAGCCTTTTGCATTATGATGTACTCAGCCCCCACAGCGTTGCTCTGGGCTCCCGAATTCCAGGCGTAAACCTTTGGGACTGGAGTCGCGAGGACGTCGCGGGCCTATAGAATATCAGCACTGTTGGTCAAAATAGGGTCATCAGCATCACAAATTCCATTGTCGCTACTTCGCTTGCGGTTGTAAGTTGACCTTGTCCAGCGTTTGGATTGGGCACTTTGGCAACCACCTGCTTGCCGTCCTCCATTGTCATGAGAAAAGCTTTAGTATACTGCCCATCAGGATACTTTTCAATTGCGACGCAACATCTTGAGTCAACAGTTGAAGCGGCAATCTGAGCCAGCTTGTCCATATTGAAATGTACGCATCTTTGTGACATCTCGAGTTTCTCATTGCTCACAAATCGACCTCGCGTGAAATGAAAGAAAGCCTCATTGCCTTGCCAGCCTAAAACACATGAGCTTTCGTAAGAGGGACTTGGGACGCCAAGATCCTTACTACGACCTCCACTTGATGGTGACTTGTGAGATGCGTTGTGTACCCACCTCAACATGGTCTCCGCAATATTAGAGTGTGTATAGATACTCCTGTGAATGGAAGATAGTGACAGAGAGCTTTTTGTATATGCCCCGCGGCTGTAGAGATTGACTAACATATCTTAAATAGCTTTGTCATCTCTCTTCGCGAGGGCAGTAATGACCTTCTTTGCGACTGGAAAATTTCAGTGGTTTTGACGGCCGAGTAGGGCTGAGAAGGCGATAGCGATGTGGAGGAAACTCTCAATGTAGGAAGATTAATCGATCCGCCTTAGAATCAGAAGTTACCCATCCTGGTCAATCTAGAAACGAACAATCTCCATCATGTGGCGCAATCTTCGTGACGAAAGCGATCGCCGTCCAGACTCCATATCCGGATCCCAGGCTTTTACCTTGCAGAAGGCCCTGTGTTCCAATAGTCCCGACCGCTGAAGAGCTTTCTCCCTTATTCACGAGTTGTACCTCATCCGACGAGTCTGTAAAGGACGCAAGGGCTATTCCACCATCTTTTGTAATCCGTAGGATATATGCGCAATCTTTTCTTCCTATGCAGCAACGGTATCCGTCGGCTGGACGACTTTGACTCGCTCAAATACCAATGAACCCATATCCCAGCGACTTTGGACTGGTCTGCCTGGTCAATTGACTAAGTGGAAAAAGTATGATATTGAAGAAGTCAGAGATTTCGTGAGAATGGAGAAGAGCTGTACTCGTAAGTGGTGTGAGCCTCCGAATATTAATCTACGTGACGGGACTCAAATTTACTCACTATCAAAAGGTGGTCCCTGGATAGTTCCACGGGGGAAGACATAAAGAAGTGTTTAGGAGTCTGGGAGCCCCATAGATGACGACAAGTGGAAAACAGCTTGCGACGCTGATAGTTCTACTACTCCACCACTACCGCCGCTATTACTACTTTTCACTCGCCGCCAAGAAGCTCAACATGTCCCTGCTCGCTCGCCTCGACACTCCCTTCGCATCACGACCATCTAACCGGTGGGAAGATTCCCAGTCCGCCGACGGCTCATATTTCATCGAACGCAGATCCCCATCTCTTCGCTCACATCTTACGGCGTGGAGTGCTACCGGTTTGTCTATGGTATGAGAAAGGTCACGCACGGGTTTGACCATGCATTTTATAAGGCTCTACAAGAGGAAGCAGAGGATTTCGGGATCGAGCTGCGGCACCCACGGCTCACCCAACCGAGGTGAGCCAGGGTGAGCGCACGTGATACGACTCGCCCAAAGAGCGGCGAGCTCACTTGCTAGATCGGATCAGGTCGACAGGCCTGCGCACGGACATATTCGGAACAAAAAACACATTTTCTTTTTTCTTTCTTTTTTTTTTCTTTCGGACTCGGTTGATGGGAGAGTAAAGGTTGAAGACGGGGAAGAGGGAATGGTTCGAGAGGGGGTGGGATTTGCGAAAGCTTTGATGTTCTGCTCTTCTGGCTGTTAACGCGTGAGATCTAGAAGGAGAAGAAGAAGAAGAAGATGAGAAAAGAAAATCTAATTACAACCGCTACTGCTCTCCCTTTCCCTCATCACCCCCGCCCCTCCCCTTCATATTCTCTCATACCTTCATCAAATGAACCTCCCCCACTCCAACTTAAAAAAAACCCCGCTCATCGTCGAAAAAACCCACCCCCCCTTGACCCAATAGAAAAATATCCCAGGAATTCCAGATTGCGCACTTCTGACCCAAAGGGCTAGACGCGATGATATCAGAGTGTCTCAAGTAGCCGTAAACGTGGTTGTGTGCGTGTGCGTGCGTATGTAAGGACAGAGGTCCGGGTGTGGAAAATGAAATGTTTGTGTGCGGAAAAGGTGAAGAATGCATAAGAGGATGCGGGCGGGAGTTGTTGGGTGTTGAGTGGGAAGCGGAAAGTGCAAGGTAGGATAAAGCGTGAATGATTCGTATGCGTCGTCAAGCCCGTTTCCCTGTTTCTCCCCCAATTCGTCCAAAATGGGTTCATGGCCTGCCATTGCCAGAATGTGTACGAGCACCTCTGATTCCCAATCATGGCAGCGGAAGATCATCACCGCCTGATGGTTCAGCTTGCCTGTTTGTACGCTGCAGCTCATCATATTCACAGACTCATGGTCAACCACTCCCACTCTTGTGTACCACTACCTCCAGGCCCACCAGCCAGAACCCCCTGCTGACCCACCATCCCCACACCTTGGAGAGTAGCCATACTGCCCGCCGTGAACATGGGTTGATCTTTCTTCTTCGATGAAGCCGGCAAAACAATACCACTTGCATCATCGGCATCGGCCATCTCTGCTTCTCGGCTACCATCATGTTTCGAATGCCTTCGTTGTCGCTTCGGAACACTGGCTGCTGTCCTGTTGGATGAGTTGGTGGAAACCGGTACCACGGTTGACTTGGGCGGGGCGGCAGCAATGGGTATAACACCACATTTGGCGGTTGGATTGGCTGTGGGACCATAACTAGTAGGTGTACTTCCAGCTGTAGAACCCCCGTTGGCAGAGCCATACGCCGAGGGCGGCGACGCAGAGTCATTTTGGCTCAGAGCTTTTCCGGAAGGAGGAGTAGTTGCGGGTGTTGGATGGATGGAGTTCTTGCGAGAGGCTTTCTTGGATGATCTCGTGGCGGTGCCAATGGGTAACTGATTACCGCTGCCACGGTTTCGCTTCTTGATTACGTCCGTCTTCAACGATAAGGGACGGACTACGCCATGGAGTTTGAGGAACAAGCCGCAGGCATTACACAAGGGATGACCTTCGGGATTTCGACGCCACAGAGGCGTAGTCTGGGTGAAGCAGTTGGTGCAGGTCGTGGGAACACCATTGTTCTCATCGCTCTTCGATCCGCCGGGACTTTCTGGACGGGACGGGGCTACGCTGCTGAACCCCGACTCTGGGGGAGAATTGGGCGAGGACTGCGGTCGAGTCTGCGTGGCTTGGTGATGGCCAAGTTGAACGGTATTGGGGGTTGAGCTAATGCGTGGTATCTTTTGCCTTCGTGTATCGCCGCTGCGGTTGCGGATGTCGCTCACAGATGCTGCCGATCCATGCGCGCGGCCTAAACTCCCACCTTGCGCCCACTCTTGTGGAGAAGAGACCGTCTCTGTTCCACCTATTGTGACTTGTTTCCTTGGAGGTCCTCCAGGATATCGTGCTGCCATGGTGTTGAGCTGTCCCCCTAGATTTGCATCCCACTGTACTCCTGAATGTAAATCGAGAGACGGATCCTCTGATAGAGAAAATTCCGTCTGCATCATCATCGATCTGTCAGGATATGGCATTCCATCTTCGTCTTCATTGTCGGAGTCGGCGCCAAAGGAGAACATATTCTCATGACGGCTCAGGCTTACCGCTTGAGACTCTGCACTTGTGAATTCAGGATGTAGCACTTGAGATGGGTTGACGTGTTGCAGTGAAAAGGCAGGAGCGTTGAAGTTGGCGGCTGCGGAGGCAGTAGTAACGGCACTGAACATGGAGTCATTGTTGGGGTTGTAAATGTATTGTGGCTGCTGCATTGAATTCGAGAGATTGGAAGGTCGATTCGTGGGGTAGTTGTTCATGGACCGTTGTTGCCGTTCAAAGTACATATGGTCGTTATCGTGCATGGGCTGGGGCGTAGATGTTGTGGAACGATAAGCGGATCCCGGAGGGGAATAGTAGTCGGAAGAATTGAGCGAGGTGCCCATTGGTGTTGATTTGTAGGTGGGATACGATCCACCATGAGGGACAAGTGGAGATCCGGCAGGGGAGAAGGTAAAATGCTGCTGGAAGGGTCCCGCTGAGTGCAGTATCGGGTCTTCATTGATACCGAAAGTGTCGAGGTTGAACGGAAGGTGGGGGTAGGTGTTGGTCGTTAACGGATATGCAGGGTGAGAACCGGCTTGATCAAGGGTATAATCGCTCAGTCCGACGTCTCCATCTGCATCCGTTGGTATCATGATACTGTGGGCCGGGTTTACTTGGGGAGAAAATTCCGCCGGGCGCTTTCTGGGCTGTATCATCCATTCGTCAGTCTCCGCATTCCAGACCTGCGAAACAATTCCAACGAACCCTTGTCTCGTCAATACTGGTCTTCCGTACCCTCCTTCGGACATAATCAAACTCTTGGTTCCTCATTCGATCTTGCGGAGGCGCGGATGGAGGAAAGTTGTTATGCGACCGATCTGGCGCATCCTTCCTCATCTTGATCGGTATTGCAGCAGCAGTGGTATTCGAAGTTGCCGACGAACCCTCCGTCGGAGGAGAAGGCGAAACGCCAGCAGGAGAGGCAGTCGAAGAAGGGAAGATCAGATCGTCAATGTTCATTGGCTCGAGTTCGTTGCTGTATTGCGTATTTGACAAGTCCAAGGACTTGCGCAACTTTGCAATCCCCGACGGCGCACTCGAATTTTGCTGGTTCAGACTGACGTACAAATGTCAGTCAAGGCCGGGGTCCCGCGTGCGCAAGCGCTGGGACGATGCGATACGTACCGTGCCTGCTCACGCTCTTTGCGCTTCAGACTCATTGCCATCATCCTCCAAGTCAGATTCTCCATTCGCTCATGGTTGGGCAATTGCGTCTTGGTCTTGCTGTAAAGCTTCCATATCTGCGTTGCCAGCGGGTCCTGCTTCTGCATCTCTTCGGGTGGTTTAAGATCCGCACTGGAAGCGTCGTCCCGCCAGTCTGGGAAGAAGGCTTCGCGAAGGAGTTCCTTGCGTGGGTCATGGTTTCTTGACGAGGTATCCAGCTTGCCTCGAGTGCGATTGGAAGCAATGGTGTCTGATGTTGGTTGTTGTTGTTGTTGAGGCTGTGGTTGTTGCAAAGGGTGTGGGGTAGCAGCAATGGGGGTGATGACATTGGTGTTCAGCGGGGGCGACGGGTCACCAGCGCGAGCGGAGCGGTCCAATTCATGATCATGATTATTATTATTATTACTGTCGGCGAGGGTGGTTGCATTGTTGGCGGGCACCCCACGCGATCCTTTGTAATGCGCAGTAGACATTCCCGACCGAGGATTCTCATGGCTGTGATTGGCAGCCAAAGCGTCGATGGCTTTGGCACGGCGAGGCATTTGGACTAGGTGAGGAGGTGAGCGTCCTCTGCTCCAGGGGCACCGCTAGTTCGATCCAAGCCCCCACCCTGTTTGAGTGGAATTGCACTATTCTACGGAGTACTGTTGCAACAGAGCGAGAAGGGGTGTGTTCTGGGGTAGGGGAGGTTCCGGTCGTCGAGGGAAGGATGTCGCAAGTTGACGGGAGTGTGGGGGATAATTCCGAGAGAGGCTTTCTTCAACAACGTTTGGCATCGAGAACCCAATCCCGTGTGAACTGCTAGAGCAACGGTGTTTGGAAGTAGTGGAAGTCGAGACCTTTCACGCTATCACTTGGTAGTAACGGAGGTCACTCCAGTAGCAAATCTAGAATTGGAAGAGGGCTAGCTAGCCCTTCGTGCCCTTTCAACCCGCGTGTCGTAGTCTCAGTGATGAGTCGCCCCATCCGAAGCAACTGCCTTGCCTTGACCTTATTCCTTCGACTTAAAACGTGGTTGGTGTAACGGAAGGTTGGAACTACTGTGGTCGATAGCCTACTCCTACAGTAGTCTCCTGCCAGTGGGGGGTTCGCCTGGAATCCCACCTCCCCTTTAACTCCGTGATCCACTAACCAACACCAAACCAAAAGGTTCTTGATCTCTTGAAACGCTCATGGGACATGACTACCAAAGATCAAACGACATCTACCGTGGCATTGATAATACCTGGCGTTCCCACACGGGCGCAAACATCACCTCTAGAAAGAAATACCCTCGAGTCACCCGTCCCCTCCTCCAATTCGTTGTCAGGCTCAACAACGGACAGAGAGGAAGAAGGAACATGATCATCTCTCTCTCTCTCTCGCTCGGACTCTCGGACCCTCCTGACGCAAATCGACCGACGACATACACCCAGGCAGTCCTAATGGAGTACCTAGATCGCCACGAACAAGCCAAAACTGACCTTCCCTGTGGCCCTACCAATCATACCTGGACGTCAATTGTCAATCGATGCACAGAAGCCAACTAGCGCGATGCCCCAGGAGTCAGGATCTACAGTGTTGTCCGGTACTAAGGTGTTGATCGGCATGGTTCCCCGGCTTTGGGCTGTATTTTGACCCCACGGAGAATTTATGATTGTTTTCTAGTGTTGTTATTGTTGGCTTTGGTCTTGGTACATATTAGAAATCCGATCACCTTCATCGTGTACCGCTGATACCAGGAGGGGTGCTCACTCCATGTAGTCCAGTCATCAATCCGGAATAGTGACATGACATCAAGATCGCTCTCTAAACAGCGAGTGAATGACTACCTTAGGTATGAGTGAGTTCCTCCCGTGGGCTAAGGTACATAACCGGTTTTGACATGTGATTCTCCTCGTGGCGCTACGACTTCCGAGGGTCTCCGAATCCACCCAGATTTTGACCGGAGCACTCGAAGAATTTGCGCGTCGTTCGAGCAAGCCGACTTTGGATATGAAAAAGCTACCATAGAAATGTCCGACTTGCTATGGATCCCAGTGCTACAGTATCCTCAGAAATGCCTCTAACATGTACCTTTTAGTACTCCGTACTCGTGGATTCATGATTCCTGATGAACGGGAGTCAGGCGCCATTGATTGGTCAAAATCAAACAAAAAGCACGTTGAATGGGGTCCGGGGAAGCGGGAATCCTCCTGCTGCGTGGGGTTCCTCCATTTCACAAAACAGACCCTGTGTGATCGTGACCGTGATCGACCGCACCGCTGTCGTACGACGTGGGGCGATGTGTGGAGAATCCGAACCCATGGTCAGGCCTAACTTGGCACTCTCGGCCACGACTCAGCGAGTAGTCAGCCAACAAGTCCAAGGGAACAATGCTTCTTCCAATCAAGCCTTCGAAAGGGCTGCAACTTGCCACTCTTCCAGAGACAGTCGCAGACTCGCAGTCGAACACGGAGCCGAAAAAGCAAGCGAAGCGCTAAACGGGGTGAGGGTGGGGGTGGGGGTAGGGGCGAGAATCTCAGTCGGCCCGTGCGGACAATCGTGTCTCGTTCCATGAACGTGACAGCGGCGTTGATTCGCGATCCGAGTTGCCCAAAGAGTGGAGAGGAGCAGACGATTGCCTTTGGATTGCCGTTCGTTCCAGTCCAAGTTCCGTTGCCATTACCATTCCCATTCCCATTCCTATTCCCATTCCCATTCCCATTTCCATTTCCATTTTCATAATTCCATTCTCCATTTCTGCCCTCACAACCAATCAATGCGGTTTGCCGGTTGGTGAGCCATCCGGCAGAGGAAAACCCAAGTCGAAAGTGGAAAAGACCTCGGCTGGACAAGGATGGCGGTGGACCCCCACGCGGCATCGTTTTAGTTTGGACACTAGCATCCGACCGGGAATCCAATCTTTCCCCCCAATCAAGTCAATCAGAAACCTCCCACGGAATATTCCCCGCCCATCAATAATTAAATAGATCAATGCAAATCATGTCAATCGACCATGCAGAACTGAAAGCGGGGTTTCCATCTTTTGGTTGTGGAGTAGAACGCCAGTCCCATGCAAGTCAGGGACCCAATCAGATAATCGCCCGGTCGCGAGGACGCTTGGACGGAAGCGTAAGCCACGAAGTATCCATGTTGCAATATGCGGACGTGCCTAAGTGCAAAGGTCATCTTGGTCCTGTTAGACTTACACCGTCCCGCCACGATTTAGTAGAGGAGGTGATGGCCCTGGACAGGCCGACAAGCATCGAGATGATGGGGCCTCTACAGTGGCAATCTGATCGGCTTTTTCCGACCATCAAAGGATCAGCGAGGCTTCCAAGAGCCAAGACTGTGTGGCAATTAGCCCTCTGGAATAGATGTCGCTGTTTCCAGGCTCTTCTCTGGGGCCCCAACGGCAGTAGGGAAGGGTTGGGTGTCGGATTGGCAAGGTTTGTTCCATTTCATATAGGTTTGAGAACGAAGTACAGCGCCAGAAGCTAAGGTGGCGTGAACCTTGGTCCCATATCCACAACCGCAAGAATAATGCAGCACCTCCTCTGCATTCAATAGTTGGAGACAGGTTGGTGCTGATGAGCAATCCATGGCATGAACGCGTGCGTAAGCGGTTTGGTGGTACTGTGGTTGCGACATGTATTGCTTTCAGCCCTCGGATGCTGCTTTGCTCCACGAGAAGTCCAGAAATCGGGGCTTGGTATGATCCAAACCGTAGGGGTAGACCTTGACATAGCGGTCAAGTGTTGTTTCTCTTGTCAGAAATGAAGAAAGGAGCCCATATTTGAGGAGTACTGATAGTACTTGAGCAATATAGGGAGGCATTCGAAGGCTGATGCCTCGAGGCTGGAGGAGCACGAAAGTTGCCTCTGAAAACGGATTGGAGGTCCATATAAGAATACAGTTGACAAGATATCCGAAGATAAGGATCCTCATGTGTAGAGCCAGCACATGCAACATCGAGCCTCCTGCATGCCAGATGCCTGGAAGCTGGAAGATATCGGGGCGCGCAGGTACTGGTTTCTGGAAAATCCGTGATAGCGATTGGGAATGGACCTGCACAGCCGCTGCAACTTAGCCCTGATAACGTCGATTCCGAACAACTCGGAGCCAGTCGGGTTCCCCTGAAAGATAAGAAAGCCACGTGGTGCTTGCTATTGAACGGGGAAACCTTGTGGATGAAGGCATCTTTGTGACACAAGATAACCCTTCTTTAGACCCTGAAAACCCCAGGTGCGTACAAAGGCAGAGGAGATCTGAATTTCCTAATCGCGTACTCGCTTCCATTGTCTTGATCTATTGCAACTAAATCTGAGTCTTTGATCTAAGAAGAGATAAATATGCATTAGCTTTATCGTATTCTATCGGATAGAATGTAGCGCGGTTAATCCGCTCAGTTTCCTCGCACACACCCAGTCAATGGAGCAACAAAATGTCCTGCTCCAGTAGCATGACTCCGCGCTTATCTAGCTTGATGTCGTGAGCCTAATCAGAAAGTCGACATTCGCAGCAAACTTAACACAAAACAGACAGCGGTGATGTTGAAGTCGACATTGTTACTGTTCGGAGTATAGGAGTTGAGTTGAGGTGCATAGGCGCGATATCACATGATCCTGTCAACTTAACCTTAAGCCTGCTTCTAGCGAGTGGAGATACGGGTAGGGCCGAGCTCTTGCAACGACAAGGTTTCGCCTTACCCATCACGTTAGGCCAAAAGGACTTTCCATTATCTAATGGACTTTGTCACCAGGATCAACAAAGTGTCGGGCACAGTTCCTCAGCTGGATGGGTTCCATCTGCAGATATGGATGTAGGTATATCGCGTTATAGAAATCGTCCAAATCGTGTGCTCTTCCACTGCCGCAGATGCCGTCTTGAACACTCAATTCTCCATTACCTATTGCCTCATCGAAGAAACGATGGTTAAGTCCAACCTGAGCGAACCATGCCGTGTTCCTATACAGTCATACGCCACAAGCAGCTCAAGTCTCTTGACTCGCCCCCTCTCGCCTTGTCAACGGCCAGGGCCTTCTGGTAAAGTCTTGTTGTAGCCTTATTGCCATCCGGTGGTCTTTGTCTGGAAGGCTTTTTCCCTTCTGCACTTCGGACCACACATCTCTGACTCTTTCTCGTCTTTTATGACATAGTTTTGACCCTCCCCCTTGTAGCCCTTCTCTCCCACAAGCCTAGCATTCGCCACCTCTTCTTCAGTTACACCCCTCCACTCCTCGATGGGAATCCACCCAATATAAGCTCTATCCCCAAAGCCTCCAAACCAGTAGAACTCCTCAACCACCAACTTTCCCCACCAGCTCTCATGAATGTCGTTTCCTGGCGACCAAATCTCCGCATCGGAGTGCGTCTGGAGAAAACAGGATTTGATGTTGTGTTCTTTCACTTCCGGCTCTGAGAGAGGCTCAATGTGGCCAATCAAGCTGAATCGGGGCAGATTGGCTGGTAAGTAGAGATAAGGGTCGTCCGAGGGCGGGTGATCTGCGGGCGGATGATAGCGCAAGGAAAGAGTCACATTGCTACCGGCTCGAGCATTTTTGAGTGTGGTAGCGATGCTGACAGCGAGGATCGTCGGGTCGTATGGGTGGGGACCACAGGACGCGTAGTAGTCTGTCAACGCCATTGGGGCACCGCCGACATCGCCGGGGCGGTTCTCGAAGGTGGAGGCTGTGCTTGGGAATACAGTGGAGAAGGTGGCGATGGAGGACAAGTTGAGAATGCGGCGTGCTTGAATGGCGGACTCATGTACAGTGGGGTAATGGGAGGTAGAATATGTCAGGTCTGGGTTGCTGAAGACATGCTGAGGGTTGAGGTGTGCCGAAGTGGCGAAGGGAAGAGAGAGAAGGAAAAGCGTGGCGGGGGTCATTACGGGCGTATACCGATCGAGTACCCAAGTATGATCTTGGACGCCGTTCCAAGTATTGATGATGCAGCAGTTGCTGGTAGAGGAGGAATGCATTTTCTCGCTTCACGTTGACGACATTGCCGTTCAGAAGCGCCATGACTAGCGTAAATGGAAGTTGATTGTTCATATATACACAGTTGTGCATACACTTCTACATAGCCATCTTGATTATGACTAGAGCTACTGCAACGAAATAGGTTGTTGTTTCCGGGCTATTGTACTCTTCCTAAAGCCTCCCTAAAGCCTCCTGAAGCCTTCCACTGGCCCCTACCTTACTGTACTAGATATGGGACTTGTCATAGAACATCCAGTGCCCCCATTAGACAGGAAGTCACTTGATGTCTACGTGTTCGTGACCGTCTCTATATTGCTTGCCAAAGCCCAAGAGGACGCAGGCTCAACTGCTTATTCTCCCCAATGTTGGAGCAGCAGAGTCTATAGTGATGCATTAGCCCGGAGGCAAGATCATGGCACTTAGAGATGCTCCATTAAGCTCTGCGCATCATAAATTGATTAGAAGAAATTGTACTTATAGAGCTTGACTGAATATTGGCGAAAGGGTAAGCGTAAGCCCTCGGATGAAGCGCATAGGATATTCAACAAGCAAATATGAAAATGAGATCAGTCTTGGGGAAGGTAACTGCCTAGAGAAGTTGAGAAGCACTCTATGGCTGTGTGACTTTGCCGGGGTATGCTCGGCTGTAGAATCTGCCCAGGAAGCTCTCGAACGCGTAACTTGTTGAAAGTACTGCTCTTCGGAAACCGAGCATGCCGCAATGCACCACGTAGCATACTCCTAGGAGCTGCAGAGAAATGATGAGGATAAGTAAATAGGGGCGGCCACACGATTCTTGTAGAATGGAGAGAAGGCTTCAGAAAGTCTCTGGCGTTCGTATAAGCGCTTTGATGTTGATTCTAGGCCACCAGGGGAGGGAGTCTGTCTCAGAAATATTAGATTGGCTAACATTGAGAGATGTTCTCCATGGGTTTCGTTTCGAGGACATAGAGCATTCGCAGGGTGAGCAGCAATGTGGACCAAGTCGAATTAGACCTCCATTGCCGGTCATGAAATGTTTCTTCCCCGGGGATGGTAGTTTAGGTAGGGCAGTAGCTGCCTGCTGCGCAAGCTGACCGGCTTATTTTCTTGAGAGCAACCCCTCATAGTGTTCTGCATACCGATAAGTTTCGGAAACGCGAGTGATTGGAAGCCCTTTTACACCCTGCTTATATCTCGTCTTTCGGTTCTGTTATCCAGATTCCAATAGGCTTCAGCCGCTTTCACACGCCTCGATTAAGCAACAGTCGATAAATGTTGAATTGTTGTAAAGCTTTTCCGATTAGCCACATCCCGCACTCGTCTAGCGTCCAAGGTGCCCTAAGTTGACTGTGGAAGGGTTCGATTTCAAGAGCCTTAAGACTTTCCTAGTTTAGCTCTTCGCCACAACTTGTGTTCATCTGATGACATCTCATTCTGCTACTTCTTTACCAAGATCGGAAGTCATTCGAGTCTGACAGAGGTGGTCTAGGTGAATAATGGGTTGCTTTGCCTTGCAACATCCTCCTAGGATTTGTAACATGAACAATCGCAGTTTGGTAGACATACGTAAACTCCAGTGTTCAGAGCCTGGATGGCAGATCATTGTGAAGCCAATCGGGCCACAAGATACCAGTTTTGAATCATTGCGCCGAAGCTAAGAGCCATAGCCGCTTGGTGTTCAAAACAAGCGCTATTTGTTCGGTTCAACTCCTTCAATAGGTCGACGATTTCTCGTATTAACGTGTACTGTAGCCGTGACGGAAGGTTCTGTGGGCCCCTAAGTTTTGAGCGAAGTAGTCGGAACCCAGCGGTACTATTAACAGGTAATATATACAGGTGTTGTTTCATGGATATCATTTGCGTCCTCGTCTGTTGATTACCAGCTTCTCTGAATGCTAGACGTCTTCCTTCGATCCAAGACCTCTCCTATACCTTACGTGTAGTCTGTTGCGTGATCCCTATTTCTGGCGGCCTATTTATAATTTCCTTTAGCGTGGATTTCGAGTTGGTGAGGCATTGGATTTTCAGATATCGTATCCCAAAGGAGGCTCTTTGGGCCCTCAGCCACGGTGGAGATCCTTCTAAGCGTAGATCTAGAGACTTTGGGTGGATTTCCAGGTTCCAGATCCAGTTGGAGTGATGGTGAGATGATGAGGTGACATCTGGTTTCCTGGTCCCAGTAGGCGGAGGCTAAGTAGTAGCTGGCGTCGTTGGTGCTGTCAAACATCAGAACACAGCCGGTTATATTTCTTTGAGACGAAACACATTCAGACGGGATGGAAGGTTGAGAGCCAGACCTCAGTACTCTCAACGAAAGTCACGTTCCGATTTGCTCAAGAGACAGACTGTCGAGGGTCACATATGCTGCCTACCATACGATGCAGCTTCGAATCCCAATAGCCGTTCAACTCTGACACCAACAACCAACATAAAGGAATCTAGAGAATGCCTTTGACAGGCTGTCGTTCATCCTTTTCTGCATGATACGTACCCTGCTGGATGTGTTTCACAGGAGGGACGTGGGAGGGGTCCAGAAGGACGATAAATAAGCTTTTGAATATGTAGTGATCGTACACCCATTGCAGGAGGCCAGTTAGCCTGACCGAGGATTCCCGAGGAAGCTACGGCTTGGTGTTGTACCATGGCCAGCATCAGTAATTAATGACGGAAACTCAAATCTGTCAAAGCTCCCAAGTGCATATCGTGTTGCATGCAATAAATCTTCGACAGTATCGTGCTCTTAGATGCAAACAGTTGAGTGCTGGGCTACGCCGATATCGGAGAAGAGAGTCTTGCTCAAACAGGAGCAAAGGTGATTATAGACGCATTATAATAGGCCTTGAAGGTGGCCATTCCCGATGAGCAGGCCATGCTTCGGTCTCAACAGCTATGATGTTGAGATAGCGGCCTCTACTCTTGACGCAAGGTAGAACTGAGTAAAAGCAACAAAGATCTTGAGTGTATCCGTTCGGACTGGAGATTTTCCAAGTGAGAGTTTTAGTACCGTACCACACAACGAAATAGAAACAACATGCAGGTGCAAGTAACGACACACAATAGGGGAAGTGTGTCTGATGGAGTCACCGCATACTGACATCGTCATTGGGTTGATTTTCCACCTTTTCCTATAGATGACGACCAATCAGAAGTTGGCAACCACTCGCGATATTTCTCTAGGCCACGAAAGCCTCGGCGCCCGAAGATCATCATTGCAACGGTCTCGGACTAGCCAGATTGGCAAATTCAAGGGCATACGCCGTTAGTCCGGACGTGTAGCACAAGGGCTTGCCCTAGACCTAGAGACTGTCCTGAGTGGTTCAAGGTCACAGCGTTATAGATAATACAACTAAGCATCTACCGATAGGTACAAAAATCTTCCTCCAATCTACCAAGGATGCATTGCATACGTACGATGAGTTGTATCAGCAGGAGGTTTGAGCACGTACTGGCATATGCCTATGTTGAATGCTAAGGAAATTGTGGAGGTCCCTTCGACATTGAAAACTAGCTCTGAAAAAGTCCTGCATATGCATTAACAGCACGCATTAATGCTCGGACCTGTCAAAATCATGCAGAATGCAGCTTGTATCAGATGGAAAGTCCTACCGTAACCTAATGATCTGACATGAGGACGTTGGCAATCGGGTTTCTGCATGTGCTGAAAGAGCAACTCGACCTGTATACGAATTTACAAGCTGGTCGTGATTCGATGAACAAGTCCACCGTGATCAGACAACGATACTATTTGGTCTCTGATCTGCCATGAATCCCAGTGGTGCATCACCCAGCTCCTACCTTGGGAGAGTTCTGTCCCACATGCAAAGGTAATAATGATTCCTGTTCTTGAAAGCCAGGCCCGCTTGCCGCTGTCCAAAAGCAGTGGTGGTGGCGTGCTGGCATGCTTTTTGTATTCACAGAAAACCACAGTTGTACTGTCACGAGTTCCCACTTATGCACCTGCTGATGCATAAACAGATAAAATGCATATGGGCTCACGGGTAATCCTGATTGTCGAAATGGAACAGCCTACATGCGCTACTTGACGTGGTTGCAACCATATTATTGTCGAGAATCCGGGTTTGAGGTAGGTCTTCCGCGGTGGCAGGTAGCCATAAGAACCGCGTCCAGCATTAATAGGTTCTGCCTGTCATCTTATCGACCTGGCTGAAGCACTTCATCAAGAAGGCAACCGTTTTGGTAGATGTGAAAGATGAGGTAAGTGTTAATTGCCACAGCGAATGGACAGCATGAACGTATCTCCTCCCAATTGAATGCCTATCATGTCAACAAGTGGTAGCCACAGCAGGCCCATGCGCTGACCAAGGTTGACGTAAGTGTACGAAAACAAAGTCGAATCCGAAGAGTGTCTCGCAGACTCGCGATCAAAGCATTCGACCCTTCTGCAGTCTGTTGCTACTTCAACAGTTAGGACATGTTCAGCAGCAACCAACTTGCGCCACGATGTCACTAGCCTTCTGTAAGTTTCTGGTCATTGGTCCCTGGGACGTGGACGGACAAACCGTGTGTAACCCTCCTGCCAGAAATTGTAACGGAAACCCAACGAGATAGGAATAGGGAGCAAGGGTTTTTCTGCGGCGATGGAAGCACCAAAAAGCCTAGAGCGGCAACCTAGATGAGTGTGACGCAGTGCGCAGTGCGGGAGATCGTTACGATAACCGTGAAAATCATGTCGCTTGGCGGCTTCTGGGCTTCTCTAACTCATCAACCCTATCAATCGAGGCAAAAATCCCGTTGATTAAGGAACTACTAGGTACTGTCTGCAGGTGTTAAGCCACTTCGCTTCGCATCCGAGCCCTAGTTCGCCTTTTCACTCTATCATTTTCTCGATCCCATCTCATCCTATGTGAACGCGGAAGGTAGACAATTGAAAGGCGCTCGTGTTTCAAATGGGAAACGCGTCCGGGCTTCAATACCACGTCCATGGTCAAATATCTGTATAGGCCCGTCGGAGGATATTCCGGGATGTAGCAGGAGGAACATGGTAGTGCTCCTGCCAAAAGGCAGCGGGACGAATGACTGGATCATGCGTTCATCTTGGTCAAGCTTGTGAGCTCGCCGCCTTGGCATATGGCAGAGGCGCAAATGTAACAGGCACCTGGCTGGGGGCTGATGCAGCCTCCTTCGTGCTAACGTCTTTCTGCTCGACAAGCTAGCACACCCGACGGGATATCTCATCATCGCGGCGTTGAATTTTGGAGTATGCTATACGATTATGCAACTCTTTCCTCAAGTGGCACCGTGATTTTGTAAGAATTTCTAGTTTTCTCTGCCCAGCTCTGGCCGTTTGCTTGTTTTAGCAAGATTTTCTTGATCCGAAAACGGTTGCTTCTTGGTGGGGCATGCTGTTGAGAAAGCAAAACAGTTAATATAGAGTAGTGTCTGATGTACAACGATAATCATCACTTAAGCACGCGGATAACACTGGACGGGACATTCCCTCCGTGGAGTGGTAGTAGAGAGGAGCCCTTGCAACCTCTTCGGAGGATTTCGCGGAGATTCTGTGCCTTATGAGTACGTGACCTGTCAAGAGAACGACCATTGTTCGTGATGCATATTTTAAGCATGGGGGCTGTGGAAGGAACGTGCAGCACGCCTACTCATCAACACCTAAAGTAGGTAGTGACTTGCCAATCGTTACAGCTGTTTTCGTCTTATTCGATAGAAGGAGTCGGCCGCATGACATCTGACAGACAGACAGACATATGCCAGTAGGGTATTCCGTACTACACAGGAGCAATGCTGAGCACACAGGAACAGCGGTAACAGCCGTCGGTAAAGTCACCTAGTGACACCTCACACCGATCATCCGGTACATCATCATGCATGAAGAGGATCTGGGGGTGATAGTCACCTTGCAGTCGCTTAATGCAGTTTTGACATGGATTGTTCCTTTTCTCCCGAGCTGATCGTCGTCCGCCTGGGGAGGACTACGTACTACGTATTCCGTACTGCAGTAGTAAAAGCTGGGACGCTGCATCCTTGGTACCGGTAAACTCCACCTGCAACCTTGACCACTCGTCTCGATTCGCGCGGGATTTCTTGCTCATGTGGCCTAATGCGTATTTTGGGTCCCACCTTGTTGGACCCCTCCACTCCCTCCTTCTACCACCCTCGTCCAGAACAAGACAACTTGCTTAAATGGGACAGTCCCCATACAGTAGTGGTTAGTAAGTAGTCGTAGTAGTAATAGCTTGGTGCTTGGACTCTTCTCCACAGCCCATGTGCACCCAACCTGCAGATCTCCATTTCGCAATTCCCAATTCCCATTTTACTCCAGAGCACACAGTAATAGTACTTTACCGTGCGCTTGACTCAGTTCGACATTTGGCGGTTTTGCCGGACACACAGCGCTTGAGCAGTAGGAGATCCCGCAAGCCGTTCCACGCACACACAATGGTCTGTGCGCCGATGTTGCCGGTCTCTTTTGATGTAACCTGGCAGCATCATCGGAACGACATCGAGCCTCGAATGAGTTGTTGAGTTGATGTTTTTGGAGCAATTGCCTTATTTGCATTATGGGTTGTACACTAGTATTGTAGAGTGGTAATAAATCCCCTTTGAAGATCCGGCCGAGGCTACCTAAGGTACCTACCTATGTACTACTTGACGTGTACATATTAGAACAATACCTTGATGGCTGGCATGAACCCTGATCCTGGTGATGTCGACCATGTGCTCGGTCGGTTGTACATCTAGGAGGCATCTCAAGGCTTCGAAGGAGCTTCTAGAAGGGGGCCCCTCTCGGGCGTCAGCGAATAGATCTCTGGGGATTCCATTCTTGCCCCTTTCGTTGGTTCCAGACCGAGGTACATTTGTACTTGTAGCAGTACTACATGAAGTAGGCATATAAACTAGAATTCATCAGTCATTCTAGCCGTTCAAATATCGACGGTAGTCCCACGTCATTGGATATCATTCTCATTGCCTCGTTTGCCTTGGATGTTGACGTTGACCGGGGGCGGGCAGGGAGGGCCTAAAAGCGTCCAAAGTTGGCCCCGATCACCGATTCCTCAGTCGTCCTCCCCCACATGGTTTGATCATCGGGACGAAGATCATCGACAAACCGCCTGCGCTGTCGATCAGGATGATCAGCCGGGACGGTAAGTTTAGGTGTCTCGGACTAGCAGGGCGGAGTAGACAGTAGACGGCGACTGAACACCAATGGCCATCACCCCTCGGGCCACATCTGGAGAGGTACTCCAACACGTTGGGGACATTCTTCTGATCTGTGATCGTCGGGTCAACTGTTAGAGCATGACCCAGTTGCTCCTGCTTCACCTTGGATAGCCTGTTGCTCAAAGAGATAATAATAGCCTGTGTTCGAATTGCCTGCCGACTGTGTTGCCACCTTACCACCAGCGTTTCCTCCGGCAAGTATAGTGTCACTTATCTACCAAGACCAGCATCGTCAGTCAAAATGGAAAGTCAATGCAACATGAAAAGGAACATCACATCAACGGCCACCCCGTCGTCCCCGAGGCGCGTATCATGCTTGTGCTGTCGTCGCCCTATGACATTGGAATGATTGATTAAGTGGCAGGGATATAGCGATAGAGATATATCATATAGAGATAGACCCCAAAGGACCCTACCTCGTCTTCGTTTAAGGTAGCAGAGTAAAACTACCTACCTGACCTTACCCAGGCACGGTACTCTCCACAAGTGGCGGCTCCCTACTTTAGTCAAGCGTATCAAGGACGTTTGAAAACCAAATTACACTGTTGCAACAATATTAATCAATAAATAAATAAATAACAGATCAATAGTTATAGTCGAGCTTCGACTCTCGAGGCAGGTTCCTCCTCCTACCTTCGTAGTACGATCTGCTACTACATAATAAGCCCATACCGCATCCTCGCAACTTACATGCCAAGTACGACCTCCCCAGGGCACTCCCTACTACCGTACTTGCTGTGGTCCCGGGACACATCCTATGGGACAAATTAGAGTACATGGTAGGAGTAATCGTTACACCACCACCACCACCACCACCCTCCTCCGCCTCCCTGGTACTGGGGATCCCCAAGCTACAGACCAGCGGCGGGCCAGGCCAGGATTTGAAAGGACCGGGGTGCTTACTTCCCTGGCTCAACTTCATTTGGCTCTCAGACCACAGTCCTATGTCCCCCCCCCTCGAATTTATTAATTGTTACCACCACCACTACTACTACTTGAAGATCAGGGCTATTGGAAAGCTTGCATCGTCGGGCTCTGCCTTCGCGCAGGCGTCGAAGAGGAGGATCGACATTTGCCCTTCCTGCGACTTCGGAAAACCCCCCCCCCAGTAAATCCCAAGAAACTCTTGTAAGCCGTTACTTTAAACAATCTAATAGCTCCAGCATTCTTAGTGGTTCGGTCATCCCTTCTTCGTGTGTTCTCTTGCATATCTTCTTCTAGCGAAAGCTCCAGCAATTCTCATTCTTCCTCGCCGTTGCTCTACTCAATCTTGCTCTCGTTGTAGGAGGAGCTTGACTAACGCTTGACGTGGCGTTGAAGATATGAATCTGGCGAACCTGGTACATCAGCACCGTCATAATACAAACAAGCCCGCTTATTCACAACCGCATCAACGCATTGTTGTAGGTAGAACGCGAGCTTCCCAACTGTACGACAGAGAGATGGCAACTGCCTTAACAGCAAGCCCTTACACCAGCCAGCCTTCTATGTACGCTCCATCACCGCACCATCCTCCTTCACCTCCTCTAGAGGATATTGCCAGCAAGTGCACTCTGCCTTCCATCCAGAGCTTAATCGGTATGCCTGAGACTTCTGTCCCAAAGCATGAGCAGCAACGTAAGCTCCTTCGCCACGATGAAGCCCTACCGAAACTAATCTTTCCCACAGCAGAAGCGGAAAAGCAACAGCAACAGCGAGAGCGGAAGGCCTCCATAACAATGTCAACATCGTCCGACTATGCATCACCAAACATGACCGACTCGAAAATTATACCACCAAGTCCTCCCCAGAGATCGGACTTTGGCTACAACGGGCCCAACGGCTCCCCCTCGGCAAGCTCTTCGCATTCCTCAGTGTCCGTCCCTCAATATTTCGGCGGTGCAATCAACAATATTGAGCCCCACCAGCAACGCCAACCGCCTCCACCATCTTCACACCCTCAGCAGGCTCTCCCTCCGTCAGCATCGGAATCGCCATATCAAACCTCTCCATACCCCCAATCCCCTGGAACAATCTCTACCTACTCGTACCCCTCTCCAGCGCAGCAGTCGATAGGGCCTCCGTCAATGTATTACCCGCAACAACCACTACCATCTACCTTTCCTCCTCCCAACTTGCCCGCCACCGTCACTCCATCCATGTCCAACTCCCACGAAGCATCGCCAGTTGACCAGAACAACCCCTGGCAACACCACCACTACATTTCGCCATCCTCGTCTGCAGCATTCGTCGGTCAGTCTCAGGATAGATACGTTTGTCAAACCTGCAACAAAGCATTTTCACGGCCTTCGAGTCTACGGATTCACAGCCATTCTCACACGGGCGAGAAGCCCTTCAAGTGCCCCCACGCTGGATGTGGCAAGGCCTTTAGCGTTCGAAGCAACATGAAGAGGCACGAGCGAGGATGCCATGGCGGTGGCAGTCCTGGAAGTACATAAGAACAATCTTGCACACGAAAGAAGCAGCGTATATAGACGCATGACACATACCCCAGACGCCCTAAAATTGTTTGTGCCTTCTATACCCCCTCTTGCATTGTCGTGGCGTTTCTTCAGCAGTCGGTTTGACTAGGCTATTGGTGCTTTGGAAAGATGGAGGAAGAAATTCCTTTCGGCTCCTTCGGAAAGCGAAGAGAAAGAAAAAGTGTCACTGATGCTACGATGTAGACTATGGTTTCTTGATCAATTTTTCTTGAAGCTAGATGCCTCATGGCCAGAACAAGAATGCTTAGATCCAAGAGATCCGATCATCATCACCAAAAGCAGCCATCAGCATGACTTGCAAGTGCCATGCTACCAAATCCCGACAATCTAATCTTACGCAAAGATTAGATGCTTACTCTCGGGTTCGTTAGCATTCCGCTAATGGTTACCACCAAATACGTTGAGTTTGACACTAAGAGATTGGTCCAAATTCTGTTCCCTGCCATCAGTAACCCCCAAAACCTCCCTTCGGAAACCACCCTACAGAACTCTCCCACCCCCTCCCCCACGACTGACACACCTTTCACCATATCCTCCCCACTCAGTCCCCACCCCCAAAAAACCCCACCACCCTCGCACCCCCGCCTAAAAACCCGTCCCCTCCCGTCCCTTCCCACATCTCCACCTCACTTATAGCGATAAAAAGTAAGCGGTCCTTATTCCTGCGCGCGGAACGCGGTGTGGTATGATACGGTACGGTACGGTATGGTTTAAGCGGGCCTTGCGGGGTTGTACTGTAGGTGTTGCTGTGTTGGTAGATGGAGGTTGAGGGGGAGGTGTGGGGGGGGGGCGTGGGAGAAGGGTGAAGGAGGGGGGGGGGGGGGAGAGGGAGTGGAGAGATCGAGGGAGAAGGGCGGATGGAAAGATGGAAGGGGTGGATGTGGCAAAGACGGAGAAGCAGACCCTACTTACTTACATTATCTCCCACACCCGCAGCCTACCGTAGATATTTCCCCCCAAAATGGAGAAATAACTCTGGAGAGGGAAACGAGATAGTGGCTGGCTGGTATAGCCTACCCCCTTCCCAACCAACCCACTCTGAAACATCCTCCCAACCACTTACCCCCAACACCACCGCTCTAATCTTATACTTATTTTTTCTTCTCAGTTGGGTCATCACATCTATCATCTTTTCACTTCTACTAGCGATATGAATCTATTCTATAGCCCTAGGAGGTTAATTAGGGCTTCCGAGAGTAAAGCGGTAGGATAGTCGGGTGGGTTGAGAGGAAGCAAGGAAGGTGGGGGGTGCGAGCAGCTGTTACTGCGAAGCTGGCTTTAATACAAGTCATTCCTCGCTTCATTCTCCTTTGTCCTGCTCATCGCCAGACACAACTTCTTTCGAGATCTCGAATGCCCTACCAAGCAGGTCAGCATTTTCTTTTCATTCAAATTCCCTTTCGTAATTAAAAGTATCTGCAAACAACAGCATTGTAGCTCTTAAGATCAGGGGTTGGAGGCCCAGATTCTGGACTGGGCTGATGTGGCTGAAGTGAAGGTTGTGCTTGGTGCGCTGGGGTAGGGGGGGGGGGGGGGGGAAGGAAGGTGGGGGAGGAGGGGTAAGGAGGAGGTGAGAGAGTAAGGGGTTGTAGGGTGGATGGGTGGGGGTTTGGGGATTAATTAGCTGATTGGGTAAGGGAGGGGGGGTGTTGGTAGATGGGCGGTGGATGGATAGGGGAGAGAAGAAATGGAATAGAAATAATTTGGAGAGGGGTATCAAGCCAATCACAGGGTAGAGTGAAGAAACCGGAAGCGTCGATGCAAGATGTCAGAAAAAGAAGTGCGGCCTTCAAACGGACAAGTCGTAGATAGGAGACGAACATGCTGCCTCTTTGAGAAAAGTGAAATGGCTTCGTACGCTTGTGTAATGGAAATGTGAGAGAGCTAGGCGCGCGGAGGTTTATGATCAGAATGAGCTTTCGTGAAAGTGGCAGAGATAGTTTACGAGCGCTAGAAAACACATGTGAATCTGTGAAGAAGTTTGTGGGGGTAGGTGCCCTGGCTGATGTGGTTTGAATCCTTGAGAGACTTGATCCCAATGTGTCGAATAGGCGTATCTGCACGAAATCTCCACCGACTTCCTTCAATCCCCTTATGGCACGTTCCTCTACTATCTTAACTCCCTCCTTGCAGCGTCCTCAACCTCCGACTTAGCTCGTTACCTATGAGGTTGGGTTGGGGTTCATCTATAGCGCGCATAATCCGTCAGCAGAATTTCCAAATCGTCACGCATTCCTCATCTATATCTCTGGCCTCTAATCTGTTATACGAGGAATGGCTGGACAGGGTTCAAACGTACCTTCCTCTTCCCACCAGTCATCGTAACATTGACGAATCGCCTCGTGTATGTGATTCTCTTCTTTGCGCGGCCCTTTGGGGTCTTCTTCTTTTCTTGTGGTTCAACCTAAAGGATGAGGAAGGGTTAGCGAAGGGGTTTGCTTGGGTGGATGGTTGATGTCTTTGGCCAGGCGGGTTCATCGATAAATATGATATAAGGCGGGATCCGAAATATGCAGTGCAGGCGATTGTGCGAGGCCTTCATCAAGGGAGAGATCTTACCTTTGGAGTCTGCGACTTAACCTTCCCAGCACGAGCAAGAGACCCGTGCACTTTGCCCATGGTTGCGAATTATGACTCTTTAATATCGAGGTGGGTTTTCGGGTTTGTTCTGGGTGGCGGAGTTGGTGGTCAGTTTATAGCTGCTTGCAACCCTGGAGATGTTGTGATGAGATGAGAGACGGAAGTGACCTGCAGGTAAGAGGAAGCACAACAACTTACGGCCGAGGGTTTAATGAGTTGAGGCGTTGGTTGATGAGGTTGACTCACGATGTGTCGGCGAAAAGATTAACGGAGATGTTACATAAGCAGCTAGGGCTAGAGCCCTAAGGGTACGCTGGTGAAAAGGAATAAGGTACTTCCGTAAAGTACATAGTATGATGGTTCCTGATTGCCCTGCAGTGTCACCGCACATCGTCTTCATAACAGAGCAATAATGAACAGCGCAACAATAACCACAAGCCGGGTATCAATGGCCAGACTCCTCGCATCGTTGTCTTGAATGTATTGACTCAAAGCCCAATTGCTTAAAAACGTATCCATCATACAAGAGCTTCGCTTTGACGCTGTTGACACTAATCGCTTGGTTATCTATGTGTTGTCTGGCCCGTACCAGTTCTTAAGTGCCCGCGCCTAGAAACAATTTTAAACGATACTACACGAATGCTAACGGGCACAATCCCTAGGATAAGGCAAGAATGGAGGTCTTAATATCACCCGACAGAGACCGATTGAAGAAGAATATCTTCTTTTTGGAATTGCTGCGATTCAGTGGTTTTAAGCCTAGATTTGTACTGCCAAAACATGGCTGAATCCATGTGGAAATCTATCAGCGGTCATTTACGTGTCTGCGTTCTTCCCGGATGGTATTGCTCTTGCTGCGACTGATGGCTCAACAGAGTACAATGTATCTAGGAGGTTGGTAAACGCTGCTGGGATGAACTATATCGCAATTGCCATACAGAGGCTCTATTGCGGGCCTGTTGAAGTCTTACAACTGGCTAACTAGGGATTTAAGAAGCATGAAGCGCTAGGCGTATGGAAAAGCTTTGTAAGCTCAAGCAACACTGGCTTCTGTACCGTTAACTTCGGACAGCATTCCTGTGTTGGTTACCAGGAACGTGGTTACTATGGGGGTACAGGAAAAGTTTATGAAAAAGCCGTAGGATAAGTACGATGAAGGTTATTTCCCGACACCCGCTAGTAGGGGCTCTGCCCAGGTCTGAATCGCCGACGTTCAGACTGGGTTTTCCAAACAAGTATTATGATACTTTCCGATCAGGGTTGTCGTCGATGGCAAGGTCCTTCCACTCGATGTTCTCCTCTTCTTCCAAGCTCCTTGATCTGCTGCAGGATCTCACCGCCATGCTAATCCCATCCTAGGCCACAATTTCGTCACCGATGTCGAGAGCAAGCATTAGGGGACCTGTGTTATGTTCTGCCAGGCAGAAGTAGAGGGCGGTGCTGAGGGGGCTCCTACATTTCTCACATCTTCCGCCGGGAGCCACGGAGCATTCGATTCTTCGGACAAATCAGCACCGCACACATCTGCAACTGTTTTCGTGATACGAGACAGCCAACCTCTATGCATACTCACCCGCGGGGGGTTCAAAAGTAGGCGCAGTAGGTACAGGAGGAACATTGCGCCAACTGTATCATGAGGCTCTTGTAGAAAATATTCTATCGATCGGCATATTTCAGAATAAACCTCTAAAGAAGAGAGAGCGTGATGTGGTAGCACGAGTGGGTTTGAGCGTGATGGTTGACCTTGGTTCCGTACATTGGATAGAGCAAGACGCGGTGCGTCTTCGACGTTCCAGCCATTGGCAAGCTCGAGTGCCACAAGCAATGCCGAGTTGTAGATCAACAACTGCTTGCCTTGATGGATTCCACTGTAGAAAAAGACTGTTCGATAAAGTGGTATGCCATTCTCATCCACGCTTAAACTAACTGTAGGATCAACGGTAATCTCAGAAGCACCTTGTGGGTGGATACGTTCCCAATCCCACCGCCAGATGAATAACTCACCAACAAATTCGACTAGGTGATTGCGGAATGAGATAGCCTCATCTTGGTTGGCAGAAGGTGTTGCCGCTTGGTCAGCTCGGATTCGATCACTATCCTCTAGAAGTCCTGACAAGCTGGCTATTATACCTAGAATGCGATTCAAAGATGCTTGAGACGTTGGTGCGTCTGTGTCAAGAATGGATTTCCATCGCTTTTGCTCGAGATATGTACGTTGGCGACGACCCCAAGCACCAACAGTCTGTAGGAGCGAGTCAGTCAGCCCGAACAGTAGCCTATTAAAACACTTACTAGTTGTAGACGACATAACTCAAAACAACTAAAAAGCCTGAATGAGATAGCTGAGTCCTCTCTGGAAACACTCCACTTACTCGCTTGCCGGCGACTCTCGGTGAGCCTCTACTCCACACCATTCAATCATCTTCGCCATTCCACCAGTATGGTGAACATACCCATCATGATTGTTGAGGACCATGAGCTTTGGAAGTGTGAGCTTATGTTGATGGGGAATAGTGGCCTACTGACTTCATACCAGCTCAGCATGAGCGCCGCAACAACGTTAGCAGGATCCCGGGAGAGCAGTCGGCCTTGGAGATTGCGGCCGAGACGGCATAAAGCTTTTCCATAAAAGATCGCTCCAACATCTCCGGTATTGGGTTCGAGCCGGTGCATACCTACGTTCTATCAGCAGTCGAAAAGAGCCACAGATTTACAAAATATACGCCTAAAATGTTGGAAGACAAGGTCATATAGGGCATTTAGTGTATGAGGTTGAAGCTGGATAGGAGTCTATCTAGGAGCGAGCAGGTAAAACTCTACTAGCGGGCCCCAGCCCTATCAGCCCTATGTAGGCGGAGATTACCATCTCCCCTATTTCCAACATAAAAATCGCCCTTGCTAAGCAGTTAGCAGTCAGTTGCATCGAAGACAACTGATGTTGAGTCTGCCTCAATTACATCGATTATCCACCAACGCCTATTTACAGCTGACTATTCCCAACATCAGCATTCGAAACTTGCGATTACGATGCGACAGGCTGACACACCTCCATTCGCATGAAGGGTGGGAATAGTATTTGTTCCAAGTGGGAGATGCAGACGTTCCATAGAGAGGGTTAGCATCAACGTCTACCATGGGGATGATCAACGAACAGACTGAAAGCCTCGCAAGTCTAAGCCATTTTGGAGACGGGGTGCCAACTGAGGCTCATGATGGGCCGCTCCTGGCAGACTGAAGTCGCGTGAACCAACAATAACAGCTTGTTTCCTTCCCAGCGGCTCCTTGCTCTCGATATGGCCTGGTGGGCCCTGGAAGCGTTTCCCTAGCACCGTGTCAGACAGGAGACCTGTCTACACAACTTTCGGCATACCTTCGTCCACAAAGAGTGTGATTTGCTGATATCCTTCGCAAATCATGTAGGCGCGTTTGCATCGGTCACATAACGGTTTTGCTTCATCTGCCAAATTTCAGTTTGGAACCCAATATGGCATGATCTGGTGCTACAATTACCTCATTTGACTTTCCTCTTCTTACAAGTAACGCAACCCGTGGATCTTCTAACATTTACCATGTTATCCAGGTCAATTCCCTATTTGTGTGCAAAACTGTAATGGGATCTAAAGATTGACCTCGCAATTTAGTGCTGAGCAGGATACATATGTGCCGGAGGAGTGTGTGCTGGGCAAACAGGTAGCAGCAGCACCTGTACAGCACCTGTACAGCACCTCGCATAATCTAACCGCAATAAGTCATAGGGAGTACCCTGCATTGAGCTGATCGAAGCGCTGATATATGACGAGCTAACAAAACCGAGTTGAAGGCATCTTGTGTGACTTATGTCAGTCACGAAAGTCACTCAATACTTTCAAACATTCGACAGGATTAGGATGTTTGCGCAAGCGTACAGAGTGACGCGTCTATACTGAAGGTAAGGGATGCCTGCGTTATGCTTCTGATAGGCCATCATTCCTTTTTGTTTATTGGGTTTGTAATATCAACATTATGCCTCTTTTTTTCCTTCGAACCTTTTTTGCCAAGAACAAAGATGCGGTGCAACCCATGATAAAGCGCATACGCCGTTGAAGGCTCAGCCCATACATTACCTCAACATTAGTTCTATTTGAAATGCCAATATTAGAAAGCTATACCCGACGTGTAAGCCGTTCAACAAACTTTGAGGCTTTACTTCCTCACCATTTTTTATAAGGACCGAATCCTATAGAAAGCATGCACTGATTTCTAAGACGTTACAAATTTGAAAGCAGGAATAACGACCCTTGTAAAAGTCCATCACATCTTATGGAAGGTTAACATCTCTTTCAGCCCAGTCTGTGGCAAACAACATACTAGCACAGTCTAGCCCATCCTAACCTTGGTTTTCATACCCAGCAAGACTCATCTGGGATCATCGAATGCATACAGGGTTAGTAAGCCCAAACGGAAGAGATGGAGATTTATTGCGTTGAGAATCGCTCTAGGTTTAAGGGAGCACTTCTGCCTATTTCTTTCTCTTAGTTTCTGCAGATTTCTGGTCAGGATGTATTGGAACAATCGGAAACTTTAGGATGATGAATAATGGCCTCTTCAAGAGGGACCAGGGCCTTATGCATTTCAAATGTTGCTCTCATGCTCACTAGCCTACTCATCGACATCACGAACTGCTTCCGCTCTTTGCCTTTGCGGAACCCGAATACAAAACCCAGGCTGCTCCCAACGCCTTTCTATTTATTGCTTTGCAATCTAGTATTGTCTATGAGAATTATCATGACCTTCCAACCCCCAATTCTGGACCCTTCGTTCTATATCCGACTCCATCTCCAGCCACCTCCTCTCCTAGTTCTAAACCCATCACCACGACACGTACCCTAACCAAACGATTCCACCCCTAGCCCACCCATTTAAGTGTTTACATAATCGGTTACATCTGAGGCATCCTCCTCAACACCATCAAACAACTTTGACACCGCTTCCCAGCTCCAAAGGCGTTAATCGGTTCAACTAGCCGTTGGATGCTTAATCAGTAATACTTTAACATACCTTACGACGGATGAACATTAAAGAGCCGTTACAAACCAACTCGTCGAGCTCTTAAAGCACGTAAGTAAGCAAGATCGAGTACTCATTGTTGTTTATTTCTGCAAATCCTCCCTCTTTGGCCTGGACCACGGCAAAACTGTTTTCGATCCGCGATCGCCGATTCAACAGCCTGAGGAAGTACGTGTATGATCTCTGCTGGGACATGCGGCGGATTCGGAATATTGCTTGAATATCCTCGCATTTGACATAGTTGGGGTCCATTGATATAACCCGGAATAGTCGAACACAACCAAGACCGGTCAATATGTGCAACATTTCAAATGCTGGTGTAAAAGGTTTATCACATGATAACAATATTTTTGGTTTAGATGTCTGGATCAGGATGCTTTAAGACTCGGTACTGCGCTCACGGCTTTTCTCCTAGGCCTACAATGTTGGACTATAGAACGTTATTTGCATATTCTGGCACTTTGCTCATATGAACAGCATCTTTGAATACAGATTGACTCACGATAAAGATCATGTTAGATTCACTATCATGAAGTAACTTGTCGCTCTGATTTAGAATCACTTCAGTGTTCATCAGTATAGATCTGAACATCTGAAGATTGAATCATCGATGTAGTGACGCGCTTTTATTTATTGCAGAATCTACGATGTTCATCTCTATGATGAGCATGATGATTGAAGAACCATCTCCTCGATCTGAATCATGAAAGATGAGAAGTTGAGATGAAGAAAGCACTGATGATGATGTATTGGCCTTTCGAGGGCTTTCCGCTCTTTGGCCATCTTGATCACGGGACGAGAATCCTCAGGCATGTCGAAGTAAAGAACAATATCTCAAGACATAAACATGAAAGGACGTAGCTTCGGACGCGAACGAGAGACAATCATACTAGAAGTTTCCTGTACTCATCTATCGACTGGTGGAGCTGGTTGCTGGTTACTGCATACGATTGTAACTGTTTTATGTTTTGAGGTATGGAAAGACTAAGAAGAACATCAGGCACTGATCTTTTCTAATTTACCTTGAGTCTTTCGGACGCCCTTTGTTCGAAGAAGGTGTTCTGAAAATATGAGGTGGGCGTAGCGAGTTTTGGTTTGTTATTGAAGAAATCGTTACTTTCTAATAGCTGTTTACGACGTTCTTGGCAAGATTGTCTCATTTCAAATATGTGCTCCATGAGTAATAACCACAAATGGTAGCAATGCTCACGTTTCTGACCGATTCTCTCCTGGATAAGTAGGAAAAATGACACACCGTGAGTACATCAGATCTGTCAGTGGAACTCGGTTATCACAAAGAGAAGAATGTATAAACAGCATTCTTATGGGGGTTTTGGTAGCTGTGTCCTCTGGTCTTGAACGGAAAGGCACGAGTCCTCGCCATTGCTGACAAATGGCGATATGCTCGAGGTAGAAGTAATCCCTCGACTCAAGAACAAGAAGCCATGGAAGCCAGGGAAGCCAGGGCCACATGAGAAACAGGCAGGCTGGCGTTAATGCGTGTGGCTCGTCAACGGCGCCGGTCCGGGTCCGGCGCTGGGAACTCCATCCCAGTGGTGCTTTCAACCAGAGAAGACCACGGAATGTCCTTCGCCTGGATTACATAGCTCGATACCTCGAATAGGCGTGAAGCGCTTGATTACGACTGGCTTAACATGTTAGCTGTTTTGTAAAAACATTTGAGCATTGTTCACGGCTGATACATTTCTTAGTAACGCGCGTTGATCTGCAGCACTTTTAAGATGCTGTACAAGCATTCAAAATTGAGATTAATCAGGTTCTTCTGATCAACGCGTAAACCTCTTGTCAGAGTCTGTGGTTTCTGCATTCTTAAGACAGTAAAGCTTTATCACTATCAGCCGTTCCGCTCTATAACAGTCTCTATCAAAACTCCAAGAAAGCCGCTGCTTTGGCGCAACGGGCGGTGCAACCGACCCTGACAGTTCATGGAGGACCAAACCTCATATGGTGTGCGCTCTCTCGTATCTGCAAGCTAAAGAAAGCCTAATTGTCCCAGGTATCTTGGGGTGCTCATGTTTACCACTAACCGCAAAAATCAGAGCCCGGACTTGATATCTGTGGTTGGTGGCATCAGCTTTCTAAGCCAATCAATATAGTCTTCAAGGGGGAAGTACTGTATGACCAAGAGCCGCCGCCTAAGTTTTTCTGCTGTACAGCCATCGAAGCTGAGGAAGTCTCGGAAGATATCTGGACCAAGCGAAAGCCGAGGCCTGATTTTGCCATGATCCCTGACCAAGATCCTCAATGGAAATTCTAATCAAAATCATGTGGAAGTTATCTGCGCGTTGCGTTATTACAAGTAGAGAATTAGATTAAGTCTAAACTTCTGAGAATATAGGGGAGCCGCACATCTCGATTAAGGCAGACTCGTTTCAGTGCTGACTACAGTATCTCCCTGCCAGATTGCTATGAGACAGCAGCAAGCAGCAAGACTAGACCATCCTCGACTGATCTCAGCTTCGCTCTTGCAACGCTATAGATGTCGGTTTAACGCTTAGCCTAATCACTCTAGACAACAGCTTTGAATATCGCTGATGCTATTTGTTCGCCGTCAGCTATGATTTATATGCATGCTACAGCCCATTCATAGTCGTGAAGCTCGTCTCTTCCGCATAAGACGGATCTGAATAGTCTTGGAGCAAGTCTCATCTCGTTGTTAATATCGATGTTATGGACGCGGCCTCCTGCTGGTCTTCCTGCCTTAAGCCATCCTCAGAGTACGTCCCGTCGCCGGACATTGTCTACCCAGCGTTGGGTGTCTATGATAGTGGGATTGATATTGGTCTCTTTCAATTAAGACGAATCAGAAGTCCCCATAGCCCTGGATTTACTTTTGCAAAGATGGTTAGTTGAAGGATTGCTCCTTTCATGCTATAGTATGCGCAGGGTATTATTGCTCTTGTGTTTTCTTAAGTGCTGTCAAAGTAGGTACCCTTCGAGTCTGTTTTATTGGTGTTTCGTCTCAAACCTTGAATAGCTGATGACCATAATGTGCGTTCTGAAAATTAGATGCGACAGAAGTATTTCGGACAGCCAAGAACGTTCATAACGTTAGAAGAAACTCTGAGTTCCTAACCAATCCCGGCATTAGCCAAACTTGAAAGCGGAGATTGATATATAAAATTATTGTACATATGTCTGGTAAATACCGTTTGTTCTCCTTTCCATTCATCTTTAGTGAGAAGTATAACAAGTAACCATTTCGTAATTGAATGTGTCGAATATGTTGTTCCTTGATGACACAGCCAGAGTATACTCTGATCGTAGTTGCCGTCGACACATGGCAACCAAACCTCCTGTGGCTCTGGCTCTCAAGATCAGAGAGAGGGCCGATGGCCTGGAGAGCAGTATAAATTGCCTGGGACATCCACGAATATTAGGTGACTGCAGGCGTTTCGAAGGCTAACGGACGCTGATGTGGTTCGAAATAAGGTCACCCAAGATTTGAATTTCGGAGCTCTTGCCGTTGAACATGGTATAACTGCAGCCTCTCGCTCGAAGGATTTGTCGCCTTCACAGTCGACGCGTCTGAATTCAACTCGTATGCATGAGCTTGATGAAACAAATTAGATGTTGATTCAATTCTGATCTGATAAGCGTTCTAATGCAATCGAGTAAGTTGCAGAAAAGCTCTTCATCTTTCTATTGTACTGATTGCGTAGTTTTTTGGAATTCGATGTTCATATTTTCTTGAAATTTTGCGGCAATGATTAGAATGACAGAAAGTAAATTACTCGATGTATCTCGAATTTTTATGGCCGCCGTAAAATAGAGGACCCAGATGCCATCTAGTTAAAGAAGTCAGTCATTCAGACCGCTTTGCTGGAAATCATTTCGGCTTCGTCTTGTCTTTTAGTTCCCAGCTCATGCTCATTTAGTAGTGGTAGTCCTGGTCGGTGCACATCAGTCTCTACGAGCGAAGACTGGTCAGCTTTCGAGCAGCACTGGAAAATGGGTATTCGATACAACATGATTTAAATTCGTCATCTCGGATTCATGGGCATCTTGTTGGCTGAGGAACTCCCAGATCACCGATACGCTTCGTGGATTTTTGATATCCGATTTCTGGGTGGATGTTATCTTCAAGAACTACACCTGATACTTGAAGGTTAAAGATACCGGCAGATTTCGTTTCTGCGAAAAGCTGCCATTGAAGACTCTTTGAATCTCGTCCTCCACTATAAGGATGGAAATATCCTTGTTTGTCTCTACGCATTTTTTGGCGAATATCACCCTTGAGACTTAATGAAGAGCCGTTCCCCGAACGTTGATGTCGCTACTATGACGTATATCAATAAAGCTCGAAACCACCAATGGGGCCTCTGGAGTCGCCTATCAGATATACGAAGGAAGATCAGATCAGATTTACTCGCATTTTCTCTAGGAGTATGTTCAACACCACATTCGTTGATTTGATCCACTCAGATTCTAGTCGCATCTCCTTGTAGATCCTAGTGCACGCTGTACTTTGGGCGATTGCGTGTGATGCTGTAAGCGGTAGAGGGTCGTCTTAATCAACAGCATTAGCAGATATGAAGCCCCAGGCTTATGATACCAATAAAGCTCGACGTCTTTGCGCGCAAAGATTTTGCAACGGACGCTTTTCTCGTTTCTACAACTGTGTAACTCAGCTGCTTCTCAATCAGAAAGACGAGTCGTTAGAAATTTATGCAACGTTGAATCTGTTGTGAGGTGCAGATCGTCCTTCCTCTTAGAAGCGTTATCGGGACATCCCTCTCAAGTTAATGAGACACACCGACAAGTCTTGAATGATGATGAAGATGATGATGCAACAAGTCTGATCTGCTCGATCAACGACGCTGACAACAGAGTTCAGATAGTCGATCTTCTGCGACGTCTTTTGAAAAGACGTCACATGATCATGAATCTTCACGTCGCTCGTGATTCGAGATCGCAGATTGATGAGTCATGTCTTCACGCTTTGCATGATGAAGATGATGATGAAGCTCTTGACGAGAATATTGATCATGATGAAATCTGCTCTTAGAACGACGATATGAAAGCTTCGATTTCTGAGAAGAAGATGACGAAGTAGATGACAAAATCTTATCTTGAAAGAATGATGTGAAAGCTTCGATTTGTCAGGACCGTGCCTAGATGATACAACCAATGGAGGTCAGGGTTGATAGTGCTTGATCTTTAGAGGTAGCTATAACTGAATATTAAGAATACAGAAGAAGGTTGGTACAAGAGCTTCTATTTATGTAATGTTCAGAGGCTGCGCTAGGCCCGAAAGGGATGTGTTTGTAACACGGAAAGAAGGTGATGTAGGTGAACAAGGTGTTGGTGAAAGAAAAGGGTGTTGGGGAAGGAAAAGGGTGTTGGGGAAGGAAAAGGGTGTTGGGCCATATCTGGGCCAAACCTGGGCCAGATCTAGGCCAGATCTCGGCTAGATCGTTGGCTAGCCCTAATCAGCCTTGGTACGCTCGTAACACGATTTTCGAGAAGAAGATGACAAAGTCGATGACGAAATTCTATCTTAGAATGTCGATCTTGATAGATGTTGAAATAATCATGTCGAGTCAGTCAACGATTTCAAATTTGTGAATAGAGAAAAGATCGTGTTCTTCTTGATTTCAAAAGAGCTGTCTCGAGAGAAAAGATGAAATTCGACTGAGATTATGATGACGATATGAAAGCTTCGATTTTCGAGAAGAAGAGAACGAAGTCGATGGTGAAATCTGATTCTAGAATGTCGATCTTGATACGAGTTTGAATAATCTTGTCGAGTCAGTCGACATTTTGAGACTTGAGAAAAGATCGTGTTCTTCTTGATCTCGAAAGAGTTGTCTGAAGATGAAAGATGAAATTCAACTGAAATTAGAGTGACGGTATGAAAGCTTCGATTTTCGAGAAGAAGAGAACGAAGTCGATGATGAAATTCGATCTTGAGATGTTGATCTTGATAGGTGTTTCAATAGTCTCGTTGAATCAGTCGATGTTTTGAGACTAGAGAAAAGATCGAATTCTTCTGAATCTTGAAAGAGCTGTCTTGAGATGAAAGATGATAGCTGTTTCTCTTGATGATCTGCTGAGATCTCGATTCAAGCGTTCAATGTTTTGAAAAATGCAAGATTCTGTCAGAGCATCTTATACTTTTTTTTTCTAGAGAAAGAATGTTGCTATTGTCGAGTCGGATCTAGAGAGGTCTTTCTCTTGCATACATATAATGAGTATTTGCAATAGCCAACTGAAAAACTTGAAGAATTTGAGAAAAGCGAGAGTATTCTCTCAGTCCATCGAGATCTGTCGGAGATAGCTGCTTTGACTGTGTCCAAATCAGCTAGCACTATCAGAATAATTTCTCTTCTGGTCTCGAGAAGAGCTTGTTCTTGTCTGGTCCTACAGCGACTCTTTTGATAAACTTAGCCACTACTTTGAACACTGGTTCATAATTTTATCACCTGGCAAAAAGTCGACAAAAGCTCCTTCTTTGATATGCCACTGCGGTATAGTTCGAAAAAACCTTTTGATAAATTTGTAAACTAAATATGGTCACAATATAACTTAGGTAGACGCGAGTGAACTGTATTGATCTTCGAGTAGGTGGTTTTGAAAGTATCATGACCCTGCGGCAGTGCACGACTGTTACTTACTGGAGCATATTATCATGAGAACTTTCGATCGAACCGTTGGAGGTGATTCGAGGAAACGAAGAGTCATAGGCTCAGGAGCAATTACCGCTCTGAGCAGTTGTCTGCTCTCGCAGTAATTGCGGCCCTAAATGATGCGGATCCGTTCGTACGAGCTTCTGACACCGAATTCAAATGGTATCGTCACATACGATACGAGTGTCTCTGGCGTGAAAGGAGGCCTTTTTCGGATAACCGGATAAGCTTTGTCTATGAAGACATCGTTAGTGAATAATCAAAGTCAATGTACATCACATTGCAAGACTGGTTCACGTACAATTCTAAGCACATGCCTTCTCTTAGCTACCTCATTCCGATACAATCATCACAGATACCAATTCTCTTGGAGATCTCCCACAGAGTGTGACGTAGGTGCAGTCACGAATAACTGTGTGCAGTAGTGAATGGTGATGTCGATATCTATTGCTTAGATGTTTTCTTCGCACTGCTAATGACCTTCTTGAGATCTTCCACGTTGCTTTCGTTGGTTGTAGAACTGTCGTCGCCTCGCTTCTCAACCGTCAGGCCTTGTATGGTGTTGTAACTCGAGGTGGGACTTGTTGTTACGCATGGGCACGCCAGTGGTTACTTGCTTGGGAAGGACATTTTGCTCTGGGTTGTTGCGATTGATCGCTCGTATCTTTTCTCAGATAACGAGGAGTATCTCCTTCCGTTTGTACTTTTTTGATATTCTGACAGATGGCTGGTTTCATCGGTTCGTTATCATCCATGCAAAAGCTGTTTTCTAACGAACATGGTTAGCCTGACCAAATCTGACTGGATCTAGCGGTAATGACCTTGCTAAATCCCATGCTATTGGCAAGAACCAAGCCGGTGGAAATCCCCCAACCGATATGATTGTCACATCCCAACGAACCAATACCTGTATTAGTAGTACCAGAATCATTGTTCGTACCAATCGTTTCAGTTGTAGATGGAAGCCCATCATAGGTGTAATCCCGTTGCACTTATCCAGAAGTACTGTCAGTCTGAGTACCTCATATGATTCATGTTGCACTACGCTCCGCGCATGTGAAATCTTCGTAAAGAGGCTACTATGATGGCCAGAAAGCTCTTAGCTCTTAGTGTAAGCATCTTCGTAGCAACCTTCGTAGCAACAAAGGAACCCTGATGGATCGACTTCGTCACATCTAATTGAACAGGCTTTTTCTTTTTCTCGAGGCGGCTCCAGATTCTCTGTGCGGCAGCGAAATTCTTGTCTATTTTCTTCTTCGCTTATATCTTTTCTTTTTTTGATCTTAATCCTTTTCTGGGTAGCGTTGACCCTAAAAGCAAATCTTTGTTCGCAAGTATGCCCCCCGTAGTGAATAAGCCCTTATTTCAACTTCCACTTGGCAACATCTAGAAAATGCTTGAGACGTACAAGCAAGGTAAGTTTCTAGGCCGTGACCTTAAGACGATTCTGATGACGAGATAGACGGGTGTAGAGACCTCCTTGGGGTTGCGTGAGTCCCATGTCCATCTATAAGTTCAGTAAGCTCCACGAGTCTTCCGGCCGTCACTCCAAAGTTGCATGTTCCCGAACCTTCTAGGCCTCTTACACGTGACATATCTATCCTCAGTCAAACCCGCAGATTTCTAGTGTTATGGTCGAGATATGATTAAATCAGATGGTGAAACGGTAATTCCTAAGTGCCAGATGCATATGCGTCGTATTCAATTGCACGTAATTTCGATATTTCTTGTTCGTCTGTTTCTCTGTATGCACACTCAGCATTAGCCGCGGGCGACAATCCGAGTAAACCGGAGTAGATGACAATAGCGAGCTGACTTCCCCTGTGGCAACGACTCCTCAAGTACACCGGTTGACACTGAAGGGCTATTCGAGCTTCCGCTTGAAGAGTTTCAACTGTGCTTTGTTGTTCAAAGGCTTGCCTTTACTATTTCCTATGTGCAAATCATGGGCCTGGTGACATAGACATACCCTAAGTGGGATACCTGTCTGCCTCCTTACTGCACCAAGCTCATGCTGAATACTCAATATTGTTGTATAAACGCCCTTGGATAATCAACTGCATAAGGGGCGGCTTTGTGTTGTTCGTTCTCGTGAGTCTGTACCCATGCATATGAATAAGTATACAAAGAGTTGAGCTTTACAGGCTGTTTCAAGAGAAGGCCAGATGAATAGTTGGTGGTGTTCTTTGCTGAGTGTTCCTATGGCGAAATTTGAGAATAATAGTTAACTGTTGATGTGAAGCAGCATTCGTTTTGATCAACGGCCAATTAACCGCATGCACTTGTCTTCGGTGTGTCAATTCAGTACTGCGAAACTGTTCACTTCCTTGAACGTCAAGAACATTTTCGTCGTGAGATGGCAATCAAGCGTTTCGTACCACACAAACATGTCTCAAAGCCATGGCCATTGCAAAAGTCTAAGCTCTTCGTAAATTTTCAGTATGCAGACATTCGCTCGTTCAAGGCCTCTAATAGTAGTAGATTATGTGAGAGCCACTAGCTACTTGAACTGAGCGCGACCGTCGTAGTCTTGGAATTGGTGATTTTAGGACAGTTTTGGGTGTATCGGCATCAGGCACCAGAATTGGTCATATCTAGGTCCACCTATCTTATCGGTTTTCATGCTTCGATTATTCAGTTGATCGACCATCTTATAATGATTGGGGGGGAAGTGACATTGTGAAACAAAGCGATCCCAATATGCGAATGCTCTTGTGCGCGAATCTCTGTAAGATCGTGAGGTCCCAAACAAAGATGAGATTCCATGGCCTCCTTCCACAAACATTCGAATGTACAGCAAGTCTACGTCCGTCGTAGCAGGATCCAGCATCGACTTTAAGCGGAACCGTGTGTAGATGTGCAATGTCAACGTTCTCCAGTATCCGAGGTTATCGACATTCTGAAGCTCTGTATCTCAAATCAGTCTTGATCATGTCTCTCGTATGACGACGACAAATGTCATTTCCGGGAAGGTGTCTTGCATGTGTCGCCAACCCTCGACGTTCAAACACAAACACTCCAGCCCGTGCAAGACAAGGTAGATGATAGCTGTGGGTTGGAACGCATGTAGTTAACTCAAGTAACGTAACCTTCAAGCAAAGTAGCAAAATAACATTCTTGGATCAAGGCCCTCTCCCCAGCAAGCTCTGGTAATGTTCGCCAATGCAAAATTGCAAGGGGGGACACAGAAGCAGCGAGATGATCTTATGTATTGGGACGTCCCAGCTGCGGGCCCCTTCTCTCAATAATGTGGTTCTCATGTAACTGTCCCTATAAGGTCGTACACGCACAAGGTGCAGACTTTGAGGTCCTCCTGCTTTGAGCCTTGACTTTGCCTTCAGCGAGCCATTCCTTCCACAGAATCATCTTCAAGTATCTATAATCACACCTCCCTTGACTAGTATTTCAGTACTAGACAGTTACCCGTCACCTTATCTTATGAAAGGTGATGGGACGACAAGACCAATGGTCAGACCAAAGTTGACGGGTTGAGGCCAATGTATAGAGGCTTTGGCGTTAAAAAAAAATAGTCGGTTCCATTGAGTTATCTTTTTTATCTACACTGAGTTTCTTTGGCTTCGTGTGCTTTTCCACTGACCGCCTCACCCATTAGAAGACGGCGAAGCACACGCAATGGATGTAAAGATGATGTGAGAGGTATCCAGTGTGGTAAATGAACACCATAGATCTTCTATGTTGCTAGATTTTTTCGAATCGTACCTATTGAGTGGTTTGTTGCTCCAATTCTCCAGCTTCTTCTTTGATAGTGTGGTATTAGGTCTCCCTGGTTGCTCGCCCTTAGATTGATGGGTGATAGTTCAGAATTGCCTTGGGGTATTAAAATAAATCCGGGGAGAAGACTCACGGCGACCCTTATCGGACGTGTTCGTTACTTGCTTAATATATTCATTATAATTTCATATAATAGCCCGAGAGATAGAGCTTGACCGCGTCCGGTAGAGAATAGTGTTCGGCCACAATGATATTTTCTTGTTAAGTATATTCTATATATGTATCTCGTAAGAGATGGTGTTTGATTTTCCTCGTCAGATATGTCTTCTGCCAATGTACCCGGACGAGAACCAGGACTTTCTGCCGAAACTGTTCTGCCACAGCAATAAGACAATCTGATAAAGAATTCGACATTTGGCCCCAGTCCGAGGCCGTCATCCTGGTTATTACTCTGAGAAGTGCTTTCGGGCCTGAAATCAACAATTCTATATCCTTATCATAATTCTTAAGCTTCTTAGTCGTTAAAGATTTGGTAGCTTGTTTGTAGGCCCCAGACTGCTTGTGAGCGGTCGAGTCAATGTCTTTGAGGGTCTGCGACTTCTGTAGGAAACGTTTAGCCATTTCCAGCGAGCCCAACTAAGAAGGGTGCAAACATGTCTATATACCAGCCTATTGTCCTTCTCTCAGTTCCGACATCAGAACGATGAACTAACATTTATGTTAAATATAGCTCAGAGCTTGTGCCAATTCCTTTATGAGACAATTCACGTTGGGTGCCCTCCTCGAATGCAAATAGGGCGGCGGCGGTGACGGCAAAATCAACATCTTCGGTCTTGCGTTTGCTGCCGAGGATGACGAGCGAGGCACTGTCAATAACGAGGAACTCGGCACGTAGAGAGAACGATAGCAGCAAGAAGGTTGTAGCGTAAGCCTCTGACCGGGCGACCTTTTGGCTGGGGCCAATGTCTGGCATTGCGCGAGTGGTGGCGGCGGCGGTGACAATATGTAACAGTAGTAGTAGCCGCGGCAAGATATAAGCCTCATTCCCGCTGAGAAAGTTGGTGGCGTACTTTCCAGTCTCTCATCTCAGGATTCTAGGTCGTATTTTATTCCTCCAGTGCAGAGTAAGACTCCTGAGTACTAATCCTCCTATCGTACCTTGGGCTCAGATAAGCATTTTTGCGAAAATTGGGCAGTTGTATTCATGGCCTGAGCCTAGCATGACGCCAGGTCTAGTTAAGTAGGCAACCACGAGATGTTGCTCTCTAGTGAAGGCTTTTGTGAGGCGATGCGTGACCACATTATCGTTGACTGTAGAAATTGAATGGGCAGTCCACTCTAGAGTCTGGTGAAAGGATCTGCAACGCATGTACAAACACGAAGGCACTCCCTGAAGCGTCATCTGCAACACACTGAACCCGTGAAAGAGATTCGAGAGAGTAATTGACACGGCGCCTTAGTGTTTCACAGAATTGAGACTTCCTGTCCGCCAAGCACTGCATTCGTGGACTCGGGATCGTGTGAAATACGGGATTCTTCAAGACCTATGGGATCTCTACTCTCGAAGATTTTCGCCCCGATGACTCGAGTTTATTTCGAGATGGGACCAGTCTTTGACCAGCTTTGAATTCCAGTGACGGCTCACTTTTATCTTTTGCTGGGAACAATGTTGATGACGATAATGTTCGCAATACCGTTTGTTGTCGAAAGCCAATCTTTATAGTATTCAAACAACAGAAGCCCAGATGTAATAATCCTGGGGTACTATCAGAACCCCATTCGTCTCAGGTCTAAACCGTTCGCTTTTTCGTTATTGACATGTCCCGCGATATCTTCTTAGCACTACGGCCACATCGGAGGTATAATGTGTCTCCGCAATAGTAAGATATTAGTAGAGGATGGTACGGCGTGGGACAACACCGAGTTTTATTACAAACCAGAATATTGTTCTTGAGGCGAAACCGCAAACACACCACAGGCCATAGGTAGCTATCCCTGCGCTGCCTCGAGCGATGATTTGTAACCGAAGGTCATGAAAAGAGCGACTAGATTAGTAGCCGGGGCGAATATCGAAGTAAGAAGCTCCATTGACGGAGTTTTGACGGTAGAAACCTACTGACGGAGGGCAGGTGCTCAACCAGACGGACTAGATTGTAGAAAGGTAGGCCTCTTCAGCACTTAGGTCTACATGCCTACGAACAACGATACTAACTTCTGTGATATTGATGATGCAAATAACTCGGGGCTATATAGAGATAAGTTTATTCAAAGGTATAACAAATGCGGGTCTGTGCAGGCGGGTATTGATCTTTGAAGTTCCTCATGAATTTTGAATGGTAGAGGACTGGAGGCTATTTAGTGCTCGTTTGGCTCCTGGTAGTTGAAGGATGAATAGACTGAGTGCAATGAATACCTGTTCTCGTTTCTGGTAGCTGAGGTTTGCTTTGCGAATTTCTGGAGGAATAGAGAGCAAGTAATAGCAAAGAGGATCAGTACGAGGATTGAATAGCAATCGTATAGATATGAACTCACTCGTCGATGGTGATAAAGGTATTGTTCAGACGGTAGGATGTGAATCTTGATGGGAATTTGCAGTGGAAGAACACCAGAGGAGCACCAGTGAAGAAGACGCTAATGCCTCGATGAATCCTCCTTGAAGCTGAGCTCCAGCCATGAGACGAAAAATTAACTGATACAGATCTCATATGATAAGGATTGAGGAAAAGACCAACGAAGCAGAGAAAATGCAAAGATGCCAGAAAAGTAATAGATGACCCGCATGTACAAATTATAAGGGTATGCCGTGAGGCGACACGATCTAAAGAAAAACAACGCTTTTCGGGTATACCCATTGCAGTCCAACCATCCTAGCAGTCACATAATCCAGACACCCTCGCTCAAGTCGTAGCACAAATAAATCGAAAGTTCTGTTGTTCCTCGCGCCAACATTACCTCTCTCACCTTCTTCTCCCATCAACCCTCCTCTCTAGCCCCTCGACTCGGGCTCTAAAACCCTTAACGATGTCCCGGATGTGTCGCACTTTGTCAAACTCGACCTCCAGCTCGTCTATCTGTCGTAGTATCTCGCGAAAACGTGCTATTTCAGCGTCGGCTGCCGCCATTGCGTTGCCGGCCCGGGAGGACTGAGTAGAGGTTGAGATTTGGGTTTGCGCGGTAAGCTGAAGAGAATAGCTGTTTAGTATAATGTTGCTGACGGATAGACTGAAATGGGCAGCGAGAGTTGGAGAGGTGAGGGAAAGCAAAAGGGCGGACAAGGTAGTCTAGTTTCCTTATGCAGCTCTTAATTTTGAACTTTCATATAGCAGTGAACGTACACTCTCAACCCTATTCTGTATCGCCCCCATCAAGCGCTCAAAATGCTGCCCCAAGAGTGCCAGACTCCCCGGGTCAAGCACCAGCCTGCCCTGGCCAGAGGAAGCCGCGCTGGCTGCGCGCGACGTGGAAGCTGATGTGCGCGAATGGCCGCGGCCTCGGGTTGAGGTGGAGTGTGCATAATTCTGGTTGACTAAGGCGATTTGCTGATGCTGACGGAGGATGTGGACTTCGGACTGGGAGAGACCGAGCTGGGAGTCAGGGATGGAAGCAGGAAGGGAGGTCATGGGTGTAGACCTCCTCACATGTTCGGTGAGGGAGAGCAGATGTGGGGGAATCGCATCGCGATGAGGGAAGAAGAGGGTTTATTAAGAGGATTACGAGTGGTCAGACCATAGGTGTAGGAGGGCTTGGGCAGCAGTAAGGCGAGGAGCTTTTTCGAGATGGGCACGTGACTGGGTTCAACGGCTAAGCTCGGCAGAGTTACTTCTACGGTGACCAATTTAGTGTAACGATGTTGTTTCTCGGTCCAGTTCGGTTTTGGCACGACTCTTCTTCATGATTAGCCATCTCAATGAAAACAGCCGGTTGCTTCTTCGGGGGCTTGTTCTGAAGCACACAATGAAGCGAACCCTCTTCTGTCAAATTGTAATCATCGCGGTGATCTCATCTGCTCAAAGCTATCAACGTCTTCTTGCAAAATATGTGTGCTTTTCATGCCTAGGAGCAATGTTCCACTGTAGAGCTGGCAAAGGTATCCACGGTGGCATTTATATTTATATCAATGGCAATATAGGGCAATCGAAAAGCAACACGTACCTGCCGTCCTCCTCATCCTGTTGTATTTTCAGTTAGTTGATCTCCTCGGAATCCCATTCTTGTCTCCAGTATGGAAACGTGCCTAATAAGAAGAGTCCGCCTCATAGAGTTATGAATAGCTTGTCTCATGAACAACAATAGCCAGAATTCAACGTGTCAATACAAAGGCAGCCACCGTATGCGTATGGAGCTAATGCATATAGCCCAATGGTAAGAGGCATTGGAAGCTTCGTAATGCGGCGCAGTGAACTGGGTTTGGCATGTTTGTAGTCTTGACCAAACGAGAGATGCGAGGATCAGGAAAAGAGTGCCGCCCCAGTGGAGGAGGCTTCACGAGGCTCTGCAATCTTTGATCGAGATGATTGCGCTGTTGATGGGTTTCTGTAAACGTAGTACTCTTTCCTTGAAATAGAAGCAGTGCGACTCTCACATACTCAATACAGACCGTCAATGCGGTTCAGGATGGCACTCATTGCGTGAAGAAGGATGAGCCGGATGCAAAAGCACAAGTTAGATTAAAGCCAGTAATAGTTCGAATAAATGGTGGGCATCCAACACATTAAACATCTAGCGCTCGACAATAATCATGATGTTGGTATCAATAGGGCCAATTTTGGCTCGCCAATCTCTATCCTTCCTGCATCCCGTGCAGTCACTGCTGTACATTACGCTGTCCCCAGCTGCTTTTCACCAATGCCACTTGTCGTCTGTAAAGAAATTCGTCCGAGAAATAATAGGAGTACTCGTAAAGGATAAAAAAAGATCAGGTGATACGAAAATAATCTGAATCGTGCTGAAGCTGACTTCAGTCTTGGGGGAATCTACCTTCCATGGTATGCAGCACTGTATCCATCACCAAGTTGGAGTATAATGACCCAAACGCCAACACTCCTACTCCTTTCACCAGTTCGACATGTTCTTCCTTCATCTTATGCCTTAATTAATAACTATGTTCTAAGCTCGCTGACTTGAAACGGGTTATGACGTAGAACTTTGTGATTCTGCTTGGTACTAAGCCTTGCGGGTGATTCGGATATAGGCTGGCGGAATAAGAAGCTTCAGTGGAGTCCGGGGCTTGAATACAAGATAGCAGGATCTCCACCAAAGGGAGGCGCCACATCCTCCTCCTGAACCTGTGCTAGTATGGCCGGCTCTGAGTACCACGTACTATAGTCTGGCGCCTTGCCCACGTGCGAGTGCCCAGGAAGATGATTCCAACTTGGAGAGACGAAATGATGCGGTGGTTGACTCGAAACGGGGGCAGAATGTGGTGCTACGTGTGCTTCAGGTATCGAGGTATTCGAAGAATTTGAGCTGGTGACTAAGGATGGTGGGTTCATCTCTGATGCTCGGCGGCGGAAGTCCATTTGGAAGCCATGGTGATAATGTTTGGGGTAATGTCCAGCCACATCCTCGACATAACCTCCAAAAGACATCGACCGAGTGGGTATCGGCCACCCATGGTCTTCTCTTGGCGGAGCAAAGGTCGTGAAACTTCCCACAGACTCTCGAGGATGATGGGCCGTTGAACTGGGTGGGCCTTGAAATTGAGAGGGAAACACTGGTGTCATTGGAGACTCGGCAAGCTTCCAGTAGGCTTGGGAAGCATCTTCGGGAGTCGATTGTCCTGTCGATACAGGGCCGTGATCGAAGAACGGGGAATCCCAGTGCTGACGTTCATGGTGATTAGGGAATTCATATGCGCGGGAATTGATAGAAGCTATGTGGACGTCAGCTGTCAGTCTTCGGTGACATGTCGCAGAAACTTGACAAACCTCTTCTTGCGGGAGATAATGGATTCGCACTCATTGAAGATGAAGACGCAGAAAATTCCTGACTTGGTAGTGGAAGTGGGGGGTAGTGGTTATAGGTGTCTACTTGTTCAACATTCTGACCAGCACCTAGAGCGGGTGATGATGAAGAAGAAGCCGACGCATCGCCAGATCTGGCCTCTGCTTTAGAAGCTGTGCGGGGCCTTCGTTCTATTTGGGGTTGCTGGTCCACTGGGAAGAAATTGCACTCCTTTTTCAGCCGGATACAGTTCGAGCAGCGATTTTGAGCGTCATCAGGCGCAAGGAGACATCTTATCTTCCGCCGTCTGCAGTGTCCTAGGATCCGAAGGATTAGCGGTTGTACATTGACCTTGTAAAGACACCATATACCACAAGCAACCGATGTTCGGTGATAGCCCAACTTGTTGCGTCTCTTGTCGGCCAGAGACATGCCTGCATCCGCGATTCCAAGTCCCCTAACGTTGGGTGTCGATACGGACCGCTTGAGCTTGGTGGACGTTATGGATCCTTTGGATGATCTCCGCCGCCGCTGTGTAGTCAAAGGCAGTGTCGAGTGGGGTGCACCTGGCAGAGGTATGTTGATTTGGCTCCCGAACGGTGGAGACAAAAACCCGGGGCCGTTATCCATAGGCGAGTGGGAATTTTGGCCTTGCGCCGACACCATGGGTACCTGCTATATATTTCTTACTCCTTTCGACAGTCGATCAGACAAGTCGAACCGAGTATCGGAATGCCGTTTCAGTCTAATATCTCTTTCCCCGCAGTCAAGATAGATTTAGAAAAGGTTCGGCCAAGGATGCGCCCCAAGATCATCTGCAGGCCAAGTTTCAGGTCTGTTGCCTTACCCCAAGCCACGGGTGAGACGTGCTTCTTAGTATCTATTTGTGTCGTCTTCAAGGGTGGCACGGCTGGAAACAAAACAATAGACGTAGCAAGGCTCATGGGGATCGTAATAGTTTGAGGCAAGTCAACGTTTATAGGGAAATCTTGCGTAACGTCGTTTAAATGCGTACTAAGATAGCTGGTGGAGGGGGGGAGATGTCAGGGCTGCTCATCCGGCCATTTACAGCCTGGCGCAAATGCAAGGAGGGGATGTTCCGAGGGATCGGAGGATAGAAAGTGAGCAGAAAGATGGATTGGTAGCTGGGCCAATGATGGGAAGCGTCGGAACCAGATGCGTGAATAATGGGTGGAATCATGGACGACAACGTGGCATAGTGAGCACTGACTCGAGTTCGAAACAAACGATAGTCCGGATCAGCAAATCAACCGCTGTCGGCAAAAGAAAAAGAAGTCCATTAATCCCTTCGTTTGCACCACGACCGTTTGTTTGATATTCACTCGTGCTCTTCGGTAGAAGGCTGACTGACTGCTCGGTTCGTAAAAGTACAAGTACAAAAGTACGGTACGGTACGTGAGTACCTGATTTAACTAGTGGGTTGCACTGGCGGCATAGGTATGTAATAGGCTTAACAGCAAGTCCTAGAAGGATCACCAACGTACACGTACTTTAGTAAGTTGGGGTACTTAGTTGGATAGTTCGCTATCGTTCACCCAAATCCTTGCTTCCTGTTCTTACATGCGCCCTTTCCTGCAAATAAGTAATACAGCGGTGCTCCCCCGTCGGCTCTTTAGACCTGACTGATCAGGCTAGCCCTGTCCGCAGCGGAGATTTTTGGATGAATCTGTTCTTCAGTTCCTGAATGTGAGCGAGATGGTCATGCTTGTCCATTGCTACCGAGGCACACACTTCGGGGGTGGACCTTTCGATTGAAAGACAACATACGCCTCTTGCACGCAGGACTTGGTTGAACAAGGGTGCCTAAGGACCTGGTCTTTCAGCCAATCGCACCAAAGCTGTCGGCCTTAGCTGTCCGAAGTAAGCCACTGCCGTCGACACCATCTCGAGTTGGTGTGACGATGAAGTCCAGCCTTTCTTGTATGGATATTGCAATGATTGGCCGCTTGCTTCATGGAATTCGTCGGGGATTTTCACCTCGTGTCCTCAATGGATGATTGGCAAGCAGAAGCTGGATCGCTTGCCTGTGCTGATACCTCTGGTCACTTCATCATGCATCATCGGATCCTGATGCCAATATAGAAGGTCTACCAGTACCCTCGATGGACAAGGTGGTGCGAGCGCCAATAGGGTAGAGCATTTTACCCTGGGCCTCTAGGGTTCTCCGCGTGGTCCTTGCGTTCCCAGGGATTTTCCATTGCCACGTGAACAGGAAGAGATAGGGCATCAATAATACATACACTAGGCAGACGAGGCACGGTCAGGTATGGTAACTTGGTAAACAGGAAGATTACGGTGTAGCGGTGCAGTCTGTTGGAGGATGGGGCGGCTAAAGAAGGTCTCGGTAAGACAAACATGGAAGCGTCCGAAAGTTGCGGTGGGCCAAGCAGCTTGCTAGTTAAGGTATGTAACTAAATACCTTACCTTAGTACTGTAGTAGTACTCTACTGTAGTACAAGTAAGCAACCACGCAACCCACGAGGTGGAGTCGAAGGATCGTTTAGCGAGGGCCAAAACTAACGCCGATGCAGCAGAATGCGACGTTTTCGTGCTGATCGCAGAACTACTAGTGTACTACTGACAAGGCTGCAGCTTATTGGGATTTCGAAAGTTACGCATATTACTCTGATTCGTGCGCCATTGAACATTTAAACGAGAGGTTTGGAATCCCTAATATTGTTACTACCTTAGTCGTTCCATTATTTCTCCAACTTCCTTTCAGCCCTTTTCCAGGCTTTCTCACCGTCCTTGTCTTTGACGCCATTGGACCTCCAAAGCTTTTACACGGCGACAAGTATTACTGTATAAGCTCAGTCCTTATGCTCTGAGTACCCCAAAAGCACCGACCTATAATCGGCCTTGGAGGTATCTTAAGCTTCGATCACGATAAGGCCTGCTATAGATCCCTGGTGCCCACGAGGACAATTCGCACGTGGATGGATCAGCGTCAGCGTAATGATCATACATCCGTAAAGTAAAAACACAGCCTAGAGAATTTTAGCATTGCAGATCTGGAAGGAAAGGATATGCGCCAGAAGGAATTGGTATGATTTCCATAGAAGCAAGAGCACTTAAGGTACAATTATGACCATTTGTTAGTTGAACCAGAATCATACGAGAGTATCACCACCCAGTTGATTCGGTGCCGTACCACGCGCACTCATCGCAACAAGCTCCCACACTCCTTATCTGTGGGTTCAAGCTTCGGTACCTTGCAGATCCACAGCCCAACGGCTTGCTTCCTGTTGCGCCATCAATATTCTAAGTGTTTCTTTTGCGGCGACTCCTTGGGATGTCCCACGTTTTGGGACTGACTGCTTTGTGGTCCGTACGTCCCCCGGCTTTCGCTACCAAATTCGCTGGGAGAGGGTTCTTCCCAAGGAGCACAAAGGATTCGGCGGTCAATCGTGGCCTCGCGATCCCCACCATCAAAATGACCGTTGTGCATCCTCTTGTCTATATCTGATGTCGGTCATGCCACAATACGTCATCGTTATCATTGCCATGCGAATAGACGAATTAAGCAGTCCTGAAACAGTAATGATTGCTACAAAGTATATGTACTCCACTGTACGGAGTGCTGCCAAGCGTATCGCGAATATCAACCAATACACAACTAGTTAAATACTCCGTACCATGATACATACAGTAGGGGAGCGTGGTAAGGTAGGTAAAGTAAGCATAGACTAAGGTATCCGTCCGATCTCTCGGATGCGAATGTACCACGTGCGAGCAATTCTCCGATAACCACTAAGGTAACTTTGTTAGATAGGTATATTCCGGACGTAATCATGTACGGGGTTTGCCCAGATATCTTCGTGGCAATTAAAAGGTCGAATCTGGAGCAATTGCGAACACTCAGATGTCGTGTCCTTACTTTACAGGTTGATCGCCCATATGTAGGTGAGTGGTCACGATACCTGTTCCCAGAAACCATTTTGTTTCAGGCTGCAAGCACGACTGTCTTCATTCCTGCGCATATAAATTCCCCATATTCTCCATGTACGGATTATACAGAGTGTGGCGTTGGCGGATGTATCCGATCGCATACGCACCTGACACGTTGTTGACCCTCGATTCCAGCTGGTGGGAAAGTGAACCCCCACAGGGTGTTGAGTAGTCTATTGACACCACCAAGGAGGTTTCGTGGTTATGATTAGGTTGTCCGGTGTCTCATCCGCTCTGCTTGCACCGCCACGCCCAGCCTGTCTCATGTACCTACTACGAAGTATAATCATCATCCGTCCTGCGACCTTCCTAAACTGCTCTACCGGCGCATGTCGCTTATACCTTTGCTTCCTTTAAACATCCAGGAATACACCAGGCACTTCACTTGAAACCCGGCATCGTATTCGGTTCACAATCTTTTGACCATGAGCACGACTCTGTGCAGTGCAGACGCATTGTGTCTCCGGAATGCGTCAGTACCAGTCTCAACTCTGCCAGTGAGCTTCTGGCCAGCCCCGTGATGTACATGGGCCTCCAAATTTGTGACCTTTCGATCGTCGTCCAGCATGAACATCAGTATGCATCAAGGTGTTCCATGGAGCGTCTGTGACCCGCAGTGTTTCCGTCATCGTTTTCACTTCTTCCTAGTCAGTTTTTGTCAAAAACTTATTTTCTGGTGAAGTTGTCCCACTGTACTTTTGCTTCGGATTGGGATTGGGATAAATTTGATATTGTGTTCGATATAACCGTGCTCCGGTTCTGGATCGCCTAAGTACTACCTAGTGTCATAGCAGTCTATCAATCTTGAAGGGTGGAACGGACTAAATGCGATCATAGTTGATTTAGTGTGGAATGACCAGCTTTGCTCTTTCGTTTCATCATAATCTGAAATTATCTAGACCGCTTCTCAGGTAGACCTAGGAGAGCCCCAGTCTTCTTCAGGTGCGAGCTAGGAATCCGAGAAATCCCTTGAGAACTAGTATCGGAGGCGCTCAGACCGTCGCTCATCCAGCATACGTGGTTTCGAATGATGTGCATAACACGAGCCCTCAGCAATCGGTTTAGAGGTGTATCATAGACAAAAATGCTTTCAACTAATCTTATATCGTCCATTGGCTCAAAAGTGAAAGCGGCAGATGGTGCCGTTCCTCTCGGACTTTTGGTCGATTTGGGTTCTCCAGAAGGGCCAATCACGATCCGAGTGTGCTACACTGACGATTCGTGCAGCTACAACAACAAGGGACCGCAAGGTCTATCATACCATGGAGGCGAGGATATTATATTCGAATGACTCGACGACGGCAGAGTAGGTCGAATTGAAGCATTCACCGTTCCTACAAGTGATAGAATGGCCCCATTACTAAAGGCGTCATATATATAGCATGGCGGTGTCCACCCACCTAACAAGCATAGGCTTGAAGATCGCCACTCACATGGGCCAGTTACGGATGTATGTACCATTATGTGATCTTGCCCTAATCGACAAGTTATATTCCATAGAACGTTGAGCTGCAACGACGGAGCCGAAGCGATCATCAACACTTCTCAAGGTCGTTCCGTTCCCTACCTTATCGGAAAGTGGGCCGTGAAGGTAGCTCCTTGCTCCCTTGTTTGATGGGCCAAGTTTCCCAGGGGGGCTGTTAGAGCAGCAAAGTCGAAAGACAAGGTCTTGCATGTGATTGGTCCTATGCAGCCCCCAAAGAAAGCCTCCTGGCTTCTTACGCCAGATCGAGATCCACTGAAGCTTCAAGTGTCTGGAGAATTGGAAGAGTTTCCGCAGGTACATGCAGTGACGAGTAATGGAGTGTTCCAGCCGCTTTCCACAAGACTCCGTTACGCCACCGCGTAGCGAGTCTCTCTGTCAGCAATGTTGACGCAATCTTGGTGCCTATAGCTAAGTCGGCCGTGCAACGCCCTTGTCGTCAACTTCAATGCCAATTCAATTGGTGACTTCCCCACAATCATACAAGCTGGATGATGTGGAATTGAACCGCAGCAGCAGCGGCCTCTTTGCTAATTTGTCCATCGACCAGGATTATCAGAATAAAAAGTAGCGTCTCACAATTTCCTACGCCATCTCGTTGTCCACGCAAGAAGTTGGGCTGTGGCAGCACTTTTTAGTCAACGGAGCAGTCTCACTCCCAGCTCTAATATCTTGATGTCAAGATCACGGTGGGTCGAAAAGACCGAAAAAGTAGCAATTGCCCAAAAAAGACCAAAGCATCTGTCATCACAGAAGACTAGGAGTTCCGGACATTACAAGGACTTGAGGCCCTCGTGGATTGAGCCAGCATTCAGTTTGCGGATCCGGCGTATCCCAACATGATTTCATATAGCGGATTTGTCTCATATCAACTATTACGACGTGCTGTCATAATCGCTTGCACATTCAGGTTGGTAACGATGATGCAAAGCGAAGGACCGAGCCCTGTCACGCAACACACTGGAATGATTGTAGAGACCTGGGCCTTAGGAGGCCTAGTTGAAGCCGCGAAGGACAATTTGAGCACAACAAAGGCCAACCCGAAAGTGTCCAGTCCAAAGGTTTCTAGTTACCCTTATCGTAACCTCCACACAACGGTCAGCTTCTCTATCTGCCTAGCGAGAAGCACAGCAGTCCATCTCAGATTCTACTAGCTAAGAAAAAGAGAGGGGACCTCAGCGTGCCTTTTACTATCTACTGAGCTTGGATATCAACACCACTATACAAAACACCGAAGCTTTGAGAGACGCCTTCATTATCATGACAGCCGTTAAGTCCTACCGAGATCTCCTAGAAATAGCTACTAATAAATGGCAGACCTTTCCAGAGTCGAACCACGCACTGGAAGCACTGAAGCATGATGGCTCCCTTCTACTGAAACTGTATGACTGCAATGGAAGGACATTAGGAGATAATATAAGACTATATGACAGCACTGAAGCATGATGGCTCCCTTTTACTGAAACTGTATGACTACAATGGAAGGACATTAGGAGATAATATAAGATTATATGACAGCACCTCGCAAGAGGGTACTGGACATTAAGAGCTCCACCGCAGACCACATTCTCTCCTGGGTTTGTCATCTGCCTTTGCGGTCTTTTCGTTTTTCTGCTTCCGTAATAGTTGGAGATTTTTTCAAATGGATTTACCACCCCAAATTACTCTACAACATCACAGAATCGCTATCTCCTCCCTCTCAACATCACATAAACTATGCAGGCACCTAGAAAGACTTTGTCTTCTACGACTCCTGTCGTCAACTCGATCCCGTACGATTGGAGGACACTTTTCATCACCATCCAACTCTTTCTTCTTTCGCCCATATCAAATCATACATCTCAACTCATCGCACACACTTGTACAGCGCAGTTACTGCTAAGCGTCGTGGACCCAGATCTACGCTACTTCCTCGAAATGTTTCGCATTCAAGCCATCCAATGTCTGTCCTGCAAGCCAAACCCTTCGAGCATCAGCGCTCGCTCTCCCTCGCGTCTTCTCCTACAAGCCATGCCAATAGATCAAGCGTGGAACATACCATATCTACAGCAATAGCTTCTCGGTCACTTAGCTGTGCGACTTGCCACGCAGCGTCTCTTTCTGCTCGCCATTGATCAGTGAACAGCACGGTCAGCTGCACCACGCGTTTGAACGTGAATCTCCAACAAGCTATAATAACTCACAAACCTGCAAGGCCTTCCACGTCGATCTTTTGTTGACGAGCCTGGACCATAGAATGTTTCCGACATACTATCTCCACAAAGCCATGGCCACCTCCAAGATCTCACAACGTACAACCACCCCCCCTCTTCAAATTCCTCAACGCAAGACCAATAGCACCTCCCTATCTACAACCACAGGTGTACCCCTACTTCTCGCCTCCGAACCCATAATTTTCAGCGTCCTTCTAAAACCTCATCGACGATGCGTTCACCAATCCCTTATTACCGATTGAAAACCCATAACATGGCTTGCAAACATCCCACTGTTTGCTAGGTAGTCCTCTAAACCCTCCCCCCTCTAATCTCCCTACTACCTACGCACCCCCAGCGCGAACCAAGAGCAGCAGTCGCTTGTCTCTCTCGGTCAGATGTAATCTATCTCCTACCCCCAAAAAATGCTCTTCCTCTTCCTCTTCCTCTTCTCTCCGTCACTACTACCTTCGAGCTTTATCTTACTATTCCCCCTTGAGAACTTGTACCAGCCAAGTCCATCCTAACAAATTATCTCAATCATCATCCTAAGCTCCACCACACCAATAATTATCTGCACTTCATCTCTACTCGGGTCGTTGTGCTTTGAACAATAGGTGCGTGTTGACACGCTGCCTGATGACGAACGAGGAAAGGGCGATGCCAGACGAGAGTTGGTTCCGATAAGGTTGAGAGCTTGGGTAGGTCTTGCTGGCGTGGAGCCGTTTGGTTGGATAAGATAGACGGTTCGTGTGGATATTGTTGTTGATGCGATCTCCTCTTCTTGATCTGTCGTTGATGTCGCAGCTCCGAGTTTTATTTCTGCAGCTGAGTTGAGGTGCAGGTTCGTTTATTTGCTATGGTAGTTGGGTGGAATATGATACGATTTTACACACACCTTACCATTAAGGTCGGTTATAGGTAGTCCATCCCCAAAGTGCTAACCAACAGATTTAACGCCTACTCACCATATCTCTTCCCGTACCAAAAATCTCTCGGTTCATCAAGCTTAGCATCTATCCGCAACCGCCTTATTCCCAACCCATCCAACATCGCTGCCTGCTTCCTCCCTCTCCTTTCAAGCATCTTCTCCCCGGGTATTGTCTCTTAAACATACTCCCTTCAGCAATCACCACGACCCCTCTCTATCTCCCAAACCAAGCAACAAATCCTTCCGAATCGCCAACCCCCTCGGCCCCCCTCCACGGGTACTGCCCACCACCCCTTCCGACAAACCCGTTGAAGCCTCGAGCTTTATACCTCTAGCACACATGCCTGCCCCCCTTGCCCCTTGTTCTCTTCCCCTTCCATCCTCCCACCTCGCTAAAATTGCCAACCCTCCACTGCCAAAACATGCTCCCATGACCTATTAATTGCCTCCCGGGCCAATTACCGGGGTACGCTCCGCTTTCTCTTTGTTTGGTTTAGATGAATAGGCGGGAGGTTCAGAGATGGAATTGGCCTTGGTGCGAGGGGACGATGAGGAGATTGGTAGTAGTTGATTGAAAGATGTGAGAGTCTTTTCGACAATGTCTCCGTTCCGCCATCATTAGAAAACGAGAAATAGGCAAAAACGCATCATTAACGAGGAAGAAAGATGTGATATTCTTGCCTCTCTCTTCACTCCCCACTCCCCACTCCCCACTCCCCAACCCCTAATAACTTCATCCATAAACATGTTCTTACCGCAGTCAATGAACTCACTCCCCCAAACACCCCCGCCATTCCGCCATCCACTATGGCCTCCCACTAGCCTCACGAGTGACCGATATCCGAAGGCAGCATACCCCTTCACCTTAGCTCCGATAGAATGCCCGTTTCGAGCATCCAAAGTTTAAAGAACCCTTCCCCCTCCAAGAACTCCTGCTCTCCTCCGTTCTTGCGACTGCCCTCAAGCTATAGTCACCACCATGCATGTACCATCCCAGCAATTTCTCCTCATTGACTCATGTATCTTAGGAAGATGGAAGGGTTTATTCGTTGCAGTAATTTGGTAAGCGGGGAGCCAAACAAAAGAGATTCGAGCAAAGGGGGCTTCCAAATTAGTGACAACTTTCTTAGGACGGTTTGAAGCGGAAAGGAAAAAGAAATCCATTGATAGGGAGGGGTGGGATTTTGGAGGCGAAGTAAGCGGTGGTGGATAGGAATTTTGTAGTGCAAGTCCAGGAGCGTATAGTAATCTGCTTTGGGTAGGTAAAGTATGGAATACAAAACAGAAAGGTTGGGGGTGTGATATGGGTCAGCGTTGGTGATGATAAGCACGAGGGAAAATGGAGGAACTGTTCAGCTTAAGACTGACCAAGAATATCCAATTCACACTCTCTTCTAAGATGGAAGTAATGGCGCACAGGGATCAGAATAAAGCCATAAAGCAGATTGGGATTGCTTAGACGGTTTGGGTATCTACCACCACAACTCCAAACCACTTATCTTCTCAAAAGCTCGCACCACAAAGCCCGGGAGCCTAGCTCGCTGATACAAAAACTTGATCTTGTCGACCGCGCCTCACTGAGACCGCAGACTCCTCTGGAATCCCCAATTTTCCCCTTCTCTTAACCAATGCTGAATTTTCCTCCCACAAACGGCTAAAACCGGGCGCTGGGGTACAACTCGGCACGGCAACAATACCGCTGCTGACATTTCATGCATAAGAAGTGGTGGGCTGCTGTAAAGCAGTCATGGCGGGCTCGTTTCGGGTTTGGGGTCTTCTGGTGGGGTAGATCTGGGTTTGTTCGCTGGTAGTCTTTGGTAGGTTGGTGCGGAGCATTTATAGGGCGGTTGAGACGTTCGAAAGTTGTGCAGCCGCTCGTGGGAACGATCTAGAACGTTCGCCAGGTGCGTAGCGGGAGGAGTATGCGAGGGTGAGGGGGCGTGGGGAAGAGAAGAGAGAGAGGGTAGTGAGCATGGGAGTCATGTCGCCATCGTGAACACTGGAATGAAAGCGGTCAATGTGAGAATGTTCAGTGTACTTGAGAATGGATCTGCGTAACCCAGAAATTTGCCTTCAACGGGCTGGAGCGCGGAGGCAAAGGATGACAGCGGCAAGTGCGCAGCTGGTACCTATTGTAAATGTAGAGTATGGGTTGGCATAAGATCCAGTTGTTGTGAGCTCCATATGATGTGTGGATGGTCCTGAATTTGTCGTCAATGATTGTGAAACGGATGCTCTCTTTGCAGCAGCACGCCCTCACTAAAACATTTCCACTACTTGACGAGCTCAAGGTCACATTTGAGAAGTAGAGCAAGCATGCCTAACGTTATTAGAAGCTGAGTCGCAAAGAACGTGGGGAGCGCGTCAGAGACATTCAAACAGCAGGCTGACCTACGATATTGTGCATGTCATGCCATCTGAGATCTCAGTCAAGATCAGCATCTCCGCATATTAGGCACCCATCTGTACTATTAGCCATGTAGACTGTGTCAACACGGCTCCCGGCGATACCCCGATGCCTCCTTTCACTACTCCACCTGCTTTTGAACCCATACACAGTATCCACCCAGACGTATATCCATTCCAGTTTCTTCCATTGTGCCACTAAGTGGGCAATACCAAACTGTTTAGCTACAGGTATCCCAGGACCCAACATCTGCGAAGACACGTATAGTACCTGAATAGAACTTGTAAAGCCAAGGCAAATATAGAAATATGCAAGCGCAGGCTGATACAGCGAAGATAGAGCTATGCATCGGGTTGTGGTATCAGCCACCTACCTTAGCGGAGATATAAGAGTGGATGTTATGTACCAGCTCGAACACATCGATTGCGGTGAAGTAGCGGTAGCGCAGCAACTTCTCCCTGACGGAGGTGTTTTGATCACTTCCATTCCCAGGGTTACTTACGGAAGAATGCGGTAAGCGAGAGGCGCGGCAGAGTAGGTAGACAAGGGACTGTTTCGCGTTGACACGTTGCACCTCATAAGGATGCCTTCTATGACTCACACCGAAGCGCGTCGTAGAAGCTTTCTAAGATCTGTAGAAACGTTCTTGTCTCATACAAGTTATTAAGTATTCAGAAGAAGTTAACTCAGAGCGGCCAGGTCATGCCTTTAGTTCTCGATAAAGCTGTTGAGACGGACATAGACCGGATGATCGAAGTGATGTATGCTGCTTTGTCCGAGGATCCATGGGATCGGATTATGATCCCAAAAACCCCTGGACCGAAGGAGAGAACCAATTCGGTCGAACGCTGGACTAAAGAAATGCTCACGAACACCTCATCATTGATCATGAAGGTTGTCGACACCGACCTCGATGAGATCATCGCTTTTGCAAGATGGGACATGTATAAGTCCGAGAGACCGGAGAGCGAGTGGAAGAAGCAGGAGACAAGAGAATGGGATGAAGGGACAAATGTGAAAGCGGCGAATGCATTCATGTTCGGTATCATCGAGAAAAGGCAGAGGGTTATGGGCGGAAAGGCGCATTGCTGTGAGTACGAGTGAGCAAGTTCACATTCAGAGATGCTCTAATGCATTCTTTGTAGTGCTGAACATGCTGATGACTCACCCGAAACACCACCGCAGAGGAGCAGGAAAGATGCTGGTGCAGCAGGGTATTAATATTGCAGATGAAGCTGGGTTGCTCTGTTATTTGGAGGGCTCTCCCGCGGGTCATCGGTTGTACCTCAGCATGGGTTTTAAGGACGTGGAGACCCTCGATATGGATATGTCGGAATATGGACTTGAAGGGATCCACTCCCATTATGTCATGATCAGGCCAGCGAAGTTGGATTGAATTCATCTTCCCGTAGCTGTAGCTAGCTAGACTACTTGAAGGTATGGAATGCACCTTCCGCAGCCTATACCGTGGCCCAAGCGACACCACCACTTCCAAATTCCCGAAGCAATGAGTTATATGATGTTGGAGGTTGGAGGTTGTATTCATGCATTCAATAGGTTGGGTCAGCGTTCGTCTTCAGGTACATGCACCTACTGAGTACCTGTGGGTCATCAAGCTCCACAAAGTCCATCTAGTCTGCTACGAGATGATGGGATCTGATATAGCTCTGGTGCCAGATAGGGCTTTGCTATATTCCGTAGCAGGGCCGGCATTCTTAAGCGTAATAAGACTTAGGGTGTAGCTCCCGGCAGCTCCTCAGCCGTGGCCTGCGCTTGGCCATGATTGTCCACATGAGCAACTTGGTCTTGCATAAGTCGTCCACCAGCTTCATTGGATCTCTGCAATCGCTGGGGAAGTCGTTTTGCTCCAACAGGAAAGCGTTTGGTAGTCCCACAAAGGTTGCAGGTTACCACAAGGACATCGGCCCAAGGCTTTCTGCCACCACGGCTTCTGTTCTCCGTTCGCACCGTTGATGTAGAGCCCGGCACGAGCAGGACATCACACCGCTTGCAAATGGATTGTTTTATGGTAGGGGAGAGCCGAATTTGGCTTTTCCTAGACACGGCGCGGACATGTGATAAAAGGTGACGAGGTAATCCGACCGTGTCGGACATGGGAAGGGTGGACACCTCTCCACTGGTCACATTGGTTTCTGGGGACTCAGAGCCATACACTGCTACTGATTTGCCTTGCCGGTGGCCATCGTTTAGCCCAGTAGAACCTTTCCTAATATTCGCGCATACGGGTTGGATCCTCTGTTGACCGATCGAATTGTTGATCAAATATGTAGCAGCTTGATAAAGATAGGATATCCTTGAGTTTATATGTTTCTGGGGAGCACTCAAATCGCCTTTCGAGGCCTTTCCCGTGAACTTCGTCATGGAACACCATTCATAGAGTCCATCAAGCTGGTCGATGACGGAACTGAACAACGGTAATTTCGTGTGAAGGATTTGGTGTCTGGAAGGTGAAGACCGTGTTACAATTCACAACTGCCCAGGGACGCGGGCACGCCGCAACAGGACTAGTGCTTGTCGAGTTTCAGCTGTTCACCTTTCTTTCGAATCTCTCCATGCTTCCTCACCTCCTCAGCCACCATCACATCTCATCTGTTTGCGGTCATATTCTTCTCTATCCGAAGCTCGTCCGTCCGTATTCTGCAACCAATCTCTGTCGTACTTTCGCCAAATATCTGGTTTACCAGAGTCCGCAAGCAGTACCTTAATCTTGCCGCTACCAAACTACTGCCGCCTAACCTGAACATATTTTTACCTGACCATCACTTGAATACAGCCTGAGCGGTGCTATCTCAATAAAATGTCGGCAGAAGAAGACCTTATCGATTATTCGGACGAGGAGCTCCAAACAAATGAGGCAGCGGCTACTCAGCCAGCAATCGCAGCTACCAATGGCACCGTGAATGCGGGCGATATGAAGGTGTCTGGAGGTAAAGGCCATGTGGGTCTCAACACGGCTGGGTTCCGAGATTTCTTGTTGAAGCCAGAGCTCTCCCGGGCCATCACCGACTGCGGTTTCGAGCATCCATCGGAGGGTCAGTCATAACTTTTCCCCCAAGCTCCTCCCAGTGCCTGCCACGTCCATCCGTCCGTCCATCTTTGCAGAAAAAGCTCGCTCCGCTACGCCGTCGGGTTTGCAGGCGGCTCGAGGAAGTCTCTTTGGATCTAGCTACGCTGTATTTCGCCTGCAGGTAGTATCATCGAATCGATGGCGCATCGAGAAGATCTCGTCGTTCTTGTCATCGTTTTTAATGATCACAATGATTGAGGTTTTCAAGGACGCAATACCAGAGACTTCCGAGGCCGCCTGCGCGTGCGTCCAGCTTGTCTTAAAAGATTACCTCATATTCCTTTTAAGCTGCACGATATGTTTGCTTGGTTTCGACAGAGTTTTGCGAGCCTTCTATCCACTATTGTATCACTGCAAGATGGACGGACTTGAGATGGATTGGGCATCTTTCTACCTCTTTTGGCGAAACAAATCTAACCTCGGCATCGTCTCATTACAGTCCAACAAGTTGCCCTTCCTCAAGCGATCCTCGGAAGCGATGTCCTCTGCCAGGCTAGATCTGGTATGGGAAAGACTGCGATCTTCGTGGTAGCAACACTCCAGCAAATCGAGCCTGTGCAAGGCGAATGCTCTGTCCTCGTCATGTGTCACACCCGAGAACTTGCATACCAGATCAAGAACGAATATGCTCGGTTCACCAAGTACATGCCAGAAGTGAAGACGGCGGTCTTTTACGGTGGAACTCCCATGCAGAAGGATCTCGAGATCCTATCGAACAAGGACACCCATCCCCACGTCATCGTTGCGACCCCAGGTCGAATGAACGCTCTTGTACGAGAGAAGAAGCTCCGCCTCGGTAATGTCAAGATGTTTGTCCTTGATGAATGCGACAAGATGCTGGACCAGATAGGTATGACACTTCCACCATACTGCCCCCGGGTTCTAGCTGAGCCAATATGATAGACATGCGCCGCGACGTCCAGGATATCTTCCGAGCCACGCCTACCCAGAAGCAAGTCATGATGTTTAGCGCTACGCTCTCCGAAGAGATTCGTCCAATCTGCAAGAAATTTATGCAGAACCCTCTAGAAATCTATATTGACATTGAACTCGCCGATACTAAGCTCACTCTTCAAGGTCTGCAACAATATTACATTAAGCTCAGCGAATCAGAGAAGAACCGGAAGCTAAACGAGCTGCTGGACGAAATGCAATTCAACCAAGTCATCATCTTCGTTAAGAGCACCCTCCGAGCAACAGAACTGGACAAACTGCTTCGAGAGTGCAATTTCCCTAGTATTGCAGTTCACTCCGGTGTCAGCCAGGAAGAGCGGTAAGTCCTTCTCGATCACACTAAAGGTGAGACCAGCCTCATTAAAACTGTCTAGTATCAAACGCTACAAGGAATTCAAAGAATTCAACAAGCGCATCTGCGTCGCCACCGACGTCTTCGGTCGTGGCATCGATATTGAGCGCATCAACCTCGCCATCAACTACGACCTCCCCTCCGATGCCGACTCCTACCTACATCGCGTTGGTCGTGCAGGACGCTTCGGAGGGAGAGGGGTGAGTATTACGTTTGTGAGCAGTGAGGCGGACCAGGAGGTCCTGAAGTCGATTGAGAAGAGATTTGAGGTGGCGCTGCCAGAATTTCCAGAGGGTGGAGTGGATCCGAGCACCTACATGGCATAGTGAGCCTCTCCATGCGTTGTCTGCAGCCATTTCCTCAGCCTGTCTTCTGTGCTCTATCCTCTCTCCGGGCTGCAAAAGTCGTTTTTGAAGATTGTGGGATATTTCAATGGGGGATTCACATTCACGAGGAGGATGTTCTTCAAGGAGCGGATACACAATCGATGTACTAGACAGATCTTTGCAATGCAGCATGAACTAGGTTTTGCGGCGAATCTGTTACACCTTGCGGTCTTGATTTACCTCATGCTCTCAACTGATAGTCTCTCCTCATATCGCCCATCCAGGATCATACTCTCCCGCCCGTCGTCTATACAACTGTATCCCACTGCGCTAAAATCCTTCCACCTTCCTCTCTTTCTCACCTCGTTCTCTCGGCTAGAACTGGGGCCAGCTCCTTTTGAACGCATGCTTATTTCTTTCCAATATGTATCGAATCAGCGGTATAGATGAAACGATAGCAGCGACTCTGTCGGGTGTCTTAGATGAACTCCTTCAGAAAGCAAAGCTCAACCCGTCTCGTAATCTTTCATACCTTCCACCATTACCTTTCTAACACCAGCAGCGGCTCGACCAACTTCACCTCCTTCTCCCTTGGCGTTCTCAAGTCCTTTTCCAACCGCCTGCTGGAACCTTAGATGGAAGATCCCTTGTCTGTCTTCTCTATCCTCGTAGACCTCGCTTTCTTCGTCCCTCGGTGCCCCGAATAAATTGAGATGTGCTAGACAGCTCGATCTTTTAGATAGTAGATGTTGTTCGACATGCCACAAGGGAAATCCCACAACCTCCAAGCTCTTCAAATCATCTTCTTTTGGAGATAAAAGGCCGGCCGTTAGTATTGCTGCAAGGGTATTGAGGCCCTTCACAAGTGCCTTGCCCTCTGTGCCCGCCTTTCCAAAGGACGCTTTGCTCGATGACCAAGCCGCGGCTGAAGCTTCATTTTGCCAGCCAAGCATTGCCAGCAGGCATTTCAGCGTCTTCACCCAGCCACCAGCGCATGAGACAAGCTCTTGACCAGCGCTCTCCAACGCCCATCCTAGTATATCCAAAGCGGAACTTCGTATGTCGGCTGCCAAGTGCGTAGTGCCTGCACGGAGGTAAAGCAGTAGCTGGTCAACGTGTTCCTCGACATCGTGGGAGGGAAGTGTGCGAAGCAATTTCAATAATTGTGCTCGGACGCTGTTGCTGCCGTCAAGGATGAGCGGTAGGAGCTTTGGTAGGATAACGCTCGCGGGCTGCTGCAACGGTGCGTTTACAGGCCGTGTCGCGATTGCAGTTGCAAGATAACTGAGGGAATCCCTGCGTTGACTGTCTGAGCGAGATGACAATAATGACAAGTGGTGCGAGAATTGGGCAGTAGTGGAGGGGGCGGTGGTGCTGAGGGATTGCTGATTGAGAACGATGCCTGGTGCAAAAATTTAGCTACATACTCAACAGATCCCCGTCTGAGAACCTAACCCTTAGACTTGAAATTGGTGTCTGTAAAATTGGTCGGTTTTGGCCGCGCTTTCCCAACTCTGAGCTTTGGTTTCTAAGACAATTCGGTTAATGGCTGGGTGAACGAACCACCACTGCTGACGACATACCTGGAAGTCCTTCTTCTTGTCCTTCTTTTTCTTCACGCTTGAACCCATCGTGGGGTTTGCTCGTCAATAAGTCAGGAAGATGGGAAGGTAGACGAGCCTACAAGGATCTGCGGACACAAAGTAGCGAGAGCGATGAATTTCTATGGAGACAAACACTTCCTCAACATCAGCTATACAACTCGGGATCGGTTCCTAACTACTCCTAGCCTCCTACACAGCGCGGCTCAAGACGCCTTTACGTACTCTGAGTCCGATCCGTTCCCTCTTATCCTGTCTTACGTGACCATTGTCCATCTTCTGAAGTCCCTCTGGCTCCGGTTCCTGGCTAGGGAACAAAACGAATTATTCTGGTACTTTCTTCTAGGCTCTATCACAGCTTTCACCGTCATTGAGGGCCTTTGTATTTACGCGCTTTTCGAAGGAGGTCACGCTTCGCCCTTCCTGCAGAGTGGAAAAGGCCTCCTGTTTCTTTGCATTCACATAGTACTGCATGGTGTTCCCTAAGAGAAAGCAGTAGAGATGGCACATGCTACAGTGGGTCTATAAGTTTCCGCCAGGCATTGTTTAATGCTAAACTAGACTCAGCCTGCCTCGACTTTAGACAACCTGTCACGTCTAGCTTCCAAACCTGGTGTCCAGTCAACACTAGTCCTTTCGAAAGCTGATGGATCGATCATTCACAGCAGTGGCCTCCTGGCAGCCTCTGCGCCCCCAAAATTAGGGAATGGGGCTCAAGACGGCGATGTCGGGAAACCAGTTGAGCCATCGAATGTCGAGGCTAGCTATGACGGTATTACCAACAGAAGTAACGAGGGTAGAAACGCTGAAGAAGTGGCGAGGATGGTGTTCTCATTCGTTTCGGGCGCTCGAGAATTTGCGGAAGGGATGGACGACGAAGACGAGGTGAAACTTCTACGACTGAGAACTCGCAAGAACGAGATAGTCATCGTTCCAGGTCAGTTCTTTTCGGTCATAGCCTGAAAATTTTAGAATAATTCAATCTATGCTAACGCTGTTTATTAGATGCAAAATTCCTCCTTGTGGTAATCCATGATGCGCCGTCATGAGCTATCGTAATACAAGAGAGACTGATTGTTATCGGGCAGCGAGCATGAGCCCAGCATCAATTTGGCGTATGGAGCCTTGACCCAGGATTTCACTTAGTCCCATTCCCTCTGCTTTTCCAGATACGATTGCGTTATACCCCAGAACAGAAGTTGTGCGATAGAGGCAATAGCGGCGTCCCAGACATTAGATAGAACAACTTTTTCTCGGACTTTTGTATGAAACTCACCCCAACCACAATCGACAAACTCCGTTTGGTTAGCACCATATGCGTATAGTGATCGATGGCTGCCTAAAAATGCCTCGAGTCGTCTATTTTCCTGCAATTCACTTATGTTTGCTTCGTCTCCTCTCTCTCCTCAACTGCGAGTCAATTACATTCTTGGGATCCTAACCGTCGGTGAGATATGCTTTGAGATTTATTTCCCTGGTCCGACTATAATGGTACATCACACTTTAAGATTTTGTGAGCAAATGAAACAGTTTTACTTACCTTGGTTTCCCAACCTTCATTGTACGGTTCATAACTAGTGATTATCATTTCCGAGCATCTTCCGAAACCTCTTCCACTGTGCCTCGATCTACTACCGTGGACGCTTCTTCAATCTTCTTTTGCCCCCAGAGCTATATCAACTTCATCCTGGAGAATGACAGGCGCGTCGGTCTTTCATTTAAACAGTTCATGTTGATGATTATCTCCGCTACTAATACTTCAACGTTGAATGCCTTCTACTGATAGTACATCGGCGGTCCGACTTGAGAGGGGAAAGCAAACGGAAGACTGACAAAAAGCCATCGTCAAGGTTCTCAGGTCTACTATCGCTTAGGATGCAGTGGGTAATAGTCCACTACTACGAGGGCATCGAGAAGATGCCCCTTGAAGCGCTCGCAGCTCGAGGTTGACACGGGACATCCAGCTTTTAGGACCCAAGACTGAACAACAAATAAAAAGGAACCTTGTTATATGAGTTATGTCCGTCGCCTAGATCGTACCGCGACAAGTCGACGTACATAGCTAACCGATCAGCTTCTTTTACTTCTGGAAAGCGCGTCACGATGTATTCGAGTTCACTCTCAGTGCATGGTGAGACATGAAGGATTTGACCGTAAGGATCACACCATGGGTAAAGTTGCTGGTTGTTATATGTAATCAGTCAGACTCTCGGGGAACGCAGCAATGGTCGCAGGGGCTGCTTTGCGCCGTAGGGTTGTCAAGCAAGACTGCCAGTAGCAGAACAAACAAATCAGAGCATTCAAGTCGGGAATTACATTCAGCCAAGTTGCAAGACCTGTTTATAGTTTGAGAGCTATTCCAAAGGACGGAAAAACGAACAGGGCAGAAACAACCGATTGAAGAAATAGGAACTTCTTATGATCTGTATTATAATTCTCCGTCGTATTCTGATTCTTCGAACCCTTGACCGTCCTCCGGCTTGCTTTCCTTGATTTCTCCGCTTTTGTATAGGGAGAATTCCTAATGGAGAAGGGAAGACTATGTATATCAAGGCAATCTTTCAAATCCAAGATGTTTTGACAACCTTGGGATTCGATACATACCAAGATAGGTATGCAAGAGGTTACTTCTTGATAATCTTTCGGGTGCGGCCAGTTCTCTAATCAGATTAGCAGAGGCGATCTCCAAGGTTATATATGACAGCTTGTTGGCACGCCGTGCAAGCTACCAAGACAAGTCCAAGGTACTTTAACTCTATCACGCCGAGGTGAATTACACGCAACGTAACTACCTTAGGTAGATACCTTATCTCTTCGGATGCGGTTGGCTACCTTACTGCTGACGGTTCATGATGGTTTCGTGCCTGAAGGTAGGTACTGTAGGTACGAAATACTGACTGCATTGATCCAAATCTGAATCTGGGAAGATATCTTATCTTATCAAAGATAGAAGTATGTACGAGGTACGCAGTTCTCAGATCGTTCTGGCAATTACTTTCTATTAAGCCTAGAAGTGATTGGTACCGCCATGGCTCCATCGGGCTAAGTCTCCACACGCCGACGTGCACTCGAGCTATGAAGCTTATCATCGCACACCACCTCCGTACGTACCTTAGTCCTGGGTCCCTAGGTAGGTAAGGTAGTACGTACCAGTACTACAGTACAACATTCCTTGGGTTGCGGGGAAACGGTTGATCAGGCAATCCCTCGTCTGCCCCACCATCAGGTCATACGTAGCTCACCTTATCTGCATATGATCTGCTAATCCAAGTCAAGCTGGGTTTATTGCATACATGCAAGATCTAGTGTGAGACAGGCATGGACTGAGCAAACAGCATCATGATTGTGTTCCATCACCTTCCTATTTCAAGCTACCTACCTACCTTAGCGCGTTGTCTCCTTCGTTGAGCACCATCATGTCACCGATGATCTCGATAAGCATGGCGTGCCGCTCCGAATATAAAGTATCTTGCTCCCGATCGCTATAGCTCTGCTTGTCTCTTTCCACGCCTCCTTGCTCTGTATTTCAGATTTTGCCAGACTCAGTTGAACGATGGCCGGTCAGTTGGGGACTCTCGCTCTTGATGGCGGGGATGTGCGAATGGGTTCAACTGCTGGTGTAGGAATCGGCCCAGAAGCCGAGATCAGTCGATCCGTTGCCCGCAAATTGCATGATCCAAGTATCACCATGGATGAATATATGCACTACGCCTCCATTACGCGCGCCGATACACAGCACGAAGCTGCTCACGGCGAAAATACCTTCGCCTTCGGGAAACCAAGCTTTCTCAACAAGAAGGGTAGCTCCTCTGCACCGGTCACCAGCGAGCCCCATGTAGTTGACGAGAAGTCCGGCGGAGCTGCGGGTGCGGCGAGCACCTCCCCTCCCATATCAACCTTTGCTATTGCGGACGAAGAATACATACAGGCGTCACGAGCGGTCCGAACAGCTACCTGGGGAGCAGTATTCTATCTAATCACCACCGACATCCTGGGGCCTTTTAGTACTGCGTACGTCGCCCATTGCCGAATGTGTGTATCCAATATACTTACAGTCTTGGCTTTTAGATGGGCGTTCAAGCAGATGGGCTACGGACCTGCTGTTGTGCTTTACACGATCTTTGGTATACTTGCTGCATAGTAGGTTACAAGCGATACGTTACTGAGTGTGGCTGACATATCAACAGTGGTGGTGCTCTGCTATGGAAAATGTTCTTGCAATTGGACTCAGACCGCTATCCCTTAAAGACCTTCGGTGACCTCGCGTATCGTGTCTATGGCTCATTCGCACGATACACTGTCAGTCTTTTTCAGTCGGTTCAGCTGTTCTTAAACGTCGGCATAATCATTGTTACCAATGGCCAGGGCCTCTCACAGATAGCCGCGAAAGGGCCAAATAAAACTCAAGATGGCGCATGTTTCATCATCCTCTGCTTTGTCTGGGCTATTGCCGGAGCACTTCTCGGCCAAATTCGAACATTGCAGAGACTCGGATGGATAGCAAACGCAGCTATCTGGATGAATGTCTTTATTATCATCTCATCAATGGCAGTGATTGCCCACTCTGAGCCTAATTTTACTGCAGCGAAAGCCAACAACATGGTGGAGCCTGGACCGATATTCAAAACGGCAGGTCCACCACCAGGAGTGGCATTTGACGGACAGGTTGTCGGCCTCATGCAAGCCGTCTTTTCTTACGGAGGAGCTATGCTTTTCGTTGAGTTCATGTCCGAAATGAAGCGACCTTTCGATTTCTGGAAGGGGATGCTGTGTGCACAGACCTTTATCTTCTTCTGCTACCTGTTTTATGGCCTTTTCTGCTACTCTTACCAGGGCCAGTTCACCATTAATCCTGCGTTCCAGGGAATCTCCAGCTACGCTTGGCAGACGGTTTCGAACGTCTTCTACATCGTCTCTTCGCTCATTGCCGGTGTGCTTTACGGCAATATCGGGATTAAAGTTGTTTACAACAACGTCCTCTTGGAATTACTGAAATTCCCGAGTTTGAGTACCAAGGCAGGAAAACTGGTGTGGGTCGCTGTCGTACCAATCTACTGGGGTGTCGCCTTTGTTGTCGCTGCTGCTATTCCACAGGTCAGCAACCTGTCAGGTCTCATCGCGGCGGCCTGTATTCTGCAATTCTCGTACACATTCCCACCAATGATCATGCTCGGGTTCCAAATCAAGAAGGATGCGCTTCAAGCCGGAGAAGGATTTGACCCTAGGAGTGGCCGGACAACCCATCATGATTCTGGCTTCGCCCGATACAGGCGGGGATACATGAAGAAGTTCTTGTTCAATACCTTCAATCTTATCTTCTTCTTGGGATCATGCGTGACGGCAATCTTGGGTATCTATTCTGCTGCCAAAGGCATGAAGGAAGCATACGGTGCAGGGGCACCGCCATCATTCAGTTGCCGCAGCCCAGTTCTTACTGGTTAAGCGTTGGATACGATGCAATCTCAGAAGCGAAGAATTCTCACACGAGGAACGTAGCAATGTGTGCGATAATATGTTCGATGTGCAGTCTGATCTATGTCCCTAACAGTATTAATGAAGTAGCTATCAAGTTGCATGTATGCCATATATCTATTGCGGTACTTGTGTTGTTCACTCAAACTGTCCAAACTTTGTGCCGAATGGTGCCAAATCTAAGCATCATTGCCCGTCGCTTGTCAACTGGAGGATTTAAGAGAAGACTCTGAGAAAGCGCGTGACTTCCACCTTTCGAGGTTGGTACTAGAACCCCTCCAGCCAGATGTTGCAATGAAAAGGATTTGCTTCGGGGCTTCGATGATCCGTGGTCATGAGCTAGAGTATCACCTACCTTTACCTTAGCTATCATCATTGATGCACTTCGATGTGGCAATCGGGAGATCTCCATGTTCTGCAAAGGGCCAATGTTGTCATTGGGATACCCCAAGCATGCATGCCCTTCCAACCTTCCAAACTTCACCCTTGATTATCATGTTATCGGCAATTCTTCCAATTAAGAAGACGACAACCATCATTCCAGGAGTGAGGCCATTGGTCAGGCTCGCTACTACCTCCCGTCACAACAATAATAACAGTGATATGGTAGGTACTGTAAGGTAATAATGCCTTGGCTGTTAAACCCTTCGCGTACTGTAGGTACTGTAGGTAAGGGAGGAGCAACCCCTCGCGTGACAGCCTTGGCCTTCACTTTCCGCGGCTACGTCAGTGCCATAGCGGGGCATTGCATCGGTGCCTACAAATACCTTGCCCCTCAACTAAAAATTTCTTCTTTCTTCTTTCTTCTTTCCTACAACCACAATCAACAGAATCCCCACAAGCATATCAACACTCAGAACCAAGCAAACCCAAATTCAGTAACTTCGTCCTCACACAACCATCACCATGACTGACTCCGGGTATGTGCCATATCATGTTGCAGCCTACTAGGTCACAGAGCAGTTGGTGGCAGCAGTGAGCATGGACTAACAGTCTATCTCTTCCAGACGTAAAGGTGTTACCGACCAGATGGGCGAGAAGATGACTCCCGACTCCCAAAAGTCGACCATGGACAAGGCCTCAGAGTCTGTATCTCAGACTGGTGACAAGGTCGCTGGTGCCGTTCAGCCAAGTCAGTCTTATCGAACCCCGTAATCAACATGCTCATGTATTGTAACATACTAACTTATACCACTAGATTCCGAGAAGTCCACAACCCAGAAGATGTCCGACTCCACTCGTTCTGGTAAAGATGACGCGGAAGACTCAAGCAAGAGCTACCTCCAATCTGCCCAGGACACCGTCGCCGGTGCTGCCGGTTCCGTGTCGGACACCCTCCAAGGTTCATACTCATTTTCTTTTACCATCCTGTCTTTACTGTTACTCACCGCCTAATAGGCATGGCTAACTCTATTTCGGGTCAAGGCAAGAAGTAGAGTTGCTACCATGATACCTTAAACGGCCGATTGCTTTGTGTCTTTCGGAGCGTACGCGAGCGGATCCTTTCCTGGTGAGGACCTCGTTATGGCGATGAGGATATCAGGTTGCTGGGCCTGGATCATTGGTGGTGTACGCTTAAGTATGAATGATGTTGATCAGCAACCGGCATGGAATTTGCTTTGTGGTACTTTCTTTACCTTTTAGCTTTTAGACAATCCAAGCCTACGGGCAATGCCTGACTGATTCTTTTCCCATGGGTGCTTTCACATGTGACACCACAAATCACCGTGTGATATTCCAAAGGCCAAGATGTCATCTCTCATAACCCTGGTAGACGGGTTTTACTTCGTAGTATAATACTGGTGTTGATAAGACTGCTACGTCAGTCATGATGCGCAATGCCTCAGGGAATGAAGTCGATATGAGATTATGTTGCCGCCACAGTAAAGCCACAACAAGGGCTACCCGTTGACGTGCAGCTTTTTGAAGCTTAAAATCATGACCCACCTGGCCACCCCCCCCTGGATCTCACCAATGCAGCCAGGCATTCATTGTCCCTCGATCTCACTCCCCTCACAACCTTGACTCAGCGAGCCTGTACCACTGCGATAGAGGGCCTAGCTTATTGTTCTACTAGACCTTTACGCGCACCTCTACAATGGCTAAAGAGAAAGGATCCCTCAATCCCGCCGCTGCCCACCTGAAATCTGAAAAGCAAAAAGCTCTCAAAAAAGGTTTGTCATCCTCCTTTGTTTTCCCATTCCCAATCCTTCCTCCTTTCTACACCGTTAGCGACTCGCTCTTGGTTAGAGGTCTATCCCAAATCTCTAAAACTTACTCGTCAAACAGGCAAAGCGGCTGTCTTGGCCCAACGCACCAATCGCCTCGCATCCCGGAACCCCTCGCGTCTAGAGCGCCAGATCGCCGAATTAAAAGCCTTAGAAACTCGTCAAGGGAAGCTGAATGCTAGAGATCAGAAGCAGTTGGATGATCTGGAGAACGATGTCCAGCGGGTTAAGAAAGCAAGGGAAGTATTGGGGGACAAAGCGCCTTCCTTTATTGACAAGAGGAGAGAGCATGGGAAGGATGGGGCAGGCGTAGGGGGCAAGCGGAAGAGGGAATGGGAGGCGAACGAGCGGAGCAGTGAGACGGACGAGGATGTAAGGCGGATTCCAATGCCGCGCGACACACCGCCTCCGATCCCTTTCCAGTCACGGCCCCGCAAGAAACTTGGCAACGCGAATCTAGAACCTCTGGGTGAAGGAAGAGGAGGTGGCGAACGGGGTGGAGCCTCAGAGCACGAGTTGCCTGCTAAGCCGGAAGCCAAACCCCAGCCGAAGACGGTGTACGAATCTAAACCTGTGGTGAGGGACTTGAGGAGAGAGGCAGTGAGCAGGTTTGTGCCGGCGGTTGTGGCGCAGAAGATAGCAGCTACAAAGGGCCAAGGTCGTCTACTAGAAGAGGAAGAGGTAGAAAGGCTAGAGGAGGAGGGATATGGTGTAGGAGCTACAAAAGCGGGAGAGACGCAAGGGAGGGTTATGATGGTTGATGCCGCACCGGCTGTTGACGGAAGTGCGAGGGATGCGAGTTTGGAAGCGGAGGAAGAAAGATTTGAAAGGGAGCTGAGGGGCGTGCAAATGGAGGAGGTGGAGGATGAAGACCTGTGAGATATTGGTATCGGACGAAACAGATGTGTATCTCAGATGAGGTGAGACAGAAGGGTTGAGAGAACAGTGAAAGCGATCAGAGGGGAGATGAACAATCAGACCTGACTGGAGGATCCTCCACCAGGCACCGAAAAGACATTCGAACTACCTTGCTCCTCTTCCTCGACCGGTCTCTTCACCAACTTCGCATCCATACAAAATGATGGGCTCAAAGTCATGCACAAAGGGAGTTTACAGCGTCCGCAGCTCTGCAAATCTCGAGATCGTTGAGTCTGCGATTTTCAGCAGCTTTTCCTGGCTGAAATTGTGAATACTTTAACCTAAATGTAGGTCTAACCACCCTGCTGGCTTCTGACTGGTAGACAAACGATGATGTATCACCTCCCCTCTTCCCTCCAGAACGCCAGTCATTCATTTTCCAAAGTGTGGTGATAGTTGCTAACGTTCGGTTCAGTGTAGGGGGAAATTCAATAAAAAGTCAAGCCGACGATCGTCTGTTCCCTTTGGCGGTGCCCTCGGGCAGAAGGAAGAGTCACAGTTCAAAGGCCCTCTATTTCGCTCCAGGCTTGGTGCACTGATGGTGCCTTCGGGCCGAGGATTAATCACACTTCAATGCTTCTTGTTCTCTTCTCCGCCAAACAGGGTTCCAAGTACAACTTCGTCTCGTACCAAACATTCCTTGTCGCTTTAGAATGGTGCAGCATCGTACACATTTGCCGAGTCTGGAAAGTTTCATTCATACCGAGCTACAGGCATAGTTCACTATCACACTGACTGTGAAGCTCTGAATGAGATTTCAAACTTCCACTCCTATCCTCGATTGGTACATCTCAAGAGTTTCTTTGAAAGGGTCTGTAGCCTCCTCCGGGGTTCTCCGATAACAGGACGATCCTGTATATTCCCGACAGCATGAACCACTTGCTATGGTCGCTCACAAAAAAGACTATCAAAAGAAAGCTGCAGTATCTTCTCGGACCCTTCGTTCAGGGCTTACTATCCGTCGTGCATTGAAGGCTTTTGGTATCTCTCAAATTAAAGGATACACTAGACCGCTACCACCTCGATCTTCAAATCTTGCTGTCTCCGGATTTATGTCAGCCTGAAAGGGTGTCGGGCTTGTCTTCTCCTTCGCCATATCGCAGACAGTAAAGGCCGTTTCTTGTCAACGGTACAGATACAGTTTCGAATCTGCTTCAAATCACAGAGCAAGCCGGATCTATATCGCACTATCGTCAGCTCTAATATTATTCTCAATCTGTCTGCCGGACTTCCGCCGATATTTTACTTTCGATAACTCAGCGAGAGCGTGTCAATAACGCTTTGGTGCAGTCTGGTTGGCTGATGCTGACGCGCTAATAGGCGAAGGAATCATCCTTTGGTTCACAAATTTATTCGTATGAGTGCAGATAACAAGATTCTATGGAAAAGGTTGTATTCGCGTAAAAGGGTAAAGATTCTGATCATCTTCGAGAAACAGTCTAAAAATAACGCTGCCGAAGAACTAGATTGTTCAGAGAGATGTTGTGAGTGTGACTCTTTCGAGCTTTAGCAGGAATATTGAGACAACGAAGCATAGATCTAGGATGGGAAGTGCATAAAGGAATGTGCGATGTTTGACCGACGAACTTGACAGTAGCTATTGATTGTCTGTTGTACATTGAGGGGGTTTGGCATGCTCGATTGGGAGGAGTTTATATGTAGGAAATCAGAAATGTACATGTACCTTAGGAATTAGGGGTATATCGGATCTGAGAAGAATTATCGCTCGGTACTTCGTATATTTAAGCGGCTTCTACGTTTTAAGATCGCACAGTACCTATCCCTGCTATGCGTGTGAGCACCGAGGCCTCTGACTCTGTCACGGGAATACTATGAATGTATGTATAATTAGTGGGTAAAAAGAATGAATTGGTCTATGTGAATGTATGAGGGAATCTCGGGTGCCGAGCCCTACAGTAAGGCTAGCCCTATGACCCTGGGGAATACCGTGACAGACTCAATGCTAAGAATACAATTATTTGGAAATATTTATCCCCGACCTGATTGAATGTTGTTCAGTGGTTTTTCGAACTTTCGTTGAAGTCAATTTTTGTAATCTGAAGATTCAATAAAACCTTATAAAGGACCGATGTTTTTGAGTTAGAGTAAGATAATATGTTTTATAAAACTAACAAGTAAAAACAACTATGTTTTCCAATATTATATTTGACATCGTGCTTAATAGATAAATCTTGAGAAGTCAAGAAAGCTTAGAACGAAGCTAATACAATCATTAGTGAATAAACTTATTACATTTCATTCATTGAAATTCTCGTAAAATAGAAAGACAATTAGACAAGAAGTAGAAGAGTGAGCGTAAAAGCATCAAACGCTCTCAACTTCAGCAATTAACTATGTTATATATCTACCTTTTTTGATGCTATAATTGCGCTTCTGCAGGCATTCGGTTATGCGTTGATGTTTAAATCTGAGAAAGCTGTTTGATTGTTCTTGAATTGATTCGAAATACGAAGCAGAGAAGACTCGGTCATGGTTCTATGAAAGCGTCTGCCTTGTTACCCTTGTACATATGTGCAGTACCCCGCTTTCAGTCAGCCAGTCAGAAACTAGATGTGGTTACACTACATTACATACTAGTACAAGCTATTATTGAATCTTACGATCATGTGATTCAAAGACTAAGAAAATGCGAGCTAGAAATTCAAAACCTTTTCATCTTTGTTTCGTTAACATACTACTACGAGTCTACATGGTATATTGTCTATCCCTCTATCGTCATATAAAAGCCGTAAGTAATCTTAAATTCTTTAAAAATATAAACTTACGGGGTTTTTATTTCAAAATAATATTTAAAGTCTTTCGAACGTGTGGGAAAAAAGATATTGAAAGCGATTATATAACTACACAATGTAAGATTTTAAAAGTTATTCACGTTAATTTATATTCAATACTTCATTCATACAAATGTTTTTTAACTGTACAGTCTGTACTAAAGTTGAAACAACAATAAAGAAAAGTTTTTTGAACAGAAGTTACAGAACGTTTGAAGAATTCTACTTATTACAGGTTCCATCTCGGTCTGCTTCTTACTTGATATCTGATTGAAAAGCTCTTGTCATAAAGAGATGCTAGGACTTCTATTTTCAAGAGAGCTCGCGAACTAACCTCAAAACAATCACAGATCCCAGGATGCCTGCCGCTCAAAAAGCCCAACCAAAACAGCCAAGCTCAGATGGCACAAATTGCGCGAACCCTAACGTGCAACAAGATGCCAATGGGGCCAATGAATCGCCAATGAATGAAGTTGACTCGGACATATCCGAGGAAGATGAGTACGATGACAACGAAGATGATCCACTCAGGCCTTTCACTCAACCCCCTCGCATGCCGCCCTATGACTTCGCCAAGCGGAAACTCTCCCAACTTATCGGTACCATACCTAATCCTTCAAAAGACTCGTCTTGTGGTTGTAAAGCTGAATCTTGACAGAGTTGATGAATGGTCCCTATCTCGATCTTGCGCCTCATTACCAGCGAGATGTAGTATGGTCCAGGAAAGCGATGAGGTTGCTAATTGATTCAATGCGGAATGGTTATTACATTCCTCCGGTATGTTCAATGTATCTGTGGGCTGAGACAGGAATTGGATTGGGGCACTGATTTTCGGAAGGTTATTTTCAATGTGACGGAGATGACGGATCAATATGGGACTATGAGGTTCAAGCGAACTTGTGTAGACGGAAAACAGGTGAGCTGTTTGTGTGGTGTAATTTTTGAGGGAATGGGCCTAATTAGCAGAGGGTAGAGGTTGACGTCAATAAGGGATTTCCTGAATGGGAAATTTCCTTGTAAGATTGGTAAGAAATTTTGGTAAGATCTGCGATCATCCTAAAGTCTTCAAAAGGAGAACTGTAATATACTAAATTGGCACCATAGGTATTTCCGTGACGAAAATGGCACACCCCTGAAAGGAAGCCGAAAAAAGGTATTGCCCGATACGGCGCGAGAAAACTTCATGAAGATAGAGGTTCTCTGCACCGAGTACAAAGGCCTTACCCAGACACAAGAAATAGAGCTCTTCCAGAGGGTTCAGCTAGGGAAACCACTTACTCAAGCAGAGGCTTTTCGTGCTACTCAGGGGAGCTGGCAGGAGTTCGCCAAGCTGTACGAGAAGGACTTTGCGGATGTGGTTAATCTGGTCAAGCAACAACGCGCCTCCGGCTTCCGAGGAATCCTCACCTGCTTCTCCCAGATCTACGAATGTCTTGATCCCAGCCTCGAAGACGGCGTTCCAAGACTGAGGAACAGCATGAAATCTCTCGAAGTCCTATGCTCAAATCCGGAGTCCCTGGACACTCTGACCAAGTCGCACCTCCGCTCCGTCTTCGAGAAGTTCCAAGATCTGGTAGACATGGACCGAACTATCTTCGAAAACAACGGCTATACGCGAACCAAGACGTTCTCGCCAATTGAATTAGTCGGCGTGTGTTGCTTGTTATCGCAGAAGACGGAGCGGCCCATTGGATTGCTAAGGGGCGATATATTGGCTATGAGAGCATACTTGAGGGAGATCTACAGTGATCTGAGGATTAACAAGCAGAGCTGGGCGAGTGTTTGGAGCTTTATCGAGGGGCTGGAGGGGCTGAGGGGGGCGGTTGACGGGTCTACCGTTGAGAAGAGCACTTGGAAGACGGTGGGCAGGCCTCGTCAGCCTCGAACGACGCAAATCCGAGCGGCAAGCTCCAGCCACCGCTCCAGTTCCTTGAGCAACCCGCGGACTAGTGACGGCGTACTACAGGATAGCTCTCGTCATGCGAATACTAACCCTCTCCGGTCATCAACGTCTCGATGGAGAATGGTAGATAGAACCGGCCAGAGTGCGCGGATCGATTCTTTGGTTATCCATCCAGACGGAAGGTATTCTGAGGGAACATCGCCTAATGAATTAGAGCAGGCCACTCAAGACATATTCCGCGACGGTCTTCAACATCGAGGAACAGGGCGCGAGCTAGTGGCCGACAGCCGTGACCAACTGGAAGCGCTCTCTAAAGGGCCTTTACATCAACCTCTCAGCACTACAAATACCAGTGTAGACGATGTGGGGCGTGCGGTATCGCAGGACAATACCGTCTCGGTCCCTCGGATTACTTCGGAACCCTCGCCTGTAACCCCTACGTTTGGGGACAACGCTGCCCTCGGTTCAGCAATGGCACCTCCTGCATCTCGGAAAAGGGTGGCCTTGGACCTTGGCGCCAACAGTAACGATGTACTAGCTTTGGAAGCGAAGAGAGCAAGACTGAGGGCTGGTATTGTTAAACAGGAGAAGGAGTAAGAGACGACAATCAGAAACGCCTCGCACTACGAACATGGGAAAGGTTGGGTTGGGTTGGACGGTATTTGTAGAAAAGGGGCGCGAATGCAATCGAAGGAGGTCTTGCTACTTATGCAATACTGCTCACAGTGTTGATACATATCGAGAATACATATCGAGGGCGGTTTACTTGCACATATCTTGGGTTGGGATTGCAAGCTTTTACAGATAGCATCAATATCGCTTTGAGAGATGGGCCACAGAAGCCGAATCATCTTGACCAAAGATATGGCCTCTGTGGGATGCAAGATAAGAAAACTTCGTTTCGGCATGTTGTCGATATCGTGCCCAAGAGTGATAGTGAAGAGTCAAACGTGGAATGGTCAGTCGAAAGCCGCAGGCCTACGGACCTCGCTTAGCCTTGTAGATACAAATTCCCCAAAGTACCGCATGACTGAGAGACCGTATTTGCTTCAGAAAGTCGACAGCTTCAATCAGGATCGAAATCCTTATGTTACTGCATTCTTATCCTCCAAAATAAGTAATTTAAAGTTCCGCGGCAGGCATAAAAGCCCCGAATCCCCACCGTCCATCCTCCAGAACGTTCAATCCTCACCTAGAACTTCCTATCAATCCCGCGCAATCATGGATCAAGCAAAGCTAGCAAAGATGCAGCAGTCAGTGCGAATTGGTGAGCTACAGTCTAAGCTCCTTCTCTTTGCCCTTTCCGAAGCAATCGCTATAGATGTTCTGTCCAGGTACACCGCTAACACCACAATCCGCATTTAGGGTAAGCCAACATCCACACCCTCCCCAGCTAAATCCAGCCTCCCAATGGCGCTCCCCCTCCCAATACTGCAATCTGCATCCCAAAAGCAACCTTCGTTCATCTTGCCGGCTTTCCAGCTGACCTAGACTCCACCCACAGCGGCAAAGGAACCCCCCGACGGAAGATGAAGAAAGTCCATAAGACCTCGGGCACGGACGACAAGAAGCTCCAAACATCCCTAAAGAAACTCAACGTCCAACCCATCCAAGCAATTGAAGAGGTCAACATGTTTAAAGAAGACGGCAACGTCATTCACTTCGCTGCTCCTAAGGGTAAATGTTTCCACCATCCCCGTTCCTCGCTTTTTCAGAACCTGTACCTCCTCGCTCCATTCTATTTTCCTCATTACCATTGCTCTGATCCAACCCTTTGCAATTCTCACGGCTAACACCACTCGGTAGTCCACGCATCCGTACCCTCCAACACCTTTGCCATCTACGGCGCCGGCGAAGACAAAGAACTCACCGAGCTAGTCCCCGGTATCCTGAACCAGCTTGGCCCCGACAGCCTCGCTAGCCTTCGAAAACTCGCAGAGAGCTACCAGAGTTTGCAGAAGAAGGAGGGAGGCGGAGAAGGGGGCAAGGGAGAGGAAGAGGATGACGACGATATCCCGGATTTGGTGGAGGGGGAGAATTTCGAGAGCAAGGTCGAGTGAGCGAATGAGAGCTAGGGTTATCATGAGCAGGGCCGATTGAGTGATCTTTGTGGGAAGCGTTGTACAGCTTAGCTTCGTGCGGAAAGAGAAAAAATATCTGAAATCGAGCCTTGTGAAATGTCAAATGCTCTACAACAAACAGGTCAGGATGCTTGCTTTGAGGGACATTCGCATCATCGTCGCTACTCTTGGGAAAACACAACTTCCTCCCATTTTCGCCTGTCCGCCCCGCCTCAAACTCACATAACAGATGCCTCGTGGCTGCTACAAGGCCAACGCTGTCGTGATTACCAATCTCTATACTGTCTTGAAAAGGGGCGAAACATCCTCGAACAACAAGCCACCAACAGAGAATAGCCTTATCGCATAAACCTGGCTTCGGAGAGGAAAACAAATCAACAACACAGTCAGGTTCTGAACTGCTTCCACCACCACCACCACCAAAAGATATAAAACGGTAAGGACGTGCGTCTCCAATCAAACCCTCCTAATCATCCACAACTTCAACCTTAAAAATTTCCTACCCGAATCTTTTCACGCTCTCCCAACGAACAGCTCAACGAGACCTGTTCACTTCCTGTTCCGTGCCCTCTTTACTTACCCAGCCACCAGCCATCAGCGAAATCTCACAAAAAACCGAGCATGAGGTATTTGCACTTTCGTCGGGGGACGTCTTTTGTTTTTACCTGTACATTTTCGCCCCGTAGGATCCCGTTTTTTGGTTAATAAACGTTCTGTTTGGAAAAACCCCCATCTCCCTCTCCTTCGTCCCTCCCTCCATGCACTTCCCTGCCATCTCTCCAGCTTCCCCATTCTCCATCCTTTTTCCATCCTCTCTTCCCCGCTGCCCCTCCCCCCCCCCACCCACATCCCCCTTTTTTCGCTCCCCTCTCCTCGCTATCCCCATCCACGCGTCCACCTCGATACAAGCAGGAAAAAATCCAAAGACCAGACACTATTGGCTACAGACGCGCAACACTGTCGCTCAAGGGAGGCAAGGAAGAAAATGGCATGAACGAGGCTGCGAAGGGGTTGGAAGGTTAAAGTTCTCGGATTGGTCTCGAACATTGAATCTCAACATTAATCGAAGTAAATGAAGAGTCGACCAACCATATGTACAGGCAATTTTGATCTTATGAGCAACGGATGCACGAGGCCTCAATTTTCGGCTGGGCTAAGACATGCTACATACACATACAGTACCGCGCTAGCTAACAGCAGTCGTCCCATCCATAGCCTGCACCTTATCCATTCCTCCCTGTCTCCTTTGTCCTCGGGGTTTATCTCCTCTGCCCCTCCCATGAAAACCTCCTCCCCCTCCGCCACCACCTCGACCTCTTCCCCTACTCTGCCCCCTCCCTCCCTCACCACCAGCGCCGCCTCCTCTACCTCTTCCGCCGTTCCTCGCAACATGAAACTCGATCTTCTTCAGCGGCTGCTCCACCCATTCGTTCCCTGCAAGCTTGAGCTCGAACTTTTTATCTTCGGGCAGCTTCCACGGCTGGAAGATTACTTGGGGGTCCTCGAGAGGGCGGAGTTCTGGGAGCCAGTTTTTGACGTAGAGTGCTTGGGGATCGTAGTCGTGAGCCTGTTGGGTATGGTCAAAGAGCTTAGTTGGGTTCTTCGGTCCTTTCGTCGCTGCTTTCATCCTTCTTGGGTTTTTCAGAAAGAAACAGTACATACCTGTTTTACAGGATTGAACACTCGGGCTTCGCGTGGATCGTTCCCAACGCCGGCATTGTACTGCCAATTTCCCCAATTATTGCTCAGGTCGTAGTCGGCCAGGAGACTCTCGTACCATTCGGCACCAATCCGCCAATCTATCCCAAGGTGCTTCGCGAGAAACGAAGCGACATTTTGGCGTAACCGGTTGCTAGTGTAGCCTGTAAGAAAGAGTTCTCTCATCGAGGCATCGATGAAACCGGTTCCGGTGGTTCCTTCCAAGAAACGCGTAACCTTTTGCTGAATTGCCGGGTCTTTGGAAGGGGACTTCCACGAATATGAAGTATCGTTTTTGAAACCCCCAACGCGAAAGAGACGGGGGCCGAATTTGCAGGTTGCAAGCCTGAAGTAATCCCGCCAAAGCAGTTCAAACCTCACGGCAGCAGTACCTTTACTCTCACCTTTGCCGTAGCCCGGGACTCCTTTCCCCAAGTCGGTCTTGCCATCTTCGAAATCGAGCAGGTACTCATGAGTTTGCCTCGCGGTGATGCAGCCCAAGGCGAGCCAGGCGCTGAGTTTAGTGCTAAAATCCTCACCGAGGGTGCCATTGCGGGTATCTTTGTAGGCGGTCATGCTGCCGCTTGTGATAAGGTGTTTCAGGCGTTCGTGACCCGTGGTCTCGCCGCCGTTGAATGGGTGGGCAGAGGTGGCTTTCGGGGGGTATTCCGGGGGGTGCGAAAGGCCGAGGGAGGGTGAAAGAGGTTTATGGAGGGATGAGATTGTGGCGTCGAGCGTATTAGGAATGCTGAAAGGGCCGTGTTGAGTTGGTATTGACGGGGGAAGGGGAGGGAGCTCAGAGGGGGCGGGAAGGACGCGGCGGGGTGCTTCTCGGAGGGGTTCCACTTGTTTGCGGTAGGTTGTGAAGACATCGGGGAGGAGTTCCGAACTTTTGAACGGCAGATCTCGGCTTGGGGAGTGTTAGCTTTCTTGATGGGAAGTGTGCTTGGGAGTCCCACTCGTCAACGTAATATTTCTCATCAGTCCACAGCTTGAATTCCGCCTTGCCGCCCTCCGCAGCTCTTCTCACATCTTGTTCTTCTCTCTTCTCCTCCACACCTTCCTCGCTCGTCATCCACACCCCCACAACCTCTGTGCTCTCTTTCTGGAACGCATCCAGCATTTCCTTCACCACTTGTCCCACCATCCCCACCCTTATCTCCAATCCGCTTCCTACATGTCCTAAGGATTTTTTCAAATCCCATACACTCTCCGCAAGGAATTTTGCTCTATGAGGCCCACATCTCCAGAAACCGGCAACATTAGACCGAGCTTCAGGGAAGGGCGAACGATCTGAGTCGGAGGAGAGAAAGCCTGAGACTTCGATTTGCTGTGCTGCAAAGACGTAGACGGGTAGCAAATGGGTATATGGGTGTGGGGATTGCTGGAAGGTTTTAGAGATTTCGTGAAGGATAGGGTTGTCTGCCATGCGGAGGTCTCGCCTTAGGAGGTAGATCAAAACTCGAGGGACGGACATTCTGGGTGATCGACGGGGGCCGGGCGACAGGCTGCTCGGATTATAACAATGAACAGGAAATTGTTAGGTGGTCTCGAAGCAAGTAGGTAGTTGGCGGGACATGGATAGTAAATTGAACCTACCAAGCAAACTTAAAGGGCCGATGAGCAAGGAGGGGAGATGGTCAAGCAGGATATAAACGAGCAGGAACACGCAGAGGAAGTCGGCGACATTCAGAGGGAGAGTGCCGCCCAAGTTTCAGACTGATGTACTGGGAAGACTAAAGTACCACGTCAGTAGCAAGTTGCAGGCTTGCATGCAAAACATCGACTGGCGCATGACGGATGAACACCGATTGACTGCCATGCCACTGAGAGGCATCTAAGTCAACCCATGGGCCATGATACATAGGTGATGGGCCACATACCGCCTTGAGGTAGCCTTACACATGATTCCTTTGCGGGGCATCCTAAATCCCGGTACAGTTGCTGTGAAATAGGATAATAATACTAAATCGTAGTATATTCACATCACACCAAATCAGGATTGGTGAGAGATGGCCACCGCTTCCCGCGTGTTGGGTTGTCATCGAAAGACCCTTGAAGGCTTGAAATGATGATGATGATGATGATGATGATGATGTGGTGAACGAGACTGCCAATCGACGACGGACTGGAGACACTAAGGGATGAATTACTGTACTATGTACTGGTACGTACACTAGTGGCACTTGCCGAGTCGCTCGCCCCTCTTGCCACTGCTCTTGGTCCTCCCCCCCCTTCCGCTCCCCCAAAACAGCTTAGCGTGGTAAACCCAATCTGACAACCCTAATTCTCAGATCTGGCATTCTACAAGGCTGGGACAGGGCAAATTGGTTCTTTAGGTCGTTGGTTCAGTTCAAAATGTTCGTGTACTACTGGGTGCATCCTACTGCGGTTGGCTGTCAAGGATATCTGGCTGAGGCCGCCATCATGCCACGCTACTCTTCTCCGACCTTCAGAGCCCATTTTGCACGGCTTTAGATGAAAGGAAGGAAGGATGCACGTAGCAGCGAGAATACGTGGCACCTGCTGACTGGATGAGATTTCCAGAGGGTTATGGTATTGGACCGGGTGTGTGCCAGAAGATCAAAAGGTTGAGTTCCTCGACACCTGTAAGCATCTTTCCTGGAAGGCCCCTGGAAGGGCATCGAGTTTGCGCTATGGTCTCGTTTTTGGCGGTGAGTGGAATCATAGCCTTATATGCATATGCACCTCCTCTGGCGCCACTCGCAAAGGACATTTGGCTCGATTGTCTTCCATCACCGCCGAGATCTTCCCGAGATCTTCCCGTCGTCTTGGCGATATCATACAGCGAATTGCTGTCAAGGCCCATTCCAGTGCGGTTTTGTCCTTCAGCTCATGTTCTTTTTCTCTATCAGGTCATCATTCTCATTTCGCATACACCATGTTTCTGTGTTAGTGAACGACATCTCGTTGATTGGCGGTTTGGTGAGTTTTCTACGTCAATCGGAGATCGAGTGGAAAGATGGCCGTGAAGGTAATTGCATGTTGTACCGGCTGGAGGTTGGAATTCGTCCATGTATGCTGTCAAAGCAAGCCGACTTAAGCCTTCCAATGGTAAGAAGACTTCTTCAGCGCCGGAAGTTGAGAAAGTAAAGTTCACAAGTAAGAATTTAAAGAGGGTTGCAGAGCATTGATAATTGGTTGGCGTAGAAGAATGATATGCATGGCATAATAGAATTTGATTGTGCAGAAATTTCTCACCTGCAGAGAGTATATGTTACCAGAGTCCAATGCTATGCCACATCTGTATCCACGCTCTGTAACGGTGTACTCGGAACTGTAATCCAAAGCGGCCCCACGGCATCAAGCTATCGATGACTAAACCGAAAGATCTCATTCCCGCAAACGCCTGCCTCGAATGCAATCCAGCCACTCCTGAAATGTCAAGCAGCCCGTAAAACCCTCATCAATATTCGAACGCCTCAGTATGCAAGTAGATGCCCTGTGCTCCAGTTCCCTTGTGCACCGCCCTCTCATCACTAAGCGCTACAACACTTTGCCGAACATCATCCACCAGGCCCTGTGGCCCACAAACCACGACCGCACTTTCTCCCAGTGCCTGCTCGAGTGTTTTTCGGATAATGTTTCGGGGCTGAGGGCGCCCGGAAAGGATGCATATTTCAGAGGGGATTAGGTTGGGGGTGGGTTTCTCGGGAGATAGGGGGAACGTGGATTGGACGCTTCCATTTGAAGACTGGGATGGCAGGGAGCCTTCTTGGGTGGTGTCAGCTTTCTCAGTGCTGCAGTTGCATTGGCAAGGCTCGGCTGTGTTGGAGATTGTGTCTTCGTCTTCGATGGTGTTCTTGCAACAACACGTCTGGTTCGGGCCACATCTTGTACGAGCCAGTTGCTGGGTTTCAGAACGCGATGAAGTGGAACGAACTGTCACAGTGTCTCCTTCCTCCTTATACTCACCTTTCTCATCTGCTGACATTGGGACCTTCGCAAGGGGTATCGCTTCAGCTTCACCGTGCACGAGATTAGTGGGCTTTGGTTGCGAGACCTGACCTCCTTCAACTTCAAGCTGTTCGTCACAGGTGATATAAATGCTCATCTCAACCTCAATTTCGTGTCCTTCCCTTTTCAAATGCGCGATATCCTGCGCTACTGCTGCAAGCTGTGTAGCAAACCAGCTGTATTGCTGTCTTGACTTAATCACCCAGATGAAGCGAATGTAACGAGTGACTGCACCTGTTGGTGTGAACGAAAGTGAGCTTCCGTTCGATCGAGGCAATTTCCACGTAGAAACTATGTCTCTCATCAGTGGTACCGTGAAAGTACCACCACTGCTTCCGGCAAACATTATAACGCTGTCGAATTGTCTCAATGGCCTCATACGCCCATAGGGTCCTTCGATAGTCACAGTTTGCCTATGTGAAGTCCGAAGGTCGTCGCTGGTCAAAGGGAGTATGTGGTATTTTTCGGCATGCTTGAAGAAGCGTTTCGTCCCTCCTGCTTTTGATTTGACTAGGAGCTCCATCTTTCCATCCTGGGGTATCGAAGCGATGGTGAAGGGATGTGACTGGAGTGGCGCAACAGCATGGCAAGATAAATGGACATATTGCCCTACTGTCCAGCGTATCGGAGGGTTGCTGATGACAATACGTGTCGTATCGAAAACGAGCGGCTCAAATGTAGCTTTACAGGCCCAAAAGCCGTTCGTATTACTGTTTGGGTGAAATATAGTGACATTTGCGTAGCAAAGTGTTAATGCGCGGCCACAACGATCAACAATATAAAGCGCAATCGGTATCCATACCCATACCCTCACTTCATCAGGGACATGCAGGTATACTGCTGCAATAAAGCCAGCGAATGAGAAGAGATGTTGAATAATGAAGAGCTCGTACTTCCATCTTCTAATAGGAGCGAACGAGCTGGAAATGATCCACGTTAATACACACCATGCGGCGAATCCGGTTTGCGTCATGTTGTCCGTAGCCAATTTAATCTTGATATAGTCATACCTGGCCCAACTCGTGAACCAAAAGCCCATGTGGATGGTGACTGTGAGCCATAGTATCCTTGAAGCCCACCGATGCAGCCAATTCAATTTTTCGTAGCTGGAACCAATAAGTAACCCAATGATATTATTTTTACCTGCCAGCAGGAATATGAGTGGTAATTGAGCCGTGGCAATGAAGCCAGTACGATAACCTATACTTTCCCACTGCCATTGATCTCGTGGGTTGAGCTTGTAAAAGCATAGCACCATCACGACGATAAGCTCGCCGAGAACGAGGCAAAGACGGCCTAGAGTGGGCGAGGTCCAATGAAGCTTGGTTGCTAAGGTTATTGGAAAAGTGGCATATGTGACTTCTCGCGAAATCGCAGTCATGGTCGCGACGCTCGAGGGAAAGAATGCAGTCGGTCGCGCAGGTGTCCCCTTGCCCCGGTTGGCTGCTGCTAACCTGGGCCCTTGATAAGATATATATCCTGTATTCGGGGAGATCTTTTGCTTACCTTTGTCTCAAGAGCATTTTATTGTAGACGTTGACAACGGTCGCACAGGCTATGGCTGCCCCTACAATTACCCAAAACATCTGCTGCAAGTAGAATAGACTAGGGACACCGTTGCCCATAGACGTATTCCCCATGTTGCCGTCCCCGCCGCCCATGCTCATGCCAGACATGTCCATCTTCGCGAATGCACCCTGTTTTACTCAAAGACTGGCCTGGTTTATCTCAACATTTCAACGATACCACGCCTTCGGATCTCTTGTGGGTCAAGTACGATCCTTAGGCCTTGTTCTGCTCCTCCGCTAGCGAAGATCCAGTGGTTGGTGACAGAGTATAGAGACAAAGCCGCTGACACGACAAGAGAAAGAAAAGACCACAAAAGTTCGTACTCGCCAAACTATCAAGTGGTGTGACCTGATGCAAAGAGTTTACTGCTGAGTTGGCAATTGGAATGAAGAAATAAAAGGTTCGACAGAAGGTAGATACTTTAGATGCAGACAGGAAAAAAAACTTCAGCGCCGAGAACGAATGAGATGTTCTCCATTACTGTAGCTGACGTTATCTGGATGCTCTTGCAATCAGAAATAGACCGACTCGTTAATATACGAGAGCGGCATTACGAGTATCAACGATAAAGAAAGTGTGAAGGACTGTACTGCGAATAGAACGTGCTCTAGCCGGTGTTCGTTTTAGCCGCAGCAATCTTCGGCTTTCTCTTTGAGGGAAAATGAGCAAGTTATTCCATTTCCTTTTTGCATTCATGGCTACCTTACTTTCCTTGCTTAAATGGGCTCGACCAGTCTTTACCGCCCCGCCACTCTCATTTACTCGTATGTATGTGAATAGATGATTATACAACAGCCACCGTAACTATCTACCTTTCTACACCAACCAGCCAGAAATACTCACTTCGAACAAGATGGACATGTCTTCGAGCAGTACCATGTCCTCTTCCTCCTCAATCCCTGGCAGAATGGATATGTCGTCCATGAACAATGTATTCTACGGCTCCTCGTCTACCCCACTGTATTCCATGGGATGGGTACCCGCAAGTACCGGATCCTATGCGGGCACTTGTATCTTCCTCATTATACTCGCAATCGCTTTCCGATTTATGTTTGCAGGCAAACATATTCTCGAGCATCGGTGGATGGATAAGGACCTCAATCGGAGATATGTTGCTGTACGAGGCGTACCAAAAGAGGTCGAGCGAATAGAGGCGGATAATGGCAGCAAGAACGGGTTCCTGATCACCGAGCGGGGAGTGGAGGAGCATGTTAAAGTGGTGAAGAGACATACAAGGACTATTATGCCCTGGAGGTTAAGTGTGGATTTGCCTCGAGCAGTCTATGTGACGGTAATGGTTGGAGTTGGGTACTTATTGTAAGTGGTGCATTTATGCATGCAACTGGCGAACAAGCTTTGATTGATTCTCAGGATGTTGGCTGTTATGACTATGAACGTTGGCTATTTTCTTTCAATACTCGGTGGTACTTTTGTGGGAGAACTCGCCCTCGGTCGATACGGACCGCTTGATGAACATTAATGATGGGACTTTGAAATTTTGAGATAGCGACGGTGCATACATATGGCAGCATCGTGGTCTAGATGGATTGAAAGCTGTCCGCAAGATAGCCTTTAAGTCATGCTCCCACGACGAAAGACTTGGTAATGCTGCCTTAGCACGACCATATTTTTCGGGCCCTGATCGGCTAATCCCTCTTCCAAGGCAATGGGGTGGAACCATATGCTTGAGAGTTGGCTTTCGAAATGAGTGAGTAAGTTTTCTAAGAGTTCTCCACGATAAATCTTCGATGGCGCAACTTCTGCATCATTTATACGCCACTCCTTGTACCCACTTCGTACGTATGTTCTACTGTTGAGTCCCCCATACTACCTAATAGCTGTTAGTTTAACCAACCGCCTCCGTAGCACTACTGTGCATGAGTGAGAAAATTCTATATCAATTTTGTCCACCCTCTTTACCATATCAAACGATTTCACAGCTTTTCCAGCACATTCAATCACATTTATTCGCTGCACTTATTATACACATTCCTACTTCTTCCACCGCATGGTCATTCTTTCAACAAAGAATTCGTGGTGTCCATTCATTTCTCTCACTCGAAAACTCTTTCGTTGTGCCGTTTTTGCCTACGAGAAGCTCGGCTCCTATCTGCTTCAGAGCAAACACTCCTCGATCACCGCATCACATTCATTATGCTTGTGCAGCCATGTCAGAACGGTCTGCCGCCTGTTGAATGAAGATATACACCAAGACCAGATCGTGAGTTCTCGGAGGTTCACCGACTCTTTCTAGCAGTTTATCTTATTATAAGGATGCACAACATATTCGGCCATCTTTCCAATTATCACCATGGACAAACAATGGTATATACATTGACAGTAATAGCAGTCGAAGCGGTGCCGACGAATACCTAATCTCCAATGTATGACTGTTATGGTATCTACCTGGGCAATGTCTGCGACCTTCACGTTTGAGGTGACGGCGGCGATGTCTGTAACAAAATCGAACAAACATAGTAAGATGAATGACAGATTGAACGGAGGAAAGGAGAGAAACAGGGAAGGGGATACGAGGTGATGCTTTAAAGTATTGGAAATGGCCACCGTACAGCCTTAAGGGCCAACGTAGCTGATTACATAAGCACTTATATCTATCATATATTTCAATATATATCTTATAATCATTCTATTCGC
>JAABUT010000138.1_pt1 | contig 135594 bp, 160 predicted proteins | sample 5559281 | NCBI WGS metagenome assembly JAABUT01 (sample SAMN10711880, study PRJNA513359) | rock metagenome | isolation source: Antarctica rocks | place: Antarctica: Victoria Land, Ricker Hills nord | collected 2016-01-04 | reverse complement strand
ATCTGTATCGGGCCTAGCGCAGCCTCAAGCCATTATTTATAGAAGAGCTCGCACTCTTTCTCTTCTGTATTCTTAATGTCTTGTTATAGCTACCTCTAAAGAACAATACATACATATCAGCTCTGAGCCCCTTTGGTTGAATGATCTAGGCACGGTCCCAACAGAAGTCACTAGTTTTTTGCCTCATCTTTCGATTTCTCTGTAAATAATTTCTTCTCTTCTTTCGGCATGACGACCTCATTGAGGCGAGGGGTGAATGCACGAGGTGCCGAAGTACTAGCCTTCAGCTGAGAGCAGTCCTTTGAAAGGTGATCCGGTACTTTGCAGTTGAAGCAGATGATTGACATTCTTGGTCGTTCAGGTTCGGGGGTGGAAAAAGTAGCGAGCCGAACATAGCTAGTAGCCGGGACTGATGCTGATGTCGACGAAGGAACGAAACGTTTTTCCGGAGCTGCTATCGATTTGACTGTTCATTGCTCGTCACGTAGCTGGTAATTGGCTCGTTGTTTGTTATTCACATCTTGAAGGAAGGTCTTGAGCTTATCAAGCGAGCTAAACTCTATGGGGCAAACTGACAACGCGTCCTGAAGGCGATTATTGATTTTATCCTGAATGTCGTTCATCAGGATGGTATCGTCGTAGTTCAGGAAGCTGAATATTCTAGTGAATTCTGAATAGAAGAAGCTGAAGGGCTTGTTGAGCTGCTTCAGAGCGACGTATTCGCGACGACACTTCCGAATCAGGTCCTGGTCTTCGTAAATTCCTTTCAGATGTTTCAGTAGCTCTGATAGTGATTGATAGAGTGAGGGAGCGTCAACACGACGCTTTGCATAGGTTTGCTGATCAGCATCGCCTTCTAGTCTGGAAACCACATAGGCAATACGGATCTTTTCAGTAGGGTAATGATCCGCGTTGGCATCGAGCTTGTCAGCTATTTTGGTGTTCCATGTCTTTCAGGTAGGGTCATCTGTTTCGATGAAGATGGGTGAATCCGGAAGCTTGACGGACTTGTGATGACCGTTCCCGTTTTCGTTATCAGATAGAGTAGAAGATTCTCGTTGGGAGCGCGCTTCTTTCTGATTGGCTCGTTGCTCAGCTGGCTGAGTATCTTGACGGGGCATAGGCCGATCAGCTTGACGTTGTTCCGCTCTGGAGTTCAACCGCTCGCCTTGTAGCTGGCTGATCTTTTCCTCTAGCTCATCGTTCTTATCAAAAGCGGCTTCTAGTTGTTCCGCTCTCTTTTTGTGATCTTCTTGTACGAGGAGCCAGTGTTCATTGAGTTGTAGAGCCAAGTCGCGCTGGCTTCGGAGCTCGTTCAGCATATTGATGACTTCGTTGGGTTGATTGCTGGCTCAATGAAACAGTTGTTCTTCGGTGTTTATGTTCCATGCGATGGCAGCTTCCTCAGCTTCGGCTGAAGCATCGATGGGTAGAAGTGAAACTCTTCTATTGGCAGTGCTTCTGAGCAGGCGATTTGTTCGGGGCCCAACTGGCTCGGCGTCGCGTGCCATGGTGAGAGAAGGTAGGAGTTGTTGAGGTAAGGGTAGGTGGGGGGTTGATGTTTTGGATTGATGTTTTTTGGTGAGTGGAAATTCAAAGAATCCCTTGTGAATTTCAGGTAATAATTGGGTGCTTTATCCGAAGAATCCCTTGCGGATAGACTGGTGAAAATGGGTGTAGAATCGAAGAATCCCTTGCGGCCTAAAATGGTGGTGCAAATTTGAAGAATCCCTTGCAAATTTTCCTTACTGAATAGGTTGTTTCGTATCGTCTATTCGTCGATAGCAGGGTAGTAGATGGTGAGCATTTATCTAATGTTAGGGGCCAGCATAGAGCGAGTCAATATGGGTGTCATTTAACTAGAAGATAAATGCTAAGGAAGAAAGGTAGCTACAGGAAAGAAGCTGGCTACATATGTGTGTTCCTCAGCCGACGCTAGGCCCAATAGGGACTAGTCAAGGTGACGGAGCGAGGATAGGCCTGGCAAGGCTAGGATCGTGACAGATAGCTCAGTCGATAGCTCAAGTAGAAAGCTCAGTTTGATAGAGAGTTTGATAGAGCGTTTGATAGAGAGTTCGATAGAAAATTTGGTAGAAAGTTCGATAGAGCGTTTGATTGAGAGTCTGATAGGGAATTTGGTAGAGAGTTTGGTAGAGCGTTTGATAGGGAATTTGGTAGAACGTTTGGTAGGAAGTTTGGTAGAGCGTTTGGTAGGGAATTTGGTAGAGCGTTTGGTAGGGAATTTGGTAGGGAATTTGAGTGGGCGAGTAGGTAGCGAGTAGGTGAGCGAGTAGATGATGAGCATGTAGGGTGGTGAGTAGGGTGGTGAGCATGTAGAGTGACGAGTAGGATGGTGAGTAGGATGGCGAGTAGAATGACGAGTAGAATGGCGAGTAGGATGGCGAGTAGGATGGCGAGTAGGTGGGCGAGTAGGGTGGCGAGTAGGGTGGTCAGTAGGATGGTCAGTCGGAAGGTCGGTCGGAAGATCAGTAGAAAGCTCGGTCGAAAGGTCAGTAGAAAGCTCGGTCGAAAGGTCAGTAGAAAGCTCGATCGAAAGGTCAGTAGAAAGGTCAGTAGGAAGATCAGTAGAAAGATCAGTAGAAAGGTCAGTAGAAAGCTCGGTCGAAAGATCAGTAGAAAGGTCAGTAGAAAGATCAGTAGAAAGCTCAGTAGAAAGCTCAGTAGAAAGCTCAGCAGAAAGATCAGTAGGAAGTTCGATATCAAGTCATGAAGAGTGCATTCTATTGAGTCAGTTAGCATTATTTCGTACGAAATAGAAAGTAGAAACTGTTCTACGAAGGAAGAAAGAAGTGAGAAGAAGTAAATACTCTGAATCCCCTGAATTTCCTAGCGTCGACCTTCGGCTGAAAGCGAAGATTACTAACCACAGGGGTAACAGTACTGTCCTCAAGCCATGTAGAAAGCATTGTTTGAAGCACTATTTGACGTGTTTTATGCGTTCGATCGACGCGTTTGATAGAGCGTTTGGTAGGAAGTTTGGTAGGGCGTTTGGTAGGGAGTTTGGTAGAGCGTTTGGTAGGGAGTTTGGTAGGGAGTTTGGTAGGGAATTTGGCAGGGCGTTTGGTAGGGAATTTGGCAGGGAATTCGGTAGGGCGTTTGGTAGGGAATTTGGTAGGGCGTTTGGTAGGGAATTTGGTAGGGCGTTTGGTAGAGAGATTGGTAGGGCGAGTAGGTGAGCGAGTAGATGGGCGAGTAGGTGAGCGAGTAGGTGAGCGAGTAGATGAGCGAGTAAATGAGCGAGTAGGTGAGCGAGTAGGTGAGCGAGTAGATGAACGAGTAGGTGAGCGAGTAGATGAGCGAGTAGGTGAGCGAGTAGGTGAGCGAGTAGGTGAGCGAGTAGATGAGCGAGTAGATGAGCGAGTAGGTGAGCGAGTAGGTGAGCGAGTAGATGAGCGAGTAGGTGAGCGAGTAGATGGGCGAGTAGGTGAGCGAGTAGATGAACGAGTAGATGAACGAGTAGGTGAGCGAGTAGGTGAGCCGAACTTCATTGAAAATCGATCTCTAACTGTAATAGGTTTAGCTTCCGTGATCTCTAACTGCAACAGGTTTAGCTTCACGGTAGCTTTCGTGACCTTGGAAAAAGAGCCAACCGTTTTACAAAGAATTAAAATAAGGTTGTCGCAAAAGGGATCAAAATCAGTCGGTAGAAGCAACTGCGTTGCTAATTATGAAGATATTGATTTTGGTACTATAAAGGTAAATCTGATGAATGTCGTACAAAGTCGGTTACCGATCGCTTAAACGGCGCGTGAGCGCCTATTCACGCACATGGCAAAGATCGGATTAAGGTACACTTAAAACTCCTTCAAATTCTACACCCGTCTACACCAACTTCTACCCAACAGCAACAGGGAAAATTTAGATCCATTGTAGGCAGTGGCAGTGGACGTAATTTGGTCTATCGTTCCTTCCATGTTGAAGAGAGTGGCGCCCAAGGAGAATAGAAATTTGATACCAGAAGAGCGACAGAAGCATCCGAGGGATCGGCACATAGATCTTGAGCCTTTTCACTAGAACGAATCAAATAAGCGACCTGCTTGTTACATGCATTCATCCAAGCGTAGATGCATGACTAGATTTCCATTATAAGACTTTCATTCTGGGTGTATTCTAATCTATCGAGCCTCTCTACAGCTAAGGAAAAGTTCATGATCCATTATGAAACGTCGTTATGCGGCAAACCAGCTTTTTGCAAAGGGAAACTGCGGATTTGCCCTGGCAGCGTACAGATTCCTCCATCTCCTTGTTGATCTAATGTTATATGTTTACTATAGCCGCTTTTAAATCTCTTATTGTCTTAATTGGCAATTGCCTATTAGGTATTCTACTAACTGGCCGTACATACCTCCACAAGCTGGGACACTTAGCAAGCACATCACGATTTGGGCTAGACTTTTACCACAACTAATTAAAGGTTCCCTTCCTAAAAGAAGGACTACATTGCATTGCCACGCTAAATTCCTAAGGACCTGCAATAAAAATGACATCGCCACCGCAAGAAATTCCTGAATCAATTCAAGATTCGGAGTCAGAGTCTGAATTTCCCCGCCTCCAGGGGAAGAAGGACTACAGACGTTGGGCCATACGGATCAGTGTTTCCCTGAGAAAGATTTGCAAAGAGCGTATTATCGACAGGTACGCTGGTATCTCCCCGTACGCACAATGTAGAGATTCCGCTGCCGAAGATTTCCTGAAGAGCGAATTAAGCGAAGCGGCTCTCGGCTGCATTCAAGGCGCAACAACATTGGAAGCAATGTGGAACAGATTAAGAGACCAATACCTTGAGCCAGGCTGGGTAGCAGAATCTTGTCTAGTCTCCGAACTAGTTGCTCTTCAATACACCAAATGCGACAGTATGAAGGACTACATCTCTCGCTTCCAGGATATCGTGGGAATGCTTGATTCCATCGGTCGAAAGATTGAGGATAGGATGCTCGTGTACTTGCTGCTTTCAGGGTTGGATGAGGAGCATGCGGACTGGCTCAGGAAAAGGTCAGAGCGTGTTGTCGAAGAGGTTGAGCCTCCGCGGTTCAATCATGTCACGGCGCAATTACTGGATAGAGAGGCGGATGAGGAGAGCCAGGAAGTTTCTCTGCTTCTTTGATACAAGGGGCAGGATGCGGGAATGGGCGAGGCAGTTACGTTGTGCTGTTAGATCTGTGATAGAAAGGCAACCACCTTTATGTTGGGAGTATGTCTGTTGATGCTTCGAGAAAATGCGCCTGGCCTGGCCTGTGTCCTCCAAATTTTCACATTCAGTAATCTCTTGTAGGTGAATTAGCCTGCCTCCTAAAGGAGAATGGGTAATAGGTGCTTGTGAGGCGGGTGTCGCATGATTCAGGAATGTCGGACGCCAAAACAACAGAAGCATAGGGTGCTTGAAGCAAAGGCGAATGCAGTCAAAGTCCCAGCAGAGTTTCCGCAGTGGAGTTGTATGAGTACGTTTGAGGAACGACGAACAAGATTCTGCACCTCGTCATACGTTCACTACAATAGTAACGTTAAAACATATAACTTTCCTTTGCAGCTCTCAACCGCGCCAATATTCCAATCTCACACAAAACTCCAGACTGGCTAGACTATGCCTCTTACTTGATAAGAAAAAGCTTCTGCATCCTCATTTACACTCCTTCGCCACCTTCTCCAATTCCTTCACATACTCCTCCACCTCCCTGGCCCCTTCAATCGTGAAGTCCCTTCTCTTCCCCTCCAGTACCACATAGGGCACGCTATCGATTCCATTGCCCGCCTGCTCTCGAATCATCATTTTCGTCTCCTGCAATGCTTCATACTCGTCTTCGATGAACGCTTTGGCTTCTTCTTCCGGGACGCCAGCGGCGAGGGCGGCCTTTACAAGGGTAGATGTCGAGGAGGGATGCGCGCGCTGGGTGAAGTATTGGGTGTAGAGTGCTAAGGGGATTTTAGTTGGGATAAATGGCTAGGGAACGGGCAGAAGGGGAAGGCAAACAGTTTACAATCTTGTTGGCGGCTTCCGGGCCGAGGCTTTCTTGGTAGTGCTGAATCAGGCGGTGGGCGTCCATGGTGTTGGCTATGGTGCCGTGGAAGTCGAAATCAATGCCTGAGCCGACGCCGTAGGCTGTCATGAGAGTTGTATATTTTTGCATTTGTTCTTCAGAGTTGTTGTATTTCTCTTTCTTATACCTGGGTTGACGAGTCAATGATAAATTGGAAGAGACGGTTGGGAATAAGAGTAGAAACAAGATGGGATGATCAATAAAAGAGTAAATAGGGAGATATAACCCATACCATTCGTACTTGTCCTCGCCTTCTTTACTGGCTTCAGGGTAGAGCTGGAATGGGAAATATTTGATTGTGAATTCTACATCTCTGGAAGCGGGAGAGGATCGAAATCGGCGGAGAGCTAGATCATAGGCTGCTTTAGAGATCTGTAAGAACGAAAAATGCAAGCACTGGCATTGGGGACATTTGGCTAACAGTGACATGCAACTGAGAAGTAAGAGATTTAATCCGGAAAGAGAGCTTTGCTAACAATGAGCAGCTTCCACATACCTTCATCAAGTCTGACATGACATGGTCCATTATCAGCTCAGCCAGATGCGAGAATACTTTTCATACCAAACCTTTTCTTAGCTAGATATGTCCTAGCGTTAGGGTTAGACAGGGCCGTGCACGTGATGTATCCGACTTGTAAAAAATGTAGAGCAAGGAACAATATATGGAGATTCAAAGGTACTAGAGAAAACGAAATATCCTATCAGCCAGTAGAGACAAACATACCAAGGGCATATAGTATCGAGGGTAAATGAGATTTGAGACTCGTAAACCATGGTGGCAAATTTGCTATTAATAATGACTTGACTCTGAACCTTCGGGAAATCTTGAATAGAACGCTGATAAGGGATCTCCTCAGAGCCACGTCGATGAATCCAGGATTGGATCAAACAATGATGGGATGTTGAGACAGGAAAGGATACATTGAGACATCTAAAAGTCAAGTTTCCCCTCACCCGAATGGTAGGGCTGATGGCGAAAATAGTCACGTGATTATATAGCTACTTAAAAGCAGTAAACTGACTGCGGAACTGGGCCATTGGATTTTTGTCAGGACGGTAAACAGAACGATGATAAGGTACAGAATTTACAAATATCTTGCAAGTCAGGTTTCTGTTTGACCGGAAAACATCTCGTTTCATGCTTACTACTACTGTACCTCACCGAGCGAGCCTCGGTCACTGTACTCTGACCTCGGAAGCCCTAACTTGCTAAGAAACCTTAAGCGACAATGCCGGATTGGGAAGTCGTCACCCAAAACAACATCAACTGTCAACATTCGCCTCTTTAAATGTTTCCTTTGGAATCCTTACAACCTATAGAGTACTCTCACATTCGTTTCCACGATATCACCCTCCTAGCATCCATCCAGTACTTGCTTTTTGGCACAATTATTTCACATCTTCAGCTCACCCTAACATTATCAGGTCCGGATTATTAAACGCTTTCAAGATGCAGCTCTTTGCTCTCATCACGTTCCTGTCGTTTACTGCAGCCCTGGCTGGCGCGCAGGTTACATTGTAAGCTTACCACATTTCCCTCTTCTAAACTTCGCTTCCGTGGGAGACGACATGTCCATTAACGACGAACCCCGAATAGCAACCACACAACCAATTCCTTCACCTGCCCCTCCAACGGCGGCTCCTTCTGCGCTGGCGCCTCCCTCTCCACCACTATCATCATCCGCTGTACCGGTACCGTGGGCCATCCTGGGAACTGTGATGACAAGTGCGTTTACGCAATTCCTAGCAACCATTCCGAAACCGCAACTAACACCACCGACAGTCTCGCGGGGATTCCACCGATGGGAGTGAAGGATTTCGCGCCGTGTGAGTTTCCCTTTCTATACTTTGCTCTTCTCCCTGGGCTAGTAGTGGTTCAACAACAAGGATGCAAGAGCTAACGGATACACAAGGTTATGAGCCTAGCACGACCTCGGCCCACGCCGCCTGTTCCTACAACAACATCGCTTACCCCGACACTGGCTCCCCTTTCCCTATTTCGGGCAGCTCCAGCTCTTCCACGGTATCAGCGAGCGCAAAGACGTCGTTCGCCAACGCCAGCAGCACTTCCACGATTCCCACGCAAATAAGTGCTGGGATCATCCATATGCCCTACGCCTCTCCTTTCGCAAACCTGAGTATTTCGATTCCAGCAGGAGCGACTCCGTCCATTCCTGGTATGGCTGAGCAATATGCAACAAACCCGGGAGTTAGCGATAGCAGTCCGTCTGGGCCTAGTGTAATGTACACAAGTTTAGTAGGGACGTCGCTGGCGAGTGCACCGCAGGCGGTGTTTACCGGTGGGGTTGGGCAGGTGAGGACCGGAGCTGGGGCCATGGGGGTGGGTGTTTTTGTTGTGATGGCTGTTTTTGCTTGATGCGCTGTGATTGCGCACGCGCACAGCGGTATTCCCCGATTGGCGTTCAACCATAGGATGATAGGAGACAGTGAGGCGAGTGTTGGCTATCCAACACTTAGAACTTCGGTTCTGGCAAGGCAACAACGAACTTGATCAGTGCGAAGGTTACGCGATGCATAACATAGGGAGCTTTGTGATTTCCAAGCCTGTACAGTAACGCGTCAGCAGCGGTGCAAGCATTGAAAAGTCACTTGAAGACTAAGGGAACGCAACTGGAACTTGCCGTCTCTTTAAAATCTGGGTTTAGTTGCATGTGAGCTTGTCGAAGATTACGCGAATTGGACATGTCGATAGCCGTAATAGTCAAGCTCAAAGCCGGAACCTTGTCATGTCGAATTCGACATAAATGCTCTTGTCAACAACAAATTAGTTCCCCAAAAGACGAAAATCTCGGTTGCAATATTACATTGGATTTGAGTACTCCTCCGAAACCAAGCTATCAAAGCTACCCACCTATCCTTGCACGAGCATGCTTATCATTCATACAGGAGCATACTGCTAATTCCTGGCCTTCCGTGGGGTATATGAATAGAAGAGAAAGCGCCTAAACAATGCCACGTAACAATATAGAACGAACGACAGAAGGATGTAGCGAATAACGCTAATTATGTACAAATACTTGCCTTCCTTTAATCAACGGGTCTAGGCGTAGGGTTATGAGCCATTACCGTGATTTCTGCTTTGGTTACTCGGTAAGCTTTGCTCTTTGTCTCAACAGAGGTTTCCACTCACCAGAGCTGCCGCCGCCCCGGCCGCCGCCAAATCCACTTTCCCACTACCTACCCTTTGCGCCACTCTTGGCAAAGCAGATCCTGAGATCGCAGCACCATTGGCTGGTCTCTTAACGCCGGCACTACTTTGCATGCCATTAACAGTGGAGTGCCTCTTAGGTGCGGCCCCAGTGGACTTGATAGGAGAGTTGCTGGGTATATCCCGGTTCCGGACCGCGGTACCATTTTTGAAACTCGTTGCTGGGGGTTCTGGAAGGGGACGGATCCCGGCTGGTGTTGCCATGGAGTTGTAACGCTTGACAGGGGAACTATTTGCTGTTGTAAGGGGCGGGCGCGTGGTCATAGTGCGAGACGAAGAGGGTTTCTTGCCCGAGACGAACTCGTGATGAATAGCTTCATCGGGCTTGAGGCGGCGGTCAGGGTCCCAGCGGAGGCACATAGTGATGAAGTCAAGAAAGGATTCATCTTCGCATTTCAGAGCCTGCTGAAGAGACTTAGAGCTTGGACGGCGGCGTTTGCCTTTTGAGGAGACGGTGAGGCGGGGCTTGCCAAGGGAGTCGAAAAAGAGTTTTTTGCGGGTGGATTTCTCGATGAGGTGCTTTTCGGGAGGGCCAAATACTTCCATTATGCAAGCTAGCTGTTCTTGTTCATTTTCGCCTGGAAAGATAGGATAACCGGTTAGCAGTTCGGCGAGTATGCAGCCTAAGCTCCACATGTCGATTGGCATGCCATAGGTCATCCCGAGAATCACTTCTGGCGAGCGGTAGAAACGGGATTGGATATAAGTATAGACTTTCTCATGTTCTAAGCAACTGGATCCGAAGTCGATGACTTTAATTTCAGCACGAGCAGGGTGCGCGAGGAGTACGTTCTCGGGTTTCAAGTCGCAGTGAATGACTTTGTGCGCCTTTAGCAGGACAAGACTGCTGAGGAGCTGCTTAGTAAAGCGCCGGATCAGCTTGAGAGAGAATCCTCGGAAATCGTGACACTTGATGAACTCATAAAGGTTCATCCCTAGAAGTTCGGTAGAGATGCATAGATGACTTCTAAAATAAAAGCTTTGCGTGAAATTGACCATGCTATGCTTATTACAAGGATCCTTGATACAAAGTCAGTTTTGTAGTAAAAATCTAGATGATTGAATTTAACTTACCCATTCTCTCAGCTTTTGCAGAATTTCAACTTCCACAAGCGCTTGCTGATGGAACCTCTTCTTGTTTCTGATTATCTTGATGGCTACGAGACCACCAGTTTTGTGATCCACGCACCGAGCTACTTGTCCAAAACTACCTTTCCCAAGAATGTCGACGATCTCGTAGCGATAAGCTAGATGGTCGCCACTGACAATACAATAATCTCCTCGCTCATCGTCATATCCGAAGTTCGTTGACTCCGCACTTAGATCACCAATGTGCTTTTTAGCATTTTGTGTGCCACAAAAGTATACATCCTTAAAGTCAACGATTTCCCCTCGCTCGAAGATGTTGAGATGTGCCATACGTAGTGCTTGCATGGGCCCCACTCTTTCTTTTGCAGTTGCCCTTCGACGGAGCGCATCCATCTCCTTTGCTGCAATTTCTGTCTCTTTGCGTTTGGAAGCTAGCCTCTTCATCTCGTCCTCAGCCGAGAGATCATCGCGATCGAATTGAGTCTCTAAAGTCTTAGCTTCCTGTAAGAAGTCTTTCAAACCCAGGCCATTTGCTCTTGAGCCGCCTTCCAGCGCAGATCTGAGGGTTCGCTTTGGTCCCAAGACCGCTGAATAGTCTGGAGGCATTGGATCCTTCTTAGGGCTAGATTCAGTGGTCCAAGTGCTGCTTCGGCTTCGGTCATGATGGATTGTGTTATTGGAGCCGGAAGGCTTCCTCCTCGACTGCAGGTGATTGGTATGTTGTGTGGGACTAGGGCTTGGTAAGAACGGGCCACTCCATGTAGCTGATGCAGGTAATCTAGGAGGGGGCATATGGTCATGTTTTGGAGGTTTTGGAGGGAGCTCTGCATCACTGTCCGCTGGAGTCTTGGATGAGCTTCGCTTGCGGGTCAGACTCAGTTTACGTCGCAAGTTGTTTCCAAACGATGGCGTCGTGGCCCCAGTGGGACTTGGAAGCTCCATGCTCGAAGCATGGTCTTGAATGGCCTTCGTTGACTTCTGAGACCGTGGGCCTGTCAAGCGACTTGACTTGACTTCGGGAGCGCCACCTACACCGTTAGGCTCTCCTCCTTTTGGTCTGAGGTAGTCGAAGTCGCCACTTGATTTAGGAAGGGACGAGGATATGAAGGGAGACCTGGTCATGCGGCTGGTGCGGTGCGTTTGAGGCTCGACTGGCGTTGAGATACTATTGCTCGAACTGCTAGGTTCATAGTACGAGGATGTCTCTGTTCTCATAGCATGATGCGAGCTGCTGCTTCGCATTTGTGCTTGCATGGGTACAGCATCCTCGTTATGACGACTCCTCGAGAAGAAGCTTGCCTTTGAAGCGGTCATTGGTGTGCTTGGAGTGGTTGCATGACCGAGTTTTGGAGGAGGTGTGGTAGTCCCTGGGTTCGACAATGCGGGCAGGTCATACAGTGCGTTAATCTTTTCGGTAGTCGGCGTACTTAGAGGGAGAAGGTTTAGAGGCGGTAGGCGTAGGGGCTGTAAAGTCCTTCTGTTATTATTCGTCCCGCTATTGGCTTTCTTTTCAGTCCTAGAACTAGCTTCGATGATAGGGCCTCTTCGCTGCCATGTTTCACGGTCCACTTTCGGTAGTGCATTGTCGGCTGTATGGTACGATTCGCCGTCAGCTGTGGATGTGCTGGAGCTACTGGCGTTAGAAGGCAGACTTGACTTGCGGCCAACAAAGTAGGGCGCTTCAAATTCAGTTTTAGGTGATTCATAAGCTTTGGGTATTGCAGGGACCGGTGGCACTACTTCTTCTCCACCGGTAGCTTCACCCTCATTGCGGGCTTTCGGCGTTGGCAGCCTTGAACCAGACAAATTCTGGGATATCCGTAATGAGCCTGTAGAGTTCAAGAAGGAGTTGTAGCTAGTGCTGGATGAGTTGGAGATGCCTGAGCTATAGGATTTCCGATTTGGATCTGGCGTTGTCCGATTAGAAGATGGCGTCACGCTTTTCCGAGGGATCATGGAAGGAGATTGAGCAGCAGAACGTGTTCCAGTGTAGTATGGAGGGTCTGGCTGGGGAGTAGGTGGTGTATATGGCATTGGGGGTGGGTTCGGCATTATAGACAGTCGCTTCATCCTGCGGGCATCAGTAGGGCTAATTGTCCGTGCGCCAAGACCTGTGGCGTGAGTTGTATTGGGCATCATAGAGAGCCTTTTGCTGGAGGACGATGGAGTGTTAGTCCTCTGACCGGTCGATCTTGCTGGTGAGCGAGCTGTACTGATTGACGATGCCGTTGGAGGGGAATTTATCAATGTCAAGGATTGGTCCTGTGCCCACCTCGGCTTTGGTTGCATTGACTTGACCCTTGCGTCACGGCTCGTTGCTGGAGTCCTTAGTCCTTCGGTATGGCGGCTGTCCTGAGCTCTGGAAACCCCTTCGTTGCCGACTGGACCCAAGAGATCAGTTGGACCATTAACCACTACAGAACCCGTGTGCACTATTGTTTGCCTTCTCCTCGAGAATGATTGCCCCCCAAGGTCAGAAGGTAGTATACCAGGTCCAACAGACTTGCGTGCCGTTCGCGGTATAGGGACGTTCGCAGTAGGACCTGGGAATTGACTTTTACGGCGAGTCTTCGCCGCTGCTGAAGTTATCGGTGGCCCCATAGCGTCAGATTCTCCCAACGCGTGTGCCCCTGCCCGAGCGCTGCTGTTCTGCCGTCGCACGAAAGAGCTGCTGCGGCCAATGCGGGATCCGAAGTCTATCGGCTCTACCCTCCTTGGGTTTCCGCTGGTGACAGGGTGACAATTAATCGCGTTAGTGCCTTTTGCATTGCCCATTAGGGCAATTCCACCACCGCCAGGAGTGGGAAAAGAGTATATTCCAGGTTCTTCGGTTGCAAGGCTAGTCTGAAGATCGTCAAAGTTTACGGACGGCAAGAAATCAAATGTACTGGGGACGTTTGTTTCGTCGTGCTCAGCATTTGGAGCAACGGAGCTAAAGCTGAATCTGGACGTGCTGTTGATAGACGGTTGTTTTGTGTGGGTATCAGGCCGTGAGCTAGGCGCATTCGAGCGCTGGGAAGTATAAGGGTTGGAGTGGTTGTCGTAGGCAAATCTAGATGAGTCAGTAAACCACTGACAAGCGAAATCTAGCGGAAAGTGACGGGTGCATTATAAATACCGTTTTGACGGAGAGGACTGAGGGCTGCCACCAGGCGTAGGCTTCTGATCCCTAATCGACGGCCTTCGTCGAGTGCTGGTGTTTGGCTGAGCATCTGTCGTGGATCTGACCGAGGTATTCGCAATAGGCCGATGTAAGGAGATGTTGCCATCCGATGTGCTTTTCTGAAACCTTTCTATTGCCCGTTGCTCCGCTGTAGTGCCAGTAAGCAAGCGGTTCTTCATTATTAAATGCAGGTACCCATTCGTGGGTATTGTGCATATTACTCTTAGTACGTACCTCCCACACCCATATCATCCATGCGAGGAGTACTCGAGGTCCTTGACTGCAGTAGGCGTTCATCCCCGCCAGCATCTGTGCCAAATCTGTTTGCCATATCCTCTCCGGTGGTCACCCTTGTCGGCATGGTAGTTGCCATTAGAAGTTCGCAATGAATGAAGATAATCTAGCTACCGGCCTGAACCTTGTTGAAAATCGTAGAGCCTTCCAGTACTAGTCAAACTGATGGGATGGTGAGAAACGGCGAATTACACCTCAATGACGAGGACGCGCCCCATGAGGACTGGCATCTCGACCAACTTCGGCAAGCACGTCCTCGGGCAACAACTAGGGATTATAAGTTCATTCGAATGTAGGCAAGGGCCCATTGTCAGGTACAGACTATCTTGAAGTACGCAGTCTGAGTGTGTTGCTGGGTGCTTTGTTCACAACTGTCGGTTGCCCAAGGGAGCTTTTCGGCATTCAATATTCGGGGATCCCATTGGCGGATGTCCCGACGATTACCGGCAGGGGTGGACATTCATTTACCTTTATTCCATCTTTACGCATTTCAACCCCTTCTCCAAATCAAGGCACCAGTCTCAGGATCTGGCTACGAGTGTTTAATCCTCAATTCCAAAATGGGTACCACGAACTCAGACCCAATACCTGTAGAATGTTTGCAATAGAACCTGAAAGTTCTATGTTTCATAGTTTCGAGCTCTTCCACAACGTCTTTCATGTTTCTCACCCTACTTTTCTCCACTCGGACGTGCATAACACTACTGACAAGATCTCATTCTATTACAAGCAAGATTACTAACTCTGCCTTTGCCAAAGCTGGTCTGCATACCCTTCGTTCGCACGACAAACATGCAACTGCAGTATCCATGGCGGTGATGCAGAGAATATTATCCCTGACAAAGTGGTCCTAAAATAAAACTCTCGAACATTCGATCAAGATTACTAGGGAAAAGATTGTTCAGGTCTTGTGTAAGGTTATCGAATCAGAATACGAATCTGCTGGGGCTCCGAAGCCTTTCTTCAAAACAAATAAGTGAGTCTCCCCTAACGGAGCATGGCCCTCTGGTTACCTCCCGCATCAGATAGACCTTTCAGGGCTTCTTTGGAGATCACGCCACGGAGTTAGAAACGCTGACTGGTAGCGAGGATCTCTCAAACCTGGCAAGGGCAAAGAGTGTCCCATACGCATTTTGGATTTTGGGCGGCACGGACGCAGTGAAGTGGGATGACGCCGTCAAGAAGAAGAACCTATAATGCATTCCGAGAAACCACATATCGAAATTTGCACCTGTTATCGAGCCCACTTTGAAGACGGGGAGTTCAAGTCATTTTCTCGGGCACTGAGCTTCCTTATCTGATTCTATGTCTTTGTAGCACTTGCTGCTTATCTTAGATTTCATATTGTTTGGGGCAAATCGACACACTATCAAATGACCAAATTTAGACCTTGAATGATCTTAACATCATAAGATAGTAACTCAGTATGGTGGTAATTGGTAAAGCTGTCAAATAGATAGTATGCACTAGGAGTCGTAATGAAAGTTGGAGGGTTTCCCGCTTAAAATGTCTCACTTTTACTGACAGTTCTTCGGACTAACCGTACACCAGCCCCTTCGCTGTATTGGTATACGACGTCAATCTAAACAGGCCATTACTGCCAGGTGTTTATCTTCGATTCAGGACCAGCTCCGACAAGACTACGGCCAAGACTTATCAATTTACAACTGACAAGTGGTACAATTGTCAACTTCGCAGCTTCCAGCTCTAGCAGGAACAACATCTTTAAAAGTACACTCAACAGAGTCTAGGAGGTTTCTGTCTCCCACCTAATTATGGCCGACGCTGAGGAGAGAGAGAAGAAGGTTGCAGCGGCGAAAAAACGCGTACGTGGTCTCTCCCTTCTTCACAGTAAGACCGTCTCTGGGCTTCAAAAAACAAAGCTAATCGTTCGCTTACCTAGTACGAGCAATTGAAAAAGCAGAAAGAGAAGGGCAAGAAATCTGGTAGTGGGGCGAAGAAGGGTGACCCCCAAGAGGCCAAAGAGGAGCCAGCTTCGACAATAGAGAATAACAAAGCACACGAGCAAGAGGCGAACATTGGGGAAGAGGAACAGACAATCTCTGCACTAGAAGAGACTCAGGCTCCAGCTACCACATTCCCCTCAGAAAAAACAGAAAACATCTCGATGCCAGCTCATCATCGCCAACCTTCCTTGAGCCTGCAATCAAAGATGCGGTCATCATCTTTTCGTCGTACTTCCATATCGCAAAGCCCCCTATCTCCCTCGTTAATTGGTGCCAAATCACCAACACTTCCGGCGCTTAGCCCTGATGGGGATTCCGTGACTGAGATATACCGCAAGCAAGCTGCCCGCCTGGATGAGCTCGAAAGGGAAAATAAGCGACTTGCAAAAGAAGCACGTGAATCTGAAGGCAGATGGAAGAGAACCGAAGAAGAACTTGAGGAGCTACGGGAAGCTAGCGGTGAAGTTGCAGAGCTCAAGGCTCGAGCAGAAAAGGCCGATGCCAAGAGCGACGAAATTGAGAAGCTGGTATGCAGATAGAACCTTCCTTTGATCCTCATTTGATGCCCGTTGCTCATGGTCTTACTCGTCTAGATAAAGGAGAACACCTCTCTTCAACGCCAAAACTCCCAACTACAATACCACTCATCGAGAAGCCGGCATGTTCCTTCGCCGGGCCACGTTGACGTCTCCTCATCTGATCTCCAAACTCAGCTCGATTCCAAAAACTCGACTATTGAATCAATGGAGATGGAAATCTCCAACCTCCGTGCACAACTTGACAAATACACCTCTTCATCTACTTCCCAATCAGAGCAAGTCAACGCCCTAGAAGAAAAGCTCGACAGAGCAGAGCGTGCAGCCGGTGCCGCCCAGCGCGAACTTGGCGACGTGAAGAAAAGTCTAGATCGAGCGAGTGAAAAGGCGGTAAAAGAAGGAAGCCAACGTACATCCGCGGAAACGAAGATCAGAAGCTTGGAACGTGAAACCGAGGATTCGAAGAAAATTGCAGAAGAATCTTCGAAACGAGTAGAGACGCTAGAGAAAAAACTGGCCGCAATAACAACCCTGCACAAAGACTCTGACGGTCGCCGACAAGCAGGAGAACATGAACGAGACCGGTTAGAGAAGGACGCCACCGAGCTAAGGCGGAGATTAGCAAGTTTGGAAAACGAGAATCTGCGACTGAAGGAGGAAAAAGAGCGGTCGAGGAAGAAAGAGGCCAGTGGCATTGATGACGACGGCGTCGACGAGCTGGAAGATCAAGAGAGAATCAGGCTAGAGAACAAGGTCAGAGGACTAGAAAGCGAAGTCTACGACCTCAGGCAGGGCGTCTGGAAAGACCGAAGGCGCGAGCTCGCCGCCGACGCAGAATCCGGTCCTACAAGCCCCGGCTCCAAATTTGATGACATCGATCTCTCCGGAGGCCCTCTCCCCTTCAGAAGACAAAGCATGGCAGGCTCGCGAGCAGCCCAAGGTTTCACGTCTATGCTCAACAACGGCTTTAATGCCTTTACTGGTGGGGGAGGTCATGCGAGGGAGAGTTCAGCGTTTCTGGAGGATGATGATGCCGGGTTCGATGAGGATGCGTTTCGGAGGGCGCAGGAGCAGGAGTCGCTGAAGAGGGTAGAGAGGGTGAAGGAGGTGAAGAGGGGCTTGAGGGAGTGGGAGGGGTGGAGGATGGATTTGGTGGATTGTAGGGTTGGGGGTGGGGGCGCGGGGGAGATTTTTGATGTTTAGGGGGTATGGGGATTATCTGAGGTGGATGTTTCTTACTTGGCCAGGTGTTCTGAATGAAGCTCGCTTGTAATTTTCAAGGTGTTTCTAGTCATTCGGTTGACGGTTGAACACTTCGAAGTCCATGAGGTTGTTTGTGATCACGGAGCCATCCGTTCATTTTGTCACAGGATATCTTGCGATGAAACTTTGGTGCGTTCGTACGTAATTTACAAAAGGTGCTCGGTGGGAAGGGTGTCTCTGCTCTCGTGTTTTGCAAGTTCCCGTTGGCCCCTTTTGCTATCAAAATATTTACGATGTTTTTCTTCAGCCGGTCCGTCACCACACTGCTCGTATACATCATGACAGATATCCAAAAAGGGATTGCTTACGCGACAGCGTAACAGCAAACAGCTCGAACACAAGAACAGCTACCTATTTTCGATATTTGAATCAGCAAAGAAATCGTATTCCTTGGATGGACAATATAAAAGGAGCAGGGTTTTTGCAAGGCAACATTTTCAGTGTTGCTGGAGATAATGTAAACACATAGACATACTCCGAAGATACTTGGATTAGCTCCTTCCGCAGGAGAGTCTGGATTCCACACCTAGGGCAATGATGGTGCAACTTGCAAACGTCAATGTACTCGCAGTTGTTCCCAAATCCCGCTAAGCAGACCTTCTTTTCTCATTTCTTTCCTTGTTCAATATTATAGCCTATCGATCCAGCCTAATCTCGACCTAGAGAAGAGATGCACATTCACCGTCTCGACTCCTCCCCCTAAAATCATTTCGCCTGCAGTACTGCTCATTTTCCTTCTTGCGTTCCGTGTGGAATTCCTCTATGTGGTATTTGCTTCAGCGTCATCTGCTGCGGGCTGTGTTCGATATGCGGGATATCTTGCTGGTCACTGTCCCCAGAACTGGTTTCCATTCCCTGACGCATATCTTTTCCGGAACAGGATTGGTTGACATATGCAGTAGAGTGTAAAGTGTAGAGTGATCAGTAGTCAGTGAGCTGTATACTTTATGATTCATGTTCAATACCACAGTATCAGCGGATCAAAAATTCTTCCATCTCAAATTCGTGATGCATTACCTCTCCTTTCATAAGACCATGTATATATGACTCGCCAACGAAATGATAGTGATTGCCATCTTTTCGGAGTAAGAAAGGGACCTGCCCCCCACTAAGGATACAAACGCTGTCACCAGGCTTCATTGAGGGTCGCCCGAGTCCAATGTGGCCCTTGCAAGTGATGAAGAATCTCCTGCGCCATGCCACATACTCCAACGAAGCTTGGAAAACCGATGCATTTCCAGAGAATGTTTCTTCCGCCCAAGCGGTAGCCCAAAAGGAGGAAATGTTTTGGGCCCCTAGGAGCCGAAGATAACTTGCAAAGTGATTCGCCCACTTCTTTGGGGCCGGGTGTATATCTCTATCGCAATCACCGAGTAAAGTCCTCCAAAACGCATCAATCCCTAAAGTTCCTTTTCGCAACAAGGGCTCAGCCATACGGAGCCACTCCAATATGATTTCTTTATGCCTCTGTGTATCATCGAAGATATCAGAAGACACTTCCTCGACTTCATCGTATTCAAATCCACCAACAGCCAGAACAGATGATCCTGGCGTCCATCTTACCGAGACTCCACTTGCTCCAGCGGCTCGATATTGTATATGGCTTTTAGGATGCCCGAAAATTACCTCGCTTCGCCATACGCTATAATCAGGTACCCAAGATGGGAGATTAGCAATATGCCGGTCGGAAACATCTTCAACAGCGGACAGCAAAGTCAGTGAGCGTTCCTGTACGACTGAAAACCCCGTGACGTCTGTGTACGCATTCACTGTAGACTTCAGATAATTAGGTAATATTGGTTGTGCATTTTGGGCGGTTACATTGTTTGCCAGCCCGACCAACGCTACGACTTTATCCCTTGGGTCTGTGGCGAGGAATCGCCGAGTGACACAAAGAAGTAGACCTAATGACATGCCACGGCCTCCTTGAAGCTTCGAGAAGCTTTGCTTGATGTTGCTAATCGTTTTCTGAAAGACTGGGGCTCTTGGAGACGTCCTCGACCGGATATTGAAGGCTTGTCTCCAACCAGTCGCCAGGAGCAGTCGGCCAACATGGTCGATGTGCTCCCAACGAATTGTTAGACTACCATATCTAGCAATCACGTTGGTTGAAACCACCAATTCCTGAACGACCCATATCCTTTTGAAGTAGGGTCGTCCAAAGAGCTTAGATAAAGTGTACCATTGTGTACTTGGCAACTGAGGCAATCCCATGCTTTCCATAAAGCGAGGGGTCCAGAAATTGTCACGAATTGCTTCTGGGGTCACACTCGTCGTTGCAGCGCTAATCTTCTCAACAAGAGCAAATGCACTTTTCGTGTCAGGGTCCTCTTCACCAAGCCAAGCAACGACCTGGCTTGCACGGTTGAATATCTGCCTCATGAGACCTATTTGATTATTCCGTTCAGCTATGTTTGTCTGGTTAATGCAAATTGCATCGATCCAAAGCAAAGTGCTCGAGCCCGGTTGACGTATTCTTTTGAGGGCATTGAAGAGGTTTTGGGTAATGGGCAAGACCTTGTCATCACACCAGACGAATTGATAGAAGATCTGACTGTCCCAAGTATAAGAGAGCGCTTCATACGTTATGCGTTGGAACGAATTGGATGGGGACCTTGGCAAATTATCAAGATCCATATGGTGAATATGGCAACGGATCTGGTCAGTTGTTCCTCCTGGTAAGAGCTCCACCAAACGAATCATCGAGGTTTCCTCGGACAATGCAGTGTATGTGTAATACTCCCACGGCTTTTCAGGGGGTTGGAAATATTCGACCAATTGTCGTTGATCTTGTAATCGTTGCGTATTCGCCTGGCCATGGCTTGTCCGCACACCACGCACTCGCTGAAGAAAGCAAGTATGATGGACGACACCCCAGACTCGAGGGGATTGAAGATGCAAAGGCCTTGCACCTGCGCGACGCAAAAGCACCCGCATTTCTTTTCAACATATAGAAAACGCTCCATGATGTATTCTCAAGCCAGTATTTTATCTCTAGCTGGCAATAAGCGGTCCTCACCAGAATTCGAAAACCGGCTCGCAAGTAGGTAGATATGATGACGTGAAAGCTCAGTAGAGGGCAGTTCGGTGCTCGGAGAAACAAATGCTCCTAGAACTACATACATGATACCCGTCGACCATGAAATGAGTTAAGAGTTCAACAACATGGTACTCTTAGTAGCACCACGTTTGACCAACATTAATTGGACGTCGCACCCTTGCGGACTCATCTTGTTTTGATGGCGAGTGTTTCATCATGGAAGAAAGCACAGCACAGGCTTTCGTGAATCGAGAGGAGCCTATCCCCGTCATCGCTGTCACAAGCAACGAGGCAGCAGCAAACGACAACGCACCTGACACCGAGCGAAAACGCGATAAGCTGATGAACTCTATTGGGGGTTCAAAACTCAAGGATAAACTTCATGATGTTGCTCACAACAAGAACGAGCCTGGGCACTCAATCCAGGACCGTCTCTTTACCAAGTGAGCCATGAACATTACAAAGTCTACTTTCAAGACCTGGCGTGCTAAACGTCGACGTCGCAGGCTGCTACAGCAAGTCATACCAATAGAGGATGTGGACGATAATGGGGATTCCATCCAAGACAAGCGCTCTTCAAAATACATCGACCGGCCTGGGTTCAGCCTTCCTTTAATGACTAACAATTTTCGTCGATTCAATGCAAGGTATATTGCTCTTGGGCCACTTTACACCTGTGGCATTCGCTAATTAATCATGTCGGTAGATGTGGGATTCTGTTCGTCGCCCAGACCCGCCTCATTCGTCTCCTTTCCTGGAAAATTCCTTCCCACACCCTCTCTCTTCTGGCCGTCTGCACCTTTGTCTGCCTCGACCCCTACCTTCTCGCAGTCATCCCCGTAGCCCTCGCCCTTCTCTTCGTCATGGTCCCAGCATTCCTCGTCCGTCATCCCCCTCCGCCTCCGGCGGTCTCCCAAACACCGACTTACTCCATGAACGGCCCACCACTCGCGCCTCCCCGCATTGTCAAACCCGCTGCCGAAATGTCCAAGGATTTCTTCCGCAACATGCGGGACCTGCAAAACAGCATGGATGACTTCAGTACCGTCCATGATTCGATTCTCAAGATCGTGACTCCGCTCACAAATTTCTCGAATGAACCGCTCTCGTCGACCCTTTTCTTCTTCCTCTTCATCGCATCTTGCAGTCTCTTCATAACTTCTCATCTATTCCCCTGGCGCTTCATATCCCTCTCCACCTGCTGGACTGGCATCGCGCTCGGGCACCCCAAAGTCCAACAGCTAATCCTAACTACCCACAAGGAGCACCTAAAACCACATGAGCGCACAGTGCAGAGCTGGCTCGATAGCTGGATCTCGCAAGACATCATCCTCGATACCCTGGCCGAGACGCGGGAAGTGGAGATCTTCGAGCTGCAGCGCAGAAAGGGTGGGATATACGGGGAATGGGAACCCTGGATCTTCAGTTCTTCGCCGTATGATCCGCTGTCCCCGCAACGCATCTCCGGAGATAGGCCGAAGGGCACACCCTATTTTGAGGATGTCGCTGCGCCGCGGGGCTGGGAGTGGGGCGACAAGAAGTGGGTGTTGGACTTGAACAGTCGGGAGTGGGTAGAAGAAAGGATGGTGCAGGGCGTAGAGGTCGAAATTGAAGGTGAGAGGTGGGTGGGGGATCTGCTGGGTGAAGACATGGGGGATGAGCAGGGGGATGGGAGGTTGACAGGAAAGGGGAAGGGGGTTAAGGTGCGAGATTGGGAGGAGGGCAGCGGGACGAGTAGGATCGGCGAGTGGAGAAGGCGAAGGTGGATTAGGATGGTGAGAAGAACGGCCATGCCGGGTGTTGAACGGAAGACCGCCATTATGAATTAGACGATTAGCCCATAACAAATGAAATATTAATGATTGTTGAATACCTTTCATTTCAATTATTCTTCGCTATATCGCCACCTCCCCCTTCCCCTCCTTCCATTTCTTAACCCTCTTGCGTAAATCGCCTTCACTCTGCTGCTGAGGATTCAATCTCCTGTCCCCATTCATCGCCCTATAATCATCCCCCCACTTCGCCACTAACCGCTCGATCCACTCTTGCTCGCCCTGACTCTGTATCCTCGGCCGCGATTTCTTGCCTCCTTGCGCCGCTGCAAGTTCGAGCTGGGGAACGATTCCTCCATTCCCACCTTGTCTTTGATTTCTAGTATAGCCGTTCGTGTTGCCGTCGTCTCCGTCGTCAGATATCTCGTTCATAGGATCGTCGAGCGGATTCGGCTTGGCATTCCGTCCCGACTGGGAATGCTCAACACGCAAGATAGCGCCCGTTTCTGGGTCGCGGGTTATTTTCGCGGTGGTAGGCGTGAATGTCTTGGGAGTGCGGGAAGAGACGATGGCGAGCGGGTCTAGATTTGCTTGGGTTTGTGCGGTGGAGGCAGAGGAGGGTTGAGATTTGGATTCTGTGCCGCCGGCGCGGGAATTGAGTTTGGAGGTTAGGCCGAGGCGGAGGTAGTTTTGGGAGAGGGTGAGGTTTTGAGACCTGTGGGAAAGTAAGCAAGGTTGGGGGGAAGGTTCGGGTTCGATATGAGCGCTCGATCGGGTGGGAGAGGGAACGGAATAAGGGACTTACCAATTTGCGGCGACGATTGGGTTGCTTTTGATATTTAGATGCTTGGACTTGGGCTTTTGCTTTACTTTCGGGAGAGAAGATCTGTTCTTCTTCTTCTGTAGGACACGGCCCATCGTTGGTTCTAATTCTGACACTGGAAGTAAAAGCTGAGGTATAAGTTGAGTGTGGATTGCACCTTGAATTTGGCCGAGGTGGGATGTGCAACTTTTCTGGTTGCCAAGAGAGGTCAAGAGCTGCAGTAGTTCCCGTCCCGAGCACGGCCGCTTGTTTTCGACCCCTGAGCCGATGACAAGGGCTGTCTGGTATCGAAACGCAACGTCAAGACTGCTGTCTACTAGCAGCATTTAACGACGATGGCAATGATATTGACAATACCAAAGTGGCTACGGCTGTGCTTAATGGCGTTGGTGATTGGACTTGTGCATCAAGTCTCTGCCAAATCACAAAGTCCGTATGATGTAGCGCAGATGAGTGCTTCTGAAATAGAGCACGCGCTTCAGGTATGTATTTCACACGTTATTTAGATCGGAGTCCTAGCCACTAACTCGTACAAGCAATGCCCCATCGTTCAAAATCTCAACCGACATCGAATTGACACGAATCCTCAAACTTCGGGATTGACATCGAGGATCTTTGCGGTGCTTTTCCCTGGTAGCCCTGCTGTCAATGCCCTCCTCGCTACTCTATATATTTCAGGTCCTCCTAGTTAGTAGTACAGGTCCAACGGAGAGACAATGCCCTGTGCTGAATATGAATTAGATTTTCTTCTTGCCCTATGCCCTCCTAACATCGATCCCTCTTCCCTTTCGGTCATGGTTGCTTTCGCCGTTGGAGGTTTACTAGGGGACACTCTATTCCACCTCCTTCCTGAAATCTTCCTCGGAGAAGACGCCCCTGATCATGCCCGATTTATTCTTGTCCAGCCGAACAAGAACCTTCTCCTGGGCGTAGCCATCATGGTAGGTTTCCTCGCCTTTGTCGCTATGGACAAAGGCCTTAGGATAGCGACTGGTGGGCAAAGTGGTCATGACCATAGCCATGCGCATAAAAACAATGGGTCCGAAAGCGAGAAGGAGGCTGCTGCGACGACAAGCGGCGTGGACTCGGCGATTACGACAAGCGAGCTGAAAAATCGCAAATCTGTTCCTTTCAAAGGCTTGGTAAATTTAGCTTCGAACGTTCCCAGCGTTGACAACGATCTTCTCCTTAAATTCCAGGGACACGATGAACCGCGTCGTTCAAGCATTTGGCTTAGAGCTGTATTCGAAGAGGATGCCGACAGCGAGATAACACAAATGGCTTTCTATCGAGCTTACGAAGCTTGCTTTAACGAGTATAGAACGAGACCCAGTACACTTCTTCCCGCTCCAGAATTGATCAAGCGTGTCAGCGTTGTATTCCCAGATGCCGAGCCGCAATTCTACCCAGGTCCCGAGGGGTCGGATAAGAATTTCACTGTCAAAGGGATTCGACCACGGGGCAAGGCTATGGATCTGCAAGAATGGGAGTCTGGTCAAGCACTGGAGAGGTCTGGAACGAAAGTAACAGGCAAAGAAGCCTCTCAATCTATCCGTCTCTCCGCTTACTTGAACCTCATCGCCGACTTCACGCACAACATCACCGATGGCCTCGCTCTGTCCTCATCTTTCTATGCTTCCCCAACCCTTGGCGCCACCACCACTGTCGCCGTGTTCTTCCACGAAATCCCCCACGAAGTTGGTGACTTTGCACTACTGATTCAATCTGGCTTCTCAAAGAAAGCAGCCATGTCCGCACAGTTTGTCACCGCTCTTGGAGCATTCTTGGGCACCTGCTTGGGTATCGCTGTCCAAGAATTAGGTAAGACATCACCCAATGACTCAAAAAGCGGAGTACGAGACACAGGGCTTGCGGGGACAGGCCTGGGCTGGGGAGATATGCTGTTGCCATTCACCGCTGGGACATTCCTGTATGTCGGTACCGTGGCAGTGATCCCAGAGCTTCTGGAGACAGGACCGAATAAAAGTGAGGAAATGAGGAAGACTATGATGCAATTCGCCGCAATGGCTCTGGGGGCGGGTATCATGTTTGCGTAAGTCCCCGGTCGCTCCTGAGCAACCTAATCTTCAAATTGGATTCGAGTGAGGCTCGCTGACAAGCTTTGTAGGATATCCTGGTCGTAGAATTTATACATGCGATTAGAGCGATTCAACAAAACATACTTATGTACTTATACATCCATATCTACACCATCTTGCTCATAGAAATATTTACCAAGATGCATGGTCATCTTTAACGATTCAACATTCATTATTGTCAATACTCGCAGATTTCTTTGCCTTGAAACGGTGAGAGGTCTGGAAGTGCTTCACCGCTTTGTCCTTGATGGACGAAGGTGGAGATCGTGGGGTGGGTACCTTTACGTCTAAGTTTTAACTCCCTGCCATCATGTGCGAATCACAAATTTCCACTTACCGTGTTCTGTATCCCGCCATTCGACTTGGATCTATCGGGTTTCAGAAACACTCCGGAAATTAGCAAACCCCAAGACTTGCTTCCATTTCCATTTCCAAATCTACATCTCAATCTCCATCGAGAATTGTCCCTCTGCACTCGACAACAGCACTATCTTGTCTTCATCTCAAAGTCGCCATATCTTCCTTACTACTTACATGCATGCAGATATGGTGGCTTTTCGTGGGACGAGAGAGTGGTCTGGTTTTTTCTTGATATGATCAGCATGACGCATACCTCATCCATATGAATGGCTTGTATGTTGGTGTGGTAGACATTAGTAGTACGTCTTCGACGAAGATAAACGAAGAGCGTCGGTGCTTCGCTACAGCTTTGTGGTGGCAACGGAAAGGCGTGCTTAAAAGCCTTGGTTGCCTCCCTTGAGCATCGGTTTCATTCGGGTATCTCAGCCAACCACGATCCTTCAAATTGGAATTTGTCCTTTATCTGTCTGACCGCAAGTGTCGTTTGAACTCGAGCGAGATATCAACAATTTTTAATAATCTTGATCTTCGGCCTTTCGCACAATGATTTGATCGTTTCTTCTGATGATGTCTCTTGCGTTTTCCTCGATCGGTTGCAAGGTCAGCATTCGGAATTTATCCGTAATCACCCAAGATTCGCGATCGGCCTCGTCAGAACGCGGTAGAAACCATAACCTCCTGGTAGTGAAGTAAGGTGTATCGCTCAATGCAACAGGTATTGCTACTCTACATGGCCCCTTCCATCCATAGCCTAATGCTACCAATGCTTTGCCGCTCGTTCCCATATCAAGCCATACACACCGAACTAGCTTGCCCTTCTCAGCCCGGGCCTTAGACTCTTCATTACTATACGATAGGTGCATACTTCCTATATCTAGAGGATGGTCAAAGATGATATAGTAAAATATTGCAGGAGTGATTTCCTCTTTTGATCCGGGAAGTTGTTCCAGTCACCCTCGTTAGTCAGCCCTCGAGCGATAAGAAGGCTACCAAGTAACGACCAGAAGTCAATTTCATCATTTTCCAATGATTTCTGTACCTTCTTGGCCAGCGATTTGCAGAGTGTCATTTGTTTCATCACCCAATCGAGTCCGCAATCCAAAGAACAAGCCAATGTCTCCATAACAAAATGTTGCTCTCTCACTTGACTCATCCGGCTATACCTGGGTTGCAGCCAGAAAGGTTGGTTTACGAGCTCTCGCTTGTCCATCCATTCAGCACAAATGGCCAGAACGGCTTCTGCACAACTTAGTGAGATATCCAAAGGCTCCATAAACTAGCAACTGCCAATGTAAAGGAGGTCAAGGGTGATTTGATACTGGTCCACTGTTGTAATACCTGAGGGTTCTCGAAGTTTTGAAGTACCCATAAGTTCCATTGTATCCTGACCATCGTCTGACCAGTTCAACCATGTATATGATGATCTGTCCTTATCACCGTCGAGCTTTATAAGATCATCAATACCACAGAGGGCGGTACCATCGCCGGCAGACAAGGCGATCATCGCGAGTAGCCAACGACATTCGTCTGACGATTTATCCTGACCCACAAAGTACAGTTGCAGATTTGCTGTGTTTATTGCAATACATATCTTGTCTGTCTGCACTGAACACTCAAGTAGAAAAAGGTCAGAAAATGCGGACATCAGAGACTCTCCCAATGATTCCTTACTTATGGAATCCATCGCTCGAGTAAGAAAATCGTAGCTCAAATATGTGTCTGCCTGAAGACCAGTTAATTCTTCATCTTGCTTAGCATAGTCTGCAGTCTCGGAGTACAAGACTTCTAGCGAGTCGATTGCCGGCCGGTATTAGAAACACAAAGTCCGTCTCCGGAACTAGCGAGCGGATAAAATGCGAGCTAGTACCTGTATAAGAGTAGGGATATTTTGGCTTCGGGGCCTCCAATCGTCGGTATGGTACCTTGAAAATAAATCTTGTAGTAATGTTTCGTCATGTCCTGAAATCTTGACATCTTCGAGGACAACGACTACCTTACGCGCGCTTCTGAAAATCAGGTCCATGGAGCCAATTGCAAAGCTCTTTTCCGATTCGTCGATCTGGTTGATGCAACAACGATCGATCCAGACCCCTTCACTGAAAGATACCCGCTACTTGAGCAGGGCGTAAACCACCCGTGACGATATTGGCCATTCCATTTCCGGATGACCAAGTCCGTCTACAGGTTCCCAACCAGCGTCGTACCAGCAGTAGCTTAGTACTATGAAAAAATCAATGCTTCTCATGGACTCCTGCTGATACTATCCTGGGAATTCGCATTAGAATCGTAGAGGCGCCTTGTGATAGAGCATAATCCTTGAGACCAAATTCTTGAGCCGTGGATGGATGGAAATGTTTGAGACGAGCCAAAACGTTTTCGGTCTTGGGCCATGCTTCTTGCGAGGCCTTGATGCCGACTTGGAATAACCTCAGTTTGTCTTGATGGCTGACTTCCACAAGCTCCAGTGATGAGAAGCCACTCTGTTGTACTTCGGCACCATTTGGCAACTCGTACAGGTCTTTCATTGCAGAGTCGTAGAAGCACGAGCTACTTCCCGTGTACGGCACCTACTATCTGACAACGAAGTAAGAAGGTAGTGTGAGTTCTGATTCGAACAGACTTCAATGGTAGGTGAATGGGTTGACAAATGACTTCCAGGCAATCTGGACTGGCTCTTGACTCTCCAGTCGAGAAAGCGAAGGTCAGTGACGAGAGATTTCTGGACGTGGGACACTTCACTCATGGGCGCTTCTGCTGGGAGGCAGTGCTCCAGGTAGCACTCTACGGAACTGTGGCAGCGTTTCACATGATTTCTTGATTACCGGTCAATAATATCATTGGACTGCACATGTACCAATCCAGTTGCAGACGAACGTGAGAAGACGAGAAGACGAAATGTCGTCAAGGGAAGGTAGAATGACATGGTTGGCTGAAATCAATGTAGCGTTTCACAGTCCGGGTACGGAATAGATGTATTCTGTACGGAAAAAGATCGATATGTCACGAAAAAGAAAACAAGCTTCCCCTCGGGATAGGCGAGCGCGGGATGGCGGGACGGCGGGCAAGGTCCGATAGAAACTGGCGCGCATGGCCCAAACCAGGAAGCTGGGATTACTTAGATACTCTCGGTATCATACAAGTAAAGAACGTCAGTACGCAGTATAAGGTACTCACTCGTACATAGTACTGATCATCTTGGTCCCGATCGTAAGCCCTACCCATAAGTCCGTCTGAATGGCCATCCCACTTCCAGCCTGTAATGGGCATTAATAATCAATTGCCGTCGGATCCGGAGTCGGAAGGCTGCAACCATGCAGCCATACTTCCGTACACGGTTTCTTACAGAGATTTCCAGCTCCCTGGTTACTGCACCAGCCCTGCGAAAACCCGCCCAGCTGGACACATACATAGAGCCAGACGAAGACCTCCAAGACAATGGCTTCACATGTGGGCTCCTCAGATACCTCACTTGTTGCCGAAGACAAGAGCCTCGAGCATGGCATGGACCAGTCCTTCAACCCCAACTTAACACCCCTGTCACACTACGCTTCGCCAAGACACTCGATGAACCCAGAACACAACAAGACCGAAGCCACCATCTTACCTGAATCCCAAGGCATCGCCGACGCCGACATCGAACGGGAAGCCCAATCCGAGAACGAGAAAGTACCTGTCATTGGAGGCGTCAACCCCGCTGATTTTCCTGATGGAGGTCTCGAAGCGTGGACCGTGGCGCTGGGAGGATGGTGCTGCCTCTTCTGCAGTTTCGGCTGGATCAATTGCGTGGGTATCTTCCAGGACTATTATCAGACGCATCAGTTGAAGAGCTACTCGCCCAGCACGGTCGCCTGGATCCCTTCGCTGGAGATATTCATGATGTTCTTGGGAGGCACATTTTTAGGGAAAATGTTTGATAATTATGGGCCGAGATACTTGTTACTGGGGGGCACTTTCTTTCATGTGTTTGGGTTGATGATGGTGTCGTTGTCGACTCAGTATTATCAATTCCTGCTAGCACAGGGGATTTGCAGTGCCGTGGGCGCGAGTGCGATCTTCTTCGCAGCGAACAATTCAGTTGCAACATGGTTTTTCAGGAGGAGGGCGCTGGCTTTTGGGATTGTGACTTCGGGGTCATCGCTGGGGGGGGTCATCCTGCCGTGAGTCCTCTTTCTCCACTTCTTGTTCTCTACAACAGTTCGCAGCAACGTATACCAACCATTCCTCAGCATAATGATCGACCGCCTCATTCCCCAGATAGGCTTCGCTTGGTCCATGCGGACCGCCGCCTTCATGATCCTCGGCCTCATGATCATCGCCAACCTAACAGTCAAGTCCCGTCTCGAACCTCGCCCGAGCCCCTTTCTCATCATGGAATTCGTTAGACCACTCAGAGAACCCCCATTCCTTGCCACCGCCCTGGCAAGCTTCTTGTTCTTCTTCGGCACCTTCCTACCCTTCAATTTCATCATTCTCCAGGCGCAAGCCGAGGGTATGTCTGCAGGATTAGCCGACTACCTTTTAGCCATCCTCAACGCTGCTAGGTAATGCCCCACGCCCCACTATGTCTAAAGAACCAGTGCTGACATTCAGGAAAGCGTATTCGGACGCATAATTCCGGGCTGGGTAAGAGAAGCGCTCTTTTCGAAGTACGAAAAATGCAAAGGCTGACTTAAGCTGATTCCCCAGGCCGGTGACCGCTTTGGCCGCTACAATGTCATGCTCTTCACCACTTTCTTCTCTTGCATCATCGTCCTCGCCCTCTGGTTACCGTCCCACAGCAACGCCCCCATCATTATCTTCGCCGCCCTCTACGGCTTCTCCTCCGGCGCCTTTGTCTCCATGGTGCCCGCCCTGATCGCGCAAATCTCCGACATTCGCCAAATCGGCGTCAGGAGCGGCACTACTTTTTGTATCATCTCCGTCGCTGGACTACTTGGGAGTCCGATTGCGGGCGCGCTAGTGACGAGGGATCAGGGGAAGTATCTTTATCTGCAGATATTCTGCGGGGTGACGATGTTTGGCGGCGCATCGCTATTTGTCGTTGCGAGGGTGCTGCAGGTGGGGTTCAAATTGAAGAAGATATAGGAGGAGGTAAGTAGTAGTGGGAGATGGGAGATGGGAAACATTTCCGGGTCACTGTACATATACCCATCAGACGCTCGGAAATTCATGGCTGGGAGATACCCGGGTTTTAGCATAAAAAATGGCAGAGTAGGACTTGTATGAAGAAATTTCCATACCAATATGCTTCGTCAGCACCAGTAGCGTTGACAGCATAGAAAGAATTTCAAGCTTTCAGTAAACACATGTCACAAAATCAAACTTTAGTACTCAATTCACAGACCCCGTTCTCGCCGAGATGATTCAGGGGAGCGCGGAAATGACGAGGTGAGTGAAAGAACAGAGATGGTCGAGGGGGTAAGGATGAGAAGAAGAAGAAGAAGAAGAAGAAATGTGAGCGGGAGCGTAGATGGGGATGGGTGATGGTTCCATGAAAGGAAAAAGCTAAGAGGAGAAAAAAAGAAGAACAAATCAAATCAAATCAAATCAAATCAAATCAAATCTACAAGCAGACCCAGCCTTTCCCTCCCCTCTCTTCCCCCCCCTCTCTTCCCCTCTCTTCCCCCTCACTATCTCCTTCCTCCCCCTTCCTCCCCCCCCTCTCACCCCCCCCCCCTCCTCAAATCCCAACTTTCGATCAAACCCGTTTTCCAGGACCTCAAGATTAAAGAAAGAGGGGGAAATTATATATCAGTGTTTAACGGATGAGGATTATGATGGGAATGAAGGAAGGGAGGAAGGGAGGAGGGTTTGATCTGGGGGGAAAAAAGGAGGGGGGGGGGAGATGAGAGGGAGAGTAATTAAAATGGGGGAGAGGGGGAAAGAAAGAAAGATGTGATGGCTAGGTAGGGCAGGAATTGATACGTGGACGAGTCGGTATTGAGAAGGAAGGAGAGGTGGCGAGTCCGTGGTCGTGGTGTTCAGGGGCCAATGGTGCATCGCAGAACTTGTTTTCTCGCTCCGCATATCATCTCTATTCGCACTTTCACCCCAATCTCACACCCACCCACCCACCTTACCTCCCCCCCTCTGCTTTAACCTCCATCGGTATCCTCACCGGCCCCTTACTTTTCATCCCCCCATACTTCCACCAAAGGATTCCCCCAAATAGCAGCACCATAATATTGAACCAAACAATCTCCAACCACAATCTCCACCCAATCCGGATCTGCCTATCCCCATGCTCCCACGCATCACACACCTCCAGAAACCTCTTCGGATCATCTGTAATAACGCCGTCTGCTCCTCTGGATATACTCCATTTCATCAAGGACTCGTCGTTGACAGTCCACATAAATATAGGACGGCCGAGGGCTTTTGCGTCACGGAGGAATTTGGAGCCGATGATGGGGCCCATGAGGGTTTTCTGGAAGATGTTGAAGGAGATGTTGGGGGTGTGTAAAAATTGGCGGGCGTAGGGGATGGAGAAGCCGATGTAGCAGATTGGGAAGGTGGGGAGGTGGGTATTGCAGAGGGGGACGTATTTCGCCTGTGGAACGTTAGGGGTGAAGCTTGGACAGGGAGGGAGTTCACGTACAGCCCAGATGCCGAGGACGACGCGTTGGTTCCAGGGTTTGTTTGGATGAGGACGGACATGGTCAATTGTTTCGGCGATTAGGCGCATAACATCATCGGCGTTGTTGTCGAGCTGAGGTAGTATCAGAACAAACGCTCTGGGTCTCGGATTTGGCATACGTACTTTTATATCTAATAGAACCCATGTACTTTCCAGCCCAGGCGAGGCCAGGTATTCCAAAAGGTCTTTTAATTTCGGCATCGATTCATGAGGAGCCCTCAGTGTTCGTTGTTGGCTCAGGTAGTCCCAATCACAGTTTATTATCTTCTCGTCCTTGCCAAAACATCTCTCGAGCGTAGCATCCTAACACATCTCTAGATTAGGCGTTGTCAAACTTGTGTCTTTTATTCTACCCACATGGGATAGAACCACAACGCCGTCCTTTGACAGATGAATGTCCGTTTCTATTGCATTCGCTCCCACATCCACTGCACCTTTGAATGCGCCCATGGTGTTTTCGGGATGCTTGGCTTTATACCCTCGATGAGCGATTGACTGCGGTAGTTTACCGCCATTTGGTCTTTTCCTAGCAAACGTCCAGCCTGCTAGATGGCTCCGGTCAGCGCCATGAAGAGAGAGAGGCATTTGCGGTTACTCGTACGGAGAGGGATGGCAACATCTCGTTCTAGCAAAGGTTGCTCTGCAAGGATATCGTATAGTTTGCTGTTCAGCAGGAATGGCGGTGCATACTTCTGCACTACGGGGTTCTTAGCTACGAGCTCCATAGCAGATGCGCTTGTGTATCTTGTATATGTATTGCTTCAGGCAACAACGGGGAGTCTTGGCGGAGAGATCAGTAAAGAACAGGAGTACTACAGTAGGGACGAGTCGGTGCAAGGGCACTGTCAATCTATAGCTTCACAAGGGAAGTGATATGTAGCAGCAGAAGGCCGGCTTCATGCGACGGGAAGAGAATAGTGGTATAGTAGTAGTAGTAGTAGGGGTAGTAGTAGTAGGGGTAGTATTATTATTAACTAATATTAAGGTATGGACAGCATCAGCTTCACAGAAAAACCCGCTCGCGGCAGCAACGATGTACGTAGTCGTAGATGCGCTTTTCAGCCCACGATGCCGGATTGAGGGATATCCGATAGCTCCCATTAGCGCTGATGCTCTCAGCGAATCACGTCGAGAACATCGCTCATGGGGGCGACTAACAACAAGCCAATGAAGCAACAAGCCTGCAGCCAAAACGTCCACTTTTGGAATAACTAAAACGTGTGGGCCGGACTTAGATTAGAGGATGCATAATGATGCAATCCTCCGAGCATCAGACCTCCCCAAAAGCAACCCCATCTCCAACATCAGCCTGTTTGAGAGTTATGCTAGTCGCAACTTAAGATACGACCTGGGCCTAATATTACTGTGATGCACCGTCTTCAGAGCGCGCTGAAACTGCATACATTCATGTATGCATCCCACGTATTGTGATATATCATGGATGATGGAGAGTAAGGTAGTAACCCAGCGTCCGAAAGGTGCCGACATGTACCGTAACAATCCTGCAATCTTGCAATCTGCGATGAAGTGCGCGGAAAAGGCGTCCAGGGCTTGCGCCATCATCATGCCGTCCGTAGGCGAACCGGTCATGAAACTTCAGAGGCTGGGGGTGATGGCTCTTGACATGCAATCCGCAACATGAGATGTCATAATCATTCCTCTTTCGTTGCAGCAACCTACATACTTGGTCGAAGCACAACGAACATCACCGAGAAGAAAATTATACTCTGGCCTTCTGCCAATAAGGATATGTCCCCGCGATACTTCAAGGATATGGCAGTGTTGAGATTATACAATCGGTGCATCACATGGTGTAGAAAGTCAGTAAACAACCAATGGTCTTTATCTATATCATTCAACTGGACAAACAGACACATCGTGCCCTTTAACAGCACAACAATTGCCTCAAGTTCAACACAAGACTTGAACGATAAGGAAAGGTGAGCAACAAGATACGTGGAACTGATCGTTCCTCAATTTCCGTACTCAAACTATCACTTAAACAGGATCATTAACATGCCTACCGGTAATAGTTTATTATTATTCAGCCCCTTCTGGTGGCTCACCAGGTGACCGACTTACTGTAGAAATCAGTTGCATGTGGGTCTTTGCCCGCCTTGACCTGCTTTCATACTGTCCTTAGGGGAGCACACCTATTCCCTAGAACTTAGTAAATATCTTCCTGTATCCCCCCACACCCCAATCACTCCTCCGCCGCTCAAGCGCCGCTCCTCCAGCCCAAACCCATGATTCCCCCAATTAACGCTGTACTTCCCAATTCCTCCATTACTGGCTACGACCCAGTGGCACGGGAGATACCTGGTAGGGTTTCATCTGGATGGATGGCTAGATGTGCGCATGGATGTCATGTGCCAGGCGGCGGAGATGTGCTCTTGGAGGGTTTTGTAAGTTTTGTATCGGCCATGGGAGATTTGGGGGAGCATGAAGAGGATGCGTTTGCAGGGGTGTGTGAGATTGAGGGAGTTGGAGACAAAGTCGATGGCCGAGGAGAGGGACAGTCGTTCCTAATCGGTTTCGTCCGATTCTGGGTATGGCGTAGGCCCTGATTCTAGTGCGATAGTTCAATGCCTAGGTGTTTGAGCGAGGCTGGCTGTGGGATACGGAAGGGAAGGTGCTTTTGTGATTCATCTTCCCGCCAAAATATATCAGAGCAATCCAAGTCTAGAAAACTAGAGAAAATAAAAGAGATATGGTTCATACCAATTTTATAACAACCTTGCATGAGGTAGCATTTCCCTCAAGCCTTTTGAATACCAATGTGGTATCCCGGTCGCGATAACATGATGGCGCTATTAGAACCTGACTGACCTAGAGAAAAAGAGTCCTTTAGACGTGAACATTCCTGAACGCAGACTTCTGAAGAGGGACCAAAGATAAGATCTAGGTGGAAGCGCGGGCCTAGGTTTCTTGAACGAGATGGTATCCCCTTCAATCTCGGTCATTGTTAATGGAAGAAATACCGCTCTGAAGCTTTTCAGGTATTCGTATCTTTGCGCTACCGAACTTTCAGGGTATCTCAATAAGCTTTCATGTAAACTGTACTCATTCAAATTGGATCCTCTTTCCTCGTAAGAGGTATGCCCCCGCAAGCCTCCCCACAGCATAACCCAGATATGACCCTGTGACAATCGTTACGGGCCACTTTTGCCATTCACGGTCCCTAAATTAACATTAGCCCAAGCTGCTTGCAATTCTGCCCTTTTTCCCGGCTCCATCCTTGGCCCTAGCACTTCCCCAACATCCCACCTTCGCGACGACGGGAAAAATATCTCCAACTTACCAATCTAATGGTATCGGCACTGCTCCCAGCCATGCCCCCAAAATCCCCCCTATGCAACCACCCCAAACCTCATCAAACGGCAAACTAGCGCTTAAGATCTCCCTCCACATCCTCCCATCCACTCCGTACACGTAGAACAGGGGGGTAAGAGAGAGTAATGCCATATGAGTAGCGCAGAGCGCCGTATGTGGTAGGTGAGTGGTCAGAGGGGCGCCGAATAGGATCAGAAGAACTGTAAAGAGCGGTGCGACGAGAGTAATGGTTAGGGCAAGGGATAGAAGCGAAGGCTGTTGGGTTGTGACATTATTTGGTTAGCTCCTCATGGTCAATGGTGAAAGGGTTACTTACCACAATTTTATCCCCGATTCCCACATGGCTTTTCGCGGCGGTCCCTCGCTTGCTCTTCACCTTCTTCGACGGCGTACTTGCCGACCTAGAGCCATTTGCTGTTGGTGGCAGACACAGCACAGTGTAGGTAATTTGAAGGATCGAAAGCGGTATAAGAGAGGAAAGAAGAGTTGGGACTGGAGAAGCCACAAGGGATGGAAAGCGGATATAGTAGAGGATCAGGATGAGGAAGGGATGGACATGGGTATAGACACTGGCCTCCGTGGTGAGGAGGAGAGAAATGGGTTGCGAGGTGGGAACCAGCTTCCGCGGAGGAGGAGATGGGGTGGTCATGGTGGCAGAGCCATTGTCGAATGATCTGTGAGCTTGAAAATGGTGATTGACATCGAAACTTCTAAGGCTGATGCTTAGTCAGCTTTGGTTCCTGCCTACATCGAATGAGAAGCACTCTCAAGATGAAATTGCACAATTTATTAATGTTACGGAACACAATATATTCTACAAGTTGTGAGCAATCTTGACTAGTTGATTTCCTAGCAATGGGTCACTACGTTCTGTACAAAGGGGTCAATAAAGAGACGTAGAGGATGCATTTCCGATATCAGACCTTGACAGGCTTTATCAGTATATGGATCCTGGACCAATAAGGCTGGAATAGAAATCTCTGAAGCGTCCCAATCTCATATATGGTACCAAAAAAATTAATTGCTGTTCTCGGCTGTGATATAGTTTAGTGTCTACTGTGTCTTCTAAACTCTTTACACTCCGTAGTCATATGGTGCAATGTTTCCCAACCCCGATGGTTGATGGTTTTAGGTATTTGTTCGGTTTATCTAGAATGAAAAGCAGAATAACAGTGGATAGTGAAGATACATGCCATCAAAAAACACCACCGCTAATTCTGAGCATTAAAAGTAAGATGTTTAGGACAGGACGCAGCAGGCGCACGCAAATATCGATTCAGTGTTCTCGGAAACCACCCACATCGCCATCCACAGGTTCGAAAGGAATTCTCCTAGATGCCCTTTACGACCATTGTTCTCTCAGAATTCAACTTATCCGCATTCCGATCATGGCTCTCCTTCTTACAGTCCTCCAACCCACTGCATTTGTGATCCTCCAACATTCGATGCTTCCCACAGTAGTGCCCATTACAGAAACTGCAGTCCCCAACTATGCGTTGCGCAGCTTCTTTGCAATCTTTATGGGTACATCGGACCTTCTTAGGCGGCATGCCACCACGTATAGGTAGTGTGAGGTGGATGGTAGAGGAAGGCGCAATGTTGAGCGAGGACAAAGTCGACGACGTGTTCGGAGAGGTGGTCAGGTGCTTCCCAGCGTGCACAAGACGGAGGTCGGATGGAGGAACGGAGGTGCGCAGGGAAAGGAGTTGTCTGAGGGTGGTGATTGTTGTTGAGGACGGGATGCTGAGAGGGATAACTGCAGGCGGATTAGCATCAGTCTTCACAAGAGGCAAAGGGGGTGACGTTGTACTTTCTCCGGAAAGGAGCTTGACGAAGATCTGGTAGGATTCTCTAGACTCCGGTAGGGAGTGTGTGGAAGCATCTGATGAAGATCTTGATGTTCGCATGATGAGTGAGAGAGCTTGGACGGGCCTGTGGATGGTAGATGGATGTAGAATTTGGAGGAGAGTGGAGAGTTTGAGCTAGAAATAGGCAGTAGAAATCGCCAAGTCGGTAATCTTCAGAATGTTGACTGATGCAAGTGGAAGGCCAACGTCACAAAGTCAGCAAAGTGATGAATGGTGGCGGTGTCGTAGTTGTTCACCAGGTTAAGCAGATCCGGAAAGGTTCAATAATTTAGAGCACGAGTCTCGGTCGCTTTGTCGCATGCCTTGAATCCTTGAACCAACCAGATGCCTCCACGCAAAGTGGTTGTGCAACAGTTGTGAAAAGCTGCATAAGCGCCTCTGCAAGGGCCCAGCGAGCTAGCACATGGTGGAAAGGCCTGGCCCTGCATGGGGGTCGGTCGATGATCCGAAGCTGAAGTTGTGCGGCAGGGATTGCTTGAAGACTCTAAGGGCGTGATTCTCCTTGCCGGAGTTCTCGCAGAGTGATCCTATGTGTTGGAATTTATCTTCACAATTTCTTCAATTATTCCTGAGCATTATGAATATTTACAAGACCTACGGTGACATGCACAATCTTACAACCTGCTCCATCTTCCTTGCAGTCATGCCTTGTGCATATCTACGACACACCTTATGCAATCGCCAGCCTTCATATCCGCAAAAGCGGAGTTGATCTTATCCAAAGGCTGCCTGTGCGTGATGAATTCGTCCACCTTGAGTTTCCCAGTCATATAATCGTCCACGAGGTCTGGGAGCTGGCTACGGCCTTTGATGCCGCCGAATGCGCAACCTTTCCAGACACGGCCGGTGACTAATTGGAACGCTGTGAGAAGGGATTGTTAGCGACGGATCTGATGTTCTTTATCCGCGTTATATATTCACGATTCCTGTGCTTCATCCTCTTGCCAAATAGAACTCCTAGAATAAACAATTTGAATAGCTTACGTCTTGTGCTAATTTCCTGTCCAGCTGCTGCCACCCCGATAACAATACTCTGGCCCCACCCCTTATGACATGCCTCCAAGGCCGCTCTCATAACGCCCACATTGCCTGTGCAGTCAAAAGTGTAGTCGCATCCTCCGTCCGTCATCTCCACTAGCTGCTCCTGTATGCTTTTCCCTCCCAGCTTCGTCGGATTAACAAAATCCGTGGCGCCGAATTTCTTTCCCCAAGCCTCCTTTCCGTCGTTGACATCCACAACGATAATCTTTCCAGCACCGTTCTTCACAGCACCTTGAATGACCGACAGCCCCACGCAGCCCGCTCCAAAAACCGCAACAGTCGATCCTTTCTCCACATTCGCAGTCACCACAGCAGCACCGTAGCCAGTAGTAATTCCACAACCCAGCAAGCAAGTCCGGTCCATTGCGGCTTTTGGCGTGATCGCTACGACAGAGATATCCGCGACGACCGTGTACTGGGAAAAGGTCGATGTGCCCATAAAATGCATAAGATCTCTACCTTTGCAACGGAAGCGAGAGGTGCCATCAGGCATTACGCCTTTACCCTGGGTCGCTCGGATTTTGCCGCAGAGGTTGGTTTTGCCCGATTTGCAAAATTTACACTCGCCGCATTCAGGGGTGCTATACAGTAACAATCAGCACTGGAGGAGACCTGACGGCCAAAGGTGGACTATACTATAGCGCCACGACATGGTCTCCAGGCTTAACTGTTGTTACCCCTTCGCCAACTGATTCGACAATGCCTGCGCCCTCATGGCCAAGTACGATGGGGAAGGCTCCCTCTGGATCTTTGCCTGATAGTGTATACGCATCTACAGTCATTTAGCTTAGCATTGCCTCCTCCGCCGGCTCCGTAACCAACCTGTATGACAAACTCCGGTATAGTAGATTTCTATCCGGACCTCGTGTGCTTTAGGTGGTTCAACCTCAATCTCTTCAATGGACAAATCTTTGCCAGCTTCCCATGCGACGGCTGCCTGTGCGCCCTGAATTAGTTTACCATCTGCATGATGCAACCAGAGTTTTACACACTTTACAGGTAATTGTCTACTCAGGTTGATGTCAGTGAATTGGCGCTGTATCCAGAAAGAGACAAGGGCTTCATTTACCTTTCCAACTGTATCTGAAGGCATGATGCTTGAAGTATTCTTGAGGGATTGTCCAGTCGAGCTATGACTTGTCGATGGATTGGTGATGACTTGAAAGTTTTGTGTTATCCCACCATGAAACTATTAATGACGGGTGCGGGGTTGAGCAATTTCCCGGATTGCCTTTCACCTGATACGTTTTTCGCAAACAGTCAGCAGTAATAGAGTCCTCGCACTGATCGAAGTGATGATAGAAGAGGTAAGAGTACTACAACATTTGAGACTGGTTGCAGGCGGGAATGAATTGTATATTGGATATACAGCAACTTAACATGGCATATTTCTTGTAGATGACGAAAGTAAGCTCTGCTGACAAAGAGATGACAATTTCTCCATTCGTCCACCCGTACAGGGAAATCTCTGGTTGAAATGTGAGGGCTACAGATCCTCGGTCCAAGTGGATAAAGTTGTTTGATTTTGTGGTGATGTCCGGGCATGAAGTATATACTATGATCCTTTGAGGTAGCAATAATACTATAGTGATGCTGAAAGGGCAGTAAGCATTGGCTTAGCTGAGGATGAATAGTAGGGAGGACGTTGTGTACTCCCTTCGTCCTAGCAGTACTTCTGCTTCTCTTCTCTACCTTCCATCAGGGCCAACGGCCATCAATTTCCGGCAGAACTTGGATTTCCTCCATGGCAAAGCACACCATCCCCGCAATGCCAGTGATATTTCCAATCTTTTCCCGCTGAATCCAGATTGGATTGTGGAGAAAATTTTGGTGATTCATATTGAAAGGAGAACAATCAGAATCTCAAGCGTAGCTCGAGGATATAAGGTGTGAGCCCAACTTGCCATTCGGGATCTGATCTGCTACATATAAGCGAATCTTTATTGCTTCCATGTCCGGCACCGACAACGACACAGTGAGTACTGAAGAGTGCTGGATCCTGAGACCATGGACAATCTGCGTCGCGCCGTACGCAAGGCCATAACGCGCATATTACCCCCGCTAGCTGCTATTCCCCGCCTCCTGGAGTTCAGACACGTCTTCCATGATTTCCAACCTTATGCCGGCGTCGAGAGACGAGTCAACCTACTTATGTACCGGGTAGTTGTCCTGACAGGGCCATGGCGGCGTTCTGTTCCTGGAAACGCTGACCTAGCCGCTCCTGTGCTTTCAGGCTTTTATCAACGCACCGCATGACACAGCTTTCTTCTCTTGAATGGAGTGACTTAGTTGTGAAGTCGTTGATACAATTGTCAAAGCAAGTCTGAACAAGTTTAGAGTACATCTATCGGAGGACATGAGTGTCAGAGAAATCCTAATGAAGATGTTACAGAAACTGGGTAGCATTGCCAACCGCTCGATCATCGAGCATTGCTGACTCTGGACTAGACTTACGGTCATCATCTCTTTCATTTGTTTCTTCTCCATCCTTGACTGCAGCTCACGTTGCTCAGACGCATTGAGACTGAGGCACAATGTCAACGGACACAAGATTGCGTGAGTGGGAGATGGAGCATTAGGATGCTTACCCGTCCATGGTGAGCTATGGCAATGATTAAGACAGTCGAATCACAGGTAGTATTGGAGGTCCAGTGCGCAAGTCCAACGTTAAGAGCTCTTGTGTATCGATGGAGGTTTAGGTATTGCAGAATTTTAGTAAGGGAAGCAGGGGAGCTCGATAGGGCGGACCCCACAGATTACGGCGGACCAAGAATGCCATTCGAGCAATTCAACTAAAAGCCGACAGTCATTCCACAGGCGCACTCCTTGTTCAACCATCACAGCCCGGCCCTTTACTCTCTATCTTACCTTTGCGACATGGGGCCGCCTCAGTGCGCAACTCTGATCGAGATACATGCACTTCTACAAACATACCAGCGAGTCTAGTTTATGCAAGCTGTTCAGCACGATCGTCGCTGTTTGCTAGCGAGGCTCCACTACCACGCCGCCTACGAGGAGCTTCGAGTCCACCTCCGTGCGAGCATCCGCGCAATAAAACCTAGTGGCATAGAGTTGCTAAAATTTAACCTCCTAATTTCACTGTCGTCTTAGTTACCGTTCTATCAATCTTACGATTGCCGTCCGGCCTTGCTCCACCTGTCGCATCATTGCCCAACCTAGAAAGAGGAACGACATTTTGGCGCAGTTGGCCAGCAAAGCAGCCATCAATCAGCCAATACAGCAACATCCTGGGGCACCACGAGCATATTAAACAGGGTAGCCAAGTTTAGCGGTGTAGGTGCAGCGACGAGTCGACGGGCACAACGGTTTTACAGCAGGCTGCAGGGCCTTGTCTACACGTCGGCGCGTCACGATTCGCTTTTTGATCAGGGAACCTCAAATCGCGAACGAGATCAGAGTTTCTGGTGAGAGAATTTGTGAATAGATTTACCGACCTTTTGTTTCATCTGGCCATTACTGCGATAAGACGCTGATCCATGGGAATGCTCAGGGCTACAAGGTTTCTAGTGTTGTAAAGTAGACGAGCAGATTCTATTTTGGGAACCAAACCAAAGAAGGGCAGGCCTACATTCGACTGTCCCATCAACGGCGCACAACATACTACTCTCCGGATCTCTCTGTCATAGCCAAGATGGCGACCGAAAAACCTCTTACACCATCTGCCCCACGAACTCTTCACCAGCCACTTCAGCAGCCAGCTGGAGCAGTACAAGCTGCTTCCCCACCCACCACCAAGCGCGATCTAATCTCTTGGTGGAAACAATTCAAGAAGAACACCAAGAAGGAAGAGGAAAAAGGTAAGATTTTTTGATATTTTGCCTTTGTATTCAGTTATTGTTGCCACTTCTTCTTTCCTCCTTGATAAATGACAAGGTGTTTGAGAGACTACTATCTTCCTACCTAGGTCGTTATCATCATTGCTACAAACTTTGAGCATATACCCAATTGTCTAATCTCCATATCTACCCTTGTTTAAAATCCAGAGCATATAGTTACGAGATTGGAAATGCCCGAATTTCTTGCACGGCATTCCGGGCACACTCCCAACCATGAAACCTGATATGGGGTCTCGCTTTCCAAGCTTGTTATGCTTATTCCTTGAAAGAACCCGATTTTCCTTTGGTTTCATAGCTCAAGAAAGCTAACATAAACAGCAGAAGCAGAACAATTACCGAGTGGCATCTTCGGTGTCTCACTTCAAGACAGTATCCCTTATGCAAATGTTGCAATTTCTCTTACGAACGAGCATGGGGAAAATTTTGTGTATGGATATGTGCCAATAGTCGTAGCTAAATGTGGAGTATTCCTGAAAGAGAAAGGTCCGTTATACTTCGTCGACTATCCCCGCTCAGGTTTGTATGCTAATGTTCGATGCGACATTTAGCTACCGATGTTGAGGGAATATTCAGACTAAGTGGTGCGGCGAAACGTATCAAAGAATTACAAGCCATATTTGACTCTCCAGATCGTTATGGGAAAGGTCTCGATTGGACTGGGTATACCGTGCATGATGCCGCCAACATCCTTCGGCGGTACCTCAATCAATTACCACAACCCATCGTGCCCCTAGACTATTACGAAAAATTCCGAGACCCCTTAAGGGGTCATCAGGTGCAAGCTGTCGGAGACATGGAGGCGGAGGCGCAGGTTCAAAGTGTGGGCGATTTTGATCATGATCAAGCAATTCTCACCTATCAGCGACTAATTACGGAGTTACCGCCCCTGAATCGACAACTACTTCTTTACATACTCGATCTTCTAGCAGTGTTTTCTTCCAAGTCTGAGATAAACCGCATGACATCACGAAATCTTGCGTCAATATTTCAGCCCGGCATGCTGTCACATCCTATCCACGACATGACTCCTCAAGAGTACCGCCTGAGTCAGGACGTTGTGATTTTCTTAATTGATAACCAAGATAGCTTCTTAATAGGCATGAGCGGCACAGCGGCCGATGAGAAGACCGTCAAAGATATTCAGACCAGTGCCCAAAACCGACAACCTAGCTCACCTTCAATCGCAAAGGCTGCACAAGCTGGCCTTGGTAGGTCGGCTTCCAATGCGAGCGCTGGTGCAGATAGCCTTCGCAAATTTGGCGGCGTCCGGAGAAATATGTCTGTTTCTTCCAAGAACTCGAAAAACTCGATGAACGTGCCAAGCCCGGTTCCACTTAGCCCAGCTAGCCCTCATGGCTCTGTCAACACAGCGGGCGGTGTCCATCGGAGTAATACTCTACCTTCAAAGAAGTCTCCTAGCATACCATCTCGATTCAATACGCAGTCGGACTCACCAACAACGACTTCCACTGGGCTCGCTCAAGGCGGATATCTCTCTCCATCTGCGCGTACATCATCGCCAAGCTTTAAATTGGCACAAGCACAGCCTAATTCCGAGGGACGAACCTCTTCCACCGCGTCATCGATTACACCGACCGCTGAAGCCCCATCAAGCCTTGCCACTGTTAATGAGTCTGCCGTCGGAGCTCAAAGCAAGGAGCTGCTGATCCCGATGGAGAAACTTCATCTCGACCCACCACCACCACCTCCTGGATTCGCAACTCCATCGGGTGCTGGAACGCCGCCTCGAGAACGAAAGGTTTCTGGTTTCTTTGCTAAATCTGCTACGAGTGACAACGAGCGCAAAGACAGTCGGCCGCCAAACAAGCTTCGGAAGAAACGTCTCCCAGGAAGCGCGAACCCCAGTGCTCAGAGTTCTGCCAATTCTCTACATGCTGAACCGGACTCTCCGCAAAATCAAGCTTTCTATACGCCCTTACCTACCCCTGGGGTAAATACTCAGGTGAATGCAGATCCGCTGGCATCTCTACCTCCCAGCTTGTCTAATACAGACGCGACGCCTGTTTCCGAATCAGCACCCCATCTGAGCGGAGGTCAACAGGCCAGCAATATGCCCCCTAAAAGCCAACTCCATCACAATTCGGACCAGACTCTGAAGCCTTCGCACTCGCCGACTCACTCGAATCGTTCCCGAGTATCGGTTGCAGACCAGACAGACCAGTCTGAGGCCGATCACACGGACGATCCGGCTATGAAGAATGGAAAAAAGGAGAAGAAGCGTCGGTGGAGATTGTCATCTTCTACCAAGAAGAACGGCGACGTTCCTGTAGTCTCTCCAAGTTCTTCTTCTAGGCTCGGCTCTAACGCGATCGCGGAGAACAGTACCAGCTCTGTGGGCAGTATCACCAAGGCCCAGAAGTCGACCACGCTCGAGTCTCAACAGCTTGGCACGGAAGCCACGATAGTGGCAGCTATCCAGACTTCGAGTACCGACTCCACGCCGTCCAGGAATAGGGAGGCGTCCAAGGAGAAAGATGAGACGACAGAAAAGAAAGGCCCCATCGGCTGGTTCAAGGCCAAGGTTGCACAAGCCAAGGAAGAGAGAAAGGAGCGCGAGGCGGAGAAAGAGCGAACAAAGAGCCCCCCTCGAGTTGGCAGTGAACATGCTACAAGCAAGCAAAGCTTGTCGGCCATTGCACAGGAGAGGAAGCCTTCGCGGGGCAGGTCAATGGATGTACAGAGAGAAGCAAAGGCGGTTGATGGGAACCAACCGTCTGGACCGGCGCATGGAGAGAGCTAGTTGGGGGCAGGGCTTCGGCGCCTTGAGGATGTTTGATCCATGTTTAATATACGCTCTTCAATTGCCACAGAATGTACAGAGCCGCAAGGGCTTGAGTTGATCGGATACCCCATTTCGTAGGATAGTATTGTCGGTTAGGATCTTTGAGGGAGGCTTTCGTTTTTGATATTTGAGGCTACGGGCTCAATTGTAGTCAAGGTGAAAGTGTGACTGATTTGTTACCTCGGGTATTTCCTTTGTAAGTAGATAAATTTCGATTCCTGAGGCCAGACATAATACAAATACATAAACGAACACCTTCGCTGTACGGAAGTAGCTGCTGTGCTACACCAAGTCAACATACAAAACCTCAATACCGGGTACAGATGTTCAGATCGACAAATAGACTTCTCGTTTTCCTTGAAATGATATACAGTCGCCGACTAGAGATCAATCACAATGCTTGTGCGATAAGAGCATAGGAACATATGAAAGTAAGGCAGAGAAGCCATGGTCAAAACAGATAATCAGGTGATCGATTGACGGTATCTTGCAAGTTGCAACAGCAACACTAATAATACTGTAACCCCGGTACGGTCTAACTGTGAGTCTGTGACATGGGATGATGGGATATGACATGATGGAGCACTGTTGTTAATTTAATCATCGCCGATCCATCGAGTTGCAGGGAAGCATTACGGAATACAGGATTTTGAACGACAGGGAGCCCAAAAATAGACACCTGAGAGGCTGAGACGATATTGACACCAAACATACTATATGATACTGAAGTATACGAGAATCCTCCCGTCATCTGACTTTTGCTTCTCCTCTACTATTTGTCTGGTGTTCCAGTATTGTACGACGTGTATTCTAAGACAGGTGATGAATCCCCGTGTCGAATCAATCTGGTCGTTTACTAACGCGACTTAACTGCCTTAGGTACTGTAATCGCTGTGCCAGACTGCCAGTCACGCCAGTGCAACCCCGTGACGACCCTGCATCATTATTCGCTGCAACGCTTCTACCCCATCTTCGCCTTTGTCTTCACTGTCCGCTTGCTTTGGAATCCAGCTTAATCTGCATTGTCATCCGGGTTACTCGAAGTCTCGCTATTCACTAGAAGCTGGGTAGGGCCTCCCACACGTGAGTCAACCCTGCCGCCTTTCCGGCCTGACATCGTGTGAAACAAGAGCTCTCTGCTTCACTACTTCATGTACGACGTACATCTACTCCTTCACTCATTGACATTTTTGTAACAATTAAAAGTCCTTGTTGTTTCTAACTTGCCAACAGTAGCCTCAATTGCCACCGACAAAGCGCAACCTCACGATGATATCATTATACAAATTTCTCTCTGCCTCGATCCTCCTCTCCCTCCTCACATCCGTTGCTGCAGGACCAGCAGATTCAAGACCACAGGGGCAGAACGCAGCGTCAGATCTAGAGGAATTTCAAAGGCTCTTGGATCAAGTCGATCCTCCATCCCTCCACGCAGCCCTCCATGACTTCTCCCCCAAGAAGTTCAAACATGGCATGTTTCAACAAGACCGAACTGCAGTGGAGGTCATTCATCGGGATGATGCCCCACTAGCAACCAGCATCGTTTCAATGGCAAAACGTCAAAGCCCGGACATCAGAAACGGCACCGCCACCTCAGTTCCTACAACTACAACCCAAGGACCTGGACCTGTCGTGACACCTGTGCCTCAAGGGCCAACCACACCAAGCTCGGAATCAAACCCGAGCCCAAGTACAGCAACCACCAACAGTGGCTCGTCCTCCCCTGGTTCGCCGTCCAGCGTAACCTCAGGCCCCGATCAATCATCAACTTCGGGATCCCCTGGCAGCACCTCCGCTGGTCCATCGTCAGCACCAGCCTCTCTCACCGCTGGCGCTCTTCTCACCACCACCAACGCCGGGGGCGTCACAGTCCTCAGCACCCTCTCCGTCGGCTCCGTCGTCACCACCGTCAATGCCGCTGGTGTCACAATCGTAAGCACCGTTGGCGGTGGCTCCCGCACCATGTCCTCTTCAGGCAGTCCCTCTTCCACTTCAGGTGCCTCAACTTCCAAAGCCCCTCCATCCTCGCAAACGAGCCTAGTTGTCCAAACCACGACCCTCCCTAACGGCCAGAAGTCGACTGTTACTGCTGTAACGATGGTGACGGCTGGAGGGGAGGCCGCAGCGACTCCTAGTGGGACTGCAGGTGTGAGCTCTAGTAAGACGGCTAGTTCTAGTCCAGGGTTGCAAACAGCCATGGCGGCAAGAACGGGAGAAATGAAAATGGAGATATTGTGTGTTGTTGGCGGGGCGGTTGGGATGGCAATGTTGATGTGAGGGAAAATACCATATGGGCCATGCACATGCAGGAGTACACCATGGAACATACGAAAGCATGGACTGGAGTTTTTGTCATCGCTTCATTGCTTTGCGGCGTTGGAACGCAAGCTAGCGCGATAATTGCAGTGCGGAAGAGCCGGATCGATCAATAAGAAAACCGGGTGGTAAGAGAAAGATTGACCCTGATACGAAAAGGAGGCCGAGATGTGATGGATAGATATGGTGATTGCGGGATCGGATCTTGCTTGTACATAAGGCATAGGTGGCGGTGTAATAATATCAGGAAATACAAGAATTTTGCAACATTGTCACTTTCCACGTCGAGTCTGAGACCTCACTTTCTCACATCACCCCAGCCAATGTCGTTGCTACTATTGGCGATTTTCTATCTGCCAACACCCCCTCTCATATCTCATTCACCCCCTCCAGTCTTCACTTACCCCCGTTCCCCACCCCACGGCACAATCCCTTTCCCTTCAACTCTTCTCATTCAATCTTCCCTAGATAAATCACTCGTGCACAAAACGATCGACCCACCATTCCAACCACTCCACCACCCCTCCCTCCCTCCCAAAAACCGAAAATCCGTCTCCGACACCGTCATCACCAGCCCACATTTCCCAGCTAATCCTATCGTCTTACCGTATAGCAATCGGGCAGGGGGGTATGTATGGGGGATGAATGGGAAGGGCGTTGGGGATGGAAAAGAGAGAGGGGGGGTTTAGGGTTTTTGGTAACCCTTTTAGAAGGTTGGTTTGGTTTGATTTGGTGGTGGGATGAGGGATGGAGGTGGTTGGCTTTGTGGTTGTGGTTCAAGGGACTTTTGAGAGGCTTCTAGAAACCTAAGGCGGCGGGATAGGGAGGTAGTATACACATATATCCCCATCTCCTTCGACGCAGAGATCTCGTGGCGACGTACGTACTCGGATAATGAATCGACATCGCCAAAAAAAAAAAATTCTTGGTCCAGGGTTTCAAGTCAGTGTCTCGCTTTACCTGTACTTTTTTTTTCTTTTTCTTCGAGCAGCGGAAACGTTGAGATTTGCCTTGCTCGGGTTTTGGAAGGAAATGGAAAGGCTGGTGGGGCGTTCGGTTTTGGGATTATGTGGAAGATGGGCAGATATGATTCCGGTATGGGCCTGTGTGCTGCTCCACGCACGGGCTTCATTCACTGTGGCTGCAGAAGATGTTGTGCGGTTTATTTTGGGGGAATGTGCAAGAAAGGGTTTTGGTTTCTTGGGGGTTGAGATGGGCGGGATATTGGCGCTGGTTGTGAGGGGTTGTTAGGAGTTGCGTTTCTGATGGTTGGGTTCGGGGGTGGGCGGGGGAAGGTGCTGGGGTTGGAGGAGGTGCAGGGAGAGGGGAGAGGGGAGAGAGAAGGGATGATGTAGACGGGAGGGGTGGGAGTCGTGGATATATTGTACATACCGCCTCCTCTCCCATTTCTCCCTCTTTCCCCTCCTCTTCTCCCCCTCCAACCCCAGATTCGCAGAAATAACTCGGCTATGGATACAGAACCTATGGGAAAGTGCTCATGGGTTGTGTGGACGGAGAAGGAAAGTCCTGATATGGGTTGTGTGGAGGGGATGTGGGGGTGTGAGGAGGAATAAGGGGTTTTTGGGGGGGGGGGCGTGGCGATGGAGGAGAGTCTTGTTTTGGGGGGGAGGGGGGGAAAGGGAATGTTTGGGTGTGTGAGAAGGGAGGGGGAAAGGATTGAGTGGGATTTAGTGCAATCTCTAATTGAGTGCTTTACGGTATTGATATTATAAACCCGTCCTAGGTATTTAAAAATAAAGATGTCTGTGGTAGCGTATGCGAGTCAGGAAATGTATCACAAATCAGGAAAGAAATGTTACAATGATACCTCATCAAAATCCTTCACGCCTTCTCTTCGTTATCATTTCCTTTTCTAATCATTCCGGAAACTCTTCAGGGGGGATGAATTTGTTGCATCTTGGGACGGAGGTATGGTCGTCTTGTGTTAGGTTCGTGATAGGTTTGCCGGTGGGGGGTTCTGATTCAGGGGAACTTGAGTATGGGAAGGGGGATTGGGAATGGATTGGGGGGTGGTTGTTCGAAGATTATCTAAAGCGGGGAACGAGAGTATGAAAATGGTAAAGATGACCACGAAAGAAACGCTTTGAGCTATGAGTTGTAAAAAGAATGACGATAGACGACAGAAGCTGCGTCTTGATGGGTTAGTCGAAGAAGGAAACGCCGGACAATTCTGTCAACCCCTTTCAAAATCTATAATCCACAGGCAGCTTTCACACAGCAAATGCTCTGGTGCACCTCTCCACTCAAGAAACGCAACCGCCCTCTCCTCAAACCCAACCCACACCACCACCACCACCACCACCGACACCCGACACCACTCCCACCGCCCAAACATACACCGTCGTCTTCCCCTCACACTTCGGCATTCTTATATACCCCCCCCACGGCGGCTCAAACCGCCCACACTCCCACCACACCGTCGCCGCCAGCCCAAACACCTCGCTAATACTCGCCTCCCAACTACAGGACCCAACCACGGCCAACGAAAACCGGCACTGCCCATATTCCCAAGCGTACGGGCCGGTGTAGTTGCCGTCCGGGCCAAAGGCCGTGGGGGTGTTGAATACGGGGCGGTGGATATTGTTGGCGCGCAGTAGGAAGCAGTCTTCGAGATTGGGAGAGGGCATAGTGTGCACACACTGGATGGTTTCGGGGGCTGTGTTGTTGAAGATGAGGGCGTGGGGGGGAGGGAGGGGGGAGGGAGGGGGAAGAGAACGTTTTTGCTGAGATACCAGTGCGGGTGGTCTGAAAGCTCTGACGAAAGCGCCGCGGTACGGATGGTCCAGGAACGCGATACCTCCTTTAGGGGGTGAAAGCCTCGTGCACTCCAACATCAGATGCACGGCCGTTTGGAAGATCCATAGAAGCGTCGTAGCCAGAAATGGTACTTCGTTCATGCCCAGCTGGAATCCACAGGCGCCGTGGACCCATGAGTAAGACCCTCTGTAGGTGCCTCGCGCCCCAAAGGTCTGGATCGTGGTTGAATCGGGCTTTGTGGCTTCGTCCATGAAGAGGGTGACACAGTCGTTGAAACTGGGTCCTGGGTCGCGAAGAACGCAATTACGTGAGTGGATAGCAGGACTCGATATGTTGGCGGTGCCACCATGTGCGGAGAAAGAGTTGATTGTGCTTGGCAGAGAAGATCCCTGAGGATTGCGGACATAGATTACTGCCCAACCATCATTGAGTACCGCAGAACCCCCACACGGTATGTCACGATTGGCACAAGTCGTACCAACGAGAAGTGCCATGCCAAAGATCCATCGTAAAGTGGACTCAAACCTGTCTCCCGTCCTTACCACCAACTCGAATTCGCACTCGTTGTGTCTCCAGGTGTACGGCCCGCTGTAATTTCTTCCTCGCCCATAAATGTATGTAATTTGGAAATCTGAGTCTTGGATGTGGGAATTTACGAGAAGAACGCAGTCTGATACTTTGGGTGGGCGACCATCTAACTCACAGCTAAGTAAAGGTGAATAATATGGTACTTCGTCGAGGCTCGCTGCGGCAGGGGTATCTGAAAGAGTAATGGAACCATCGGTGCCGTCGAAGGTGCTGGGTTGTAACGGAGAGGCGTGGCTTGGAAGAATGAAAGAAAGGAAGACAAAAAAAGCGGAGAACATGACAGACATGGTCCTGAACGATATCTTTAATCAACCCAAAACTCTAATCTTTTTGCAAAGTCTAATCCTTTATCTTTTGCTCGAATTTGCGCTTCGTTGTCGGCTCAGCGGCTGTACTCCCAATGCTTCCCTTTCGTACGGGCGTGTCAAGCACCTCTGGAGCTGAAACATTTGCGCGAGTTTCAGAGTGACACTGAAGTCAAGGAATAGGTAGAGAAGTCGGAAAGATATAGATCAAGTACGGAAAACATGTAATGTCTGTGACAGCATCAAGCCCTAACGGAGAGGATCATGCTGTCCCTACCTTAGAACACGTGCAAGATTCTGATGGGATGCGAAGGGCAATAAGTTCATGGTGGTGGGAGAATGAGTCCTCATACCTCACTAACAAATTCTCTAAGGAATCTTTTCTCACACTCACAGGTTGGAAATTTATAGGTTACCTTCACTCCGCTCTTCTGACATGCTGGGGGATGTGCCGCCCCATTCGAGACTTGATCATTGTCTGACCACCGCTAGTCTTGAGCCCCTTCGTAACATGCATCTTGTCCCACTCATCATAGGCTCCCTTGATGTCGAGATCTCGGATCTTGTATCTAGCGCTACTCGGAGCTTCGTGTATGAGTCCGGATCAACTCTTGCCCTGCTGCATCCATTTCATTGATACGTGCGCGAAAGGGCACTATGTCCTTTTGACAGGCACGACAGGTTGAGTGACTTCTAATACCACACGCCAGAGCCTCTAGCTGCCGCTCTGTCTGCTACGTTCCGCCTCTGATCTCGCTGTTGATCCTGCGATCCTATCGCTGGTGAAGCAGTGTCGGGTATGTTTTCCTGACTGTAAAGCTCTGCTGTGGTATAATCTATACGCGCCAGAAAGGGTTTAAAGGATCTTAGCATGCCTAATTTGTCGAGTGGTGTACTCGTACATGTACTTACTGTATCGAAAAGGGGTGTGCGTAAACTCCCTAAGTTTAATATGTGTTTCAGCAAATTCTTATGTCGCATATCGAATTTCCAAATTTTCGGTTCTTGAAAACGGAGTATTGTCAATACCTTATGTATCTAATGAACCGTATTCGATACTTTGAATACTACTATCGTTTTGCACATGTTTAATGGTGGGCACCATGGCCCATCTCTTGTTCAAGTATGCCTCGATATCGGCAGCGGTGCTGGTCGGTCTTTACGCTGGTCTACTCGGGTTGCTCACGACGTCTTTCTTTCAAGCCCATGTTGTCTATCTCCATAAAATCCAGATGACCTGGTTCAAAGATCTCGACGTCCCTGAAACTTTTGGCTTCCTACGCAACCAGGCTACCCCATTTTCCATCAAATCCTCCACTGGCGGAACGCTGTACGCCTGGCATATTCTACCCGTCGAGTTGTATCGTCAGCACGAGCCCGCCCTAATTGCTGAACCTGCTGGCTTCGTCTTGGATATCACATCACGCTTCGCCTTCGAGCTACTGCGCGATGACCCTGATGCTCTGTTGGTTATTCATATGCATGGAGCCGCAGGTACCGTCGGGTCAGGCTACAGAGTTCCCAATTATCGCGCGCTATCGGCAGGACAACCCAAGGCGATCCATGTCTTAACATTCGATTATCGAGGGTTTGGTCGCAGCCGCGGCACGCCATCCGAGCGTGGGCTTTGTCTTGATGCCATCACGGTCGTCAACTGGGCGACAAATGTCGCCGGCATCCCAGCGTCTCGGATCCTCATCTTTGGCCAATCTATAGGCGCTGCTGTGAGCCTTGCTGTCTTGGAGCACTTTGCCTTGCAGTCTCCACCGACAATATTCGCAGGCACCATCCTAGTCGCACCATTTGCCGACGTGGCTACCCTCGTGGCGACGTACCGTGTTGCAGGTTCCATCCCCATTTTATCACCGCTGGTCAGGGTCCCACTACTGTTTAACTACCTCAGCACCTTCATACAGGACAAATGGCCGAACAATGACCGTATCGCAGAATACATACGGGCTAACGAAGCTAATAAGGAGAAGTATCGACTGACTCTGATCCATGCCGAGGATGATTATGATATCCCATGGCATCACACCGAAGTCCTCTTCTGGCACGCCGTTAATGCTATGATACCTCAAGGGATCAGCTACAACGAACTTGAAGAGGTGAAGAATAAGTCAAAGACAGATTTGGGCGCTGCCGGGTCGGTCATGGAGTTGCGGACAGAAAAAGGTGTCATTAGGGAGGAGATTCTAAAAACCGGCCTACACGATGTTGTCATGAGCTACCCGGTAATCACCATGGCCGTCATGCGCATCTTTGAAGCTGCGGATCCGTCGTTCAGATGATGCGTAGATGGAAAATGAAAAAGGTTAATAGTAGGTTGATTCAAGTCAACTGTGCTTGAGCGGATTTCTCGTACATGGTTTTGTTCTCGATTACATTCTTTTAAGAATTACTTTTTTAGAAACTTCTTTTCTTTTTCTTTTGTGATTCTTGTATCTTTATCATTTACTCGTATGATAAAGTTTCTGTTATTATTCTTCAACCACAAGTGTCGTAGAGCCCGCCAGGATCATTTTAATCATCCAATCATGTGCAATTGCTGTCTCACAAATTGAATTAAATTTACCTTTGATAGGTTACTAATCACAAGGCAGAAGGCAGCCAATTTAAGATGTGACCTTGCAATTCAGACGGCTTAAGGAAGAGACTCAGGAGTGCTCATTGTTGACTCGCGTTGATGCAGGCCTCTTTTCACCTTCGAGACTTGAAAAACATGTTTTATGAGCATGTCTTTAGTGACCAATTACTGACCTTGTCCTGTTGGAAGTTGCAGCGCCTTCAAATGTTTAGTGATACTAATATCGTTCATCGAGACATTTCCCAATGTATTATCCATCAGCCGTCCATTATGTCATGCACAAAGGCGCGATTGGGGCGCCATCCTCAGAATGCACAGATTTGTTCGCCAGATGCCTTCCACTGAGACGAGGATGGAGGATCCCCCGCCAAGGCTTCCACTCGTCCTCAGGTATTGGGAATGCACTCGTACCATCTGCAATCAGGAGCATCAAGTTTTGGTGCACGGGTGGTCTATTCGAGGCCAGACCATTCGCTGAGTTACTTGTATAAATGCTGTGGCGATGATGGCCATCAAGAAATTAGAGATGAGAAACCACATGTTTGAGTAACAGAGGCATGAGAATTTCTATGGGACTTCGCTAAAAATTAAAGAAAGAATGTACGTCTCAAGTAAGGGTACTACTGTACTCTTGAAAGGCTTGACCGCGAGCAAGTAACTCAGCACCCAGACGAGCCTCATTCTGTTTTATCCTCAGTCCCTGCATCATACCCGCAGCTCTTTATTCTCTTCCGTAATTCGAATGCGCACCAAAAAAAACAACAATGGGCGATCGTCTCTTGTCATAAGTTCTTTGCAGCGGCAAGAGGAGCAGCGGTTTAAAAACAAGCAGTTCTCAGGAGGAGTTTTGGATAGATAGATCGGCTTCGACGCAGTAGACCAAGTAATTTGACCATAGGCACAGCAGTATGTCCTCCCTTAGAGGAGGTCTGATACCATTTCTGAAAGGTCTCAAAAGCTCTCTTGAAAGTGTTTGGTTGGGATAATCTTAGTAAGAATGCACTTGTAAGGTAGCTCACCTACTGCATCCCGAATCCAATGCGTGAACACGGCCTGGTGTGTTGGTGCTGAAACCCGAGGCTCCAAATATCTCTGTCAACGACCATGTATTGGAGCTTCCATGCAAATAGAAGATCACGCAAATTGTCTGGCATAGAAATACAAATAGCATCACCATTCGCCCTTGTCCAACTACCTGTATATGGATATATATTCAACACCACTGAATATTTGACAATTCCTAATTCCACCTACGTGGAGAGCCATCCTACATGTGGTTTTCCCCACTGCCCCCAAGACAAACGCCGGTGATTCATGCCTCACGAACAAGTATATGCCGCAACTGAAGAACATTGAAGGGCAGAAGGGAGCCTTCGTACAGAATCAAGGCAGACAGTACAAAATGTAGTTTACTCGTTATAATGATATACCTAGAGAAGTTGGTTAGTGCAAGGGCTCAATAAAGACTACTCGATGGAGGTTAGATTTGACTCACGAAATAGTTCGGTAGCCCCCAGCAGCCCCACCCTAACCTCCTAGCCATCTTGGCGAAACCTTCCGTTTCCATCAGATGGTAAAAAGGGAATGGCGGAAACATCGCTCCGTCTCGGTGAACCTCTGCCTTCACTAGCAACGCCGTCCCTCCGACGCCATCCAGCGGTATCTCATGGCTCTGATCTCGGCCTTCGGATTTGTCTGCCGTCATAGCCATGAGTGTTCGATATGTCGCCATATCAGCGTATCCTTCTAGGAGAATCTCATCAGGTCCCATCTTGGATGCTAGATCCGCTGCGGCTTGGCTGTCTTGCCATGAATTGTAGTCGTAGGGCCTAATATCTGGTTTGCCCTGGTCGTCTACAAAGCGCTGAAAGCAGTTTGGTACAAGGACAGGTTTATCATGAAATGCCAAATCCTGTATTAGGGTGGGTGGTGATTCCACAATATCTGAATCCAACCATAGAACCCAGGATGTGTAAGGCCCAATGGTGGTGAAGAGCAGAGAGTTCCGGGCGCGAGACATGGCGGAGCGCCTCGAGCGCTGATTCTCCTTCTTATGCCTCTCTGCTTCATCTTGCGATTGTAGCGGAGGCTCGAAATCTTGTCGTAAAATGGTAATGCTTGCAAATCGTTTGGCCTCTGGGCCTGACTGGGTAACGGCGATAGCAGCTTGGAGGGCAGCGGTTGCCGCGTTTCCCTCGCGGGTTTTAGGTATGATGAAACCTAGAGCGATGAGGGAATGTGGATAGGTAAGGGCAACTAGATTGTCCCAATAACCTTGGTAGAAGCGCGCAAGCGGGGTGAGGATTAGAACTGTCTCTTGGTTTGCAATTGGGTCTGTGGTTGTCGTCACATTGTTGAGGTGGTAATGGACGACAGGCGGAGGAATTCTTTCGCCATTCCCTCGTAATGCCGATTTTTTGAAGGGCGTAGTCGGTGGGGAGAGAGGATGTTCGGCGGCGGAGTTGAACTTCTTCCTTGCTGTCGAAACAGCAGCAGCGCTCGATGCCGATGGGGAAAGGACAAATATAAGGAAGCCGAAAGCTAACAGGACCGCGAGTATCAGCGTTATAGGGTTCGTCCGTCGTATTGCTCTCGACAATGCCATTGTAATCAGACCAAGGAAATTGCTGGCTCTTGCTCGAGGTGCTGGGAGTCTTGAATCGTCCGTGGGGGCGGTCGACAGACCTCACAAGACCATGCTGTGTGAGATACTTCCATACACCGTTACATGCAAGACCAGAAATGTACCGGATAGTGGAAACAGCTCTCTGATCACTTGGTGGCTTCAGCTGCGACAGAACTTATAAATTCATAGATGGCGTCTCCTGCTGATGGGGGCTAAGCCTAACGGAAACCCCCGACGGGAACTAAAGACAAAGAGGCTAAGCTAATTTCGGACTGCTTCTTTCCACAGCAGGGCATGCATCTTTCGAACGTCCACTCGAACATGAAAAGAGAGTAAACTTGTGTTCAGAGAACATCATTGGCTGCACCTGGTTTCTCTACAGACCCTTCACCAGCTCATTCAAAATTGATAGTTCGTTACACGTAGTCGCTTACAACTCGGTTTCAGAGAGTTAGTCCAACTCCACTGAAGCTCTATATTCCTCTCCTGTCTCTACCTTTAGCAGCAGCAAACCTTTCCTGCATTTCGAAATTCTCCTTATTAAACTGCCTTTTTACTTTGTATTTGCCCAGCAGATATTTTGTATTTTATCATGTGAACCTACTAGAACGTACGGCGAGCACCCGTGGGTTACAGCACAAGAAGGCTTCCAGTAGGCAGCTACCTTTGTCCTACAACTCAAAGACCAAATAGTACTGCCTATCTGCCATGAGATCGGGCTTAACTTGTATTCTTCTAATGATACATTCATTCTGTGATCACGATGCTTCACCCATGCTTCAGCTTCACTCGGACTTACATATGCCCTGGCCCTCATGTCCTCCGACTCTTCATTTTCATTAGCCACAAACGGATACTAATAAATAGTGACATGCCAATCCTGTCGGATGGAAGTTAAGATAAGTTTGGGTCGTGTCTTACCAATGGTGTCCTTTCACGCGATCTTCTAGAATCCGTCATGTACACCTACTTTCTTTTCTTTTTCCAACCTCTCAAAATTGTATATCCACCACCATTTATGGCTCTCATTACTTTCTACACCAGGTGTTTCGTCCCATGGTTTAGGGCTAAGGATGTAATGAATATTTTTGACCTCGTCATCGCGCCATATAGGGGCGTGCACATCCTTCCATCGTAGCGTTTTCAGTGCGTTGTAGACGTATGGTAGTGCAACCCATCTGCCATGGAACAGATCTGAGAGCAAAGACTGGTCGGCAAACTCATAGCTTTCTATAGCTGAAGAGGTCGTCATTCGTTCCATTATCAGGTCATACAACACCTGGGAGGGATTAACGACTTGAAGACCGCCATTTGGCATTCCCAGGCCGGCCGTTGGCAGGGCGCCTTGTTTTTGCGCCTTCTCAGGATCGCTATGCTGGGTGGTGAATGGGCAATTTTCCGGTATCCTAAAACATCAATTATTCTGTGGCCCTTCAGAGATATACACTGTTCAGTAGTCCTCGATAAAGCCACTTACCAGTTTTTGGGATAATGTGGTTTCTTCAATGGATTACAAACGCATGCGTGGCTTGCCGCAAACACCCTGTTCCCAGATCCATTGCTGCTTGGGGGATCTAATTCAACATCCATGAGTTCATCCATATTCTTGAGTACTAGCATGTCACTGTCTAATTGCACGACTCTGTCATATTCCGAGAGCGAAAATGGAGTGAGCTTGCTCCAGCAATCATAGAATCGTGTGTCATTGCTATAGTCCTTGTGTATAGCGGGAAGAAGGTAGTTAACACGCTTCTTTGGGATCTTCCGAAGGTCAAGCGCTTCATGGCCCTCTGGCGGAAAGGTATCGGTGTAAAGGGCGACCAGAGGGTATTTGGATCCATGCTTCTTGAGCGAGTAGTCGAGAGTGAGAAGGCCTGAGAGATACTTCGTGTTCGTAATGAGTGTTGTCCATACTTTGACGGATCAGTGTCTGCAGTAGACAAAGATGAAGAGTTGCTGAGCTACCTTTCTTCGAGGCAACCACCCGAATGGGTTCGGGATTTGTAGACTCAGACATGGTCAGCGATTCTTCCTGTTCCGAACTATTGCAGACAGAATTTCGGCGCGGCGACTTGATGTAAAAGCAGGGTAGAGTTTAAAGAATATACTGAGGGGGTCTATGGATTTCAGTTCCTTACATTTCTTCTAAATAGCTCAGCCGATGCCACGAAGAAATGTATTAGGTTGGTTTGCCAAACCGCGGTCCAAGGGTCTTAGGGTCTTTGCGCGCGAGTGTCGATCTCCCGAGCTGGGCCGATGACATCGTTGACTTGGAAAACATCCCGGTACATCTGCTTTCTTACTAAGGTATCGATGTATCGACGCCCTTACCTATCAAATATGCGTATTATCTCCGACGCTCTTTTAGAGCCAGAGTATGGGCGTTGGAATACAGTCCCATTTTCTCATGAAAGATAATTCCATCATCCTTCGATTGCATCATCCTTCAGTGGCCCATGTCCGCAGTAGCAGAACCTGCCATTGTCAATCCGGACACCAGCAATGGAAGCAATGAGGCTCTTGGCCAGGGGCAGCCTGCCAGAAGCGCGGCACACAAGAACTACAAGGGCTTCGTGGCAGGTGTCTTCTCAGGTGTTTCGAAGCTGAGTGGTATGTTACTTCTGCAATCTTGTTAGGGTAGTATGGTACTGACATTCTCTCAGTTGGACATCCGTACGCACTAGCTCTACAGCATCATTTAGGAGGGATACCTGACGAGGGCTAGATTTGATACAATCAAAGTCAGACTGCAGACCACCGAGAAATCTCAATTCAGAGGGCCATTGCATTGTGTGATGCAAACACTCCGGCATGAAGGAATCAAGGGGCTCTACAAAGGAGCAACGCCTCCGCTAGTAGGATGGATGTTCATGGACTCTGTGTATATCTGCTTCTGTCTTCGCCGATTTCGCATACGCTGATAATGATGTGGATAGAATGCTCGGCTCCCTCACATTCTACCGCCGCATTCTGCACGAGCACCTCTTCTCCAACCCCTCCGTCCTCGCCTTTACCCCCAACAACGTCCGCAAACTTGAACTCTCCACCCAGCAAGCCTCTACAAAACTGCCGATCCTCGGCCACGCAATCGCAGGCGTAATGGCCGGCTGGACCGTCTCCTTGATCGCCGCCCCTGTCGAGCACATCAAAGCCCGCCTCCAAACCCAATACGCCGTTGACAAGTCCAAACGTCTCTACACGGGCCCTATCGACTGCACCCGGAAAATATACCGTGCCCATGGTATCCCGGGGCTGTACCATGGCTTATCAGCAACTCTCTTCTTCCGCTCCTTCTTTTTCTTCTGGTGGGGCTCCTACGCCCTCCTCACCGATTTCTTCTCCACGCACACCGCACTCTCCACCCCCTCTATCAACTTCTGGGCCGGCGGCCTATCGGCCCAAATCTTCTGGCTCACGGCCTATCCCTCCGATGTTGTAAAACAACGCATCATGACGGACCCACTTGGGGGAAAGCTGCTGGGGGACGGTGAGAGAAAATTCTACAGGTGGAAGGATACGGCGCGGGCGGTTTGGAGGCGGGATGGGGTTAGGGGGTTCTGGAGGGGATTTGGACCTTGTATATTGCGAGCGTTTCCTGCCAATGCTGTTGCGCTGGTGGCGTTTGAGGGGGTTATGAGGGGGTTGCCGGACTGAAGAGATATGCATTGGTTTTTTTCCCCGTCTGATGTTCGTATACATTCTATGATACCCCCACTCAACTCTACTTCATCAGCCTCAAAGACTCCATACCAAGAACAGCATATTTTAACCAGCTCGAGTGCTTCTAAAAGGATATATTGCGGGAGCCAAGTTGAATAGAGGAGCACGATTGGGCTGTTTAGGAATGAAACCACTCGCACTAGAAGTGGGGAAATCCGCGAAGACATCTTCGAATCTTTGGGCACCGAACACTATCACCGCTGGCTCTCTCCACAGGGGCCTGGATCCTAACAACCCACGCACCATCAGCCTCAGGGTACAACCATTACACCTTCACACCCTCCTCCTCCTCCTCCTCCTCCTCCTCCTCCCAATCACCATAGCCCTCCTCCTGTCATCCATCCATCCATCCATCCCCGTAGCACCTACCCACCTACCTACCTACCCACCTACCCACAATCCCCTACATCTCCCTTCTCTCACCCATCAACCCTTTCCCCAACCCCCCATTTCCCCAACCACCCATTCCCTCAACCCAATCAACCCCCCCCCCCCCCAAAACCAAAACAAAAACAAAACGAGATACCCTCCAGAAATCCCCCCCCCCCCCCAAAAAAAAGAAAGTAACTAAAATATTTCCACTTCCCACGCCCATCATCCACCTGCAGGAATATCAAAAAAAACCCAAGTCAACGATAAAAATCATAATGACGATTTCAACAGAGCGCCGGTTCTGGAGGTGTGGAAAAGCCGGATTTTGTTAGCGTGGAAGAGTGCTTGCCGGTGGTGCGGTGCGGATGGACATGCACATCTGTCTGGTTTTCTGGGGTTGGTACGATTGAGAGGGGTATTAGAATGGTGAGATGGATGCTGTAAGGGGTGGTGAGTTAATGATTTGAAGGAGTTGACGATCTGCCACCATGGCATGTTCACGAACGTACAGGCATGTACTGACTGCACAACAAGGCGGCAGCAAGAAAAAGCTCCCCCGACTCTCACATGATGAACGCCAAGAGTACAATTCAGAACGTCAAAGACTTATGCTATTGCTATGTCGATTAAACAGAGCCGATTCCCAAGACCAAACCATCTTAACGGAAGACAAGAAACATAATATACTGGATGGGGTCACCCCCCGCCCCGCTCTAGAATAAAGAAAAGGTCATAAACCGCTAAAGATCTATGGATTTGCATTCTTCGCACATTTCTTGCCACACTTCACAGAAGAGTTGCACCGAACAAAGTGGAAACCGTGACGACAAGCCCACATACAAGCGTGGCAAAAGTCATCCCGGGGACGTGGAGGGAACCAGCGGCGCTTTTTCCAGTCGAGCTGCTAGATGAGCCGGAAGCGGTCGTTGTCACTTGTCCAGAGCCAGCAGTTGCAGAGCCGCTGCTCTCGGCACCAACGTCTTGGGAACCAGCACCTGTCAGGCCAACACCGTTTCCAGCACCGTTCTTGAAATAACCTTGAGCTTGCTGAGGAATGGCAGGGAGAGTGTCATTGCCCACGAGCCATGTCTTTGACTGGGGTGGGCATTGGCTGGCGGCTCCGCTAGTTTTGTAGCCGCCATCGCCGGTGGGCGCGGGGGTGTTTTTGAAGGCGTTCTGCAGGGTGCTGAAGTCTGGGAGTTCGGATACCGAAGAGCCATCGCTGGAAACTTTGACAAGACCGAACTTTTGCTGGGTGGAGTCCCCCTCTTGGGTGTATTCGTAAACGAGGCCTCCCGAGTAGACGGAGGTCATTTGGCTGGAATAGAGGGTGGAAATTTCCTCGAATTTACGGGCGGTCTTGGTGCAACCGTATTCAGATAGGCTAGACTGATGATTAGATTCGGAAGACGCATAGATGAAGATGGGACTTACAAAATTGGAACGGAGTAGTCCTTAAAGTCAGATACCTTCTGCTCCCATGTGGAGGTGGAGAAAGTAGATGGGTCACACCAGGAATAGTCGTTGAAAGCAAAGAAATCTCCTCGCTCGTCATCAGTGCCGCAATTCATGTAGTGGGCAGTTTCGAGACGGTTCTCATCAATATCTGCGGCAGAGTATCCAACCGGAATGTGGCGGTAACCACGAGTACCAATGTATTGCTTCATGTCACGCGTTACAGCCTTTACATAAGGAGCGCATGAGCTAGTTTCGACGTTGTTGATGTCCTCGTTTCCAGAAAAGAACAGGAGGGTGTTGTTGTACTTTTGAAACTGGTCAATGGTGGCAAAGATGTTCTGCAGATAGACGTGGTTATAGGATTGCGCTGGCTTGTCTTGTCGAATGGAGTAATGGGGCGTGTTAACATCCAGTGCCAGGTATATTCCGGCAGCATCGAGTGCGGCCATGCAGGCATCGTGGTCCTTGCTGTTGTCAACCGTGTAAATTCGAACAGTGTTAACATTCAGCTTTTGGAACCTGTTTTCCTTGAGTTAGCTAATTTCGGTACAAGATCCTCTCTCAAGATAGCCCACTCTTTGATATCTCGTGAACAGATCTTGATATCGGAAAGCGGGTCAGCAGCATCTGAAGATCCACCCGGCTGGTAATCGACCCCACGAATATAGAATCGTTGATTGCCAGCAAAGAACGCATTTCCTTTAACCGTGACCGGCGGTAGTGATGTTGCTCTGGGTGCAAGTACACTGGCAAAAGCGGTGGTAGCACTGAGTGCTACGGTGGCCACGGCAATGTGCTTCATCTTGGATTAACGTTGGGGGGTTGAGTGGAAGATGTTGTGTAATTGTTGACACGGGTATTTGGGTAAAAATCGTGATGCGGGCAGAAGAAGAATCTTGAAGGGGGTGGGTAAAGAGTGACTATAATTAGCTGGAAGATTGGAAGAAGCCGTTGAACGAGTGTCGGCAGCGACGAAGAATTGATTAAAAGAAGAAGTTGCAAACTTGCAATTGTTGACTGAAGAGTTGGAAGGGAGAAGGCGAAGAAAAGTGCAGATTACTCGTACCCGTTGTTTTGATTGTCTTGCAGAAAGGAGGCACGCTAAGTTGAAGGAAGTTAGACGATCTTCACAAGTTGCTATTCCGAGACTGCGACCGAAAGGGAAACCCCCTAAGCCTAAGGTATGGATGGGCCTATCCTCACTAGGAGTAGGTACTTACTCTCTTCAGCCAACAAGTAACAACACCCTACAGATGGCGTGTCACGGTCTTTTCTTCAGCCATGCCACATGAGACATTGATTGCGTGTATGCCTGACTCTCCCGGTTCTTGCGAAATGCCTGACTCAGCGTGCATCATCTTCAAGACTCAAGAGGGGATAAGAAAGCAAAGCCAAGGCAACGAAGTACGACTTTAACGAGAAGTCGTCCAGTCTCCGACATATTTACCGTGGTAGCATTGGGGGCAAAACCCATACAAAGGGTGGTTAGTCAGCAGTACTCGCAAGCTTGACCATAGCTGGGACACGAAGGACGATCCTATCCATGTCACCAGTAGAGAATAGTCTTAGGGTTAGAGTAGAAAGAATCTCATTTGTCGATGTGATAAGTGATCATGGTCAAGTCGTCAAATCAGACGTGAAACACTGATGAAGAAGCCCCCCCACTCATAATCTCCGCTGACATCACACTAGAATCTCAAGACTTTCTTGCTTCAATTATGTTTACTGGGGTAAATGCACACAGTCCTTGCCTTCAGTTTAGTTCAATGTGCTGTAGCAGAACGAACATTCGTCACGGGATTTGTAGCAGAGTAAGAGCCTTGCAAAACACCTGTAGCATGCCTAGAATTCGCACATACTGAGTGAAAAGCTTGGAGGATCAATTGAGTAAAGTATTCCGTACAGTAGACGCGTTTGTTACTATTCCGTACAGCCCTAAGCCTGATTGGCACAAGCTAGTACCAGTACCCTACTAGCCTGGCTCGCCCATAAAGGAAAGTAATCGCTTATGTAATACCTAGAATCGCAGTCGCGTCTTCCAGGCACGTCAACTCTTGTAATAATAATAATAACAATCTCATACATACCTTTCGCATGTCGATGCAATCCAGTACTCAGCATGTCTGAATCACGGTAACAGATTGCACAGCCTTTGACTACCGTGTGCTCATTATTATGTATAGCTCTTTCCACGATACGACGGTCGCCCTTAAGCCCAATCAGCAATCAAAACCGTCAACAATCTGGGCAGCCGTGCTGAAGATTGAGAAGCGCGCTGATGGTCCAAAGAAGGAAGAGGATTATCTGTGGATCAAGTGTCATGCTGTATAGTTCACAACTTTCCTAAAGCATACAAGAAGCTAATGTGCGGTAGAAAATATATGTCAAAACTATTCACGAGCAATATGCGAAGAGAAACCCATCAGATGTGGAGTTTGCCCTCAAGATTGGGAGCAGAGTCGCAGATGGAGCGATGACCATGGGTGAGTTAGACACGTACAATGACCGCGTCATTGCCTTTGAAGCCGTCAGAACATCAGAGATTCCATCGCGAATGGCGGTTGAGCGGCAACCTCTGCAACCAAGCAACCATCAGGTGCCACGAACAACTCCTCTGGCAAACACAGAGGATCCGTTTCTTTCTGGTTCCAAAGCACTCTTTGTACCTAGGCTTTCGAATCCCCTTGTTAAAAGAGACCCGCAAGACGAGAATGCTATGCCGGTACCTCACTACGGTCAATACCAAGATCCCAATCTCAAACCCAGGATTCCACCGATCCAAGGAAGAATGCAGACTCCTCACCCTGATATTCGTTTCCCACCAGGCCCAACAGCACCGTCCTTGACGAACACGCTCGTCCAAGATCGTATTACAAACCCAGGCTTAGGGAATATGGCAACGTATGAGGCCTCCCGCGTACCGCAGTCGCTCTCTCCTTCAGCCGGCCCCAGCGCCTTTGACAACTACGTTAAGTCGCAGCGCGAGCTGAATAGCATTTCTGCAAATCGTGTAGATGACAGTAAGCGATCTTGATGTATGGTGCTATGAGTATCGCTAAGTTCCGCAGTAACCCTCCAGAGACGTCTAGCAGATTCGTGGTCCAATTTGGATCCAGGGGCGCGTGCTACAATGGAAGGCATGACCAGGGATATCGAAGCCTCCGAAAACAACCTTGCAGCACCGAAACTAGAGCACAGCCCTCAAGACCGTCTGCCGATTGAGGAGTTTCCCATATACTCGGCTGAGGCTGATTTGCCGAAACAGCAATTCTTCCAGCTTCAAGCACTGCTCAAAGATGCTCCTCCGGAAACGCTTGAGCGTGGTGTTGAACAAGGTGTCAAATTGCTTGAAGACCTGAGGGCACCTTTACTTGGCAAAGTAGAAGGCAGCCCTGATGCCGCTCAATGGATCCAGCAAATTGGTAAGTCGCACTGGCAGACGCAAGCACTCATATCCTGACAACATCCCAGACACCCTTCGAAAGCAGGCTGTAAAGACCAAGACAATCATCGGGGTGGTTGGGAATACGGGTGCTGGCAAATCATCTGTCATCAATGCGATGCTTGATGAAGAGCGTTTAGTACCAACCAATTGCATGCGTGCTTGCACAGCTGTGGTTACTGAGATCTCATATAACCATGGTGATATTCCCTACCAAGCCCAAGTGGAATTTATTACCCCGGCAGACTGGGAAAAAGAGCTGAAGACTTTGTTTGAGGACCTTCTCGATGGTGATGGGAAGGTGTCAAGAGACTGCAGCAACCAGGACACAGATGCTGGGATTGCGTATGCGAAGATTAAAGCAGTATATCCCAAAAAAACCAAGGAGGACATAGCGAACAGCAGTGTCCAGAAAATGCTACAAGACGTTTCCCATGTCCTGGGTAAGAGCAAGGGCATTGAGGAAACAGACTCGCTTCGCTTCTACAAGCGCCTTCAACATTACGTGGACAGTAAGGAAAAATCCACTGGAGACAAGGACAAGGACAAAAAGAAAGAACCTAGAGAGATGGAATTCTGGCCGTTGATCCGCGTTGTGAAGTAAGACTCGCAACTTAACCTGATCCCCATGCGTTACTGACTAATGAAAGGATATATGTGAAATCCCCTGCACTGTCAACCGGTGCTGTGATTGTCGACTTGCCAGGTGTACACGACGCAAATGCTGCTCGTGCCGCAGTTGCGGAGGGTTACATGAAACAGTGTACCGGTTTGTGGATTGTCGCTCCTATCAACCGCGCGGTTGACGACAAAGCCGCGAAGTCTTTGCTTGGTGAATCATTCAAGCGCCAATTGAAGCTGGATGGCGGTTTTGGCTTGTATGTAATCTGATAAAAAATCACAAGAGCCGGTGCTGACAGTGATCAGGGTGACCTTCATCTGCAGTAAAACCGACGATATCAGTCTGATGGAGGCTCAAGAATCCCTTGATCTTAATGATCAGATGGGGCCCAGCTGGGATGAGGTAGATGCCCTCACTAAGAAGCAGAAAACCTTAAGCAAGGAACTTGATGCACTCAAAGACTCAAAGGCAGTCTATAGCGAAGTCATGGATGATGCGGACGAACAGATCGACGTCTGGGAAGGCATAAAAGCGGATCTAGAAGCCGGAAAGACTGTATTCGCACCACCTGCTGAGTCTCCGAACAAGAAGCGCAAACGTAGCGAATCGTTGAAGCCGAGAAAGAAACAGCGTCAGTCAAAGGCAAGTGATGAAGAAGACATTGATGAAGACTATCAGGACGACGATACTATGGACGAAGATTCGGAGGAAGTTGCACCAGCAGAGCACCCCCGAGGCGAGCCTTTGAATGAGGAACAAGTGGCTACAAAGCTTGCTGATCTCCGGTCAACTAAGAAGGAGTCGCGTAGACAGCGCACCGAGCTCGAGAACAAGATCAAGACTACACGTGCAGAGATAAGCGAGGCCGAAAAGACGGGAAAGAAGATACAAGCAGACATGGCCGCATTGTGCATTGCTGGGAGAAATCAATACTCGAAAGGGGCCATTCAGCAGGATTACGCTGCCGGGATCAAGGAGCTGGATCAAGAGCTGGCAGCTGAAGAGGACGAGGAGAACTTCAATCCGGACAATGAGGTGCGCGATTACGACGAAGTTGCTCATAATCTACCGGTCTTCTGTGTCTCGTCCCGTGGTTACCAAAAACTTCAAGGACGATTGCGCAAAGATCCCACTGTTCCAGGATTCAAGACCATCGAAGAGACCGAAATACCTCAACTCCAAGCTCATTGCCAGAAGCTGACAGAGGCAGGCAGGACTGAAAGCTGCAAGCGCTTCCTGAATAATATCTCCCAGTTGCTGAATTCCTTATCTTTGTGGGCGTCTAGTGATGGTACAGGTGCGAATATGACACCAGAAGAACGAGCTCGGGAAGCAAAATTTCTTGAAGGGGGGTTTAAGAAGCTTGAGAGTGTAAGTCTGGGGGACCTTCGTTTACAGTAGGACATCCTTTGTACTGTCTCACCGCGTAAATTCGTTCTATATGGCGCCGAAAGATGTTCATCTTTGCTAATATGTCGACGAGTGATACTCTGGCTAACATATACAACTTAGGGGCTCGACAAAGTCGTTGAAAAGACGTGTAAAGAACTCGCAGAGGAATTCGAAGACAACATCTTTGAAAAATATGGTAATACTCCAATTCCTATACGCTAGGACCCTAGCCATTGTGAGCTGATGAGAATCTAGCAATGGCGGTCTCTAATGCAGCCAATGAAGCAAGCAACACTGCGTACAAATGGGGGATGAGTAGGTTAAGACCCGATGGCTCACTGCATCTTCGGCATGGCTAATCCAGTTCAGAGGTGAACCGAGATGATCGTGCCGCAGGTGGACTATGCTGGTCGACTTATAAGGCAATATGTCGACGTAATGGAAGCTATGTAAATGCTCAAGGTCCACATGAGTGGAATGATCAATTGTAAGGGAGGCAACGGAACACCATCAGAGGTGGTGCTAGCTTTTCGAAGACTCTAACTATTTCCAGAATCGAGCCAATGATGAAAACATTATCAGCGGGATGGGAGAAGTAAGTTTGAGAGCGGGTACACCCAAGGTTAAGCTTTGACACCACAGCAGGACGTTCACTCGCCGATCACCTGCAGTGATGGCCGGCTTCGCTCGCGAAGCCGCTAAAGTTCTCAAGGACTTCCACCGTGACATTGACATTCGAGCCCGCAAAGTTGGCGCTGGCATTGCTGGCCTTTCGATGTTACAACAACAAATTCAAGTTTATGAAAATATACTCAAGGATGTGTCCAACACCGCAAAGGAGATGGTAAACAACACTCAGAAAGATATTAACCGCGAATTCACTCCCGTGGTTGAGCAAGCCATGCTGTGGGCGTACGATGCTTGCACAGCGGAGCGTGGTACGATCCAAATCCAGCCGTTAAGCTTTGATTGCTCACGATTGTCCAGGTCCTGGAAGCTATGCGCGCATGAAAGCGGCTTTGAACGGTCTCGTTGAGCAACAGCGCCATGTAATGTTCCAGCGTTCTGCGGATGAGGTCCGAAACCTTCTCCAAAAGATGGTGAAGAACTTACAAGAGATTCTGGACGAGAAAGCTGACGAGGTCTTCCTCGCCATGCGCCGTGATTACCGCTCTGTGCTTGGTGGTGGTGACCTACCTCAAGGCGAAATCTTGCCAAAGGCGGAGAGGCTTATGCGGAAGGCAATTATGGATAAGATGGACAAAGTTGAGAAGATCTTCAGGAGGGTTGCTGGGCTTGAAGCGGACGAGGACGAGGAAGACAGCGAGAAAGAGGGTGTTCCAACTGATGATCTTGAACCAGATACGAAGGACCAGAAGCGACACGTCTCGCCCTCTCCTCACCTATCCCCGTTCGGGCCACATCAACTCTCCACCACTGGTACTCATACGGCGGAGACCCAGCACCAAGCAGTCAAAGATGAACCGATGGCAGATGCGCCAAGCGCCATGTCAAAAGTCAAGGCAGAGGCCGACGATTCCGCGACAACCGATCAGACAAGCAACGCTCTTCCAGAAGTACTCGCAGTGGTCAACCCTGCGGTCACCGAAGGTTCGAATACCGCTGCACCTGCAAATCCAACTGCCAGTAGCAGCAACACGCCTTCGGTTATAAGTCACAAAAAGCAGGAAGACCGCGAAGCCAATCCCAACGCATTAGTAGACCACGAGTTCCCAGAGGGACCGAAGCGCGAGCAATACACCGACTCTGAAGACGCAGATTATGATGACGGCCATGCATCATCATCTTCCGAGCAAGAACCATGGCAGAGCAAGTATAGAGATGCTGAACGATCTGATTCCGATTAAGACAGGATTTGTTAGACGGCTTCTATACCGTGTACCTGTACATACCTGTAGAGGTGCTTTAGCTTTGTAATTTGAAATTGGATAAGCGGTTTGGCTAGGGGGTGCTGCTAAGTGCTGGGATGCGGCCTGAAGTAAATCACTCCTGTAGGATAGGAGGGCGTGGCAGACGGATTGTTCCATTCTTGCGGAAATGCCTTACAGATTGCTGGATCGATGAACGTCAAATAGCGCTTGGTGAAATAGGTTTTTGGTACAACAGCTCATGCACCAAGTTAGCAGTCGAGGCCGGGAAGAAGAATGGCAGAGAAGGAGGCTAGATACTCAATGCACTCTAGAACGCACTCTTCATTTCTGTGGATAATTGAGCTATGATGGCAGAATTAATCGAAAGCCATGCGTCCTGAAATTTAAAGTGCGGGATATCTGGTTCCCAGAGCAGTACGGAGTACGGAATACTCGCTGCTGCTGTCCTGTGTCGCGTGCCTCGACCTATGTACTGTACCTTACGAGTACCGGCAGTTTAAACGGTCAAGATCGGGCTTATGGATCACTAACTGGAACTATCATATGGCGGTGGGCAGTCAAGTGGCAACGTCGAACTATGGTATACTGCAGTATTTATAATGATTACAATATTCAATGTAGTATATGAGTGATAACATGTCGATGCGAATCGAACAGGATCAATGAGGTGACTCGCTGAGCCCTACCTACTCTTACTCAGGTAAGCCCCGCTTTCGGCCTGAATACCTACCTACCTACCTGGTCAATGTAAGGTATCACAACGTGCAGACCACAGACCTTCCTGCTCATCCCAAGCTACGTTGAACTGATGAGCAACAACTCGTCACGATGAACGAGTCCTCCTCCCGCATTGCTGTGCACTCCGCCTTCGGTAATTTCCAGGTCACCTCGGCGCATGCGATAACAGTCCCTCTTCCTACCCGATAAACCCCCCGCCTTGGATACACCGAACTTGAAAGCTCTCAGATTGAGAACTCTTCTTGACGTATTTAGTCAATCGCCATGGAAGGGATGCATGGAGTTGACGTTAGCTGGCTCCACCATTCTCAGAAAGGTACACCGAAATCTAACCCTTCGATTCCAAGATAACCCTCTTGCCGACATGACGCTCCTCACACACATATGGAAAGCTCGATGATGCTAATTATTGTGCGATCTAGACCACCAGATACAGAAGTCTGCTAGTAACAATGGTCCGAAATTCGATGGATCGACTGTCCACGAGGTAGAGACTACACCAGACGTAGACGACCGACAAGAGATCGGCGACAGACAGCAAGCGCAAACGAACGGCGTCTCGTCATCACATCATCATCTGCTTCACCGACCTCACTATATCAATCGCGCAAGCACGGATGGCTTTGACTCTCCGAATGGATCCGCTGCGAAGAACCCCAAGGAACCCAGACCGGGACCTCAGCACTCTCCTAGCAGGCGGAATTCGTGGATGTCGAGCATCAGCTCGAAGTTCTCCTCTGGTTCGAATCCTCCGACTGGAAGCTCTGGTCCGGTCTCGCCCACGGCTGCAAAGCCAGCCCCAAGCCCACAAGCAGAACAGCCGAATCCCTTCGGTGCTGCGGTCACACCAGGCGCAAGAGACGTCAAAAGGCCGGACATATCTACTCCACAAGGGTCCCCGAAGTCCGGCAGTCCATCTTTTATACAGAGTGCCCTCCGCCGCTTGTCGTATAGTGGTCAGGGCAATGTGGGAAAGGCAGCAGGGTCTGGTGGAGTATGTCCAAGGAAAACAATGAACATAGATCCCTATCGTGAAAGGTGCAGCATTCCGGACCTCGAATCAGCCAAATTACGGAGGGTAGCTTTTTGTGTAGACGTTGAGATTGCTGCCCCTGCCAAGTATACTGAGGAAGAAGAGGAAGAGCCATCGCTTCCCCCTCCTCCACCACTTCCTGGAAGAAGACAAAGTCTGACTCAGTTGGAGAACCAAATTGACATCAGGAAAAAGAAGGACAAAAAGCTTAAGAGGGGCGAAGGTCCCGCATTGAAAGATCCGCAAGGCGTGGCAGAAGAGCAGGAGGTAGATGGTATTGTCAAACCTAGTGGAGAGCATTCTGGGTCTCAGATGAGCTTTGGGCCAGATGACGCAGTCCCGAACCTTGTCAAGGAAACGACTCGGAAGAAAGAGAAGAAGAAGCGTTCGGAGGAGGAACGGAAAGATAGAAAAGAGCGAAAGCACTCCGAAGCTCTGGCTAACGGTACCGTCCCGGCAGAATTAATGAGAGACGGTAGCAATGGCGGAACAGCTGACTCTTCTTCTGGGGCTCATACGCCGCAGAAATCCCAAGATCGGCCTACGACAGACCCTCTTCGAATCTACAGACGGTGTTGTCAGCTAAGGGAGACGTCTATTCTGAAACGAATTACCGAACAGATCTCATCACCGTCTGCTTGTCCTGCGGCAACGCCAGGTATCATCTCTTGTCTAGATCTCTCCGGTTTCTGGATGCAGCTGCCAGACGTTATCACTCTTGGTGATTATTTGGCCGTCGTACCGGTAAAGAAGTTGATCCTCGAAGACTGTGGTTTGAGCGATGAAGCTGTTCGTGTTATTCTTGCCGGCCTTCTCGCGGCGAAGACTCCGGAACAAGTAAAATACAATAGAAGGCTGGCTAAAAGGTACAAAGGGCAATCTACCAAAAAAGTGGAACAGTCCGGAGTGGTCGAAAAGCTCTCCTTGAAGAACAATCCCAAAATTGGTCGTGAAGGCTGGCGGCATATTGGCCTGTTCATATACATGTCGAAATCGCTCAAAGCTTTAGATCTCTCGATGATACCATGTTTACCATCCACTCCACCTGCAGGCGCTCATGAAAAAAACGGCCAAAAGCTTCCGATAGACATCCCCACTCTTCTCAGTAAGGTTATAACGTCAAGGCTCGGTGGCTCTCATCTTGAAGAGCTCGTCCTGGCTGAATGCAGTCTGGACACAGACTGTGTTGGGAAGATCGTCGATGGTGCTATCCAATGTGGTCTCACCAGGCTAGGTCTTGCCAGCAATAACTTGACGCGTGAGGGTTTCCTGCATGTCCTGCGTTTCGTCAAGACCGGAAAATGCGAGGGCTTGGATCTTGGTGGCAACGACCTTCGTGAAGATTTGGGCATGCTGGCAGAATGTTTGGACGACAAGAACTTTCTCTACGCGCTGAGCCTCGCCGACTGCAATCTTTCACCCTCGTCACTTGCATCTCTGTTCCCTGCACTGGTACGACTCCCGAACTTCCGCTTCATTGATCTTTCACATAATCGTAATCTTTTTGCTATGCATCCAAACGCTCTTGGTTTGTTTCGCAGATACCTACCTCAGTTTCCCATCATGAAACGTATTCATCTCCTCGATGTCGCAATGTCACCCGAGCATGCAATAGCTCTGGCCGAAATATTACCGGAAAATAAAAGTCTCGCCCATGTAAATATTTTAGAGAACCACCTTTTGACGCCCCTCGCATCCGCAAAGGACGAAGCTAGTCAAGAAGAAGCTTGCGCGCTGTATGCTTCTCTGATGGCCGCAGTACGCGTCTCAAAAACCATCATTTGCCTTGACATTGACGTTCCAAGTCAAGACTCAAGTGAAGTAGTCAAAGCTTTGGCGAAGCAAGTTGTCGCATACTCTTTGCGAAACTTGGAGCGTATACCTGTTACCGAAGCCCCAAATTATGACCCTGGAGCTTCTACTGAAGGTTATGGAGCTGAGAAGGAAGTCACGGTGCCTGACGTGTTGTTGCACATTGTTGGCAATGTTGAAGGGTATTCCGAAAGCCTTCCTGAAGACGAAACAGCACCTGATGATGACTACATCGTTGGTGGAACCGGTGTTGTCAAAGCTCTGGGCGTTTGCCTGAATAGAGCAGCTGATCTCCGAAAAGGCTCGCGCGACATGTCACCAGGCGATGGTGGCACGGTGACCCCAAGGAAGGTTATACACGGAGAGGAAGCTGTAAAAGGTAAAGCTAAGGAAATGTCGAAGAACCTGCTAGATAGCGCACGGAAGATCAGAGCAAGACTGCAGCCAGCTTTGGTCAGAGAAGCCAGAGCTGGTGATGAATTGAGTTACAGTAAGTTTGAGACCTCTCAATCAACGTTGTTAACGTAACCCAGCTAATGATTTACTATCAGAACGTCTGCAATTCCTCGATAGAACGCTGGAACGAATGATCTACCGCTTCGAAGACGAATACCCCGAAACGCGCATCCAACCCTTAAACACCACTTACGAAAACTCCTCCAATGCAGGCAGCACCCCCTCCCCTCTTGACCATACCTCCGTCATCGCCACAGTTCAACCCGATCGCAAATTCTCAAATCCCGAGCACGTCTACCTTGACGACTCGGAAACCGATGAAGTCATCAAAGCCCCTATTTCGCGCCGCAGCTCCGACATCTCTCTCGCATCCCGCCAGGCGCAAGAGGAAGGCCGGATGCACCGCATCGGACAGCGCATGCGCCGAGATCTGCTAAGGCCGCAAACGCTGGATTACGCGCACGGCACTACAGGGGAGGAAACCGAAGCGGAGTATTTGCAGCTACTGCGAAAGAAATTGGAAAACCTGGGCGGTGAGGAAATACAAGAAACTATTCAGCGGTTGGGGCCGGAGGGGCTGTATGAGGCAGTTGGGGCAACGGCGGAGGAGTTGTTCCAGATGCAGAGGGGAAACCCAGAAGGACAAAAGTATCTCAGGGACATAAGGGTAACTCCTTTGGACGATGGGCGAGGCTCTCCACCAGACCGAGCCGCGCCGCGTCCTCCACCGCACGAAACGAACGGAGTGAGAACTTGACTTACAAGACATGAGTGTAATTTTCTCGGTTTTTACGGCAGGAACGACGGATCTTCTAACAATATGAACGGATGGATGCTCCCTCGGGCTAGAACACTAATCCTCCATGGTTAACCCCATTGGGAGATGAAATGGCTTGGTTGCGGAAAGCAAGGACGGTTCGGTGTAAAGGATGCTGGCATTGTAAAATATACTTTCCTGTTGGCTTTAGCGAGTGCGTTTTGATGGCTGGAAGCGTGGGATGGTCTTTGAGAAATGGTTGCTCTCTGGGTAATGGGCTCGAGACGCTCGCTTTACGTTCTACCACAGGTCGTGCTTATGGATCGTTTGAGAGGGTCTTGCTGCTTTCGGTTGTGGTGGATATGAGGGTGGAAGGCTATGATGAGGTCTCATCTGATGAAGCCAGCATGCGGTGTGAAAAGTAGTGGTGGATGGATAAAATCATGGGGTGTTTCAACGACTTTTTTTTTCGATATGAGGTTCAAATGTAGCGCCGTCACCCCCCATGCTCAAGATGCACCCACAACCACCGACGCCTCACTCCCGCTTCAAACCCACATTCACGACGTCACTCTAGCCTTGTACTTCCTTGCTGCCTGATCAAACAACGCACTCTTCTCCTCCAAATCCACCAAAAACGGATGCTCGGGCGCAACCCGCCGAAGCGTCGAACTCAGCGCCGCCGTCTCCCTCCCCGTAATCGTCCCCAGCACAACCGAATTCGCGAGCGTCTGCACATCCTCGCCATCCCGCCCCAACGCCTGCTCCAACGCTGCGTCCGCTTCCGGTAACCTCCCCAGGTGGATCTCCGCTACTCCCTGCGCGACGAGGGATTTTGTGGCTTTGGTGGAGGTGCTGTTGGAGGGCGTTTGGGCCATTTCTTCGAAGACGTAGAAGGCTTGTTGGTATTTTTCGCCGCCGATGCGCATGCCGACCCAGGACTCGGCGATGTTGACGAGGAGGCTGTCTTGGGCCCATTTGCGGGCGGCTTGGACTTCTTTGAGGGCGAGGTCGGTGCGGTTTTGTTGGAGGTGGATTTGGGTTGTTAAGGCTATGCTGTTGGGGGGGGAGGTGATGGAGCGTCAGTAGGGTTTTGAAGGAGATGATAGGTTGGGGGTTTTGTACGCTTCGAGGTTGCCTTGATGCTTTGTTAGAAGTGCAAGCGCTTCCTCTGTCTTTCCGGCAGCCTGTAATACCGTCCCACCTAGTACTTGCACCGTAGCATTCTCTGGGGAAGCACTGGCTAAGCTCTCTGCTTCGCTGAGTGCTTCTGAAGTATTGCCCGTGGCTAATAAAGCTAATGCCTTGACCGCCTTGAAATCTGGGACATCTGGCTTTTCGTCCGCTATATCAGCAAGGGCTTCTTCGGCGAAGCCACTGGCTATTTGAGAGCGCAATTGGAGTACTCGGAGTTGGACGGCGTTTGATTTGGAAAAGGAGGCGCTGTCGGTGTCGATTACGGTTTGGTATTCGCCTTGGTGGAATGCGTTGAGGATGTTGAGGAGCTCTGTTTTACTTCTTAATACGGAAGTCCTAGGGCGTAACATTATTTGACTTACCTCCTTCGCCGGAAAATGGATCCATTGTCCTTCAGATGTTTGTCGACAAGACTTTATTTAGTATGGAGGGTTGCGACTAATCACGGATGCCTTGCGGTTCCGCGGGGCCACTCTAATTGAGACGCGCCTAAAGTTTGTTTTTAGGTCCCTGCGCGGGGGTTGATATGTATCTGCCTTGGGATTCAGCTGCATAAGGTAGGGCATCCTGCCATCTCTCTGTGCACTTCTTTTTACGATTTGCAAAAGTACAGCTTGTTCAAACAATTTAACAAACATTGTTACCATGATCAATACCATTGTTGGTGCTACGCTGAACATCTAGAGTCATTCGCTTGGCTCTCTACGTCTTCCAGCATGGTCCGGATTGCTTTGCCAAGTCGGCTGAAAAGCCACGCTGGTAAGAATGGCACCAACGGAAACAGTCCAGACATCAGCAGAAGCTCGAGCCCTATGCGTGCTCCTGCTGACGCTAAAAATTTGGTCCTCAAGACCACAGTCTTGAGAGTAAGTAGGCAACACCCCCCAGCTCATAAACATTACGAATCCAACCTGTTTGTAGGCACGAAACTTGGCAGCAAAGGACAAAAGTGGGACGAGTGATCCGGTTTGTTCCAGGACCGATCTTAATGTGTATCGCCTCCTAATTAACGCCTTTGGCAGTACTTGGTCGTAACCCTCGGTGATGCAAAGCAGTCGACCCCAACAATTAGCAAGACTCTGAACCCTGAATGGAATGTCTCGTTCGAGATACCCATTGTTGGGGTAGAAAGCCTACTTCTCGAGGCCGTTTGCTGGGATAGAGACCGCTTCGGTAAAGACTACCTCGGTGAATTCGATCTCGCGGTCGAGGAGATCTTTTCGAATGGGCAGGTTTCACAAAATGTAAGCTCTATAGAATCGAATCATCACAAAATAGCTAATTTAATGTAGCCCCAATGGTGTACATTGAAATCAAAGCGAAAGGGGAGTAAGAAAAAGGGGTCAGCAATATCTGGCGAAGTTCAACTGCAATTTGCGCTTGCTGACCCGTCAAACCCAACCGCGCCCCCCGAGGAAATATTCCAAAGGTTCGCCGCAATCAGTGCCATGAGCTCGGAAGGCGACAATGACGAGGATGACGATTTTGACAAGCTAGAGCGGCAAGAGGGCAACGACGATGACGAAGAGGAGGATGACGAGGAGAACAACTTGGAAACATCGGACGAGACCGACGATCCAACCAAACCCGTTGTTGTAGAGAAAGAAAAGCGAAAGAGGTTGCTACGCTTGAAGAGGTTAAAGAGAAAGACAAAAGCTAGGGCATACCAATTCACAGGCGGAACTGATGTTGTTGGAATTATTTTCTTGGACATTGGGAAGATAACAGATCTTCCCCCGGAGCGGAATCGTGGGTCTGACTGAGCCTACTGATGTGTAAACATACTGACGAGGACAGTTACACGGACATCGTTCGATATGGATCCGTTTGTGGTCGCTTCTCTCGGCCGAAAGACCTATCGAACTCGGGTAATTCGTCATAATTTGAACCCGGTCTTTGATGAGAAGATGGTTTTCCAGGTTATGCGACACGAGCAGGCGTATTCACTAAGCTTCTCGATCGTTGACAGGGACAAGCTTTCTGGCAACGACTTTGTTGGCACAGCAAATCTTGCTTTATCCGACATCATCGCGACTAGCCCAGAAGCTGATCCTGAAACTGGACTTTACCAGTTGCTTGAACCGCCTGACGCTCCAGCATTACCGACTCCTAATAAATCAAGGTTTAGGCTTCCTGTATCTCGGTCTTCCTCCGCTACCAGCCTTAACAAGCTTGCAAGACCTAGTCTGACTCCAAAGAACTCTCAAAGTGTGATCCATAGCAGCTCACAGTTGGATTTACCGACGGCTTTGACTAGCATACCGAATGATTCTATCAACCTCACCCCAGTAACAAGCAACAATGGTCAAGACGTTACAGAGGACTATTGTGGTCATACTGATGATCCGGATCTCAAAGCCTATACGCTCCCCCTCATCCTTAGACACAGGGAACGTTGGGAGGACAAACATAATCCTCGACTCATAATCAAAGTCAAATACGTACCGTATCATGCCCTTCGTCAGCAATTCTGGCGAGCAATGTTGAAGCAGTATGACACTGACGAGAATGCTCGAGTCAGCAAGATTGAGCTGACCACGATGCTGGACACCCTGGGCTCCACATTGAAGGAATCTACAATCGACGGTTTCTTCCGTAGATTCGCGGAAGATGATGAGTCCCAAGATCCTAACAATATCTTGTTGACGTTCGATCAAGCTGTGATCTGCTTAGAAGACCAGCTGCAACAGTCCACTCAGAAAAAGTCTTGGGGCGACACGATGAAGGGGTACATGGCCAACGCCCACTTCTCTACTGCTGGCAGTGACGAGAGTACGCCCGGTGAGACTGGCACTCCAGCCATGCAAGGTAATGCTGATACACCGCTGAATGAGCAACCAAATCGTTCTGCTGTTCCTGCAATTGCACAAGAATATCTTGGCTCGCCAGGTGAAACTGGTGATCATGTCGAGAAGGATGATCTCACCGATGAGCGAGGAGAAGAGCATGTAATAGAGATTCGTGAATGCCCGATTTGTCACCAGCCGCGTCTTAATAAGAAATCGGATGCTGATATTATTACTCATATTGCAACGTGCGCTAGTCAGGACTGGCGGCAAGTAAATAATATTGTCATGGCTGGCTTCGTCACATCGAGCCAGGCACAACGTAAATGGTACTCCAAGGTAATTACAAAGATATCTTACGGTGGCTACAAGCTTGGTGCCAATTCCGCGAATATTCTGGTGCAAGATAGGACTACTGGGCAAATCAACGAAGAGAGGATGAGTGTGTATGTCAGATTAGGCATTCGTCTAATGTACAAAGGACTGAAGAGCAGGGACATGGAGAAGAAACGAAGTAAGTCTGCCTAAGGGGGCTCGCTGGCGTATTGCTGACCTTTGATAGTTCGGAAACTCTTAAAATCACTCAGCATCAAACAAGGTAAAAAATACGACGATCCAGCTTCGGCAAGATATATCCAGGGCTTTATAAACTTCCATCAGCTCGATATGAATGAGGTTCTGAAGTCCGTTAAGGAATTCAAGAACTTCAATGAATTCTTCTACAGGGAACTCAAACCAAATGCACGACCATGCTCAGCGCCTGGTAACCCGAGAATCATTGTTTCACCTGCGGACTCTCGTTGTGTGGTTTTCAACAACCTGGAGGAAGCTACGAAAATCTGGGTCAAGGGTCGGGAGTTCTCTGTTGAGCGGCTACTCGGGAATGCTTATCCTCAGGATGCTAAGCGATATATCAATGGTGCCTTGGGTATTTTCCGGCTTGCGCCTCAGGATTATCACCGCTTCCACGTCCCCGTTGATGGGATAATGGATGAGCCAAAGCTGATTAGTGGCGAATACTATACGGTCAATCCTATGGCTATCCGATCTGCTCTTGATGTATACAGCGAGAATGTTAGAGTCGTCGTGCCCATCAACTCGGTGGCTCACGGCCGGGTGATGGTTATCTGTGTAGGAGCAATGATGGTTGGTAGTACAGTCATCACGAGGAAGAGGGGTGAGAGAGTTGGTAGAGCGGAAGAGCTTGGGTATTTCAAATTTGGGGGAAGTACACTCTTGGTTCTCTTCGAGCCTGGTACAATGAAGTTTGACGATGATCTTATCGAAAATTCAAAGGGAGCCTTGGAGACTTTGGTAACTATGTCCGGCAATCTTAAGATTTTCAGTGCTGACTGTCTTGTAGGTCCGCGTTGGCATGTCTGTTGGACATCATCCTGATCAATTGCAGCACACGCCCGATATGCGGAAAAAAGAGGAAAACATCACTATGGAAGAGAGGCAGGAAGCGAAGCGGAGGATAGAAGGAAGCCTGGCTCCCGAATTAGGCGGGCCTGCTTCGATGAAGTAAATTCTGAGTATATATTTCGATGCGCCTCTGATGGTTAATACGACTGGATGGCTCGAGTGTTTATAGATATACCAAATAAAATTGTTAGTACAGCGTCCCCTTAGATTCGAGTCGCTGCTTGCGCGTTCTGGAGAAACATGTCGTTATTTGTAGGACATCAGGCTAGTATGAGTATTTAGCCGATTGATTGTCAAGCAGTCCTTTGATGTTAAGGAATAGAATAGACCACATGATGATACAGCACGTTCTTGAAGCTATCGTTTGGTATCTGAGGAGGGTTGAAAAGGTAAACGCTTTTGACGCTATCCTCATTGTAGCCTAGGTTCAAGCGGCCGAGGCGCGCCCAGACAACAACATTGGAACATGCACTTTACTCCCCTCCCCCGGATATCTAATGGGGATTGCGACTGACCGTAGCTAACCTGCCCTTCGTTACAGGTATCAATATCAACTGTAATGACGCGAGTCTTGGTCGCTTGTATTTAACGAACCTCCTTGCAGAATCACTGGTAACCTCCGGAGGGCCGCATCGAACACGCGCTTGATCTTCCACCACCATCTTCACTGTCACTAGAGCATCAATGACCACCTACGCGACGCGCTCTCCGCTACAGCTTCTGTCTAACCCGCATATGATGAGTGAACCGCGACGGAGCTCCAGAAGACTTAGCGCACGGCAGCCAGAGAAGGAGGACCTACATGTTGCAAACGGCGTTGGTCATGGCACAGAACGAGCAAAGGGCGGTCAGAGCAATGGAGTGGGTGGGAAACAAGGGAAGGCATCTATCAATGGTACTGGTACGAATGCGAAGGGAGGGCGAGGGAAGAGGAAAATTGGTCCGTCCACCCCCAGAGCAGGTTATCAGACTACGAGACCTTATTGGGCGCACACAGCCTCTTAATACAGGCGCTCTGCTAGTGATTGGATGGTAAAGCTAACAATATGGGCAGTCTACGACGAGGAATCTGATGGCTTCACGTTCAAGAGGGCGAAGGCCGAGCCTAAAGTACCACGAATTGAGGAGGAAAGACCGGAACCGGAACCAAGAACAGCACCTGTGAAGAAAACGCGGAAGAAATCCCCTGCTCCAACTAGCAATGTCCCTGCAGTGGAAGAAGGGGTTGAAAAGCCGCGGAGAAGAAGCGCGAGGCACAGTGGGGAACACAGTGCCCCGAGTCCACCGCCGCTTAATCCCAAGAAGAGGAGGGTGAAGGAGAAAGAGCCTGACCACGAGGTAAGGGAAAGAGAGGAAACGTCTATTGCCGCACATGATCGTGAAGAACTTCAGCAAAGAACTGAGCCTGTGGAAGGATCACCGCGGGTGGAAAGGTCTCATGAAGTTACCAAGGTTTCCTTGCCATTCGCAGATACCCCGGTTATCCGCAGGAATCAAGAGATGAGAAAAGGATCCGGTGACGGGCAACGCAGGAGCAGTCTAGGCATGCGGGGGCGGAGAGCAAGTTCACTGATCGATGGCGGGAAATCCAACGGTAGGAAGCCTTTGCGAATTGGCTAGAGAAGACCGCTAACTGAGACCTAGCTTTACCGCATGATGAAGTAGAGAGTTCGGAATTTTATAAGCACATTGAAGCAAACGGACTTTCGGAACCACGGCGAATGAGGCAGCTTCTAACTTGGTGTGGGACGAGAGCTCTGGGCGACAAGCCATCGTTTTCGTCAGCAGATAGTCATGCCAGACTAGCAGGTATGTTTAGCTGCTCTAGGGCTGAGAAGCTAGATGGTAACGATAGATAGCGCGGGAGATACAGCAGCAACTGCTAAAGGATTTCTCGACAAAGTCCGAACTGTCAGACTGGTTCGGGAGGGTATGCACTACTTGTCTCTACGAGGTGTATAGAGGGCGTTAACAATTGCACAGAAGGATTCCACCCCGCCTCCGCAACCTCCAGGGCCTAATCCCAAAAACATGTCGAATCTCGCCAAAATCCAAGACCTAGAGCAACAGATCGCCCGGTGAATACCTCTTTAACTCTCTGCTCCTGCTTCTTGAACAAGTCACTAATGACACGCTATCCACAGCCTCCACACCGAACGGCAAACCTGGGAATCTCTCCTCCGCCCTCCCACCTCAGAACCCCTTCTTCCCCCTCTTCCGTCAAACAACCCCAACGTCACCTCCATCGACCCCACCCTCCTCTCCTCCGAATCACAAATAGCGGCCCTCACAGCCCTCCCCTTCACTACAACCGACCTACCCGCCACTTCTTCAAAAGCCACCACTGACGACTCAAAATCTACCACCACAGCCTCTTCCACGTCCCTCCAATCAACCACCACAGCCCGCCTCTCTAAAGTCACCTCCGCCCTCGAATTCGAGATTGACAAATTCGCAGGGAACGTGCACGCGCTTTCAGCATACAAAGACGCAGCCGAGCGGGTCGCGGATGAAGTCCTGGGAATGAGCGCTGAGGCCTTGGAGGAGAGGGAGAGGGAGGGTGTCAGGAGGGCGAATGGGGGTGAGGAGGGGGTGGGCATGAGAGGCGTGTTGAGGGGCTTGAGTCGCGTCATTGAGAGGTAGAGGTGTGCAGACGGCGTGCGATTGGCGTCGGAGTGGGAGATGGGTTGCACATCCTCGAACAAAGCAACAACGGACGCAGGCGACGCATATACTCCAAACCTTTCCAATACGTTGACACGAACCGGCGTCCGGAGTCCCCTTTAGGGACCTCTTTTTTTTTCCGTAGTGAAGATATTTCCAACCCTCTTGTTTTATATAACCCACGAGCCCATCCATCTAGGAATCTCGGTCATGAAGGCGTGCGTGTTTCATTTCTTTACATTACGAAAAGCGGCACATTATCTACTCAAGGCAGCGCTGCCTTTCTTCTTCTCGCTCAAGAGAAGAAAGAAGAAAGAAAGAACCCCCATCGAAAATGACCGATTTTACCCCATACCCCCCCGTCTTTATATAACGCTTGTTTCCCATTTTCGGCAACCGCTATTCCTTTTGGGTGCATGTGTGTATGCACACACGCCCCTTTTGCGATTACGGATATTACCTCCTCCTCCTCTTCCTCCTCCTGGTGACGATTTGAAGAGGGGGGGGGACGTCGTTGTTGCTGCTGGGTTTTAGGGTAATTCGATTCGATTCGTTCTCTCTTTCTCTCGTTTTGGTTCTCTTTTTCGTGTGCATGCATGCATGCATGCAGTGTCGTCCGCTTTTTCTTGTCTCATGCCTTCTCTCTCTGTCTTGTATATCTCACCTTTTGTCTCTCTCTCTCTCTTACATAGCATCCCACAACCACAACCACCACCACCACCGAGGTCAGTTTCCACCTCTCCCCCCCGTTCCCAATTCGGTTCTGGCCCGCCCTTGTCCTTCCCTGTTTTTTTTGACGCAGCAAGAACGATGATGATGGTGAGGTTTTGGTTTTTGAATGGTTGTGGACGGATGGATTGGGGGTGGGTGGGGATTTGCACAGATTTATGCTCCGCTCTGCCCTCTCCCGTCTCCTCTCCTCCCCCCCCCCAAACATCCGGGCCCGTTGGTGCCTTCGTCGTACGGAAAACATAACCCTCTTTTCTGTAAATGGTCTTTTGGATCTCTGATGGGCTGGTAGCTATCGCTCTGCCTCCAGACGTGCGGGGGTGAGCTTTATTTGTGGTTTTTTGGATGGGAATGCGGTTGCTGGGGAGAGAGGGAGAGAGAGAGAGAGAGAGAGAGAGAGAGAGGTGGTGGTGGTGGTGGTGGTGGGTGGATCTTTTGGATTTTATATAATTTGTACATTCGGATCTTTCATACCATCTGTGTGTGCCAGTCTATTGCCCGCCCTTACCTTTCTTTAAATTTTCAAATTTTCAAATTAGATTGTCCGGTTCCCAGGTACAGAAGGGGCTGGGGGGTTTTCCTTGGTGTATGTAGGTGGCCTTGTTTGATCTTTCGGGGGTGAGAAATGCGGTAAGAGGCGTGCGTGCAGGAAGTCGATTGGGTGGGTTGGGGGGGGGCGGCCGATGAGAGTCGGTGGATTGAAAGTATGCTTGAGGGATAGAGGTTCGAGGGCACGAAGGAATGGATAGGTCGAGCTCGACATCTCATTCTTCCCTGTGCAAAAGCCGAAATCTCCACCCCCCGAAACCCCATCTCCAAGAACGCCACTGTATATATATCAAAGATCCGAAACCGTCCTTTTTCCTTTCCTCCCCCCCCAAAAAGCTTCGCCGACTTGGAACGCGTAGACAAGGGAGAAGAGGGATACCGCGAGCTGAACCGGGGTATTTCGCATGATTGTTGTTGTAAAGAGAGAGGAGAGTAGCTGGCGTGTTGGCAATCCAAGCGCTCCCGTACTACTGTACTCCACTCCACTTCATTTTTTTGAACACCTACACTGGTAGGCTGGTAGCATAAGCCTGCTTCACCTATCAGCGAGGGCAGCTCATAGTCGGTATTCGTTGATGGAGGGCAGCAATTAGGGAAATCACTACGGATTCTGGACTTTGTGCTCCAACGATCTTCAAAGACGTGAATGATGGGTTATGGGATGTAGGGCTCGTGTTCGGATGGGGTGGTTTTTTCGAACGGTATGATTCGGACTCTTGAACCGTGAGTATGAATGGGGTGGGGCTTGGGTTTGGAGTATTAGGATTGTGGGTTTGCGTAGGTAGGTCGGGTGGAGGGGGAGAAGGGGGTGTGGAGGGACTGGTGGTGGTTGTGGTTTTGGAGGGGCCGGGAGAGAGATCAACTGGACAAGTGAGCATAGGATAGATAATTTGTGAACGTTGGGTTCATGCGTGCTTTTGTGGTGAGGAGAAGGAAGGGGATAGCAACGGGCGAAGAAAAGGGGGTTTGAAAGTTCCTGTCTTGGTATTTCAGTATTCTATGCTTCTTCTCGTTGCTTGAGAAGGCATAACCCGCGTGAAGGCAGGGCGTCATGTTCAGCAACATTCATTTCTTATTTTCGTATTCGGTAGGATGTGGATCAGTCAGCTGAAGCAGGCTTCACGGCGTATACAAGATAGGCGATGGCGTTATCATTGGAGCATATGCGTTGGAGAGCAATGATATGAGAGGCATGAGGTATATTGATAGGCCGTGAACATGGTTGCAGGGCTGGAGTTTCAGGGGGTCTGGAAAGGTTGAGAGCTATAGACTGTGGGAAAACATGAACAGGAGCAGCAGACATGAGGTCTAGGCGGGTTTCTAGAAGAGGAAGAGATTGGAAGGAGAATCTGAAAATATTCTGCCGTGGATACAGAGTACAGTTGAGTCGGTCATCCATGGTGTTACACAACCTTGTTCGAGTCTCCGGGACTTTGGTTCCAAATCATCCCTTTGTCGACCATAGAATATCTCCGAGGGAAAAGGGGCACGCAAAACACTAAAGGTGCAATGACACAAGAAGAGCAGTATTCAGAAGGGGTAGGCTTACGCGGCACCGAGCACAAGAGGTCGCAGAAAGGAGGGTCTATTTCTGTATATTCTAAACAGATGTCCAACCTGAATCCTAATCGGGGGCCAGATATATTAAAATGAAGAGCTGCAACTCGTAGAGAACTTCCCTCTGGGCAGTAAACTCGGATCGAACTGCTGGTTCTTGCGCTGTTTTGTAGATCATGCTGGAAAGTTGTTGGGCAAGCCTTAGCGGAGGCAGGTCCGGCGTAGAGTTAGTTTGTGTTCGGGCCATTAAGAAGTGAGATCGATGATGTTCAGTGCGCGTGGTTCGTATTTCAGCACCGAGATATTAATTATGAAAGCGGAGCGGAGTGGGCAGAGAAGGCTCCACGGGACTACTCCGTATATTCACCAATGACCGAAACGAACGACCAATGGTTGGAATCGCTCGACATTGTTATTTCCAGCTTGTTTAGTCCCGCTCCCTGGATGGGACTGGCGCATCGATGAAATAGATTGCTCGCTTGAGTTCGGACCTTCTCCAGGCAGCCACTAAAGATGGTGAGGATATCTCGGATTGAGTTGTTTACGGATCTCTCAATGCCATTGTCACTACTTGGCACTTTCTTACATGCAGCTACTGCTACTTACTGTACGGTAGTCGGATACGACGGATGGCCTTCCCGCTCTCCTCGGTTGGGGGAAAGCAAATCCCGCTTCTCTGGCCGGCGACGACTGGCCACGGTGGCCACATCCGAATATCCCACGCTTGAAAACATTTCAATCAAGATCGAGATCTATATCGGAACGGTAAACCCGTTCTGCAGGTGCTGCAGGACCAATAACCGTTCGACCCGACGATGCCCCCATATTCATTTGCTGAAAAGGGGAATGTTAATGCGCAAAGTCAAACTGCTCCGGTAGAAGGGGGGGGGTGCAACGGCGACAGGAATCAGGGAAAGTGATGTCCAAGCGCAGCGATGCAGTGACAGCACAGTGGTGGCGCGTCGGTTGGGGATGAGGATCAAGGGGATGATAGCGACGGGTAGAGAGATTCCTGCAGCTTTGACAGCTGCATCTGCACGTATGCGGCGTGGGGTGATTGCCAGAAGGGATGGAAAGGAACGAACAAATTGGATTGGCGTCCCCCCACATTGGATCGAGATGCGCATCAGCTGCAGCTGCGCAAGGCCGAAAGAGAGGCATGCATACCTATGTGTCTAAATCACTGGCCATACCTACAGTGCTGGTCATGCAGGACCAAGGCATGCTTGACAAGTAAAAGTGTAGATCTGCGATTGGCCGTCCAACCCACTGCGCTTGAAGAGAGCCGAAAATGCGTTCTGGTGGAACGGCAAATTGCACGAGCATGAACACTGCGCTGCCGCCGATGACCTTGGAACTTTCTTCTGTCAAAGCTGCAGCAGGGCGAGGGTGGGTGATCTTGTGGCAGGCCCACACCGAAAAAAAGTGGGATTTTTACCATATCCCTCCAGGTATCAGTACTCTCAAAGTCACAACATAATAACCGTCTTTAACACGCTTAGATATCACTAATAAACGTTCTATACATCTACATTCAGACCATTAGACAATTAGACAATTAGACATTCCCTCTGGCACAAGTATGAAAGTCGACTACGAGAGAGTGAAAAGGAGGCGGCAAGCTTCTCGCTAAAATCCCCCATGATTCTTTGAGTGCGCCTGATGGTTAGTAGTATTCATGATGGATGAGATTTCTGTGACATATCGGAACCACGATGCGCATCGCAACAACCCCCAGGGTCTATCGAACTTTAATAAACCGTTGAGTGGATTTTGGATTTTCACTTTCACATTTCGCGGTTTCTATTCAGTCAGGGTGCATATCCTGGCGCCACGCTTGACCGTTATGGGAATCTCGTGTGAAAATGGGTGCAGCAAGCCACAGGCCCACACGTCAAGAGCCTGATTCCGTTGTATCTGCGCTGATCAGGGGAAATGAAGCCTATCATTGCCATCCTGAGCACTTGAGGCTGCCCGAAAGAGATTGCCTTTCGCGTGATGGTTGGGGCGTCCCTAAAGTCAGGTAGAGCGAAAGAGCTGTCACGAGCAGAAGCTTAAAACGACCCCTCCACCCTTTTCTCCCCCAAGGGTAAGCCATCGCAGCGTCGGGTACGGAGAGCGGAATTAGTGGTGGTGGTGGTGGTGGTGGTGGGATGGTCTGTTCTCTGCTAGTAGTATCAGTCTGTGCCGTAGTTTTGGGGAGTCGCATGCAAATAATAATTAATAATTAATAATTAATAACAACAATATTAATGATTTCGAATCGTCTTATTGTCACTGCCTATTTCGATCAAATATCGAGTGGTCCAAGGTACCATACTATGATACTCTTTCACTATTTTACTGAGCCGTACTGTGTCGTAGGAAGATGCCGTCGCTGAAGATCGGAACGATATTGGATCATCGTTGGAATCGGTTGTGCTTGGCCTATTACTCTACAGTAGTGCTGCTGCTACACGCTAGGTGTTTGTTGATGCCCAAATATCCGCGGTCCACAAATGATTTTCCTGTATCGACTACCTAAATTACAGCTGTTTGCGAATATGAGATCAAATAATGATGGTTCTGAACAGCCCGGCGCCTACCTTAGTTTAATGCCGATCAAAAGATCTGAGAGCAGAATCCATCCATGCGCTAGTGACCGGCAAGTTGCTCTGCGCTTTAGCGGACGGCTGAGGTAGGTAAGGTAGGGGAGTTAGGTTTAAGCCACAGATCAGAGATCGACATGCGATCTCTTCATCTGAGACATCATCCCTGTCATGAATCGGATTACCAAATCTAAACCTCCCGATAGAATAGATTTCCTGTCACCTGATGTTTACATTACTTACTTCGTATTCCAAAAATACCCTCATATCAAAAATCAAAGAGTAACGACTGGAGACATGCTGGAAATGCGCTCAGGAGTATATCGACTTCTCCCGAACATTCTAATTTCTCAGATAGACCGATAGCTGTCATCTGACTGCTTTCCGGCTACGTCCAGCAGTACGATACCTTAGTTATGCCAGCTCCGGCACAGAGGGTCAAATCCATTTCACGTGGTTGGAAACAAAGGTACGGCCTCCTGCATCCTTATCTGCGGCAATGACAGCTTCAGACACGATGCTCCAGTATACTGTATGTGCAGCAAGTGACGCACGAAGCTCGTGACCATGGGAATCCTAAACAAGAATAATGCTCCACTGCATGCAATTGCAATACAAATCATACGACTGCAATGTCGCAAAAAAGGTCGTTTCACAACTTGTTCCAACACGATAAACCGAATGGGTTGTTGCGCAAACCCTCGCCGACACTGCCTCAAAGTATCAGCGGCCTGCCGGCGTAGACCCAAGGCGCCGGGATCTTGAAGGGATCAATATATTGCACCAAAGAACCCACCACCAACTAACTGGGTGGAACATTCCGAAAGGTGTCAGGTCGATCGACGGTGAATTGCCAGTTTACAAAGTTTCAACGGAGTAGTACTAGTAGTGTCTCTTAGTAGATAGTCGAAGCTTACCTTACCGATGGGTATCCCCCAAACCACATGCTACCATGCCCGACTTTGTGGCAACGCCAAGCGACTACCCGTTGGTACAGAGGCTAAGGTTGTCTTCGGAGACCTGAGGGGGCATGAAGCTGTTACCGCCAACAAAAATAAAATACCAGTAGATTTTTCATGGATATGACCAAATTATTCATTACAATTCACCAATTCACCAGCTCACCAGCTGTACTATTCATCGCCACCGTCTCGATCGCATTGCAGCCTCTGTTTTTCGGATTGGGTTCCCCCAACTTGCATGGAAGTCTCGAAAAAGGCCATAATTACGCGCACCAAAGTTTGGCCGCTTCTAAGACGCTTGTGACTGCTGTTTTCTCTCAAGTTCTCCTCCATTAGGAAACCTGTCCGCGATGCATCTCCTGTGCAAGCGAAAGCAGAAGTTGAGGCATCCAAGTATCTGCCTTACTTTGCATCGCGAGTATAATGTACATCTGTGAGCTGCAATTGAGATGAAAAGCTTTTAAGGTTGTGGGAAAAACCAATTGATAAAGTGTTCAGATCGGCCGATAGAATTCAAGATGGTGAAACAAGATCCACTAGATACTTTACGGTACAGCTAGATTAGTGGATGGGACGAATAAATGATGATGATGATGATAGTGATGATGATGATGATGATGTTAATGATGAAGATGATGATGTTAATGATGAAGATGATGATGTTAATGATGAAGAAAGGCTTGTTTGCCCACCATACAGTGTACGTAGAGGGGGCTTGTACCCTAGGGTGTGAAAAGGCTACCTTGACATACTTTAGGGTTATGCCACCAAAAAGCAGTGGTGGATGGGAGGTGTCTCTGTCAGGTAAGGTAAGTAAAAGTAGTAAGGTATGGTAGTCAGTATTCCGTACCGGTAGTGCAAGAAAGCGCCCTGCTCGGAAGATCAATGATTCAGTGCGATCCAACCAACCCCCATGAACCATGTCGGAGGAGCACCCCTGTCCAATGATGACCTAAACGCTCTCGCGTTTTCAATCTCCGATCTGTCTATCTGCCAAGCATTTCGGCGGTTTAAGGTCGTTGCGGATACGTACCAACGAACCCTACCTTACACAGTAAAGCACCCCACTAGTCCCTACTACATACTCCGTAGCGTCACTGCTGTACCTTCCCTACCGTCTTCTGCGTTAGAATCTAATCCCAGCAATCTGTGCAGGCATCTCCTGTCAATTAGTGTACGCCATCGTATCGATCTCTCGCCATCCTCCGCTTCCACCCTCTTGCAGTCTGCACACCCCCCATCTCGGTATCCGAGGGAAAAGATTTCAGAAACCTCTCAGTCTTGTATCGCGACAACTACGTTCACAAGCAAGCCTTGTCGTCAACGCAATTAATATCACCGATTCCTTTTCTAGGTAACGAGCAGTTTCCGCCGTCCTGGTTTAGACATCGTTCCTCCGCCTTGGATCCGGCTGTCGGTCGTCCCACACTTCGCACTCGCCTGTCACTGTCAACCAACCTCGCGGATCCAACCCAGAAATTCCACAGAGGAGTTGATTGCGCAGTCGGAGCATCTGATAAAGTCGAGGCTGCGCACAATCTCACCGCAAATTATCCGTTGAACGGCACCTGGTCGACATTGTAACGGCAAGGCCCGCACGATAATTGTTCGTCTGAGGTTGCGGCAAGCGACAGTCGTATAAACACGATACAAGATCGTAAAGCCCGAGGGATGTTGGCGGCGGAGAATTGATAGCAAAGCGTTTCATCAATCTTCTACATCGCTCGGGAATGGCAATGGCAGACGCAATCAGGCAAAGGTGGGTTTCGTCACAGATCGTCAACGGGCTTCTTTCGGGCGAGTGTAACTAATCGGCTTCAGCAGTACTTTGCCATCGATCGGTTACCTAGATTTGGACAAGATCAAGAGGGAAAGTCTGATTTACAGCCAAAGCCTCCCGGTTTCAGCGGCCCTGAACATGTCAGCTCCACCTCTCGCCAGCCCGACAAATATGTACTCTGGCCCGCCACCTCCATACTCATATCAGTCTACCACTGCCAACTCAGTGGCCGCTCTTAATGCCTACATATCTCCGCCAGATTCTCGCCGAACTTCTGGTGACGAGAAAGAGCCACCGCTACCGCATCATCAGTCACTACCTTCAATACACGAAGCTCTTGGTACCGAGCAACATCTCTCAATCCCTTCATTATTATCCAAGGCTGGGCCCCCAGCAACATCGAACCCCACCCCTCAGCAAAGTTCCACCACTGCTGCCCCTCGATCACATCTAGAAACGTCGTCGATAGCAGCTCCGAATTCGTCAACCCACGCTCACTCTCCGATTCATCCCTCTCATGATTCTTTTGAAAAATCGCGACCACAATATTCTTCGTATCTCCAAATCGACCCTGGCTCCGCACGGTTTTCGGCCATAAATTCCCAAGAATCTAATTATATGTCGACACAACCATCGCGAACAGGGCCGAGCCCTGTGAATTCATTCAGACAGCCGATGCAGTCCTGGCCAAGACATCAATCACCTATGCATGATCAACTGCCACGCCCCTCTACCCACACGAACTCCCAATATGGCTGCCCCCCATACCAATCTACGCACACCTCATACGCTCCACAAACACCTCGCCTAGCCTCATATGAACATGCATCGGTACCACACCCAAGTTGGCGTTGCGCCGGATCTGAGATTGACCGGGCGGAAGAAACAAGGAGGGCCGCCGTCAAGCAAAGTCCTGTGCCACAGGCTTTTGGAGAAACAGTGAAGAGGCATCTAGATATCTTTGAACTCGAGACTTCCCTCAACGAGGTGTGTACTTCATGGTATATTTTTCATCCCATCTAACATGTTTTCTAGATCGCTGAAGGTAGTGGTCGTGCCCTGGAGTTCTCCCGGCTATACGGATCTCGCGCGCATCAAACACAACGATCTGGCCCAGTACCTGGCTCAGTCCCTACAATCGCCGAATGTGACGAAATGATTCGACAGCAAGAAAAGGTCTTAAACTCCGTTGCTCGTATACGAGAAGTCATCGTCACGCAGCAAGCAGCTCTGGCAGAGCAGCGGAGTTATGACTACGCTCATAAGCCGGGCAGTGAAGTGGATGAAGACGGGAGCATGTATCAAGACAAGCTGGACGGGTCGGGAGGTTTTGCAGGGTCAGATACGAAGAAGAAACGAGGAGTATGTCCCATTCTCTCAATCTCGAGTCTGTATGCTTACGATTTCAAGCAGAGAGCCGCGCCTCCTGGACGATGCCATAGTTGTAACAGAGCCGAAACACCAGAATGGCGGCGCGGTCCCGATGGCGCTCGGACATTGTGCAACGCTTGCGGGTTGCGTACGTACTGCTCTTGGAAGTTTTAATTGTTCCACGACTCACAAGAAGTTAGATTATGCGAAATTAACTCGCAAAATGGGATCCAAGGCGTCTTCAACCAGCTCGAACTTGCGACCAAAAGAAATGGACCTGAGTTCGCCTCACTAATATAATTCCTTTCCTCTGATATACTCACCACCACGTTTACGGCCTTTACACGTGGAAAATTCATTTTATTTATATGGGATCTGCCTCTGAGCGGCGTCGGACAACATTCGCATGAAATGACAACCGGGAAATGTCTCTTTCAGGGGACTATGCAGGAGCGCCGGTGTTATTTGGACAATGACGAAACGACAAACCGTATAGTTTGGCTTTTTCTGCCCACGGAGTCTTTTCCATTTTTCTAGTGTATGGCTTTCTGCCTTGCCTGTACACTCCCATCTTTCTTTTGCAAAAAATCCTGCTTCACCGTCATCTTTTTTCATGTAATGATGTTTTTACGCGAAGATACCAGCCTTATTAGAGGCCCGCTTGCTCTTCGTAGGTGTACATCTGCCCTGTCTTATTAGAGGCATATATCTACGATTTATGGGGGTGTTTGTGGGGGCGATCAACTACCTTTGGGATCTGCTGGCTTCTCTTCTACGATTCTGGGCGATTGGAGTGCTTTGGATGGCTCTTTTGAGAGTCAATAAGGGGGAAGCTGCTGATGAGGGTCGATGTGTTTTGAGCGGGGGTGGCGCTTGAGAAAGAATAGTTTGTGCTTAGAATAGAAATGACCTCTGTGATCTCTCACTTGTATGTTTTTTCGTGTCGTTGAACCAAGCTCTCTACCACCAAAAATAACCCTGTGGTCGTTGTCGTCGTCAATTCTCTCATCTCGAGCCCTTCCCTTTTACACATGTGCTCATCTCAACGACGTTGCAACCTAGCGCCATTGGTTCGTGCAAGTACAGTACCCCTAAAAAATCTATGAAATCCCGAGATTCGTTGTCTCAATTAACGGTTTACGGACCTTTTGTTTGTTTTTTCCCCCCTTGGATAATCGGTGGTGGTGCCAAGGAAAGTCGGGGGAAGTCGTGCTTTTCATTTCTTTTCTTTTCATTTCACTTTTGGATTGAATCGAGGTTTAAAGCCTACTTACCTTACTGTACCTTACTGGAGCCTATCCGTTTTTCGAGGTTTTTTTTTAAATAAATAGTAATGTGGTTGACCCTGTCTGTCTGTCTGTCTGGTGCTTTTGGAAGAATGAATATATACGCACTCTGATCCCCCCTTCCTCTTCCCTGAGATTATACAATCTTACCTCCCCCCCGCCCCCCTACATCTCTTCTCTTCGCAACATGGGGGAAAAAAGTTATTGATATTTGTAAAAAAAAAAGGGGGGAGGGGGAGGGGGTGATATATGTATGTATGTATGTACTGTCCCACCGGCGCCTTCCCCACTCGCACTTTCCCCTATCTATCTACTGTATCCCTATCTTATCGTTTCATGCCTTTTCCTCTTTCCTCTCCTAATGGGGGGGTGATTGCGTGCCTTTTTTGTTCTGCCCATGTTTTGGTTTTTGGGTACTGGTCTGGTCTGTTTGTTTGGGTTTGTTTGGGGGGGAGGGTTGGCTTGGGTGGTGGGATGGGGCGGGATGGGGGGGGGCGCTGTTTGTTGAGTAGAGGGATTGGGAAGGTGGTGGGATGGTTGTTTATGGGAGGGGAGTGGGATGGGGGGGGATGGCGGGATTGGGGAGTGTGAGAGGGGCGGGGTGGGATATGCCTTTCCTTTTTTCCAACATTCGATTCTTTTGATTTTTATATTTCGGTTTGATAATACAAAGCATCATAGCCCCATGAAAACTATCCAAAACACCACATCTCACTACGGGGAACTTTCATGAATTAAAGAAACTCTCTTGCCCATCTCAATCTACTCCCATCTCCGTCATTCTCCAACCAACCCAACCCCCTTAGATTACTCCATTCTCAACATCACACCAATCGCCTCCTCCCCTTCCATCTTCAATTACTTTATTCAGTGCAGAACGTATACGCCAATTACCCGACTCAGGCCGGATTTATTACTCTTGATACCGCTCTTCTAGCGCCTGGCAGGGTGATTTGCCTTTTGTCTGGCCAAAAACGGGGGCGTGAGGGGATTGGGGGGGGGGGGGGATGGATTTGGGTATGAGAGTGAAGGATTGGGTGGGTTGGGTATTTGGGGGGTTTAGGTGATGGATGTGGGGGGTGGGGGAATGGTACTGATATACAGATAGTTTTCGTTTTCGTTTTGGTGGGGCATTGGTGTTTAGGTTGTATGTGTGAAGGAGGAGTGGGATGGGTATTGATGGCTTTGGAGATGTGTGGGGAGGAGTGGTAGCTTGGCTTGTAAGGCCGGGGATGGGAAGGGGGGGGCGGTGGGGTGTGAGGGGGAGTGGGTGTGAGTGTGAGGGGTAGGAGTGGGAAGGGTTTGTGTTTGCCGGGGCAGAAGATGGATATTTGGGTTTGAAACGCGGATGCACAGAGAAGCAATGGGTGTGATTGCAGTTGGTAGGCGAACGAGGCTTTTGATTTAAGAGATCGATTGGACGGATACAGGTGAGGAGCTGAGCCAGAGAATGAGTGTGCCTTTAACTTTAGACGATGGCAGTGTTATCGAGGCGCCTGGGTCTGGGTTTAGATACTAGTTACGTACAGCGGTTGCTTGAATACCAGACGGACATGCCGAGAGACGACAGGTGTTTATGCGGTAGGAACCAGACTGAAGAGCAGTGCCGGCTTGCGGTGAAGAGCATCGGAAGTGGAATTGCCAGACTGATATCTCTGTGTATGGTCGAGTATGGTTTAAGTTGCCGTGCAAGCGTAACGGTATGTTTCATCTGTAAGCTGCGTATACCGGGAGAATTCACAATCACATTGTGGTATGCAGAAGCGGGCAAAATATCTAGTTATGCTTCGGAAGAGGAGGTGGCTGTAACGCGGTGGGTATACTTGCATTGTGATATACTCAAGTAATTGAGGGATCCTATAGATGAAGATGCGGATGCGGAGATTCAGTGTAAATGCTTGGAGTCGAGGTGCATATGCTGGAAGATTGACAGATGTGCTGGCGGTAGATGGAAAGGAGGAGAAACGCTAGAGTCAAAAGGTATTCATGTCCGTTGTGACAGGCATGCTTGTGGTATGTCTATGCGAAGAAAAAGGCAAAGTAAGCCTTGTATGTGGACGGTCAGGAGGCGTGATGAAAGTGCATGTGGAGGGTGCTTGCGGCAGCGAAGTTTGATAAATAGACGCAGACCGTTCACATTAGAAAAAGTCCGAGGTTCTAGCAAAGATCCCCAGATATGACAGGTTCGTTACTCCGGGATTGCAGCTGCCTGCATGAAATTGGCCAAGAAGACTTTGGCTAGCTCCTACTGCAGAAGATAAGTTGAACACGCCCCCTCTATATGAGGAGAAAGGAAGCCGGTCTGTCGCTCTGATACGATGGGTTAATGCTTCTGGGTCGCTAACCAGCTACTTCTCCTACCCGGGTTGTCGAGTTTGCGTAATGTGTAAGAGCACGCAGGAGTAGACGATAACTGACCTTTGAGGTGGGGAACCAGACCGTGGCAGAAAGGAGCAGAGAAAAGATTGGACGGAGAGGAGTAGAAAACTCTCATAAGTGAGGTCCGGACGCAACGAGTGATGATCGGGCAACACAACGGCAAACCTACACCGGCGGCAGGTGGCCGAGAGACCAATTGATTCTTATTTGGAGCACCTACTACACGTTGTGTTCGCAGGCCTGCAATCGATTTGGGTGCTTTGTGGGCCAGATTGATCCCGAAGATCACAAAGGCTGTACCAAACGCATCGGCTCGCAGATCGGGCTGTGTGTCCATGACCCGCATGGACAGTGCGTTAAAGTCGTTCCGGATGCGGTTACCTACTGAGATCAAGATCTTTGGCCAGTGTAGCTATACATGTATGCCGGGAAAATTGACAGCTGACCAGAAATATGGGAAGGCAGGAGACAAGGAGGAACTAAGGTTCTGTCAGCGTGCCTGTTTGGGGATTTTAGTCCGAACTGTACTTGCAGGGTTGGTTCGGGTGCGAGGCTTGCGAATGGTACGGTAGGGGCTGGCAAGCTGGTAGCGAATAGGTGGATGAGAGGCCAACGCCTGCAGTGAGATGGCGAAGTGCATGGCCTGTCAGAATAGTTGGGTTAAAGAAGTCGATTACATTCGGATGTTCCGTCCGCGATGAGCCGCCAACCTGTTAATTGGTAAGATTGTGTCAAATATGCATCGAAACTCCAGGCGGAAGCATGAACCACCTGAACCACCATTGTTGACATGGGGCTGGAAATTCATGGTTATAATTCCTCCCGCTCGGAAGACTCAATAACTAGCACAAGGTCATAGACGTGATTTGACAGGTGCGGAGTGTACCAAGACGCGCAGCAAGACGATAATCTCATTGAGTAGGTCCCCGCCTTCACATGATCATCTTCGAAGATTCTCGCGACCGATATATAGACATTATAGAATAGAATGATAAAGGTATCGCCGATACAATGCTTCCAGAAGGGTATAATGCTATCAAAATCCAACAAGTAAAGTATAACGAGAGTATTAGAATAGATCTTAGAGATTAAATAATCAAATCACATCATCATCAACCGAGTAGTCCTCCGCTCTGGGTGTCTACGCCCAGGTCCTAGCATGGAGGTCTGTTGTGCAGCGCGGTAGGCATGTTGCTCGCAATAAGTCCTGCCGTTCATTTCAAAGTAATCATCACGAAGTATCTTATGGCAGTCCTGAGCTGACAGTTAGTATGCGTGTCCTTTTTCCCTCCTAGTTGCTTCAACTTACTTGACAGGTGAAGCAGTGTGGGTGGCATTTCTGCTTCACATCCGTTTCAACGTACTGCCCTTCGATACCTCGGTCGCAGTGCTTGCACAACGAGCCATTAAGCTGATGATAGTGTCTGTTGCAATAAGGGTGATTGCCAAGAACGTAAAAGTCTGCCGTAGGGAAAGGAGCCCTGCAAGTCTTGCAGACAAAGCAATCCCGGTGATAGCGTCCCGAGAGCTGACCGTCCTTTGAACTGACGGACTTTCCCTTGATGAGCTCTCCACATCCTCTGCAATTGCCTTTGTTGGCAGTCGTAGGTCTTCGCGCTGGAGACAAAGGAGCACGAGACTGGGCTGGTGGTGCGGGAGACACTTGGAGGTTACCAGAATTTAGAGGGGGCTCAGGGAGAAAGGACTCTTGTGGCGATCCAATAGGAGGACGTCCACTCTGGATTGCTGGATCGGTGCGCACATCTGGTGCGAGCAGCGCTGGCTCGCGTCGTGGTGGAGAATCCATTGGCCTGGAGTACATCGGTCTGCTGAAACTTGGAGGTGGACCACGGCGTCTCGATGTTGGCTCCTCAGCCGCCGGCGTTATACTCATACTATTCTGGAACCCTTCCATTATACCTGTGCCCTGGTGTATGTCAGATGATCGTCGCTTTGCTTGTTGTGGTGAACTCGGCAGCGGAGGTGTAGACCGTGAGCTGCCACTCTTGGCATCTGAACCAGAAGACTCATTGGATGAAGTTGATTCAGTTGGCGTATGATATGGATTCCCTATACTAAATTCTTGTGCGCGAGTGGGTAAGGGTAGCGGGGGTGCAACTTCAGGTCGTTGATCACTCCTTGTTCCCGTCCTACTTGTGCTCCGAGAAGATCCCAGTTCTCTTTTCTCTGGGGCAACGGAGTTCGCTCTGCCTCTCATTGATCGGTTGGGCTTGAAAAAACTTGTACTTCCTATCTCCTCAAGTGGCCTATTAGCAGCAGCTACAGAAGGCGTAACCTTGTGAGAAACGAGTGTAGGTTCGGAGGGTCTTCTTCCTTTGATAGACATAGAGGAATCCGCAGTGTAGCGAGTACGCTCGTCCGTCGGATAAGTCTGCGATCGGATTACAGGACGGTCTTGTTGTAAATTTTCGTTAGGAGAGACTGGATCTTCGTAACCGGTGGAGGGTCTGCGGAGCATGGGAAGAGCAGGTACAGCTGGCATATCAAACCTACCTCGGTCTATAGTGCTTCGGGGACCTCCTGATATGCTCGATAGCGATGGGTTCCGGGTATAGTTCGAACTCGAGGTTGATGGCCGCTGGACATGGGCTTTCCCACCAGCACTTGACGAGCGCGTGTAGTCCTCACTACTGCTCATAGTTACTGTCCTCTTGAGTCCTGGATGGCGATGTTCTCCCTTATCCCTCACGTTAAAAGGTCCTGGTGCAATCGTGTTCATCCTTTGTAAGACGCTACCCCCTCCATTCCCTCGAGGACTGAAGGGCGCAAATGTAGCACTCGACTCCGCTTGCGTATTCGAATTGTCGCTGCCGGGTGTAAATGGACGTTTTATCTCTGACGGCGTGGTTGGGGTAGCGCTGCGTGGTTTTGACATGGGGAAGGGCGGGAAAGCACAATCCTGAGGTAGCGAAATGTCCGGGGATGTCGGCCTTGATGGGAGTGGGGATGTCGCACTCCTGGGTAGCGACCGATAAGTGGACCTAGGGCCATTTCCGTACGGGCCTGGAGAGGCGCTGCGCGAGTGACTGGAGCTACTCCTGGGTGAGAATTGATTTGGAGGACGCAATGGATGTTCATTGTCTGCTGCAGTCAGCTTAGGTTCTCGATCTTTACAATATCGGTTTCACATACTGCCAACCGATGCATTGATCCGGGACGGTCGAGGTATTTTGCGAGACTTCAATAGTGCTGGGCCGTTTGGAGGATTTGAAGCGGGCGGTGCGAACGGGCTATGTAGGGCTTGGAACCGGGAATCGGGAAGAGGAGGTACTGCCATGTCGTCTCAGCGCCATTCAAGGGACGAGGAAATTATTGAACACGGGGCATACCGTTCGAGCAGACGTGATCCCCCATTAGCGATATCTCGATAGAAGCATTACAGTTCGAACATTTGATAGACGGCAAGAAGCCCGACGATCGTGCTGCTGAGTCCATGATGACTGCCCTCGCCCTTCCGTACTCTTCACAGTCCAAAGGTTCCGGTCCAGAAGTGAGGACATGCAGCAATGCAGCAATCCGTGTTTATTCCGCGTTTATCCCGACTTCCATGCGAACCTCGAGTTCATCTCACCAGGCACGCGCTACTAACGAAAGAGCGCAAAGTCCACGCAGAACAGATGAGATGTATATGGACAGCTGCAGACGCCGGAGTTCGTAGATTTGTGTCGTTGATCGCTCATTCGACAACTACCGCCGTGGGAAATGAGGTCAAGCTTTACACCCCTGATTCGAGCAACGCAGGGATTGGCCAGGACTAGTACTCCGCACGGTGTGATCGATTGTGATAATTAGATCAAGTCAACCAGGACTATATCAACCAATTATCCATATTATTCAGTTGTCGCCCTCGTACGAAGATGATGATGGCATGAGGGTGTGAGGGTGTGAATAAAGGTGGGAAAATCTACGAAACCTTCGTTGTCAAGCCCCTCCGATTCTGATACACGTCGACCAAAATGCGAAGCCAGTAATATTGGTGCCAAGCATGCAACTCCACGGTAAGGTAAGGTAAGTTACCTAGGTAGCTCTAAGGTTGGTAGGGTAGGGTACTTTTACTCCGTATTTTTTAGTCCTTAGAATACATGCCCAATGGAATTCAATTGGTACCACCAGATCTGCTCATCCGCAATCGGACGTCCTTGACAAGCCAAAAGCCACCGCGATAACTGTCGAATGTTTTTTATGCAACACAAGTTCGTCCACGATTGAATGGGTCTCATCCCCCACTGCCACAATGAGATCTGTAGACCTTGCGTTTTGCTGTTGTTGAATTCCTCTCGTGACTGCAGATCATAGGTACTGTGTACTTGAGGTGTCATCTAACAAGATGCAGGGTTCAACAAGTCGCAAGAAACGTTCTAGCCCGGAAAAGTAACTTCCCCTGGCGATCATTTGACTTTGCCCTAACCACCGATGCCCTAATTCAAACCAATTCCGGCACTTGATTTGGTACAAACCACGGTTACTTCCCCTTTCCAGAACACCATGGAGAATGAAAGTGCCCGCACCTGCAATCTGACTGAAGAAGTCCACGTCCACGGCGTGCACTTCAATTACCTAGTTGTAAGGTATTGTTACAGTAGTAGTGATTGACTGATAAGGTACGGTATCTTAGCATGATATCGCTAGCTTGCCCTCGATTTTGTGGGGTGATTGCGGATACCGGAGGCAGATTAGGGTATAAACATCTCGAGTGGGGGCTTTTCTCTCCACGAACCAACAGCAAATTCAAACACCAGAACTCATCAACCAAAAGTTCTCACCACTGCCTCCAAGTCGGGTTACACCCTGCATGTATTCGAACACTCTCAATTCGTAGGTTAAGCTGAGCTTACCATGATAGCGAGCAATGCGAGATTTGCGAACATCAAAAGCCATGGAAATAAGTCAACATACGCTGATAGGTAATTACAGTGTTCACCACCCTTACAATCACGGACGTAAATCATCTTCTGGTGGTGATTCGAGTAGTTTTCCAAAGACCAGATAAGAACAACGTCCGAGATCCCTAAATCACTGGATCGATCTGAATCAATTATAATCATTTATGATGGCTCCTCATGCAGAAGGCCCTAATGGCTCCGTGAATGGTTCCGGTTACGCAAGTATCAACGGCGACAACAAGGGCATGTTCACTGTGGATTCTCCCAACGTTGTCTACACGGAAAATGAGATCAAGACCAAGTACACCTACCGTACAACGTCTGTAACCAACGCTGGTAACGGCAAGTACATCGCCACACCCAAAGAGACAGTCTATGACTTCAAGGTGGAACGCAAAGTGGGGAAGGTGGGCATGATGCTCGTCGGATGGGGTGGGAACAACGGTACGACTGTCACAGCAGGGATCATCGCCAACCGCCGTGGTCTTTCCTGGGATACTCGTGAAGGCAAGCGGGCCGCTAATTACTATGGATCTGTCGTAATGGGATCCACGATGAAGTTGGGTACGGAAGCGAAGACTGGCAAGGAGATCAATATCCCTTTTCATGACGTCCTCCCAATGGTTCACCCCAACGAGCTTGTAGTTGGTGGGTGGGACATTAGTGGTATGGATTTGGCTGCGGCCATGGACAGAGCAGCAGTATTGGAACCTACCTTAAAAAGCATGGTCAAGAAGGAGATGGCCGGAATGAAGCCACTTCCCAGTATCTATTACCCTGACTTCATCGCGGCAAATCAAGAGAAGCGTGCGGACAACCTTCTTGAGGGATCCAAGGCTTCTATGGCTCACGTAGAGAAAATCCGCAAGGACATTCGGTATTTTTTCTAACATGTGGCTAGATGACCGTGCTAATCTGTGTTAGCGACTTCAAGGCTACCCACGGCCTTGAGAAGGTCATTGTCCAATGGACAGCTAACACCGAACGCTATGCCGACATCGTTGAAGGGCTAAATGACACTGCCGAGAACCTCATGAAGTCGGTCGAGTCCGGTCATGAAGAAATATCTCCTTCAACCATCTTTGCTATAGCTTGTATCCTGGAGAATGCCCCTTTCATTAATGGATCTCCTCAAAATACCTTTGTACCCGGTGCCATTGAGCTGGCCGAAAAGCATGGCTCTTTCATCGGAGGGGATGACTTCAAATCTGGTCAGACCAAGATGAAATCTGCTCTTGTAGACTTCATGATCAATGCTGGGATCAAGCTCACCTCAATCGCCAGCTACAACCACCTTGGCAACAATGATGGCATGAACCTGAGCTCCCAAAGGCAGTTCCGCTCCAAAGAGATCTCCAAATCCAACGTGGTAGACGACATGGTGGAGGCAAACAGCGTGCTTTACAAGCCTGGAGAGCATCCTGACCACACTGTGGTGATCAAGTACATGCCTGCGGTTGGCGACAATAAACGTGCGCTCGACGAGTATTACGCCGAAATCTTCATGGGCGGACATCAGACCATTAGCCTGTTCAACGTTTGCGAGGACTCTCTCTTGGCTTCTCCACTCATCATTGATCTTGTGATCGTTGCCGAGTTGATGACCCGTATCACCTGGAAGGCCAATACTGGGGATGGAGCTACTACGAAGAACTACAAGGGTTTCCATAGCGTGCTTAGTATTTTGAGCTACATGCTGAAGGTATGATGGCCAATAGTTGGTTCCAAATTTTTGCTGATTTTCATAGGCCCCTCTGACGCCTCCAGGCACCCCTGTGATCAACGCGTTGGCGAAGCAGCGTGGTGCTCTGACCAACATCTTCCGTGCATGCGTCGGTCTTCAGCCAGAATCTGACATGACGCTTGAACACAAGCTTGTCTAGCTATCAAGATATTCTATTTATGACAACCGCCCCTGACCTTCAACAGACGAGGGATGGATCAGTTCATGTAGAAAGGCGGTACAAACGATCAATCTGCGGTTATAGTAGGTAGAGATTTCCCCGTGCTCTTATTCTGTGAAGGATTCAACTCCTATGCATGTACATTCTCCTAAGTCGATAGAGTGTGACATACCGTACTCATTTCCTGCTCCTAATGCTACCTGAATGTTGTGACAACATGCTAAGCTCGAGTACTGCCCACAAAGAGCTCCGGACTTCGTCAAGAAGTCATTTACGTCTGTTTGCTTGGAAGCTTTTAGTGCACATTCAGCATGATTGTGATTTTCTCAACTGGAAGATCAGACTTGTCGAATACACATCGAAACGTGTGTAATATTAGCAGAACAACGATAGCGCGATTTCTACCCACACGGCTCGACCTTACCGCAGAACCTTGAGCTTTAGCCATTTGACCTACTCCGTCTTTTCCTTTGCATCTGGCATCCTTCCCAACATGTTGCCACAATCCCCCTCGATCCAGTCTTTCTTCCAAACAGAAGTATCTCCTAAGAAAAGACCAGCAACGACCGGCCCACCATCCGAGGCTGGTGATGGCTTCACTCTCGAAGAGATCGAAGCTACACTACAACCAGAACTCCATAAATGGCATCCCCGTGTGCATTATGAGGAAGTCGAGATTGATAGTTTGGTGCCCGGACCAGGCTGCGTTGCATTAATGGGTAGAGTGGTGAACTTTTACAACCAGGCGATACTCAGCAAAGCGCCGCAAGCTGCGAAGGGTTGTTTGAAGCTTGTGGTCAAGGATGATACTGGGGTTCTAATGGTGCCATTTACCTTCAGTCTCCCTGCTGCTGTCGTTGATCTATTTGAGTAGGTCAAGCTATGGTACGCAAAGATAGACTACCAACCGCGCATCGGTCAGTTAGTATCGGTTTGGACTCCCCATGTCTCGAACGCCGAATCGAATTCTTTGATACTGCAACATGCTTCGCTTGTCACTTCGATATTTCCCGAGCGAGACAATAGCTGCTACTTCCTGGTGCAAGAGAAGAGTGATGAAGGGATCTTGTGCAAGACCCCACTGGGTTATAAAGACGATGAACAGCTGGATGGGCTCATCACATTGAAGAACTTTGTGGACGGTGGACATGAAGTAGCTGCAGGGAAGGTACTGGTCTGCGTCAAGAGTATTGGGGGTAGAAAAAAATGTAGGCATACTTTCTCCGGGAGCCAGAGAGAAGTTGCTAATATACAGAAGTCACAACAAAGAAGGGAAATCCCGCAGAAAAGGTGGATATAAATATCTTTGATGATACGTTCGAAGCTACACTTACACTATGGGGCCACGTTGCTGCATCTGCCAGCTCGTGGAAAGCTTCGGATACCATACTTTTGCTTTCCAATCCTGGCTTCAAGGGTGATAGAAGACCTACATTATCGATTGGTACTGAGACTCACGTCGACGTTGACCCACACATGAGTGATGCCTACTGGCTGAGAAGTTTTGCGCAGCGACTTATCAAAAGGGAGCATGTCAACCAACCATTCCCAGAAGACAGTACGTTCCCGTTAGGTCTCCAGAAATCATCGTCTACTGATAGGTTTAGTCTTCGATGTCGAGGAAGCTGCTTCGTCTGAGGTAAGAATACTATTCACATTAGCCGACATTGACGAATTGTAAGTGTGGGTTTTCTGTTGATCTCTAGGCCACGGCTGACCAGGCCGCCTAGCGTTAGAACAGCACCTGCAGGTATATATATACATGGACAGTCTTTCCAGTTGCTAAAGGTGGATAGAACACTTCATAGGGTACCTCAGTGTCATTATCATCGAGTTGAACATAATGACACTATACCAACGCAACAGGATGCTCTGTACTGAATGGTAACACTCTCTAGCATACTTTCGAGAGTCCTCTAGTGACTCCAATAGCTGTGGTGTCCCCTTATTCGGCAATGCAATCACAGCAAAATGCAAACAATGCAAGAAGGAAATCCCTCTCAGGATCAACCCACGTTTGGTACATATGGCTAGCTCCGCCATCCCTCTCAATCTCCACAACTAACTTAACCCTACTCCAACCAGGTTGGAACGCTCATCGATGAATCCGGAGCCATCAGCTGCGGCAAACTTGTCTGGTCAAGCGATGCCTGGGAGCAACTTCTGGGTAGGACCGAAGAAGATCTCGTCGCCTCTAGCACCCAGGTGCTGAAGTATCTGGAGCAACGATTGTTGTTTCTGAGAATGACCTTAATGTTTGGATGGAGCGAAGACGTGGGTAAGCTTTCAATATTGCGGGTTCAGATGAGCTGATGTCTTAGAGTGTTGTACTGAAATCTGTTCTGAATTGCTGTTTTTTGTTGTTGTTGCTTCTTCCTTATTGTGCTGGATCTATGAATATGGTTCTACTAAGGGGAAGAATATTTGCTTAGCATGCCTTGCTACATCGCTGTCTCCAGCAGTTTGAAAGATACTCGAGTTCCACGTGTTGTGAGATCAAAACGTTGAGTTCTTCAAGTACCTGTAGCGAGAACATAATATCTCCGTTCACTACACAACTCTATCTTTACCGGCGAAATCAGCAGCAGCGCCGATTTGGGTCGGGTAACCGTTACGGGCGCTCTGTGGTGGAGCTTTACGGATCTTGACGATGGGGGTGGCTGGGCGGGATGGTAGAGGGGGGGGGCTTGGAGTTTTGAGTTGTGAGTTTTGGGGTTTTGTGGGTGCGGGGTGTGGGAATTGGTTGTGGTGGGATTTGGGGGGGGGGGGGGGGGTAAAGATGTGATGGAGGTTGGGTCGAGGGGCGAGATGAGAAGGAAAGTTCAAGGTTAACAGATAAGAATGCCTGTGTCTGGGCTCTTTAGTGTTCCGGTTTTCTCGGCCATGGTTTCCCCCGGGGGGGATCCCTTAATCAAGTCTCATTCTGTTATATTCGTCTGCTTTGCTAAACATTATTTTCTCAGCAATGCAAACGTTGAATCTCCCCTTTATCTGTTACTAAATAACCCGAGCCCTTTATTCCGCAGGGACAACGAGCTAATCTGCGGGACAGGGGCCGCAGAAAGTTGCCCTTGGTTTTTGTGTGAGAGGTGCTTTATGAGATTTGATATTCGTTAGATGAGTAAGGGAGATGCGGGTGAGAAAAAGCGGAAGTGGATGTGCAAAATTTTACAAATAATATGGAAGATTAGAGATGGCATTTTGAAGATGTCGGAAGATTTTGCAGGGAAGAGAAGCAGGCAACGATACTAGTGGGCAAAGACAAAATTGGCGGAGAATGAAAAGAGGAAGAGCAAGCTTTCCAGTCATTCTCCAGCACACTTCGAATCTCACTCCCTTCAGGATCTAAAACCGCATGTCTTGTGTAAACCTCACTAGCACAAAGTAAGGGAACCACACGAGTTTAAGCAGACGCCCGGGGCGAATAGGAGAGAAGTGGTTTTGTTATTTCGTAGACCATGTTAAGATGGCTCTGCGGGTGTTGCTGGGTACGGTACGGCTAAGGCTAGCGAACTGCGGTGGTTGCTGCTCTTGAATTGTTTTCGGAAGATTCTGTTGAGGGAAACGAACGAATCTCATGTTATCGTTATTTTCGAATCTTTCGTATTTTAAAGCATATTTTGTTGTATGATATTTTACCCTTCACTATCCGTTACGAATAGCATGCTGGATTCGTTGAATACTGTAAGAATTTCTCCGTGATGACTGTTTGATTCGCTTTAACGACCGTGACAACTGTACGTCAGAGTTTGCCGACTCGGCTAAGATAAATGATAGGAGAGTGTCACGTATGGTATTGAAGTATGGCGGTAAGGACACCTTTCTAACATCAGCAGCGCTGGCGGAGTTGCATATACCAAGGCTATACTGTGCTGTAAATGAATAGGGGCGAATGTTTACCAATACCTGGGTTCCACTTCAGCTCCCTTTGAATTTCTGTGCGTTATGGCGCGAACCGTACTCATAGCAATCTCTAATTGAAAGTTATAGATCCAACGGTAATTCGAAGGGACAAGACCCACATGAACCCTAGGCCCTTTGTTAGGTAGTTTGCTTGTTCTAGGATGTAGGCCGTCATAGTAGTACTACCGGTCGATGATCCGGAACTGATCTGCTCACCATATCATGTGGATTGGATATTTGCTATGCATCTTTGGATAAAGGGCTATGGAGTATTTTATGAATAGCAATTGGTCTGTCGATCGAATACTATACAGATGAGCAGCAATTAAGCCAGAATAACAATTGACAGAATTTTATACCCTTCATCCACTCTATTTTATCCTCGTCACGATAATGCCATTCGAAACACGGTATACGAAGCCAGACTCAGCTAACAACTCATACTCTATTACATCAGTCCTCCTTTTAACCCATCTTGACTATTCATCCAGCAGTCCCTGGAGGACTATGAAAAACCTTTCGCTCAGATCTCTTCACGCCCTCTTGTGATGGTGACACGTCCGCGCTCTCGCATGCCTGGCTGGACGGGGAGAGGCAACCATCGGAACCTTTGGGACCGGTCTGTCCAGGTGGAGTCTTTGGGCTAGGAATTCCTTTGGTAGTTGACTTGGCCGCGTCATTGCTAGAAGCAGATTTTTTATGGGTGGCAGAATTGGAAGCGCTGCTGTTGCTTTTGGGATTGTTGGCAGACGCAGACCTTTGATGCACCGGAGGCTGGAGATGTTGAGTAGGCATTGCGAATCGGGTGGCTGAAGGCTGTGGTGGATGTTGTAAGGTATCAAGATTTCCACAACCTGCTCGAGGGTCTTCGGGTATGGTGGGGAGTTGATCTTGCTGTGGTCGCGGAGGCGAGAGTAGGCCTACCGTTTGTAAATTTCGTATGATCTGAGCTTCGTTATCCAGAAACCGTTGGTCTCGCGTCGTAGAGCGTTGATCTTGCGGGGTTCGTTTACCCTGCTTGAAGGATTGTGCAATACGAGTCCACAGCCGACGGCGGGGACGTGGACTATCTGCACAGTGGTCGTCTCGAGGTGGGGCCTGGTCACTGCCTGCAGAAGATTGTGAGTTACTTTGATCTAGAGCCATAATCTTTCAAGGGGAGACCTACCACTCTGCAAAGCACACTACTGATGATATATAGTTGAAAAATATGGAGCTGGTCTGACGTGGAGATGAGGTTCTGCAGAGCCAACAGAGACTTGACACCACCATCCAGGTAGCTCTGAGTTGGCTCGGCCAGCAATGAGAGTGTATGTTTGCAAGTTGTGCTTGAAGCAAACGCCAACTCTAGTGGAGCGAAGACAATGGATGAGGGAGGATACAGGACGATGATTGTAGAAATGAATGTGTGACGTTGAATGCTGAGACAGGCTTATCAAAAGGGGCCTAATGCCTTGTGGCGACACGGTGTCACAATCCTACGTCCTACCTTCCTACACGGATCTATTATCCACGAGAATTCCCAAGTAGAGCTGCGGTTCGATTAGACATCAGGGACTCGGAGAACTGATCAAACGTTGTGGACAGAATCAAGAGGAATCCGCGAGTCTTGGGCAGAGGATTATCCTGAATATACGAGTGTTATCCTGCCCTAATTGCCGGTAGCTGGTAGCAGCGATACAGTGCTGAAGCCCTCGAGTACGTTGAAGCAATCACTCAGGCAGGCTAGCCAGCAACTGCTGCAAGTCAATGTCCTCATTGCCATACTTGACGTCACTACATTATTGATGAGAGTAGCAAAGTGAGGGAGATGTTTGCCTCGCACACCTGTGCTCAGACGATTCCATCTTCAGACTGCCATTGCAATATTGAAATCAGGCAATGGTCGCTTAAAGTAATGTCAAATCCAGCATAACAGCTACAACCGTTGTAGAACGCTAATGTATGCCCCTTGATCCCTGACCGGCATATGCCGGGAGCTAAGTAAGCTCAATGCGCTAAGGCAAGTCGTCATACCGGAGGCTGTCCCGCAACAACAGTACATCCGGAATTGGTCATCAACCCGTCACTACCTTATCAACTCCACACATAAAGTAATGCCTTATATCAAGTGTTCCCATTCAGACTCGATTCATTGCGGTCGACTGAAGTACCGCCTTGTTTCCTCGCAGGACCGTGAGCAGTCTAAATGGAGGAAGACCATTGAGATACCTGGCAGGCTCTCTTGCTTTTTGAGGGGACCTCTCATCTTCGATTACCGTTGGGCATTCGGATATCTGTAAAGCACACTGGTGCTGGAAAGAGAAGGTTCATAGGAGCCCAATCACTGCTGGCATAATAAAAGCGACTGTGCGGAGACTTTGCCGGCGCAATTATCCTAGAGTCCGAAAGAGAATCTGCCATAAGTAGAGAAATGGGGCTCTTGTAGGCTTTCATGAGCACTGTTTAAGAATCACAAGGGCTGACCCTAGACAGAGCTGTAGGAACACCATTGGCGTGGCCAGAAGCCAAGAAGAACGCTGATCAGGTCCGGCAATGGGGAATTGAGGTATGTCATGCCATTGTGGAATCGTCAGTTATAAAAGGAAACTCATTGTTCGTAGCAACTTCTCGCAATATGGCGGCGCGCAAAAGGCAAAGAAAGAGACGTTTTGCGATGGGGCGACGAGGTAGAACAAGTATGGCCTTCTGCCGGCCACTGAGCTCATAGTCGCTGTAGATCGAATACTTGGTTGTAGTTTTCAATGATGAACGTCGAAAGGTCAAATTGTCCTTGCGGCAAGCGGATATTCTCGACGCACTGGCAAAGGATGAAGCGCTGAGCAAGCAAGGTGGCTGCGTGCCAGACTTACAGACGGTTTCCAGGTAAAGATGCGTATGCAGCGCAGGGCTCTTCCCCATACTGATCTTTGACAGGGACGAAGATACTCTGCCAGTTTTCCATCCGGAGTTCGGGCGGTTTATGTTAGAAGCTACTCCGGGCAAGCCTTGGGGCATTGGATTTAAGGATCTCCTGGATGTAGAGCCAAATATGAAACGTCGGTTAGTTCATTCTCAGGTAAGGAAAAATAAAATGTAGCTAATCTTTCTTTCAGGAGAAGAATCGCCAAAGATCATATGGAACCCAACGAGTACCCAATAACCCTAACCACATATCCTCGCTTAGGCACTAAAGACGAATTCATCTGCCCGTATTATCCCCCCTCTGGAGAGAGATTACGATCTCAATTCCTCCCAGACGAAATAGCCAATCCACATATTCGATTTCCTACATTAGCTGCCAATATAAGGTCTCGGCGAGGTCGTAAGGTGGCAATTAATGTTCCCGTTTTTAAAGACGTGCACACACCTGTACCTTTCAAGGACCCCACCGTCAACTATGATCTCCACAGATGGCCCGAAGATGACGACGTTAGAAAAGGCGCCGCCAAAGATGATCACATCTATATGGATGCGATGGCCTTTGGTATGGGTAGCTGTTGCTTGCAGATCACCTTTCAAGCGAAGAACATCACAGAAGGTCGGCGACTATACGATCAGCTTAGCCCACTAGGACCTATAATGCTTGGCTTGACAGCTGCTACAACAATCTATAAAGGCTTTCTTGCGGATACGGATGTACGATGGAACCAGATCAGCAGGGCAGTGGACGACCGGACCCCAGAAGAGCTTGGTGAAAAGGTGAGTGATACTGAGCAAAATCTTACGCATAGGAGTGACAATTATAGCCATTGAAACACGATCGTTGGCGTGTGCCTAAGTCGAGATACGCTTCTAACTCCACATATATTTCCCAAGATCCTCGTCTACGCCCCGAATACATGGACCCCGACCTCGTAGTCGACGAAACTTTGAAACAACGGCTCGTAGACGGTGGCATGGATGACCTTCTAGCCACCCACTTTGCTCACTTGTTCATCCGTGATCCCATTGTCATCTTCGCTGAAGACCTCAAGGACCTCGACCTCAATAAAACCGACCACTTCGAAAACCTTCAGTCCACAAATTGGCAACACATGCGCTTCAAGCCTCCACCACATGACAAAGACACGGGCTGGCGCGTCGAGTTCCGGCCCATGGAAATCCAAATCACCGATTTTGAGAATGCCGCTTTCTCCATCTTTATCGTACTGGTCACGCGGGCGATCCTTAGCTTCGATCTTAATTTCTACATCCCTATCCCCCGTACTACCGACAACATGGAGACCGCCCATGCGCGTAACGCCGTTCTGGAAAAGAAGTTCTACTTTCGCAACGACCCCTTACCGCCCCGTCCCATCAAAGCCAACGGTGCCTCCGGCACCACCACCCCCGCTCACGCCTCCAGACCTCCTAGCCCCGTCGGCCCCGTCGAAGACGAATACTCCCTCATGACCATCGACGAAATCATTAACGGCCAATCCAAATCACAGAACCCCGCCTCCGACAGCGGCGGCTTCCCCGGCCTCATCCCCCTTGTCGAGTCCTACCTCAACAGCGTCAACGTCGACGTCGAAACCCGGTGCTCGCTCGCTCGCTACCTCGACCTGATCCAAAAACGCGCCTCCGGACAGCTCTGGACTGGTGCGAAATGGATCAGGCATTTTGTGAGGGAGCATCCAGATTATGAGGGGGACAGTGTGGTTGGTGAGGGGGTGTGCTATGACCTCGTCAAGGCGGTGGAGGAGATTGGGAGGGTGGAGGGGAAGAGCGGGGTCGGGAGGGAGATGTTTAGGGCGGATGTGGTGGCGAGGCCGAAGGGAAGGGGGAAGCTGTCGGCTTGTGGGTGAGCTGAAATTCAGGGGAAATTGGCGGAATTCTAGAACATGCAGGCTGCGTCATGCGTCGTGATTTCTTAGATTCTTTTGCATATCAAAAGACATACGTATTCTTCACTAGAACCACCTCTCCTCGTCACCAAGAACTCATCTCGAATTATCCTTTCTCTAGTACTCTCTGTCACCACATATCCCATCTCCCCCAAAACCACCCGTCTCAACCTCCCGCCACAGCATGACCACTTGCGCAACGCAAAGGCCTTTTTGGGGAATGGGGAACCGTCAGGATTGAGTGGTGACTAGGAGTGTATTCTAACTTGGAAAATAAAAAAATATGGGGGAAAGGCGGTATCTGGCAAGTTTTGGGAAGAAGAGAAAGGGGGATTTGGCTGCTCAAGCCACGCGTTTTTTGGACTGAATAGCGGTTTTCAATCGTACTACTACTGGTTGTTTTAAGGGTGCTGTTGGAATCTATTTTGTTGATGATGTGTTTGTTTATAGACGGGGACGAAGCCGGCAACGAGATTCACCTGTACGTGATGCCGGCTACGAACCTTTTGATTCTATTCTGTGTTCGAATAGAAGTCAGAAGAATCAAGAGATCTCAATTCGACGCAGTTCGAACGATGTTAGAACGTTGCGTGATCAGAAAAGTCATCGTGCAGAGTTTTCACTCACGCGACAACACTCTCTCTAACAGTCACAATCGATCTACGAAGAACATTAATGACATGTCGATGTCAGTAAGAGATGAAAAGATATCTAGTGAAAAAGTCGACCTCAGTATGAGAGTCGTGACTACAAGTGATCGAAGAATTTGCGATTCGTCGATCGCGTCGATATACTGAAACGTCTTCATCACATCGACAGTGCCGTCGAGTAATTGATGAAAAGATATCAGATAGAATAGTCGATCTCAGTCTGAGAGTCGTGACTACAGTGCTCGAAGGAGTAGTGACTTGTCGATCACGCTGATATACTGAGAAGACTTGAGCTCATCTTCTTTACTTGACGTCAAGTCATATATCTATCTACGTGAAAAATCGAGAGCGCAGAAGAACGATCAGAACGCATTCTTCTCTATCGATCAGAGTCAAATCATCTAACGATTGCGATCGCACGCCTATACTAACAATTCATTCAACGTCTACGTGACACAAGTCAAATCAAGAGAAGAAAAGAATTATTCAATACAATCACATTCTATCTTTTCATCGTGTGCGCCTCTCTTTCATCATATATTTCTCTGCTCAATGAATGGCAATCATTGAGCGAGAGAACACAGCTATCGACTACAACCACGAGCACCACGAATGCAAAGGAAACGTCTTCGTCTTCGGATCGAGAATTGAATCGGGACATCGTTTGTAAAGAATACTATCTATGAAGAGCAGGGCAAGGACGATGCGGCATAATCAAACAGCACAGACACTCTCACCAAGGGTTTACTAGAGCGTCACGCGCTGGATAGAAGCTATAGGTTCAAACATGGTACATAGCCTCAAAACTCACTGTCTCGGCGGCGTCGAAGTCGCCGTATAGTCGGCGAGCGATTTTATTCCCCAGAGGGTTTTGTCCGTTCATATAGATAGCATAGTTTCCCCCATGGGTCGGACCTAAACCGATGTCACAAGGGTGTATGAATTCAAATCAAATCAAATAGACGGGGACGAATAGGGAGGATCACCCGGAGGGGGGGGGGGGCGTTTTTGAGGGTGGTGGTGATGATGATGAGGGAGTGGGCGAGAGATGAGGTGATTCGTTAGATGGTTCCTATCGTCATGGAAGAAACTGAGTAAAATGAACGATTGACGGAACTCTGTCTACTGTGCTGTTGGGGTTAGTGATGATTTTGGGGGGGGAGGGTGGGTAGACGTGGGGTTTGGGCTGCTTTCGGAGAATCCTTGTGCCGACAGTTGAAAGGCAGATGTTGAGATTGTGGCGCGGTTGTGTCGTCGTCTTGTTTGCTTGTTGCTGGTTTGGACACTGGATAGGAAGCTGTAGGTAGGTAGGTAGGTAGGTAGGTAGGAGCCAGCTGCCAGGGAGAAGGAGTGGGCGAGCATATATGTACAGCACGGAAAGACGCAGATGGGGTGTGGTGGTGTTGAGTGGGGGGAATATTGAAATGCAAGCAGGAATACTAAAGAAAAATGGTGGCATGCATACAGGCGGCCAAGCCCTGCAGGATTCTCTCTCTTTTGTCCTCTTGATCTAAGCAGACCTGCTTGTAATGCTCTCTTTGAATCGGTATGCAATAGATAATACAGCCCCAGGAACGGGCATGCATATAAGGAAGAAATCCTGCAGAACCCTTTACGTTACATCGGGGGCTTACACCGCGGGCTTTACCACCCCTCACGACTTATCAAAAGCCCAACTTGGCATGGCAAAGTCCCTGGGCTTGCGCTCCTTGATAAATTCAGTAAGAGTATGAGCCAGCGGCCTGTTTTGCTTATTCCACTGCGTACACCGTCCCACAACCCAACCCAAGTCTTCCGAATAATATTCGCCAACCCCATTCCCACATTCATAGATGCAGCGTTTGAATTTCGCCTCGTTCAGCAGCTGTTCGTAAACGCGCTGGCTAACGTCATCCGGGGGAGACTGCTTTGGACCAAGTGGGAAAAGCCAGCACAGGGAGAGAATGACTGCGCCTAGGGCCCAAATGTCGGATCGAGCGACCTGTTGATTACCCTCCGGTGGTGAGTATTGTGGGGTGCCGACGAAGCAGCGTTGTTTGTAGTCGAAATCGTGTTCACGGGAATGGGTAGCGATGCCCTGAGAAGATCTTAGTAAGTAAGCGTCGTGCTGTGCGAAGAAAGGGACTTACAAAGTCGGCGAGAACGACCACGGGATACTCAGAACCCGGGGATTCCCGAAGGAAAATGTTATCGGGTTTGATATCGCGGTGAACGATTGACGGCCAGTTCTTTGGGCTAATCGCATGATACTTATCTGATGATTGTCCGTGGTGGATGTATAGAAGAGCACTCGCCATTGATTCCAGAACATGCCAGATGAAGCGTTCGGGGATGTATGCTTGTGCCTTTTTCGGATATCGATCGTTTTGCGTTAGATATGTCTTGATGAGGTCCTGAAGAGTGCCCAGTTCGCAATATTCCAGATATAGACTTGGGCCAGTGTTGGAGCGCCCAAGAGGAATGTAGGCATCGATGTAGGTGATGATGTTTGGGTGCTTAAGAACATTTAGAAATAGCATTTCTCTTAACCCGTCCTCGTAGTCGATAGGAAGCTTCTTTTGAACCAACGAATTGCCGGACTTCCTGGACTTGACAATATTTATACCTTCATTGAGCCCACCTCCATTTTTAATACTTCTAACCAACTTGAATTGATGCTCAATGTTCTCTCTCGAAGGGTGGAATCGGCCCTCGGGCATTGAATACAACCGTGCGTATCGAAGCAGATCCTCAAAGGGCATGGTTGCAGCGAACCACAAAATGTTAGATTGTTCGATTTGCTGTTAAGGTTCCACCTTGGGAAGAAGCCGTTTGATATGACAGAGGGTGAGCATAGAATATTTATTGCTTTCTTAGATCAGTCAGTATATTGAGTGAGCTTTATGAATTGAAAAGCTATCAGTCAGATTTTTGTGCGACTGGCGAGCAGCATTAGATTTATGTCTACCGATCTTTCTCCTTGCCTGTGTTTCGTTAGACAATTGTGTTTCATGACTCAGGCAAAAGACAGGTCAGCTGCTTTCAGAAGGTTCACCGAACCTGGAATTCTGTAGAATTCGTATGTCCAGATATGAGTACCGTCTAAGAGTCATGGTGCTGCAGATTTTCCACATAGCAGCAGCGCCAATTCTCAGCTACATTATGTGGCCGTATATCAAACCATAATCATGGCAAGCGAATGCGGGATGGCATTCGATCAACTGAATACTGAGCAGATGCCGCGTTTGACAGACCATGTCTGGAAGGCACTGCTACCTGATATTTCTTGAGCCGTTAATGTAGAAGTCATCCGTCCGCTTCAATGATCATGTAGCACGTATTTACAACCAAAGAACCTCGGTAGATTAAAGATTGTCTCCTTCAGGCAATGATGATTTAGAATCTTGGAGAGGGAAGTACGTGAATGTCCGACGTCATCCAAGGACTAAATCACTTGCATATGGTAGCGTGAATGACAAGGCATAAAGTAACATTCAGAAGAAAGTAGTTCCAACGAAAGACTGATAGGTAATATAGATTGGAAAACAGAGGTAAAAAGCTCGTGGTTAGCTCAGTGGCACTGTTGCTGTTCCTCAGTTTTGGTCGCCGGACTTGGTCGGTTTCAATCCCGTATGGGTAGTTTACTTCGCTCTCCTATCGTATATTGGCAGGTCGTTGCCAAGGTGAAGCTTCTACTCACTTTAGTAACGTATACAAGCGTCTCATTCCCAGGCGAATCCCACAATATATTGCCTTTTAGCTTAGGAGTTTGAACCCTACCAATTGAAAATGGATCATATACTTTTTAGGCAACTTCTCTCACAATTAACTCACCGGGAGATATGCGGATTGTACGATGGAATGAAAATTTAACCTTTCTGTGGCGATTAGACGAGCAAATAGAAAAACCCAGTAGCAGTAAAGTCACAGCAAACGCATATCTCAACGCATCATTACCGAAAGCTACTGTAAGGTGCAGACTCATAACGCAGTGCCGTCAGGACTCAGGATAGACTGTACGAGCGGGCTATAGAACGATGAAACCTACACCCTGGGCTCCGGGGATAAGGCCGTAGCAGCTGAGCAAACGCTGACAAGACACGGCATATGGTTCCATTGCTTTCGGTGGAGGATTGCAAGTGGTATGAGATGATGATGGAAAGTGGAAGACATCTAGCTGAAGAGAGGTCGCCTAATTTGTCCAGCAAGCGCCAATCCCTGCAGGATCGACGCCGAGTCACCACCTTCAAGGTTGTCCTTCCTCCCGCAGTCAATGCCAGCTGAACTTCAAACGCCTGGAACTCTCCATGTGCCACGGCAATGCTACACTTCCCTAGCTGAGTCTGGTGTACGCACAACATACTTTGTGGAAGATGCGCATTGCGGCAAGAATCGAAGTTAATCGCGTTTGATCATCTTGCCCGCGTGATTGCTTTCACCGCTGTTGGCGGCTTGGATGATGAGAGCTGAGATTACCAACATGTGTATATTATAGATGCGGCATTAGCTGATGTGTGGTCTGCAGACAGGATCATTGATACCCTGATCCTGGTTTTCCCAGGATGGCAGCACGATACCGAATGCCCGAAAGAGAGCAAAACAATCAAGCCCACTGTTGATGGACCAAATCTCGAATGGCGAACAAGCCTCATACCGTAAAGCTGCCTCGAAACTACCAATTACAACATCTAATATCGTGACTAGACCCTGCACTCAACTGGTCTACGATTCCTCTGTAAAGTATAAAGGCTTCAGTCACCACATGCTTCCAGAGCTATACTTTCATTCCAGCCAAGCCAAAGCACACTCACCTTTTGCCGCATAATGCCTACCGTGCGGAGCATTATGGATTCTCCACCCTTGGAGACTAATTCTCAAATGCTTCGTCCGCGTCCTATACTCAGTAGCACTATCTATCAATCTGCTTCAATTGTCTTTATCATCATCAGCGTATTGCTTACTATCCTTCTTTGCTATCACGTTATCCTTTACAAACGCATGTCACCATCCCTTCGGCTCCCCAACTCTTTGAACGAAAAACAAGATTCGAAAAGACTGCAAACAGCCCTCACCGCCGCACCCGCGCATAATGAAACTCTTTCTCTCCACCAAGATCATCAATCTCCTCTCGACCTGAGCGAACTCCCTGAGCCTACCATGGGGCAATTCCAACAACCATTCCCCAATGCCCTGGCTTTAGCAGATCGAACTGTTACAATGAATAAAACTTGTGTCATTGGATTAAGCCCAAGGAGTGTCACAAGACGCGATACGATCCAGGATATGAACGGATGCAGAAGGCATGTGATGGTGTTGGGATAGCTGTGAGAGTAGGGAAGGGAAAAGTAAGAGTCTCGATAGAAAAGGTGATTCGTCCTTCCTCATGAGGGATGACATAGGCGTTCGTTGACAAGGGTCAGAATACTGTGGTATATTGAGAATGTACTTTGAGGATTGGTGAGGAATAACCTCTGACCGAAAGTCCAACAAAAGTTGCAAAAGCATACTATGTATTTCTAATCTGCAAATCTAATTTTGACATTTTCTGTTCGCTCTGCTAATAGACAAGCACAGTACGAAGATGAACTCTCGCGGCGTTGCTATCAAAACCCTTCGTCTCCGTTCTCATAGCCCTCGTTCTCAAGGTTCCCATATTCATCATTCTCATGTCCGCCATACTCACGTCGTCCACCATTCTCACGTTCGTCGTACTTACGTCTTCCCCCGTTTCCAACATCGTCGTAATGACGTTGTCCCCTGTTCTCACGCCTTGTGCTCCAGTGGTCTGGTTCTGACGCATTGTTGTCAATCCCAGAATAAATTGACCCATGTTCTTCTGAGTCATATCGATTTAGATTGTTTTGTTGAGCTTGCCTATTACGGCGATCATGGTTGATAGACTGTGCACGAGTATTTCCTCCTCCTGACCGCAGTCCTTGGACAGATTTTGCACCGCCCCGTGGCTGATGGGGTTTCCGGATCTCCCCGCTCGCAGACCAATGGATGGACTTATTCATGGCTAAGTAGGTGCTTATAACGACTATCGCAAGAGTTATCACGCCAATGCTGCGAAAAGGCAGATTACTGCTGCTTTGGAGGATTGACAAGGGTCCGCTGGGCAAGACTGTGTTTTGAGCTTCTTGATACTTCTAGATTGATAGCTGACCGAGCGGAACTGTAAGAATAAGGTCCAGATGATGACGAGCCACATCGGACTTTCCGGGCTCTTATAATTTGCGATACTAGACAGTTGAGAGGACAAAAATGGAGAAGGCATCACCCTTGAGGAGTCTATATGAGCTTAAGAGATGTGACTTTTTAGGATGATACTTTGAAATAGCAGCTAAATGCGTGAGCGTTCACGGTCTGTAGGATCTTTTTCATAGTAAGTAAATCACAGCTTCTTTTTATATCTTTATTGCTGTTGTTTGCTTGAGTTTATGCTTAGCTGTCAAGCGAATCGTTGTTCTGTCCAGGTTTTCTTGTTCACCATTCTACCTGAGTCGGATTGTTTGTTACAGTGGAAGTATTATCCGTCTGCTTCGTTGTTGCTCCCACCGGATATCGAGAGTGTCGATCCCAGAATACAGCTACCATTACTACCGGAGATTGCTGCCACGAATCGCAGCCAGACATTATTCTAATTTCCGTCTTTGGAACTGCATGACAGACGGCATTCACCTCATCTCCTCGCGTTACAAAAAGGTCATAAGTATTGGAATCAAAACCGCAACTTACGAGGCAATTCATACGGGTACACAAGCATAGAGCACGTATTCGGCTAACAAATATTATACATGTCTACCTAATCCCAGTGTATGTCGCATGCTCTCTAACCCCAACCTCGATTTCATCCATCGCTAGCTCGCCTCACACATACCCTCAACCCAACCTCACCGGCTGCCGCCGATTGCGGTCAATAAGCGCCCGTTTTGCAATTGAATACGTATGACAAGCCAACCAAGCTCGCCCAACGGCCACACAAGCGATGCATACCCCCCCAACGGCAACAGCTACCAGTATGAGTTTTCCGACCCGCGCAGTGCTGTAATATGCTGAAGATGCGCACGCTGCCGTCAATACAATGCCCAAAGTGCCGAGAAATGCCCAGATGAGGAGCCTTAGAGTTCTGCGGTCTTGGAGCTCGACAAGGGTTGGAGTTGCTGGTGGGGGTACGGAGGATGCCACGGGTAGAGGTGGTATCAAAGATGATGGTGGTGCTGGTGCTGGAGGTGGAAAATATGCCGGTGGTGGTAAACCTGGTGGTGAGGATGGACGAGACATCGCTTTCTTAAGCTACAAGATGTTCAGTGTAAGAAGAAGGTGAGCAAAATCCAATGCGGCACTCTTCTATCACAAAGCCGGCCTTTGGGTTTTATAACTAGTAAGTGTAGTATGTTTGTCTAGTAGCAAAGTATGCTGTCAATTGAGCTGTACTAATCTTGCCAGCACCTCGCATCGAACACCTCGTCGTCACCAGCAGATACATGACGATGTCCCGATGAGAACAAAACCCACGGAACAGAAAGGGGGAGGTTGATCCGGTAATGTTCACAGCACTTGCCGCGTGTCAAATTTCGCACACAGGTAATCACTCTAATAAAACCCAGCCAGACACGAAACATCTCCCGAACACGAATTCCAGAACCCATCCCATTCCCATTCCCATTCCCCCTTACCAACTACCAATTTTCCCCCCTCCTCCTCCTCCTCCCACCACCACCACTACCCCCGGCCTGTGTTTTTTTTTCCAACTGAGCTTTAAACACACAACCTAACCATTGACAAACCTTTCCAAGATCAAAGCTCACGATCCTGCCAGCAAAAAAAAAAAACCACACCAAGCGCATCCACGCTACTCAAATATATATCCTGCTGGCGAGACAATCAAAACAAACACCCAGCAAAGATACAAAAATGCCGCAGGCCCTTCTCCTCTTGGCTTCATCAAAGCCAGAGCGGAACTTTGATGCAGACACACCCACGCAATTCTTTCCCATCCTTCCTCACTCAACTCACTCCAGCCCATTTTACCCACAATGCTTCTCTCCCTTTCCCTTCCCCTTCTCCTCCTCCTCCTGCACAACAAAACCCGCCACCTCCCCCTCCCCCTCCACCGCACCCTCCGAATCTGGCTCCCCATCGGCGCCGTCGCCCTGTCTTTACTGATCTGGCGCTCGCTCTTCCTCGAAGAAATCACACCATCACAAACACCGATGATGAACACAAGGGTCACAGCGGCGGAATGGTCATTGCATAGGGGGTTGAGGGGGTGGAATATGATCGTGTGCGTGGGTGCGGCTGTGGTGGCGGGTTGGAGGGTTTGGGGAGCTTTGCGGGCCGGTGGGTAGGGGGAGGGGGAGGGAGGGGGGGGGGGTTTGATGTGACCGGGAGCGTTGGGGGCGTGGTGAGTGAGGTAGGGGGTTTTTGCTGTCGAGGATGTTTTCATCCGATCCGATGGTGGAGCTTATTTCCGAGCGAGATACGCTGGACTGGCGTTTCGGGAGCAGGTTGTGCTGGACGTGTAAGTATGCCATCTCCCCGGTCTAGCAGGGAAAAGAAGGGGGGAGGGTTGGGTTCTATGGGTAGCTGGATTTCTGGAGGGGATTGAGAGGAGGAAGAAGATGGTGAATTGGGCTGATGGGTGAGTCGTGTGAATTTTCTGAGTACATACTATAGATGTTCGAGCCGCGGTTCCAGATAGAGAGAACGATCGGGGTTCCCTATCAAATCTCCCTCTACCCCCTACCACCACCACCATCATCACATCCCCACCCCCTCCTACCTACGCCCCCCGCTAACCCCCGGCAGTACCACCCCCCCCATCCCCGCCCTCCTCACCTTCAGCATCAAACCCACCGCCTAGGAGTCCTTTCCTGCTGCGTGCCAGTCTCGCTCTGTCCTATTTTCCGCACAGTACGGCAAGGGTGCGGACGCTCCCGAGAACTCGAAATCGTTGCGGATGGCGGGCGCTGCGTTGTTGATTTCGTTTCGCAAGATCCCGTGGATTTGATCGGGGGATCGCGGTTGTGCGGCTGATGCTGATGCTGAAATTGGGCGTGGAGGTGCTGTTTTATCTCGTCTAGTTGCTTTTTCCTCTCCTTCAAAATGCCTTCTCTGCTCTTCAAAGCATGTTCTCGGCACTCTAGCTCCATGACTCTGCTGTCCATCTCCTGCTCCCTCCTTCCTACGCTGCGCTCTCGCTGCGCGATTTCGTGCATCCGTTTCGCCACGTCTAGGTCTCGTTCCCGGATTTCCCGGCCCCTGGGCTCTGCTTCCCGCTCCCTGTTTTCTGGTTTGGGTTTGCGCGGTTGGGGGGGGAGGGTTTCTGAGGATTTACTGTTTTGGGAGTGGGTGGGGGGTTTGGTTGTAGGCGGTTTGGTTGTAGGCGGTTTGGTTGCAGGGGCTTGGTTTATGGCGGCTGGGTGTTTGAAATATTGTGTCTTAGCGGCATGCTGGTTTTTCAAGAATGCTACTGCGAGGCCGCGTTCTGGCGTTTCTATAGGGCTTTTTGGAGTTGTTGGGTTTTGCATTAAAGGTGCGATGAGTCCGCTTTGGGTGTTGCCAGTACTTCCAACGTCCTCTATTTGTGCTGAGGACTGAGCATCAGTATTCTCCGATAGTGTCGGTAGCTTGCTCTTGTTTTTGTGGTTGCGGTGTTGTGACATGGTGGTTTTTTTAGAATTGATGAGTGGGGTCGATGAGTTGATTGTTTCTGATGAATATGATAGGGTTATATAGGATGTATAGTGTCCTTTTCTGATAGATAACAAAGCAGACGTTGCAAAGTATGGAAGGTAATAGAAAGTGCGAGTGTCTCACCTTCAAAGAGAGGAATGTCTAGGAAGAATAACGAAGTGAGTATGCATTCTTCTTTCTTGTTTAGGTTGTCACATCTGTGGTGTTGAATTCATATGCTCTATCTCTTAATCTTCTGCATTTCTCCAAAAGAACGAGTAGCCCTGTCTAGCCGAGCTTGAAACGAGTTGCTGAGGGATAGGTATATGACTCGGTATTCTCGACTAATAGGCATGCGGGGAGGGTGTAGAGTCAGAAAATGTGGATCAATGTCAAGACGGAAGAGGATTTGGAGGAGAAGCTGACGTACATACTGTCAGTCCTTGAACCGGAAGTTGTTCCAATAGTCGCAGGGCCAGCATGACCGTTTTTGCTATCATTCTCGCATATAACAACTGTCATAGTAACGTATCAACAATTCATCGCACCAGCATCGCAGATTACGGAGTTTCGGTCTTGGCCAAGTAAAATCTTTCCCTACCATCCGCTCCTCCACCTCATCATTTCCCACCTGTTCGAATTGGCCACCAAAAATTTCAACTTATTTGTGCTCGGAAGGACTAGAATTGGTCATGCTAGCTGCTCATGGGCGAGAGAATTGTTGGAAGCGTAGTCGAGAATTGAAGTGATACCACTGCTGTCTTTGTAACAAAGCGGAAGAAGTTGAAATCAATCGGTTAAGGTCTACAAGTAAGGATACCGGTGCGGGAGCCTGGACGCAGAGGCGAAAGACTAATGATGGAAAGGAAGATTGTGATTGGAAGGATACAAACTCAATAAGAACATAACATGAACGGAAAGTCGAAAGACAAAAATGGAGATGTTGGTAATATGAGAATTTTACTTATGCTTCACCGCCTCCTTATTCAAATGCGTTGTGGAGAATCAGTGACATTATGGAGCTATCACTGCCCGCAACCGAAGGTAGGATAATGGGTCATAAAGTCATGCATAGAGGTGCAAAGTTTTGTTTATTTTGGCCATGTGCCACAGTAGCAAATTGCAGCCAACGGATGGGATATACAGTGGGACTTGGCCAAAATCAAGTAAACTTATGCGGCCTCTATGCATGACTTATGACCCATTCTCTTACCTACCTTTGGTTGTGGAGAAGCTCATGCTATATCTCATATCGGCCAGAGGTTTGGCGAGGATTCCTAATTGTAGGAGTCTGAGGCATGTCAGGCGATCTGAGAGATAGATCTCGACCCTGGGATCTAGCGGCTAGGGAATACCTTATATCATACGTTGGTAAATGTGAGGCTCAATCCAAGCCCGATCCATAATGTAAGTACACATACAGAAAACGCCCCCAGGGATAAACCAATACGCCATCCACACCCAAAATGCCCTGTTTTGCCCAATGCGGTACCATACCGCGCGAAAGAAGTTCACCACTCCACCCATACAAATTCAGAAACTGAACAACCCACTCCTCCTTTTCCCGAAAGGATACACCACCAACGCACTTAAAAACAACCCCACCGTAATCCCAATCGCCACCTGAATCATCGAATACCCAACATTAAACACGGTACTGTTGATATCCACACCCCCAACCCCACCTGCTTGCGTCCCATTACTCACCGTCGTCGTGCCGTTCGCCAAAGTCCCATTCACTTTGTTGTGAGTGATTTGGTTCGCACTGGTCACACCGCTGACGAGACTGCCGCTTGCTGCTAAACCAGAGGGCACTTGCACGAATATAGCGGGGATGAGAGTGGCGGCGGCGAAACCATGGAATATGCGTGAGTAAAGGTTTGCAAGGACACCGACGGCGAGAGCACCGAGGGTATTTGCGATTTGACCGTTTGAGGCGAAGCGGATAGCAGAGAAGTGGTTGACGACGTAGCCCACGAAACTGACCACAATCATAACAGGCATTTGTTTCCATTTGCCCTGGTTAATGACGATTAGACACAGCGTAAATGGAGGCACGAAGATGAACGGAAACCAGGTGGGAGTAGAGGTTCTGCAAGACACGTCGGAGACAGCGTGAGGATCGATGCCGCCATAGAAGGATGTCCCAATTGTGATGCCGAATCCCAGAAAAAGGGAATAGATGACTGCGTAAACCATGCGGACGGAGCCCGCAACGATGTTTCTCGACTGAAGCTCCAAAGAGCCACAGAGGACAGTATAGCCTGGAAGGATAAGAGCGATCGAAGATTGCGCTAGTGCGGAGAAACAGAACAGATTGCCATTTTGAATGGAGCCGAAAGCACGAGCTAGAAAACTTGTAAGGACAGCTGCGGAAACTTCGAAGATGTTGGAGTAGAGATCGGATTTTGGGGCGATGATGAGTTGCACTGCAGGGTTTCGTAATTAGTATTGTTTTTTTAAGATAGACTTGTGAGGTATGAAACATGTTTGCAGAGTAGGTACTCAGGAAGCATGTCCCAAAACTCATGATCGGGTTTAGATGGGGTATGCACAACTCCGAAAACATGCTTACTGATACCAAGTAAACTTCCGAGTATGAACGCAATAGGCAAGTCAATTGGTCGGGCACCAAAAGCGAAGGGGCCAACGCATGCGCTGGCGAAACCATACACGATGACAAGAAACCAAGGGTTGTAGCGCTGTTGTCTCTTCTCGATTTCGTCTAGCTGCTGCATTGCATCTTCTAAGCCTATTTGATCGTGGACGACTTCTTTGTAGATCTCATGCGTCTCGCGAAGTTTTCCGAGGTCAACCCCCTGAGACGTGCGGACAAGCTTGACTTCTGTGGTGTGTGCCATGCTATCGTCGAACGATATGATCATACAGCCAGGCATATATAAGAATTGCGCGTCAATTTCAAGAACTCTTGCACAGTACTTCATGTACTCTAGTTTCGATTAGTGACAACCCCTCATCTCTTTTAACCATTCCACACACCTTCTAAACGATGGGTCGGTGCACCATAGGCCATCAAAGCCTTGGTCATCCTCAAGACAAATTTTTGCCTGGAGAAAAGTTCTGCGATATGCACCTGGATGCGGATCGATTGATCCGATTTTTTCCCCTTGGCTTTAGCGAGTAACGCATCCAGCGCGTTGCTGCTATTTCGCACTTTGAGCTTGGGTCGTATTACAGGCCCATCCTTTGGTGAGTGAGAAGAGCCTGCGGGCTGGGCAAGCACGGTAGAAGAGCTAATGAGATTTGCGATTGACCCTGTAGAGCCGGGCGAAGCATTCTTGTACCACTTAGGACGCTTTGTCCGTGTTGGAGTAGTAGTGCCGGATGAGGAGGGCGAAATGTTTGTTGTCGATGCTGCCGCAGATGATAACAAAGACTCTCTACTCTGGTTTCGAGAGTGACTGCCTTTGAGGGCTTCAAGTCCACTTGGTATGTTTGCGAGTGCTGATCCTACTCCTTCTTCGTTGTATAATTTCAGAATAGAAGACAGAAATCCTTCACGATACTCTTTTGGTCGAGGGACATATTCTTCCGGATCTCGGTCAAATGCTGGCGTTGTCTGACCGGATTGTAATGGTGCTTCAACCCTGTACAGTTTCCCCCTGTCCTTGCGCGTATGATGCTTGACAAGACGACGAGCAGCAGCTTGAAATCGGCGGTAAGTGTTCTTCGGTGACTTTTCATCATTACTGCCGTCTTCATCGTCATCTGCGTCTGTGTCGTCCTCAATCCCATACTTTCTTCGCGTGTGTAATTTCTTGAGAGGTATACTGTTCAGGTCTAATGCTTTGTCGAGAGCTCGAAAAGGCGATGGAGAACGGGAACGCTTTCTAGTAGGTGAGGGCACCTTTGAGCCAGGTGCTGAACGACTGCCAACCAAACGACGTGATAGACGTTCAGCTCTTTTACGAGCATATCGTTGAGAGAATGCTTTCTCCTCTGCCTCTTCATCATCAAACTCACCAGGGAGATCGGATACCGCATCGGACATCTCCGACTCGCTTGAAGAGGGCGCTCTCATGATTGAAGGTCGAGCTTTGGGTACGGACAACTGGTCACGGGAGTCTGTGATATCTCTGGTGATGTCCGAGTCCACAGGGTGCGGAACAGACGCACCACTGCTGCTTGTTGAATGTCCGGGATTGTTTCTGGCCCGTGGCAAGGGTTTCATGTTCATGCTTCCGGCGTGGGAGCCAAGGTCATCGCGAACCTCGAATGAGCTTCGGTGATTTCTTTCGTCCATTGATTCTCCTCCGGGAGTAAACCGGACTCGGTGCCTTCCCTTTGGTGGTCTTGACGATCCTCTTGAAGGATTTGCACTCGAACCGGGGCTGACATCCGTAGAACTCTCATTTTGGTCCGAGACGGGCGTATAAGTATGTTCCGGAGAAGCCATTGTAGGAGACCAGTATTGATCCGACTCCACAATCACCTAATTATCTACACGGAAAACGAGAAAAGAAATCAGAAGCTGGGCAGGCAAGACGCGGAATATGTGCGGTTCTTTGACGTGTCCGGAATTGGTTATGTATGTACTCGGAACGCCAGGAACAGGCGAATAAAGAACAAAGCGACGGATCTTGGAGGGTCACCCACCATAACAGCAACGATAACAAGCTATAAGTAAGAGCGGTCATGTCACAATCGACATTGACATATATATCATACATAAGGGAACCAAAAGAAAGCCATAGAGTTGAGGTGAGGATATTTTCACATTCCACAGCTAGGCACATATAAAGAGGGGCCAGAAGCTCTGACGTCCGTGTTGCACAACTGCCTTTTACCAATCCCCACCCTAAGAAGGGAAGTAGCGGCTTGCCGTCCAGCAACTCTAAACCTTGGAAGGCGCTACCAAAAACACCAATGATTACTGGTATTCGCATGATTACTGGTATTCTCATCGCCACTTTGTCGACGCCATCTCGATAAGAAATATTGCTGAGGGTTCGAGGTTGGGAAAAGGTTTTCGGTAAATGACGCGCTGCTGGGGTAGGGAGTGCGCAATCCTATGGGAAATCTTATCGCAGTGGGTCCCAGAGTCAGAATGGCAGTCCTAGCCGATCCTCGAAGTTATTTCTGTCTTGGTCAAAATGGTTCGTTGACTGCACCCCTATACCCCCACGAAGTTTTCGAATTTTTAGATCGTCCGGTGGTATTGCGAGTGGTCTGGACGTATCTACTGGCCACACGGTAGCCAGGCCCTGATCGCTTGTCGGCTTATCGTCGGCGGATCCCACTTTAGTGAGTATGTTGGAAATAGGGGAGATGTCTCCGCCTTCATGAAGCTGATAGGGCTGGGGCCCGCTAGTAGAGTTTTCACCTGCTCGCTCCTAGATAGACTCCCAACAGCAGCAACGTCCATATCAATATGCCCCCATATGACCTCATATTCCAACAGAGTACATTTTCCGTCGATATCTAGGTTCTTCTGCCCAAGAGAATATGAGACCTCGCCTTATCACAAACTCTCAGTGTCCAAAGCTTTATGTGATTACCAAGTAGTGGTTTAGATTCATAGGGTCAGGTACCTACACGGAGGCCTAATGTAGTAACGTGATGCAAGCTAAAGTAGGTACCTAAAGCACTTCGGATGGGGTGCCTTTGGTTTAGAATAGATAATATTCACTTTCTCTGTCAACGAAGTTTTCTATCTGAAAGATGTCCAGTGAGGCATGCGTGAGTGGTAGATATTCAAGAGTAAGAGAACGTTGTTATAGTGTGTGGTCAACATGCAAAGAGTTCCGCGGCTCCCCATCTATCGACGAATATCTAAAACCGCCTATCCCTTGGAGACTTCTCAATAGTCATCATCTACCCACTGTCCTGGAACGTTCCCACTAGGATAAAAATCCTCAGGTTCACCCCATCCCATCACTTCATCTGGCCATTGGAGCCTCGCCACCGTCTCCGTCAAGATCCGCAGAATCCTGAGTAAAAAATCATCTGCAAGCCTGACTCGCGTCATATCCGCCTGACGGGCCTTTTCTTGTTCGGTGGTCCATGTACCCGTCGCCTTTGCCTGGCACACGTGCATGAATTCAAGGAATGCTTCTACTCTTGTTTCGAAGCCGCTGCCGTCGCAATATGACTTGATGAACAGGTGATTAGGGAAAAAACTGGAATGGACCAAATAGACGTCGTGTTCGTCACAGCACACAACTTCGAGAGCTCTGAGCAAGGTATCAAATTCAAGAGTCACGAATATCGACTTGCATATCAGTATGCTTGGAAGAAGCGGACGATCGACGCGCTTGTTTGAGAGCAATCTCAGTAGGAAGTACTGTAAGTGGCCAACCTTATTCTGCATCGTTTTCAGCGCACTGCGATGACCCAAGGGCAGCGGCGCATAATTTGATTTTGGGAGAGCTTGCGTGTTCCATTGCTCGAAAGCTCTCCAGAACTCTCGCAATTTCCTCATCACCAGTCGACTGTTCCCTTGAGTATGTTCAAGAGCTTCATGCGCTGTTCGAATCTCCCCATTACGGCGAATAGTGGACTCACATGCTAAGAAGTTCCCAACGTTAATGTCACAGTCTTCCAGGACACTGCACCAAAAATCGATGTTTCCCGTATACTTAGCTATATCCGTTGGTGTACCCCAATGTCTGGCTACAGCATGTAGATCCGCACATTTGCTAATAAGGACTTTCAAGAATCGCCTCTGGGCCTGTCGTTTGGACGGATCTATCCGCTCTGCTCTGTGCCACGGGTGACAAGCCCAGATGAAAGTGTCTGACTGAGCGGGTATGCTGGCATGTGCAAAGCGATGTTGTGGTCCCACGTAAAATGGTATCAGATTGGTCAATGCAATAGGCTGTAGGGCTGCAATAACAAGGTGAAGGCATGTTATGCCGTTTTCTTGTCGAGAGCACGGCCCTCCAGACACTGCTTTAGAGACATCTGCGCCCCTATCAACAAGCCACCAAAAGAACTCTTCGTGCCAAGCGTAAGTGGCCGCCAACATCTTTAGTAGTGGCGTCCAGCCGTTCGTATCTTCAGCGTTAACATTCAGTCCGTACGGGGCAAATAAGGATAAAGCCGAATCTCGATCATCGGTGGGAGGACGGCTAGCTATCGCATGCAAAAGACTCGACCCATCACGGGATGGGGCTGCGAGGTCGATATCCAGTTCTTCAACAATACTTTTTATGGTATTCCACGGTGTATCTCCTTCGTGACCCAAAGCTAGCCGTAGTACTGCTGGAGTGAAAACATTACTAGAAACAAGTTTATCAGCGATTTTAGCCCAAGTGCGGGAAACCTTGTCTCACAAGCCATCTTCGCCGGTGACCGAAGTATCAGCACCACGATCTATCACGTATTTGATCAGTTGAGAGCCGCCCTGTCGAATTCGAATATAGGTGAGCTGTGTCAGGGACTTAGCAGTCTGAAATTCGCGTTACAATTGTTCATCGTTGTACTTACATAGTTGAGGAGTGACTGGCCATGCTCATCGCAAGCGTTCACCGACAGTCTCCCGCTCTCAATTTCTTGTTTTAGAAATAACTCTCCCTTCTCGTGCATGCGTATGAAATGATGGAGAGGTACTAATTGGATCCAGTCCATTCGCATGTATATACGTGGTACAACACGATCGCGGGCCATTTGTATTACCAATCCAGGTACCAAGGAAGTTAAGGGCCCAAGGGAGAATCTGAACTGTTCTTGTGTGGATATCAAATTATCATGGTCCAGCTTCTGTATCTTGCAACATTGATAATCCCACGATATTACCCACAAGAGCAGCCATAGCTTCCACTGTCTGTGTGCCACATCTTCCCTGTGGATAGCAGAGGAATTCATTCCTTCGAAATGAGATAGTCTTTTGAGATATCTATTATCGAAATTTAGCGACCGGCACACCACCTATTCCCTGGAAATATTCACCTTGGTAAGGCAAGAGATGGCTGCGAAAGAGATTCTGGTCGATGGGCGACTCCACCCTCATGGGATCTGGGATTTGGGGAAGAGTGCAGCTCTCTGCGGTGAGACTCTTCTAAATCATGGAAATACGAGATAGACTGCTTGATGTCTTTGATTTGGTCGAACGTTCCATATGAGGCCTCCACAGCTCTGCTCATCCTACAACTATGGAACTTGTGAGAAAGTGTCTGCTGTATGGTAGAGAGCTTACCCTTGTGCAACTTGTAGTGTCAATGAGAGGTCTGATAGTAATATCTGAAGCAGGTCGCGCATGCTTCGAATCTTGTCTTCGGAAATAATGATTTTCAGAGATTTGCTACATTTGCGCTTGAAACCTTTGGCGGGCAGTTGCAGCCCACTAATCGCAAGACGAAGTTCTTCGAGCTGCTTTTGGCTGCGTTCCAATGCCAAGAGCACTATGTGGTTCGAAATTTGTTGGGAGTCTTCCACCACCGTCAGTTCTTGCAGGACTGCATTGACAAGCTCAAGACGATCAGAAATTATAGAGAATTCTGCAGAAGCTCCGCTAAGCAATTTCCACACGCCATATATCTCCCGGGCAGTTCCGATCAGTTGCAGAGTCAAGGAAGAGACACTTATGGGGTCAACCATGGCGGACGTAAGCTTTACTCAAAATGTAAGCTTTACTCAAAACCTGTGCAGTGAGAGAAGATTATCGTAGCAGAAGCGTGAGCGAAAAGAAGACTCGCCGCTCAGTCAAGAATGATCACAGGAGCAATTGCAGATAGTCCACGTCACTGCATCCAGCACTTGAATAAAGAGAAATAGCCCAATAGCCATGTCATGCGCCTCGCTTTCGTCACTCGCGGCGTTCCGCAGCACTTTCCCAGAATTACAAGGCTCCACTTGGTGCTATTGGACTAGAATTCCCTCTAGAGTTCTTCTTGCATTGGTGGTTGCTCAGCACGGTAGCCCGCATTGATGTTGTGTTACAGGACCTTTACTCTGAGTGGAAGAGGATGGTCAATCTTAGTAGATCAAACGAGTTGGATTACTGACAGCCCGAACCAGAGGCCTTGTCACTCATTTCAATGCCTATGAGTGGGAATGGAAATTATGCCGCCTTCGCAGAAGTGCGCCCGTGTTTCGAATAAAAGAAGGCGCTGGCCATCAGGACGCTCGTGAAAAGCCATGACGTAGAAGAGTACGGAGGAAGAAAGATTTGGATCTCAAGGTGGGATCATAGAGACTTCATTGCCAAAGAGCTCAATTTCAGCCTCTGAAAGTCCAATACCAGGCTCGACTCTAAAGATTGACACCCGTGTATGAATCCATCTGGAGTAAGGTACAGTGAAACCTGGCTACAACGATGTCCAAATTACCACCTAACCACACCGTTACCAGGAGGATATCGTTATGTCAAAGGCGGGCATAGAACACATACAAAACTCAAAGAGTATATCGTTACAAAAAGGATATCGTTATCTGGAATATCAATACAGAGGGGTCTTACTGTACCTGTCTTGATTGTTCTGGGTCATGTGACTTTCGTCGGCAGATCATACACCGAGAGAGGGATCCCTCGGATGAGGGGTTACAGTATCTCGGTTGTTTTAGAGGAAGATCTCCCCACATTCTGCTCTCTTCCCTGTCACTCGTACCTTAAACTGCTTGAGAGGCCGAGAGAAGCTTGAATTCCCTTCTTAACGAACTCCCCAATACGGAGTATGCCGTGGTCAAACCTTTCTCCAAGCGGGGAACCATGGCGGAGGAGAAGTCATATATGAAAAACTGTCCCCTTCACCAGACATCTATCTGGGTGTTTACTATCTATCATGGCTTGCATTTCGTCATTCAAGGCTGCGGCCGCCGCTTCGTTGTTCTTCTCCCAAGCCTGGGCAGTCAGCTACAATGGCCTCGCTATTACACCCCAAATGGGCTGGGTAATTCAACCTTACTCTCACCACATGAAGGCTCCTCGCTGATGTTCTATAGGACAACTGGAACGCCTTTGGTTGCAATGTTAGCGAGACGCTGCTCTTGGGAACGGCCCAGAAAATCGTTGATTACGGTTTGAGAGACCTTGGGTACTATTACGTTGTCCTCGATGACTGCTGGTCCGCCGGTAGAACAGCAAATGGAACGCTCCAGCCAAACATGACCAAGTTCCCCAATGGCATGAAACATGTAGCCGATCAGCTGCACAATATAGGCCTGGGCTTTGGGATGTATTCCTCGGCTGGAATGTATACTTGTGGCCAGTATGGTACGAGACGTGGACGCATATGCAGGGTTTGAATGTACTTACATTTGTCAGCTGCGTCTTTGGGTAAAGAAAAAATCGATGCTCAAACCTTTGCGGATTGGGGCGTTGGTAGGTTCATAATTATTAGCCCTGCCATTCCGCTCGAACTGACTGGAAGATAGATTACCTCAAATATGACAATTGCTACAATGAGGGACAATCCGGAACACCGCTCATCACATATAACCGGTATAACGCCATGTCACAGGCATTGAATGCTACTGGTAAGAGTATTTAAGAACCAAGCCCTGTCCTAACACTAAAGCATGGCAGGTCGTCCCGTCCTGTATTCCATGTGCAATTGGGGCGAAGACTCGCCCTGGAACTGGGCTCAAACAATGGCTAACTCCTGGCGCATTTCCGGCGATGTTTACGACTCGTTTGATCGCCCCGATGACCGATGCCCTTGTACGACATACGACTGCGCTCTCCCCGGTTTTCACTGCAGTGTCATGAACATTATCAACAAAGTAGCTGCATTCCCGAGTAAAGCCCAGCCTGGCGGATGGAACGACCTGGACATGCTCGAAGTCGGTAACGGAGGTATGACGGACGATGAATATATCCTTCACTTCTCCATGTGGTTCGTACCCCAAAACCTCCCCTGCTGAAGCCAGTTGCATTGACTCGACTCAGGGCTATCCTGAAATCTCCCCTTATTATGGGCACGGACATCCGCACCATGACGCCCCAAAGTCTTTCCATCTACTCTAACCCTGCTGTTCTCGCTGTCTCCCAAGATCCCGCCGGCTCGTCCGCCTACCGTATCTGGAAGTATCCAACCGAACCTGACCAATATGGTCAAGGCGAGATCTCCCTCTGGGTTGGGTCGCTTGACGGCGGAGACTACGTTGTCGCGCTCGTAAATGCTGGCAATTATCCCCGCATGATGAACGCCTCCCTCGCCGACATTTTCTATGACAAAGCTTCCACGGCTTCGTCGAACGGTGTCGCGACAGAAGTTCTGGAGACGTGGGATGTGTACGATTTGTGGGCGAACAGGATGAGCAATGCCACCGCGCAGGCTATCATTAGTGGGAACAGCACTATGAGTGGAAGCATGATGAACTCCACATCAATGTATAATGCCACGCAAATGAGCTATGCGAAGGGCTTAGCCATGAATACTACTGCGTTGTTGGGCGCGAAGACGACGAGTATTACGCCGATGGGGACTCTGTCAGCAATGGTTCCAAGACATGGGGTCGGACTCTATAGGATTAGGAGCCAGGGAACGCCGGCAATGAGAAAAAGGGATGAGCTATAGATCTTGACGGGGAAAACTGTAATTAATGTTAGTGAGAGTCTGATAAGGGTATGATAATAAAAGTTATGATCATCATCTTCTTTACCATGGTCTGCTAGACGAAAACCGTTCAAGTTAGCAATCTCAGTCATATAGAATTCCTTGTGCACCTGAGTGCCCATATATGCGGACAACTATGAATTAAACGAGGAGGAATATTCCAGATATAACACTCGTCAATCAGCTAGAAATGTCGTACGTGGTCGGCCGTAGCTAAAGCATTACCTCGTCAAGTCGTCATCCAAACAAGAATTCTTCTCAGGTCCCGAAGTTTCCACCGGTCCCAAACCAACCTTTACCCACTCATCAACAGACAGGACAGCCATTATTGCCGACGAAAACCGCTTGTACCGAAGCAAAACTTTCTTTTCAGTCAGCACAATCTCAGTGAAGTAATATCTGATACTTACGCCGCTGTAGCCGCAAAAATCTCGATTTTCCTCGCTCTGGTGAAGACCGCCAAACTGGCAGAAAAGAGACCCGAGAATGCGGTGATGACGCCTAGCCGCATGACCATGCTGTTGACCAGGTAGAGCGCGAAGATGGAGATTGCTGGGAGCATTGCTGCTACGGATATGACAATTACGCTTGCCACGAATGATATCCTGGATTCTTTGTATTCGGCCAAGCCGCTGGATACGTCTCCTGCTAAGGGTTTCTCGAAGTCTGTCAGCTAATGAGAAACCTGTCACCCATCGATTGGGTACCTTACTTTGAACCTGTACCCAATGTATCGATGGAACGGATCAACGATCCACTCGGCAAACCAGTCAGAGAAAGGATCCTGGTCAGCATGCGGCGCATTCATGGTCAAGAAATCTCCCGCGTGTTCGTCTTCCCAGATCCGGCTTTCGAGGCCCAAGAACGAGAAATTGCCATATTCGGGAGCTTGCAGCCATCTCCGCAGGACCCCAAGCTGGTGTTGACGTGGTTCGTTCAGCTTGTAGAGCTCACTCTGCTGTAGTAGCGTAGCATCTGAAGCAGGTCTGCTCAGCGCCAGAAGACGTAGGATGTATCTTCAAATTATTCCATACTATAAATCTGCAGCTTTTCTCTTATCTCCAGAATCTTACGCATCTGCGCAGGCGATCGGCCTTCCTGCGAAGCCTGATACAGCGTCCACCAGTCTTGGTTGTATAACCTTTTCTTTTCATCTCCTGATTGACAATCTTCGAGAATTATTTCCTTCAGTTCTATTTCAAGATGGGAAAGTTCGGCTTGTATGTATAACAGATTCTGAGCGTTCAAAGCCGCAAATCTACGGAAGATGGCAACTTCCGAGAATTTGCCTTGAAATGCAGATAGTTTCAGATAGCCTTCTGGTATGGATTGAGTGAATGGGAAGGATTCGCCGGGATCCATGACGGTCTTGCTTGTGAGAAAGATCTAGTGGACTTCGACGAAATCCCTTTGGGGAACCTCCAGGGAACCTTTAGACTGGATCAGTCGGTAAAGTCTTTGTGTAACCTCAGCAGGCAACTTTCACAGCCTGGCACGACGCATCTGCTAATGCATCAAGCATGTTACATTGGACAGGTTGGACCGCGCCACTAGATTGCTCTCTACGAGAGACCTCTTGTGCAGCATACACCAGGAGAGAGAAGGAACACTTCTAGCGCCAATCCTCTTGAGCATAGAAGATGTGAGGTGGGCTAGTTCGGGGCATATCACTTCCACTTGAGTAGATGATCTTATAAGCACCTACTAGAACAATTATGGGGTTTTATTGTTGGTTGTATTGTGTTGTCCTGCAACGCTTTACCTCCGGGATTCTATTACATCCGCATTGTTACTGCTACCACAATATCCATAGCACGACGGAACCTTGACCAGACGAACCCAACGAATAGCAAAGCTAGTATAGCGGCAAGTCATCGGGGAGGCCTTTCAGGGATAGAGTAGAGAAGGCAGACGTGATTTATCTTGAAATTTCAGGCTGTTCTCCCTAACGTAACGCATCAGCGCACCAACTCAATCGGCGTCAAGCATGGTTCAGTGGGTATGTAATTTGACTGGTGATCGTGTTGATGGGTACGGAGATTGACACCAAAAGTTCTCGGACTGCGCTAATGCACCCCCATACAATTTTCTATGTATTGAAATAAATAGCGTCGGAGAAGATTACAGTCCCAGCCACAACACCAAATTTACCAGTCCTCCTCATCAACCTCCTCATCGGCTTCCACCTCGTCGACCTCCACCTAATCGACCTCCACCTAGCTATCGCTAGGCCTCCTACCTGCCTTACGGCGCTGATATCGCTCCTTCCGCTCGGTCCTGTTGTAGGGCCGTATGTCACCTCCTGATTTACCTCCTCTATGATCATTACCTCCTTCTCCTTCGATAATTTGCTGTATGTAACGTGATATTCCCGCCTCAGCCAAGGTCATGGCTTGAAATCTTTGAGCCGGCGTCGTATTTCTTCCATTGTTGGGCATGGTAATGGACGGTGATATTGAGACAGCTGCTTAGGAAGCTGCTGAACTCCATAGAATAGATTTATTTATCAAGAATTTGGTGGGGGACTGTAATCTTCTCCGGCGCTATTTATTTCAATACATAGAAAATTGTATGGGGTTGCATTAGCGCAGTCCGAGAACTTTTGGTGTCATTCTCCGTACTCCGTCAGTAAACAACAACCGATGGCAAAATCCACCGTAGGGCTGGAGCGATCGCCTTGCCGGTTAGCGCGCCGCCTTCCTTCGTAGAGTCTAGCGGCATACAAGTACTACGGTATCTGGGGTAATTGTTGTTAGCGCGTGGCACAGCACTATACCTAATTGAACATAGCCTTTATGCAGTTTATCCAAAGTACTATATATGCTTAATATCCAGTCTGCTTTCCATCTGCA
>JAABUT010000136.1_pt1 | contig 136292 bp, 159 predicted proteins | sample 5559281 | NCBI WGS metagenome assembly JAABUT01 (sample SAMN10711880, study PRJNA513359) | rock metagenome | isolation source: Antarctica rocks | place: Antarctica: Victoria Land, Ricker Hills nord | collected 2016-01-04 | reverse complement strand
ATCAGCTATTAACATTGAAACAGTCAATTTCTTATGACTTTCGACTGTGAGATTGAGTAGAATTTTATGAATAATGATCTTCTTCGTCAGCTTTTCGTCATATTCTCTTATTAACTTCTCTTTAGCTAGTCGTATGAGTTGAATTTCGAGCTTCTGACATATTTGATTGACTAGCTTTGTATGAATCAAGATGTAGATCGTCGAGTCACTATCTATCAGAGATCGTAGCTTGAAGAATTCGTCTTGCGAGAATAGAGTGACATCGACTAGAAATGACTTTTCGAAGTAGTTCTCTTCGATAGATGAAATTTCGTCGATTAGATTGCACAAAGAAATGATCTCTATCTCTTCGATGACTCTGAAAGAGATGACTAGTTTTTTGAATCAGACTCTGAATTGAAGTTCGAAGAATGATCAAACTCGTCATCTAATGCGTTAATTCTGAAAGATCTATTCAAGCACTCTTTAGAAGTATGATCAGACTTATGACAAAGAAAGCAGTTTTCGATTAGTAAGTCATTTTCTTTGACGTTAGTCAAAACAGCGTCGCGTGATTTTGACTGATCAGTCATCTTCATTTCTATGATTCTACGAGTAGCTTTGACTGATTCTTCAACGAAGATGATCTGTTTAGTTGTTCAAGCTTTGATCATTGCTTCTCTATTCTTGATCTCTCGAATAGCTCGTTGATCGTTATTCAATCGAATGAGGTAGAAACGAATTTCTTTCAGAGTACTGAGTTGAATCAATTGAGTTACTCAAGCGAATCGAAGTCGAGAATTTATTTTATTCTTTAGATCGACGATCAGCTGTTTTTCTTGATAGTCTAGATAGAAGAATAGTCGTTGAAATTGAGTATAAAACTCGCTGAATTTCTTCTGTTCTTGAATCAAGTTGTAGTAATTTCTACGAAAGTTGACTTCTTTATCTGAGTCATTGAACAACTGAGCTAGCTCTTTCAAAAGCTCATCGATGATCTTGTATAAGTTGAAACAGTCACGTTCGCGTCTTAACTGAATAATCTCAGCTGCATCATTGAATAATCTGAAATGTATGTAGCTCAGCTTGACTCGTTCACTTGAAAAGAGATCAACGTTGATTTCTAGCTTGTTCTGAACTTTTTCATATCAGTTCTTTCAGATAGAGTTTTTTTCATCAGTGAACAACAAAGAATCAAGTATTTTCTGAAATCTAAAACGCTCAGAGTAGATTGATGATGACGAGATAATTTCTCTAGCTTGTAGTTTAGCTTTCAGCTCTTTGCATCGTTTTTTCAAAGCTTTCATAGTCATAGAAGATGTTATGATTTCAGCGAATGAGTTGTTATCTTTGACAATGAAGAATGAAGCTTCGAAATGCTCTTTGAAGAGACGAGACATGATGAAGAAGAAAGAAGAGATTGAATTGAACGAATGTTTTTAAAGAAAGAAATCGAGCGAAAAGCGATGCTCGACAATAGAAGATGAAGTCATTTTTGTTGTTTGATTTGAAGATTGATTGATTCTCTTGATTCATTTGATTCTCTAGCAATCAACAAAGATTCTTTATCGCTGATTCTATTAATTGAGATGAACGATGTGTACTTAATGAGCTGTAAGTCGTCTAGCAATTCAATCAGTCTTGCTGTTGATTTTATAGACTTTCTAGTGTTGTTCTGTCTTTTGATTGCATTGATCATCAGATAAATGAATTTCTTTAGACTCGATCTGCCTGAACGAGTATATTGAATGAGTAATGAGTATTTATATCATATGATAAACGAAATTCTTAATGTAATGTTGAGATCATGTCTAGATCATTCAATCAAAGAGACTTGAGACTGATATGTATATATTGCTTTTTAGAGATAACTATAACAAGATATTAAGAATACAGAAGAGAAAGAGTGCAAGCTCTTCTATAAATAATGGCTTGAGACTGTGCTAGACTCGATACAGATGTGATGTAATATGTCAGATGTGTTTGTCTAAAAGAATGATGAAAGAAGTGAATAAAAAAAGTGCTGAACAACGAGAAGAAGTGCTGAGAATGACTCAAAGAAATGCGCTAAATTCAAACTAAACATAGCATCATGACTTGCTTTAATTAAATTGATTAGAATTAGATCTGAAATCTGATTGATTCAGACATGTTCATAACAGCTGAAGAAAATGAATTCTTTGTTCAGATGTTTAATCAGATACTTCTTTATCTTCTGAAGCTTGTGATTGAACATCTGATATAATCTGCTTCGCGAGAGTGTTTTCTTGTCAATCAACTCGATCTTGTGATCGTAGATATGATGAGATGATAGCTGATTAATTATTGCTCGATCGAAGATATTTAGATAGTCATGATATTCAGAGAAAAGCTTGATCTTGACTTGCTCAAGAGTTTCAACGTGTGAAAGCTCATGTAGATTCACTTCTTCAGACTTGTTTTTGACTGTAGTTATGAGTTGATCGATTTTCAAGATGATAACAGCAAAGATCTTGATGTCTGATCATTTAACTAACATTCTATATGTTGCTGCTTCTATCATGAATATGTTGATTGAACTGAAAGCTGATTTCAGACTGAACGTTGATTTAGAATTGATGTTAGACGAAACTGCTTCAAGCGATTTTAACTGTTCAATTAGTTTAACTGACTTCTCATTGAACTGACTGAAAGAAAGTGATTTTTGACGAGATTGAGATGTAACGAAAGTGAAAGATCTCTTCAGTATATGAGTAGAAGTCAAACTCTTTTGCTTCGTGATTATTTTGTTGCTTGTGAATAGAACAATTGATTTCTGATTGAGAATGAAATTCGAAAATCGAAGAGAATTGATTTGCATATCAATTACTAGATTGATTTTGTTCATTCATGTTTTTTTAAGAATCATTTGATGTTGATTTAATCGAGTGATCAACATAGAAGTTGTGTCAATCATATGATCTTGAACAGTCAGATTTGAATAAATGACATGAGTAATGAGTTTCTTAGCATAATGATCATCAAATTCTCGAATTGACTTTGCTTTAATCAAAGTCAGAGACTTGATTTGTGTTATGAACATGTCTGAATCAATCAGAATTCAGATTTAACTTTAATTAATTTGATTAAAGCAAGTCATGATGCTATGTTTAGTTTGAATCTAGCACATTTCTGTTGAACTCTTCGAGTCATTCTCAGCACTTTTTCTCGTTGTTCAGCACTTTTTTCATTCATTTCTTTCATCATTCTTTTAGATAAACACATCTGACATATTACATCACATCTGTATTGAGTCTAGCGCATTCTCAAGTCATTATTTATAGAAGAGCTTGCACTCTTTCTCTTCTGTATTTTTAATGTCTTGTTATAGCTATTTCTAAAAAGCAATACATACATATCAGTTTCGAGTCTCTTTGATTGAATAATCTAGACATGATTTCAACATTACATTAAGAATCTTGTTTATCATACAATACAAATACTCATTACTCGTTTAATATACTCATTCAGACAGATCGAGTTTAAAGAAATTCATTTATCTGATGATCAATGCAATTGAAAGACAGAACAACACTAGAGAATCTATAGAATCAACAGCGAGACTGATTGAATTGCTAGATGACTTACAGCTCATTAAGTACATATCGTTCATTTCAATTAATAGAATCAGCGATAAAGAATCTTTGTTGATTGCTAGAGAATCAAATCGATCAAGAGAATCAATCAATTCTCAAATCAAACAACAAAAACAACTTTATCTTCTATTGTTGAGCATCATTCTTCGCTCGATTTCTTTCTTTTAAAACACTCATTCAATTCAATTTCTTCTTTCTCTCTCATCATGTCTCGTCTCTTCAAAGAGTGTTTCGAAGCTTCATTCTTCATTGTCGAAGATAACGACTCATTTGCTGAAATCATAACATCTTCTATGACTATGAAAGCTTTAAAGAAACGATGCGAAGAGCTGAAAGCTAAACTACAAGCTAGAAAGATTATCTTGTTATCATCAATCTACTCTGAGCGTTCTAGATTTCAGAAAATACTCGATTCTTCATTGTTCATTGATGAAAAGAACTTTATCTGAAAGAACTGATATGAAAAAGTTCAGAACAAGCTGAAAATCAACGTTGATCTCTTTTCAAGTGAACGAGTCAAGCTGAGCTATGTACATTTCAGATTATTTGATGATGCAGCTGAGATCATTCAGTCAAGACACGAACGTGACTGTTTCAACTCATACAAGATCGTTGATGAGCTTTTGAAAGAGCTATCTCAGTTGTTCAATGACTCAGATAAAGAAGTTAACTTTCGTAGAAACTACTACAACTTGATTCAAGAATAGAAGAAATTCAACAAGTTTTATACTCAATTTCAACGACTATTCTTCTATCTAGACTACTAAGAAAAATCGCTGATCGTTGATCTAAAGAATAAAATAAATTTTCGACTTCGATTTGCTTGAGTAACTCTGTTAGAAATCAGCATAGAGCGAGTCAATATGAATGTCATTTAACTAGAAGATAAATGTTAAGAAAGAAAGATAGCTACAGAAAAGAAGCTGATTACATATGTGTGTTTCTCAGTCGACGCTAGACTCAATAGAGACTAGTCAAGATGACGAAGCTAGAATAGATCTGACAAGACTAGAAGACTGAGTTTGACAAGGCTAGAATTGTGACATTACTCTTTCTTCTTGACTATTCATGTTCACATGAATGTTGTTTCTTAGTGCGCTTTTCTTGAATATTTGATATGAAAGTCATCAATCATCTCTTGAGCATTCATAAATTCGTCGTCGTCAGCGTTATATCAGTTGAGATCATTGTCATAGCTCTTTCATTTGACTCGATATTGAAGTCGTCTTTTATAGCGTCGAAAGTTCAGTATATCATCAATTTTTCATTCATCTTCATCTTTTATCACTATTGATTTCGAAGATTCATTCTTTTAATCAGACAGAGAGTCGTTGACGACAGAGCGAAGCAGATCAGAATGAAATACATCATGAACATGCATAGACTCTGATAATTTCAGTTTATATGAAGAGTCGACAAGATCTAGATTGATGAAAGAATCGAGCATTTTGTCATTCAGCTTCTTGAAAGATCTTGCTGTAACGATGTTTCTTTTATTCAGAAACATCTTTGATTCAATCTTGTAATTGATCTTCTTTCTATGCTTGTTAGTCTGATTCATCATTTGCTCTCGTGTTTTGATCAGAGCTTCGCGAGCGAAGATCAGTGTTCTATTTATGTGATTGAATCTATCTTCGATTCGAGCGATCTGCAGACGTTCGCGAGTGCTTTCATACTCGATGATGTCAGAGTCGAAGCTCATACGAGGGTGAAAGTTCTTGTTCATGAAGAAGAGAGTCAAGAAGATGACTGAAGACAAGATGTTATTGTCGATAAACTTGATCATGAGTAGTCACTTGAATCAGTCGTTCTGCATGTATGAACAGAAGAAACGAAGATATCGCTCGACATTCTGATTGACTTGTTCGCTTTGATCATCGATCTGAGAGTAATAGATGATGAACAATCGAAGAGAAATGCTCAGTCGTTTGCAAAGAAACTTTCAAAGAATGAAGATGAATTAGCATATGCAGAAAGGTTTTGAATTCTTGACATTCATTTTCGCGCTGCCTTATGATGATTCGATTGTATGAGAAATTCGAAAATCAATCTCATCGCTCTTTCAATTGCTCAAAATTGAAGCTATTCAGATCTCTTTGTTTGTTGACGTTTCTGACGTTCTTGACATTGTTTTATTCGAAATGTCTCAACGTCGAAGTCAAAATCTACCTCTAGATGACTCTCTCACCCCATCTTCTCTAGATGATCTTCTCACTTTCTTTAGAGCATTCGAAAGACTCTATTAGAACTGAGTCGTTAAACATAGTCAAATTTCTGATTTTCTACCTTCAATTCTCATTTCAAAGCTCTGATATCTGTCTCAAAAATGTAGTCTGAATGCTTGAAGTGCTGTCTCGAAAATCTATTGCATCTGCTTTATTCAACAGCGTAATGAAGAAAGTCATCAAAGATGTCTTCAAAATAAGATCATATCTCGTCAAAATGTTTATGAACTCAGATCTTTAATACGCTGAAGATGAGTTCTATGAGATTGTAATTCGACAAGTAGAGAGGCAAATATTGCACCTGACATTCATATCAGTGATAGATCATCAATTCAACGAGGCAAATAGCTTATCTGACATTCGTGTGAGATGATGAGCTCTTCAATTCGACTATTGCAATGAACACTTGCGTTATTCATGATGATCACACTTCTTGAAGTTGAAAAGAGACTGCAGAGAGATAGCAGTTCATCTGCTAGTCATTGAAAGAAAGTCTCGTCGTTGAATCAATTCTTGCGAATATCGATGCAGAATAGATATTCGTCTTTCGTATAAATTGAAAGAACACTTCAGCAATGCTCTCTCGTTCTAGAGACTTGATAGCGAGCTGATTGATCAACAGAAGCATAGACTTGATAACGTCAGTCTGTGATCTCATTGAATAAGAACTCATTCATGAACACGAGCTGTTCAGTCGTCAAACGAAGCATGTCTGCTACTCAATTCAAACGAAGCTCATCGTTTTGTCTGACTTCTACACGCTGTTCTTTTTTGATACTTCAGTCTCTTCTCTTCAGAATTCTTGATATCGTGAATTGATGCACGTTAATGCTTCACTTCTCTCATATGTATCAGATCATCTCTTTCTGCATGACTCACGACTGATCTTCGAGATAGACTATGAGATCATTTTCAGCGATCTTGAAGATCTTTCAAGAAGCGTCTTTGAGTCGAAATTGAGATCTAAAGAGAGAGTCATACATGAAGAGATTCTTCTGAATTCTATAGACGATATCAAAGTGACAGTGAATCTCTTCGACAATATCTTTAGAGCATCAGTGAAGTAGCAAAAAACGTAGTATTCTGAAGCGAAGACTTGCAGAAAGTGATTTCGACATAGCTAAAAGCGATCAGTAAGCGATGAGATCTGAATAGCTTCAATATCAGCTTTTTGAATGTGATAATAGATGGTTGAATTGAATTTTCGAATTTCTCATATAAAGAATCATCGTAAGGCAGCGCAAAAATGAATGTCAAGAATTTGAAATCTTTCTGCATATGTTAAAACTGAGAATCTCAATCGAATACAATGAAGCTTGATAAATCGTGAGTTTAATATATTCATTGAAGCAACATTTCAGCTGTCTTTTCGACTGTGATATCTTCATCATCAGTGATGCAAGAGATATAATGCCTTTCTTTCAACAATCTGCAGATGACAGTCAGAATAGCGTTGTAGTCATACGAATCAGATAGATCGATAATGAAATTCATGACTATGTTCTGCCATCGCTGTTCAGATATTGATAGAGATTGAAGCAAGTCATTTGATTTATTTCTAGATGTTTTTGATCGTTGACAAACATAGCAGTTTTGAATATATCGATCTACTGTCTTTTGCATGAATGATCAATAGTAGTTTTGTTTGATGATATTCATCGTTCTAAGAATATCGAGATGATCTATTGAGGGTTAATCGTGCATCTCATGAATCAGATTCATTTGCAGAAGTTCATTGAACGAGACTCATAGCTGACTGTCTTTGTATAAGATTTCATTCTGAATTCGACAATTCTTCAGCTTGATGTCTTTGCATTGTGCTTCGTCTCTTTCTATTGCTTCGCGAAGTAGAGTACAATTCTCGTCGATTTCATTCACGTCAAGAACTTGTTTATAGATTGACTCGCTGACGTTCTTCTCTAGATCAGCAATCTTCATTCGATTCGACGTTAGAATAGTGATTCATTGATAGCGAACGCGTTCATCATCGAAATCTCTGAGCACGAAGTCAGCTCGACAAGTTAATGCATCGATCTTAATGTTCTGTTTGTCAGATCAATACATTATCTTGAAGTTGAAATCAGCTAGCTTCTGAACTCAGCGCATCTGACATCTACTCAGCTCTTTATTCTTCATTAATGACGTTAAAGCTTGATGATCGATGAACATCTTGATTGATAACTCAGTCAATTTCAGCTCAGATCATCAATGCTTGAATGCTTGAATGATCGCTAGTAGCTTCTTGTCATAAATCTTGTAATTGCACTCAGCGAGACTCAGATTCTTGCTGTAGTAAATCATTGAATGCAATGTTTCTTCGTCATCATACTGAGAAAGTATGTTATCATTGACATAGTTGAATGAGTCTGTTTCAAGAATAGTCTTTCTATTCTGATCAAAATGACGAAGAATAGATGCTTCAGTCATTCATTTCTTCATATGATCAAAGATCGTTTGACAAGCATGATTTCATTCAAATATCATCTCTTTTTGAGTGAGTTGAATCAAAGAATGAACAATCTTTGAAAAGTTCTTTATAAAACGTCAATAGAAGTTGCAGAAGTCGACGAAGAACTGCATCTGAGTGAGATTTGTAAAAGTAGATCATTCGACTACTGCTTGTACTTTTCTGAGATTCATCTTTAGTTCTTCGATGAATAGCAATAGTTTCAGAAAGAAGATCTTCTGAACATGAAACTTGCACTTGTTTATATTCATCTGAAGATCAGTCTCTCGTAGTCTATGTAGAACTAATCATACGTGTCGCTTATGTTTCTTCAGTGTTTTGCTGTAGATAATAATGTCATCTAGATAGATCTGACAAAACTGATGAAGATAGTCAAATAGCACGTCGTTCATATAGTGTTGATAGAAAGTCGAGTCGTTGATTAATTCAAAAGACATCACGTGATATTTGTAGAAATCAAAAGAAGTGATAAAGATAGTCAAATCTTCGCTATCTGAGTGCATTCGCAGTTTATTGAACGCGACAATGATGTTCAATCGAGTCAGATATTTGCTTTCTTGTATATGAGCGAGAGTCTCGTCTATTAATGACAAAGAATAGCGATCTCGTTTGATCAAAGCATTGAGCTTTCTGTAATCGACGCAGAAACGCAAGCTATCATCTTTCTTTTCGACGAATAGTATGAGCGAAGCGTATGAAGCTGAGCTAGACGATATGAAGTCTTTATTCAGATGCTCGATCAGATAGTTCTTCATCTTTTGAAGCTTGTAGTCAGACATATGATAGAGATGACTTTGAGAAGATGTTTTCTCGTCAATCAACTCAATTTTATGATCGTAGAAACGATGAGAAGATAGTTGATCAGTCATCGCTCGATCAAACACGTCTAAATAGTCATGATATTTCGAAAAAAGCTTAGCTTTGACTTCTTTCAAGATCTCTTCATGTGAAAGCTCTTGTAGATTTACGTTTTCTGATTTATTTCTAGCTGTTTTTAGAAGTCGATCGATTTTCGTGACGATGATCGCGAAAGTAGTCACATTCGATCGTTTGACTAGTGATCTATATGCTGCAGTCTCTATCATTGCTATGTTCATTGAATTGAAAGACGAAGCGAAGTTGACTGAATTAAATGATTTCACGATTTTACTGAATGAGAATGACTTCTCGCTGAGTCGAGTGATGACAGAAGAGATAGATCTCTTTAGTATTTGAGTGAGAGTCGAACTCTTCTGTTCTATCGCGATTTTCTTGATGACAGAAAGAGAGATCAAATGAGCTTTGATAAAAGCTTTGATATGAGCTTCGAAACTTGAAAATTGAAGACGATCGTCTTTCATATCAATAGTCATCTCGATCTTGTTCATTTATGTTTTTTCAAGAATCATCTGATGTTGACTCAATCGAGTAATCAGCATAGAGATGAAACGTTTCATATGATCTTGAACAGTCAGATTCAAATAAATCGTATGAGTAATAAGCTTTTTTGCATAATGATCATCGAATCTTCTTATTGACTTGAGCTTGATTAAAGATAACGATTCAATTTGCAAATGATCACAAACATTCTGCGCGATTAATTCATCAATGAACGAATAGTCAGCTGCTTCAGTGTCAATCAATGACTTTAATGAGTAACTAATTTCATTGCTAGATAGTGCACATTCAATAGTCAAAGATTTCGAAGCAAAGAGATCATTTAAGCTGCTCATTGTTGAAGAAATTAATACATCTTTCATCACGTCTTTGATGAAAGTCACTAGTTTTTTGCCTCATTCTTCGATTTCTCTGTAAATAATTTCTTCTTTTCTTTTGACATGATGATCTCATTGAGACGAGAAATGAATGCACAAGATGTCGAAGTACTAGTCTTCAGCTGAGAGCAATTCTTTGAAAGATGACTCGATACTTTGCAGTTGAAGCAGATGATTGACATTCTTAGTCGTTCAGATTCGAGGGTGAAAAAAGTAGTGAGTCGAACATAGCTAGTAATCGAGACTGAAGCTGATGTCAACGAAGAAACAAAACGTTTTTTCGAAGCTGCTATCGATTTGACTGTTCATTGCTCATCACGTAGCTGATAGTTGACTCATTGTTTGTTATTCACATCTTGAAGAAAGATCTTAAGCTTGTCAATCGAGCTAAACTCTATAAGACAAACTGACAACGTGTTTTGAAGACGATTGTTGATTTTATTCTGAATGTCGTTCATCAGAGTGATATCGTTGTAGTTCAGAAAGCTGAATATTCTAGTGAATTCTGAATAGAAAGAGCTGAAAGACTTGTTGAGCTGCTTCAGAGCGACGTATTTGCAACGACACTTTCGAATAAAATTCTGATCTTCGTAAATTTCTTTCAGATGTTTCAGTAGCTCTGATAGTGACTGATAAAATGAGAAAGCATCAACATGATGCTTTGCATAAATTTGCTGATCAGCATCATCTTCTAGCCTGAAAATCACATAGACAATACGAATCTTTTCAGTAGAGTAATGATTCGCGTTGACATCGAGCTTGTCAGCTATTTTGATGTTTCATGTCTCTCAGATAGAAGTATTTTCGACTCGATGCACGTTTCGATCTCGTGCACACCTCACTTTACTACTTTCATCTTTCTTCAAAAATCAATTACAAATTCAATATGACTTCAATTGAGGCAGCGCTTGCAGATCTAGCTTTGCAAAAGTTATCTAACTACACTGCAACTGCAAAGAAATTCAATATCAATCGAAGCACGCTGTCGTGACAACATAGAGGTATAATCGTCTTCGTCAAGAAAAGCAAGCAAACAACGTCAATTCTTTCGAATCAACAAGAAAAAGAGCTTATTCGCTATATCAACAAGCTTATCGAACGTGATATATCTTCTTTCAATGTCATGATTCGTGTTTTTGCGTATAATATATCTGGAAAACAGTCAGGCAAAAACTGGTCTTATGAGTTCGTTCGACGTCATTCAGATATACTACAGTCAAAGTTTCTACAAGAAGCTGATCTAGAGCGAAAGAAAGCTGATAATGCATATCAATATCAGCTTTATTTTGACCTAGTAAGTGTCTTCATTTCGTTTAGTTTCATACTAATATAAGGGTAGATAAAGCAAAAAATCGAAGAATATAAGATTCTTTCTAAAAACACATACAATATGAATGAAAAGAGCTTTCTACTTGAACTGCTTCAAAAGACTCGAAGAGTCTTCAGTCTAAAGCATCTTGACAGTGACAAATTGCTGAGTGCTGATCAAGACAACAATAGAGAATGAATTATCTTGATTGCAATCATTTGCATGAATATGATCTATATATTTCCTTCGATCATTTATCAGGCGATATCAGGTAATATTCAGAACAGCTGACTTACTGAATATGATTTCAAAGAGCAATTCTGCTTCTTTGCTTTCTTCGCTACTGACTGAATCAACGATGAATTGATCTACTCTTGACTCACTATCGTATTTGATCGAAATACGAGGTCAAAAGTCAGAAATTCACGAAATTATCATCTTCTATTTGTTGACGAGCATGACAGTCATATCAACATGAAGTTTCTTGACTGATGTGAGCAGAACAAGATGCTCGTGACTTTATATTCTTCTCATTCTACGCATCGTCTTCAATCTCTGAATGTGAGCTTATTCAACTCTTTGATCAATTACTACTCGCAAAATCTGAATGACTGAATCTTTAAGAGTCAAGAACTTTCTCAAATATCAAAAAGAGACTTCTTTGATCTGTTTTGATCTGCATATCAAGCTGCTTTCACGCATGCCAACATAAAAAGTGAATGGGAAAAGACAGAATTGCTGTCTTTCAATTCGTCACAGATCATAAAGCAGATTAAATCGAACGCTAGATCTGTTTCAAGTCATTCTTCTTCTTCAGCATTGTCAGAAGCTGATTGAAGAAAGATTCAATGATTAATGAAGTCAGTTGTAGAAGAAGTAATTGATTCGAAAGCTCGTAAGTTGAACAATACGATGAAAAAGCTTACTACAGATGTTGCTCTTCTAAAAGCAGAAAATGAAGATCTTCGATGAACAGTACGTATTGAAAGAAGTTGCAGACGACGTGAAAAGTCTTTATTTGACGATTTAGAGATTAATGATGAGGCAAAGAGAATGTTTTTTAGTTCTAATAAGATTCAGGCGACTCGTGATCGTCAAATTCAAAGAATCGAAGAGAAACAGCAAGCTGCTATTCAAAAGACTGAAGAAAAGAAACAAAGAGAGCTTAGAAAGCTAGAGAAACAGCGTTTAATAGCTGAAAGAAAGGTGAAACGAGAAAAAAAGAAGGCGAAACGAAAGAAGAAAGCGAAGCGAAAAAAGAAGCTACGGACGAAGAAATTGAAGCAACGACGTCTAGTTCAGAAGCAAAAGCTGAAGGCTAAAGAGCTTCAGAAATGACAAAAGAAGAAGTCTAAAGAGATGAAAGTACAGCAATTCACTGATTTTGTTGCTATTGAGAAGATGAAAAGAGAGTCTAGTCAAATCAGATCTACGCGAGCTGAAAGACAATTCAAAGCTTCTAAGCGATTTGATGATTAATTCTTATAGCTTGAAAGCTTCATATAGATATCAACAACTCTCTATATTAATTGCAATTTGATTCTATAAATGATGGTTGAATAATAATAAAAATAGTATTGATTACTAATCGAGTTTAGAATGTGCACGGAATCGAAACGTGCATGAGCTCGAAAGTACTTCTAGAATCATCTGTTTCGATGAAGATGAGTGAATTCAAAAGCTTGATGAACTTGTGATAATCATTTTCGTTTTCAGATAGAGTAGAAGACTCTCGTTGAGAGCGAGCTTTGAAAGTCGAGCTTCGTTCAACTTTCTGATTGACTCGTTGCTCAGCTGACTGAGTATCTTGACGAGACATAGATCGATCAACTTGACGTTGTTTCGCTCTGAAGTTCAATCGCTCGCCTTGTAACTGACTGATCTTTTTCTCTAGCTCATCGTTTTTATCAAAAGCGACTTCTAGTTGTTTCACTCTCTTTTTGTGATCATCTTGTATAAAAAGTCAATGTTCATTGAGTTGTAGAGTCAAGTCTCGCTGACTTCAAAGCTCGTTCAGCATATTGATGACTTCGTTGAGTTGATTGCTGACTCAATGAAACAGTTGTTCTTTGATGTTTATGTTTCATGCGATGACAGCTTTCTCAGCTTCGACTGAAGCATCAATGAGTAGAAGTGAAACTCTTCTACTGACAGTGCTTTTAAGCAGGCGAGTTGTTCAAAGCTCAACTGACTCAACATCACGTGTCATGATGAGAGAAGATAGAAGTTGTTGAGATAAGAATAGATGAGAGATTGATGTTTTGAATTGATGTTTTTTGATGAGTGAAAATTCAAAGAATTTCTTGTGAATTTCAGATAATAACTGAGTGCTTTATTCAAAGAATCTCTTGCGAATAGAATGATGAAAAATGAGTGTAGAATCGAAGAATTTCTTGTGATCTAAAATGATGATGCAAATTTGAAGAATTTCTTGCAAATTTTTCTTACTGAATAGATTGTTTCATATTATCTATTCGTCGATAGCAGAGTAGTAGATGATGAGCATTAATCTAATGTTAGAAGTCAGCATAAAGCGAGTCAATATGAGTGTCATTTAACTAGAAGATAAATGCTAAGAAAGAAAGATAGCTACAGAAAAGAAGCTGATTACATATGTGTGTTTCTCAGTCGACGCTAGACTCAATAGAGACTAGTCAAGATGACGAAGCTAGAATAAATCTGACAAGACTAGAAGACTGAGTCTGACAAGGCTAGAATCGTGACAAACTCAATTGATTCAACTCAGTACTCTGAAAGAAATTCATTTCTACCTCATTCAATTGAATAACGATCAACGAGCTATTCAAGAGATCAAGAATAGAGAAGCAATGATCAAAGCTCAAACAACTAAACAGATCATCTTCGTTGAAGAATCAGTCAAAGCTACTCGTAGAATCATAGAAATGAAGATGATTGATCAGTCAAAATCACGTGATGCTGTTTTGACTAACGTCAAAGAAAATGACTTACTAATCGAAAACTGCTTTCTTTGTCATAAGTCTGATCATACTTCTAAAGAATGTTCGAATAGATCTTTCAGAATTAACGCATTAGATGACGAGTTTGATCATTCTTTGAACTTTGATTCAAAGTCTGATTCAAAAAACTAGTCATCTTTTTCAAAGTCATTGAAGAGATAGAGATTATTTCTTTGTGCAATCTAATCGACGAAATTTCATCTATCGAAGAGAACTACTTCGAAAAGTCATTTCTAGTCGATGTCACTCTATTCTCGCAAGACGAATTCTTCAAGCTACGATCTCTGATAGATAGTGACTCGACGATCTACATCTTGATTCATACAAAGCTAGTCAATCAAATATGTCAGAAGCTCGAAATTCAACTCATACGACTAGCTAAAGAGAAGTTAATAAGAGAATATGACGAAAAGCTGACGAAGAAGATCATTATTCATAAAATTCTACTCAATCTCACAGTCGAAAGTCATAAGAAATTGACTGTTTCAATGTTAATAGCTGATATAGATCATCATGACGTCATATTAGAAAAGCTCTGAATGAATAAAAATGAAATACTACTAAATATGCAAAACGATGTCATCGTTTTTTCAAATCAATTAGAAGCTCTCATTTCTGTTTTCTCAATGTCAGTCAGAGCTTCACACTCAAAATGATCACGATCATCAAATTCTTCTATTCATTCAGCTTTCAAAGTGCTTCAACGACTCACTTTTACTGCTTCAAAAAAGAACTTTTCTATGTTCAGTGTGAAAGCTGCATCTTTTCATGCACTGATTAAATGATCAAAGAAGAATCGCATCGAGATTTTCGTCATGTCAATCAAAGATATTGATAGAAAAATAGTTTACAACACTCAATGTGAACTGAACGTTCTAGACGTCGCTTTCATCGATGCATCAGCTCAAAATCTAGAAGACATCAAAGTCAAGCTATCTTTGAAATATCGAGATTTTCTTGACGTGTTTGATCGAGCTCAAGTCGATAAGCTATCATCTCATCGTTCATATGATCATAAGATAGAGCTCACTAACGATGTCACTTCTTCTAGATGTTGAGCTTATCAAATGTTATTCTACAAGCTTTAGAAGATCAAAGAATATCTGAACGAAAATCTGTCAAAGAATTTTATTACTTCTAGCAAGATCTCATATTTCTCACTCGTTCTATTTGCTCTGAAGATCAATGATGATCTTCGCTTCTGCGTCGACTATCAAAAGCTCAATGTCATTATCAAAAGAAATCGCTACTCTCTATTACTCATAGATGAGATGATTGACAAAATCGTTGACTGCAAGCATCTGACTCGACTGAATATAATTTTCGCTTTCAACAAACTTCGTATACACTTCGATAGTGAGAACTATACGATCTTCATTATCGCTTTAGAAGCGTACAAATCAAAGATTCTATCATTCAAATTAACAAACAATTCAATCTCGTTTTAGCAATATATGAACGATGTTTTATGAGACTTTCTAAATGACTTCTGTCAAGCTTATTTAGACGACATTCTCATATACAGCAAGACTCAAAAGAAGCATAGACAACATGTCAAGATGATACTAGATCGTCTATGAGACGCTGATCTGCAGATAGATATTCGAAAGTGCAAATTCAACGTAGAAGAAACAGTCTTTTTAGAAGTCATAGTATCAGAACAAGATCTTTGCATGAACTCTATCAAAGTGAAAGCTATAGTCAATTGAGTTACATCTACTAATTTAAAAGAGATACAAGACTTCGTTGACTTCGTCAATTTCTATCGATGCTTCATCAAGAACTTTTCAAAACTAGTCAAGTCATTCATTCAACTGACTCAAAAAAACACGTCTTTTGTTTGAAACAAAGTTTGCATTGAAGTCTTTGACAATCTAAAGAAGCAGATTAGCTCAATCTCAGTTTTACATCATTTCAATGTCAAACGTCAAGCTATTTTGAAAATCGATGCATTCAACTATGTAAAAGACGACATACTATCTCAGTACAATGATGAAAGTGTGCTTCATTCGATAGTCTTTTATAGCAAGAGCATGATTTCAGCTGAATGCAATTATCACATCTATGACAAGAAATTGCTAGCTATCATTTGATGCTTTGAACACTGACGACTTGAACTAGAAAATACTGAGCTATCTATTCAGATGTTTACTGATCATCAGACTTTGAAGATCTTTATGAAAAACAAACAGCTGACTTGACAACAAGCAAACTATCTGAATATTCTATTGAAGTTTAACTTTCAGATTATCTTTCAATCAGACAAAATAAACATCAAAGTCGATGCTTTAACTAGAATGTTGATGATCAATAGTTCTGAATTAGCTAAAGACATGAATGATTGTTTTCAGACTATACTGATTTTGAATTGAATAAATGTTTTATTGATTGAGTTCGAAATTGAATCTGAATACAAGACTAATCTTTATCAACGCGTACATCTAGTCAATCAGAAGAATGAACTATGCAATGAGTATCAGCAAGCTATGAACAAAGATGAACTGAAGCTTCATAACATGAAGCTAAAGAACTGTCAAATCATTGATAACATTCTATTCAAAAAGAATCTACTATGAATGTTGAAACAAATGCATATGAAATTGCTTCAAGAGATTCACGATCAATCATCAATCTTGCATTCTGACATTAAACGAACGATTGATCTAGTTCAACGCTTCTACTATTGATCAGATCATCGAGCAACTATTCGACAATACATTTGAAACTGTCATGTTTGTCAGCGAAGCAAAGCATCTTGAGATGATACAAATGATTTGCTTCAGTCTCTATCAATTTCTCAGCAGCGTTGACAAGATATAGCTATGAACTTCATCACTGAGTTATTTCTATCAAAAAACTATAACGTCATTTGCATGATCATATGTCGTCTCTTCAAAGAACGTCACTATGTTTTCTGTCATTGAGAAGACAATGACATCTCAATCGAAGAAACAGTATGAATCATGCTATGAAACGTCTATCAACTTCATGATCTACTCAGTTCTATCATTTTGAATAGAGACTCTCAGTTCATATTGATCATATGACAAAGTCTTTGTAAACGACTGAAGATCAAAGTCAATCTATCAACAGTCTATCATTCAGAGATCGATGATCAGTCGAAACGAGCTAATCAAGATGTTGAACGCGAACTTTGAATCTACTGCAATTACATGCAGAATGACTGAGCTAAATGACTTTCAATGATGAAATTCAGTGATAATTTCAATACATTCTCGACTATCTTGATGATCTCTTTCTACTTCAATAAAGACTTTCACTCTCGAATGAGTTTCGATTCAGATACGACTGATTACAAAATGATTCATCAACGTATTGAGACTAGAAAGATCGATGACATTGTCATTCAAATGAGCAAACTTCTTATCTTCAATCATCAACAATTGAAAAAGATCAAGCAGATCACTGAAGCTCAGATGAACAAGCATAGACGAGACGTCATTTATGAAGTAGATGATCAAGTTTGATTAGTCTTCGAAAACATCAAAATCACTAGATCATGCAAAGATTTGAAAGACAAGCAGCTCAATTTCTATTCAATCACAGTCAAAGTTGAGATCTTCTATCGTCTTCAGCTATCTAGAAGCATGAAGCATATACATTCAGTGTTCAGTTCAAAGTATCTATGAACTTCATCAAATGATCTTCTATCAGAACAACATTCTGAGTTCTCTAAATCAATGATCATTGAAGAGAATGAAAAGCACTGAAAAGTAGACGATATATTGAACTTCAAACAATATAGAGAAAGACTACAATACAAGATCAAATGAATCGAGATAAATCGTGACGATGAATGATACTATGTTGATAAAGAAAAATTGAATGACTCGAAGAAAGTTCTAAACGAATTTCACAAGCTATACTCGAATAAGTCGCACTAAATTGAAAACACGATGAATTTTTTGCTTTTATTTCTTTTCTATTCATGCGAACATGAATGTTCAAAGAGAAAGATAATGTTATGAACATGTCTGAATCGATCAGAGTTCAGATCTAACTCTAATCAATTTGATTAAAGCAAGTCATGACGCTATGTCTAGTTTGAATCTAGCGCATCTCTTTGAATCATTCTCAGCACTTCTTCTCGTTGTTCAGCACTTTCTTTATTCATTTCTTTCATCATTCTTTTAAACAAACACATCTGATCTATTACATCACATCTGTATCGAGTCTAGCGCAGCCTTAAGTCATTATTTATAGAAGAGCTTGCACTCTTTCTTTTCTGTATTCTTAATGTCTTGTTATAGTTATCTCTAAAGAACAATACATACATATCAGCTCTGAGCTTCTTTGATTGAATGATTTAGACATAATCTCAACAACAGTCACGTTCGCGTCTTGACTGAGTGATCTCAGCTGCATCATCAAATAATCTGAAATGTATGTAGCTCAGCTTGACTCGTTCACTTGAAAAGAAATCAACGTTGATTTTCAGCTTGTTCTGAACTTTTTCATATCAGTTCTTTCAGATAAAGTTCTTTTCATCAGTGAACAATGAAAAATCGAGTATTTTCTGAAATCTAGAACGCTTAAAGTAGATTGATGATAACAAAATAATCTCTCTAGCTTGTAGTTTAGCTTTCAACTCTTTGCATCGTTTCTTTAAAGCTTTCATAGTCATAGAAGATGTTATGATTTCAGCGAATGAGTTGTTATCTTTGACAATGAAGAATGAAGCTTCGAAACACTCTTTGAAGAGACGAGACATAATGAGAAAGAAAGAAAAGATTGAATTGAACGAGTGTTTTAAAAGAAAGAAATCGAGCGAAGAGTGATGCTCAACAATAAAAGATAAAGTCATTTTTGTTGTTTGATTTAAGAATTGATTGATTCTCTTGATCGATTTGATTCTCTAGCAATCAACGAAGATTCTTTATCGCTGATTTTATTAATCGAAATGAATGATGTGTACTTAATGAGCTGTAAGTCATCTAGCAATTCAATCAGTTTCGCTGTTGATTCTATAGACTTTCTAGTGTTGTTCTGTCTTTCGATTGCATCGATCATCAGGTAAATGAATTTTCTTAGACTCGATCTGCCTGAATGAGTATATTGAACGAGTAATGAGTATTTGTATTGTATGATAAACGAGATTCTTAATGTAATGTTGAGATCATGCCTAGATCATTCAATCAAAGAGACTCAAGACTGATATGTATGTATTGCTTTTTAAAGATAGCTATAACAAGACATTAAGAATACAGAAGAGAAAGAGTGCAAGCTCTTCTATAAATAATGACTTGAGACTGCGTTAGACTCGATACAGATGTGATGTAATATGTCAAATGTGTTTGTTTAAAGAAATGATGAAAGAAGTGAATGAAGAAAGTGCTGAACAACAAGAAGAAGTGCTGAGAATGACTCAAAGAGTTCAACAGAAATGTGCTAGATTCAAACTAGACATAGCATCATGATTTGCTTTAATCAAATTGATTAGAATTAGATCTGAACTCTGATTAATTCAGACATGTTCATAACAGTCAATCTCATTAGTCTCAAGAATCTGTTTATAGATTGATTCATCAATGTTCTTCTCTAGATCAACAATTTTCATTCGATTCAACGTGAGAATTGTAGTTCGCTGATAGCAACATCATTCATTCTCGAAGCTTCTAGAAATTGAATCAACTTGATGAGTCAATGCATTGACTTTGATGTTTTATTTATCTGAATGATACATGATTTTGAAGTTGAAGTCAATGAGCTTTTGTACTCAGCGCATTTAACGTTTACTTATCTCTTTATCTTTCATTAATGACGTTAAAGCTTGATGATCAGTGAACATCTTGATGAGTAACGCAGTCAATTTCAGCTCAGATCATCAATGCTTGAAGACTCAAATGATTGCTAGTAGTTTCTTATCATAGATTTTATAATTGCACTCAGCGAGACTCAGATTCTTGCTGTAGTAAATCACTGAATGCAATGTTTCTTCATCATCATACTGAGAAAGTATATCATCATTGACGTAGTTGAATGAGTCTATTTCAAGAATAGTTTCTTTATTCTGATCAAAATGACGAAGAATAAAAGCTTCAGTCATTCGTTTCTTCATATGATCAAAGATTGTTTGACAAGCTTGATCTCATTCAAATATCATCTTTTTTTGAATTAGTTGAATCAGAGAATGAACAATCTTCGAAAAGTTCTTTATAAAACGTTGATAGAAGTTGCAGAAGTTGATGAAGAACTGCATCTGAGTGAGATTTGTAGAAGTAGATCATTCAACTACTGCTTGTACTTTTCTGAAGTTCATCTTTAGTTCTTCGATGAATAGTAATAGTTTCAGAAAGAAGATCTTCTGAACATGAAACTTGCACTTGTTTATATTCATCTGAAGATCAGTCTCTTGTAATCTATGTAGAATTAATCGTACATGTCACTTATGTTTCTTCAGTGTTTTGCTGTAAATGATAATGTCATCTAGATAAATCTGACAAAACTGATGAAGATAGTCAAATAGCACGTTGTTTATATAGTGTTGATAGAAAGTTGAGTCGTTGATTAATTTGAAAGACATCACGTGATATTTGTAGAAATCAAAAGAGATGATAAAGATAGTCAAATCTTCGCTACTTAAATGCATACGCAGTTTGTGAAAGACAACAATGATGTTCAATTGAGTCAGATACTTGCTATCTTGAATACGAGCGAGAGTTTCGTCTATTAAGAGTAGAAAGTAGCGATTTCATTTGATCAAAGCATTGAGCTTTCTGTAATCAACGCAGAAACGCAAGCTATTGTCTTTCTTTTCGATGAATAGTATGAGCGAAGCGTATGAGATCGAGCTGAAAGATATAAAGCTCTTATTCAGATGTTCAATCAGGTAATTCTTCATCTTTTGAAGCTTGTAATCAGACATATGATAGAGATGACTTCAAGAAGATGTTTTCTCGTCTGTCAACTTAATTTTATGATTGTAGAGATGATGAGAGAATAGTTGATCAGTCATCGCTCGATCAAACACGTCTAAATAGTCATGATATTTCAATGAAAGCTTAGCTTTAACTTCTTTCAAGATCTCTTCATGTGAAAGCTCTTGTAGATTTACGTCTTCTGATTTATTTCTAGCTGTTTTTAGAAGTCGATCGATTTTCGTGATGATGATCGCGAAAGTAGTCACATTCAATCGTTTGACTAGTGATCTATATGCTGCAGTCTCTATCATTGCTATGTTCATTGAATCAAAAGACGAAGACTTGATTGAATTAAATGATTTCACGATTTTACTGAATGAAGATGACTTCTCGCTGAGTTAAGTGACAACAGAAGAGATAAATCTCTTTAGTATTTGAGTAGAGATTGAACTCTTCTGTTCTATCGCGATTTTCTTGCTCGAAAGAACAGTCAAATGAGCTTTGATAAAAGCTTTGATATGAGCTTCGAAACTAGAAAATTAAAGATGATCATCTTTTATATCAATAGTCACTTTGATCTTGTTCATTCATGTTTTTTCAAGAATCATCTGATGTTGATCTAATCGAGTGATCAGCATAGAAGCGAAACGTTTCATATGATCTTGAACAGTTAGATTCAAATAAATTGCATGAGTAATGAGCTTTTTTGCATAATGATCATTGAATTTTCTTATTGATTTGAGCTTGATTAAAGATAAAGATTCAATTTGCAAATGATTACAAACATTTTGCGTGATTAATTCATTAATGAACGAATAGTCAGCTGCTTCAATGTCAATCAATGACTTTAATGAGTAACTAATTTCATTGCTAGATAGTACACATTCAGTAGTCAAAGATTTCGAAGCAAAAAAGTCATTTGAGCTGCTCGTTGTTGAAGAAATTAACACATCTTTCATCACGTCTTTGATGAAAGTCACTAGTTTTTTGTCTCATTCTTCAATTTCTCTGTAAATAATTTCTTCTCTTCTTTCAACATGATGATCTCATTGAGACGAGAAATGAATGCATGAGATGTCAAAGTACTAGTCTTCAGCTGAGAATAGTTCTTTGAAAGATGATTCAATACTTTGCAGTTGAAGCAGATGATTGACATTCTTAATCATTCAGATTCAAGAATGAAAAAAGTAGCGAGTTGAACATAGCTAGTAGTCAAGACTGATGTTGACGAAGAAACAAAATGTTTTTTCGAAGCTGCTATTGATTTGACTGTTCATTGCTCATCATGTAGCTGATAATTGACTTGTTGTTTGTTATTCACATCTTGAAGAAAGATCTTAAGCTTATCAAGTGAGCTAAACTTTATGAGACAGATTGACAACGCGTTCTGAAAATAATTGTTGATTTTATTCTGAATGTCGTTCATCAGAATGATATTATCATAGTTCAGAAAGCTAAATATTCTAGTGAATTCTGAATAGAAAGAGCTGAAAGACTTGTTGAGCTGCTTCAGAGCAACGTACTTGCAACGACACTTTCAAATCAGATTCTGATCTTCATAAATTTCTTTCAGATGTTTCAGTAGTTCTGATAGTGATTGATAGAATGAGAAAGCATCAACATGATGCTTTGCATAGATTTGCTGATCAGCATCATCTTCTAGTCTGAAAATCACATAGACAATATAAATCTTTTCAGTAGAATAATGATTTGCATTGACATCGAGCTTGTCAGCTATTTTGATGTTTCATGTCTCTCAGATAGAATCATCTGTTTCGATGAAGATGAGTGAAGTTGATAGCTTGATGAACTTGTGATGATCATTTTCGTTTTCATTATCAGATAGAGTAGAAAATTCTCGTTGAAAGTGCGCTTCTTTCTGATTGACTTGTTGCTCAGCTGACTGAGTATCTTGATGAGACATAGATCAATCAGCTTGACGTTGTTTTGCTCTGAAGTTCAATCGCTTGTCTTGTAACTGATTGATCTTTTTCTTTAACTCATCATTTTTATCAAAAGTGACTTCTAGTTGTTTCGCTCTCTTTTTGTGATCTTCTTGTACAAGAAGTCAATGTTCATTGAGTTGTAAAGTCAAGTCTTACTGACTTCGAAGCTCGTTCAGCATATTGATGACTTCGCTGAGTTAATTGCTGACTCAATGAAACAGTTGTTTTTCAATGTTTATGTTTCATGCAATGACAGCTTTCTCAGCTTCGACTGAAGCATTGATGAGTAGAAGTGAAACTCTTCTACTGACAGTGCTTCTAAGCAGATGAGTTGTTCAAGACTCAACTGACTCAACGTTGCATGTCATGATAAAAGAAGATAGAAGTTGTTGAGATAAGAGTAAATGAAGAATTGATGTTTTGAATTGATGTTTTTTGATGAGTGAAAATTCAAAGAATTTCTTGTGAATTTCAGATAATAATTAAGTGCTTTATTCAAAGAATTTCTTGCGAATAGAATGATGAAAATGAGTGTAGAATCGAAGAATCTCTTGCAATCTAAAATGATGATGCAAATTTGAAGAATTTCTTGCAAATTTTTCTTACTGAATAGATTGTTTTGTATCATCTATTCATTGATAGCAGAGTAGTTGATGAGCATTTATCTAATGTTAGAGATCAGTATAAAGCGAGTCAATATGAGTGTCATTTAACTAGAAGATAAATGCTAAGAAAGAAAGATAGCTACAGAAAAGAAGCTGACTACATATATGTGTTTCTCGATCAACACTAGACTCAATAAAGACTAGTTAAGATGACGAAGCGAGAATAAATCTGACAAGACTAGAAGACTGAGTCTGACAAGACTAGAATCATGACAAAAAGTTATTAATCAATGCAGAGATGTTCTTGACTTTGATGAATGAAACAATGACAAAAATGAAGCAAGATTGACAATGCTTAAGCTGCTGAAGCTCTTCATTGATGTCAGAGAATGCTTAAACTCATTAATGAAAGATGAATGATTGAATTTCATCGAAATTTCGTCAGAAGAGAATGATGACTTAAGTGAAATAATTGACATTGTGCTTCAAACAGTTAATCAACAAGAAATCTTTCATCAAAGAACATTCTTTCTTTTGATAAAAAAGATTGTAATAGTTAGCAAAGCTATTCATGTTTTGCTTCAGAGTTTTGCAAAGATATAAATAAGCATCTTTCATCTCAAAAAAATTGTTGCAGCAATGATGCAACTTATGTTGTCAATCTGCAAAGATGAAAATGATACAAAGATCATTGACTCGATATTGACTCATTAAATTGTGAGTCTTCTTATTTATGATGAGTCGTGACTTGACATAGATGATCTTGACATGATGAAAGAAATAATGATCGTCGTTCATGTTCATGCGCTGTATCAGACTCTGCTTTCATGCATTTAATCAATCTTTGTCTTTCTCATACTCAGATATGTCAAGAAGCTTCTTGAATCTAGAAGCAATGATGACAGCGACAGAGTTTGCAGAAGAATGAATGATGAAAAGAGATTGATTGTTCAAGATTTGTGCAATGATCTGAGCTATCGTTGCAAGAGACTGAGAATTCAACTTTATATAAACTGAAGAACTGAAAACAATGAACGAGAATAAAGTAATGACATCATGTTGTTGAACTTGATTTTGAAGCTCTTGCATTTCGCGAAAGATCTCAACTGAATTTTCGATCACACTTTGAGCAAACTGTTCAACAGCACACTCATCATCGATCAAGAGATTGTGAGACAACTTCATTTGAGTGAAAGAATAACTAGATGAGATTTTAACATATGAAAACGTTGCAGAAAGTGTAGATCTTTCATAATGTTAAAGACTAGACTGAACTAGAGATTCTATCAATATAAAGAATTGATTATTATATTACTTGAACTAGATACAGAACAATACATCAGATAATGCACAAGACAAAAGACAAGAAATGAAAGAACAGAATGAGAACTTGACTTTTATATACATGAATCAAGTAATGTCAGAACTGAGCAGCAGTTTTATGACTTAAGATTGCAAAGACACGAAACAGATTTTGATGTGACTAAACTAAGATGACAATGACTAAATTAGTGACTTAGTTCGATGAATCAAGACTTTCTAAAATATCAATGATACTAGATCAAATTGACGACATATTCTATGCTCTGAGCTGAAATGATGATCTGACATCATAACAATCATTGCATTGATGATGTCATTGAAGCAGACTCACTGATGATTTCAATGTAGAAACAAGCTCATAGATTTACTTGTTATCAAAGATATTATCATGTCATTGAAGCGAACTCACTAGTTGCATGTGAACGAGTCAACAGATCAATTCATTGATGAGTAGAATGATGAAAGTGAGTAGATCATTGCATTGACGACGTCATTGTAGCAGACTCACTATGAGATTTGCTTCTGAGATAGAGACTTCGACGCAGTTCTATGAATGACTTCGTTTGATTGTTCAACAAATTCGAAGAATTTCTTGCAAATTTGAATGAATGATTAATTCGCTGATCTTTGACCTAGTTGAATGATTTCAATCGTTTGTTTATACTCGTTGATCAGCGCACAAGTTTGAATCTTTTGTTTATTCTCGCTGATCAGCTCACGAGAAAAGAAGAATAAGTGCTGTCACATGATCGCAAGTTGACTAGATCAAAGTCGATAGTTGAATCAAACAGAAGCACTCAATGCAGATTATTTCTCTTTGTCTGTAACAAAGAAGCATTTATATAATGTTAGAGATCAGCATAGAGCGAGTCATATGAGTGTAATGTAATGAGTATATAAATGCTAAGAAAGAAAAGTATCTAGAAGAAAAGAGTCGACTATTTATATGACTCAGAAGAACATAAGCTAACTCTGAATAGAGTTGACTTCGAAACAAGTCTATGCTCTAGCAATGAGCAATCAACGATAGTTCTCAGAATAGTCATTAACATAGTCATCAACATAACTATCAACATAGCTATCAACAAAGATGCGTAGCTAGAATCGTAACACTATCGATCAGAACTAAGCATCAAACGATTGCAATTGCACATTTATATCAACAATCTATTCAACGTTTACATGACACAAGTTAAGAGCAGAATAAAGTCATTCAATACAATCACACTCTATCTTCTCATCATGCACATCTTTCTTTCATCACATATTTCTTTGCTTGATGAATGATAATCATTGAGCAAAAGAATACAGTTTTTAGTATTACAATCACAAGCATCATGAGTGCAAAGAAATTGTTACGATTCTAGTCTTCGTCTATTCTTCGTCTAGTCTTCGCCTGATTTCATTCTAATTGAGTCTAGCGAAAATCTGATCTAGAGATGATATCATTGAGACTCTGCATCATATATGTAAGACGTCATTTCAATTGAGTTTAGCACAGAGCTGAGAAACACACATATAAGTCGAGTTCTTTTCTGTAGATACTTTTCTTTCTTAGCATTTATTTATTAGTTAAATAACACTTCTATGACTCGCTCTAGATCGATTTCTAACAGTAGATAAATGCTAATCAACTACTCTGCTATCAACGTGTAAATGATATGAAATAATCTACTTCGTTTATTCAGAAAATTTGCAAGAGATTCTTTGAATTACTTTCATCAAAACACACATTCAAATTTACTCAAATTTATCAAAAATATCTTTTTTCTCTCTTTCTTACAATGACATGCGACTTTGAATCAGTCGAGTCATGAACAGCTCATCTGTTTAGAAGCATTGCTAGCAGACACGTTTTCATTATTTCTTTCGATGTCTCAGCTGAATCTCAGAATGTTACTATCTCATGAGACATTAACATGAGTCAACAACTTCGTCAATGAGTTCATGATCAGTTGAACGAGATCATCAAGATGTTGATCGAGCTAAAAGATCAACAAGACATGACTTTGAAACTTAATGAGCAGTGAATTGTTGTTCAAGTTGAACATGACAAGAGATTGAATCAACTAAAGATTAAACAGATGATCATAGACACTCTAGAAGAGACAAACAAACGCTATCAAGAAAAGATGTTGAATCTCAAGAATAAACTCAAAGAAGTATTGCATTCAGTGAATCAGTCTCAATCTCATCAATCTACTGAATCTCGAGTTTCTATGAAATCTCTATCTCGTCAATCTATCGAGAATCATACTCAACGTGAATCGTTCACTTTATTCAATAATGATCATCACAAGTCTTTCAAGTTTTTGAACTCATCTGTATTCATTAATGAAGATAAATCAACATAAGATAACTGAAGAATCAAGATAGATGACAAGCTTCAGACAAATGTCAATCACTTCGTTGATGAAACTATCTGCATTGTCTATGTGATATCTAGACTAGAAGATGACGCTGCTGAGCATATTTTCGCTTGACATCATCATGATGCTTCGCATTCTTACATCTCGATCTACAAACTACTCGAGCATTTAGAAGAAATCTACAAGAACTAGAATAAGAATTGAAAGTGTCATCGTGAGTACAACACTCTGAGACAAGCAGACAAGCTCTTCAATGTCTTCTACTTCAACTTTATGAAGCTATTCAGCTATCTAGACTACGACGATTGCACTCTGATGAATGATCTTTAGAATAAGATCAACAATCGCTTGCAGAATGCTCTGTCAGTATGTCTTGAAAACTTCACTTCACTTCATTGTCTTAAGATCTTTCTTCAGAATGTGAATAATAAACAGCGAGTCAACTATCAGCTACGCAGTCAGCTTTGCATTGTCATCATCAAAGTCACTGTTGTATCTAATAAATGCGTTGCTACTTCATTGTCAGCAATGATGACTTCAATAATTGAATATGTCAAGTTGACTATCTTTTCTATCTCTGAGTCAGTCAGATCGTCTATCATCTGCTATATCTGCAAGATCTCAGATCACTTATTCAAGAACTGCTTTCAGAACAAGATTGATATCTTGACATCTCATGCATTCACTTCTCGTCTACATGAAATCATCATTTCGAAGAATAAAGAGAAGAAGAAAATGTCTTCTTCTTCAAAGAATAGCGAGGCAAAAAACTAGAGACTTTCATCAAAGACGTGATGAAAGATGTGTTAATTTCTTCAACAATAAGCATGTCAGATGATTCTTTTGCTTTTGAATCTTTGACTACTGAATGTGTACTTTCTAGCAATGAAATTAGTTACTCATTGAAGTCATTGATTAACATCAAAGCTGCTGACTATTCATTCATTGATGAAGTGATTGCGCAGATTGTTTGTGATCAGTTGCAAATTGAGTCTCTGACTTTGATCAAAGCGAAGTCAATTCGAGAATTTGATGATCATTATGCTAAGAAACTCATTACTCATGTCATCTATTTGAATCTGACTGTTCAAGATCATACGATTGACACAGCTTTTATGTTGATCACTTGATTAAATCAACATCAAATGATTCTCAAAAAAACATGAATGAACAAAATCAATCTAGTAATAGATATGCAAATCGATTTTCTTCGATTTTCAAATTTCATTTCTAGTCAGAAACTGATTGTTCTACTCTCAAGTCATAGAATAATCATGAAACAGAAGAGCTTGACTTCTACTCATATACTGAGAAGATCATTCACTTTCGCTATCTTTCAACTCAGTCAGAAATCACTCTCTTTCAATCAGTCAAAAGAGAAGTTCATTAAATTGATCAAACAGTTAAAATCGCTTGAAGCAGTTTCGTCTAACGTCAATTCTAAATCGACGTTCAGTCTGAAATCAGCTTTCAGTTCAATCAACATATTCATGATAGAGACAGTTGCATATAGAATGTTAATTAAACGATCAGATGTCAAGATCTTTGCTGTTATCTTCTTGAAAATCGATTGATTCATAACTACAGTTGAAAACAAGTCTGAAGAAGTGAATCTACATGAGCTTTCACACGTCAAGACTCTTGAGCAAGTCAAGATCAAGCTTTTCTCTGAATATCACGACTATTTAGACATGTTCGATCGAACAATGATCAATCAGCTATCATCTCATCATTTCTATGATCACAAGATTGAGTTGATTGACGAGAAAACATCTTCTCGAAGCAGACTGTATCAGATGTTCAATCACAAGGTTCAGAAGATAAAGAAGTATCTGATTGAACATCTGAACAAAGAATTCATTTTCTCTAGCTTTGCTTCATACGTCTCGCTCATCTTGTTCATCGAAAAGAAAGATGATAGTCTGCGTTTCTGCATTGATTATAGAAAGCTCAATGCTTTGATCAAATGAAATCGCTATTCTTTGTCATTGATTGACGAGATTCTCGCTCAAATACAAGAAAGCAAATATCTGATTCAATTAAACATCATTGCTGCGTTCAATAAACTGCAAATGCACTCAGATAGCGAAGATTTGACTATCTTTATCACTTTCTTTGATTCATACAAATATCATGTAATGCTCTTTGAATTAATCAATGAATTGACGTTCTATCAACACTATATGAACGACGTGCTGTTTGAATATCTTCATCAGTTTTGTCAGATCTATCTAGATGACATTATCATCTACAGCAAGATCTTGAAGAAACACAAGCAACATGTATGATTGATCTTGAATAAACTACGAGAAGCTGATCTACAGATGAACATAAACAAATGCAAGTTTCATGTTCAAGAGATCATCTTTCTAGAACTATTGATATTCATTGAAGAACTGAAGATGAATTCACGAAAGATACAAGCAGTAGTGAAGTGATCTATTCTCAATAATCTCACTCAGATTCAGTCATTTATTGACTTCTGCAACTTTTATCAACGCTTTATCAAGAACTTTTCGAAGATTGTTCGTTCAATGATTCAACTCATTCAAAAGAAGATCATATTTGAATGAAATGAGACTTGTCAGACTGCATTCAATCACATGAAAAGATGTATGACTGAAACTTCTATACTTCGTCACTTTGATTAAACTCGTGAGACTATTCTGAAAACTGACTCATTCAACTACGTAAACGACGAAGTTCTATTTCAATATGATGATGAAGATGTTCTATATTTAATTATCTTCTATAGCAAGAATATGTCTTCTGCTGAATGCAACTACGAGATATACAATAAGAAACTGCTGATCATAATTCAAGCTTTTAAACACTGATGATTCAAACTGAAGCTGATTGACATTTCTATCAAGATGTTCATTGATCATCAAGCACTCATCTCATTAATGAAAGACAAAAAGCTGAGTCAATGATAGATGCATTGAGTTCAGAAGTTAGCTGACTTCAACTTCAAGATAATGTATCGATCTGATAAACAGAACATTAAGATCGATGCATTAACTCGTCAAGCTGACTTTGTATTTAGAGATTTCGATGATGAACGCATTTGATATCAAAGAACTACTATTCTGACATTGAATCAAATGAAGATTGTTGATCTAGAGAAAAATAATGATCAATCAGTTTATAGACAAGTTCTTGATGTGAATAAAATTGACGAGAATTGTACACTACTTCGCGAAGCAATAGCAAGAGATGAAGCACAATATGAAGATATCAAATTGAAGAATTGTTGAACTCAGAATGAAATCTTGTTTCATGATAGTCAGCTATGAGTCTCGTTCAATGAATTTCTACAAATGAATCTGATTCATGAAGTATATGATCAGTCGTTGATTGATCATTCTGAAATTCTTAGAACAGTGAAAATCATAAAGCGAAATTACTATTGATCTTCTATGTGAAAAACGATAGATCGATATATTTGAAACTGCTACGTATGTCAACGTTCAAAGACATCAAGAGATAAATCAAATGACTTGCTTCAATCTCTGTTTATATCTGAACAGCGATGACAGAACATAGTCATGAACTTCATTAACAATTTATCTGATTCATACGACTACAACATTATTTTGACTGTCATCTGCAAATTGTTGAAAGAAAGGCATTATATCTCTTGCATCATTGATGATGAAGATATCACAGTCGAAAAAACAGCTGAAATGTTGCTTCAATGAGTATATTGAACTCATGATTTATCAAGCTTCATTGTATTCAATCGAGATTCTCAGTTCATCTTCATTCTTTAAAAGTTTCTTTGCAAATGACTGAGCATTTCTCTTCAATTGTTCATCATCACTCTCAGATCAACAATCAAAGCGAACGAGTCAATCAGAATGTCGAGCGATATCTTTGTTTTTTCTGTTCATACATGCAGAACGACTGATTCAAGTGACTACTCATGATCAAGTTTGTCAACAATAACATCTTGTTTTCAGTCATCTTCTTGATTCTCTTCTTCATGAACAAAAGCTTTCACTCTTGTATGAGCTTCAACTCTGACATCATCGAGTATGAAAGCACTTACGAACGTCTGCAGATTGCTTGAGTTGAAGATATATTCAATCACATAAATAAGATATTGATCTTCGCTCGCGAAGCTTTGATCAAAACACGAGAGCAAATGATGAATCAGACTAACAAGCATAGAAAGAAGATCAATTATGAAATTGAATCAAAGATGTTTCTGAACGAATGAAACATCATTACAGCGAGATCTTTCAAAAAATTGAATGACAAGATGCTTGACTCATTTCAGATCATTGAGTCTGTTGACTCATTTTATAAGTTGAAACTATCAGAGACTATGCATATACATGATGTATTTCATTCAGAGCTTCTTCGTTCTGTCGTTGATGATTCTCTGTCTGATCAAAAGAATGAACTCTTGAGATCAATAGTGATAAATGATGAAGATGAATGAAAAATCAACGATATATTGAACTTTCAACGATATCGAAGACGACTTCAATATCAAGTCAAATGAAAGAGCTATGACAACGATCTCAACTGATATAACGCTGACGACGACGAGTTTATGAACGCTCAAGAGATGATTGATGAATTTCATATCAGATATTCAAGAAAAGCGCACTAAGAAACAACATTCATGCGAACATGAATAGTCAAGAAAGAAGAGTAATGTTACGATTCTAGCCTTCGTCTATTCTTCGCCTAGCCTTCCCCTGGTTTCATCCTAATCGGGCCTAGCGGGAACCTGACCTAGGGGTGATATCATTGGGACCCTGCATCATATGTGTAAGGCGTCATCCCAATCGGGCCTAGCACAGGGCTGAGAAACACACATATAAGCCGAGTTCTTTCCTGTAGATACTTTCCTTCCTTAGCATTTATCTATTAGTTAAATGACACCCCTATGACTCGCTCTAGGCCGGCCCCTAACAGAAATCATCTTCGCGATCGAAGATCGAAACATCATTGTATAGAATATCATCAATGAAGAGCAGAGCAAGGACGATGCGTTACAATAAACAGCACAGACACTCATTAAGAATTTACTTGAGCGTCACGCGCTGAATAGAAGCTATAGGTTCATTATTGAATACATAGTCTCAATACTCATTGTTTCGACGACGCGAAGTCGCTGTGTAGCCGGCGAGCGGTTTTCTCCCCCAGAGGGTTTTGTCCGTTCGATACACATAGCATAGTTTCCCCCATGGGTCGGATTTAAACCGATGTCACAAGGGTGTATGAATTCAAATTACAAATTACAAAATTACAATTTTTATTTTTAATTTTATATCTATATATTTTTATATAATGCATCGTTCCCACTCCTTCCGCCCCCCCCCCCTCACAGCATAAAAAGAAAAAAAGACACAACAAGCCATTTCCAAGTCCCATCCCAGTCTTTTTCACCTTCATCCCCCCCCCACCGCCATTCATTCACCACCGCCATCCCCCACCCCTCCTCCTCCTCCACCATTCTCCTCCACCATCCCCACCTCTCCTCCACCATCCACCTCCATCTTCCACGCCACCCATCACCTCTATCCGCTCCCTCTCAAGCGAAGAAATCGTTGCATGTCGAGTCGGAGAAGCGGGAAAAGGTGGACGTGTCGGGAAGAGGGGGTTTTTGTGGGGCAAGCAAGAGAGGTGGTGGGGTGCTTGTAATATAGGGCGGGGGTGGGATTTTGGGGGGAGGGGGATGTGCAGGGTTGTGTTTGTTTTATTGGGGGGAGGGGAGGGGGTGGGGGGGGGTTGGTAGGGTTGGTGATTTTTATATACGAATATTCGAATCCCGCTTCTCTTCCCTTTCCTTCATTCTCGTGTTCTTTCTTTCTTTCTTTTCTTTCCTTCTTTCCTATTCTCTCGTCTTATTCTCACCCTCCCCCTCCCCCTTCCCCATCCATCCATCCCTACCCATCCCCCGTCCATCCTCCCCTCGCCCTCCCCACTCCCCTCCCCCATCCATCCCCCGTCCATCTCCCCCTCACCCTCACCCTCCCCCTCCCCCTCCCCCCTTCCCACTACAACCCAACTCCCCCAACCCACCCACCTCCCCAACCCCCAACAAACCTCCCATCTCCCATCCACCCCGTAGTCCCTCACCCCGTAGTCCCTCACCACTGCTCCCAGCCACAGCCACAGCCAGCCGGCCAGCCCCCTTTTCCACCCAAAAAAATCTGCGTGCGCAGAGCAATTAATAACAGATAACCAAATCTAAGGGGGTTTTCTGTTTTTTTTCTTGCTTACGGGTCAATTCATTGCGAGTGAGTTTGTAACGAAAAAGCAAGGATCTGGGGGTCTTTGTGCTGGCGGGTGTTTTGGCGGCTGATATTGGGGGGGGGTGGTGGGGATGCTTCGAGGGGGGAAAAGGCACACAGCATCTCTGAACCGCTGGTTAGGTATCTAGAACGTGTTCATTGGGACAGGGATACATCTTTGCATCTCTCAAACGTTGCAAAAAGCTTGCAGGATTACGAATTAACAATATCCATTACTAAGCATCGTTCAATATTCCTTGGCATCGTTAGACAACCCCGAGACCGATTAATCCTGCCAGTCCCAGTCCAGTTTGGCATCACAACTCCCCAGGACCAAGGTAGAGTATATCCGGACGCCGACGCTAAAGACCCGTAGGCCCGATCGTAACTGTATACAGGGGAAATTTAGACAGGTAAGGAAATACGGTAAGAAGGCACTGCTAGATAATGTAATTGGATTCGATGTGGGGTGGTATGTCGAGTTGTAAAGGGGTTGCGGCGGCGAGGGTGGAGACGTGACAGCGTCTTATATCAGCTGCTGGACCCAGACTCCCACAACCAAGAATACAAGTGCCAAAGCCGGAGATGTTGAGATTCTCCGAGTCCCTGAAGAACTTGCCGATGTCCCTTTGCCCTGAGGCACGGTGGCGTTGACAAATCCCGGACCGCAACCCAGATCAATCAACTGCGCGGCCGAGGCATAGTCTCCGTTGATGAGTTGACTTTTGTTGCTCGCTGCCTCGTTGAAGATTGCCATTGTACTCCTCAGACACCCTGAGCACGTCGGCTGGCTCCCACCCGGCAGACTCACCCCCAATGGCAAATAATAAATATACGAGTCACTCGGGGAGGTGCTGTTCGTTATCGCACTGGCGAAACAATAAGTCGAGTTATCATCTTTCTCGCAGCCGGCTCTGTAAAGGGGATCGTACGCTCGGAGGCCGTTGTAGGCTTGGCGGACAGTGGGATTTTGGAGGTTGTAGTCTGCGCCGCAGTTGGCGTCGAGGCGGAGTTGTTGGGCGAGTGAGCCCATGAGGGAGGAACAAGTGGGAAAGACAACTTTACAGCTTGCGTCGAGAGTTTGACTGATGCGGGGGAGGGATTTGGAGGCTTGGAAAAAGGACATGGAATTCTGGGTTGGATTAGCTGGTGCTGGACCTATTTTCGTTCTTCAAGGCGCTCACCTGAAGGAGGAGACTAAAGGGTAGACATGAATTAAAGGTCTCGTTGCGAAGGAAAGCATTAATAAACGTAGGACAGCTCGGTTGGGTGAAGTTATTGCCCAAACCTCCGTCAAACGGTTGTGGTAAGGATGCACCTGCGCTAGGTGCACTTATTATTGATGTTGGAGACGAGACTGGTGACGAGGTGGAAGCGGTTGAGGGAGCAACAATGGTGGAGGGCGATCCGGTATCCGTTGACGCAAGTGCGCTGGCTGTGGAAGAAAATGTTGTTCTACCTGCAGCGGACGAAGCCGGAATGGACGAGGTAGTCGAGGGAGAAAGCAGTGCCGAACCAAAAAGATCCCCATTCTGCCGGCGGTAGAGATCGACAATGGGTGATGGTCGCCGATCAACGAGAATACCGCCATCCCGTATCGATCTTCCGCGCCCTAACCTCGGACCTGATTCCCATTGTTCCACAGCAGCGGCGGGGACACACACTGCGGCAAGAAGCAGTATAGCGGAGAGGAATAATTGCGTGAGTGTGAGCGGGAGTGGTGCATCACCCCGTCTGCGTTGTTGTCGCAAGTACCTCCGATCATGTATTCTTGTTGCTGCTGCGTTATCTTGCTTCCGCGTGCAGACCCGGCCTGCTGTGTCACTGACGTCGTCTTGCTGTGAAATCGAAGCTGCGTTGACCGCATTGGAAATATTGAGGTCCTGAGGTGGGTTCATCGCATTCGTGTTGTGGGTCGAGGCTCGAGCATTGCCGACAAGTCCCCCAACGCAATTCAAGCGCCGAGCTCTTGAAAGAACCAACAAGCCAAAGGGTTGCTACAGTCGTCAAGACTCGGCGGAATCAAACAGGCTGAATCTTCCCGGGGGGGGGATTGTAAGCCGACAGCGACGTTGTCAGTGATGCGCTCTCTCGTCACGAGTGAGGAGTGTCGACGCCAAAGCGACATGCAAACAGGCTACTCTTAAAAAGATGACTGAACTGACAGCCCTGCCGATGAGGATACACAGAGAAGGATGATAGAGCTGCACGAAGCGAGTCTTTCAGACTTCAGTATGCCAATCTGCTTCGTACCTTACTTTGGCCGGCGCATGTGGGCGTTATTAGATCGAGATTGAGCCTTCTCAATCCGGGGGCAGGCCAGGGATCTGATTGGATAGTCGGACATGGTGAGCGCATGGTTTCCCAGTGCGGACAACATCCCAAGAGGCTGAAGGCGTTGAGCATGACTGGCCGAAAGAGGCACAAGAGGTGGGAGGACGGTACGGAAGTAGTCTGTGTGGCTGCAATTCGTCGGCAATGGTGTTGCATGAAGCTATCGGATGTGTATTTTAAGTTTATACCCCACACGGAAGGAGAGCAAATTATAATTGTTGAAGGACCGGGGGTGCCAGACAAGACCCTAGGGCAGATACATAGAAGAACGGTACATGCTCCGTACAGCAAGTACTCTACAGAGCAACTCTACTCTCAATCAAAGGAGAGGCAAGAAACTGTACGGACAGATTCTTATTGTTTCCTCCATCGCGGACCCGAACCGTCGTCGTAATTTATCGATACATGTCAGCCAGCTAAGGTAACCGAACTGTCTTTACCCCCAATTCACCAAAAGCCTAGGCTCTCTACGTCGTAGTACTGTCGTAGTCCCTCCGCTTCAACATGCCATATTCTATGTACCTACGGAATACTGTCATACTTTCCACCCTAAAAAGCCCCTTAGCGCAACGGGTATCGCCGCCTTATGACTTTTAGCTTTCTTCTTCTTCCGTACTCCGTACCTAGTATTCCGTACCACCCACCCATCGCATGTACTAAGAAGGTATTCGGTACTCCGTTTACACATCATGGCCCCCACCCAACGACAAACAACAATGTACATAGGTAAAATCCCCCTTTACAAAATTACCATCACATTAGACTTCGCGATAACAAAATGTATACGGAGTCAATTGCAAACAAGTGCCTCGCAGCCCGTACCATTATACCCGTCACTATCCGAGTCCAACGTCAACGCATTGCCTTCACCTCCTTCCTTCTCTTACTACACACTACTTTACTGCAACACATATGTACCCACCAGCACCACCCCCAAAACCCCCCCCCCCCCCCCCCCTTTCCCACCACAAAGTTCCTAGTCCGGCTTTCGATAGCGTAATCAATAAAGCCCACATCATCATGCGCTATCGGGCACGCCTCGCTTCGGGGCTAACGAAAAGTCGTGTGGCTTCTTTCGGCGCTTTCGCTAAAATTGATGCATCGTGATCATGATCCGAGATCTCGTTTAAAATCCAGGTCTAGGGGATGAGGGTGCTCCCATTATTCTATGCCATATCACTGCACTTTCTGTTCCATGTTGATGAAAGAGAAATGTTTCCTGAAATGCTACACGCGTCGCCTTCTCAAATACCGTACCGCCAGCAGAAGCGACTCTAACGGTCTGAAGATCTATCCCGAACCTTGCGCCTCTTCCCCGATGCTCCAATGCGGAAACAAGGAATAAATACACCACAAGCCATCGCCATCCTCCAGCGGTGTGCTTGATGCGCCTAATATCGAAGACACCCGTTTCCCTTCTGACTCGTCGTCGTCACCCCGCAAGACGCCAAAGCATGCATGTATGTAATACCAACTCCCCACACCCAACATCGTAGCTAAACACGGCTCTCGGCAAAATCAACAACTTCGCAGTCGTCCTCGAAGAACTCTCCGTCGTCACCTTCTGCCGCTTGCCCTTTCTTGTCCCGCTTGCGTCGTGTCGTGACCACAACTTGCTGCCCTTCTTCTTCGTTGCCTTGAAAACTGATGAGATTCTCCATCGGAGCTGGCGCTCCTTGATCCGTGTCAGAATCCGCGTCGTGCACAGCCGAACCGACATTGACCTTGGTGGCGGGTATATTCTGGCCGAACACCCAAGGGGTCGCATCGCTTAGATGGTGCATGTCTGAGCTTTGCTCGTCATTGTAAACGTAGAAATTAATGCGGCGGTCCGTGTGGAAGGGCTGATATGGCGCATTGGTCTCGATTTCCGCACAGGAAAGCGGAGGGGGTTGGTTCTTGAACGTTTGAGGCCCATGCCCAGATGCAGGAGAAAGCCAATATCCGTGGGGTGACGTCGAGGCCTGATCATTATCGCTATTATTGAATGCCCATGTATCTTTGGGCACAGGATTGATACTGTCTCCAGAAGTACTAGGAATACTGTACTCAATCGGTCGTTTACCGACAACCGAGGGCCCCCTTTGTCCGCCTTTTTCGGTGGTGCTCTGTTGAACGGGATAGATCCTTACCAGAGCTCCCCCAGTCACCGCTACGTGCCCATGGTGCTTTCCCCCAAGCCATTTGATGCAGCCAGCTACAGTTTTGTGCGGAGACCCAGGTAACGCCAACCGGTTCTCTCCCCTGTGACGCATCGTCTTAACTGTGCCCGCAGCTGCACCAACAGACTTGTTGAAGCCAGCGGCGACCACCTTCATACCTTTAATGCCAGCACCAGCGGTGAGGCTAAGGCCACCGAGCCCGGAAAATGGATTAGAATTACTAGTCTGACGGCCGCGAAGATTCGCAAGCAAGGGTTGTGTTTTATCAGTGAACATGCCCAGCGCCCCACTGAAGGTATTGCTCGATGACCGTGGCCGTACGGTGTGATCCAGATCTTGGTCAGCTACGCCTGGGTTGTCCGAAGCAGTCGTAGGGCGAAGTACGCGCCGAGAGGGGGGCCATTGGAAAGCAGAAGGCGGTAAGTCATGGATGTGCAGAGTGTTTCGTTCTGTAACGAGAGCGAGCCTTTCACCTCCCGGCTCTGTCCAGGCAACATCAACGATGCGGGCCTCCGTCAGTCTTGAATGGCGCCAGATTTGGCGGACGGTCGGTCCGAGGTCGGATTCCTTGCCGGATGCACTGTGATCTCTCAGCGAGCTGATACTAACTCCGCTATGCACCATACGCATCAGATCCCAGATATGCTGTACGTCACCCTTTGCACTCGCCGTAAGTAGACCCAGCCCACTAGGTGTGAAGGATACTAAACTGCATCCGTCCGGTAGCGAAAAGGTAGCAATTGGCTGTAGTGCCACGGCTGGCTTCGAATGTTGATTTACTGAGAGCTTCTCTAAATCGATGATCGATATCAGCGCCGGTTGATTGTAGGCACGAATAGACAGGTCTTCGTGGGCATGCGTAGGTGGGAAAGCTTGATGCATTTGGGGCGCCGTGGTACTTGGGTAGGAATTTGGGTGGGCCTGAGGGTTCTGTTCTGGTGATTTCCAGTAATTGTTCCATGCCTGCAACCCTTGATCGCCCACCCATCGAGCACCCTTTATAGCCTCTTGCGTGGACACTCGCCCCAATTTCTGGAGGACACCTTCTCGGTCAGGTGTGTCGAGTCCACAATTCACTGGAGGTTCTGCAGGTGAAGTGTGAGAAGTCAGTCCAGGGGACTTAGAAATTGGACGCATAGCATCCACGCTTCCATGTAAAGTGCTCTGCGAGGAGGCTGTTGGTGGTACCACAGCAAGCCATCGATGACTCAAGGAGACAATTGCGGCATTTGGTCGCTTAGTTCTTGTAGGGGACTGGTCATGGAGAAACCCCAGCTCCGATGAGTTGGACGAAATCGATAAGCTACGCACTTTCCTTTGAGACGCTTTTGTCCAAACCTTCCCTATGCACTGGAGGTTACAAGACAAGGCCTCCGCTCCATTTGTCTTACTCTCGAAGATGAAGACTTCTCCACTTGTGCCAGAGCTGATGGTTATAAACCTTCCTTTGGCTTCAAGATTTAGGTCTTCCTCTGGCGGAGGTTTTGTAGGCCGGTGACTGTTGTGTGACTGCTCCATCGGATACTTTGGGCCTTTGAACAGCGTCGCGATGGCCTCCCCCTTTTTCAAGGAGAAGACCTCTACTGTAGTTTGGAAATGCGTGACGACGCTAGGACCGACGGTATCCGCAGAGTCTAGGGCTTGTAGCATTGAGTTGGAGGGGTCGAATAGTTCATCCTCGCCATGGCTCGCCCCAGATGGCGGACGAGGGGCTGGCTCTGATGGAACATAAGGACCATGTACAATAACTGCAACCAAAGGCCGCAAAAGACGCATTGCATCGTCCCTTGTGGTGGACGGTAGTATCTTGGCACCAATGACGGACCCTCGGAGACCTTCGAGGCGACCAATACGGCTAAAATGTTTCTTGTCGACAGCGTGGACATCCAAACCATAGTCATACCCAACCAGCAGCACGTTCTCTGTGGTCCTTGAACCCTCTTCTCCCGCCGAAGTAAGACTGTCAAACAGAGTGCAGGAGACATTAAAGCTTTTCTTGTCCTCCAAGCCCGCTTTTGGTAAGCCGAAGTCTACCTCTGGTGCGCTATAATAATGAGCTTGTGGCTGATGTGGTAATGGAGGCTGGTTCGAATTGTGTGAATGCATCGAAGCGGGTCTTGCCCTACCCGGGGACGTGCCTAGATAACCGAAGCTCTGGTACCCGTTATTCCGCGGTGCAAGTTGCCGATAAGTAGCGGATGGCGACGTCGGAGAGGATGCATGGCTGAAACCCCCTCGCAGTTCGTTATGCGGCTGGAAAGGATTTTGGGGTGATCCAGCTATGCTAATTCCATTGCTATGTCCGCCTGGAGGACTACTGCCGAATGGTATGTCCTTAGCCCACTCTGTGGTCGTCTGTGGAGGAGCGCCTAGGTGGTCTTTAGAGGGTAGAGTACCCAAGGCAGCCAGGACTGGTGACGAGACGCCGTTTGGCGTTCTTGAGGGGGGAGATGTTGAAGCCTGCAGTTGAGAGAGTAACGACAGGGGGGATGTCCTGTCAATCTTCGTTAGCCTTAAATTCAACCGAAGAAAGCAAGCCGTCTCTGTCGAATAAAGCTCATCATGGTAACGTACACCTCTCTCGGCAATACAACCGATGCCCTTTCTTTGGTTCCATCCTCAACATCAGGTTCGTTCTTTTTTCTGTTCTTTTTCTGACCTTTACGACTACCCGATCGCTCCTTCTTGGACTCTTCTTGAAAATATAGGTTTATGTCCGCAGCTTGCTGCTGTTCGATGGGGGGTTGTTCCCACGATGAGGGCATTCAAGTGTGTACGATGGTTGATTATATGAAGGCCTATTGGATAGTTTCCAAAAATATGTGCATGGACTTTCGCAGGTAGCTTCGACAGATCCGGACGGCAGGCGAGATGAAGATGGGCGGTACAGCTGTTCAGCGGCACCTGACCGAATGCCGTGAGCCTGAGACAGGCCAAGGGTGACGGTGGTGACCGTGACGTAGTTTGCGTATTTGCGCTTCTTACAGTTGTTCTGCCCCTAGAGGTATGAAGGCACGTTATCAAGGGTAAAGCTGGATTACAGTATATAGCTGGTAGGACAAAGCAAAAAGAGCTCAAGTTTCGACGCGATGACAGCAAAGCGGGGTATCGTAGGCAGTCACTATGTGTTGGATGAACTGTGTAGATTCACAGCCATGTTCTGCTAGATGAAGAAAGGTTCGTATGTAATTGAAGTTATACCAAATGTACTCAATCAAGAGCTTGGGTGGATATGGGGGATGCTGGAAGCGGAGTAACGAGCTACAGCAAGGTACTCGGCCTTTTGCGGTGATTGAGGGGCAGTCACTCCGTACTCGTAAGAAAGCTACAGGGGTGCCCTGCATCACTGGGTGGTCTGGCCCATGCATGCACAATGATGCGCAAACGGGATTTATGCAAATCACAACCATGGCAAAATGGTTTCCTGTACCTTAAGCTCAGAAAAGCCCTCAGCGAATTAGCGATCTCACGGGAGCTGATAAGGTATTGCGAGACGCTTTCCCCTGAAAATTCAATATGACACCTTGGTATGCTAAGTTGAAGCCTAGGAATACATAATGAAGTACTGGCTTCCGCATGCGGCCGGTTCTGTCTCGCTTTCCTTCCCCTCGCTCGCTAAAATACTTTAACAACAGTACATATCTCGAGTCCCTGAGATGACTCAACTGTAGCTGCGACCATGTCGATTACACGGAGGCGTTGAAGACCGCGAGATTGACCGACCGCGGCGGTTACGAGTGGGGGTTGGCGGACGTGATACTTCCCGCCTGCGACGATCACGTGGGGGCGAAGGGGAACGTGACTGAAGCCCACGGCGGTTCATTCGCGAGCGTGACCTCGTTCGAGGTGGCGGAAGACGGCGACTTTCATGGGTACGTGACGGAGAGCGAGAGCTTGTGTACGACCTGGATGACCGACGACGGGCACCTCGTGTATGAGACGGAGATCGTGATCGTGAATATGACCTAGAAGATCCAGAGTACGACGAATAACTCGAAATTGAGCTTTCTGAGTCTGACTTAGGTTTGGGTGGTGGTAGTACAGCCGCTGGTTTCGGTGCATTCTTCAAATGTTCTCTCATCTCCTCAGTGACACCTCCCATGCCAATGCTCGTGAAGTAATTGATCGAGAAGCGCGTATTTCTTGGATTGTCCGTGGGGAAGAGACCCTCATAGTTGGGCCGCAGGAAGTCGTCTTTAAGACGGGCCTGCAGTTTCGCCATGCCCAGAGCCTCTGCAAGATCCTGGAACAATATCTTAATAAAGATGCGACTGCTGGAGGTGGTTTCGTCCTCGTTCAGGTGGATGATCGACATGACATGCCAGCCGATGGCATCAGAGCTCAACATGTGGCCAAAAAACCGAGCAATGTTGCGAAGTCGGTTCGTCTCGTAGCGGTGAATGGTGTCATAGTACTTGGCAAAGGACGCCTCGAATTGCTCGGTCCAGAGGCGGTTGAGCTTAGCAAACCGCTCACCAATTAGTCCGTAGAACTTTGAATAGGTACGCTCTTGCGAGCAACATTCAATAACCATAGATGGTAATTCAGGCTCCTGACCGGGCGGCAGAGTAACCTTCATGAGCTTATGACAGCATTCTTCGAAGTCAATACTTGACATAATGGTCAAATAGATGGTCCTCCGCAAATTGACCAAGTCTGTGTTAGTTTGGTCTTTGATCTCGAGATTACGCTCTTCTTTTGCTTCCTCGTTCTCTGAACTTTCATCGGTGTCGTACTCCTCATCCTCACTTCCCTCAGCTTCACCCAAGATCTCGGCTTTCAGCTTCTTGTACGCCTCCTCGTTTTCTTCCCATTGCGCGTCAAACTTGAAAACATTCAAACCGTCCTGAACATCAATGTCATCGTCTAGAACCGTTTGATGGGTGATCTGATCCTCCTCTTCCACCAGATCCAGATCCTCCTTGATTGCCGGATTGTCCTTGTACTTGTCCTTTCGAACCTGAAACAGAACCTCGATCATGTACTGAACTCGCTTATCAATGTCCTGCTCATGCAGAATACTTCTGAACTGGTCGAAAACAGCCAACGCAATCTTTGGATTCATCTCTTCTAGATGCTGCCCGATCTCCCTAGTCAATCCAACAGCAATCTCGACACTGTCATCTGTAGGCTTATTCAAGAGTAGAAGTAGTATCTGTGCTGCCACCATTTCATGTGCGACCTGTTGGTTGCATAAGTGAGCAATGAATGTAGTCGACGAAAGGCAGACAGCCTTGTCATTTCGTTTGTAGGCCTTCTTGAATTGCAAAATAAGTCGCTTGAGTAAAAGCTCCCCAACCTGAGGTAATTTCGTATTGACAATAGCAGCCATAGCAGCGTAGATAGGCGTGAACGGCAGACTTGCCGCCTGTGCTTTCATGATGCTCCTGCAAATTAGACCCCTTCCTCGTATCAGATTCTCCCCAAAAAGCTCAGGAACAATATATTTGATATTCGAAACGTTAACCTTGTTAATGAGACCGTTGATGGACTTCTTCAGCGCCTCCCATGCCATTCGCTGGTACTCCTTACTCTTCTTGTCCGTGATCTGCGCTTGTAAAGCTCGCAATCTGGCGGGTGGGATGTATGTGCCTCCAGATCGCACGTTGAGTAGCTTCTCATACTCTGCTTTCGCAGCCGCTTGCTTCTCCTCCTCTGTCAAAGGCTTCGAAGGTTCCTCATCTGGGTCTCGCCGCCGTAGCCGTTCTGTGAGCTGACGCTCACGCTCCATCGCACGTTGCGGGTCCACATCTTGAAGTGCTGGCCCCGCTCGGGCATGGCTTCGAGGTGGTGAGCGCCGGCGAGTTGGCGAAGGTGAACGCGATGGAGGCGAGCGTTTTCGGCTGGCGGGTGGGTATTCAGGGTATGCATCTAGAGGTGGTGGTGTTGGGAGGCGGACAGCGGACTGCATCATTTTGGCGGTATGTTACGAGCCTGGTGATGGTGCTGGACACTCATGCAGATTCGGAGGCGAATCTTGAATTCGATATGTACTGTGCTTAGACCTGATAGTGGATCACAGTGAGCTTGCGCGAGACCTTCGGTTCTGGTGTGTTCGTTTGCTAATTGTTGCTCAAAGTTCGGCCCAGTTTTGGCGTCAAATGGAGCCTAGCGTACCCAGCGGGATATTTTCCGCAGTCCCTGAGGCCAAACATCACAGCCGCTCCTTGCTACCAACATATTCACCACGATCCTTTTAGAGTCACCAGCAACAATGGTATGCTCCATTCTATTGCCCTATTATTCTCCAGCTAATGTCTTCCGAAGCTCGACAAGCTCGTCGGCCTCGCCATGCTCATCGTAGCCTCCACCGTCTTTCTCTACTACACCACCTGGACCCTTCTCATGGTACCGTCCGCCATTCTCTCTCCTCCATATCTATCCACTAACACTCACAAGCCCTTCGTCGACCCCGGCCACCCTCTCCACGACTTCTTCCCGCCCCGCGTTTGGGCAATACGTATACCGGTAATTCTAATTCTACTGGGCTCGGCTGTTGTAGGGAGTTTCTTGAGTATGGTCATGATAAGGAGTAATCGGAAGAAAGCTGCGAAGGCGAAGGCGGTGGGGCCGGGGAAGAAGAAAGCTTGAGGCGAAGGAGTTGTATTGGGAGATGTAAAAGGATCTATGGAGTTGGATTTATAAGGATTCAGACGGGCGTGTAGATTCAAATTCCGGAGTCGCATCGGTGCATTGATGGATGTTGATGCCTCATTGTCTTGAAACGTGCAAGTGCTCTTGGCACACCTATGATACTGGAGGTAAAGGATGACCGTATTCCATATGAACTGTATTGCTATATTTATCTTATAGTACTTAAAATATGGAACAAAGTGCTGATAGGGTGTTTAGCTTTCTGTCGAACCAGATCCAAGCCCCTCCAGGGCAGTCTCTGGAATTCCATTCAGAGTAGACCGCCATCTTGCTCCTGCGCTTATCTACATGCCAATTTCTCTCTTCATGTCTAAATCGCCTCATGAAATCGCAACATTGACAAGCCATCCGTTTTCTTTGTTCCGCGCCCTCTTAGTTCGGACGTCCTCACGTTGCAAGGACTGTCTTTTCAGGCAAATGCCCATCTCTGTCAAAGACTCTCAGCGCTTGGCCGTTCAATAATTTCTGAAATCTGGCAGCAGATCTGGAAGTCTTCTTGTTCCGTATGCCTTCAAAGCGCAAATTTCTAATCCCTGCTCTTTCTTTCTTGTGTGAAGCACTGTGCTGCTGACTGGCGTACCGTACGGATACTCTGTGACCACGTATCTCCTTCCGAGATAGCTCTGAAACTGCGCAACGAGCCTCTAGGACATTGCACAGAGTCACGAAAGCATGGCCTGCAGGTTTCCCCTTGTGAGGATCGCCAGGTGTGTCTATTTCATCACTTGACGTGAAGACCAGCAGGTAAGCTTCTGTGTGCAGAAAATCAATGGGTGCCCAGTACTCACATATTGTACGTCTGGAATAAAGACTGAACGTCCTTTGGTGTAATGGAGAAAGGTGGATTACCCACATAAAAGGCCGGCACTCTAGTCTTGTTAATTCGAAGCAAGGGATCTTCGGTTTTGCTTTTATGCCGAAGTGGCTCAATGATGCCATAGTTGAGGTCCATGAACTCTGTCGCTAATGAGCTCTTTCTTTTCCTATTCTTCGACGGCTCATGAGGTAAGTTTCTGGGGTCAAAGTCTGCCACCTTGAAGGCGTCCATGTCTGTGGTGTCTCCGGCATTGTTACTCAAGCGATCATTATCCGCTTCTTTGCCCCATTTTTCAATGTCGACCGTGTCGAGTCCACAAGCATACCTCGGACTTTCCGCTCCCCCTCGTGCCTTTGTTTCGCTACATATAGCCTTGATATCATCGACGAACGTCTGGCCAAAGGTCTTTATGATGATATCTTGGGGTTTGAGATGTGCAGAGCGGTCATTCGTCGCTTTGGGCAGAGAGGAATCTTCAATCGCAGCTCCAGCCGGGTGATGCTGTGTAGAGTGAAGCAAACCGCCCGCTGCCTGGTCATCTTGGTGGCTCGAGAGCCCGCGCTTGGCCTCTGATTCATGGGCGATTCCCCGTGAAATTCCGCGGCGCTTGACCCGCCAGTCGATTGTTTGCAGCCAATTGTCTGTTTGGCTATGAATGACTATCTTCTGTCGGGCACTGGGCCCTCTGGCCCGCCTACGCCCTTCATTACTAGCTAAGGCCTTTTGGCTGCTTCCCGACCGGGCGAAAGCTTCCGGCCTCGGATTTCTAGCTGACCGGTTGCGCCGTTCTTGCCTCTCCCTGGTCCTTTGGTTGCTACCTGGTTTCACCGCACCCTGCCATACCTTTGGAAACTTGGGTTCTTGTTGTTTGGAATGCTCGACTGTACGATGAGGTAGGTTTGAGTCGGAAGCACACCCCGAGCTTTGTTGTAAGTCCGGAAAAGGGTTTACCAAGGCTGGTATACTCATTACCTCCACTTCGTAACTACGCCTCCCTATGTCTTCAAATTGTCTGGGCGCTCCTCTGTATTCCTCTTCCCGGCTTGTTGGGTGTGTCCACTTACGGAAAGCGGTGGCCTCGGAGACGGCGGTCCAGTAGTCACTTGAACGCTTACAAAAGTCTTCGATTCGTTCCATCTGCTCGATAGTACTTCCCTGAAGTAGAGGGTCCATAACGTATTGGTGTACAGGCGTCCGCTGCTCTACGCGTAATGAATGATTATATGGTTCAAGTTAAGTTCTTGAAGCCGTCGAGACGGTGCAGAACAATCGTTGATGAGGTTTCGCGTCAAAAGTTGAGCATTACAAACAGTAATCACGTTTTCAAGGATCCAGATACACCTCAACGGAAAATCGTACTTCCTGAGATAGTCGAAAACATTAGGGGTATATGTCAGTTGAGCGCCCACTCGTCGCAGAAATATAGAGAGAACAGTAAGGTATAATTGAAATCTGACTTATGTACTCCTACTTCACATATTGTGATGAAGTAAGCTTACCAGGTCACAAAGGCGTTTAGGTAGTCAGTCTTATACAATGTCTAAGTATCTACATGGGAGATTTGATGCGAACCGATTTCCTTAACGAAGAATTTGTTACTCCTGTTGTGTTGCTACATACAATGGATCTACTTGTTGCCATATCTCAGTAGTCATACATTCGAGATTCCTGCATGCTCGAGTGTTACATCTAAAGCACGTCAACCCTCCTGAGCTATCTTGAAATAGCCTGCTTGAATACCCTCCTCGTTGACGATCTGGCTATTACATGCTTATCTTATCATCCGATTTAATGATGATAGGTCCATCCAATAGCGTCCTGTCTTTTCTTGGAGTACTGGTGCACGAAGAGCTCTCGCTTTCCCGATGCATGTCTGGATCATCTTCAGCAGTCCTCCGGCCGGTGGCGGAAAAGAAGAGGTGACGATCCGATGCAGCTGGCTGCAATCTCTCGGTATGAAAAGATGTAGAGCCACCTGTTGAAGGTGGAGTCAAGTAGGGAGAACTAGAAATGCTCGACGAGCCGGCTGTCCACGTCCCGGTCTGACTTGAATTTGAAGGCCAAAGTTGGAAAGAGTCGAAGATTTCGCTATGGCTCTGCTGCAACGTCGGCATCGGATAGAACATCTGCGGGTTCGACGTGGAAGCCCCATGTGTTAGGTTGAACTGCTGTTCGCGAGGAGCATAATTGGCTAAGAAGGCCGGATCCACAGCCATTATTGCAGGCGAATATATGGTAGACCTACTACTATTTGCAAGTCCCCAAGGCTGTGTAGGTCGACCCTGAGCATATGCCACTGGATGTTCGTTCGGAGCAATCCGATCAAACCTAGGCATAGGTGCAAGAAAAGCTTGAACGTTGCCATGCTTCTTCGCTGTGACGTTGGAAATATGAGGAGGAAGTTGCGCGTTGGATTGCCGCCCACGTCGTAGATCAGATGCCTGGAGGGAAATACGGTATTGTGGTGGAGAATCGAGTTTTAGATCGTCTTCTGGGTTGTGTTCTCTTCCAGACTGTTCCTTGCTCAGCAACTTCTTTATATGCTGTTTACTCGAGTTTGCTTTCGCCCATCGGTTGCATGGCCCTTCGACTGGCTCTTGTAGACATCCAACCCGGGAGCTCTCATCCTTTCTGTATAGCGCAGCAGTTACCAGCGACTCGTTGAAATAACATCCGGCAAAGGCCCCTAGCATTATCAATGAGCTTAAGTCCAAGTCGGAACTAAGAATCACTAGGTCTTCTACCATATGCAAGATAAGCGTCAACTTCTTCATTGATGATACACATTGCTTCTCGAGGAAATCCGTCGTCAAAGATATGGACACGTCCTGGTGGTCTTACGAAAAGGCTTCGTAATATGTCTTTGATTGGGCGCCAGCCACCGAGCTCATTGGGCAAAAGATCTTCTGGTAGCTAGGCAGCATTAGTCTTTTTGCTCATTAGATTCGTAGAGTGATATACGAACTCCGGAGAGCATGAGCCAAAAGAATGTCTTCTCATCATACTTGGGCGGTGAGCTCCTAATGTTGCTTCTGTTATTTTGCATTTGAAGCTCTCCAGGCTGTGACAAGCTCGTCATGGCTCAGGAATTTGATTGTTAGTCCAGGAAGTTGAAGCGGTGGGGAGTTCCTATTAACAAGCGTCAAATTAGCATTTTCGAGGTCTGTGAGAAATTTCAGTATATTGTGCTCTTTGGAGTCAATCGAAGGACCTTGCCCATGAGATATTGACAACAGACCGAACGTCTTGGCTCGCATGAATACATGTATGAATTAACAACGCAAGCAAACTCTATCGTGCACTAGATGGTCTTTTTACCTATTGCGTCTAAGTTGACGAATAAACATAGCATTGCAACGTGGCTAGGTTGGGAAGTATGCAAGAAATGGTAGGACTTTCTAAAAGATATCGTAAATCCAAAGTGCTGTCTCTACACTCGGTCCAAGCGTAAGAACATCTAGGACGAACATATGGTAAAGTTGAAGACCGTGCTACGGGAGATTAAATTCTCGAATGAACGACTCAAGCTTACCGAAGCAGCGACGCTCTACTACGATAAGAGTGACAAACTCAACCGTAGGAAGCTAGGAATGAGAACGCTAAGTGATTGAGGGCAGAATAGAAGGGGCACTTTTGCTGTATGTATGAACGTGAAAAGACGCAGCTCGTCCCGCAGGAATTGGGATACGAGGATAAATCAGAAGCAAAGCGGAAAGGCTGCTGGGTATCGGTCGTGAATGCTCGCACGTTGTCAAGTGAAGGAAGGTGGGCTGTACGAAAGATGCCTGCAGCCAACGCGACCTTATCTTTTTGACGTGTTCGCCCGCCATGTGTGTTATGCTCGAAAAGAAGACGTGGAAGTTCAGACCCATTTGCAGCATGGTAGCCTGGGGTGGGGTAAACCGGTATACCGGGTCGAACTGTATGTGGAGAACAAAGGACAGCAATGTACAAAGTAAATGTGATATTTCCTCGCGAATGCTAGCGAAATGTATCGACGGGACCAGAACTCTGCATATATTGCTCGTTGCGTTAATCTTTCTCTCAAGAGTATGAGTATTTCAATAGAGAAACGCAGTCTGCTGCTTGGGAAGATGAGCGCAGTATCAAGGAGCACGGTAGTCCAAGTGAAGTGGTAGTGAGATATGGGCAATCTTCGAAAGGAGCCTCAGTATCCAGCGACGTCTTTCCGGGAATATGTCATTTTTCATCCATTACTTCCAAAGGCTCGCCAGCGGCATCATCTATCTCGATTAGACCAGCTTTTGGGCAGAAAAGGCTGAAGCAATGGAAGAGAACATGAAGCGAATAGGAAGTGAGTCAAGAGTTGTACGACGTTGAGACATTTTCGATAGCTCGACCAGACTAATGTTTCCGAAGCCGCTCATTGGCTGGACGAGTAGCGTGTAAGTCTTGTAAAAAGGAGAATGTGCACTATGAAGTTATTGCGCGCACACACAGGGGTATCAACCGGTCCCGTATGCAGATGCACGCAGGAGGCTACGAGTTGACCGTTGTTTGCAATTGTCAACCTGTATGGAAAGAACTCAATCCTGGCAGCCGGGTAGAGTATGATCAGATGCACAGAAGCCGACAAGGTACCAGGTTCACCCATGCAGAGCCAGAGCTTCTCACAATTCAACTACAAGTGACGCACACGATGATTGACGTGCATCCACGGCTGTGAAATAATACGGACCGTAAACTGTGGAGCCTACGTCCAGACCAGTAACTTTCTCGGACGCAGGGAGAAGATCTGATGTTTCAAAGCTTCAGGACTGTAGATAGGGCATGCCCCTGATGCATAAAGTTTTGTATCACGTCGCTAAGATGCCAAGCTCTTACACCGAGACTGCAGAACAAAAATTTGGGATATCGGAACCACGCCCCCCCGGAGACTGCTATTGTTTTTCATGATTCCGCCTTATAAACTTCCTCTTTTTGGAAAACGAACTCCTTCAACGGCTTTAGTGTCTGTAAACCAGCTCACCCTCTCCGACCCTTGTTCGTTCACTAAGCCACACGGTAGGCTTCTTCCTTCCTCTGTATCCAAAATCTCTTTCAGGATACCCTTTTTCCCTTCTCCAGTCGCTAAAAAGGCAATTTTGATACCGTGAGTGACCACAGGCAGGGTCAGGGTAATTCGTTTCGATGGAGGCTTCGGACTGTCTTCAATTGCAGCAACCCATGCATCAGATTCTCGCAACAACTCGTGGTTGGGGAACAAAGAACACGTATGACCGTCTGGTCCACACCCCAGTAGGAGAAGGTCGAAGATGGGAAGCTTGACACTATCCATCGCCGCAAAAGAATGCATCAGAGCTCCTTGATACTGATCGGCCAGTTCTTGCACATCATCCAGACGCTCGATATCAATTGGATGAACTGTAGGGTGACCCATTTCTGGCGGTATCTTATCCAAAAGCTCGTGTTTAAGGAGATTATAGTTGCTATCGCCATGGTCAAGAGGTACGGCGCGTTCATCGGCGAAGAATATCTCCCACTTCGCAAAGTTCACTGTATCTTCGGCACTGCCATTTTCCGGCAGGAGTAATGCCCTTGCGAGTGTATTTGGGAGAGATCCACCAGAGACGGCAACCTTGAACGCTCCATGGCGATCGAGACCTGCGTTCTGACACTGGAGCACATATGTGCGTAGTGACTGGGTGAGTGAATCGAGATCTTGAAAGGCATACAAATTGGGTTGGTTGCCCATAGTGACGGAGGGCAGGTCTGGATTTTGTAATTCGGCGGTCTTGGTGGGGCTGACCTAGCAAGAGCGGGGTCGTTCGAGAAGAGTGTCTATTGAGTGCTTTGCTCGAGAGAAGTCAGAATTGTGCATACCGGGAGGCTACTTCGAGCAAACATGAGATGCTACGTACAGACGCTGGTTCGGTGTTGATGAGGTGGTTCGACCTACATCGCAGTTGAAGCTGTGATGTCACATCGGCCAGTGCGAGATAGGTACCTTAAGGTGCTAAGTAGCTCGTACCAGTACCCAAGGTGCTCCCGAGGTCCCGCCGTCCAGAAGTGATACCTTTTTTGTCACATGCTTAACGTATGTACCTAGGTAGGTACCTACCTTACCCTACCATATAAGGTACCTACATGAGCGACGTGGGTAATATGACATAGTCAAGGTATGTGGGTACCTATCATTACTGCCGTCCCTTCCGTAGATTCCGCTACTTCCAGGAAGCTATGGTTTCAACTGTGGTGCGAACCAATCAAAGTTTATACTATACCTCCGTACCATTTAGATAGATATAAGAAGATTGCAATGCCATACCTTTTCGAGAATCGAATTCGTGCTAATGATTGGTACCCAACACATAAGCGCTCACGACACTCTCTAGTAGAATACATGAATCATGATATTCATATGAGGACTGCACGCATAGGCCGCGTAAGGGTCCCATATAAGTCTTACCTCTGCTCCATCGTGTTCTCCCAAGCCATCGCCAATTGCATTCGAGAGTTGCAGATCCATGAGATTCTGCGGACCTACCAAAATCGACATACCTCGACAGTCAATCTTGGATATCATAGTCATGGATGCCTCTGACCTCTTGCAGCTTCAAACGCACGCTGCACATCAATACAGAGCCCCTCATACACAGATAGCGCCTGAGGTCTCCCCTTGTGCAACGAGGTCCCCTGATGCCTCTCCCCTCTCGTCACCCATACGACCAGGAGTATCCGTCGAGTACTCACCCTGTAAACCTTCTAGCAGCGCGAGTAATTTCGTCTCCCACAGCAACGGTTCGTTTTATTGTCGCCGATGCTCAACAACGGTTGGCCATCATACCTAGAACACGGCCTAACTCCCCACCGTTTTGGTTGATGCCTCATACACCGTGCATTTGTCGTCCTTGACTGGAAACTAATTCCCTCGTTTCGGCGTTGTTGTCCTTTGAATGTCTTAAATCCGAAAGACTTCAAGCGTGTGGGGATGGTTGTCACTCGTTCCGTCCGAGTCAGAAGTGGTTGGATTTTTGATTTCCATTAGTCTGGCAGACTTGTTGATATTGGCCACCAGTCCTGACACGAATCAGCATATTGAGCGGAGAGGTTATTCTTGGTTGAGGAGACCGTGGTCCGGGAAGGAATGTCTGATTCTTGCTGTAACAGTGCTTGCTACTCTTAAGAGTGGTGAGATTAACAACGTCGTATGCGGTTTTGTATTTAAGATACTGGTTATACTTATGCTTGCAGCAACGCACCATACCTAGCCCGTATTTTATGTATACACCCACACGTGACACCCTAACGTACTTACGATACCTTCGGGTTACTACAATATCTATATTGCTGCTTTGACTGATCATGTATCATATCAATATTCAGAATTCCACCGTGGCTACAAGAACTCATTATCTATGATGACAGTGGCGGTGACTCATGATCTCTCAGCATTGAGTATTGTGTTTGTTTGTTAACATGACTGCGCTAACAGAACCGCGAATGGGGAGTCAAGCAAAGGAAGATACTCGTCGGAGAAGCATGTTACCTCAGATGACGACGACAAAAAGAAATCTACCTCCAGTTGAGGCGCGACAGGACCACAACGATCAAATGCCAATGGCTGAGAGGCCATTGGGCCGGACCAAATCAGATGCAACGGCAATATCATCAGGTACACGACGAACACGAACAATCCAACGACTTGGATCTGAAGTTCACATTACGGAGCCTTTGCTTGAGAAGAAAACCCCCACGAACGCTGAAGTCAAAGCTCCTCGTGTTTCCGCAATCGTAGCTCCCCGCTCCGAATACTCTCGGATGCCCTCGAGAAAATTTTCCAAGCCTATTGCACCCATTTCTGAAATATCTGCCGACACGACTGCAGTCCAGTCTCGCCGTCCTGCTTCCGAGGTACGGTCGAATGAGCCTCAAACAATCAGGCCCTTCGGTCATACGGTAACCATGTCTGCAATGAAGCAAGCTCGTCCAGAAAGCACGATTCCACGCCATGGCCGGTCAAACAGCAGGCAGCTGTCAGCAAATATTGTTCCTCCCATGAGCTTGCCGCCTTCGAAACAAGAACAACGGCCGGCTTTTTCAACCTTGCAACAGCACTTCACACCCAAAAAGGTAACCAAAGCACCGACTGCCTCGTTTCTTGGCCCACCTCCAGGCAAGCAGGACGGCGATAATACACTTCCTGGCGAGATAAGTCGTTTGCAAATGGAGTTAGCTCAGTTGCATCTATTGCACCGTGATTCAATTAAGATTCAAGCTCAGTGGGAGAAAAGTGCTGAACGAAGTTTGCAACGTCGCTTTGAGAGTTTGTCGAAACAGCATGTTGAGCTTAAGGAGATTGCGTGTGAATCTCAAGCACTCATCAATCAATCCACGCTTGTAGCATGGTGCCAGCACCTATCAGACTTTGAAATTGCCGAAAAGGTGCAGATACTCTCACGATGTATTGTGGAAATAAGCAGTATACTCAGTTTCGACAGCAAAATTTCACGCATATTCAGATTGTTCGAAGCATGGTCTACTGGAGCTTCTTGGATACAAGAAATAAGACGTCACTCGACTAAGGGCGAAGGCCAGGCTCTGGAATTTATTGAGGGCATCGGAGATGACTGGAAAGCTGAAGTTGATATCCTCAACACAAAGCTGTCTTATCTTTCTCGAGAGCTAAAAAGCCTAGGAGAAGTCCGGGAACGGTCCAGCATCAGCCGTGTGCTAGTCATGCTCCAGAGCATTGTCTCAAATCTTACGTGTGGACATGACTTAATTAGAAGGATCGAACACGAAGTCATGGCCCAGGAGACTGTATGGGTCCAGGAAATGGTCAAAAATCTGGGCAACAATGTGGCTAACGATATTGATGCCATCGCCACGTCATATAAGGGTATTTGGCACAATGAAGACTGACCTGGTCTCACTGACTGCGTCATCTTGAACTCCGCTATCGTAGAAAAGACACTCTTCAGATCTGTCACATGCCCAGGACTTCGCTCTTTGGACAGGGTCAGCGAAATGTCCGGCGAGGTTGCTTGGTTATATGTTGAATTCCCGTGAGGGCTATGGTGAAGCCTCCAGCTGTGGACGTACGTCCTCGAGAATTTCCTTCATATTGTTCAGTTTTGCCGCAACTGTTGTTACCCGGATGTCTCGCCCCCAGGTTGAATATTATAACAAGCAGGACTTGAAATCTAACCATTCCACACAGAATCTGAAGAGGAACCACAAGAGGGTTGAGCGGATTCCTTTTACCAAACATTATCAACTGCCAAATTGTTTTACGTGAGCTCGTGGTCTTCCATGGCGGTTTTGGATAGTAAGGTCTACCTTAATCATCTGACGAGTTAAACCAAAACTACGATGTGTTTGCTGACCGCTTGCAGGGATGTCGGGTTTTTGTCTCGTTGGTAATCATAAAATGAATTATGTTATCTCGAACTAATCAGTCCTCGAGGAAGGTTAAGTCCTCTCAATCATTTTCTGAACGAGGGCCTAGAGCCGTGAGAGGCAATCAGGACATAATACAGACGTTCCAACTCCGCAGCAGACTTGACTTAGATTGATATATAATCTACGTGCTTACTATAGTGCGACCACTTGCTGCTCGGACAGGCTCACTCAGCAGTGCTCAATCAGCCACAACTATTCAACTCGTAAGAGGTCTGAGAATCAGTATCGGTTTGCCTTCAATGTGATGATAAGTCGAACCTCATGCGACGTATCTCTATGGTATTAACTAAAAAATTTCAAACCTTTCGACATATCTGTTACTGTGAAAACCTCTAAGGAGCTGTCTACTGGCAAAGGAAAATCTGTTGTTCCTTTTCATACTACTTGTACGGCGGGACGGATTTTTACTAGGTTCCTGCAAGCCTCGATCTCCGTAAGCTGGAACAAGAAGCGGTAGGCTAAGAACATAAGGGCGAAAGCAGATCAACTTTTGCTGAAAGTGAACTTGGACTCATGGCCTGTTGTTCTCAGGCTTGTGCCATCGATGACACCTCTTATTCCAGATTTCGTATTGCTCTTGAAGATTCATGCGAGGAACGTACAATTGCACTTGTTGTGGATTGAGCAACGTCGTTCAGAAGAATCCACCTATCGATTTGGCAAGTCGTACAGTCTTGGTTTCGAAGGTATTAGGATTGCCTACAATAAGACGTCTATGCCCATCTTATCTAACAAGCTGGTTTAGGACGGCGTGGTTGGAATTACGTGTCTAGCGAGAACCCTAACGGTCAGCTTCTGTGTAGGATTGTGAAATGAATCCAAACAACTCAGGGCAGCGGCTATCGGGATCTGAAACAACAAGGCCATCGTCATGCCAAAATTGTGCAGGAGTTACTCCAGTCGTGCAACGAATTATTGAGGCAATCGATATCTTGAAAATCACATTGCTCGGAGAAAGTGCAGGCAGATCACTGGGTCAACATACCAAACAGGTATGTGTATTTGAGCTTGGCGTCTTGTAGATGTTGCTAGATAACCTCCGTTACTAGTATGCGTCCAGCCTCACGCATAGCGACCTACGCCGACCACTCCTATGGGTTCTTGAAAGCATCGAATCTATTACCCATGAAGTGAATGTGGTCTACCCTACGTCTCCACAAACAAATCCCCCGTTGCTACAACAACGCTTTAGCAGGATCAAGAGGAAGCTCAGCCCTCTTGACACAGATGTGGAGATGATTATACCCAAAACTTCTCGGCATTCGGGCCATCCTCCATCGGCTGTAGAGCTTTCAGCCACAACGTCAGGCCAGGACCGTCAGCGCAACTCCTTGGGAGTGCCATGTCCACTATCATATCCTATCTTCTCAACATCTCGATCTATTTCCCTAACTGTACAACCTGCACAGGCTTCATCAGGCGGAAATACTCTTCCATTGCTGTCCCCAATCAGTTACCCACCGTATATACTACCACCAATAGCTCCAATCTCACCAGGAACGGCTGCCCCTTCGACGCATTTCCCAAATCTCCAGCATCACATCAATTCCGGGTTTCTGGATTCCCAACTTCCAAGACGTGAATATGACGACCCTCTCTCCGCCCTTTCACAAGCTCAGACGCGAATAACCATACTTGGTAGGAAATGCCAAGCTTGTGACGCCGAGATCGGCAGCTTGACTAAAGAGCGATCTATTTTGAGGGCACGTGTGGAGTCCCTTGAAACTCAACTTCAGGAAATTCAAGAGAGCAGGGATGAAGCGCAGCGGCAATCGGCCACGAAAGGCAAACAGTACGTTGATATAATGGCAATGGCCGCAAAGATTCAGGCACAGGGTGATTTGGATTTGCAGAGGTGGAAAGTCGAAAAAGAGGAATGGGAGTACGAGAGACAGACTCTAGCCCAAAGACTTGCTGTCCTCCAGCGTAAGAATGAAGTGCATGGTCGAATGAGAGAGAACATTGAGTGAGGATACAACGAGCAGACAGTCCCATCATATCAATGTCAGGGTATGTTCCAGCATCGATAGCGCACGAGCAGCTAAAAGACGAGGTGCAGTCTCCCGACAAAGCTTTGCCACTAAAACGAATGGCCTTATATAACCTCGTTACCAACTGACCGATGAATGGCATATTGGCATATTCAGGTGGCATGAATGAAGACATACGCAGTAATCGGCAGACAATCTAGGAGCATGTTTAAGGCCAAGGGCGGGTAGAGAGGATATGAGGAAGCTGTATTTAGTAACGTGGCAATCGTGTGTCTGCCGCAGAGTGATCAATCGTTCGATCAAGTAGTCCATAACTTAATTCGGATATCCCACACTGGCCTCTTACCGCCTCCTTAGGCTCCTGTACAACCTAATGTTCAAACCCCGGCTGCCTCACCCCTCAACCCTAATCAGATCAGCTAGCGAGGATGCAAGGCGTACCGAGCCGGCAATCCCGACGCGTCTCTGACGGCATGCCATCATACCTCAGAACAGCCCCAATTACTGAGTACCTACCAGTTATCGGCCATAGAGATAATATCGCTGTTAAAGTTTCATGTGAGACACTTGAACAACTAAGTCTTAGGCGACTGTGCGGTTGACAGTGGGGGTGATACGTCGGATGTGCAGAAAACGATATGGTTGGAATCATGAAGCCAACTCTGCAGGACAGAATACTCCAGCGCGAATTGGGCCACACCTCTAAGTTCTCTGCGATCACAGGTTTGTATGGGGACAGAGGTTGGGTAGATGACCTTGACATCGTCAACGAGCTTGGAGGCCATTCGGGATGCGTGAATGCACTCAGGCAAGTTCAGCATGATTCCAATGACCAGGTTCTACGACATTGCTGATGCCCCCTTCTTTTGCAGCTGGTCATCTTCAGGCAGTCTTCTAGCATCCGGCAGTGATGACCAGCACTTGAATGTCCACTCCTATCAACCTGAATCCTCCAGCTTGCCGTTCTCTCTCACGACTACTGTTGCAACAGGCCACAGAGCCAATATATTTTCAGTCAAATTTATGCCCCACTCGAACGACCGTACGCTTGTTACATGTGCAGGCGACGCTGAAGTCAGGGTCTTCGATATAGAACACAATGGCCGCTCCACCATAAATTCTGCCAGTTCCAATGCAGTAACAGGAAGATTGGGCCAGGGTCTTGACAACATGTACAGAGGGGTCAGATACTTGAGCGAGGGTGACACAAATGCGAGGGTCTATAGGTCTCACGCAGACCGTGTAAAGCGGATAGTAACCGAGTCGTCGCCGCATCTGTTCCTTACGTGCTCGGAGGATGGCGAGGTTAGATCAATAAGAATCATGATTTGGGCATGAGAAGCTGAGGGATCGCACAGGTACGCCAATTCGATCTTCGATTACCTTCGTCAGCGTACCCACCTCCAGCTGGTGGTCGGGGTCTCCTCGCGCGTAGGACGCATCAAGACGACTTGAATGTGCCTCCGCCCTTGATCTCGTACAAAAGATATCACCTTGATCTGAATACTATCTCTTGTTCGTCAAGTCAGCCACATTACATTGCACTCGGGGGGGCTCATCTTCATTGTTTCCTCCATGATCGAAGAATGCTTGGTCGAGATCGTTTAGTCGAACGGGGGAGCCCTGGAATTTTATCACCGGCAAGCAGCATGTCATCGCACGACAACGAGCTAATGGGACAAGCTACGCAATGTGTGCGTAAGTTTGCACCAGGCGGACGAAAGCGGATGCGAAGGACAGACAACGGACACATAACAGCCTGTAAGATCAGCGACGCCAACCCAAACGAGATGATTGTAAGCTATTCAGGTGATCACATTTACAGCTTCGATTTGGTCCGTAGTCCTGATGCTAGAGATACCGAGCTAAGAAATAATGAGGGCCTAAAAAATAATAAAGCGAGGCGAAAGATGAAGGACTTTGGGGATCGTAAGCGTAAGAGGAAGAAAGACACTTCCCGTTCACCAGAAAGTACGCGGAGAAGCTCTAAGCCAAGACACTCGGGAAGGGAGGCAAATGGAGACGGAGAGCTAGCGCTTCGTGTTCGCTACGAGAATGGGCAGAGTGAAGATATTGCCATGAACAATGGCTCTGCAAGTGTCCCTTACTCAGCTCTGGAAGAGGCGAGGGAGTCAAAACTAAGTCAAACTCAGAGGAGGAGCCTACAAATAGCAAAGAGTCTCGTTAGGATTCGCAAGCTCTTATTCTCTCTTGATGTCTTGAATCGCGGTTCAGCAGGACTCGAAACTCAACATCCAACATCTCACGTAGCAAATTTCAGCTCCGCAATTGAACTTGCTGCCTCCTGCATTCCAGAGATGGATGAAGTCATTAGATCATGGGGCTACCCAATGAACCCCCTTGAAGAAGACGTTGTTCTTCAGCAGACGTTGCGAGCAAACCGAGACTCGTCACGCAGGTTTGTGCAAGCCGCTGGAACGTTAGCTAGGGTACTTGGTGCGAGGTTGCAGACTCCCAGTCCTACTGAGGGTGTGGAGCTCTTCCAGCAAATTACACCAGCGCCGCTTGAAGGGGTTCTGGGTGTATCATTGCGTCAAGTTTTTAGTTACGAGTTTCTCCGCGCTATCGTTCTTTGGCTGGACGGTGGCCTAGAAGGGCTTTTGCAAGGGTTCAAACGACCCGTCAATCATCGAGGAGATAGCTCAAGATTTCCCATACCTGATCAAGCTCAGCAGTGTGGTATAGATGAATATCTCATTCCTTATCTGCTTCGACTCGCTCGGGGAGCTGCAATACCAAACATTGATGCCTCGAGGTTTGAAAGAGATGAGTATAGAAAGGCCTTTGACTCAGAGTCTGCTGCGGTGATTGCATTTAGCCACGCTATCAGGATGCCGCTTGAGGATTTATCAACTGCTGTTGTGCCTGCTCTAGATTCTGAAGAGCGGACTTTGCCGATCGTGCAGGATAGGAAGTCGGCGCTCAAATTTTGGGGCTTCAAAGTTGGGCGAGGTGTTTTGATGAATGCTGGAGAGGGTATAAATTTCCAACATGTCGATACAGCATTTGGTGGGCTCGGCAGAAGGGGTACTCAAGTCGAAGGAGACAGGCTGCAGGAGAATACAGACCCCGAGAGCGACGCATCTATTGATATGGAAGACGCTGCCTCTGATGCTGAGTTGATCTTAGTGGATGACCTGCATAACGAGATTGCCGATCAGATGGCTGTGCATAATGAACGAAATCACGATACTGACGACGATGAAAATGAAAATGAAGATGAAGATGAAGATAACAGCGAAGCAGGAGAAGACGATGAAATCACAGCAGAGGAACGCCATTTCATGTTCCAATCAGCTTCGGATAGGGGTAGACTACGGGAGTCGGTCGAGCAGGATGTGCCTTGCTTCTCTGGTACTCGAAAATATCGCGGTCACTGCAACGTGAAGACTGTCAAAGACTGCAATTTCTTTGGGTTGGACGACGAATATGTGGTCAGCGGAAGCGATTCAGGCCACCTGTTCATCTGGGATAAGAGGACCACTGAGCTACTAAATATTCTTGAAGGTGATGGTGAGGTTGTGAATGTTGTGCAAGGTATGTCCAAAATTTCTTTCAGCCCTAGATGAGTATACAGCATTAGTACTCGGTCACTTGCCCCCGCACTACTCATTCCACTTCCCTGTTAGAGGTTGTAAAGATTTCAGTCTCCGATCAACCAAGTCCTGGCAGTATAAAATGCTGGACCATACCAGAGATAAAAACTCTCCTTTTTTCCCAGCTCTGGACCGCGTTTCGCTCTATGACATACAAATCCACCATCACCGTCCACTAACTTCTCGTTACCCCGGTAGGTCACCCCTACGAACCCCTCCTCGCCGTCTCTGGCATCGACCACACCATCAAAATCTTCTCCCCCGACGCCCGCGCCCAAGAAGACGCTCGCCTTGGCCTCAACCTCGGTACCTCCCTTACCGGCTCCTCAGGCTCCTCCTCCCTACCCGGCCGCCGCCGCCCCGGTCGCCCACAACCCTCACAGCCCCCCGAGGAGGGCCTCTCGAGCCGCAAACGCATGCAGCAGAGCTACGAAATTGTCAGTCAGAACGATGTGGAGAGGCAGGGCGGGATGCGGGATGCGTTTATCACGGTACGTGCTGATGGTCCTTTTGAGCGAATGCGGAGAGTGGAGGTGGGGTTTGCGGAGTGGATCGGTTGGTTTGGTGGCTGATTACTTTTTCGGGGCGGTAGAGAGGTATGTTGGCGCAATTGGCGGCAAGGCTGAGTGCAAGGGGGGAGGGTGGGGGTGGGCATGTTGCCGGGGAGGAGGGGGAAGGGGGACCGGTTATGGTGGATGATAATTGCCTGGTGAGTTTTCCACTTAAATGGTTTGGTTGGCGGAGAAGGGCGTGCTGATTTTGTTGTAGATCATGTAGTAGCTGGAAGTTGTGGTATCCTTTGGTTGAAATATGTGTATGCATCCACCAGACTGAAGTATAGTAAATCTCTGCTCCATATATACAACCCTACATGACTACGAAGGTCATTACCCAGCCCCGTACAATTTGCATAGCTCCCCGGGCCGTCAACAAACTCCTCACCTACTGCATCTCAGAGGAGTTCACATTTGGTTTGCTAAAGTCCTAGCCGAGGTAGACAGACACTCACGAAAGGACACCACCATGTTCCTCTTCTCCAGAACAAGCCCCCGCTGCTGAAACTCTCGTTTCATGCATCGCTCGCGTAGTTTCCAATTCAGCAAAGCTCGGTCGATTCCCCAATTTGGCGAGCGGACTGTAAAAACAATGCTTCTGCTTTCCAGCGCGCTCGTTTCCTCCGCTGTCTTTCCGCAATTTTGGTCGGGTTTTAGCTTCCGAATTTTTTTGCTGTCGGGTAGTTGCCGGTCGCGGGGACGATGATGGTCTTGTGGTTGGTGGGTGCCGATGTGTATTTCGGATGGTCTTTGTGTGGCGCCTTGGTGGTTTGGGAATGCTGATGGTCAGAGCTGGATGGAGTGGGGGTGTAGGTGGAGAAGGACGAGGCTGGAGGGGTATGTTGGTGTATGGCAGGTTTGAGCAACGATCTTTGATGTTCTGACATGTTTTATGAAATTTGTATGTATGTACATAGAAACCATTTCGTTCCATGCTCCCTATGTCTTCTTAAAATGCAGTCCCAGCCAAGATTCCGTCTCCACCTCACCTCCTACCTACTTCCCTTTCCCTTTCCCATCTCGCCCTCCCCCTTCTCCTTCCCTCGCGATTCCCTCTCTCTCCTCCCCCTCCTCCCAAACACACCTCTCACAAAGACATATCCCCCCCAATGCCCCCATCGCCCACTCTCTGCGCTCCTTGACAGGCAATTCGACATCGCAATAATGATTCAGCACTTCCTCTCCCTTTTTGATGCCTCCCTCACTTATCTTTCCCTTGCCATTCCCCCATTTAATGACCTCATCGCCTCCTCGAGCCTCAAACCGTATTTCACCGCCCCACTTCCATTTCACATTTGGCGCGCACGAGTGGTTGGCGAGAGACCACATCGGATGCACAGCACACACCTCTGGCCTCCCGTCTCTCGTACTCACTCTTCCGCTCGCCGTGCCCCTAAATTTCGCAAACAGCGTGTTCAAGACCCAGGTGTCGCACCGATCGACCTCGGCGAAAACGTCAATGTCCATTTTCTCGAGCATGTGCAAGGGCGCAAGGATATTGTCGTGGAAGGTAAAGGGCAGGTGGCCGGCTGTAGCAAACGCGCTGGCGGAGGAGGAATGGGCGTATGCGAGGTTGGCGGGGATGAAATCGCCCCAGAGAAATTTGGTCTCTGGAAGATCAAGGGGGTGAGTGTCTTGCGTGAATGCGAGGGCGAAGGCGCGAGCGAGGAGAAGGAGGTAGAGGGCATTTGCGGCGGCAGAGGGGCAGGGGTCGCGGGCTAGGGTGTCAAGATCGGGTTTGGAGCAGAGGGCTGGGTGGTAGAGTTCTAGAGCTGCGGTTTGGCATCTAGAGGAACAAAAGACGACGTCGACGCAATCAGGGCAGGTGGGGAGAGGGGAGGAGGGGTTGGTGGGCAGGGCCGACGAGCAGGCGTCGCAGAGGGGGTCGTGCAGGCGGTTGTTGGCGGTTAGGAGGGAAGATTCATGCAGGACGGTCTCGTAGGGCGCGATATCAGCGGTGGTAAAGATGCCGAGTTGCTTAACGGTCGGAGCTGCAATGATTGAGGGTGAGGATGTGTTTTGTTGGAGAAGCGGGAGCGAGACAGCGCGGACTTCGCATTTTTGAGTTACCTTTAACATCTCGCTACACAGGAAGGTAAGGCTGCTTTCAGAAAAGCGATCGGTTTCGTGGCTGTTCCAGGGATAGAGCTCTCGTCGGACGGAGCCTTGCTCTAGGAGATCGGTCTTGGGGTTTAAGTTTGAAGGACTCCATGCCGGGTCGCGCTGCAGCTGATTTTGCCGATTAGTCTCCAGTATTTGATCCTGAATGTGCCTTAGCTTTCGATCGAGTGGAAAAGAACTCAGACCCCGACTGCTGAAATCGTAGGCACTCTTTAAGCAGCCACACTTCAGAAGCGTACGAGCCAAAGTCTTGAAGCATTGTCGTGCATAGAGTCTTGCTGTTTCTTCCCACACAGACTCCTTATTTTCTTCTTCTATTGTAGCCTCTTCAGTATAGCCATCGAGAGGCAGTGCATCCGCTTTGGTCTTTCCATTCACATTTTCATTCACAGCATGGCCAAAGTAACCTTTATTATCCCCAATCTCCTCTGACCCCTTGCGATGAGCTTTCAATGCTTCTATAGCCTGCTCATGGTATTCTCCAGACTCATCCCGAACCTCGTCAGTGAGGAGTAACGCTTTATACGCATCGCCAGCCGCCAGGTCGGCAAATCCTAGCTCTTCATGGCATCTTGCTCGATCCAGGTAGAACTCTGGGTTGTAAGGGCTGGACTGGATTTCAGATGTCAGTAAAGCTCTTGCGTCTAATGGAGATGTGCATTCCGGTCGCATTGCGGTTGATTGGCGCCATTTTGTGAATGTTTACACAGACATGTAACGGAAGATTTCTCAGCGCCGTATCTGACATCATCCTCTCGCGGGCACTAGCCCCATGTGGATATTAGGGCTTAGTGTCAGGGCTTAGGGCTTTGCATCACTTTGGGTGGCAGCGGTCCGGTCAAGGTACCAGAGCAAATGCAATTTACGTAGCAAGTAACAATCAACCTATCCCGTGAGATCCTTCTCCGAGTCCTTCTGTCAGTACCGTAGTTCAGCTTGGACTGATAAGTATACTCTTCCCTTAAGTCGAAGTGACGGATCATCCACTTCGGAGTGTCTGTTCGTATCATTGCAGTACTGCCACTTGTTGTACTACGCAACCTAGGGGTCTCGATTAGTTCAGTGGCCTAGAAAGGACTGCCGTCAAAATGAACCCCTAGGACTCTGATCTGAACATAGTTAGTTGATAGAGAACAAGTCAAGATTCGGCATCGAGACTGATGGAACGGATGAATGCCACTCAGTCATTCAAAAGGTGATGCCGTTGATAGTAAAGAGCAACTGGGTTTAGATTCTAAGGCATAAATAGCAGATCTTTAAGCCGTAAATAAGTTGCAATATGTATGCAGGTTGGTTCGTCACCACCACTTCTCGCACAGCACCCTTTGCTCCTCCATCCCCTCCGCTGACCTCAGGAGTTCCACAACCTCATCTGTCATCCCCACTGGTCCACACACGTAGGCCACAACTTCTTTCCTATTCTTAACGTCTCCCAGCGCTGCGATGAGATCCTCATGCGAAAGTCGTTGACGGTGGATTCTGTTGGTGAGATCTCCCCGAATCATACTCTCCTCGCGATTTATATCCCCAGAGTCACCAGTAAGGTAGAGATCCAAAAACCTATCATCTGAAGCTTGGGACTTTAGGACTGAACATAGGCGCTTGAAGAAAAGAATTTTGTGGAGATCGAAGGAAGAGGGAAAGCGAGTTGTGTAAATGAATCTGATCGATGGGGGAAGTTGGGAAGGGCGGTCATGGAGATGGGAGAGGATGGACATGAGAGGGCTAGGAGTGTTTCTTGCATTAGCAACCTATTGAGACGATCACTTGAGAGGCATGAATACTTGATACCCACACCTCCAGCGACGAAAACCACCCTTTTGATGTTCTGCACATCGATCTTTGAAGGTGGCCATACAAAGCTTCCTCCTACTCTAACCAGCAGGTCCGATCCTAATATTTCAGATTCTGGTCTCCAAAGCCATACAGCGGGAGGATTTCGTGGAGATTTTTGAACAGCGAGCTCCAGATACCCATCTTGTGGGGTTGGGTCAACCGACGGCTCTGCATCCTGCGGTGAAGATGTAATAGTGAAGCCACCTGCGTGAGGTAGGCCACGGATGTATACGTCTAGCCATTGCCCAGGTCGGAACTGCACTGGTTATCTGTTAGCTAGTCATAATAACATCGACGAACCTAATAGACTTGCCTTTATGCGCTTTCCAGCTGGGACGCGAAGCTGCAATAGTCTTATCGTTTCGTTGACCGGTTCAATTCTGTCCAACTTGACAAGATGAACGGCATCGTCGCGCTGCTGTGCGGCAGTTCGCTCTTCATGGGTGCTGCTACCACTCATATTCTGGCTCAGGGCTGGTTTCAGCTTGAGAGGACCTTGGCGAGAGGTTCTTCTCAAATGTTTGATCGGGCAAGCACCCAGCTGGACAAGCCTTGTTCGCATTGGAAGATACGACCTGATGTTGACCTTTTCACATCCGGAGTTGCATCAAAGATGACAACATTTAGTTGAGGAATGTTAGTGATCAAGTAAATGTCGTCAGTGAAAGACAGGCTATCACTAAACTGTCTTACCCCGACCAGGTTGATGGCGCAAGTATGAAGGGCGGAAGATCGACGCCAAGCGAGGCGGGCAGTGAACCGCCCCTCACGCGTCGACGCGACTTTCTTACAACTATTTCATGTCTACTAATTCTATGCTTTTAACAACATATACTTAAGCAGACTCGATGGGTTGAAAGTACAATGGACAGCATTACCGGGCATGTTCCCCCTTCTCAGGTTGCGAAGCCCAGTTCTCCAGATGTATCAGATGCTTCTCAAGGCAGCTATGCTTTCCTTGTCCATTCTCAAGACACTCTGAATCGACATCTCCCTGCCATTATCGACAATCAACCTCTTGCACGGCAGAGGCGTCGACGAACTAGGTAAAATGAAGTTGATGCAAGCTTCCGGACCACGAGCTGATTAGTTGCCCGGATAGCCCTGAAGATCATGCAATCCTTGAAGCCGAGTATGCTAAGAGTTCAAAGCCCGACAAGGCCGCTAGAATGGCCATAGTCGATCGTGTCGCTCTGGGAGAGAAAGAAGTGCAGGTCAGTGGGACATCGGACACTATTTACCTCCAAGCCGTCACAGGGTCCTTCGCGGGTCGGCTGCAATGGCGAGCTTGATTTGTACGACGGCTAACTCCTTCATCGTCTAGATATGGTTCCAGAACCGTCGCCAAATGACGCGTCGCAAGTCCAGGCCTTTGCTGCCACATGAGGTTGCTAGTTTCCGTTCGAGTCAAGAAAGTGTTGATGACGCGACATATTCGAGTTTCTCTATGGATGAAAGCAGTCAGCAACAGCCGTGGTCAAGGCAAAGCAGCTTTCACATGAGCCAGTCATCTCCAGAGGAAGTCCACACTCTACCGCCAAGCAAGGCCTCGGAGCAGGTGACAATACCTAGCAATATCCCGTCTATTGGTCAACCACAAATTACGACTCTTGGCATCGCAGCTGAAGAAGCGCAAGCCGGTATCGTTACGGAAGGTTCCGAGAGACATATTGAAGCGTCTAAGAAGCCCAGCGTTATAGCAGCAAAACGCCAATCCGATCCCTCACCAAATCCAGAACTTCCATTGTTACAGGGAGTACCAAGAAAACGTGGTACCAGCTCGATTTCGACCCGTCAGAACGCCCCTGTCTCCATATACCAGGAAGGTCGACAAGATGTTTCACCGTCAGCAATGCCATGTACCGCGCCAAGTTCCGTTCCAAGGAAAGCTTCCGACCGCAAGTCGGTACCACAAGCGCTCAAGCGTACATCGTCGTTGGTCAGACTTTCAATGTCTCTTGACGGTAAAGCAAAAGTTACTATGGGAGATGAGAGCTCGCCATCGCCTCCACGAGCTCAGCCTTTACCCGTAACTGGACCCACACCGCGTCCCAAAGGTGGTCTGCAGCGCAGCCAAAGTGCCATGGAGCCTATCAGCAAGACTCCTATAGACAACATTCTGTCTTTTTCGATGTACTCGAGGCGCCCGATGACAGGTAGGTCGCGAGATGCTAGGTCTTGGGAATTCTACTGTGACAGCGATGCTCGCGACGCTTTGACAATTCAAGCAGAGCGGGAACAGAGTGGGTCAGCAGTCGGAGCCATTGGCCTCATCAGATCGCGAAGCAATAAAACCATGGCAGTAAATCCTAACAAGAGAACTGCCCATCAACCAAAGCACGAGTCGACCAAACGCCAGAAATCAAGTAGTCAGCAGCTTCAGAAGCCTAAGCTTGCTCGTGCCATATCATCCGTAGCTAGGCTCCAAAGCGTTGCTGGAAATGCGCAAAAGCAAGCTGCAAAATCGAAAGACAAGGACTTGAAGTCAAGTTCGCAACCAGCTCTGTATCAATCTTATGATGGCGACTCGGACAAGGAGAACTGGGAGCCAGGCACGCAAATAAGCAGTACCCGGAGACGCCGACCTGTGAACACAGAACAGCAAACGGGAATGCGGCGCCCTGTACTGGAGGAGAGCTTGTACATTCCAAGTCACTCCTCGAGCCTAGATACTCTCATGAACCGGAAGGCCGTTAAAAACAGACGGATTAGGAGTGAAGAGAGTATCGAAACAGACAATTCAAGCCCTGAGGTAGCCGAGGAGGCGGCAAAGCTTATTAGCGGGTCGAGTGTAAATCGCGAAGTCGAGGATCTGGATTGTGTGCAAAACTTACTTTCCTTAAGTCAGGCAGCGTGGCAATGAGTCTTTGATCTATGGCTAAGCTGACAATAAGATGCTTGATTGGGGTTGTAGAAATGTGACTGAGGATGACTTCATGTTTGTACGTTAGGGATCAAGCAGACAAGATGTCGGGCACTGTGTGGCTTTTAGTGTCTTAAAACTGGCCTGTTATGCCCCGCAGAACATGTCTCTTAATATCAGAATCTTGACGTCTTTCAGAGTTACCTCCGTGACTGAAGACTCTTCGATGGTAGCCAAAATGGTGGGAGTGGACCGGCAGCACTGATCTGCTAGATTAGTCATATCGGACATGGGTCTTAGCGGCTTGCATATGTCGACGACAAACGAAGAAGCTGTAAGACGAGTACCCGAAATGTAGATATAAGCTACCGTGTCCCAAATCCACGCATTCCCTCTATCACCTATCGTACCAACGGAGAGAGCATCTTCTTTTTCTCTTGCTTTGGTCAGTGCAAGATACGCAGGTTGTAGTTGGACAATTCCCATTCGTCTCCATGTTTACTACCTGCTTGTGCTTTCTTCTACGCTTCTTGAGGCACATACCTATCATAGGTCGGTTGATGTATATATGGGGAGAGTTCACTACAAATTGACATTCTGGCAAACGCAAAGTAACTTGGCCTGTAATATCATTCTGCTATTCATTAAGTCTATGAATGTTATGAGATAAGAAAGTGAATTTTGCTTTTGCCATTGTGAAAAAGATTCTCCATTGTTACTTCTTGCTCCTAGTGCATGCTTTTTCACAGAAAAAGGAGGCGGAAATCGGCCGTCGCTATAGAGACTCAAGAAAGGTTCAAGATATTTGTTATATGAGCAAGTTAAAAGAAGTCGAGAAGAAAGATAAAGAGTACACAAGAAAATTGAATGCCCCTAATTATACATAATACCGGCGGTTACTTCAAGAGGGAAAATATCTCTTGAAGAAGGCATAACAACGGTAGCAAGATTGAACGCGAGGAAGTGACCTTCTCGAGGACTGATTCATACAGCTACCCTCCTAAGAATGTTTGTCCAATAACAGATTCGCCAAAAGAGCCTACCTTACAGAAAAAGATTAGGTTTATCAAGAACAAACGTCTCTGCTGTGATTTGAACTCCTGCAACAACAAGCCAAATAAAGTCTAAGACGAAGGAAGATACAGGAGCAAAAGGTAATTTACTGTTTATTTCGCCTGTCAACGAGACGCTCGTATATGATATTAGACTGAAGTAGCAGCTTCACCTTGGCAACGAGCCGCCGATATACGATACAAGAGCGAATTATTGTGACTTTTTCTACCTCGGCGAGATTACTCTTGCTTATTCTCACAATATAACAGCAAATCAATTATTGTTAGCCACAGTGTTTTCCTTTCACAGCATAGATCACTTGTAGCGGATACCACGCTCCCTCAACTCATTCATCTAAGAATAGGGGGCTTTTTACGGTACACAGTCTGATATCTCAGGCAATCATAAGCATTACCTTACCCCAAGTGTTCTCAGTCAAAGGCAATACGATCTACCATACATATCGCACCTTTCCTATTGATATACTACGTAAACCTGCTCTGTTGCTCAATACTCATACTGTGGAAACAATACATATGATAGCCATACTTATAACACAGTTTCTGAAATCTATTAGGTAGAGAAAAATCCCAAAAATTTCTAAGTCCATGCTTTGATACGATACAGCACTCACGCTGCTGATAGACAACCAGGCCACCTCTACCCGTTTCTAACTTCGAGTACAAAGGTTCACGCTATCCCTCAAACCGGCTATAAAGCAGCCACCAGGATGATGCGGGCACTATACCTATGATGGTATGAACGATACCTATGATGGTATGAACGATACCTATGAAAGTATGAGGGCTGGAGATTTCTGGTGGAGCTGAGTCGACATCCGTACTATCATAGGTATAGTGCCCGCATCATCCTGGTGGCTGCTTTATAGCCGGTTTGAGGGATAAGGTCGAAAAGACACTCCCGGGGTGGGTGGGGGGGGGGTTAAGCGTAGTATAACAGTTCTGAATGGAGCAGTACTTGTGCAAGCTTTTGGAGGTACGGAAGAGAGTTAGATGCCTACCTACTCTTTTGATTGAGCTGTTCGAACGACATGAGTACTAGAAAGGTCTAGAAAGAGCGCATGAGTCGATCTCTGACTTGGACTTAAAATCAACGGAGAAACTGGAACGCGAGACGGAAAGTTTGATCCGTCGGGTTGATGCAAGAGTTAGCATAGTAGATACGGAAGCAGAGAACGGTCAAGAAGACAGGGTCCTGAAATGTCACTGGATCTGGCGAGACTGTTACGGAGGCATAAGTAGCCGGAGAATACTGGCAGGCTGCATGGTACACCATTGGCACTTCCAACAACCTGGGAAATGGAGCAACGTCGAGAGCCTTGAGCAAAGGCCAATGAATCTCCGTTTATAGTACCATGATCACGAAATATCAGGTGCAAGGGGGACAACCAATAGGATGAGCCCTGGGGGATGTATGGTCATGCTTTCTTGACAATGTTAAGTTTGGATCTCTAATTAGATATTGATAAAAGTTTACTCGTCGTCGTCGTCGTCCGCATCATTGACCACGTTGAAGAACCTCAGCTCGTAGACACCTGGGCTTGTGCTGACCACCCTCAACCAATCTCTCAATTGCTGTTTTTTCAGGAATTTCTTCGTCCTACAAATGGCCAACTGATTAGCCTCGGCCCATCAAGAAGGTTTCTATACACGCCCCCGTGTAACCCTGAAAGCGAAAGTCGCTGGTATGGCTAGGGCACTCACAAGTACTTAAGATATCTCCCCGAGAATTGCGTGTGCGCAATCACCTCAATCTTTCCCTCTCCCTGCTGGCTGATTTGCACGGTATCACCTAGGTTTCCAACACGGTTGTCGACCTTGATCTTGTCGTGCAGGAACTTTTCGAATGCGGAGACATCGAAGATTTTATCAGAAGCAGGTTGCGAAGCATTTATAATGAACTAATGTGTAGAACGTATAATCAGTCTTAGCGTACACAGGCAAATGCATTTCGAGGAGGTGGTCTTGACCTTCTTCGTGATCTTCGCAGGCTTGCCCTTAGGGCCAGCGGCTGGTTTTTTCTACATCGCAAGGAACAAACTTAGCCTACTGTTCTTGGAGGCCCCAGCTTTAAGCTAGGGCGAACAGCAAAGCGGTGTGTGAGTACATACTGTCGCAGGTGCCATAATGTATGGTATCGTGAAGGTCGTAAAGAGATATTTATCCTGCGCCGGGTTTGTCGGTTATTGGATATGAAAGTCGCTGAGGAAGGTTCGATGTGTGTAAATTCGCTTACTAGCGTAGTTTACGTACCATATGCCTTGTAGGGCAGAACCATAGTGAGAAATTCGTTAGAGAGTTTGGAAGACTGGAAGTGCTGGATAGATTGATAACTTTCTAGCAGAAACCTTGACTCGTTCGATGCCTCGATGCTCTTGCTAAAGTTATCTGTCATCTCATGGCCACTGGTCGTCTGTAAACATAGCAAGGTTTAGAACCCGCGTTTGTCAACAAACTTCATCTCACCTTGACTTAATTTCTATTTTCGGTTGAAGAGATTTCATCTTGAGCTTCTGCAATCCCTTTGGATTCCAATCACTGCAGGCTTTGTGTTTATTATGACGGCTAACAATCCCACATCTTTCGGCATGGTGAACCCAGCTATCTTTGAGCACCTCCAAGCCAAGATTGACGAAGATGCTCATGTCCGCGAGGAACTTCGAGACATTCTGCAGATACTCGAAAGACAAGGTAGAGCTGGGCTTTCTTTCATGACATGCTCAGCGATACTGATTTTGTAAAGGAAGAGCAACACAATCAGTGTTAGCCCGGGTGCATTCCACACCTTCAACACAGCGTACGACTGGTCAGAATAATCACTGTAATCAAGGCTGACCATCACATACAGTTGGTGGCCACCTCTCCGAGGCACGTACTTCCACTCTACAACAAGTTGAGACAATCGCCAAGCTTGGAGAAGTGGCCTCGAAACACCCCTATTACAAGTACAACAATATGTGGTCAAGAGAGATGCAAAACGCTGTGAGCTCTGTATTTTCGATGATGCGGTTGCCATCTAACCAGAGCTAGAGCGCGGCTGTTGTTCTGTGTGGATGGCTTGGTGCTTTTTCAGATGGAGAGGGCAAAGGTCAAGGCGGAAAGCTCCTTACCATTGACGAAGTTGGACAGGTTCTGCAAGGTTTCAAGCACCTAGGTGACTTCCGACGTTTCTGCGCTGATCGTTCGATATAGTACCGGTAAACCTAAGAGACCGAGACGCCTTCCACTTAACTATTGAGGAGTATCTACATTCTCTAATTAACCTTATCGAAGAGCTGGTATGGAACAATTGTCGGTGCTCCAAACCAGACTAATCAAACAAAGGCACGGCTAGCTGTAAACTCGGTTACATTGGGAGACTACCACCGTCCATTGCAGATCAGCCAATTCGTCAAGGACCTCCACGCTGGCTTTCAAATTCTTAACTTAAAGAACGATTCACTCCGAAGGAGAAGCGACAGCATCAAGTATAATGTTCGTAGTCCATCTCAAAGTACTGGACTCAAGCTAATGAGCGATGTTTCAGGTAAAGAAGATCGAAGAAGTAGTCTACGATCTATCACTACGAAACTTGGTGCCGCAGGGCCAGACATGAGACTCTAAGAAGTCACGCCCCGGTACGAAAATCCTCAGTTTTCTAAAGCGCACCTTGATGCCACATCGGGATTGCACTTTTCAGAGGGCCCGCTATCATGCGAGCATTCTTCCTGAAGTGGACTTGGCAACTCGGTTATCTGGGGAAGCACGGAGAGTGCGCAAAGATACCAATAAGCTTATCTACGTATTCACCTCTATCCCTTTGGCTGCTGTTAGGATTCGATTAATTTTTAAGGTTAACCCTAACCAGATTTGGTAAGGTTCCGTCAAAAAGGTTATTTTTTGTAAATAGAAACAATGTCAACAAAGCCCCCTATTGTTCTGACCCACCTCGATAATGCCTTTCTGCGACGTAGTACCTGATTCAACTGATTTAGGAACTGATCGTTCTAATCTGCGTTTTATCACTGATATAGGCGATCGATTTGAGCCTATTCAGATACCTTCAAACGTCAGTTGGGTCAATATACCATCAGATATCAGCCCTTTAGATGTCGCGAGCTTATGGGGTCTCTATTTCTCCTTCGAAATGCTTCAAACGATAGCAAAACACACCAATATATACGTCAATGAGAGTCACAGATGGGGGAAAGAAAGAGACTCTAAAGCCAGATCATTTCCGGACACAGATGAGCTAGAACTGAAGGCATACTTTGGAATATGCATCTATATGGGTCTTCATAAAGAACCTCAAGTTTCTGACTACTGCTAGATGATCATCGAATTTGCAAAAGAAAGAGTCTTGGTGACTGTCGTGGATGCAAGGAGATAGGACAGGTAGCAACGCCTAAGAGGCGAAGGATTCTCGGAGAAATCACATCAAATTTGGGTGGTAACAAGCGGGGAAAGCGTACTACTTTTGGCTGCGATACTTGCGATATCCCCATATGCAAAGACGGTTCTTGTTGAGCTGCCTATCACAATAGCATCAATAAAATGGGTTCAGAATGATAGTTCTATTGTTTCTATTGTTCCTATTGGTAGAATAAGCGAATACGCTAATTAATCCACCCGACAGCAGCCAAAGGGATAGAAGGGAGGGTGGTGCTCTTCGAGGTATGATATAACCTAAAGTGATCATAGCTGATACTAGAAACTCACAACTTTTACACTATCTTCGGTATTGTTACTGTTAGAAGCCGGGATTCTCTCAATACGTCTCTATTTCACCTTGGAAGTCTCTGTTTACTTTCTGATATCTCACTACTTCATGCCAACATAGCCCCGCGTCTCAGCAACAACTAGGGAATCATTGACAGCGCTGAAGCGTACTTCATTCGCAAGTTAGTTCTGCTAATATTGTATACGTCGCTATCGAGTCTCTTAAGAGTAATTATACACTATAGACAACTATATCCAAATCTTCTGGCATATCGCTAATCAGTAGTAAGATATAATCAGTGCGGTTTTTCTTATCCGCTCAAGGTAATTTTCCATCGTTGGAATGGATCTCCATGAATAGGGATCCCTATTGGCCAAGAACCTCATCCGTCTCGTGAACAGCTTATCCACACCTGCAAACCTGCATCCATAGGTCATATGGGTCATCTGTGAATGACAAGCATTCAGTTGAAATTCATACTTTGTTTTTTGATTGTATGGCGAGATAACTGATCATCTCGCTGTTCGATTTTTAACTCATCCTTGATTTGTTCACGACGTTCGGTTGTAAATTAAGTCTGGAAATTATGATTAAGCCTAAGATAAGGTATGATCAGATATCCATGATACCTAGTATCTGGTCCGTCAATAGGTCCATTGATCTATGGATGCATGCCCCAAGGTTCGCACAGTATGTCCACGAGACGAATGGGGGTTTCGACCAATAGGGGCGGAAATCCATGGTTCGCTTGCAACAGATATGCAGGGCTGAAAGGCTAGGTAAGGTAGTTCAGTGCAGGTAATCCTGTTCGGCCACTGCCACTGCCACAACTCAGCCTTGTGAATGCAAGGCCACTTCTGGATCTCTGTGTTTAAAGGACCATTTCCAAAGTATTTCCCTGAATTGTTGGGCATAGAAGTCTCTGGTAAATTATCCGCAATTCTTCACATTGGATCAGAAGATTTCGAGATTCGACATCATGGACCCATTGTCAGCTGCTGCATCGATCGTCGGACTACTTGGAGCCGCAGCAACTATAACCACTATTCTTAAAGCGATTGTCGCAACCGTGAAACATACACCTCAAGTGGTAGCAAACCTACTTATCGAGGTTTCAGATATAGCTTCATGCTTGGGCCAATTACAAGCTTTTCTATCAGGCGCAGTGGCAATCTCAAGAACTCGAAAATCGCTTCTCATGGTGGATCAGATTGCAGTCACTCTTACAAACTGCGTTTTGATCTTCTCGGAGCTTGAAGAGACCATTGAGAAGTTGAAACTAAACCTGCCAATATTGCCAGCAACGATAAGATTAAGATTCACGTCGAAGGAGGCGGCCATTACCAAACTTTTGACACGCCTCCATGCCTCGAAATTGTCATTGACTCTCATGCTTACGACACTAACATGGTAAGTATTCGTCAAGATATCTTGCAATACGATTCCGGCCTACTGATAGGCTGGACTACTTAGTAGCACTATTGAGGAGGCTCAGGCTTCGATTGAGAGCCTTAATATGCTAGTCAATCAAGTGCTAGAAAGCAACGAAGAGATGTCCCAACGGCTAGCAAGTATTCGAATCCAATCTGATACTGCAAGCTCAGGGTCCACTGCTATAACATGCGGAAGAGGTTATAACGATGATGACGCCTCGACAATCAGGCCTTGCAGGCCTGATGATGGGAATTTGTTGGATTCAGAGCTTAGGCAGACGACAGCTTTTGGATTCGCTTTTGAACAAGACTTGCAGAGATCCCGAGTATACCGACGAGCCCTTATAAGAGATGCGGAATCTTCGGTTTCATCATCTCTTGGCCGTTCCGTTGGATGGTCACTCCTCTCGGGCTTGAGTCTTACAGACATCTCTTGCTTATCGGTTATCTCACTACCAGTATCGGGACAAGAGATATGGAACTCTTCATATTACGAACCTGGAGATGGACATATTGGCCACCCCCTTTATTCTTCAAGCTCAAGCAAAGTGGAAAATCCTCCGTTAGAATTGTCTGGCGCGGTCGCCAGCGAAAAAGCCGCAGTAAAGAGCGAATTGTCTATCTCAGCCTCTTATTCTCTCAATGAGCTTGGTAACGCTTTAGCAGTATGCGAACGTTGTAACAAGGTATAAGTCTAAGCCATTCTGACACCTATCAACTGCGACATCCCAAATTTGGCCCTCATTACTAACATATCATGTTCTAGGTGATCGGTAATGGGATTTTAATCAAAATATGTAGGTTCCATCAAGCTGAATTTTTTTGGCGCTTTTGATGTGCTGAATTGCTTCCAGCAACAGGTTATTGGCATGCAGGTTGTTATCGCTGCACGTCCTGCGGTAACCTTTGTGGCACTGATTCAACCGTCTTTTTACTCCCTGATGGCGCGTTCAACTGTGATAACTGTGGTATATACCGCTGCGGTGTTTGCGAGAACGTCATTGAGGAGTTAGCTATAGTCGCTGGCGATAAAGTTTATTGCGCGCCATGCTTTCGTTGCCATAAATGCCAGGAAGTTATTGGTAACCTGAAATATCTACGGACATCGCTCGGAATCCTCTGTATGGAGTGTCATAAGGCGGCGATGGAGCGACGAAGACTGAAGGGACCACGAAAGCAGGGAATACTGTGGCAAAAAATGAGCCTACTCCGGGCAGTGGAAAAGAAGTGGCCACAACTTCCAACCGATGGAGACGGTAGACTTCTCCAATTCAACAAATACGTGTCAACGGGCAATCTGTTCAATTCAGCTCACCTGGATGTTGACCAGTCTGCAAAAGATTTTCAAGGTTCGATCGGCATTGCGCTTTAAAGAATATTCTTTTTGAGTTCAGCAGACTGTTAACTTCGGTTCGTTTATTGCTGACTGCCATTTGCCAGTCGAGTTGCTGAGGAAACCATCCCCGAGAGAGAAGCGTTTCCCTTGACCACCGCCAGACTGAGTCATGGTGAAATGGAAAGGTATCCGCCAAAGGATCTTAATCAACCACAAGGACTTGATAATACCGGAAAGGAACACATGATATCAAAGCACCATCACATCGATATTTTGTTCCACTTCCCCTTGACGGCGCTTGCACAACCTTTCGTTACGGTCAAACCCAACACATGACGCTCGCTTTGCTCGCTCAGCATTCCACTCAACCGCAGTTTTTCCATCAAGGGCCTAGGATGGAAGCGTCATAGATTTCTCCCAAAACTATAAACGTCTACGAAGCCCTTGACAGCAAGTCCGATCCTTCAACAACCGCTGCATCCATGCAGATCACTCTGACCTAAGACCTCCGTATAACTTCCTCGGCCTCTGATTGGTATCCTCCGAAAATAACCCTCCCTTGGTAGAAAGCCAAGGAAATGCCACGAACAAAGCGGCCGCACACCCCTTTTTATTGTCTCTCAAGAAAAGGGTGACTTCTGTCGGAAATCCCACAGCTGCAGCGCACGCTGATATAGGGTCTACGCCCCCCTTTCTCATGATTGTGTCAGCCAAGCGGAGCTATGCTAGTGGATAGGGGGGTCTTGAGGATCTACCATCTGGGAATACTTCTTTGAATGTTTCTATTCACCATAGACTTAACGTTATCAAAATTGGATGGAGTATGAGATTTTGAATGCCTAGATTCGATGGAACTTTCCGCATGCATAGAGGACCAGGAAAGGCTCGCGATCTTGGTCCTATGGAGAGGTTGTTGAAGAGTAGTACACCGGCGATGGAAGATTGCCATATTTAAGAGATATATCGCGTATCATAGACTTGGCGACGAGCTTGGGTTTCTTCCTCACACGAACGGTAGGGCAGCATCTTGCTCAGAAAATGGATGGACTTTTAGTCGTGGACGGATTCTGTTTCTCGGAATTGTCTTACAGCCTTGACGAGCCTTGACTTGCGTGCGCCGATACAATTTTCCCCTCTACCTCCACCTTTCATCCTCCAAATCAAGCCACCACATAGCCTTCTCCCCCTGCACCGCCATTCCTGCTCCTCCCCATCCCGGCTGCCTCCAGTAGCCACTGCATCGAATATTTCTTCTCCGGCTCCCCATCATCTACAAGTACTCGTAACGGTGTTAACATAGATTCGCTCATTGATTGTTCACACCTTTCGATACAAATGGACCTGATATCTCATATCCTCCAAATCCAGCCCATAACTCAGCCCCTCCCCCAACCTAAACCACCTCGACCCACACGATTCCAGTTTTTCCCACTGCCGCTCTTGCGTACTGTTTCTACTGCTGCCAACCGCGGATGATTCTAGTAGCGTGTGATCGAGCAGCCATTGCATGGGATACTTCTTCTCCGCTTTCTGATCATTGCCGACGGAAACGGTCGAGTAGCTTCCAGGGCTGTCTACGACAAGGAGAAGTGAGCCGGGAGCGAGCAGGAAGGTTAGAGAGAGAAGGAGGGTGGTGGTCGAGGGCATGGAGGTGGTGTAGAGTTCATTTAGGGTGAACGTTAGGGTTACGAGTGTGGTGTCTTTGAGCAGGGGCGCGAGTTTGTCGACTTCCATGTTGAGGAGATCGTGCATTAAAAATTGCACAGAGTACGAGTCTGGAGAGACTAGGGGAATACTGCTGGCTTTGGCAGCGGGGGATGCGTATTGGGAAATGGATGGAGGGATGGTGATGGTGGAGGAGAGGTTGTGCAGGATGGCGGACCAGTCTGCGATGTCGACTGCTGTGATTTCGAAGCGGGTTGGAGGTTTATTCTCTACTGGGGGTGGTCTTCCTCGCTCGGGTTGCTGGGTGTTTAGGTAGCGTAGGTAGCCTGCGAGGGCCACGACTTCGGCTCCTGCACCTCCTCCGAGGCATAGGATTTTAGTAGCCCCTTTTGGATGTGTCGATGCCTTAAAATCAAGACCTTCCCCTTGCTCAGGAGAGTCTAGAGATCGCTGATTTTCTCTGCTTCTCCCACGCGAGCTTGAAGTCAGGTTACTGCGGAGATCAGGAAGACTGCAGAAGATATCCATATAGGCCAGCGCTCTGCTAGGACTCCATCTCATGGCATACGCCTCGAGATACTCCTCTTTCCCGAACGCATTGGCAAAATCTCGATTGTAGAGGCATTTCTTGATTGCCTGAATCGAAGATGGCAGAGTATCGTTAAAGCGAGGGGCGAACGTGTCTCTGAAGATATTGAGTACAAGCTGCTGCAGGTCGAGTGGAAGCACACTCGAGGGGTTCGATACGTCTTCGGGGTGAGAACGGTCGTGTGATTTTGGTTGACTGGTTTTTGGTATCTGGTTCCGTGGCTTGGTTTTCTTTCCCGGGTTTGTTGATTTCAAAGGTTTGACTCCTGGGCTTGGCCGTCTGTTGCCGCTGGGCGGGGCCATGGTGGGTTGTTAAAGCAGTTACAATCGTGAGTATTCTGATGTCGAATCATTCAGGAAAGTCCAACTTTAATGTTGATTTAGACTCTCCAGATCATATTGCTAAGAACCTCGAGAAAGCGTAAAAGTTAGAGTACCCTTCCTAACAAAGTTAGCCCCACCCTCGCTTCCGCTCCGCTTCCCCAGCTTCCGAGGCACGTTCCAGCTTTCTGGGACCTCGGCCGCTCCCGCTGATCGTCATCAGACCTAAACCACTACCACTCTTCCCAGCTCACTCCTCCCCACATAGATACCTGCGAACCACTGCACACAACCCCAAATATGGCCCCCTCCTCCCGCTCCCCTACCCCCCCATCCACAAAGCGCCTCCTCCACGAACTCAAAGCCCAAATCCAAGACCCCGCCCCCTTCCTCCTCTTCCTCCGCCCAGTTTCCGAATCGCAGATCCTCAACTGGGAAGCCGTCATGAAAGGCGTCCCCGGTACCGCCTACGAAGGTATTCCGCCCCTCCCTTCTTCCCCCTCAAATACCATCCTCGCCCCCAGAAGTCAAGCTGACCCACCCCTCTTCTCTCAACCAGCCGGCCTCTGGCACCTCGCCCTCACCCTCCCCCCCACCTACCCCCTCAACCCCCCAACCATCACCTTCACAACTCCCATCTGCCACCCAAACGTACATTTCCGCACTGGCGAAATCTGCCTCGATCTTCTGAAAACGTCGTGGACGCCCGCGTATACCTTGGCCAAGACATTGGAGGCGATATACCAGCTGCTGGCGTATCCGGAGGTGGATAGCCCGCTGAATGTGGATGTGGCGGGGTTGTTGAGGGAGGGGGATCGGGTGGGGGCCGAGGGTCTGGTGCGGTTTTGGTGTGGAGAGAAGAGGTGGGAGGGATGAGTGGGGTGGGGAGGGAGAGGGAAGAGGGCTGTCAATGTTTGGGAGAGAGCGTGGAGTTAAGGGGTCTGGGGTAGTCTGTATGGGTGTTCGGTTTCTGGAAAGCTTTGGATTTGGTATCATATTGCTAGCTAATCAAACGGTACCCTTCTCAATTCCCCTCTAGCACCATGTTTCATTTCTTCCTGCGCCGCCGCAACCGTACTCGGTATCTTGATCCCACAGCAATCTCCCCACGCATTGTCTCGATGTACATGCTTCACCCCGTCATGCTCCACCGCAACCTCCCCTCCCTCTTTCTCATCGCTCTCCGCCACTACTCCCGCATCCTGCTCTGTGCTCATTCCCTCCACAGCCGGAACGAGACTCCCAAATAGGAAATGTTGCATTACGGGCAGCTTCCCTAGCACTTCCTTGACAAACATCCTCCGCATCCCTTGTTCAACCTTTTTCCAAGTTTTGGCACCAGATATGTCGTCTAGCATTGGTTGTGTCCATTTCAAACCCTTAACAGTCTTTGATGCCATTGTGAAGCGAACCATGTCTAAATATAGGTATTCATCCCCCTCTTCTTCAAGGACAAGCTCGTTGTGAATGCTCAAAGGTCGGATGTATGGGTGATGAAGTAATTGGGAGGCTCCAAAGAGAAAGGGTAGAAAGTGGTAGTCGTCGAGGCCCCAAACGCCATGAGACCCGGCGGGCTCCAGGTAGTATGTGCTCTGCAGTTTTCGGAGTAACTTGATATATCGAGGGATTATGAGCAGTGTGACCGCTGGAAATGTAGATTTGGGGAGTAGAGAAAGCCGGTTGAGACAAAGAAGCCATGTTACAAAGTTTAGTTCGTGGCCGGAACCGTAATCTATACGGGCTCGGTTGCCAAAAGAATGGTGAAGGTATGTCGAGACTTCCGATATGGAAGCAGTTGATGTGAGGCCGAGCGATGTGTGCCAGGCCTGGCTATTGTTCGTAATGGAGTCAAGGAAAGGTCGAAAGGCGGGGTTGCCGAAGCGGGAGCCACCTTGGTCGGTAGGTGGACATGACTTGATGGTCTCGTCGATGGAGTCGAGTATGAAGATTATGTCAAGGACTACCTTATCAGTAGTAGATACGGAGGAGATCTTCTTGCCGGCGGCGGCTTCGGAGAGCGAGAACACGAAGGCGAGGATGAGAGAATAGGTTGGGGAGGCTTGGAAGAGCTCAAGATCCTTTGGGGATAAGATCCGCCGAGTCGGTCCAGCGAAACTTTGAGTTGTCGAGTTGGAAGGAGGAGGCAGTGGAGGGGTTTCAGGTACTGGTAGAGACGTAGGAGGAGGCGGTCTTGCACGCGCAGTCAGGCGGGGAATGGCGGGTACCGCTGAAGGCATCGTGTGGCAAAGTGGATGACTTTCTAGAGATGAAACTTCAAGCTCAAGCGATGACGCTATATGGAAGACATCTGGGTGAAAGTCAGAAAAGGACGTTCGAGAGCCAAGGATTCGGAAGAGGGGGGGATTTGCCGCAAAGAGCCCGACAATTCGGCTGTGATATGCTTAGTCATTGCTTGACGTTTGAATTGCTGAACGAAATCTCCCAATCCTTGAGGTGAGTTTTGTCGGTGCCAGGGCCAGTCTGTTCTACACTAACTTCGTAGAATGGCACCCTCCCTAACAACCACTCTCCTCGGCCCCCTCCCCCGCGCCGACGGCTCCGCAACCTACTCCCACGCCGGCTACTCCATCGCCTGCGGCATCAACGGCCCCATCGAGGTCCAGCGCAAGGATGAACTGCCCGAACAAGCTACCATTGATGTAGTGGTACGGCCTGCCTATGGCGCAGGAGGTAAACTCAGAATATACTCTGCCTATAACGATTAGGATGATTGGGGCTCATACTTCGGTTTCGTGTAGGCATAAGGGAGAGATGGCTCGAGGATATTGTGAAGAAGACCCTGAGGAACGCAATCTTGGTGGACGCGCATCCGAGGACTTTGGTGCAGGTTACGCTACAGGTTGTTGCGACACCAAGGGAGGAGGATGTGCTGGGGGGTCTGGCACAGGCGGATTCTGTATGTCTTGTTGTCCTGATGGAGAGGGTGTTCGGGGACTAATGGCGATGCCGCAGAACTTACCCATCCTTCCCGCTCTCTTACAAGCTTCAATGCTCGCGCTCCTGTCTACCTCAATACCTCTATCAAGAACTTTGACATCTACGTTTATAGCCGTGGATTCCTCTAGCCAGCTGGTCCAAGATCCCTCGATCCAACAGTTGCGAGAAGCAGAGTCTGTCCATGTGCTTGCTTTCTCTTCACACGGAGACTTGCTTGTTGTGGAGAGCGAGGGTGAGTTTGATATCGATATCTGGGAGGCGGTGGTGCACAAGGCCAAGCAGATTTGCAGAGGTGATAAGAACGATGATAATGATAATGATAATGATAATGATGAGGATGAGGATGAGGATGAGAATATGAATATAGACTCAGAGGAGAGGAGAACGCTGGAGGATACCTTGAGGGATACTATCCGAGAGAAGGTGGCGAGGGAGCAAAGGTGGAAGGAGAGTCTAGGTTGAGACGCCGAACGAATTGTACATGTCTCGAAACCAATACAGATTGACTTTGGCTGCGCTACGGACCAGCGTACGGACCGACTGGTCTGAGCTTGCAGCTAAGCGTTAATATGGCCTTCATAAGACGCTCTCCAGCACTCCGAACTCTATGTTTGGAAGATACGACCTATGAAACGCGAAGGGCTGAGGTGTCCGAGCTTCGGCTGGGCAAGGATTCCGCCAAGGTCTCCCCAAATTCGCACGGCGACGATCATGATCAGAGCTAGCCAGAAAACCTGGAAGCTCAAGCCATTGAACCTTTTCATCAACACAGATTAGATAGAAAGAAAGTCATTGACACACCGAGCTTCGTCAACTCTAACCATCTAAACTTCATCAAACATGACTATCAAAGTCTAACCTGGCATCATCCAAACCGATATAATCCAGTCGTGTAACATCTATCCCTGCCCATTCCATGCTGGTGTACATGCATATTCGTAAAAATCGTGATCTTTCGTCATTCTCCAACGGACCCTCCCAAGAAGGAGCTCCTCTGCCTTCTCAACGGGCTTGGACTAGCACTGCTGCTACCTTCACTCACGCCAATGCCACTATCCGCCACTGAGGGAGCTCCGCTCGCCTCAATAGGATCAGCGTCAATATCCCACTCTTCCTCCTCGCCTTCCTCGTCCTGATAATCGTATTCCTCCCCTTCCTCTTTCACGTCTTCACTGGGTAATTTTGAAACTGTGCGCTCAGATCCTCCAAACCCCTTCTGCACCGCGCCCCGGTTGTTCCACCGCAGCGCCCTCCTCACGCTTTCAAACCACTCCCCGCCCGTTCCGCCTTCTCCAACAACGGTGGGAAATGGATACCGCCCAGCTTCAACTTGTACACAATCCCCTCTCTTTAGTTCCACACGTCCTTTACCATCAAAGCTCGCGTAGGCGGTACTGCGGCTACTGCGCGGGACACAGACCTTGAGAAGCAGCGTGTCGCTAAGGACCATGGGTCTGAAGCTTAGGGTGTGCGGGCAGATGGGCGTGAGCAGGATGCCAGGGATGGAAGGGTGCGTAAGCGGACCGCCAGCAGACAGAGAGTAAGCGGTTGAGCCTGTGGGGGTCGAGATGATGCAGCCGTCTGCTTGAACGACTGTGAGCAACTCGTTGTCGCCATAAAGCTCGAGGTTAGAGACGTAGGGCGAGGGCCCGCGGTCGATGACGAGCTCGTTGAGGACTTCGAACTGTTCGCCTTCGACGAGTGCGGGTGCTTTTTGGTCTTTGGAATGTGGCAGATGATGAGAGGCGCGATAAACGGTACAAGTGAAGCGCATACGCAAATTGACGCGCATGCCAGCGTCTCCCATGATGCGGTCGAGGTGGGGTTTGTAGGAAGCGAAGGAAAAATTTGTGAGAAAGCCGAGAGAGCCGAGGGAGAAGGAGAGGATTGGGGGTACGATGCGCTGAAAGAGCCAGGAGGTGTAGAGGACTGTGCCGTCACCTCCGAGTGTGAGTACGAGGTCAAATTGCTCCGGGGAGGTCCAGCAGAGGTCTGGGGTCCAGTACTTGAGCATAGGTTCATAGCGATGATTTGACGCTACGAGAGACGCAGCATTGAATCGCTTGGAATTGCGGAGCTTGGCGTCTACGTAGACTGTCACACCCAGATCTGAGTTGTAACGGGGGGTTTCGAGGAGCCACTCCGCCAGCTCCCGCGTAAGATGTACGAGCTTGTTGTCGCGGGCCTTGGTTACTATCATGATCGTACGAACGGCACGCTTTATCGGTCGACGCTGAAGCTGCTTCGAGATTTCTCGAACGCTGGTTGCGGTTTCCATGAGGCGGCAAGGGGATATCCCATCGTCCTCCGCAGCAATCTCTTCAAGAACACGGTCGATGTTGATAGCGTCATCAAAGCGCTGGTGGAAAAAGCAAGGTGATTGCAAAGAAGTGAAGCGAGTTATGGAAAGGTTCTTTGAGACAGTGCTGAGATCCATGAAGGTACTGGATGGCTTTCGCTGCGGCGTAGCAGTTCTGGGCCGGGAATTTTGGTCAATAGACTCAGCTGAGGCGTGCAATCGGTTCGATAAACAGGCGGCTAGTGATACATGAGGATTCTTGCTAGCTGTTGTCGGCCGAGAAGCTATGGCTTTCACAATAGTCTGGTGCGAAGTCGAGTCTGAAGAGAGTGTATTTTTGCGGTGGCCGAGGAAACCTGTTGGAACTTTATGTGGAAATGCTGGGGAGGAGGGCAAAGACACTACCATCTCCTGCGGCGAGTTGTTGACCTGGGTAGATGCACTTGAGAAGGTCATCATAGCCTCTTTGAGTTCCTCATCAACATGTGAAGCTCCGTTCGTGTTCAATGGGTCTAGATGTATAGTGTAGTCTCGAAGCAAAGCGCTGCCCATGGAGGATAGCCGTCGCGGCTCTGCCGCCATTGTCTGGCTACTTAGGGACTCATCAATGGTCTTGGTATTCGTGCTCAAATGAATTTTGGTGAGTGATTCCCCGGGGCCTGCTTGGGAGGCCGGCCCATCCGGGACTTCCATTTGGATGAGTACTGTATGCTCCGGATGTTGGGTTAAATCCGGAGGAGACCTCCTGGCCTGTCGTTCACCACCACCAACCTTAGCGAGATCCTGAGGCCCTTATTCTAATAAGAGACCTCACATGTCCAGTGACCAAGCCGCTGAGGGAGGAAAACAGTCACCGGCGCATTGTAGGGGCATACCCGCCCGTTATTATGTCGAAAGACGGCAGAGAAAGTCAACGGACTGACAATGGCAAATTTCTGAGGCCAGGATTTGACGCAGTTCAGAAGTTCGGGGACGCTCGCGACGAATTTTAATTGAGAGCCGAGGCAAGCACCGCATTGACGGCTGGGTCAATCAATCAATCTCTTGCTCTCGAACTCGAACTCGAACTCGAAAAGATATCAATGCTGAGTTGCTGACGTCTCTTTGTCGGTTGTTCTTGTTTGCTAGCTACATGAAGAATGCAAAGTGGATGCGCTCAATGCAAGATGCATGTCAGTGGCACGTTGTCATGCAGGTGCGTCTCTGGTCTCTCATGCACCGTGATGTCGAAAGCCAAGGGCACAGGAAGTGATAGTGATGGATTTTGCAGCAGGCTGTTTTCTAGAATATCGTTAGACTTGAGCTACTGCAACACTGATACAATGTCGAAGACAGACTGCTTCGTTGAAGTGATGCTGACGAAAACCACCACCTAATGTCAGTTATGCTTGCTGAACTAGATACTATCCCATGCTCGAAAAACGAACTTACAGCGGAACGGATGTGTCAAGCTTCAACAATGACTGTTTCAGTCCGGACCTCTGCAGTTCCTAGAAATTGTCGTAGATGCTGGAATTTGATCCAAGATAGACACAACTATCGTTTTAGCAAAGTTGCTCTTGGTGCATATCACTGGCTCCGTAGATTGTACCAAAATCATGAAGAAGGTGAATTTGGTTATATGATGCTATGCTAAAGATCTCGTCCTGCTAAAACACTATGCCGTTCGCGAGAAGGGAAGAGATTTGCTAGCATAAAGTGAGTGGAACTGTGCCCGCCATATATGCTCAACATCGATCCTCCATCGCCAGGAGCAAATATGCTTTTGAAGCTCATCCAGCCGCCACCTTCAAAGATACCCGGATGTTCCACAACATTTCCTGTCCTAGAAGTGAACTTGTTCGTAGAACAAATGCTCTGAAGATGTTTTTGGTTTTCAAAGCTCGTCCTCTAGCAAAGGCCCAATGCAACCGTTCGGTTGCCTTTTGCAAAAGAATGTTCCCAATGTCTCCTACTATTTCCTAGCTGTGAAGCGAACATAGCTCGTTATGCAACCCCCGAAGATATGATCAAAAACGCCTGCTAATGGTGATTCCGCACTGAAGGTCCCTAAAGAAGGTCATCGGAATGACTGAAGAATATATTTTGTCGCTCAACGCGGCGGCCTGTACTCATGACGAGGGCAGTTTCTCTTTCGGTTTCCAGAAACGCATCAATCGGCTGATGCGGTTGCCCTTTTTCTTCTCTTTCTTCTCTGCGCTATCTGCTGGCACACGATCCTCGATTGACAGCTTACTCTTCTCGCCGTAAGAGCTCCCCACGAGTCTCGAAAGACTTGCAAGGCTAGATCGCTTATAGGCAGTAGCGGGGCGTGATCGCGAAGAGACAGCAGCTGATGATGATGAAGATCGTTCTGCGGAGGAGCGGGCGTAGGCGCTGCCGGAGACACGATGAGGTTGGCCACTCATCATAGTTGAGGCACTACTTGTGAGGGACGGTACATCCTCGACCGAAGCCTGAGCACCAATCCCATGATCGCCAGCTCGGGACGAACTTAGGGTAGCCCTATCTGTGATGGAGGAGTGAGCAGTGTGGAGGCGAGGGACGTCAAACGAAGATCTGCTGAAGTCGGGGGATGAGACGGCCGAGGAATATGTTTCAGAAGTTGCAAGCGGCAGGTTCAGTTTGGGCAATGCAAAATCAATGGGTGCAGAAACAGGGCGATTAGCGAAAGGATCGTGGGAGAGTGTAGGGGTGATTGTCGACTCGTCGGAGGATTTCGTAACCACGGAAAATCGAGGCTCTTCTTCTGCCCCCACAATCTGAACAGGGTTCGTCTCCTCGGGTATCCCCACTGAGCTTAAAGAGTCGGCAGAGTGCTCTTGTCTGAATGCAGGACGGCTGTTGCTTTGGCCAGGAATTTTGGCTCCTCGCCTTATACTTCGTTGCATAGGTATATCTTGCGTGTCGTCCGCGTCAACGATCTTCACACCCAAACCCAAAACTCCTTCATCTTCTTGCACTTTGTCTTGGCTACTAGATTTGGTCCTTGCTTGATCTTGTGCTTTAAAATCCTCGTCCTCATCCTCGTCTTCCTCAAAAACATCAGCCATAGCAGGATTGCTTCCTAGACGGGGAAACCCGAACGTGTGGTAATCGATCGGCGCCATCTCTGGAGCACTCTCAGCGCGACGGTGGTAATGCATTCCTGGGCCGGTAAATCCCCCGGTATTCCCGCTGCTGTGCATACGACGTCTTGCCACCGAAAAGCCCCCAGCCATAGGATCATCAGGATCCGAGCCCAGGGTTGGCGTACTGCAAGGGCCTAAGGCAGCATCGAGGTCAAGCATCTGAATAGAATCAGAATCTGGTGATGGACTTGACTCCCGAGGCTTCCAGGCGGAGTAGTCGGTCTGTATTTTCGGTGGGTTTGGGCCCTCAAGACTGGGAGTCTTAATCACGCACGTTGTATCCTCGTCGAAATTGAAATTCTCTAGAGAGAATTCGGACTCTAGCGCGATCTCTTTTGGAGATACTTGAGGCCGGCTGCTACCCATTTTTCCTTTGGGCTCCCGCAATCTTGCCTTGCGTGACAAGATGGAGCCTGCCCATGATTTGACCTTCCGCTGTCTCTTAGCTATCTTGGGTTCAGGTGAAGTTCTTGGTCGACTGGCCGACAAGTTCGGCGCATTTACTGAGCGTCGCCGTGGACGCTGAGCAACGAGAATATCAAGCGGAAGAGGACGCGGATCCATTGGGGCATTTGCTGGGAAAGCTATGGTCTCTGAAGATAGCTCATCGGGACGGTGACTATTGATAGTTGGGAATTTCCAATCCGGTAACGGACTTGGAACCACTAAGTCGATGGGCGTGTCTTTTTTTGAAGAGGCCGACGAAGGACGCATTGACGCCGCTACGCCCTCGTTGGACATGAGATCTTGCTGAAAGCCATGCATGACTGGGCCTGCAGTCTTTGGTCTTGGCCTTGACATATTATGCTCTGGTGATGTGTCGAACAGTGACCTTCCAATATTGACAGTCGGTGGACTTGACGTACCAGCGCTTACAATGGATGTGATACTGCCTGTGACAGAGTGATTAGCACGGGCAGTCGACAGGCTGCTAGAGGTTTCTGAAGATATCGTTGACAGCGGACGAGGAATGTATTCGACTGTGTCAGCAAAACCAACATGACGGGTTTGATCCTCCATGGATGTAACACTCGGAAGTTTCGTTGGTGTCTCTAATTCTTGCGCTACAAGAGAAGGTTGAGAGATGGACCTGTCGAGATTGGGAAGGAAGCTTCTTTGCTTAATAGGATCGGACGGTGTTGTCGGCGCACTGCAGCTGCCCCTACGATCACCTGTGGGCTTCAAGATCATCGAAAGATCGTGGCTGGAAACCGCGCCAGAGCGGCGATGTGCATGACCACGTCTGCTGTTGGGAGGCCCTGCGCGCGAAGGTTGGGGTGTTGGCAGTGCCCCGTCGCCTTTTGTTGGGCTTGTGCTCATGAGTCCCTGCCCACCAGCCTTACTATCTCCACCAATGAACTCGCTCCCGTTTCTACGGTGTCCACCAGAATGTGTAGGGACTGGTCTACTCCTTGTTGGAGAAGGTGTAGGGCTTTCTGGCGTGGTTGCAGATCCGCTGGACGCTGAGGGGTTGAAGTCGAAAGCTGGCAGGACATTTGCTGGGCTATGGCTGAGCGACAATCGCTGAGGTCTAGAACGGTTTGCAGAGCGTTTACTGCCAGACAGATCCATAGTTGAGGCTGCTCTAGTGTGGGAATTTGGAGTGTCGCTCCTCTCAGGCTGCATCGGAAACATAAATGGCGGATTGGGCTCTGGTGGGGCAAGTGTAGAAGATCTAGGTATCAACACATCAGACTCCGGTTGGATCGACTTGTGACCCATAGGCATTGCCATGAATGGCTGCTGTGGCTGGAAGACCTCCGCCATGCTCCCTTCGATATCTGGGTCTGTGAGGGATAGTAGGTTGTGTGATCTTCCGAGTGTAGAAACTATGCTCCGTCTCAAGGAATTACCGCATGCATAGGCGTGGCCTTAAGAGTCCAAAACGTGTAGGTCGGATTTGATATGCGAGCGGTGGTTGTTCGAGATCACCGACGGACTCGAGAGATCTGGACAGAGATGGCAAGCTCCTAGATGGCAAGAACTACTAGAATGTTTCGAATGTCGTCTAGAGGGTGAAATAAGCTCTTCATGTGCGATTGTTGCGAGTTGTGGTAGTGCCTTGAAGAGGATACCAGGTACTTGTAAGGTACTTACGTGTGAAAGAGAGGACGTGCTAAAGGGACGAAGGGGTAACAAATCAGAACATAAAAGAGTGGACGGCGACAATACTGGACAGAGCTATGTCTGCCAGTACTGAGCCAAGTGATCCGGAGATCGTGGAGTGGGTGGATTAGGAAAAGAGTGTTGGTGAGGTAGGTTGAGGTTGTGTAGTTGAGTGTTTGAGAAGAGGGAGGGGCCCTTTGATGGAAATGCCGGACTAGTCGTAGTAGTGCACCAGTGAAGCCAACGAAGCGAGAGTGCCAATCAAAGGCTTTTCGCAATTTCACGCTCCAATGCCAATTTACCCAGTTTCACTTAAATCGATCTTGAATAGCATGCGATTGCTAGGGTATTAATGAAAAAGCCGGTGAGAGATTAACAGATATTTCCTGACCCGTCATGTTGCCCTCCCTACCAACTCCGTCCCTACATACATATACTGCGTATAAGATTATCATTGCAGATACACTGCCCACTCTCGAAGTTCGATTGTGGAGTCGTGGCGGGCATGAGTACCTACTGTGTACATGGGGTGTGTTGTTACTAAGCTCTTCTCTCTTGGTTGTGCAGAAATGCATTGCTTGGTGCAACCGTGCGCGTTGATAACGGGAGGAATTCATAGGATCCATTGGTTCTCGAGACGGCTATCTTGCCGGTCTGAATGTGCTGCCATCCAGGACAGGAGATGCACGGATCAGGTCACCGGTGCAATCAAAGAAAAAGAACCACGGAGCGACCCTTTCCCACAACAATGCGGACAACAAACGAGTAACAAAGCCGAGATCTCCAACATCGCTAATCGCTAAGCAAGCCTCATCAATAACCCCCGGCAACGGGCGATCTCTAGTACTACGAGGACTAGCATTTCCGCCGGTCGTTACCCCGTCTTGGGATGGTACATACAGGCTGATGCAGGGTAATCCCGCAGGCAGGGGACTAGCCATTGGCCATAAGTGGATGACCTGCTTTAGATGCCTTTAGCAAAAGTGGGATGAACATAGGACGATACCTCCAGTACTTCGCTTACCCGGTACTTACTTCTACTTCGTCCCTACGAGCTGATACTATATATCCGAGAGAGCGGCGATATCGTCGCAAGAGATCACCTTACCCGCTGGTCCGTATTGCATGTCGGAACCTCAGAGTCCAAGTGTGCATGAACATTCTTTCCTTCTTCCATCCGACACCAGCTCTAGAAACCTCAGGTGGTCTTGCAATTGGAATCTTGACGCGCAACGCAGTGCAAAGCTCCTTGCTTGTCTACAGGCGCTGCTCTAGAGGATGTCCCACTAGAAATTCAAAGAAGGATTCAAGATTGCATTATACGATTGCTTCTGATTACAAGTGTCCAAGACAGGCAACAGACCTGCCTCGATTCCCAAATGCGATGCCTCATCCGCAATCTTATGGTTTAAGCTCCCTCAATAGCCTAGATTCGTTTCGATGTCATAGAATAGCTGGGCGACTAAGTGGCAGTAGAGAGAGGACTCAGAACGATACCAGCACCCTCGAACGTGAAGTTTTCGTGGCCAATTCACTGCGACAAACGTCAGCATGGTGCGAGGAATACATTCAGCAGATATCCTTTGCGAACTCCGGTTCAACAACATCTACGAGGTGCTGCAGCGCTGTTTCCCGCTGCCATTGCCGCAAAGCCTTTCTCCATCTTGATCTTGTCCTTTTCCTCTTGCGAGAGCTTGGGTTTATTCTCCTTCTTCTGTACGACTGCGGGTTTTGTCATCGGCTCTGGGTTGTCTGACGCAGCCGTTGATCTGGAGCCGAAGCACATAGTGGTAGATAATGCGATGTAGATTCCGAGAGGTCGTATAGATACCTAGGTAGTCTGTAGGGACAAGCACGGAGGCCACTGGGACTATGAGTTTTCAAAAGGTGGCTTTGCTTTAAGCGGTATCACAGCAGCCAAGGAGTATATCACACCACTTGTGTTTATATTGGTGTATCTTGATAAGTAAATTAGGGATCCGCGTTTGATTTTCCAATATTTGGAATATAATTGTTTGCTTCTTCACGCCAGAGCGGGGGTGAGAACTACTTTAAACTATCTAACTTACTGTAAGGTAAGATCTACATATCGGTCACGTGAACGGCTTCAGGGCTGCCTCGCAGCCTGAACTCTAAAAAATTAGAGTAGAGCTGCGAGTATTCCGTACTTGGACTCTTACCCTGCCAAACATCCACTTGGTCGTTGTATCATTGACTAACCACCAATTGCTATTGCCAGCTCAACAAAGGAACGAGAGATGTTGCTATGAATCCTTGAAATGACACTGCTGTCGCCTGCGATCCTGTCGAGGCGGCAGACAAGATGCCTGTACTCCTTTGCCAGACTCTGGCAGCAACCTTCCAATACAGCAACGCATCTTCAAAGACGCTGGTTTTTCAATTCCCTAAAATATTACCTGGCTGAGGAGAGAGATGCCCATACTTTTACAGACGCTTCATCACGTCTAGATCGTGTGCGTCCGCAATGTTGGACAATCTTATCGAAGTCGTCGTCGGCAGTTGTATGTGAACCGTTTTGAAGAAGTAGCAGCTATCGGTATACTCAATCTATCTAATGACTGATCTTACCAGGTTTCAGTTACCGGCCTTGCATCAATACAGAAGAGGAAGATACGACGGGGCAAACCTCCGCTCGTCATACTTCTCGTAACTCCATCTCACATAGAGCTGTTAAAGGATGATGCGGCATTGATACCAAAGATTTTCTGCCAAGCCTTTCATAGCCATGAGGTTGGTCAGGAATTTCATGTCTTAGCCGCAGTGGTAGATCGCATGCCCCATGCAACATTAGACGAATTGGAGGTTCACAATTTCCACAAGTCGCGGAAACGAGATGGGGATGAAGGCATTTCAGTGTGTATTCTAGACTCAGAAATTGCTGCTCCAGATCTGTGGACTGTTCGGGATCAGCCAAGGAACCAGGAAACAATGTCAGTTCAGCAGCAGAGTACCATATCTTTTCTACTCCAAACGTCACCTGAGAATACAGAAGCCCAGGTTAATAGCATACCATCGCAGTCAGTTGTATCACGACTAGTGCAACTACCGGTGGCTAATACGTTGTTTCGTAACGGGAGGACCTCGACCATGCTTGCTCAGCGCTGGGTTGTTACAAACACCCAATCATCTAAACCCGGGTTACGTCTTACGGAAGAAAATGCTCTGCTACAGCAGTCACTGTGCTTGGCAGATGTTATCAGCGACTACACTCACAGGAATGGATACCTATTGAGTGTGCCTCAGACATCAATCACGCCTCCAAGGATTGTTGCGGCCGCGATGGGCAATATAATTCGCACAATCCAAATGGATGACAATAATATGCCCGCATCAACGGAACTGGAAAAGGCAGTGGCTAGGGTAAGCCAGACCGCAAAGCTCTCGGGAAAGATTGCTGGTATTTGGGCACTTGTGACACCACAGGAGAACCGAGTTAGCCAACCACATGTAAGGCCCAAACAAACTCTCAAGTATGCCTTTGAATCCGGGTCTCGACTTCATAAAGTTCTTAGTGGAGGAGGCGGTTGGGGTAACAAGCAAGGGCTCCTTGCACTAGATCCGGACTCGGAATACAGTATGGATAGGGAAGCGTCACAAGAACAATTTGGCGACGGAGAAGACATTGAGGCAGAAAAAGTTGGGGCTTTGGGCGAGGTTGTGAAGCCCGGAGATTCGGTCTCGTTCTGGGCTCATATCTCACCAGTGGCAGGGGAAAATAGTGAGCCTAAAGGAAAACCCTCCAAGAGTGCAAGAGTTGTCATTCCTCGATCCGTACACTTCGGGACCATTCCGTCAACCATGGATCTGATGCCTGGCTCAGTCGCTACTGATGTAAAAGACACCACAGCCCCGTTGTATACGTTAGTCATAAATTACTTTGGAATGCTCTCCGAACACGGCATGAGTATGAGGATCAGTACAATCGGACCGAAAGATAAGAGTGCCCTGGGCGCCGAGCAAGTTGGCGTTGTGGTACAAACAAAGGTTGACACTCCATATTCTCGCATCTCGATGTTAGGAAAAGGGAAACATCGATACCTTGCGAATGTAATACCAGGAGCTTACGACAAAAGAAAGGCTGGGACATCTACAAGCATCGAGGAAACCGGCATGTCTCAAATTGAGGATCGAGAACCAAGCGCGGTACCCATGGAGAACTTTACTCTCATGGACGAACCAAGTTCGAAGTCATCAAAAACTTTCAGGAGGGTCGCTGTCGATTAATCACCAGTCAAGTCGGTAAGGGTCAAGACACTCTAAATCTTTTACAAGGGCGGGCCTAGCCAAGGAGTTGGCGTATCGTAATTAGAATTCAACGTTTGACACCTCACAAATCTAGAATTATGCTACCGCTACCGGCGTACCATATAGCTTATAGATATGCGAGTAATCATATCTAGCGTATATCGTGAGACGACTATTATTCAACATATATCAATTCCATTGGGATGTCGGGTACTGCATACTTTTTACGGAGCTTGACGAGCTATCTATCCCAATGCTTCAACTTCGTGAGTCCTATGACTGAGTTCGTGAAAGTAACCACATCTTCCATGGGAACCTGCATCTGGTGCTGATGGATCAAGCATCCCAACATGTATAGCTGCCTCGAGACGTACGCAAGCGCGTGGCAAGAAACCTGAACGAAATCTTTTCGAGACCTGGCATCTCCAAGAGCCTCCCGCTCGTTGCTCACCAGCCTTCTGGACACCATTTTAAAGATCGGCAAGTATTTGTCCTTTGATGCCGTAATAGGCTAAACCAATGGGTATTCAAAGTTTGGTAGGACCAAGCTGCACGTGTGAAGGATCGGGGCAGCTCTTCGTGGGGACGTCAAACCTTGAAAAAGACCATCCGGAACATATGATATCATAGGGAACCTGGTGAATGAGCCTCTTACGGCCACTTCTACCAAGACATCCAGTATTGACTTTTCATTCAACTGCCCTCACCCAGTACATCCACGTCCAACTCCTCCATCACCCCCAACACCAAAGCTAAGCTCTCCATGAACCCATTCACAGCCACTCGCAGCATACGATTGGTCGTGGCTTTATATTCTGTAATCAAAACAGTCTCCTCTGACTCTGCGGCCTCATTCATATGTAATCCATTCGGAACTTCAGTGGCTTCAAGTGAGTGATTGAGTCGCTTATTTGAGGTTGGATGACGCTTGTTTCCGGCAGCGAGAGAAAATGATCGCTGGACAAGCGGAGAGAGCTCAGCGTCGACTTGAAGGGCGCGGAGAGCGGCGGAGGCGAGGCGGTGGGTGGGGAGGGGAATGGAGAAAACACTGGGAAGAGGGTCAGTTGTGGAGGTATCATGGGTATGGGAAACTCGAGATACGGACATGGAGCAGGGGAAGTCCGGGTCGATGGTGTCATCTGGCATGACTGTCCTATCAAACAGTGATCTGGTAAAGCGTCGGAAACGGGAAAGAGCAAACGGATGAAGCTCCCCGTTGCCCCTCGCGACAGGAAGTTCACCTTAGTTTTACACTAGCCAGCATCAGCGTTTGGCTAGTCCTGTCATTTCCGTACTATTGCTTTCAATAGAGCGGTCGCAGACAATCAATATATTGACATTGTTATCTTACAGCGGCATCATACAGTCTCTCTTGTTGATATCCTTAGAGCTCAAAAGTCCAGAGAACTGTCACATCGCAAGCGCTCACGGATTACGAGGACCAGAATTTGAGATTTCACACGACGCTAGGAGGTAAACATCGACGTAACATCAACACGCATCTGCGACCCGACCCATAGCATTTGCTACAACGTCCGCGCACACAGAGCAAGAGCATCTTCACAGGGCTTGAAGCCTCCGTCAAGATAGCTTACTTGAAAGTGGCTTGCGACTGCCACAGCGTCTATTCAACATGCCGCCTCTTGCGGCAAGAGTGCCTGTGTCTCCACAAACAGCGAGCTATGGTCAAGTGATTGAGTACATTCAAAGTATGTTTACCAAGAGCCTTTAGAGGAATACCGTCATGTTCTATGCAAAGCTATCGTGCTTTTCTGCATGAGCAATGTCCTGACTGTTCTCTTACCCTCAGACCGTGTCTACCTTGCTTCGTACACCCACCCGCCCAATGCCTCTACGCCGTTTCCATACCCTGCACCCTCAAAGGCTCCTACGAAGCGCTCCTCAAAATCACAAAGCGGACCCACACCTGTACCTCAACAAACAGGACCCAAAGTACATCCACCAGCGTACTTCACCGTCGATGACGATTTACTCTACAACCGCTTCCACGCCGACTTTGGACCATTACATATAGGGCATCTTTACCGTTTTGCTGTCACTCTGCACGAAGTTCTGGGAGACCCAGCCAATGAAGACCGAGGAGTGGTGTTCTGGAGCAAGCCGGACTCGAGGAGCCGGGCAAACGCGGCTTGTTTACTCGCTTGCTACATGGTTCTGATACAATCGTGGCCGCCGCATTTGGCATTGGCACCAATTGCACAAGCGGATCCCCCCCTGATGCCGTTTCGGGATGCCGGTTATAGTCAGGCAGACTTTGTGCTCAATGTACAAGACGTTGTTTATGGGATTTGGAAAGCCAAAGAGGAGGGCTTGTGCGGGTTCAAAGATTTCAATCTTGATGAGTCAGTGTGCAAGACTTGGGGATCGAAAAACGTTGCTAATCTTCTACAGATATGAGAGATACGAGCGAGTAGACCAAGGGGATTTCAACTGGGTTACACCACAATTCGTAGCACTTGCTTCCCCACAACATCAACCCATAGCTCCGATACCAGCTTCGTCACCCTTGTATGCGACACTACCGAAAGATCTTTCAGCAGTGAAGAAGTCAAATCTTCCAAGCCCCTTCAAGAACGTCCTCTCTCATTTCTCTAAGCGAAACGTTGGGGTCGTTGTTCGTCTGAACTCCGAACTTTACTCACCAACCTATTTCACTGCACTCGGTATGAACCATATGGACATGATTTTCGATGATGGTACCTGCCCTCCTCTGCCCATGGTCAAAAATTTCATTAAGCTAGCTCATGACATGATCACTATCAAAAATAAAGCAATAGCTGTCCACTGCAAAGCTGGGCTTGGTCGCACAGGATGTTTAATAGGAGCATATCTAATCTATCGCTACGGATTCACAGCGAATGAGATCATAGCTTTTATGCGCTTCATGAGGCCGGGCATGGTAGTGGGGCCACAGCAGCACTGGCTCCATCTCAACCAAGGATCCTTCCGCGAGTGGTGGTGGGAAGATACTATGAAGGAAAAGCTTGCACTTGTCTTGCCCTCAACTCCGACAAAGTCTTTCCGTCAAAGACAGGAGATGCTCAGCAACGGTCAGATAGCCACACCACCGAACGGAAGCAACAAGCGTTCTGCGCTCGGAGAAATCGATCGGAACGAGGCGAGCTCTACCGTCAATGCAATGGACGAGAACCTCCCAGCGCCGACTCCAGGGCAGCCGAGGAAAACCAGCCGGATGGACCCTAGACATCATCCCTATGCTAGAGCTGCGTCAGCGACTTTTGGCGTTGAGAACGATACCGGCAAGCCAGACACTGAAGTCGTGGAAATGAGAAGCCACCGACAGAGCCAGGATACCTTGACCAATGATAACGATGAAGAATGGGAACTCCGCATGCTCTCGCACCGTACAAGCTCCCGATCTCCGCTGAGTAGCGAAAAGCGTCGCGCTATCTCTTACACCACGACCACGACCACATCCACTCGCTACAGCACTACAGGCGAAGACGATCTTGCCCAAGACTTGGAAAACTGGACTACGGCGGACCTGCCGCAGATTGCGGCGGAGAAGATATCCCGACCGAGCAGCACGAAGAGCGGCAGTGGCAGCGGAACGCTTGGCGTCGTCAAAGCCAGGGGGAGTCCGAATCGGCGGAGTGCCGAGAGTAGGGAGGTTAAGGGGGGTGTAAGGAAGACGAGTGCGAGGGTGGGCAGTGTGGGTGCTGCCGCTACGAGGGCTATGCGAGACTGAGAGACGAGAAGGATTGTCGGGGATTGTATCCTCGCTTGTTCATACCATCGATGCCCGGTATAGCGGATGCATTTGTTTTTGCACGCGCTCTTTGGAAAGGGCCAATCCATATGAGATGAAGATTGCTTTTGCATAGGCGCTTTTGTTCCGGTTGAATACGGCAGACGGTGGTCAGGCTCTTGTTATGATCTTTGCGCTTGCGTGGCATGGATGAGATGGTACATTGGAGGCGTTGTGGGTCGTTCTTTCCTTTTATTTCACGAGTGAAATAGGCGATAGGGAGTCTGATACGAAATGAGGGAGTGGTATGCAGGATTATATGAAAACTTGCCATGAAATATTGGTATTGTGCAGAGATGATTTTTGACGTGATGAGGAATTGATAGCTGTGCTGATGTGTCGGGGGTGTTGGTGGGTTTGGATGTAGTTGTTATGTATGGCTGGGGAAATGGTGGATGGAGATGGATGTGGATGTGGATGTGGATGTGGATGTGGATGTGGATGTGGATGTGGAAATGGAAATGGAAATGGAAATGGAAATGGTCAATCCCTGCCCTCTTATGCTGGAGGCTTATCTATCGTTCTTTGCGCGTAAGGGGTAGGTACGGAGTACAGTAGGTACAGTAGGTAGGCAAGTGTGGTTGGATGAGTGGGTGGTTTTGTTATTTAGTTGTCTGGGCGGTAATTTGTTTATTTCAAGTGATTGATTGGGGTGGGGTGGGGGAATCCCGAGGATGTTTAAAAGAGGTCAGGCAGGAGGTTTGGTGGAAGAGGTTTTGGGAATTAAAAGATGGAAGAGAGGAAGTATTATTTTTTTACTTTGGGGAGATGGCGAGGATGATTAGCTAGCTGGTGGGGCGGTGGTGGATGGGAGGGGGTGTTGGAAAAGGGGGGTTGGTGAGGGGGGGGGTTGGCGGGATGGTGAGGGGTGTGGGGCGGGGAAGGAGAGGTGGGGGGTAGAGGAGAGGAGAGGTGGGGTTTAGAGGAGAGGAGAGGAAAGGAGGTGGGGGTGGAGATGGTTGGATTGTAGGGGTGATGGGGATAGGGATGGGGATAGGGGGGGGGGAATGGGGAGATGGAGGAAAAGGGGGGTTGGGGATTAGTGGAAAAGGGAGAAAGGGAAAGGGAAGGTACACTCGAGGCAAACGACTTTATCACTAGGTTCTCGGGTATATTATATTTTAGCTTTGATCTATGAGCTCTCAACAATCGAACGAGAAGATTGGAGAGGGATACATACATTCGGTATTCCCCCCCCCAAAAAAGAGAGAAAAAAATCTCTAAATTCCATAGCTTGGAAGGACTTTTTGTAAAAACATTTCTTTTGTCTCGGTTGCTATGTAAGAAGAATAGACTACTGACCGTGTGTAGCTGGGAAGTGTGTGTTTCCCAAATCCCCTCTAGTTTTTTTTAAAAAAAATGACTGAGAAGGACGCTCCGTGCCAGGCAGGGATGGAATGGGAATCGGGGAAGCGGGTTAGTTAAGAATGAGCGAGAGAAATTGAGGGTTGTTGGACGAAGAATATGAGGAGGATGAAGATTGTTCGTCCAGGGAGGGAGGGGTATCTGATGGTAGTGTGGGTTTTTTTTTTTAAAAACTGTGATGGGTCTTTGTACTTGGGGTTGGAGGAAGTTGTGGGATCTTTTGTACATTCTAGTAGCGTATCCCCGAAAAAAAATAAAAATAAAAAAAGAAGAAGAAACCTTCTGAGATGATTAGCTTGTTGTTACGAAAGGGTTTGCCGCGGGATATATGTGGTCTTTGATAGTAAGAAGGGGGGGGAAAGGGTTCTCAGAAGGTTTGAAGTTTGCGCGGTTTGGGTGTTTTGGCACACTAGGGTTGTGTATGTAGATCAGGTGTTGTGGAAGGGGGAGGGGTGGATTCCGGGTCTGGGGAGTACATGCTACTGTAGTATTGCTGGTAGAGGGTGGCAAATGCTATTTGCAGGAGACTTGGGGGGGTTTTTTGGGGGGGTTCGCCGTGTTGAGGTGTTGTTTGGGGGTTGGGACTTGTCTGAGGCTGGGGCGAATATGGCAGCAGCTTGTGGGGATTGTTTGCAGGGGAAATCTACGCCGTGTGGTGTGGTTTATCACACGAAGGGGACTTGGCAGTGAGGATTGCGAGTAGGGTTTTATTCGATTGGATGTTTGAGAGGAAAGGATATGTGAAGATAGTATCTTACTGTAGATGGAAGTTTAGAAGAAGTAGCCATAATTGTCATTTAATCTTTCTTTAATCTGGAATTGAAGGAGAACAAGAGAGGGAGGGTCTGTAGGGCTTGGATCAAATAGGAATTGGATCTTGCGCCGTGATCGGGTCTGATCGAAGCTGTTGTTTAGTTGATGGCTGGAGGACTACCTCCCTATGCTTTCATCAAAGACTAGCAGGTAGTTGCATAATTCCGAGCAGGATCAAGGGATGGAAAGGAGATGCAAAAGTTGATAAAGACGGATGTATAGACGAATGTTGATACATTCCACCTACACAAGGCTCGTCCCAGCGAGTCAGGAAATTTATCCACGACAGCTTGGGGGTGTCGCCACATCGCGGATCTTCGGCAACATCTTGCACACTCAACAGCTGCGCCTCAAGGTCCATACGTGCGCTTTCAGGGTGCGACTTGGGTCTTTGCTGTTTGCTCTTGCAGGGTTCCATGTGCGGAATAGTACTTTGATTTGGGGAGGAAGGATGGCGAGAATTCATGGATGGAGGAATGACATGGACACTCACTAGCCTTGCATCTTCACATATGTTGGCTTCTCAATTGAGGGGAACAATGGATCAATCAACGGATGAAAGATGTGTTTTTCAAGGAGCGTGGGAGAAGATGATTCAACCGGGAGGTGCGGTTAAAGACGGGGAGGGAGTATGCTGGTGGAGAATTAATTCTATGGTTCGCTAGCGGGATATTGTAACAAGAGATCTCGATTGTTATCTAAGGTACGTGTGAATTGGACAAATTAAGGGACAAATTGAATGCCTGCATAGGATGGCACAATACACAATAATGCAGAACGACCGTCACAGTAGCAGGGTAATATATCGTTGGCGGCGAATAGAAATGCGGTACGTTTTGCTGTACCTCCCGTAAATTGATCAAATGACCCAAGAGATCTGAGATCTGGGGTTGTATTGGAAATCGAGATGCGGAAAGATACTAAGATTTAGCTTGGAAAAATGTTGGTTCCCTCACCAATGGCAATTTAGGTGCTGATATAGTGAATATGTGCCAGGGGAGAGATCGAAGATGAGTGAAAGTTCTTCTCGCAGCCTAAAGAATTATCTCGTGCCTGCACGATAGCGCATAGGGAAAGATACATCTTGCCCCGAGGAGATCACCATCATGTCTCCTCTTGGCAGCGTCAAGACCTATCCATACACAAGCCGAATTCATTTGTGATTCTATCAAGCACACTCGTCATCACTCGATGCCTGGGCACAAGACTAGCACCGTAGGGCTCGGCGTAACGCCTTCCCCTGCACATTGGCAAGCATAGGAACTCTCAAAGATCCTAGGGTTTGATTTCAAATATCTCATCCCTACTCCGTAAGCCCCTACTCCATGTGCGAGTGCTATAGATACTCACGGAGCTAGGTCGGAACGCCGAAGTGCCCAAGGTAGCACAGGACTCGAGGGCTTAGGACATTATCTCTACTATCCTCCGTACGAGACGATCGTATCATTTTCGTATCTAATCTCCAGAATAGATTTCCCCGTAGTGTTAGCCCTACTTAGCTCTTGATCCTTACCTGGCAATATCTGTGTGTGTAGCGAATTCGTCGATGGTGGAGGGTTCAGTCCTAAAAATAAAGAGTGCGCTTGGCTTTTAGACTCGTGATAGAGGCCTGGCGGCCATCATTGCTCTGAATGGTGACATTTCTTGGCATTGGGAGAATACCATATCACGTCGCAGAACTAGCCACGCTGTTACTGCCGCTGCAAGAGCCTAGATGGCGGTCCGCAACAGACGGCGGGGAAGGTAGGTCGGCGATTGTTCCTTGTGGTGATGGTGGTGGTCAGGCAACGAACATGTCCCGCCTGGGGTTTCCTGATGTTGCATGGTGCAGCATCGAATTCCTTGTTGGGGGAGTCATCGTGGGAAGCGAACTCGTTAAATTGTTGCACAACCTTTCGGTCGCATGAGATGGACTGTGCCCTACCTCCCTCAAGTAAGTGTCTTACCGTTCCTTACCGTTCCTTACCGTTCCTTACTCTCCAGATGTTCAGTAATCACGCTCCAAGTCGCACAGGAACAAGGGGACGGAGGTCTCCCCGCACTTCCCGCATGGCATCGCGCAATCTGATGACAAGGGACATATCGGCGACCACATTTATGTCAAGGTGCTTGGAAAGTGGGAGACGAGATGTCTTTGGGTGGATGACTGCCTCCTCGGCAGCTCCATGACGTCGAGGCGCCTTCAAAAGCTTAATTAGGTTCCCGCTGTTCGCGTGCAAGTCGATGACTGGTGTGTCTTGTGTGCCTTGTGTGTGATGCTGTAGTGCAGCTTTGTGTGGTCAAAACAAAGGTTTTTACGGATCAAAGGGTCGGTGATCGACGATCTGATAGATCAGTTAAATTCCAATATGAGGAGATACAGGACGGGGCGTTTTTAGATCTGTTTAGATAAACAACAACGTATGTGGGGTGGATGGCAGTGCTTTCCGTTGCCTTACAGCAGGTAAGTAGGTTTCCTTACTCTTGGCTACACTGCTTGCAGCCTTGTTGCAACTTGCATGTACGGTAACGTATTCTGCAGCTTTTACTGTAATACTAGTAGATTGTAAGGTTCTGAGAGGGGTATTAAGTGTATCTATCGGGTCGTCTCGTGACAGCGGATGATACTTTTCGTCGGGAAACCATGCCCGATGGATAAAATACAGTGGACCCGACGCCCCCCGACTCGTGGCCCAACCATATTTCCCGAACTCAGAACGCCAAAACTCCCCAGTGACCGCCAAAGATCCCAACCGAGCCGCCCAATCACGCTTGTACAACCCGTAACCGTCACAACGCTAATACGTATTCTCCTGCCCTTGCCCTGTCGTCTCGAACATCCCTCCCTCGACCGCAAATTGATCGAACATATCCGGCGTCGTTATCTCGCTGAGGATGGACCCCTCCCGCGATGATTTCATGGACGCGATCTGGCTCCTGAGCTGTTCCACTTCGCGTTTTAAATGGTGGTGCGTCGTGTCGAGCGCCGTGTATGAGTTGGCCAGCGTCTGATGTTTGCATTCGAGGTCTTCGAGCTGATGCTCGAGTTGCTGGACGTGCTTTTCTTTGCGCTCCCGGAAGGCTCGCTGAGAGGCTCGATTTTGCGCGCGTCGCCGCTGGAACCGGGAAAAGTTAGTATGCATATGCGTTCAGGCAGCAGGCTGCCGATGGGGTGTAGCTTACGATGCGCATATTGGATACGGTCTCTTTGTCCTGGGCAGTCGTAGACCGCCTTCTTCGCCGATCCTCGTGCAGCGGGGCGGTGAGGTCCATAAATTCAATGGAGTTGGTGATGGGTTGTTGATCGAGATATAGTGAATTGTCGGCGGTTTGGGGGTATAGGCCGTATTCGAGTGAGCTGAGAGGTGAGAACATCTGCGAATGCTTCGTCAGTATTAGGCTCGCCCCCGGACAGCGGTGTGAGAGTCTCACCATGGGGGGGCTTGGGCTGGAGTCGGTAGAGCCTCCATATCCACCGCCGAAGCTCAAGTCTGGCATGTTGGTGAGATGCAGAGGTGAGGCACAATAATCTGGTGAGGCTTTGATATAATGGGTGTCCATGCTCTGTGTCTGGAAAGGAGGTTGATCAAGCAAGGAAGGACAGACGGTATTAAGGTGTGGTATATGGTATTCCTATATTATTGGTGTGATATATGTAGGATCAAGAAAGAAACGGCTGTCCATCTACGGCAGTGCCTCGTTCTATATATGTTGCTCATGTTGCTCACGTTGCTCACACATCCGACCGCGACATCGCTTCAAGTGAGAAGACCATGTTCCAGAACAATATTCATACTGCTCTTCCAGAAAGCCCCACCGCCATTCTGCTATTCTCCAAGGTGGGGAGAAAGCTTGTCTGCTGGGCTGCCCCTCGAGTACGGAAGGCTAAGAGTCTGATACGCACACCTCATCACCGTCATCGTCATGATGGAACGCAGGTAAGGGTAGCTAGCTGCATGTCCCCACGTGTCCAGGAATTTCCCTGCATGCAGTTCGAGTATGTAAGGTAAGGTATTCCATAAATCTCTTGGCGCTTACATGAAATGGTGCGTAACGGACCCTGGATGTTCTGGATATGGCACGGCATGTCGAGCCTGAATCCCGCAAGCTCGTTTCGCAGTCCCTGGGATTGGGCCCTCTGTCACGGGATCACCCCCAAGGGTGGCCATGATTGACCCGAACAGGGAAATGCTGACTTAGTGTCGTGACTAACAGTTGCGGTGAACGTTCGGATTGTTTCAAGGTACGTACCACCGTTTCTTCAACCTTCTGCATGCCGTTCAACCGTTCGGGGCACCATATGCAGCCGTACGTGTTGTGTTGGGCATTTACAGCCGGAGTCATCGGTGCAGCATGCATTTCTGCTGAGCCGACAGCCAGCGCGCGAGGTTGGGCGCATGGGTTCAGATCACTCGTCTCCATACTCCTTACTTGTCCAAGCCCTAAAATATCTCAAGATAAAGCACCTAAGATATGTCCAGTGTCATTAGTAATGTACGCGCGAAAGAGATAGCTCTTGGCACTCGATAGATATCAATGGCCCTCGGCCTCGGTCTTCAATAATAATAATATAGTTGAGTAATCCGCACAAGAAAATAGAAATATCAATTCAAGGATCATTGCAGCCTCGAGATAAAATGCCAGATGTGCTTCACAGTCCACACCCTACCTAACCTGACCTTGTGGGATCGATGTAACCCACAAATGCGCCCTTGGCTTACCTTGTTCTCAAGCGAATTACAACTCTCGAGAACCGACCGGCCGCCGGTATGATTAACCGATTTGACATTGACATGCACAATCGTGTGGAAGCTGAACCGGTTCGTCACGAAAAAAAGTATACTCGATCACACAGCAGCCTGATGCTTGAAGCAATTTGCTGATAGGGGGCAAATCACCGAATAAGCCAATGGATGTTACGGGCCTTACTTACCGAGCCTTGCCCTATAGTATGTTGAAAAGAAATGTAGTTATTGAGACACGAGAGAACCGAACAGCCACAGCGACGGGGTTTGAAAGCCTGATATAGTCTTGGAGGTCTCTATCGTAACTGACCTAATCATAGCGTGTTGTTCAGAATGAGGATGTTGAGATTATCTGGCAGCGCAAGCGTCTACTATTAATGTAGTTGATAGGAAGAGGCCACCAATATTACTCAGTGTTCCAGATGAAGGGTCAATATGCTCCTCTGATTCTTTCATCAGTCGGACGAGGTTTATCAGAGTAGGACCTCGAAGGAGAAATTCGCAACTCTATCATGTCCTCTGCGTGTATCAGTAGCAGCAGGAACCATGGCCATGGCTTTCCACCGAACGTGGTCATATAGAAAAGGGGCTGTTCAATAGAGAAGCTTGACTGCCATAACATGTACAGTAAATGCAGGCTATTACAGTTGGCGACCAAAAACTGGCTGTTCCTACGACATCTCCCAGTGTAGATCTGTGAGGCCGTACCTGGTGGCCATCTGGATCATGCTCAGGGCAGGAAGCCCCTGTTGCTCACCGACTGGGCAGTAAAACTGTTGTATGTACTTCTCGAATTAGAGAAGCGTAATCGCCTGTGATGTCTCTTAAGGAAGAATTGGCGTTTTCCAAGTGTACTCTCTTCCGTGGAATGATCCTAGCATATGCAGGTCTGCCGAGCCCGCTCTATAGCCGTCTCTTCTCGGGACTGAACACTCAGCCCCTTCTCTGAGGCGAGCCGAAGCTGACGTAGATCTTGGCTAGCTGATCTCTACCTTTCCACTCTATTGGGTCCGCATAGCTGCGGCCCAGCTGACCTCACACATCGTGATTATGATTCCTAGCTCTTCCGAAGATTTCTAGGTAAAGTGTTTTGTGCGTGGAGGTAGCTAGAACAAGTTGAAAGTACTTGAAGCCTCGTGCGAATGAAGAGCACTTCTGCAGCTAGAGGGCTTTCGGGATCGGTTGGGGATATATTCCATCCTCCGCTGAACTTCTGTGTATTATTGTCGCTCTTGGTGGCGTCGGATTAATCCTGGGCACGGCGCTGTACGGAGTACTGTAAGGTCGAAGGAATCTTTGACAAGAAGAAAAAGAACGGCAAACTCCATCCTCTACTCTGCACTAGCGCGGAGGGCGGGATGCCACGCGATGATCCCTGATCTCGCGTGATCTCTCCTCATACTCCCTTTAGCCCTTAATTACAAAAATCCGGAAACCTAATTCGAACGTGTTGAATCTTCTACTGTAGACAACTTCCTCATACAGCCAGTCAAAACCAGTCCCACTCTACTTGCGACTCAAAGAAGCAGGATCGTGGTTGTGAAGTTGTCCGATCCGTCTCTCTTTCTGTTCGGCTAAATCATCGTAGCATATCTTGTACTTTCCGGCCTCTATTATTGACCGAGCAGTGTTGTTACCTCTTTGCGCTTCAATGTCCGCCTACCACAAGCCAAGGACCACCACCCAGTAAATTGTACAAATGCATTTGCTAACATAGTATTTACACCGGCTCTCAAGTACAAATTGCGACGGACCAAAGTGCCTCCTCAGCTCAAGTCCCGCACCAAATTGTTACTCTAGGGGAACACTCTTGTGAGCGGCAAGTCCAACACGAAACCACCTTGTATATCGACTGTGCTCAATCGCTGGAGATCTTCTATCTGTGCATACTGCAAGAGCCTCGGATCATCGTGCGTGTTTCGTAGCACAATCTGAAACCGGTCGAAGATCTTCGTCGTCCAACAAGTCCACCCCCACCGCACGGGGAAGCTTCAATACATTGTGATATGCGATATAGAATCGTCACAAATGTACATCTGAGCTGTCGAGTCCCTCTTCTTCGTTTTCTAATATACTTTAACCCTTTAGCTGTACACAACTTCAAATCTCCATTTTCAAACCGAAAACCGCCTGGGAAAGCTAGTTAGGAAAGGCTTCGAGTGTCTCAAAAGCACGTTGATAGCCCACAATCAGGAAGTGGGAGAGTGAAAAGTGTTGATGTGCAGCGCCAATTGCTAGGTAGGTATGCCTGTTTCCCGAAAATTTTCGAAGTTAATGTCAGAATTCTTCCCTCATCTTGTTCATCTCCACCGGTTGTTCTTCTCTATCTGTTTGTTTCACAGTGAGTCAGTCACTTTTTGCGCTGAGCCACTACCACATACTTCAAAAAAATACGTTCTGAGTCTGCGTTGATCTACCTACACTGCACAATGCTGGCCCACTTGCGCCTCTATTACGGCGCCAAACATCGGGGATGCCGATTCCCGATGATATCGTCTCAAACACACATTTTTATCCTCTAACAGAATTTCTCCCATTGTCATACTATCATTTGTTTGTGTCCAGTGTTTCTTAGTATCAGCAAATGAACTATTCCTTGATCCTGTTTCCTTACCTCTATCATCTGCCCCTTCGTAGAGTTCACCGCATCTCGCGTATGTGCTCTTCACTGATTTATTTGCACTTCATCGCCGTTTGTTCTTCACTTCAGGACCCAGCGTGTCACCTCTACGCTGATCTTCTACTATGTTAATTCCAGGTCCCTGCTTGAGCGTTTGATTGGCTGTAGGCTGATAGATTTGTTCAGAATACGCAGAAATTCAAGGATCGCCACAAAGCTGAGGCCTAACGTTGCCTTGAGTACCACATCGAAACGCCCCGCAAAGAGGAAAGATTGCCCATACTCTTGTTGTTCCCAACTAGAGCAACCGCAATTGAGCGGACGACTCAAACTTGTCTGACGCTTATTATCCATCTTTGGTGTCGTAGGTGCTGATGGTATTCAAAATGTGTTTCCCCAAGGTTGGAGGAAGTAATGCTCTTGCCCGTGCAACAAGCGAAGAGCGCAAGAAAAATCAAGAAATCGATAAGTTGATTCGCAGAGACAAGAAGGCGAATGCAAAACAGGTGAAGATCTTACTCCTAGGTCAGTCTCAACATTGCTGTCCTCATCGCTCGAATGTCAGCCCATCACGTGTGCTTTTGTCTGATTCTTTCCTATGCAGGCGCCGGAGAGTCCGGCAAATCGACAATCCTGAAGCAGATGCGAATAATCTACTCCGAGGGCTTCCATCTCGACGAGCGCAAGGAAGTCCGTCAGGTCATATTTTCCAATATGATAGTCGCATTCAAAATTATTGCCGAGGAGATGCGAGACCTCGGAATCAACTACGAGGTTGACGAATCCGATGTAAGTCTATATCTGATATCGGCGTATTCAGCGCTGATTTGCTACAAGGAATATGAACGTGTTGTAGCTGCCGCAGAGGATATTGGCTCCGATGATCCATTCCCGCAGCAATGCCTGGTGGCAATGAAAGGGCTATGGAAAGACGACTCAGTGCAGAGGACTATTGGACGTGGCAACGAGTATGCTCTTCATGACAACATCCAATAGTAAGCTTTCTAAGAGCCTTGCATGTAGTGCTGGTAACTAATTTATACAAGTTATTTCAATAGCATCGACCGTCTTTTCGCGCCAGGTTATCTGCCTACTGATCAAGACGTTTTGCGCTCCCGTCTTCGTACGACAGGAATCACCGAGACTCTCTTCGAACTCGGTCAATTGAACTACCACATGTTCGATGTGGGGGGCCAACGTTCAGAGCGCAAGAAATGGGTTCATTGCTTCGAAGGAGTTCATTGCCTTATGTTTGTTGCCGCTCTGAGTGGTTACGATCAATGTCTAGTTGAAGACAAGACTGCCGTACGTACTTTATGTTAGTAACTAACACCAAAGAAGCCTGGAAGCTGACGTGACTTGCCCAACCAGAATCAAATGCAGGAGGCTTTGCTACTGTTCGAGTCAATTATGAGCCTGAGCTGGTTTAAAGGATCCTCAATAATCCTCTTCTTGAACAAGATTGATCTTTTCAAAGAAAAACTGCCACAGAAGCCAGTTCGCGACTACTTTCCCGACTACTTAGGTGCGAATGACGATGTCGCGGCTGCATCGAAATACTTTTCAGACAAATTCCGCAGCCTGAACCGGAGCGAGGGCCGTGAAGTCTACGTACACTATACGAACGCCACAGATACTAACCTGCTCAAAATCACTATGCAGAGCGTGCAAGATACAATCATTCAAAGCAATCTGAATACTTTGATCTTGTGAGATACGTACATCCGAAGGGCTGGGGTACTTACGGCTTATGGTTTTATGGTGGCTACTGTTCGGACACAGGGCTTTCTTGCTTTAGTATACCCTACCACATACATGAGGCATACTGCGTACTATGGGGAGTCATTTTTGATGCATTTAGAATGGCACTGTTGGCCCGTGGGGTTGTCTAAAAGCTACGTATGGAGTGTCTGTTTCTGTGATTGGATTTTCTTGGAATCATAGTCCATTTCGCAATGTGGCATTTGCCAGGGGGGATAGCTCGCAGATGGGCCTGCATATCGTCTACATATTGCATTTCAATGCGGGTTTAGAGGATAAGCCGTTAGCAGAATGTTATATTCATGAACGCAAGTTGTTTCGGCCACCGTAGACAGATTTGACTACTATCTAAGATATGCTACCCGCCAACCGTAGCGATACCAACTCCACTCTTTGCCATCATCTAACCGTCCTGATATCAACCATGCGGGTTCGAGCAGTGTGCATAACGAATCTTGCATGTTGATATGTTGTCACTCTCTTGCAATGAGGCTGCTCGGCGCAGTACTTGGACCTGCCTATCATGCTCCGCCCTACCACGAACTTCGCAAGCGCTGATGGCGATTACATCCCGCCCATTGGCGGTTCGTACACATCAACGCAAGCACTCGTCCTCAAAGACCCCAAGCTCTCCTAGCGATGATCCAAGAGCTATTGCAACGCCTGCTGAAGCTCCCACTACGGAGGCAAAACCTATCGCGAAAGTGGACACAGAGAAAAGGTCTAACACACGCCTTAGTCGGCGCAAATCCAAGGAAATCACACAAGAAGCATTTGGAAGAACGAAGCCTGGCCCACAGCCGAACCTCCCAAGTGTACCTTCAACGCAACATTTGGATCCTGCTGGTAAGTTTGTACCACACACTTCACCTCTACCCTGTCGCTCTACTGACTACATACCAGGTATCCACCTAGCATCCTTATTTTCCGCCCATAGACCCATATCACTCACCGCCCCTATCCCGCCTCCTTCTAGTGAAACTGCCTTCTCCCTCATCTTCAGCCCTAGAAAGCAACATAAGCCTCACCCAACAGACGTCATCTACACCATCTCCTCCACGCTCGAGAACCTAGAAGCTGCCGCTCAACCCACCAACACCCAAATCCAGCAGCAACAAGAACAAACGGACCTCCGCAACGCCGTCACTCAAGCCTCCCACTCCAACGCTGAAACCAAACATCTCGACGCCCAACCCCAAAACCACCTTCATATCAACATTCAAGAACTCGCCAAGAACTTCCGGCCTTTTGTTGCCCCACCTCCGCCCGTCGCAATGGGCTCACCCGAAGAAGTAGCCCAGCTGGCTAAGCGCAAAACCCATGCCGGATCTACAAAAAAGAAATCCTACTCCGCTCTGCTTACGATCCTTGAAAGCACGGGTCCCAACGGGCAAAAGACGTACGAGGCTCACACCTCCCCCATCCGTGAGGATTCCGTCACCACCACCAATCTGATCCAAGAACCCGAGTCCCCCAACGCGCCTCAACAACGGCCACAGATAAGACAGCCGTTTCTCAACCGCATGAGGATCCGGCAAGAGGTATGGGAGGATTCACCGAGGGGGAATGGAGTTAGGGAACAGTGGAGGGCGATAAGTGTGAAGAGACAGCGGAAATTGAAGATGAAGAAGCACAAGTACAAGAAGCTGATGCGGAGGACGAGGAATTTGAGGAGGAGGTTGGATCGGAACTAAGCTTTGTCCCTGTTTGTTAGAAGCTCTAATTAGCGGAGAGAGACGAAGGCGTGGTTGCTGGAAGACAGTGATGGGGGGTTCTTCTCCTGTGTGGTGCATCCTACTGCGAAGCTAGAGACGTAGGGGGCGAGAGCGGCTAGTTTCGTGTGTTGCAGATTGCATAAGCATTATTCTTATTGTTTCTTAACTTTCCTCGTGGTAGATTTGCAAGGAGTTGCTATGATCAAATATGAGGTTTTTTCGTTGCTTGAACGTATAATGCTATCAATGTGTACCGCGAGGTTGAGAAGTGTAGGATGACCACATATTACGTTCCACTACAACGCCAGGGCTCTTGGAAGGATCAGCGTTGTTGTTGGCATACTGTCTACCCATATATTGCTGCAAAGACCATTGCAGCAGTGGATCCCCCTTGCGGAACAGAAGAAACAGAAGTGAGGGTGGGAACAAAGGGTCACTTTGGCGTCTTGTAGCGAACAAAACAGTCCATTGATATTTAGGGTACGACAGTAGCCTCACTTCCTATCTACCAAAGACCCCTCTCGAATGCTTTACTGCAAAAGACAACGCCGAAAGAAAAGCCCCACATATCTCGCCCTCTGCCCCCCTTTTCATACACAGTTGATAATATAACCATTGGGATGATGACGTTTCGGAAGCTGGCTGGAGTGGGTGGTAGTTGTCAATTTAGCACTCGGCTGCCGTGGCCTTTGAGTTCATTAGGAGAGCGACGATGAGTCCGTAAAGACCTGTTAGTAAGGATTAGCGTGATACTGTAAGGTTCCAGAGGAGTCTATTATACCCAGTACTTCGGCGAAAATTAGGATCAAGATCATCCCAACAAACAGTCTTGGTTGCTGTGCTGTACCGCGGACACCAGCGTCACCAACAATACCAATAGCGAAACCAGCCGCGAGACCAGCCAGACCGACACTAAGACCTGCTCCCAATTGAATGAAACCGGTATATAAGGGCAGGTTCTGCTTCAGGCCATCCGAGATTAAGACTGAGACAACTAGTCCGTAGATACCGATGATACCAGCCATAATAACGGGGACAATGTCTAAGATGGCATTAGCGACCCATCCCAACGTATAACGTAGTCAATCAGTCATTATGCCAACGTACTCTTTACAATCAAATCTGGTCTCAAAACACCCATGGCCGAGATACCAACGCCGGACTTGGCTGTTCCATATGCAGCGCCAAAGCAGGTGAAGACGATGGCGGATGTGCATCCCATCGCACCAAAGAAGGGCTACAAATACACATCAGCTTCCTGGTCATGAACAGTCTGTGTATATCGAGCGGCATCTGGAGATCTTTGAGGGTGCCTGGTGGATTTGCTAGGCGTGGCGAAGCTAGGTCGTATGAGGGGTGATACTAACAGCATAAACGGGACTGTAGAGCCGAAAAGTTAGCTTTTACACTGCTTGCTGGTGATGTGGAGATGCGCAGAGCTCTTCAAGTAGATTGCTGCGCTGGTGAAGCATGCAGCTTATCGACCAAAGGGCCAGATCAAAAGCAATGCGGGATGAACATACCAAAGCTCTGAAGTCATCTTGTAGGCTTGGACAATATTTAACCCTCTCGGTGCTAGGTAGGGAATGAATAGGCACAGAATCTCTCAAGTAGATGCGGTATTGGATTAGTAGGCAGGCACTTGATGGTAGTGATGATGGAGATTCGAAGATCTGATCGAGGATGGCGGCTTCGCTAGCGTATGTGTCACGGGCCACGCTATCGACTTCAGTACGGAACTGAGAGAAAGTCGAATGAGATTGACGAGCATCCTCTACAAGGTCAAAGGGCGAGCCAACGCAAGGAACCCTTTACCTAAGACTCCATCCACAAGAGCTAGATCAAACCCAATCAACGCCTCCCAGACACCTAAGGACTTTCTTGCTCTTCAGATATGGCAGACGGGCAATCAGCAGGTAGATCTACCTTCCATGTTAAAGCTTCAAGATTCTAAAGCGCTCTTAGCATGGCCGATCGCCGACCAGGCGCTCACCCAGAGTATCCTCGATCTCGTTCAGCAAGCCTCGCATTTTCGGCAGCTGAAGAAGGGTGCCAACGAAGGTCCGTCACATACCCTGTCTCAGGATCACAGTGTGTCTGATACTAATATGTCCTCGCAGCTACCAAAACCCTCAATCGCGGAACTTCTGAGATTATAATTCTGGCTGCGGACACTGCACGCAAGCCACCCACAAGTCTTTGCTTTCTCTTGAAGCTCTGCTCATTCTTAGCAGCTCTCGCCATATTGCTACACCTCCCACTATTGTGTGAGGATAAAAACGTTCCCTACGTCTACGTTCCGTCGAAAAGCGCGCTGGGCCGAGCTTGTGGAGTCAGTCGGGCTGTGATCAGTGCTAGCATAACTACGAATGAGGCTTCGGAGTTGATGTCGCAGATCAGATCGCTGAAGGATAAGGTGGAGAGATTGATGATCTAGGCGTGGAGCAGAGTCCAGAAGATCGAAACAAAAGCTAAATGGCGAAGGGTACCAAAAACGTCTCATGCGTAGGCATAAAAGGCGTTTGTTAGGAGAGGAGATTCCTTGAAAACTGATCTTCACCTAACGTCATGGCCATTGTGTCTTTCTTCATTCAGGGAGGTTGAATCCATCTTGCTGGTAAGATCTAACGAGCCTGATTGGATACTCTATGTCGTCTGTCCCTTTTGAGGATGCTAATGGACTACATCGAAACCATTCCACCCCACTCGCACCCAAGCTGAGGGCCTACCGTAACAATCACAACCTTGAGAAAAGTACCGAATACATAACAATAGCGATACGATCCTAAGAGCCTCAAGTGTGGTACAATATTACGTGCCGAAGAAAAGCTAATGTCGATCCCACATCATATCAGCTTTATTTACTTTTCTTTCAAAGATCAAGAGAGCATATTTCGCTATGCTCCGTACCTGGTTTCTGACCATATGCTTAGGTAGAACTACTTCTATATTTCTACGGGTTCTTAAACCATGTGTAGGGGGAACTTGATATCTGTATGTTTTTACAACCTTTTGTGTCGACTTATCGATGTGGCGATTTGTTTTAATCGATCGGCCGGAACTGGATTTTCACGGTAGCCGGTTTTAGAGAACTCTGTATGATTGGTGGCTGTGGTGCTGCTGTGATAGAGCCCAGGTGCCTACCTTGCAGTCATTCAATGACCTACTCATCTTTCTCTTGGTAAGGGGTTGATATGCCCACCAATTATCGACTCCATCAGCTGTCACATTCCTTTTGCAAAAGTTTAGCAAAAGTGTTCACATCCCGCTGATGGTAATATACCATCAGCGAGATGTTAGTCACTGTCCCCGCCATCTCCTGGGCGGCGGCCCTGGCTAACCTGATCTCCTCCATTCCTCCGGCGCTCCTGCAATGAACGATGCAGGACTCGAACCTTCGACCTTCGGATTGGTGGATGGGAAAGTTGCGTACTGAGCTAAGGTGAGTGCCTATTTGGTTAGTGGAAGGAAGGGTGTTGTTGTTGGGTATATAGCTATTTATTTCGGGTGGCTTTCTTAATACGCCCCTTTTTCCTACATGTACATCCCTCTACATCCTAGACGTACCATGTTAAGGCTAAGCAGCTCCTGTTCGATCATTAGGCGGGCTCTTCTCTTTTAGCTACTTGCCATACAAATTCCAACCATGTACTACCACATTTTCTCCTATTATCACAAATGATTCCCACTAGATATTCGGAAAAAAACTCTTGTTATCCGACCAATGCTCTATATCCCCAGCTTTATTTCGTTTGCAGTCCGCCGTAAGGGATAGCCATTGATTTTCGTTAGTCAAATCCCTCCATAAAAGACAAAACACCCGAAGCACTACTTCCATGTCACCTAATATGAATATTAGAAGACGGGACAGCTAAACACAAAGCTAGGAACCTTTCTCATGGCAAGAGCGCTTGAGACAAGTCCGTGGAAGAAACCAACATAGACAGAGCGATTTGCAGGCGTGATGAATTGCTATGATAAGACTTTCCTTCTGCTCGTATAACCTAGGAATTTTCTCTAAATAAGTAGTGCCATTGTCCAAATTCGAGCAAATGCCAAGGCTCTGGCCGCACGAGCGCAACAAAGCACAGCGGAACCCCCTTCCGCCGCGGAATACCCTCCTAGCCATCTATGACGCCCATAGCGGCTACCTACGGCTTCACATCTCCGCCCTCGTCCATTCTGCCCACGCCCTCCACCCCCCATCCAAACACCCCCTTCCGTCCCACACCCAAATACCTAAACAACCTCCCCCCACAGCTTCCCACCCCTCCAACGCTCCCTCCCCCCAACCATGCCCCCCAAACCCAAACTAAACGTCCACTCCTTCCCCCGCCCTCCCCTCTGCGAAAAAATCCCGCGCCACCTCCAGATCAAATGGAGGAACCAGACAATCGCCGACACGAAAGACGCGTATTGGGTTCTTGAGACTACGCATCCGCCTAGTATATTGGCCCCCCCCCCTTCAACCTTTCGGCAATGGCTGATCATCGGACCCCCCCACCCCAGCATACTACCTCCCCCCGCACTCCCTTCTCCTCCCCCTCCTCCCCTCCCCGCACACCTCCTTCTGCGAATGGAAAGGCCCGGCCACCTACCACCACATCGCCGACCCTTCTGGCGGCGAAGTGATCAAGAACAAAATATGGTCGTACGAGGATCCGACGCCGGGGTTCAAGGGGATTAAGGGGTATTTGAGCTTTTATGCGAATGCGCCGTGGGAGTGCTATGTGGATGGGGAGAAGGTGGAGCCGCAGGAGGGGGATTTTTATGGGGGGTGGGTTACGAGTGAGTTGGAGGGGAGGATGAAAGGGGGGGCGGGGACGTGGGGGTGGTGATGGAGGGGGAGGTCCTCTATTCCTCTACGCAGCACAAAGAAACCACCTGCGAGTAGAATATCAGTATATCGAGCTTCGAATACGATCTTGGGTTACTGACCGGTACCCGCAATGAACAGTGGCCGTCCTTTTGAGTAAACTTCCCCTTCCTGACGCAATTCAAACAGAACCCGTCTTTGCGCATATAACCTGCTGACATGCGCACCAAAATTCCTTTCATATCAACACAATCACATGTCTCGGCACCACCGTCCGGGACCCAATTGCGATACTCAAGCATCCTATGTGCGACATTGTCTATGCTAGAGGTGGAGAAACTTCTGCTAGGGAAGAGACCGAGTCGATACAATTCCTGCCAGTGGTGACCGATCTTAATTGCCCTATTGCATTTGGCCGGTTCCAGGCAAAGTGTTTGATAGTTGTAGCCTCCCTTCTCTTCAAATTCAAACGCTAGGTGGCTCTCGAGTGATTTCGGCACCAATGATAGGATGAATTTGCGTCGGTCATTCAACGATTCTGTTGGGTTTACTCAGTCAGTATTATTTGCAGCCAGGGCATGAATCTCTTCACGTACCGAGTAGTGTTTCCGGGAGAATATTTAACCCTGTGTCGTTCTGATTTTGTAGGGTAAGATAAGTCTCAAAGTCTTCAGCCGTGCTATATAGCACAATATTTCTGGAACTAAGGCGGAAAGCATGGTAGCTTCCATACGCGTAGGAAATATACAGCATTTTCAAGTATTTGTCTTCTCCATCAGGTGAACCTTTCCATTTCTGTAACCACCACCGGCTCCATGGGGTTATCGCAGGGGCGATGTCGTACTTATCACAAAGTATCGCAAGCTCCTCGAACAATGAAAAAGAGACATCATGATCCACACTTCTTGAAAGGTGAATGGCGTTACATAACCAAGTAACAGCTTCCGGGTTATCCTCTGGAAGAGGGAGCTGTAGAGGCACTTTGGATGACCGCTCCACACCTTCTAGGAAACGAGGAATCTGCAGCATCTTGTTGAAAACGGGAGATGCCAAGCTAAGCACCTTCGATGACACTAGAAGAGACTTGAGTTCATTTGGCGGACCGATCAGCAGCAGGACATCTCCTTCAGGATCTGCGTCTTTAAGTGCAACGAAGGTCGCAGGTGTGAGGGTGTCAGCCATTCTTGGGATAAGCTGATGGAGCTGATAGGTTCTTGAATTGTGGAAATATGGTCATGAAGATGTTATTCAACGACGGAGCAGCAGACTTGCTGATAACTAGGAACGGCTGTGCAGATGCTAGAAGGTAGATATGGTCCTTTTATAAGGTCACTCTGTTTGAAGCGGACTCCCTAGCGAGTAAGGAAAACCCAAGCCAACACCACTTATTCCAGCATATGTGTTGAAGCCCAAGTGTCTGGAAAAGGCGAATCCATTATTACCACCATCTCCAGACTCAAGTAGCGTAACTCCCTCGTCTTTAGAATCAAAGTCCTGGCCGTATTAACTCTTTGTAAACTCTCTATCCCTCATGTCTATCAAGTGAATATTTCCCACATGCGTGTATAGCAAAACCCGCAGGCCCATCAAAGTCTGCATTACTGGCTGGAGTAAGTAAACACGGTGCATAGACACCTCACAGTCGCATCTGCCCCATCAAGCCTTGTGAATAGTGTGAAATTCAAGAGCAGGAAAAAGCAATCCCAAAACTTTAGGTATAAAAGTTGGTTTGAGCGTGATGGACGTAGTTTCTGAAGTAGCAAGTGCTAAGCAGGACGGGAAGGTACACCTTGCCCAAATCGGAAAGAAACGCAGTTCGATACGAGTGAGCAACTCCTTACTTCTCTACAAAATGACAAGTCGAAGTACACAATGTCATTCCTGTGAAGAAGAAAAAGTGAAGAACGATGGTAACTCATTGTATTGGGAAAGCTGTCGATTACAAGTAGTTGCTATATAGTAGGGTGGTATCTCTTAGATCCTTCAAGTATATCATACAATAGATTCCCACGAATCGAAGACATAAATCCCATGCCTATCCTAATGCAAGTGGTTTTTCCCATCCCATCCCATCGTATATCCTAGTATCCTTCAGACTCCACATATGCACCCCTAATGCCGCTTATACAGAAAATATTGTACGAATATATATTACATGTCAACTCACCTCCCACTGCTTCTTGATGTCGGCGAGATCCACTCTGTACTCTTAGCTGTTCTTGGCGATCCAAAAGCCGTAGGTGTGCCTGCGTCCTTGATCCCCTCAACGCCCGGACTAACGAGTATTTTCCATTTTGCTGTCTGTCGGAGCTCGTCCTCACCAATCTCACGATTTCTGAGCTCATGGGCTAGCTCGCTGGCTTTGTGGTCGCCACGGCGTTTGGCGAGGAGAGATGCAGGATTGCCGAGAGGCGCAGGAGTCCTGGGGAGACTCTTATCTCGCGATGGGTCCAGCTCGACTTGCACTCTGGGACGTCGAGGACGGGTCGGACTTCCTAGGGAGGGCTGATGCTGTGTAAGAGGTACAACCGAGCCAGGTATTTTGGGATATCTGACTTGCCCGGGAGGAGAACGCTCTGACACAGGAGAGAGTACATGACGGTGTTCGGGCATCTCATCGTCTTCACCTGCGTCTTCGAAGCTAGTGTCAGAGTCCATCGAGAAATGCGTTGGTGGTCTTCGGCGGTTACTCTTTCTTCTTGGAAGGGACCTTGAAGACCGAGCAGTTGAGCTTGGCAACAGATCAGATGATGCCAAGCCTTGGCTACGGGGGGAACTGGTCGACATTCCAATTCCAAGGCCTGGTTCAGATCGATTCAATATTGAGTGCGACCTCGGTGCGCTTAGCGACTGCCGTGCAGGTAATGGCTTGCGGATTATTTCTACCGATCGAGACCATGGCCCGTGGTTCAATGCATTTGGGTATGGAAGCCGAGATGGAGAGACTTGCCCTTGTTGCCTTGCGTACGTAGAAGGGGAAGGAACGCTGCGAGGGTCTACGAAGGGATCTGAAGGCGACAGTTGTTCATCAAAACGCCCATGTTGGAGGTGGACTTGACTCGTGTCCGAAGAATTGCGGCCTCGAGGAGAGGGTCTTGCCAAAGGTATTATGGCTCTTTGGCCAGCACCAGCGTTTCCAGCAATCGGGCTAACCGGACTCATCTGGGCCTTGATGCGGAGGGGTGATGGGTATAAAGAATATGACGGTTTATCAGGTAGTAACTGAGAATTTGTCCTGCGGCTTCTGGTACTCGTATGGGGGCTGTCTTGTGATGCTTCAGACCTCGTTACAGGATCAGCAGCTACTCCTAGCTCCTCCGATTCCACATTTCTTGGCCAGAGAGTCCACCTGCTCCCGTCGTTTGCGGTAGGAGCAGCAAATGTTTGCGGCGCAGGATTCACGGGCAAATTTCTTGACCTATCACCATTTCCCGGACTGCTGGCCATGATAGCAGAAGCACGTGGTGAGCCCTGCTGGCTCTCAATGATCTTGTCTCCACCAAATGAAGAACCACTGTTGCGTCTCTTTGAATTTCGTCGGCGGCGGCGGCAAAATATAAAGAATAGGAGACCGAAAGAGATTGCCGCGGCACCTGCACCTGCGACCGTGACGCCTGCAATTTGAGGTTTTGTGAGAACAGGGCTTGACGCTGGAGCAGCAGAAGATGACGCAGGGGATGTAGATAAATATGTGGATGATGCAGGCGACTTTGTAGTAGCTGAGGTCGATGTGAAGGTTGTAGGTTGTGGTATTGAGGGCGAGACACTAACAGAGGAAATTGAAGAAGAAGAAGAAGACGACGGCGAAGTAACAGCAGTTGTACCAGTTGTAGTGGCTATTGCAGAGTTTGTGCTGGTGGAAGAAAATGTCGAAGAATGGCTACTAGTGTTGGATACTGTGGACGAGGCCGGGCTTGTGTTGTTCAGTGAACTTGATAGCTTATGCGAAAAGGCTGAGGCAGTCGCAACAGATGTTTGTGTTCCTGTAAGAGTCGAATGTGTCATGGGCTTGGAGTTTGGTACTCTTTGGCATACCTCATACACAGAGATGGCCTTAGCATCGAAAACGTAGAAGGCACAGGCGGAAGCGAGGCAAACCAAGGCCTCTTCACCGAGTGTCAGGCCCGATTCACTGTTATTGGTACATAAGCAGTAGACGTCTTGCTGATGGTCGCAGGTAGGAAAGTTCTGGGCGATGGACGACTCGAAGCAGCTCTGAGCGCAGGGTGGAACAATGCCGTCGAGATAAGGTGATAAAGAAACCGTAGAAAGTGGGCCAGCCCGTATTGGAAGAGGGAACAGGAAGTATGGGATTAGGAAAAGAACTATCGACATGCTGTGAAAGAACTGCATTCATCGTTAGCATTCGCGTCTGTATACTATCAACACAAGGATCGTCGTGGACATTGCTGGATTGATGTAAAAAACCGAATAGTATGAGCCTCAGAGTATGCGGGAGGTGTAAAGCTGAGCGCAGGAACACATGGCTGTGCCTCCTGTGCAGAACGCGGAGTGTTACTGACCTGAAATAACTTTAAAGCCCCACCCCGACATGAAGAGAGGTACAGTAAGGAAAGAGACAAAGGAAACTTCTATCCGAGCAAAAGATTATGACATGAGGAAATGCAGAGTATACTGAGATGAAACATCTCTGGATGAGTAGGCCGCCATGGTCCTTTTGTTCCTCTGAACGAGGAGGTTAGCTAAACAGTGCTACGATATATTGATGACATGGGCATGAGGCTAAGTAGCCATTCATAGAACGCAGATGTAGACGCCTGCTTAGATAGAGGTATCTTTATCCAACGGATTCGCGTTGACATGTCTATTTCGTTGTGCTGATATGTAGTCGTGGTTGAAGCGCCCAGTTCCCAGCGGTTAAAGATAGATTCGTGAGAGCTAAGCCCACTAGATTAAGCTATAGTGCCGCCTAACCTGCGTTAGGAAATCATTGCACTGCCCGTCGAAGTCTTTCCAGATGCAAGCCAAGGTCACAAGTCACAACGCGCTCATTTATTTTCAGCATTGTGAGAATCAAAGAGAAGAGTTAGTCAGTACGACTGCCAAAATGGCCGAGGGATTGATGCCGTGGATGCTCCGTGTGATGCACCATGTTTTCTTCGCCGCACAGTGTTAAGCCTTGCCAGGACACGCGTAGTAAGACTGCCACTGAGTTTCTTTTTGCTCAGAATTGAAACCACAGACGTACCTAGGTATGTAAGTGATGTTGAGCAGCAGCACGAGCATGGTCGATGTACTCCGTAACCGCCTCCCTGACCGTGCCTTTCTTACCCACTTACCCGCCTTCTTTTAATGGAACTTTACCTTAGCTTCTACCCCTCAGTTATCGTGGATGACTATAGGTCATTATATCACAAACAGGCAGCTAGAATGTAACTCAAGTCAAGAAAGTTGCATTCCTGTTGCTGATACAAGAGTACCAATATGCACATTAATAGGCTAGTGAAAACCAAGAAACGCTACGCATACCCTTAAGGATGCGGAAACCATTGCTAAACTCCCAGAGATCCTTGCTCCTCTCCTTCCAGAAGCACAGCATTTCAATCGACTATCCACCACAGGCAGCAACCGAATTGTAGCCAGATGACGATTGCAGGGGTTGGACGAGGGGCACTCGACGAAGATGTATGAGGGTGTGATGAACTGCGTAGACCGGTATCATTGCTTAACAGATGAAACCTGATCGCGACTAGTACTTGAGAATTATGTACCTATAATGCCATTGGTGTCAGTCTACGATAGCTGAATGGCAGGAACCTTGACGTTGTCAAAGGCAGTACGCAGGGAGTAAGACTTACAAGGCGTGGATGATACCCGGAATGTAACCCAAAATCGTGAGGAGGATGTTGATCAAGAAGTCCGCGTTGCAGCCGCGCTCAAGAAAGACACCGAGAGGCGGAAGGAGGATGGCAAGAATGATCTTGCAGATATCGCTGTTATCACATCTATGTCAGCAAGAGTTCATTCTCTAAATCAAGATGATTATTGTATGCTTAAGCGTCGCGTGCATCGCGATCCTGCCTCCGGAATACATTGGGTGTTCCAAGGTTGGCAATGAGGTACCTCATTAGAATTGAATATTAGGGATTACATACCTCGCAGTGAAAGGCATTGTGCTAGGTGAACGTTGGTAGAACTTGTTGCAATTGTGGGGTGGTTTGCCAGAATATGTTGATGGGGAGTGAGAAAGGCGTTTGGGACAAAGTCATGCGTGTTTATATGGCAGCCTTAGCGTGAAATGCACCGCCACAGAACTGCGTCATTCATCGTTTGTATGAAACAAGAAAAGCGACTACCTTACGGAATAGAATCAAAACATTCTTATGACGGCGAAACGTTTGTTTGTCCGCCTACTCGAGCGTATCATTACTGTATCTGTAAAGTCGATCAAGAGTACCTGGACCTATCAAAAGCTCCCAGACACTCTATTTCGAAACTTTGGAGCCTACGGTACGGAATACTGTAAGGTAGTAATCCATACGAAGCAGATCATCCCCTCTGACAAGCCACACCTAATTTTGGATTACCTGCTTCAAACCCAGCTAAAAATGCGGAAATGCTTCCGTAGACCTACCATACCTAACGCCTTTCATAATCTTCGTACATCCCATATTCAAGAAGCTTCGGCTTTCTCTTTGCCTTTGTCCGGATCAAAATAGCTCTCGGTTTCCGCTTCTTCGTATTCACTTATGAGATCCATGACAACTGCCTTGGCTTCGTCAAATTCTTCAAGCCCATCTGCGAAAGGCGCCTCCTTCTTGTAGCCATCCAAGTATGCATTCCGCTTCCTCATTGCGCCATATTGTACCACGATACGTTTGAAGAGCGTGGCAACAGAAGTGTGGTTTGCCAGCATTAATGCCGACACTCGATGGGTATTAGCAAGGTACGGCGACTTCTTTGTAAGCGCAACCTGTATTGAGGCAGGACCCCAAGGAATGAATTTTGCCAGGTTGCGTTCGCGGATACGGAGTAATGATTTGTGGACCTGTTTATCAATATCAGTTAAGATTAGACGAGAAGAATCTCGCGGGAAGTATCTACCTCAGTGCGATCTGCTTCTCCTAGGATAATGTTGAGTATACTGATATAGCAGCTTGTCTTGCTTGGTGTAGTCGAAACCATACGGTTCTTGGGTTGCAGCAATCTCCGCATGACATCAAGTACCGTAGTCTTTCGTACCGTCTTCGCTTGCTCTATGTTGTCGCTTGTGAAGGGTGTGTATGAGGTCATAAGGAAATGGCATCGAGGGGTAGGGATGAGGGAGGCTACTATTCCAACAAGATCGTTGTGCATATAGCTCGGGTAACGAAGGGTGTTTGTACTGGCGGACATAACGGTAGAGACCTGAAGAGGTTAGCTAGTCCAGGGGGTTGGTGTTCGATAGACGAACGTACCAGCTGATTGGTTTGCTGGAAAGATGGCTCCTGCACGTGGAGTCGATCTGCGGCTATTCTCGAAAGTGCTCCGTTATCCAGCACTACCTGCATCTATCTTAGCATTCTTGACCCTCCTACCATTCCTTGTTGTTTTGCCTACCACAGAGTCCGCGTTTTGCGTCAGCCGCCTCATGGTCAGAAGACTATTGTACGGATTCACCACCACGCCTCCCCCTGATTGAGTATCCGGGAAGACCGAGTAAGTTTGTATAAGCTTTTTCGGGAAACGGTCGTTCATTCGCTCGAGAATATAGCTGCCCAGACCGGAACCAGTACCTCCTGCAATTGAGTGAAGGAGCATGAAACCCTACACAAAGCTTTTAGCCCCAGGCACTTCACTTTTATACCTCAGTCGCAGATGTACCTCCAAAGAGTCGCTTCCATCTGCTTCTCGATCAATCATATCAAAAACTTCCTCCTGCACTGTGTCTCCTGCCGCATATCCTGCAGCCCAGTTGTTTGCAGCACCGCTACCCTGTGAGCCAATGAAGAAGTTCTCAGGATTGTAGATGTTCTTATAAGGTCCATTTTGAATGCTTTGGAGGACCTATACCCCATTTTAGACTTTGACAACCACAACTATATCCGTGACGAGTGAAACGTACTCGTGGCTCTAGATCTAACAATATGGTGCGAGGAATGTACCGCGTATCGTCACTCTGTACGCCTTTGTCAGCTGGTTGCCAGAACAAGAGACGCTCGAGATATACCTGATAGAAGAACACGTCCTTCCTATCCCCACCCTCTGTTGCAAAGTCCTCAAGGTTTCCGTCTTGGTTTATTCCATGCTCTCGACATAGCTGTTGCCAGAACTGGCTTCCAACTACACGCACATCAGCGAAGAATCTTCGAATGCTGGTCGTTGGATTGCAGCGTCATGAATTACTCATGATGGGAATGGCGCAACGTACCGCTGTTGCCGCACTGGCCAGCCTGTATAGTGATTATTTCTCTAATATGTTGGTCAGTTGAATCCCTAGAACTACACTGATGTTTGCACCATACCTAGGCATCTCTCATGGCTTCGTAAACACGTAAAGTCGCGTCAATCGCGATCTGAAGCCCAAATGAGGAGCTTCTAATGTAATGCTATGAGGAAACTCGGTCAATATGGTGATATCTTAGCGTGCCGGCAAATCGAAGATATCACTTCGCCTCCTCGACCAGTTAAATTCACGGCATTAATTGACTCCCATTCGGTTGCCGACAGCCACGGTGCACCGGATGTTTACTTCTGCTAGAAAAGAAATGCCCCAGTCTTTCCTATCATCTATTTATGTGTCTGGCAACGTACAAGATATTTAACACCCAAAAATGGAAGTTGGGGCAAGATATCAATTCTATTTTATCTGGACAAAGTTCTGGGGTCCTTGAGGAGAACCCTAGAATTATAGTAAGTACTGGGTTTGCAGGATTGCAAGGTATCATTTTATGTCTATTGAACAAATACATACTGCGGTCGAGCAAACAGAGCCAAGATAAAGGCACAGATGGTGGTACATCCGAAGTAGGGGTATAACGTCTAGTCTAACCTCTTGATATGGTACAAGTAAAGAAAATGCTGGTAGCCGCACCCAAAAAAACATTACATTCCGCTATGCTGAAACACAAATGCAACGCCTTGCATTGCCCAACGTGAACGCTCAGTCAATATCAAGAACAGTTCAGCGTAGAAAGAACCTCAGATCTCAAACTCCTCGCTGAGCCAATGTTTCATTACCACTTTCCCTTCCTCAAACCCTTTCCTAGACGTCCTCACAATGATCGCGGCATGACTATGCGCCACCTGATGAATGTGAACCGGGTACTTCCGAAATCCAACATCGTCTAGCGCTTCGATCATCGCGAACTGCGCTGGACTTAGAGCTAGAGTTGGAAATTCTGATTTCGATCGAGTAGAAGTGCGCGACAGTGCATCGACAGGCTGCTGCGCTTTTTCCGAAGTAGCGTCGTCTTGCTCATCCTCTGTGAAAATTTCATCGCCACTCTCAGGTAGATACTCCTGACTCTGCCCAGCGTTCATATTCTCAAAAGCACCTTCAACGGCGCTCTGGGCATTTTCGATCATGAGAGGTATACGGTAGCTACCAAGTCCAACACCAGCTTTCCCTTGCTCATGTAGGCGAATGCGCTGTTGGCTGCGGATGGATTGGATGCCAGTATTTATGAGGAAGACCACAGTGCCGACGGGAATAAGGACGGCGAGCATGGCGAACATGGGAACACGGTTGAGGAGAGTCTGACTGGTGCTGTTTAGGCGGGTGTAGACGGAGGGGTTCTCAACGGGTGTTTTGCGGGAGACGGAGCTGGAGGGGTCGAGAATAACGGGCTCGTAGTCCTTCAGGTACGAGATGTTGATGGCTTCCATGTCAACATACGGATCCAGACGGGTGATATAGGTAGTGTAGTAAGGTGCGGATCTATCGTTGATTATGTTGGCGTAAAGTACTCTATTCTTGAACTGGGTGAGGGCCTTGATGAAGATGCTGTTCGGATCTGCTAGGACTGCTAGAAGAGGGCGACCGGTATCGCGAAAGGTGTCAATCGTAAAGAGTTGGCGACCTGATGTAGACAGCATCCTGGCTCCGAAAGCATTCCAGACATGACTGTGGTAGCCGACCAGCGGTGTCCGTACTCCTAGGTGGGGCGATGCAAAGGTGGTGAAATTGACGGGCTGAATACGCTCGAACCAGCCATTGGAGTAAAGTAATCCGACGGCGTATCTGGCGACTAGACCTCCCAAAGAGTACCCTACAATGCTCAGCTTCTCTATGTGTTGTTCGTCGTTCGCCAGCCTCTCAAGGGTATCCTCGATCTCTTTAGTCACCCGCTCGCCCCCAACTTCAATACCATCGTAAGTGAAGCTGCCTGAATTGGTTTTAGCGACGAGTATGTGAAGCTTGTCTTCAGGGTACTTGTCGCGGAGAGCAGCGGCAGTGTACGAGAGATGCGCGGGATTACCCCAAAGGCTATCGATTTTAGCTCAGTGTTTGATTGGGGTTGAAGTAAGTGCGTACCCATGTATTAGGACGCAAAGATGGTCAGCTTTGCGGTGCTCATCGGACGTAACTCGCTCGGCTTCCATGGAAGTCGAGGTGCTGCTGATGTTGTAAATACCCTGCAGTATCAATTGCTTTGCAGAAGGGCTCGCCATTCGAAGCAGAGAAGGAATCCAGAACTATTTATGGAGACACAGAGTGCGGTGATGACCCAAGGTATTCCTGGTGATGATGACGCATGACAGCGGTGCATAGCATACCCCTGCCTAACCGACAGGCCGTCAGCCCTAGCCATGACCTAGATTACCAAGAGCTCGAGGCCTATAAAATCAACGTCCACCAACACAACTGGATGACAGAGCTCACAGTGTAGCGCCATGGCATCGTGTTGCTATTTTGTGTGTGTTGTTTTGGTAGCAGGGTAATGAGACACCATTGTCACCTTTGCTGAGTGTTTACATCTTGCCACGCGCACTTACACTTTCAAACAGGGGCCGATAGCCTGGTGGTCCTGGTCAGACCTCAGTTCTATCGTAACCCTCTCTTTCTTATTTGAAGAGCTAAGACGGTTCGTTCGACTTGCCTTCGAACCGTACTTCATATCATGTGGGTCTGTGTGTCATCACTTTTTGTTTACTCACCTACTCACTTCACTCAAGCCTTTCGTTAGCGCAATGTTTTCTTCGCTGGGACTCTTTAAGCAAGTGGAATGTCCTGAGCAGGCTCGATGTTCGCTTACGAATTGCATTTTCGCCCACCATAGCATACTGAAAAATGTGAAGGCGGAGAGTCTGCAAGAACAGCCAACCTCGCGAAAAGCAAGTGCTGGAGAGGACATCGAATTGGACCGTTCAGATGAACCTCGGAAAAAAAGGCGGATTAGTGGTCCTGACTCTGAGGATGCAATCTCGACAGTAGAACCAAAACTTGATAATGCGAAGATTCTAGCACCAGCAACTGTCAAGTTAGGTGCCACCGCCAACGAAGGTAGCAGTAGGCGCGAACCTTTCACGGGCAGATTGTCTTCAACGGCGTTCAGAGCAATATCCCCTCCACCTTTGCGTAACCCCAAAGAAAGAGCTGCCAACTCTACACCCACTCAATATGAGAGTGTCATGAAGAAAGAGCTTGCCGCCTACGCAAAACCCAACATCAGGGTGTGCCCTGTCGAGCAAGTCGTAGAAGAGTCTTTGAATCCAAGGATGCTACCTAATCCGCCAGCATCGCATGCAATACGGCTAAAGTTAATTACCATGTTACATGAGCATATGGTTCGATTGAACGACGAAGTTAGAAACTCCCAGGATCCTTCCATAACAGCATTGATGCTTTCTAGGCAAGGGTTGATTCAAGAAATTCTCAACGAAGAGGAGAAAATTGCCAAGCAGAATCCGGCGATTTACACCAATATTGTGAAGATGCGAATAGTCGCTTTGAAGAGAATGAAATTAGCTGATTGGCACAAAGAGCGCCTCGACAAAACTGTGAAAGAAGTTTCTGTTCATGTTCAGGTAGACGCTCCAAAGCCGCCAAAGATCATCGAAACTGGTCTTTCTACTAGCGAAGAAATCGCCTTCCTGCCAAGGCTTGTAGCACAGCGAGAGGCTCATCTGGTAAAACATGGGTATGTCTTCACTGCGCCAGGCCAAGACGAGGTTGAACAAGCTCGAAAAGGGGTTGAAGCGGCCCAGGGCTGGGAGCAGTGCGACCGCTGCCAGAGCCGCTTTCAAGTCTTTCCTGGTAGAAGGGAAGAGGATGGGGCCTTGACCAGCGGAGGGATGTGCTCGTATCACCCTGGAAAGTCGCGACGTCAACTGGGTAAAGGAACTAAGGAGACTCTGTACACTTGTTGCAACGAATCCATTGGAACATCGATAGGTTGTAGGTCCGCAGATACCCATGTGTTCAAGATCTCCGAGACCAAGAGGCTTGCATTGGTGATGCCTTTCAAGGAGACTCCAGGGAATGACGGAATCGAGGCAAAGAACGCAGTGTGCTTTGACTGTGAGATGGGATACACCACGTTGGGACTTGAGTTGATCCGTCTAACGGCGACCTCTTGGCCTGATGGCAAGGAAGGTTTGGACGTGCTTGTCCGGCCTCTTGGAGAGATCTTAGATCTCAATTCTCAGTTCTCTGGAGTATGGCCGGAGGACTTTGCAAAAGCCGCGCCATACAAAGCAGTCTCCAGAGACGAAGATATAATGCAACCTAGACAAGGCGATACAGATCAACATCACCTCCTACAAGTCGAATCCCCTTCCATAGCCCGCGACCTCCTCTTCAACCTCCTCAAGCCAGAAACACCTCTGATCGGCCAGGCCCTAGAAAACGACCTGAACGCAACCCGCATCATCCACCCCTCCATCATTGATACCTGTCTCCTCTACCCCCATCCCCGCGGCTTACCAATCCGTTTCGGATTAAAATCGCTTATGAAGAAGCACCTGGACCGAGATATCCAGATGGCTGGCTCTCAAGGTCACGACTCCAAGGAAGATGCTCGGGCTGCGGGAGACCTAGTGAGGCTGAAGGTTGCGGAGAGTTGGAAAATGATGAAGAGGGACGGGTGGACGGTGAAGGATGGGGAGTTTAACCCGCCGCTGCCGCCTGTTGATGCAAAGGCTGGGAGACTCAAGAGCGCTCAAGTGTGACTCGGTGTGATAGAAGAGGATTGTAGGCTTGGTGTATGGAATGGGCTTATGGTAAGGATAGGTACTGGACGCTTTGGCAGCAGATGGTCTCGTATCGCAACAAGCAGTATCGGAGTCAGATGCTTACTTTGACTTAGCCAGCCAGCAAATCCACGATGAAACCTGGTTATTCTGAACTGATAGACGTATAGGCGTCTTCAATGGGTATTTGGCTTCAGTCTCCTTGTTCAACCTGGTTACTTTGAACTTCTTCGTCGAACTGTCTTACTCCGATCATGTTTCTCCGATTCTTTTACTTCATTGTCTTCGCTCTCATCTCTTCACTTCAATCTTTCTACGCCAATCGCACAGCTCGATCTACCTCTCTCAACACCCATATCATACGTCCAACACGCTTTCCCCTCTTCCAGGATCCTACAACATTGCTCACCAGCTACGGCTGGGCTCAAAATCCACATCCTGTCTCAGCTGCGAGACCCTATCGGCTCCGGAGCATATCCATGCACAGGTAAATGCAAAAATCCAAACTCCGGAGCCGGAGGTTAATGGCCCGTCTTCGCCGCTTCGAAAATTTCTCTCAATATTAGAGAGTCCCTGCCATACCGTGGCTTTCTCACTGTCATTTGAGGCTACACTTAGCGAGAAAGCCTGTCTTGAACCATCCCTACACTCTCTTCCTTTTAATAATTAGAATGATCCGTAAGGTACTCGCTTACGCAATCACCGTCGCTGATGCGTTTTTCCGCAAGTTTTTCCAAGTTCTCTTGTGTTTATTGAAATGCATCGACCGACTGCTATCTGATTGTCCAAGCCGCTTGCTCAGCTATAGTCTCTTTTACCTTTATTTTAGTGGTTCGTTTTGTTAGGTTGGAAGAGTTCAAAACTTAGTGTTTCTCCTTCTTTTCGAACCTTTCCCATTCGTGCCACTTGCCTAAACCCATCAAAGTTCGTTCCTCTTTCCCTTTCTTCCTTGCCCTTTCCAACTCATTGCCTCCCGTTTCCTCTGTCTCCTTCCTAACCTCACGCGCTTCACCTATCCCCATTCCCTGTCCCTGTCCCTCCCCACAAACAACCCCATCTTTCCCTCCTAGTCCTTCGTTCACGCCAAATATCAAATCTTAAGAAACAATTTCCGCTTCTGCTGCTTTTGGTTGGGGAAATGCTGACGGGTTTTTCAACTCGAGGGGGTTTAACCTCTAGTTTATGGGTTTCACTTGTGCAATGTTCTGCTTGAGAAGGTTTTGGGCCGTCTAGTCGATGACGGGGATGTTTTGGTTGGTGATACGCACGACTTGTGGGTTTTTCGTGCCGGGAAAGTTCTGGAAAGGGTCAATGGTTCGTCCAATTGGAAAGAATGTCTACTCCTACTTTTTTTGGCTTCCAATTGTGCTATTTCCACTTAACGTCGTCCTTCTACTCCGCCTGTATTAAAACCCTCGTCCTGTGATAATGACTGACAACGGAAGTGTGTCTGTCCCCCCCCATAAACTCCAAGGGGTTTTCCAGTCGGAAGAATATATCTACTTCTTCTATGAGTACTCCCATGAAAAATCTTTCTGCTTGATCTTCTTCGAGCGAGCAAATTTTCATTTATGTAGAAGACTTATTTGGCAATAGTGTTTGGCTTGGCGGTTTCTAGTTGAAAATACTCGAAGATTTCGTCCGTTGGATGAACGTTTTTTACTTCTACCTCTAATACCCAACACATGTGCGTCATCCCACTCGGAGAATTCCTAGACAGTTTTTTCCATCTGATGGCATCCTTCATTGCCAGCTTAGCGGGTGGGAATTTCTTTGTCTACATCGTCGCAGGACGGGTTGAGCGCCGGTATTGCACAGGGAGATTTGGATGAGGACTTTTTGATTGGAAAATTAAGTTTTGGGAAGTGCGCCTTGGCGACAGAAAGGGAGTAAACGTGCGAGAGAGAAACACGAGTAAGATAATTCTCCACACGACCACCTTTTTTCCCTCAGCCACAAAACCGACTTCATTCCCCTTATCTTCGCCCCCCCTCCTTCAAAAACATGAACCATCCCCGCCGCTTTAGAAAGCCAGGCAAGCTCGTGGCCCACGCGACACCCAGCCTCGCATACAGTCTTCGCCGCAAACAGCGGAAACACCACTCCGAACAAAACTCCGCACAACCGTGTTCGCCGCAATCGCGCTTTTCGCAGTCTTCGTGCCATACACATCAACGATGTAGTTCAAAGCCGTTGACTAGTAGTAATTGGCACGACCCTCCCGTCCATCGAGGGTCTCCACGGACATTCTCTAGGAATTTTAAGGCGACTCGCTTGAGTCTGCAGGACTTTGCGGAATTTTCCCCAATGCTGAGCCGCCATCAGAAGATTTCGAATGATACTGCGATCGATCGGTCTCGAGGCGCTCTTCCAGAACTTCAACCCTCTGGAATGATGTGTCAGTTTCAAAGAGTTGGTGCCTATCAACAATAAAAAGCCTTACAAAGGAGGACAAAAATTGCGACGAAGCATCGAGTAACGAGTCCCAGTTGTTCGAAACGACTTCTAGTTGCGCTAAGACACAATCCAGTGGTGATGATTTTAGCTTGGTCTCGCCTTCATAATTCTGATAGACCAAAGCATCGAAGGCAAACTCTGTAGTCTGCAGTCGCCGCGACCTGAAACGAAAGAATGGAGGTTCCAATCAGCTTTGGTAAAACGGACTTAACTGCTAAGATGTTAGTATATAAAGTGGGTCCCAACATATAGGTATTCAATGTACCTATTGCCCACACAGATGATGGTTTCCGCCGTGTTCGAAGTGATCTTAGGTGAGATTGCAGTCGCATTTGTGACATCCTGGTAGGCGTAGAAGTGGAAATTCTTCTGAAGCACATAATGACCACAAAGCTGATCCTTCAGACATCTCGCGCGCTTACATGAACCCGCACTCCAATCGTCTGTTACACAGAAATTGCTTGCAAAGCCGTAGGGAAACATAGAGTATCGTGGGAAATCGAAATGCTCAAATAACGACGTGAGTAAATCAGTAGAACAATTTGGGCCATACTGGAATATACGACAGCCTTGATCGTTGTCTGCTTCTGTGGATTTTTAAGGTAGCTGGCGAGGGCCGTACCATTGGCGAAAGTTTGGGTATCTTCGCCGTCTTGGACGAGTACTCTGGCAAGATTGCCCCCAGCGCAGAAGCTGCTAATACCCTCGTCGCTCCGGAGGTCGGCTGTTGCTCTGGAGGTGGCGCATAAATAGTATGTGGATCTAGGGCCTAAGACGGTGCAATGGTATGATACGAGTTCGCGGCCAAAGTCGGGACTGCGCCTAGGTTAGAGGATCCGTACAACTGGACTCGTTCAGTTGAATCCGGATACGGCAGCGGTTGCTTCTCGTCTAGCAATGGATACGGCTGGGATGTTTCATAAGCTGAGGTCGGAGGTTGTGGAGCCGAGTAAGGGTATGATTGCTGTGTTAAGAGGACGTGGCTGTTGTGGAAGCGATGGAAGAGAATATAACTGCAGAGACGCGGGCACATTGTACCTGTATGGTTGCGGCAACGGCGGTGGAGGAAAAGAGTGGGGTAGCCGTTGCGAGGGTAGCGATGGTTATCGGGTTTGGAACAAGGGCAGCGGCTGGTACGATGGCACACTGGCAGCTCGATCCAGGTTGGGAGCAACCGCAGACACTGCCGGCCCGACGTTTTCTTGTGTTTCGTGCTCTGCAGGAGCTGTAGGGTAGCCCACGGTGCGTGGATGCTGTAATGCCATGGCAAAGAGGAATTTGGGACCTACATGTACGAAAGCATGGTACGCTTACACAAGTTGCTCGAAGAACAAGATTCACGATATTCGGTGACTGAGGCTCAATCACGCCGCCAATATCGCTGGCATGATTCTAGAGCAGCCTCGCCCGGAAGAGAAACTGCCAAGGTGACCTAGCTCTGCATTTGTACGTAAGGAGCTGCGAGTGTATATATAATATATGTATATATGTATATACTATGCAAAATGATGTAGACATAGTATACAGTTAAGTAAAAGTCTTCCTGACGTCTGCTAAGTTTCACAAAGCCTTCGTGGGAATCATGTCGTGGGAAGGGGTCGGAGGGTCGGTTGAGTCTGTGTCGCTTTGGCGCAGGCAATGCGTATTTCCTTGATCGAGGGCCGGCCATTGAGTCGTTTTCAGCCGTCCCACAGCGACAAATAGTGAGCACTAACAAGTATCTTGAGCGATCAAGGCGAGGCCAAAGGGTGCTGGAGCTTGGTGGTGCGCTCGAGAGGGGATGGCTTGAAGGGGAGTGGAGCTCCGTTGTTACTTTAGGTGTCTTCTTGAGATGCGTAGTATGGTGGATCCTGTAGTCGTATGATCTGGAGCTTTATAAGGGCGGTGTCCTTGTCGATTCGATTGTGTTCAGTGCACGACAAGCAGCTGTAGGGCCCTATGGTTCCCCTTGGGATTCGAATACTTGACACTAACGATAATGTGAAGTTGGTGGCGTTGAGCGTCTAGGTGATGGCTGTAGCTGAATCCGGGTCTTCTTCTGGCGACCGAGCGTCCACATCTGGAACGGTAAAAGCCAAGAGGTTTCATGGCCGAAGGGACGGTTGGTCAACACGAATCAATTCGTCGCGCCGATTTGGTGTATGCCTTCCCAAAACCACCTCACACCTGTTCGTCCCTCGCAAACTCCCTGGTACTATCACTCAAACTCCCCCTCGACCTTCGCTTACTGGTATTCCTTCTAATCTCAATCCTCGGCATCGACCTCCCCCTCGAGGGCAGCCTCGCGTTACCACTAAACAGCATCTTCACAGCTGCCCACGAAGTAGTCGTATAGATGACAGCATTCCAGAACCCCATGAGTGGAAGCACGACGCTCGAGGCGTACGTGAACGGGACCGAGATCAGCGAGGGGTGAATCAAGGAGTAGACCCGATTGATTGAAGAAGGAACCCAGGTGATGAGCAGCGAAACGAAGAAGAGTAGCGCGACCTTTGTATAGCCCCAAGCCGCAGCATTCGCATCCAGAGCTGCGTTCTTGTTCCGGTTCTGCAATGACGGAGTAGCAGGTCCATCAAACCTGGGGCTCATTGGAGCAGATGCAATGGTCACGGTGTATTGATCATAGCCATGGCTCGTCGCGGGTCTCCCCTTGGCATCCATTGCAGGCATAATGTCAGAACCGCCTGGGCGCTTGACCGGTGCGAGTTCGCTGGAGATGGAGATCTCGGTGGTCTTGAAGCTTGTAAAGGGGTTTTGGATCTCGACAGGGTTTTTCGTAGGATTGCTGAAGGCGCGGAGTTGTTTGCGTTTGGAGAAGATTTCCTTGCCGGCCATGGCGTAGATGATGAAGGAGACGATGATACAGACCCTGGATGTGGATCAGAAGGGTGATAATGGATGAGTGGGGTTGACTTACCATGCGGGTGCATACACCAAGGCTACACGGAGGGCGACCCATTTGATGGATATCCAACACCATAACTAGTGTATGGAATTAGATGTCTGCTGCCAAATGTTGATTTGCTTGAAGAGCTGTAATTACCGTAGCTGGGCCATATATCCTACCCCTCTCCGGAGTGTTGATGAAAACATAGACCAACGCTACAAAGAGCGGTCCGCCGTAGCACATTACGTGATATCTCCATTCCAGTGCTTTGAGCTGCTGGGCGTTGTACTTTTTAAACAGTGTCAAGTAGACATTGATTGCCATGGCCAGATTCCATAGAGCATCAGCAGGCAAGAACCTATCAACATCAGCAAATATATCTTCATCGCTAAGAAAGGAAATCAGCAGTGGCCTACAATTGGATCAAGAAAGCCTGGAATTGGCACAAATGCGAATTCGGCCCGGCTCTGATACCAGACTGCGACATCAACGTTGCAACATTGCAAAGAGTGTTTCCCCACGATGCATAAAATATGATCCTGTTGATCGGTTTGCGGAACGCAGGAGAGTAGACAAAGGTGAACAGAATGAACGACGTCCCGACTAGCGAGAAGGCAGATGCAATGCGCTCTGTCAGCTCCAAGGACTTCAGCTGAGAAGCAGTCAACGAGGTCGTCATGACTGAGAGAATGGCAGCTTGGTCGCAGAGAGGTGAGGCCTGTGGGCTGGTTAAAACAGCAGGAGTCGTTGTAGAATAGTCTAATTGAAAAACCAAACACCCCTAATGGAACATCTCGTGAGTCGTCAGTGACCGAGATGAATGCAGCACAGAGGCACGAATAAGATCTCAAGTACAGAGTAATCGGGCGACATCACTGATCAGTCACCGACGCAAATATCCCCACCCGACCTCCGCACGAGCGACTTTGCGATTCAGCTGGCGGCATGTTTCGGACGGCTGACACATTGACTAGATCACTAAAGGCCCGGACAGAACGCCAGAAGCAGACGAGTCCAGGGGAAAGGCGGAATGGCAGACAACGTGGTGGCTTCAAAAGGGCAAATCATCGTGTAGCGTGGGTTTCTGTTCCCACTCCGTCAGCCCGTCCAAGACACCGGCAAGCCCAGTGGTCGACCAGGAGTGTGTCCGGTATACCTGGGCATCCCGCTGCTTAGAGCGATAAGGGGGAAACGCTATTGTACGGGGCAATACGGCACGGTGAGGAAGAGGTTATCATCATTGACAACTCAGCGAATTGCGTGATAGTGAAAGACAACCTGCGGTCAAACCCTGACAGGCGTATCCAATAATGACAGGGTGGAACCAATAGAGATCTGCGGCGGTCGCCTTGGTAGGCCAGGGGCATGGCAAGAATGGGATGTCTCTAGGGCTGATATGTATGCAGTATGCAGTATGCAGTATGCGGCATGTACCTTAGGCATGGTGAATCATGTACGGTAAATCCAACTGGTAAATCAATTGGGACCCGACGAGAGGACGGCGAACATGGCAGCAACACAGGTGACAGGGGTGTCAAGATTGCGGGATCAGATCAACGAATAGCGTTGCGAGACAAGCGAGTTTTGGAGGGAAAAGAAAGTCTGGACCAGTTAGGACCTAAGGTTACACTTGGTCCGTGCGGATCTGCCAGACGCGCCAAAAGCACGTGGTGAGGGCTGGACCTGCTTTCAGGGACATGCCGAGTTGTGGACCTGGTCAATAGTACTCCGTAAGGGGATTATTATGATCATTATTGCTTTGTTGGCCAGGATAGCTTCGACCCAAACGGGGAAGCAATGACCATGCTTCACCAGCCTTTGGCTTATACGTCAGCCTAACCGGGTGTTTGTGAAATCGCGGTGACTGATGGCGTTCCCTGCTCTTATGGCTACTGTATGTACTGTGTTCAGTATTGTCAATATTAAAACCCATTATGGTCGGCCACCACGCTCAAGTGCCCCGAGACGGTTCTAAAGTCGGAAACTACCTCTACCTTAGTAATACTGTAGCCCATACCTGATGCCACTTGAAAGGCGGGGGCACACGGAACAAACCAGGAATGATGCGCAACAAGCGCAAGAGAGAGTATCAGACTAACAGATTGTATGCAGAAATGATATACCCCCACGAATAGGGTCAGGAAAAAACCGTTTATTCTACAATAAACGTGTATAATACCTCTTAGCGGTTTATTCATGTATGTTTATTGGTTTTATATTATATAAGCAAGCTAACCCACCTGGTCTAGCTCAGGAGGT